>JAAIGE0100961028.1_pt1 | contig 211027 bp, 326 predicted proteins | sample 6487951 | NCBI WGS metagenome assembly JAAIGE01 (sample SAMN13974128, study PRJNA590717) | phyllosphere metagenome | biome: tomato field; feature: multiple bacterial spot infested tomato fields; material: tomato leaves; isolation source: leaves from tomato fields | host: Solanum lycopersicum ...
CACTTTTCATCAATACTGGGTTCCTCCGAAAAAGGAACGCCGCGATTGACGAAACGATAGATGCCATTGGCCGTTTCATTCGGACCAATAATAGTATTGTCATACAGGACATAGGTAGTTTCAAAATGAATAATTTCATTCAGTTCATTAAACGGCATAATCAACGTCCTCTGAAAGTGCTACGCATAATGCGCGGGCCATCATTAGTAAGATCAACGCCCACTAACTTGATCTTCCAAGAGGCTAGGTCATAGTCCATGTCGTTCAAGTCAGTATGGCTGTTAATTAGTTTCCATACCTTATCGTAGTCGTCAGCTGATACAGTAAACCCAGTGTAAACTTCAAATGGCATGTCATCGTAGTCGTCATCATTCCAATCTGTATTTACTTCCCAAATATAGTTCTGTTGAGGTCCACGTGGTCGCAGTAGTTCATCAACCTCGATGTTCCGCCATTTACCGTCGCTGTTACCAGCGCGCCATTTAAAACGTTTGGTAGTATCTTTAAAGAAATCGTGCATTATCCAGCCCTGAACGAAGATTCAATTACACGCGGACCTTCCTGCGTGAGGTCAATACCAACTACTGTGGCACGCCATGTAGGTTCTTTACCATATTCACCATCAGCGAGGTGCCCTTTCGTGACAATGAGGTCCCAGACTACATCAGCATTAGAGGCCACTACCACAAACCCATCAAAGGTATCGTAGTCGGCACCTTTGGACAGCAACTTGACATGCCAGATATAATCACGGGGTAACCCGCGAATCATCTTGCTTTCATCGAAGCTGATACGATGCCATGACTGATTAGTTGGATCATCGAGATCGATGACATTCTTTACGACGTTCAGATGGTCATTAGCCATTTTTCTACCCTCGTTGGATTCGAATCAATACCGATTACTTCGACGTTATATTCAGCGTCTACATACCAGTCGTCACCACGTACGGAGTCAGCCACGATTGTTTTTAAGTTGATTAGCGTGAAAGTACATTATCTTTACTCCCGAATCTTCCGAAAAGATGGTTCTTCAGAAAAGTATTTTCGATATGTAAAAGACGATGCTTTTCCTCTAGATCTTCAGCAGTGAGCGTGTCTTTGATTACGGCTTTTGTTTCACGACGCAGCTTGATATAATCCTGTAAGATTTCATCAAATGTTTTAGAGTTCGTCATATTTTCACCATGTATCGACTATGGGCTTCTACTAAACGGTTAGCATGTTCCATTTGTTTCTTGGTAATACGAGAGGACATCAAGATACGTTGGAAACTCTCACCGAGGTATTTGGCGGTTGGGGTATAACAATGAGTGTTCTTTGACCATACTACATCACTATCGTCAACACGTGTTTCCGAACGTACATAAAGACGATTGAATAACTTCAGGCACGGAATACCACTACCAGGATGTTTCACTTGAGCATCCAGATCCAATTTATCCACCAACCGTTTCCAGTGGGCTGGACTAATGGAGATCGTAACGTAGTCGACGGTGTGATAACCAAACAATGCAACCAGTGCAGTATCATAACACGCTAGGATATCGTCGCCATTTAAATTGTAATGGCGGCGAAAGTTAGCGATGAGATGTCGAACCTTTCTGAGTTCCATGGGATACCTTTGAGGAATAAAGCCCCCTCCCGAAGGAGGGGACTATGACTTAGCCGAGATCGGCAGCTGGAGCATCTACCGCTTCAGAACGGCCACGGTGTTCTTTCTCGATGAAGGCTTGAACGTAACCAGCAGTGTAACCGGCGGTCAGCTTACCGATCAGCTCGTAGATCTCTTGATCATTGAACTGTTTAATCCACTTCGACATCTTAGCCGACAGTATTTCAGTGACGCACTTCTTCAGACCCTCGTAGAACGGATCGCCATCGATACGATCAATCACGTATTGAATGGTGGTATCGAGGCGGTCTGCGGCGTATTTCGTGAAACGCTCGTAGTGGATGATCTGGCTATAAACACCATAAGTCACGCGGAAGTCACGGATCTTACCATCGGGACTTTCGCCAACCCATTCGAGTTCAACCGGAATGTAATCGACCCCTTTAGTTGGGTCAGCAAAAAGCACCTCACGGTTTTCGATCTCAATACTTTCAGAGGTTGGTAGTTTACGATGGTTTAGAAAACTTTCCCTGACTGACTCGCGTACCGCGGCAATCTGTTCATCAGTTACTGTATCGTTGAAAAAATCGCGCTGGATATAAATATCAAGGGCTTCATCAAGGGCCAGTTCGTATAAATCAGTAGGAACGATGTCATTGATCAGATTAGTAACTTCAGGATTTTCTGGAGCTTTGTCAACGATAGTTTCCTTGTAGAATTCCCCCATTCGCTTAACGACTGGAGCGTCAGGATCAGCCTTAGCCTGCCAAGAGTTAATCAAGTTGGCCTGGTAGTCAGGGATCTTCTCACCGGAGGCCATCTCAATCAAGTCAGCAGCGGGGATCTCTTTCAACAGGGCACGCTTCTGAGCATCTTGGGTATCACGTTGTACTTTACCCAACATTTGCAAGATCGTTGCGCCGAGTGCACGCTTAACCGATTTAGTTTTCATGTTCGGTAGATGTTGCGATTTAGGTTTACCTTTCTTCTTACGAATAACGTTGCCTTTAGAATCGAACTTAACGTGTTTAGGATTAACGAACTGATCTTCACTTGGAGCAATAGTAACCTGTGTTTTTGTTGTATCGGTCGTGGCGCTTTCAACAGGAATTGTTCCGATTTCAATACCGCCACCTTGAATCAGTTTTTCCAGTTCTTTAACGTCGGCGGTTTTAGCGTTTACTTGTTCGATCATGTTATCCGTTACCTTGGTGATTTGACCCATGAGGCCTTTTTCTTTAAGTGCGTTGTTCATCATTACGGCCGACATCATCGTAATGTGTTCTGTGATTGCTGCTTTCAGTATTTCAGCAGCGGCCTTTGGATCATCGTTATATTCTTTAATAACGATGTCGGCGAACTCTTCCACCGCAATCTGCGGTAGGGCGGTGTCTTTCGTAATACCCTGAAGGTAAGATGATGGTTTACCGCCGTAACGTTTGACAACATTGTTATAGATCTGAGTTTTCCAATCCAGTGAAATCTCATTAAAGACTTCCATGGTCGACTTGTTATTAGCGGGTATTTCGTAAGTATCAAACCTGTCTGAAATAACTGGAATAATCTCCTCGTTTTGTTTTGGGTCATCAGGATGAAGTCCACTACACATTTGATTACCCATTATTAGTTTATCAGTCCAAATAGCCTGTGTCATTGGTTACCATGCCTCCAGAGCTCACTATGTTGACGCTCAAGTTCTTTGAGGTCATGTTTGTATTTCTCAAACAGGGTGTTGACCAAACTGGTGTGCAGGTCGTTTACACGGCGATTGTATTCTTTCTTATCCAGAATCACCCAGAAGCTTTCGAAACCATCACGATCACTGTTGTGGTCGGATATGCTTTTCTTGGGTTCATTAGCATCATTGTGATAATGGAACTCAGCGCTGTATCCGATATATATCTTACCGAGGACTGCCGGATATTCTTTATCCTTGGTGATGTGGTATTGCGGTTGCATCTCCACATTCGTTACAACAATACCTTGATCACCTTCGCGCCACAACCATTTGTTTTGCGTCTTAACGGTTTCCATTAGAACTCCTGGAATGGCTTGAATTTAGGGAAACTATCGCTAACCCAGCCAAACTGACCTACGGTACTTACAGCCAGATGCATGTTTTCTGGATCGATAATGGTGTAAGAATTTACCTCGCGGGTCGACTCAAATACAAAACAAACATTCAAGAGAGTGTCTTCGTTAGGGATAGCGATCGTGTTACGAACAGACTCACTTTCGAGGCGAAAAATAACAGTAAGCATGATTAAGTTCCTATGGTTGATTACCCAGTCATGATATAAATTTCAAACTGTTTCTATTCAATCAATCCACGTATAACTTCAGAGATACCTTCTTCAGTAAGACCCATGAGTTCATATGGTTCGTCTCTCAAAAATTCCAATACATTCACAACTCTTGTGACGGCACTATGCGGTGTAAAAGGGGATTCAATTTCTTCAATTAATTGATTTATAAGTTTTTCAGTTGTCATATATTTACCCTAGTTAGTTTACAAGTTGAACTTCTGCTCCAGGATGCAATAAATCGATTTCTTTAGTGCCAAAATCCAAGAGCATTATTCCTCTTTATGGATAGCTTCCAGAAGTAAGGCTTCCATGCCTTGACAATTAAATCCCTCAAGTTCATTAAGATTATGCTTAAGGAACCTTAGTAGTCTCACCGACTTCTCAATAGATGACCAATGTGCGTCGTCCGTACCTAATCCAATCTCAAGTCCCATAATCAACTCGTCAATGCATTCTTCAAAATCAGTCATCAATAAAAGTCCGAGATCAGACGGGTGTTCTTCTTATCGATCAACATGATGCCCAAGGATTCCATGATGAGGTAGAATGCGCCCATTGTGTTTGCGATTACTGAACGCACGTTAGCCACTCGAGAGATTACATCTGGAATACCATGGTTCTCAACTACTGACATTGGGACGTGGAAGTTAGTGATACCTTTCTTCTTAGGGTTATCCAGTTTCCATTTCTTCAAACGCATCGCCAAGCCTTTGTCTTCGATGGTATCCACCCAAGCTTCGAATGTAGTGCGGTTCTTAATAGTCACTGATACTTTAACGAACGAGTAAGGAGGTTCTTCCAAGAAGCCGAATGATGGTTCGAATACTTCTTTCCAGAACTTGTATTTAGCAAATGTAGCGTTGTCTTCGGTTTTGTAAGCGTTAGCCGGTTTAACTTTACCGGTGGTCAGGTATTCGGCTTTACCACCAAAGATGCTGTTAATAATGTCACGCTCGATATCCGCGATCTGTTTCAACATAGCTGGTAGGTCCAATGGTTGCTCAGCTTTGATCTGAGTAATCACGTGGTCCATCATTTTCTTAGCTGCTTTGTTTACTTTAGGTGGAACCTTAGAATCTCGAAGACCTACACCTTTAACTTCCATCCGAGCTTTGTTAAACATTACGCCTTCGAGGGCATCCTGCGACGCGTAGTAGTGTTTCGAGCGAGTAGTCAGACTCAGTACAGCAAAGTAGTACTCGTTCTTCATGGCCAACAGACGAAGCTTCTTCTCACTCACGCCCATAGCAGTCGACTGCAATGCCAGAATGTGCATTACAACCTCTGATACCAAGAACACCAGTGCGAACACCAGCCGCTTAGCCTCAGGGGTAAAACAGATTCGACCGAAGAATTCCTCAACCCAGTACTGCATGGTAAACATCGTAGAGTCTGTGTCAGAGATCACAGCGGCACGACGATAAGCTGTAGGGAATGCATTGATACTAGAAGGAACATTCTTAGTCAAGAACAAGGCTTTAATGAACAACACATATTTGTTCAAGACTTGAGATATGTTGTGGCCTGTTGCATAGATCAAGTCAAATACTTCGGGCGCTTCTTCCGTCAGCTTATCGTTGTTACGACCTTTAATTGATTCAAAACAAAGGAAGCTTGCCAACAGTTGCATGTCACCATCGTAAGTACCATAGGTCTCTTTTGGAACGACTTGGTCAGGAGTACCCAACGAACTCAACTCAGTCAAGAACCCACGTACCAATTCAGGGTTATGTTTGTAGGTATGATAAAGATCACCCACGTACATAATAGCCGCACGCTTCAATGGGCCAAGACCTTCAGCCAACCTACGGATTTGATCCATATCGGCAGGGAAATAATGTGTAGTCGAATAAACGACCATCTCCACAATCTCATCCGCAGTCGGATAATGCATGTTGAAACGTTCCATGCATTTCTTAAGTAGTTTGAGATCAGTGATGTTTGCAATACTGAGCATATTAGCTTTAGTCACTTCCAGCGCGTAGTAGTGACGGTTACCCATAATGAACTTCTCGTTGTTTGCATTAGCATAAGAAGTTGCAGTACGGCAAGTTGAAGTCAAACTTGAGTGTGTCGACTTGTAATAAAGGATGGTGGCTTGACTGACAGTTGCTCCCGAATAGGAGTTATTGTTAATTTTGAAGTTCTCTTGTTCACCCTTTCGGACGGCGGCGAGTTCAGTTGCTTCAACTGTACCTTCACCTTCCAAGCGGAGTTGTTCTTTCTTGACTCGCTTACGGTTAGCTACACCTTCTTCAATGTACTTAGCATGCGTTGACTGACGAGTGTCCTCAGGCATATACACGGTCATCGAAGGAGACAGCAGTAGCTTATGCTGTTTGATCCGACCCAAGAACTGGCTGAACTTAACGACTTTCTTCTCACGATCGCCATGACGGTTCTTATCTAGAACCATAGTCTTTGGATCATGTAGTTCAAACTGACCACCGGTGCCAGTCTCGGCCTGCACAAAAGCTAAGCATTTATCTAGGTCATCACCAGTCATAGCGGCTAGATACAACGCAGCGTCGCGTTGCATAGGGTCAATGATCTCTAGATCACGACTGTATTCAGATACGTCAAGATAAAATGGATTCGGTTTAACGTTGTTAAGTTCCATGTAGTTCTCCCAATATACATACTAGAGGGAGGTCAGTAGAAAAAAGAAATGGTAATCTTTGCCGACCCCATCGGGTCGGCATATTAGGTTACACGAAGTACTCATCGGGGTCAGTGTAAATTACACCAACAGCTTCGTTAATCACATCAAAGAAGCGATCGTCAAATACACCGAAGAGCCCATCCTGATCTGGGTTGATCAGTCCAACAATCTCCCCGTCAGGATCAAGGAAACGGATATCTGAATCCGTAACGATCCCGCGGATGTTGAGGAACCTTACCCGACCATAGAGACCACCCGCAATGATCTCTTTGTAACGCGCAATTGCCTCTTCCATTAGGTTACTCCTTAACCGTGAAAGTTAACTCCGAGGTGAAGCCCTCGAAGTACGAAACCAACCGCGCTGCAACCAATGGAATATCATCCAAAGGTTGTTCGTGGCATGCAAGCTCTTCGTCATTCCAGACGATCTTGCATTCCTCCGCGGTATACCAGAGTTGCGCCTGACGCCAGCCATCACGGCTAACCAGACCCAACACTGTCACAGTACCGGCTTCAGGATGAGGATCATCCATCAGACGAACTGCATTATCCACGTCCGTCAGCTTCATCAGCTGAATGAACTTGGCGAACTGCTGGTGACCTTTGGAAAGAATCATGCTATATCTCCTATAGTAAGCATTGAATTCACTTTTGTAATATATCGTTTAAAAGGGTTCTAATAACGGAAAGTGGCTGGGCTACCCGAAGGTAGCCCAGTTTGTTAATCAATCGACCAAACTTTCTCGGTCGGATGTTCTTCACTGAATTGACGACGAGCGTCAGCTTCATCAACAGCCATGTAAGTTGAAGTCATTGGGATACCAACAGTAGCCGAGCCGCCTTTGAACCAAGTGATGGTGATAGATCGCATGATGATGTTCCCTTTAGGTTGGGTTGAACTATGTATAATTCGCTATTGTAATATACTCTTTAAAAAGCTTTAAATAAAAAAATGACATAGAGCCTCTCCCGAAGGAGAGGCATCTAGTCATACAAATGTAGTCGAGCTTGGTTTAACGTTCTGTGCCAGGATTGCCGCAATTACTCGATCCTTAACGGTTTCGTCAATGTCATCAATGACCACAGTTAGACGTTTACCATTATTGATCCTCAAGGTACCTTCACGAATCCATGGTATACCTAAGATCTCCGTTCCGCCGGATGGGTATTGGATCTCAAAGTAGTTGTACTGTGTAGGATCAATTGGAGTACCAGCGGGTAGCGATTGATAAACATTCTGATTAGCCGTGACGTAATCAAAACCTAACTTGCGTGCAATGGTAGATGTAAATGTACCTAACAAAGTTACCGATTGAAAGTTGTTCCCGTATTGCGCGGACGGATATACCTCAAAAGAGATAATTGTTCCCGCTGGGATTTCTTGAATGTTCATGTAGTGACACCATTAGACTAGGGATTCATATGATGTCACTTCTGTTTCTTGGTAAGGATTACCGCGACCGCACCTTTGAAGTCAATCGGCACTAGGCTTATTACATGTGCCCATGATTCAGTCTCTTCGATTTGTGCAATCGTTTTAATGACCGCATCTAAATCGGGGTCAATACTACCATCAGCAATAGACTCGATGAGTTCGTCATCGTCCATTATGCGGTGATACTCATTGATCAATAGCAGCACGTACTCTTGAAACTCCCGCAGTACTAACCCACGGTCGTACCGACTCCTAAGCTTTTGATAGAATGCCACATTAGGGTCGTCCTTCATTTCAGCTAGTTCATCATTCTTCTTTTGTTGCAGATTGGTACCCACTTGAGCGAGTTTCTCAAACCCGCTCATGGTAATTAAGAAGTTCATAGTGGTTCAGTTCCTGGAGCATGCCATACTAGGTTAAGTCCAATTGCGTTGTCTATATCACGAGTGTCTACACGATTTAGCTTAGCGTACTGCTCAGAGTCGATATGCGGATGATACGGTATTGGCTCAATTACCCTATTTTGATCAGAAAAGGCTTCAGTTGCTCGGATATGATCTTTCTTGGATTCCCATTTTGCTAACTCCTCAGGAGTGTCATCCAAGACTACACTACTGAGGTCATCTTCCTTTGGGTCGTAGGTATCAGTCGAATCGATATCATCGCCATACACTAGATAGTAAGTGTTTTCTGGACCAGTTACATAAGACTCGATGTGGTCAACCATTTGACCTCTACTGTAGATATCTTCAATAACTGGTTGAAGAGCACTTGCCAAAATACCGCATGCTGTAGCAAATAAACTGGTTAAGTAAGATAGCATATTGGGTTGACTAACAATGTAGTCTTTTACCATTTGGAAATTAGTCTCAAGATAGTAAAAGAAATCCATTCGTTCAATCGAACCGTAAGCATTGGAGTAGTGTACATAGTGATCTAACGAATCACGTAATATAGCTTTATTAGAGTCTTCATCATATCCTTTTAAAGTACCGTCCTCGTCAAAATATTCATCGTATTTGTCACTACCTTTAGGGGCAATTTGAGTTGCCACCTTATACGCCGCATTGCGTATCGAATCAGACATATTGGTCAACAAGTGATTAATCTCACCATGGTTGATCAACATTCCAATGTTACTTGAATTTGTCATGGTTGAATTCTTCCGTCGGTATTAAGTAGGATCTTAAGGGTTTTATTCTCATATCCTACAACGTCTACAGTATAAATTCTCCGAGCTTGCATTTTAATACCTCTGAGAACAGCCACCACTTGGCTATTAAAATGATTGATGCATACGTCGACTAGCTCATCATAACGACCCTTTGTAGTTTCTACGTTACCGTCTTCATCGATTACACGTTTTCTGAAAGGGGCCGACGTGCCTTCCAACATGGCATTACCTGTACTTAGCACAGCCCTGAAATAAGCATCTTGATAATGGGTACGAATATTCATTTCATCATCACCATTGTAGAGGGATATGGATGATTGTAGCGCAGGCCCATATTCTCGTATGATGTAATCAATCATATTCTTGTCATCATTCGATGTTAAGTGTTGCGTGAATGGAGTTGAATCGAATGTCAGGAGTAGATGCATCTTCCGCCTCGCAGATTAAAAAGAAACCGTCCCTTCGGGTGCTAGCATACCTAATACTTTTAACACCTGCCGGTATGTATGCCGTTATTTCGGGATACCTCGCTATAACGGCATAAAGCAAAGTGTACCCCATAGGATCGCCCATGAAGTACTGTTCCACTATTTCCCGATCGGCTATACTCTGCGGACAATTTAAACTGATATACTCAATGTAAGCGACGATGATTTCATTTATGTCGCTTACACTAAGTCCCACTTTATCTCCTAAGATCTCAACCAACCCCAGTTTATCCCCGTATACTAGGGTTGGCGAAAGCCTTATCAGAATGCTCATCTTCGGGATGATACCTCACTACCAAATAGAACTTATTTTGATCGGGTTCGTTTATATAGGTAATGAGTTCAAGCGACCCAGCACTAGGCATGTATGGACGGAGCGCTTTGACAGCGTCTTTAAGATACTGGGTAATTGAAAGTTGTTCGTCATCGGTGATAGCTGCTGGTGGATTCTTTTCGTCTTCTTCAGACAACCGATTACCAATGAGTTCCGCGATTGTTTCATCAAGTGCTGCATCATACGTTTCACCTAGTTTTGTATCGTTCTGAATCATTAAGAGTGTTGCGACTGCGCGAACTAATTTACTATTAGTGAAAAAGCTCGCGGCAATCCAATATCCGTCATGGGCCAAATTATGAGTTGGCCAGCTTTCATTTGCAATCAATATATTCATCAAGTATTCAGATTGAGAACGTGCTGTGAACTCTGTAGATAGAGTCGTTCTGCAATCTCCCGTTCATTAGGTGGAAGATAATCACCGCGGATTAGTGCATTTAATAGTTCCGCTTCGTATTTTTCTGTGATACTTCCAAATTGCTTTTGGAAGATAGCCATGATGTGTGTACTTGGATAATATTCAACGAAGTAGTTCTCGTCTTTCTTTATCTCATGGTTAAACCAATTCATACCGAATGCCATGATCAACTTTTGAATAACTTTAGATTGAAAGCTATTCATGTCATAGATACCCAAAGCACGTTCGATGAACTGATTGCGCTTAAAAGCGTTCTTCGATATTTCGATCTGTGGATGCATTAGCACGAGTGTATCAAGGAACAATCCTACAATGTATTCAGTTGGATCATTGACGAATTGATTAAGCAATTTACGGTAATAGCTATCGAACCTAACCTCTGGATCCATCAACATTTGTTTTAATGACAGGAAATTAGATCCATAGCGTTTAGAGAATTCGTTATACAGATAGTTGATTGGATTCTTACAGTTCAGAGTAAGTACAGCTTCATCATCGACGTCAAGAGCCTTAGCTTCACGATGGTATTCGGTAATGCGATGGTCCTCACCTTCTGCTAAACCAACCAGGCTACCTACCTTAACGACATTCCAATCAGTCCAGTCACCTTGTTTGATATTATGGCCAACTTGGCGTTCCAGGGTACCAATGATGCTAAACCACATGTTCTCCGTGGTGACAATCTTAAGTTCTTTTTCTTTACACGGTAGGACCTTATTCTTGGGTATTCCGAACAAGATGCTACTTACGTATTCCATATTCTCAGGATTATTGACTCGATGGGCTAGTTGAACATCTACAATGTCACGTACCAAGAAATACACGATGTTGGAAGCATCTCGCCGCGTGATAGCCTTGAGACCAAGGTCTGGTCGCGATAGAGCTAACCACTCAATAAAATCAACGAGGTTATTTGCTTGATCCTGTGCCTCAAGCACAATAAAACGTTTAGAGTTCATTACATCCGCCATTAATACTTGGGAACTGCAAGGAAGATTGATTCACCTATGCGTTGATAGTGTGCAAACATCCCAGCGAATTCGGGGTTTATACGTACAGTGTGAAACAACTCGTGTCTGAATGCAGCTTGATCAGATGCGAAGAGTATTTCATTGTGGGTCATGTGTCTTAGGTCGCGTTGAATCCAAGTATGTTCGAAACCATTAATCGTAGTAATTATTAGATCGTCGATAACTTGGGCTTCAAGTGCCCGTAGTTTTTGATCCGTTGGAGATTGACTTTGGATGACAATCGCAAAATCTGGATTCAAATTGTTCTCACGCTTATACCTTTGAAGTGCGTAAGCCTTAACTGGATACATATCTAACAATTGAAGAGCTGATCGCACATCATACGAGAGTAGGATATGTTCAGGTACAGGTTCTATGGTCATCATAAACAACTCGGTAATTATCCATCACCATGATATATATTTGAAAAAAATTGAATTACGCTTCCCTCTTTGTATAATATACATACCTCTAGTATTTCTATATTGCCGGGAAGGCCCCAACCATCCGTTATAGGAAACGATCGCACATGAGTGTTATCCAATATGCCCTTAATTATATTCGGCCTCGAATTCCGCGTCAAATTTTAAATCAGGTATTTGTAAGTTCTAATGATGGGCAAGACTTAAGTTTAACTACTTCGGGATGCGGTGTTAACGTATCGATGGAACACCGTATTAAAGAAATCGTCATTGAAGGACGAATTAAACCCGACCTGGATATCGTCGGAGGTACTAAGACATTCATACCCCTCGATTATCCGGTTCGCGCACAATATGTTGATCCATACACAACGGTCTACTATATTCCAGATGAGTACACGCAAGGACGACCAATTGTTCAACTATACAGTGTTCACTTCGGTGTGTTAGGTTATCAAAACACCGGGTATGCGATGACCTTTAATGAATCTGCAATGACCGCTGCTACTAGGCAAGTATTGGACTCCGCTCGTAAAGCACCTGTCGCGCAAACCAGCTACCTAGGTTTGATTAACCATAACACCTTTATGGTACGGTTTATATTCATGCCATCGGCTACAGCTTATTTATCCTGTCGGCTAGGTAACGATGATGAACTACTTAATATCCGACAACCAAGTTGGCTGGCCTTTGCTAAGTTGTTCGAATACGCGGTTAAGGCACACTGCTACAATGAAATGTTCATTAGTATGGGTGAGGCTCAATTGAGTGGTGGTCAAGAACTCGGCGTATTCCGAGACAAGATTTATGAATGGGCTGATATGAATGATCTTTATGATGAGCAACTTAAGACTTGCCAGAAGATTCTTCGGAACTTTAGCGATCCTGAAGGTAATCGTACCCATATTCGTACTATCTTGGCAGCACAATAAGGAGACTATTATGGTCATGGTTAAAGAACTGGTATAAAAAAGAAATACGACATATTGCCCCTCCTTACGGAGGGGCTTTATTCTGTTATTTCACATCGACGCACTCGAAAGAAAATTGAGCACTGTGGCTCGCAAAATTCAATTTAACTGCCAGCTTTACATCGGAACGCAATATTTCAATATCGTGACTGGTTTCACGTTGGCGTTTTTCCTCCGTAGTTAGATAGGTCTTACATTCGAGCATTGTTGGAACGAGTGTATGATCGATCGACATACTCGATGGGGCCATCAGACCTATCAACAATGTAGTTGTTTTAAGTAGTACCATGGTTACTCCGGGACTAGTTGACTGACATTGTGCTCTACGTACGCATTCTCTTTATCGAGGAAGCTACCCTTACGAACCATGGCTGGATAACCCGATGAAACGACGTAGTTAATCGTGTGTTGTTCGATCTTTTTAATATCGTTCCATTCTTCGCCAATCTGGAACCGAGGCATCCAGACACCCATATCCCAATAACCTTCAGCTTTGAAGATATTGAAGAAGTCACCCTTGATGTGAATGTCAGCACCGGTGATCAGAACATAGACATCCCATTCAACACCAGATGAGTCCGTGAACTGGTATGGTGGCAACCAACGAATTGAATGGTCCTGAGCTTTAGGCTTAGGCATCACCAATTCAGCCGTGCCGTCGTTGTGGTAGATTACAGCCTCAGGAGGTGCAATAACCCGAGTGTTGTAGATGTAACGGAGTTGTTCGGAGATAATCTCTCCAATGGTAGTGTCCTTGAAGAAACGGTGCATTCGTACGTCTTTGTCGATCAGACCAAATAGACCTGACTCAATGACTGGCTTACCCACCATCTTCCAACCAGTGAACCGTGGCCAACTAGAACCTTCTACTACTTGAGGGGAGAAGTTAGCAATTGCAATATTACGTTTAGTCATAATTTAATTACCTTTTTGGCAAGCACGTAGTTGATCGGCATAGTAAGGGCTATCAGGTTTAGTAATCTGGTCTAGACAGGCTTTATACGTTCTTTCAGAGATAGCCTGTTTATTATAGACATACTCTCTACCTGTACATGTTACCATGACCAGCAAAATGAAGATCATGAATGCAATAAATGGCATATGACTATCTGTTGGTTTATCACTACTGTTCTTCATCGATCAATTCCTCTTTACATTGAGATATTTGTTTATTAGTGGCTACGCCCACATCCCCCGACTTACGTCTAAGACATGCTTTGTATAGATTCTGGTAGGATGATTGAGTCGAAGATACCTTCACAGGTTTGTCCAATACATAATTCCGGGCATCCCTGATAAAGGTAGTCCGACTCAATCCATAAAGGCATACTAGTAAGATCAAGCAAGTTGTAACTGTTTTCATTAAGTGGCGTCTTCTGATGTATTTCGTTGATCATCGAGAGGGCATCTATCTTAACTTGTTCGATCAATGCCTTAGTGTCCATAGTTAGTTCTTCTCTATTGCTTGCTCTAAGCCGTAAAGCATGAGCCCGAGGATAGGAGTTGAAGACACGTACACTGTACCAATTACTTTACCGTCATCAGATAGTTGAGCTTGACCTAGCTCAGCCATTTTACCAGCACGTTTACTTTGGAAAATGAGACTATTACCTTTACGCTCAATACGAATACTGGTATACAGATCCAAAGAACTGCATGTGAAAGGTAAATCCAAATCCACCCATTCTTCACAGAGTTGTTTGAATTGTTCTTGCCGGTTCATACTCACCTCAATTATACCAGATAGTCGACATTTCTTTAACCGTATATAGCCAGGATCTAAGTCGGTAGTTCATATTTCGGTCTCTGTCGGTGAAACATTAAAGGCTTTTTTCTGAGTCCCATTACTAAGTCAGGGGTCACCATTGTTGACTGATATACCCCATCCTCACCTATGGTAAATGATAAACGCGTTTTAAGGTCATTTGGTTTACTCACCTTTAGATGAAACAAAGTACCAGTAATAATTACGTAATATCGATTGTATAGTTGCTGAGATAATCGCGCCTCGATAATGGGACGCGAATGAAACTTAGGTATCTTAATTCGCATCCCATTAACATATCGCCAGATCGGCACTCGATCATAGTAGAAGTCGTCGCCAACAGTGTAAGCAAATATCAAACCTTCTACCTTATCGGGTTGCTCAGCAATTTCCTTTAGTGTAGTTGAATTGGATGAAAGCGTAATACCTAAGTCGTCAGCAACAGCTTTATCTAGCCGTTCTTTCAACTTAGTCATATATCACCTTAACTACCTTGTGTAATAACCCACACTACCCCAGATACTACCATTACCAATACTCCGGTAAATAACATCGATGTATAAACTACATCGGTGCGTGGATCGATGCGATAGTGCAGTGATCCGAAAACGATAATCAACAGGTTGATCAGCATTGCACCCCAGAATATGAAAGCCAACTCTATCATTCTAGTGCACCAAGATTAGCTGTGCCGCCAATGTCCACCATACCAGCAGCCAGTTGCGCTTTAGCATGACCTTCCAGACGGGTAGCGTTATCACGTTGGATGTTGAAGAATGCAGTCTGCATCTTCTTGAACTCACGTTGTGTCAGTCGAGTATCGCCAACCAGTCGAGCATTCTTTGCCTCAAACTTCTTTTTCTTTGCCATAATTCGCCATCCTGATTCTTTCTACCGTAGGTAAGTGGTCGAGCATTGCTCGCTTCAAAGTATAGTAGACGTGAGTATTATGCCGGTCGAAGAAGTTCGGCTGGTTATTGAACTCATCCAGTCGATAACCACAGAAATCTAGCATAAACTTTGCGCAAGCAGGACTACGGCTAACGCCTGCCGCACAATGAACCATGATGTCTTGGCCACGATACTTATCAAGGAACGTAATGATCTTGATCGCGTCAATGTAATCAAACAACCTGTAACTCGCGTCAATCTCTTCCTCAACGTCATCGCAATAAATGCGTTGGATATCCACGTGATGTGTACCCAGTGGATACTCATGCCGTTTACCGGATTCCAGCCCATTCCATTCATTGAAACTAATCACCGGCACCGGTAAACCAAATTTCTCTGCGTTCCAGCAGTTCAATACGGTTACCCTAGGTCTGATCAACAAAGACGTACCTAACGTAATCACGCCGTGAGCTGCTGTCCAGATTGTGTCACTCATCAGTCAGCTCCTCCTCTAGTTGTAGGTTCGCATCAAAATGTACGGTTAACCCGTTGACTCTGACGATGAGATCAAAAGTCTGTACGTAGTATGTGAGGAACAATCCATCTGGGATAGTCAGACAAAACTGACCATGTGTGGCCCATGGTACAATACGGACGTCTAAGTCGTCCTGAGTTTTATCAAGACAACCCCGTTCACTTAGTAAGATAGTGTGATCACCCACTAAGACTACCTCAAAGTTCCGCCCTTCTACTAAGTGTGGACTTTTGAAATAGATTGGCTTGAATCGAGTTACACCCTCGCCATCTTTATACTGGCTCATTTTAATCTCCTTAAATAACAATAAATTTATCTTGGTTCGTCTGAACGCATTTTGCGATAGGTTACTTCAGCGTAAGTGCCAGCTAAACCAGGTACATCCGATACCATAATTGTCGGTCCACAATAAACGTACCCAATGTCGTACATTAATTCATGGATATCAGCATCGATGCCTTCCGTACGGATTGTCAAAAAGTTTTTGCTAACGCAAATGATCTTGGTGTAGATGTCTGAGTGAAAACGATAGCCTTCCTCAATCTTGACTTCTGGTTCATAATCGTAATCGCGCGCCATATCAATTTTTCCTTTTAAAAGTTACATGTGAACCATCCATCCAATCCAAAACCGGACCATGATAAACAGCATCATAAAAGTTTTCCATGAATTTCATAGAATCGGCAGTTATGTATTTCTTCCGGATATGGATAGTGACATAATGTTCATTACATTCGTAAATGAAAAACGTGGTTTTATTAAACTGTATTTCATCACCCACACGGAACTTGAACTGGGGAGAGAACTTTCTATTTTCCCTTTGGGTATGGTCGTCTTCTAAAAACCTATCATCATCTATGCACACGTTTACCTCCAATAAAATCTACATTGAGAAATGCTTCGATTGCAATACCGTTAGCGTCGCGAATAATAATATCCACGGTATCAACTGGTCCAGAAGTGTAAATCGAATAATGAAAATATAAAGTAGTCTTCTCGTCTTCCTTGTCGTTAATGAAGGTAAATGTACTCTGATTTCCTCTCTGTTCACGTTGTACTTTGAAACTAGACCACAAAATGGGTCGGCCATTTACTAAAATGTTCAAGTTATATACTTTATCCATCAACAACGACGAACAAGGATAATTGTCCGCGAAAGAGATGGTATCAGGTTTGAAATAATACATATAGCCTCCTAAACGAAATAAACCCCCTCCCAAAGGAGGGGGTTTATTTTTAGACTACCATACCGTCTTCATCAACGTTGTCATCGGCATCAATGATTGGGTTACGCTGAGTGAACTTTGATTGTTGTCTTGTCATCTCTAGCTTAGTGTCAGTGATTGTTTTCATGATCTCTACCACACCCACCGAGTTAATGACAAAATGGATCTGATCATCAGTGACGTCCAGATCGTCGGCTTTCATGATACCTACCTTGCGGTAGATCGGAGTACCAAACGCAACCTCTTTCGAAGGGTCGAGATAAAGACTCAACTGAGAGATTGCCTCAGGGACGTTCTCTGCATCTTTTCGAGTAGTCGCGATATGTAGTTCGCAAACCTGCGGAACGAGATAGTCATGTTTATCAGTGAACCGTACCCAGTTGGCAACGTCGTGTACGTCAAGACGTCCGTGATTCTGGTTAACCAGCAATACTACTTGGCGAATCTTGTCAGCAATTTCATTGTTGATTGATTCATAAGGTCGACCCTGAGAATTAGGGACGTAGTTAACTACGATCGGCAAACCTTTCTTTACTGCGATAGACTCAAGCGTCTTCATGGTGTCGATATCGTTACCGAGATTATCGGTGGATTCCATCGCGCCCACAACAAAGCTTACAAATGAAGCTTTACGGTCAGCCAGCTGAGCAGTGATCAGCGGACCCAGTACCGAACCCGATCCACCACCGAGGCTGTAGCTCACAATGTAGAAGTCTGCTTCAGGGATGGTATCCATCAAAGCAGGGATCTGTGGACGAACCAGGGGCAGGATCACCTTACGGTTACCGCCAGCGCCACGAGTACCCTTGGTCAGAGTAACGTTAACGGAACGGTGTGCATCCACAACGTTCTTATCGCAAGTGTCGAAGCAATGAACTGCCTCACCCAGATCAACCAGTTTGGTAGCAACGTTCATACCAGTACCACCGGCGAAGATCAGGCAAACTTTAACAGGCATTTTTGGTTCCTCAAAATTGTAGGGTTTCAACACAGTATACTTACCTCAGGTAGATTAATGTAGAGTTTGGTTAACAGATTTATTCGGATTCAGTCACGGTGTCAGTTTCATTCACCGCGTACCTCCCGGTGAAATTCCAGATGCGATTTAACCTGACCATGTATCTTCAACACAAAGAGTAATGTCTCGTCATTAAATGTCGTCGACCAGCTACCGCCATCACGAATATGTGATTCGATAATACGTTGAATGTATTTAATCTCAATACGATCTTTGTCATAACCAATATTGGTAAAGTATCGCTTCAGCCAATTCAATTTAGGGATCTTACGATCTTTAGAAATATCGGGTTTATTTAAAACGATGGCATTGAGTAACTCACCTTGGTTGTTAAAGAAGGTCAATACGTTTCCACCTTCTTTACGGGTAAGAATATTGTAAAAGCCACCATTAGCGATAGTATCTCGAGATACTTCAGCCAGTACCTTACATTGGTGATATGGTACGGGTATCTTATCCGCTGCACAGTTTTGGAAAAGCTCATCGGCAGTGAATGGTTCACGGCAAGCCGACAGCGTATCAGAAATAGTTTGCTCAGTAGCTTTCAATACAGCCATTTTACTTTCCTTCTAGGGTATTACTCATTTCTACAATTTGTGCTTCAGTAGGGATAATATCTAGCGTGTGTTTACCATCACTCTGAATGACTAGTTCGATAGTACCACCTTGGTCAAGGTGACACTGAATCAAATTGTTCATATTGATTACTCGTCCAACCTCGATGTTAGGCATACCCATTTTCCTCTACGATGATCCAGTTGTAATCAACCAGTTTAACGGTGAAGTGACGAGTATGTTGATGGCTATCGCGATCTCGGGTCAGGAAACCGAAGTGATCTTGTTGGGCCAGATCCAGATGAACCAGTTCCCAATCATCACCATAACCGGTTACGCGTTTGATGATGGTCTTGGCATAACGGCGAACGTGTTTGAATTGACGATCCAATAGCTTCAAACGAGCTTCACCCAGAAGCAGGTCGCAGCCATGATAAATGTCTACCTTTCGCTTCCAGTCATCCAACTCATTCAGTACACTACGACGCAGGTTCTTAAGGATCTCATCGTCATCACCGACGAGGTGATCTGATGGATCTAGATTATGCTTAGCTAGCACTTCTTCGTAAACCGTAATTTCTTGATCTTCAACCTGCCTTGGAAAATATACATTGTTAAAACTCACACCATGCTTGACGAGTTCACTGTTTAGAACAGCGATGGTCTCCGCTATTTGGGTACGATCAGTAATTTCCATTCCACGTACGTCTCTACGTGGAATCGGTGTATCTGACTTCATCGCTTCAATAAGGTCTTTAAACCTCTTTTCAGAATTATCCATAATCCAGTCGGCATACTGGAATCCAACTATAGCCTTTGGACCAACTTCGTCTAAGATTATCTTAGCGGCTGTTTCGATACCAAATTGCGTTAGGCTACGAATTGGGGTATGTTTTACAGCAGTTTTAACGATATCATCAAAAACACTTTCAGACATTTTACAAACCTCTGGTTGAATTGGAGCTTCTACAACATCACCCTCTGGAGTAATATCTCGTTTCATACCAGGGAACCATACAGGAATATGAGGAATGTCTTCCCAGATAGGTGGTCCAAATACTTCACCAAGTTTATCGAAAATATCTGTCAAATCTGGATTAAACACGTCAATCCCTTTAGGGGTGTGATCATCACATTCTTCAGGAGACACCACGCGTTGTGATTCCAACGCTGATCGGAACTCGTCTACCCGTTTAGGGATGACTACACCCACCTCACGGGGGTACGGAGGATGATTTTTGAATGATGGGTTGTGTCTAAATTCACCTGAGCGATGGATCTCGCCATAGTAGTCTTCGGGACAACGTGCAACCATCTGCCCGTAAGTGGCATCGTTGTCGACTTGATATAGAGTATCCCCGCTAAAACGTATCAGGTGTTGGTACTTACCACGTCGTGTGCGCATAACCCCTCCAGAGGGCATAATTAGCATGGCTAACGCTATGCTAAGAATAAGGAATATTATTCGGGGGCCCCTCCCCCTCTCATAATATACTATTTATTAAAGTAAAAACTTGTTAGAAAAAGCTTTTTTAGATCTATTCGATCTTACTAATTGCTTTTAATAAAGATTAACTTACGGGTGGGGTGCCGCGAGATTTTGGAATGTCGACCATGTAGTAGATACCCCCCTTATATCCCTGGCTACGGCATCCAGTATAGTAACCTCCTTTGGGCATTTCTCGAACGAATGCTTCTGGTCGGAAAGCTTTGCTAAAGTCATCACTGACAAACTCCAATATCTTTCCTTCCATTGCTTTACTAATGTAACCGAGACCGCGTAGACTGGTACTAATATCTGGTGACGAATCAAGGTCCAAAGTTTCACCTTCATTAAGTTTCACAGTAACAACGCCGTCTCGTGCCGTTTCAACGTGACCAATGACTTTACCATCGCGACGAATTGGAATACCCTTCATGTGTTCTGTAGACATATTCTCGTACCCGATTGAATAACTACGACCGTCTACTGTCACTGCTGGCATTTGACACCGCATACCGAAGTTTAGTGTGCTACCACGTTCAGTATCACTCATTTGTAATAACCCCCTGTATTGCCCAACCTGAATATTCGCTGACATTGATCGCATGATAGCGTTCCGCCCAATACAATCCCTTAGCCAACTGATAACCCATTTCACTATCCACTGCATAAAAGACCCTTGACCGGCGCCGATTAAATAGTGGTGGATGGTATCGTCCCACCAATGTTTGACGATGTCCAGCCTTCGGCAGAATCTTACGTTGTTTTGGATAAGGCCTAACCATACAAAATTTCCTATTAACGTTTTTCTGACAAATGGAACATTTGTGAAAGTGTCAATGCCTCATTACGTGCGTCACTTTTAAATGGACTATTCCATGACTCAGGTTGCAGTATTGTTACAGAAGGGGAACGTTCCTCTGCCTCAATAGCCTTTTGATGATCAAAGGTCAGATTGTGTTCGGCAATAAGATGCGCACGATTCTTTTTCGCAGCTTGACGTTCGGCTTTCTTGTTTACTTTACGGATTACTTTAGCCATAGTGGTCATTGATGTTACCTCGTGGTTGATTACCCAACCATGATATAAATTTCAAAATATTTGAGTTGGCAAAATAAAGCCCCTCCGTAAGGAGGGGTAATATGTCATTTCAAACTTGCATCCATGGTTGCGGCCCATGCACTCAGATCGAATACGGTCTTAGCCGCCTTGCAAATATAGGCTTGGGTGGTTGCGACGTTTGTACCTTGACCCTGGCGTACGCCAATAGTCAGTGTATCTTCGCCGTTGATGATAACAGGACCCACTGGAGCCGCAGTCCCAGTGAAAGCCTTAGCTACTTCAACGAAGCTAATCTGGTCTGGGATCAAACGCCAGCCTTCCATGCCAAAAAGCTTTTGGATGATGAGCTTAAGAACGTTTGGCGGGATCTTCAGGGTATCTGCCGTAGTCGGGATATCGAAGTCGTATTTACTTGCAATGGAAATAGCCATTTTGCGGACCTTGTCTAGTATAGTATTCGTGATAGGTTCTGAGGGTAGGATCATTAAGATCCATGTCTTGATAACTAATCTTAATGACATTGACCGTATCATGGTCACGGTAACTGAAACCGATGACGGAGAATCGCTCAAAGTCTTTTACTCTTTCACAAACAATGCCTTCCCACCTCACACCGATCTTACGAAAACGGCGAATCAGTACGTTAGTACCATAAGCAATCTCGCTGATGAGTTCTTGCGGGAAAACAATTTTGTTGTCAGGATATACTTCTTTGAATTGGAGTTCATCTTTTAAACGTTCAGTTAGATCAACCACATGGTATTCAACATTGAAAACAACAACACCCAGTTCACGGTCAAGGGGTTTATGGATTATATACCCTTCATCGACCTTGCGCTCCAGTTTGTAATGGGTATCAGGATTAACATCCTCCATGGCCTCTAAGAGATCGTTTAACGCACAAAGTACCCCACGGTTATACATGAGCTCTCTTGTTCGCCAATCTCGCTCAAAAGCCTCTTCTGGAGACTCTTTGGTAAAGTCTTTTGCTACGCTATATTCAATAACCTCACCAGTCAGTAGATCGGTTACAGAATACATATAAGTCATCGCATCGATGAAACTCCACTGTACAGTGAATTGTGTAGGTACACAAGGTACCACGCCAGCGCGTTCATCTCTTAGATATACGAACATATCTTTCAAGTGCGCCCAAGTGTCGCAAGGACAACCCATTTGTTCAAATGGAATATTAGAATCTGGTTTAGCTCTAGGAGTACAGCAGCTCATGATGACCTCTAAGTATTAAGAGTACACATGATTAAGCACAAAAAAGAAAAGGGTATAGCCTCCACCCATGGGTGGAGGCTATTATTTACAGCGGCGTGGACGGAACGTCTTTGGTACGATTCCACAGCACCGAGTTGATATCACCCGGTAGGTTGATCGGTGAGTTCTGGATCTTGATGTCTGGTTTCCCAGTGACTTCACGAATCCAGTTGTCGATCATTTCCCAGTCGACCAACACACTGGTGGCCTCGACATACAGAACCCGGACACCTTCGATAACGTGGATCAGTGGCGCGATACAAATAGGCCGGTCATTGATGTTACCTACTGTAACCAGGGGACCACTCCTGTCTTGCGTGAATTTGAGTTTCAGATCCGTGAACTCTTTATAGAGGGCCATGGTTTCCATGGAGGAGCTTATCTGCACGGCGATGTCGACTGACTTGTAATCTTTCTCACTCATTTTGGATAACCTCCAACTATAACGAATTCGCAGATGAACTCAGCCACCGCTTCAGTTTTGATGCTCGGGAATACCGCGCCCAGTAGACCCTGATCAGGTAGTTCAGCAAAGACGTGATATGCGCCATCTTCTGCTACCGACACACCAACCTTGTTATCCCCATTACGGAAGGTCAGACGATCTAGCCTCACCAACTCGATTTCGATTGGCCCAGTATATGACATTTGATTGAGATACTCTTCGACGGCTTTGATCAAGGCATATTCACCAGCCATGTCTTTTGCCATCACCAGTTTATTCTTCGGCATACTTACGGGCCTCCTTAGCCAGACGTTCAGTTAGTTCAATGGGGTTATCGGAAGAGTATTCTTGATGGACCAACCAGTTCAGGGTAATGTTCACCGACTCAACGATTTCAGTATCGCCAAAGTTGGTTTCAATTGAACCTTTGGTGCCACGAGTCATACGGAGCCAGAAGTTGTCATCGTCCGACGTCTGGTAGAACTCCACCACACGCAGTCCGTAGGTGAATGTCCAACCACGCCCACTGCGAGCAAGATGGATATATTGTCGATCAACACCAGTGCCGATTTCTTGAAGGCTGTTCCGAAGAACAGCCATGTACGCGTCAGCTTGAACCATCTGGATAGACGGCTTCAGGTAAAGGTTCATTATTCATCCTCCAGAAAAGAGATTTCATAACCTAGTTTGTTATACAACCCAACTGCCGCGGTGTTGTTACCATCAACCGATACCGACTCGATATCCAGTTGACTCAGGAAACGTTCACCGTAGCCCAGACCCCGAACATCTTTTTGGATGTGGAGCAGATCCAGCTCACCATCTTTGTGAACCACAGCGTAGCCTTTAACTACCCCGTCGATGTACATGGCATAGGCCTGACGATCACGAGCGTAATTACCGTTGAACAACATCGGAACAACCGTTTCACGATCCAGAACAACCTTCTCCCAGATAGGGAGGGTCGTGGAGTCAATTGCATCGATGTAGTCCAGAACGACTTGTTTTGTAACATCCTGTACTTTGAAAGTCATACTTCGATTACTCCATACTGTTCGTTGAATTCGTCCGCCGTCAAAAGAGAGTTAAACATATGCCCTCCAGAAACGCAAACGATAATTTTACCATATCTGCTCAAAACTTTAACATCGGCGGTGTTAGACATTTCCGGCGTGCAGTAGTCTTCCAGAAAGTCATAAACGCTGGTAGTTGTAACTTCGGGTACTTGCCTAAGTACAGGCGTGACCTCGATAACGAACATGCGGTTTGTTACAAATACCGACTGATGTAAGTCATCTACAAAGTAACGATTCTCGCTGCGATTATTACCGCGACTGACAATCTTAGCGATGACCTTCTGAGCAGTTTGGAAGTGAGTCGCCCATTGTGGATCAGAACGGTGAAGCTGAAGCGCTTCACCCGCACTGACTTGACGATACTTACGATTATCCAGCTTGTCGTAGGTATGGTAGCAAAAACGTGACTCTTCGACAGTATCGATGTTGATCAACTCGAACCAGTCGTTCGATTGAACGATCTGGAACTTACTGAACCGACCACCAATACCACATTCACGAAATGCCTTGGCAAAGATAATCGCGTTACCCATATTAGCTACTCCTGTAACTAGTTGTCGGTTTAGATTGATCCAACTTCTTTACGGATATAAGCAAGGATGCGTGCAGCCGCAGACTCCTCATCCAGGATCGACATAGTGCGATGGCCGTCACTCTCGTGCTTGTAGTCAATCTCGAGTAAGGTACCATCATTAACTACAGCCAACTGTACCCAGCGCCCGGTATCTTTATTACCAATGCCCCAGCGATCTGGTAGGAATGCATGCTTAACCATATCGAGTTCTTCATACTCGGTATTTTTGTTAAGGTAGGTGACCACACTTGCAAAACGAATCAGTCCAGGGTTACCAATCATTTTCCCCACCTCTTTTGTTTCTTGGGTTTCGCTTCAGGACTCACAACTTCCTGAAAGCCTTGAATAATACGTTTAACAGAGTCAGTCAGACTCTCGGCTCCACGGGCGGGTTCACCGGCATTGTAAGCCCGGTTATGCTCCCGTGCCATCATTTTCTTACGCATGCCATTGGACATTGGCTCGATGTAGTCTTTATCGCGCATCGTTGTCTCCTTAAACAATGTCGAACGAATGACCTTCGAGTTCACGAACTTTTTCCTCAGCCTTCTGTTCGGCGTCCCACATCCCATCGGCGACAACCGACGTGAGTGTAGAGCCACTGGCCGTAGAGTAACTTACGGAACCATCATCGCGTTCGAAATGTACCATTACAGTCCAGGAACGTGCCATATTGTTTCTCCTCACAGTTCAAAAGATTCGATGATGTAGTCTTCAATACCTGGCATATCGCGCAGGTTAAAGGTGCGCTTCTCCAGCAGACACTCATCTTCATCAGCATGGGCATACTTCTGGATTACCACACCACCATTGTTATCCACCTGGAAGAACAACTGGGTATGCAACGGGACATCTTGCCAAGACAGGGCATGGCCAACTACTTCCAGTCCGATCTCCTTGTTTGCGTCACTTTTTAGATTGACGTAAAGGTGGTTGATTGCAGTAAACATTTCCAATACATTGTTCTTGGAACGTTTTAGCATTTTTAAATCCTTTTATTCAGTTTGACGAAAACCACAGCTACGGCATACGATTTTAATGTTACCGTATCCATCAGCCAAGTGGCGATTGCAGTTAGGACAGTATTCGTAACGCATACCAGATTCCTTCAATTAGAAATATTCGATACCCCAAAACTGAGTATCGCCCGCAACTTCACAAGCGATTTCAGCCAGACGTTCTTCAGTGAATTCCAATCCACGGATGTGGTTGGTGCTGGTCATGTTCAAGCGGATACGCTCCGGATTCTTGAGGCCACGAATCCCGAGTACGCAACGCGCCCTGCGTTTGATTTCTTTTTCGAGTTCATCAATGTTTTCGAAAACCTTTTTCACCATTTCACCTTTGGTGTAGCTTGGTTTGGTTTCCGGGAAATACAGTGCATCGGTGACGTATTCATGTTGTTTCATTTTTTGTTACCTCATGAGAGTTAGGAGTTACTTGCGTGTTGCTAAACCCGGCGGATATTACCGCTTAAATAAAAGGTGGTTGGGCGAACCCAACCACCACTGACTTATTAATAAAAAATCAGAAACCACGCCAGTGCGTATGCGATGATACGTACCGAAATTACAACACCCAGCATCATTACTAGGAACCAAATCCAGATTAAAAAATCTTTAAGCATAAAACCACCACATTAAACTACATATTGCACAAAAGTAATATAGTGTTTAAATGGGTTCTAATAACTGATTACCCCAATAATCTGATTAATCAAACGAGGCATAGCCATGGCTAAAAAAACAATGATAGAGGTGCTGGACGAACATTTCAAAGATGTTAAGTTCGATGCAGCTCTATGTAAAAGGATTATTGAATATTCGATCCGTTTCATGAACCGAAATGAAGACCACTCGGCTTTCTTTGGAGGTGTCTTGATGGGGGTTAACCCAGTTTACTTCTACGACACCGATAGAGAGCTTTGGTTTGAGGATGTATTAGGCGTTGACGAAGACATGTTACAGTATGACTTCCAGCGAGCAGAAGGTGTAGATCCCAAGAATCAAAAGGTAGCATCAGACGTGATGAACTACACTCCGGGTTATATTACACAGCGCTTAATGAAAACGTCCAACATCCCAATTAAAACTATTCATGAGGCATGTCGCCACGCTTTCCAAGTACTGCATTACAAGTACATTACCTCATTATTGGTTCGCCGATTTAAGTACCCGGCACGCCGGGAGGTAATGGAGGCCACTTTTGCCCAACTCAATTACAAGTTTGACATTAAGACAATTGGTAGTTGGGGTAAACTTATTAAAGACCGCTCCGAAGGGATTATTGATCCACTCTCTATTTATGGTCCATTGTTACACGATAAGCCTGGCGTTGATGAAGAGTATTGGATGAGACGAGTCGTAACAGACACGCAAACTAGGATCAGGGAGTTGATCAACAAATATTACGGTATGTACATCACCGTGCTAAACTCGGGCGTTACCATTAGAACTACGTCTGATATGGTAGTTAATACAGATGGAGAGATGGTACTACGTGATAAAGTAAATGGTTATCGTAATTATATTACCTACGCCCATGCTGTTTGTTCTAACCGTGAGAATTTGATTAAACCGGAGTTGCTACCAATTATTGAATCGGCAATGCATACGATGCCAGGTCAGATGTTGGTAACGTCGTTAGAGTTCTTGGCACGTAACTTTAACCAGCCTCGATCAAAAGACTTGACTAAGTTCGTAGACGAATGCTTGTTGTACACATTTGAATACATGCAGTCTATCAAGGCATCTGTCCAAAGACAGAATGATCTTAAAGAGCTGGTAACCCGTGTACGGTTATTAGTAATGGCTCCTAAAACGTCAGACGTGCGTGTATTGACTATTCGAGATATGGGTGATGCTATCGTAAAGAATGCAACCAATTCACGCCATGCTGGGCAGATAGCCTCCACACGGACTGGCTTAATGCTTTACCTCATGTTAAGAACTTTATGTAAAAGTTACTACACCAAATAATACTGGGTACGACATGATTTGTAGCAATAATGCTACACTACTACTAGCAGGTGAAAAGATGTACGCTATTAAAATCATGTCCAGTGAAAACAAAGCTGATTCGGACGTCGGCAAAGGTTTTAAGATGATCATGGTCCAAGCGGGGGATACCTTCGAATTTGGCCATGATCAAGTTACAGGTTATCCGCAAGTTACGGTAACGGGTGACAGAGCGGGTGAACCGACATGCGTCACTTATCCCGTGACTGGAAACTGTTATGTTCTGTCAGAAACGGGTAAGACCATCGCGAGTTTCTGGGGTAACCGAAAGCCAGGATGCCAGAAATTCGACATCAAACTAGATCCCGGTCTGAAAGATTCAAGAGATGTGATTAATTTAATCCAGAAAAAAGTTTCGGATGAGCAGAAGAAAACGAGTGAGGAATCTAATCCTGATAACTACATTAACGGCATAGGACTAGGCTTACTCCCCAACGAATCTAATCTAAATGCTTCTTTGATTGATGAAATTAAAGAACGGAGTGCACAATTGTCTAACTCTGGTATGACGTGGTCCCATCGCGATAACATTATGCTGATGAGAGAACGTTACAGCGATCGGGGTTTGACTAACACTCAAACTATGCTTCTTGGTGAACCTAAACTTGAGCTCAAAAATGATGTGGCGTCTCGCGATAAACATTACCGCACTCGTGTGGCATATTTGATGAGTCACGGTATTCCTCAAGACATCGCGATGGAAAACTCTTTGTACTTGACTGAAAAAAAACCAGTTGCATAGTTGCGACAGCATAAAGCCCCGACCGAAAGGCCGGGGTCTTATGTCGTCAAGCGTATTCACCACCAGCTTCAATGGGAGTACTATAGTTCCCATAGTTTTTGATGTTGTTGAACAACCGACTATCACCTTTGGTATAATTACCAATGTCTTCTTCAGCGGCCGTTGCCGCTTCTACAGCATTAACATTTAATTGGTAAAACAAACCGACGTCAACTCCAGCAGCCTGTGAACCCAGCATATCTTTATAACGCTTAGATTCATTCGTAACCGCCGAAGGCGATTTACCCTGGTACTGTGTGGGTTCAATAGGTTTAAGCGGATACGTAATAGCCATTAGTCAACTCCGTTGTATGTTACACGGTTAGAGGCAGAAGTCTCGAGTTGTTGACGCAGGCCGTTGGTGGCACGCTGCACATCCGCAGAGATACCCTCGGTCCATGTACGTTGAGAGTTCGGGTTCATACCACGAATATTAAGACGTTGGAACAGTTCACGGGCGTAAGCAATCACGCCATCAGATACATCCGTCATGGCAGCAAACTCAATTGAGAGATCGAGGTTCTGCCCAATCTGGGCGGCATCTTTACGAGATTCCCATGGGCCAGTCGACAGAGGGAACATGTTAGTACACAGATATGCACTTACCACGTCCTGGAATGTCGGATCTGGTTCAACGAAGAGAATCGTTGCACCATAGAAGGTAGCGTCATATTTCTCAACAGGTACATTACCTTCAGCAACAATACGTGGGACTTTAGTGTTCTCGTCAGCAATACCGTAAGTGATCCACCAACGTAGGAAACGTTGAATGGCACGGCCTTGCAGTTCCCAGCAGCCCAGTGATGGGTTAGACCGAGCACGAGTTACGTTAGTGCCCACTTGGATTGCTTCACCCGAACCACCCCAAGGGGCGTCAGCGGTATCAACCTGAATGGTTTGTTGCAGACCATCGATGGTTCGCACATGGTTTTCAACCAAAGCCTTCAGCGAGCGGACAAGCTGGTTAGGGTCTTTGGCATACTGGAAGAAACGTGGTGCTTCCAGCAAGAAAGGGACAACGTTACGGCTCACGTACGGAGTGTTACTGGCAAGGTTAGCCAAGTCTGGACGAAATACGTCTGTACCAGCTTGTGCCATGTTGATGGTGTTCTTTGAACCACCAGCACCATAGCCAGTTACGGGAGCCATTGGATCAGAATAGCGTTTCATATTTTTTCCTCTAGTGGATTATCCGTGTTGCAACGGCGTTAAACCGTTGCAGCAGTTACAGTCTCACGACGGACCGTCTCAAGCTTGAAGTCCATTACAGTACGTGGGTTGTTAGCAGCCACAGTAACTGTACAGGTCCAGCTGAAACCATTTTGATCGTCGGTCGCAGTGATTTCCGTTAGCGGAGTAATATCCACACGGGCACCGAACAGGTCACGAGTTTGGTCAAGGATCTCTTGGTCGCAACGAGCCACCAATTGTTCTTTGGTAAGAGTGGCATTACCAGAGAACTTAGCGTGGATTCGATGAATCAAACGCATGATCACGCAGCAGATATTTACAGTCAGTGGTGACAGCAGTACAGAAGTATCATCTAGATATACTGAACGCTGACAAGGATAGTACTGACGACGCTTATCGTAGGTACTCGAATAAGTACCGCCATTCTGCCAGATATTGCTAGCAGTGCGAGCATTGAAGAACGGTACGTTTAACCCTTTAACGAAGGACACTTGGTTGTTCGGACTTACATCCATTTCGAAACCTGGACGTAGGATACCGTTACTTGCACCAGCGTAGACAGCCCACTTCATCGCAGTATCGAGTAATTGAGGAACGCGCTTAGAGTAACCGCCTGCCATCAATTTACCTGACTGAAGAACAATCTGTGCACGTGCTACAGCGGTACCATACAGAGTAGATTCAGGGAACGCTTTCAGGCGAGTCATCAATGCAATCGTGCGCGATACTTCGTCACCTGTAGACAGAGCACGAGTGTCGGTCTCGATGTAGGTCGTGAACATGCAGATGAGATCTTGGCGCTTGGCCATAGTTTGCATCATCTTGTATTTCGATGCCATCGGCAATCCAGTATCGTAGAGGAAACCAAACTGATAGCGCGCTACGTCCTCATACTGGTCATCCAGATCACCAAAGTTGGTGTTTTGAATATCGACCAACTTAACGTACTCGTCAAAATCAGTAGTACCATCCAGACCGCCAGAAGCATATACAGTGGCGTTCTTACCTAAGAGTACACCACCTTCCAGAGAGCCTTCCAACTGAATGGTCATGTACGGATCACCATCAAGGTTCAACATGGTCAAGAAGTCAATCTGACCTGGACCTTTGATTTGATTAGCAAAAGCTGGGTTAGCCAACATTTCCGAATCATAGATCATTTGCTGAACACGAGAAATTTCTTCTTCGTAGATGTAGATCTGACTAAATGGCGAGTACAATGGGGTTTGACCCGAGCTGATACCGTCATCTTCATATGCTTGGATCAACACATCTCCAGCGAAGAGATCGCGGTCACTTGACTCAGACCAGACGCCCTCATTGAAGGATACCTGCACATAATCTTCACCCAATGCAGTTTTAACAATAACTGGCGTATTAGATCCTTCCATCAATTCCACAAACTGGAAGTTGAAAAGACGGGTATCGAACTTGTCAGTTGTTGCCTCATCGTAACCTTCGATATCGGCAGATGTCGGGCACCATACACGCACACCGAGGTTATTACCTAGTGTACCAAAGAAACTGGCTGGCAGTTCAAACAATGGATACATGGTGGATTGAGATCCATCGATGGATGATGTCATGTTACCCGGTAGAACACGTTGGGTACCGACTTCGGCATCGTTATCCAGGATCAGAGTGATACGAGCCTTGAATCCTTCGACCAGTGCATCAGCTAGAGTTACAGCTGTAGAACCGTTTGCCTGCGTAGTCGTTGTTGGAAACACGAAACCGCTCAGGCGAGTAATTTGTTGAGGAACCATATCACGAACCATGTCGATAGCGACAATAATACGTGCAGGGTTTCCAGCGTCTTCAGGCTTCAGACGTTTTACATAAAAACCATTACCCTGACCCAACAGGTTCAGAGCAAGTAGAGATTGCTGGTTAAAGAATTTGCTACGTTGATCCAGCGAGAGCTGCCCATAGATACCGGCAAAACCGTCATCAGTGTCACCAACATACGTGGTGGTTTCTGGACCAGTCTCTGTAAAGAGACGAAGCAAAGGGGTGTGTTGAGCATAAGATTCGTCAGGGCGAATCAGAGCCCGACGGCTACGGTCGCGAATACCACTGAAAACAACCCGTGGTGTTGCGTTAGTGAAAGTTGCCATCTATTTGGTTCTCCCAAGTATGGAGCTTTTTAAACTCGATGTTATGAGTGTTTACTAACAGTCAATCATATTAATTAAACAGATTGAACACACTAGTTTAATTTTACTACCTAAAGAAGGAGAGACGGTAATGATTTTACTACCGTATCAAACAAAAATCTGTAGTACTTATTCGCAAGCATTTCTGGATAAGTTGCGTAAAGAAGCAAACAAGGCTGAGTTGAGCCTGCCGTTCCCACCAGTTAAAACTCCTAACGGTGTAACCATTAAGGATTGCTACTTTGTGACTCCATCTCCAGAGCATGAAGACATTCCGATGTTCACACAATATATCGATCTTGGACAACCAGGTAAACCGAAGCTATTGATCGATGGTCGCCGTTACTTCAAGTATGAACCACGGTCTGGCACATATCGTTTGGTTGCAAACAACGATTGGAGTTTTGAATGCGTTCGGTTGAGCTTAAATGTTACTACTCTAGTGGGTGACGAAACGGCTTTCAGTCGCCTAGGAGACCTCCCCGCTAAGGTATTTAACCGTTGGGTGAGTGGTCCCTTGATTACACGCTATCAACTTCCACCTGAATCGATGCAAGCGTTGTATGTAATCACGGCGTTCTATTACTACGCAATGTTGATGCCTGAACTTGGTGAAGCGAACCCTGAGACCCGCACTCAGTTCGCCCCTGTAGTTTCTAGAATTACAGGAGTCCCACCTGATTTTGTTGCGGATGTCATTTCTGAGGTCGGACCACTTAACAATGTGGATGACCTTATTCATGCAATGTCTACTAAGTCTAGACAAGAACGTACTGGTGAATTGAAGTTTAAGGATCTATATTTGTTACTATCCAACAGTTTCTTTGCCAAACGTGAAGAAGTGGGTATTGCATTAGAACATCTCCCAACTTACATCGCGATGCTTTACATGGCGGTGGCCGACCGCAGTTATCGTAAGACTGTTATCATGCAACGCGCCGAACAAGTTGCCCGTCCACATGAACTCAAGTCATTCACCGATCTGACCTTTGGTCTAGTATCGCAACAATATCTCAATTTTGAATAAGGGTGCTGTATAATGGATAACTATCTTTTGCGTTATGCAATTGATAACGTCTGGCAAAACCCTGCTGTAGATCGTCAGTTCTCGTATGAACTCCAACAAGTTACTCCGCGCTATGGCGTTCGGAGTAACTACGTTGTTGAATATACTCGGTATTTCCTACCGACCAACAATACACGAGACTACTATCATATTTACCAGATTGGGCAAGTGATCCCAGCCAACTTAGGCTATCCCGGTAAAAGGGATACATGGATTAGCTTAGCCAATCTGGCCCAGCAGGAATTGACGTTGATCGACGTATACCAGACTAACGGTATTCGTTATAACATGTCTGAAACTTATGTGATGGTCACCAGTAAATCCAACCTGTTGGTTGCGGTTAAACTGAACGATCGTTTTCCAGCTTTAGACGACAATAAACTCTATATCCACTTTTACCACAATGGTTATTTTAATTCACCGCGCAGTGTTGACGCAGGGAAACATTGGATAGAGTGTCGTTCCGGCAGTGTTGCTAACTCGGCGGCTATTCGCCAACTGCAAATTCAACTTAGTGATCTGGTTACCGCTAAGGGCGCAACAGCAATGTATTTCATTAACGGTAAACCTGTTAATGAGATATCCATCGTTACATGTCAGCCCGGTGATTACTATGATTTCGTAATGGACCCCTCAATAAAACGGGTTGTCGAATTGAAGGTTGAAGATCTACCTGTTTTTAATTCAACCCTTGACACTCAACGAAAGTACATTATCCATTATTCAGGTATGGGTGACGATGTAATTGATTTCTACGATGACCTCACTGTACATCTAATAAAGTATGGCACGGCTCCAGGTAATTACGCTGGGATTACCTATCACCATAATCAAGGTATCTGGCTTAGGCAACTGACTCACCGAGACTACAGCATGCCTGTTAGTCGTGTCCAAGAACTCATTGCTGAAAATCCAGGCTGGGATGGTATCGGTGACACTTATGTTAAAGTGTATATCCGTCATGGCGCATACGACCGCCCATTGATAGCTGATGCTAATCGTATTTGGGAATTGTATAAACTAAAGGATGTCGATATTCTTCAGTGCATGACCGGTACGGGCGCTATGAACCCATTATGGCGTGCAGAGAATCTTGAGCGAACAGCATACGTTGAGTTTATGTCAGCACCCCCTAAGTTTATCTATCCGATAACTTATAATGAACCGACCTTGACTAATCAGGCCAAGATTGATGCACAAAACTTTGCGGGTGAAGTATTTGGTTATCATGAATGTGCCAAACTGTTGAATGACAACCCAGCTAAAGTTTATACAGATCCGGCCACCGGAATACGTATGGTGGACCTCGCATTCAATTTCTGGCGAAACGTAACGTTGTTTGAGTATGACGCTACCGGCTACCTATTGGGTTACCATTATCAAGAAGGTGGTGACACGTACAATGTGGTTGATGCTAGTTGTGAATATGTGGAAGCCATCACAGGTAAAGGTTCCGATAATCTACATGGTGTTTATGGATTAGACCCTATTGCGTTAAACCCAAGGTATAATTTCAGAGTCTATATTAGCCCGGTCGTAGGTGGAATAATCACCCGTAACTGGGTTGACATAACCGATCTTTCCAATAGGAATGAATACGGTTTCCTAGACACGACTGATTTGGATGCACCTGTCTGGCATTGGGTACCTAATACGGATAAACCCTTTACCGGTTATTTGCGGACAGATGAATATTTCTATCTGAAAGAACTTACTTTTACTGACAATCCCGGTATAATACGTTTCACTATTGCTGACACAGAAGACCACCCAACGGGCCCTGTCACCAAGACGATGGAAATTCCTTTCGGCGAACTCGATCTTTTCATGAACCGCAAATCACTGATCTCTGGATTAGATTTCTATGATAACGGTACCATGATAGTTATCAACAACCTCGAGGCTCGTCAAACTGACGGTATCCAAACCATACTAACACGAGGCACCGGGTTTTGCTCACCTGAGCTTAAACGTTACCCACCAGGTGAACTTGGATTTGTAGAATATAACGTACTGTCAAATGATTCAGTGTACCAGATCCACAGTCATAAAGTTCAAAGGATTGTTGTAGATGGACGATACATGGATTATCACGACGTAATATTCGAAGAAGATTCTGGTGGCCGTGTGATGGATAATGTCCGTAATGGGGCGCCATATTCCATCCAGACACCACAAGTTGTACTCAAGTCAGTATTTGAGAATGACTATAAGGCTCTTGTGGAGGATGATATACGTGATAAACAAACCAGTGAGGCAATGACTTATTATTTCCCAAAACGTGAAAGAGAACTAGTCGACGTCATACCAAGACCATACTTGGTTTACTCATCTTTTTCTAACAAAGTACTTTACGATTTGGTAAAAGGTACCTTGAAACCACCGTTTATTAATGGGCAATATTCCGATCAAGATATTGTGAATTACATGCGTGGATATGAGTGGTTACAACCATTCGATATTCTCAACAGGGATTACAATACCAACCATGTGAGAGTTTATCCACATTGGAACACTTTACCAATCGGATTGACCGATGACCAGTACACGTTCTATATACGGGTTCTGAAGCTTTACCTCCGGCAACCGATGGAGTTGTCTCCATTCATATACATCACGAGGACTTAATCGATGGCTGATTACATGAACTCCGACTTTTACAATCCAAATCGAGGTTTCCGGACTTGGTATATTGATGAGATCGTATTAGTTGCGGGGCAAACAAACAAATTTGTCGTTAACGTTAACGATATGGTTATTGACTATAGTCGTGGCCAACTACGGGTTACTGATGTAGAACAGGGCACATGGGTTCCTACGCTTGAATTAATAGAATGGCCATCGCATCCTGATCCAGATGGTGAGGAAAATGTACTGGTGGGGGTTGGTCCAGGTTATAGTTCAGAGTCGTACCGGTGTTTCATAGACACATCGGTCACACCTTACGTACTTGCACCGGATGCCCGACTTCACTTCTATGGTTCTATGGTATCCTCGTACGCTGTCTTTAAAGGTAGTAACATCGATCGGGAAACCGGTAAGATGATCTCGGCGTTCTACAACTCGTCGGGTGATTTCTTGGGACCATTCATCCCTGTGGAATCGGCTACCATTACTGGGGCTAAAGTGTCGACCATTAAGATTCCAATGGTTGGGTTTGCCACTGAAGACCTCGAAGACTCCGAGCGTGTAACACTGGTGGCTTATGACGATAAAGAAGGTGTGATCAGTTACGCGCAGTTGCTGGTTATGAACACCGAAGTATTACGTCAGACTGATCAGTCTAAACGTTACGTCGAAGGTATCCAACTGGATTCTCCATTCATCTCGACATCTGATCCTAAGGTCATTGAGTTCCCACTCAACGTCATGGTTAGGTCGTTGCCGATGCAAGGATTGGTTAAATACCGTGGCGGACAACAAGCTCGTTACGATGTTGGACCACCTCCCTTCACTATTTTGGGGCTTGAGAACTACGTTGCTACCGCTGAAGGACAAGAGTTTCCTTTAGCTGCGCGCTATCAGTTAGCTGAAGACGAGATTAGTTACCAGTTGGTCCCTTCTGCTGATAGGGCCATAACTGAAAACTACATTGCCCGTACTGTGGCCGCTGACGGGGCTTATAGTTGCAGGTTGTTCGTTTACCCAACATGGGTGAATGCAGCTATTGGCTATCGTCTAGAATTCTGGTTATACAACATGGACCGTGCACGTTTTTATAACGTCACACCATATGTAGATCTGGGTGTTAACTCGGCACCTTACCGTCCTCGTGCTTATGGTGAAGTACAGACCTTAACATATGCTGTTAACTTGAATGAAGTCGATGGTCGATTTGCGCCTTTCAGATATGTTACCACATTCCAAATCGCTTTACTGAATGCTGGCCCTAACGATGCGAACTGGGTGGTTTATCCAAGGCCTGATGTCGATTCGTCATATGGACGTGGACTTAGAGCTGATCTGGAATATGTGGCAACAGATAACTGGAACCTACGTTTGCAAAATGGTGCAACTAGTCTAACCACATGGCTCCAGCAGATGTACTACAATGCTGAACCGTTGATCAACACCGAAGTGGAAGAGTTCGCTCCTGAACCAACCCACTTCATCTTGCATTTCCTTCATGGGGATTACAAGTTCAGTGTTCAACAATGGAATACCACACTGACGGTTAACAATGATCTTGAGATGGGCGAGCTGTTGAGCATCCAATGGATCAAAGAGATGTACGATACCGATCTGCAACTGGCCATGACTGGCGTTCCAATTTTCATTCGTAGCGGTCCGTAACGAAAAAAAAATAACAACATATTGCCCCTCCTTACGGAGGGGCTTTATGCCGTCTTACAACGGGATGAAGATTGTAACCATATCGTCATCCATACTGAGGCAGCGTACTACGCAACCCCACCCACCGGCAGCGAGTTCCTGTTGCAGTTGGAATTGCTCAAGGTTAGTCAGAGCGAAACCCACTTGGTGCTCCAGCCGCCACCCATCAAGGGTATCGGGGAACACTACTTCACAGAGTTTATCACCGACCAGTTCCAGTAACTTACGGAGCCGTTCAGAATATTGCTTACGACTGACGTCATACAGCTTAGGTATCATGTTTAGCCCTTAATAGTAGTGTGAGTTTTTAACCACCTTGATACTCCCGATAGACGTACATCTCGTGGCCGATACCTTGCTCGAATGGAACGTAGAGGCAATTACACGGTAGTAGGTCAAGAGCCACTTGCAAATAAACCTGTTCGTACTCGGACAGAATACGCGGCATTTGAATGCGACTATGGGCGGTGTAAACTGGCTGAATTGTCGGGGTATGGCAACCGCCATCAATGGACACCTTCAGTGCTTTAACTAACCGGCACCAATCTATATCAGGTCCAAGCATTTTAACCCCTAGCAACTATGGTCAATTACATTGAGTACCGTCCGTCGCGCAGTTACATCGTCAGCGATATAAAGCTGGTCACACCAGAACTTAGCCAACTCATCATTGACTTTTGACAACTCCATGTAATCGTAGAAATGTTGGCCCCAACGGCGGCCATCGGCACGAGTGTGTTCGAAACCTTTGTAACGAGAAAAAGGAATTGTCATCATGATCCAAGGGTCTCATCAAACGGAAAATGGAAATAGAGAACATTGTTAACAAAACGAACTCTATCCCAACCGGCACTTTCAACTAAACGCACGATAGCGTATCGATCATTGTCCGGTGTGCAATCGGGTAATTTCACCTTGATCGGTAGATCATAGAACGTTTCCCCAGGACCGCGTTCGATCACGGCCTGTATTTCAGCCTTGACATTCAGCATCGCCAATTTCGCAACGGGCGATAAAGTATCACGGATAACTGTTATTGGTGATAAAAGCATAACTTACTCCAATCATTGATGACCAGTTTGATATTGAGTTCTTGCCTATCGGACACATAGCGATCACCGTTATAGCAAATGATTTCACAGCGCGTGTTAGATCTCCACGCAGAAGGTTAAGGTTTCGTAGACGTACTTACCGTCAGCACTGGTAGTCTGCGATAAACTCTTGTTACCGCGTTTGATGATTTCGCCATTACCGGTATGGTAATTAGCTTCCATCTTGCGGCAATCACTCATTGGGGTAGTCCCTTGAGTGAAGACATGTTTCTCGACGGTCACAGCTGGTGGTTGCGTCAAAGGCGATGCGGTTGCAACCATCAAGCTTGCAACCAAAATAGCCATTGTAGTCATGATATACCTCAGATACAAAAGTGAATAGTGATCACTAGCGAACAGTCTCAGGCTGGGTAATGGTTTTCAGATTATGATGCTTGATCATGCGTTCCATATCCCATTCCGAACCGGTGATGGCCCAGTGTTCGCCTGGTTCACAGTCGTAGTTATTGACAGCAAAACCCATTGCCAGTAACTCACCCATGGTGTAACCCAAAGTTTTTACGCGGCAGTTAAAGTTCATATTTATTCTCCATAAACATCAAGATAAATCTGGTAACGTTTGTCGTAATACCAGGCTTTCAATTCACGACGCTTTTCAGAAACCAAACCGTGCCGGTTATCGGAATAGCGACTTTTGTGCAGATTATCAAGCTTGTTGTGATAATCCAAAAAATGCCACATTAACAGCCAGTTATATTTCAAACATTTCATTTTTTAACATCCAACAAGTTTATTGAGCCTGCGAAGAGCGTAATAGAACACCAGCCACGCTGCGATGAATGGCCAGAATTCGGTGATTATCCAGGCCATTTTTTCTGCGTCATTGATCTTTTTTACCAGAACACCGTATACACTAACAATGATTCTGAGTGTAAGTGCAATAAATGCTGGCCAGACCAGTAACAATTGCACGACATTAAAAACAAGATCAATCGCATCTTCATTAGCCTTGCGTCGACCCATCTTTTCTTTGATTTCTTCTTTACCCATAGGATTCATTTAAATCTCCTTTCTCTTTACACGGGTTTCAACAAATTCCCATTTGATCCAGTAGCCAGCCAGATACGACATGGCAATTAAATTTGCACCAGGTTTAAGAAGTTCATAAATTTCCATGAGTGACCGGCCTTCATATAGACTGATGAAGAACATTGCCACTGCAAAATTGGAAACAAACGCCGCTACTACAAATAATAACCAGTAGATCGGACGAATAACCCACAGTTTAAACCAGTTCACAAGTTCACCCCGTCTTTACGGTTTTGTTCAACGACTTCACAATGTTCAGCGTACTGTTCAGTCGTCATGAAGCGTGGATCATTGCCAGTGCTGGCCAGACGGCGAGCAGCGAAAGCCTCGGCTGCTTCAAGAGTTGTTTCTTGATAACCACCGGATTCTTGAACAGTAGGTGATGCCAGGGCTTCACGCAGAAGATCTCCGAGAGTAGCTTCCTTCTTTTTAGCCATATCTGAATTGAAAGCTTCCGATTGACACTGGTTTGATTCCAATGCCTGTGCCCGAAGTTGATTGAACTCGACATCCGACAGGTCGTCTCCAGCCAGGCAGATTTCGTCACACAGGCGCTGATCATCTTGTTTCATCACTTCGAGTTCCCAAGGAGACAAATCGGCGTTATTAGCTTCTGTTTCAGCCAGATCTTCAGGACTGATCCGACGGAATTCACTACCGTCTCGATCCCAGTCTTCAGCCAGAGACTGGTCCATCCGAAGATGTTCGAGATATTCATCTTCGGTCATCCACTTAACACTGGAACCACGTTGCCAGCCATATCGACTAACTGCCGCGAAGCTCACTTCACCATCTTCCTCGACCACCCGATAGAAACCAGGTTCGAGGGTATCCTTAGAGTTATGGAATTCCAGAAAGTTCAGTTCTGCTTTGATAGTCATTTTGTTACTCCTTAAATAGTTTAGAATGCATCTTCATCGCGCCAACAACGCCGAATGCGCCGCCCAATCCAGCACTGAATATAATGTACCAACCTTCGGAGACAACAAGCCCGATGGTTGATATCTCAAGCGCCGTAATTACCCACGAAGTCAAAAAGGCGGATTTGATACGTCCCTGAACGATATTCCTCTGTTGGAACGTTTTTACAAAAGCAGCGCAGAATGTTATTACTGCACTCAACCCAAACATCAGATTCATTATTACTCCTGTATCTGGCGAGGGTTTACAGCTATGTGGTGTTTCAGGTGATTGTGACTACGACGTGTTACGATATCCCAGAACTGATCGGCCAGCTTGTAATCTTCGAACGACGGACTACGAATAACCACACATGGATAACTGGTATCCTCTTCGAATGAAGCCAATGGCGTCTCGATGGATGGGAGGGCTTCCCAACCGATAGCCTCTACGATACTCGAGGAGCAACGTTGGAAAACGTCGATCAGTTTATTAGCTGCTTCGCGATTACGCGCTGCAAACATCACATAACCGCAGTGCGGCGAGAATATCTCTTCCGAGTGCCCCTCACAACTATAGATACTTACACCTAAACCAGACTCACGAACGATCTGACAAAGTTGGCGAACACGGGGTTCGATGTTTTCAACCTTATCGTAACCATCATAACGTTCGATGAAACTTTTGTACAGTTTACGGAATGCCGGGGTATTGTATTGAAGATGCATGTTAACTCCATTGTAAAACGAATGGCGTGATTGCGATTGCCAGAAAGTCGACCAGTAAGAATAGGGCGATCCATTTGGCTTCTCCTTTCGGAACCCTGCTCTTACGTTTCATATTAACTTATACCTTTACAGGATGACTGAGGGGGTGAACACCGGGGGTGCGAATGATCTCATTCATTTTGTCGGTGTCAGCCTCGATCCAAATCACACCTTTATGAAGTTCATGATCTGTTACGCTACAGGTCATCAGTTCGGCTTTTGCCTTCGATGACATAGTAGCCATGATCTTAGTTCTTTTCTGTTTCACTGTTAATCCTCGATCAGAGAACCATCTGGGTTATAAGTGGCCATAAACGCTAGCACGAACTCAATTGCTACTATTTCTTACGATAAACAGACCAGGTATCGTGCATACCATCCCATTGGACGCCGCCACTGCCAATAAGACAGCTATCGTCTTCAATGTACTCGAAGTTATCATCAAGGTAATTATGGAATTGGTAGTCACCAGTACATCCGCCCCCACCCTCACCTTGATACACCAGATATTGACCCGACACCATTTTACGAGCAATGCGATATGCAAGATTCTCGTCATAGTTAGGCCACGACATCACGACGCAATCTGCTTTCTTGATGTTGGTGTTGAATACGCCCGACTTCGTAAAACCGTAGTTAGGCCGTTTGGTTTCATCCCAGTGTGATACACATGCATCGTATGCCCGATAACGTTTACCCAAGCCACTTGCTTTGCGCAGGTGATGTGCAAGGTAACCGGTACCAGCGAAAGGTTCGATAACCAAATCGAATGTACTCAGGAACTTACCGAGCTCACGGGCGACTTCAGTCGTCAGAATACTCCACGAGTGCTCAGCAATGTATTCCTTACGGGTATAGTAGTTACCATATGCTGATCGTGGTCCACCATTTAACTTATCTAACCAATCTTGTTGAGACATCAAAGCTGGAACATCAAAACACTTAGCCATCATTAGCTCCTTTAATTAAAATGTGGCGGTGAGGTAGTCAAAAGTTACTATAGTTGCGATTACGACAATGAGTGCACCAAGAGCAGCAATGTCAATTTTCATCTGTTCGATGTCCTATCAAAGGATTTAATTCACAAAAGTAATATAGTGTTTAAATGGGTTCTAATAACGATCATATGTACTATAACCTTTAAAACCGAGGTCCGTTATGGATATTGTTCTATTCGCTTCCGACTGGGAACGCTTCCGAGTCTATGCCGATTTTAATACCAAGAACGAGACTTTCCTTAAGTTAGCTCACTTGTATCGCAACGAACTTAAAGTCAAGAACTGGAAGTTTTGTTTAGCCTTACTGCAACCGGAGCTATCTGGTGTTGATCCATATGCTGATGATTTGGATATTACAACCAAGGCTAAGATAGCCTACGAATGTAAATATAACCCATGGTATTACTTTAGGGAAGTGGCTCGTATTCCGCAGTCTGGTCCTGTACCATCACCCTTTCTGGCCAATCGCGGTAACATCGCACTATACTGGAGTTTCTTCAATCATATTAACTTTGGCTTGTTACAGCCGCGTCAGACCGGTAAATCTGTATCCACTGACGTACTGATGGTCGGGCTCATGTTCATCTGGGGTTTCAAGACTGTTATCAACTTGATTACAAAAGACGCCAAATTGCGTGACTCCAACATTGAGCGTCTTAAAGAGATGCGAGAACTATTGCCAGACTATATTGACATGGTTGACGCCAATGACTCTGACAACTCTGAAACACTGACCTGTAAACGCTTGGATAACCGCTATAAAACATCTGTTGCTCGAAACGATAAAATTGCCGCTGACAAACTTGGTCGTGGTCTGACAGTACCCATTATGCAGTTTGACGAATTTGCATACATCAGTTTGATTGAGATATCTCTACCAGTGGCACTAGCCGCGGGATCGGCAGCACGTGATAACGCCCGTAGACAGAAGCAATTCTTCGGTAATATCTTTACAACAACTGCGGGTAATGTAACCACGCGCGACGGACGGTACGCCCATAAATTCATGACTGGTGGGGCCATCTGGTCCGAGACATATTTTGACCTCCCTAATCAAACGGCAGTGGAACTCGTTGTAGAAAAAGGTACAACTGGTAAGACCCCATTAATCTATGGTTCATTCAACCATCGGCAGTTAGGTCGTAATGATCTATGGCTGTATCGCACATTACGTGAGTCTAACTCTTTCGGCGAGATTGCCGACCGCGACTTCTTTAATATTTGGACTGTTGGCGGCGAAGGTTCTCCTTTAACAGACGCCGAGAAGAAAATTCTCAAGGAAGCCATGCGTGACTCGGAATACAATGAGCATACCGATAATGGTTACATGATTCGTTGGTATATTCCGCGACATGAAATTGCAGACCGCATGTCACGATGTAAAGTAGTTATGGGGTGTGACCCAAGTGAATTGCTCGGGGCAGAGACTGACTCAACTGGCCTAGTGGGTATTGATACAGAAACCCACGAAGTATTGTTCGCCGGTCGATTTAATGAGACTTCGGTTCCAATCCTCGCTACCTTTATTGCAGATTTGCTAATTAAGTATGACGGTATCACATGGGTCCCAGAACGTAAATCTACTGGTATCAGTTTGATTGATATGGTTATTTTGATACTACACTCTAAGGGTATTGATCCGTTCCGTAGGATCTTTAACCGAGTAGTGGATGAGTCTAACATTCTTGAAACGGAATATGAGACTATTCGTACAACGCCAGTGTCTCAACGAACCCCTCAGTTCTATGATAGGTTCAAGAAATATTTTGGGTTTAATACGTCGGGTAGTGGACGATATTCTCGGAATGCACTGTATAAAGATTCCCTGAGTAACTCTGTAGCCGTAGGTGGCCGGTGCATGAATGACAAACAACTCATTACTGAGATGCTCGCACTCGTGTTGAAGAATGGCCGTATAGACCATACATCGGATGAACACGATGACATGGTTGTTTCGATGCTATTGGCACACTGGGCATTGATACGTGGGCAAAACTTGGAATACTACGGGATAAACCCGAAGACAATCTTTGTTAAAGCTAAGACACGGGATGTTGAGCAAACTAACGTTGAAGTGTTCCGTGAAACACAGACCAACAAATATCGTAAAGAGTTCGATGATCTGCTTGAACGTCTTAAAGGTGAATCTAATCGCATGTTAGCAACTAAGCTAGAAATGCGCCTAAGAGCCATCTCACGTTGGATTGATGTTGACGAAGCCCACGGTATGGGTATTGATGCAATGATTCAACAAGTGCAAGATGAACGCCTTCGTAAGATTCGCAGTAGTCGCTTCGGCGACTCAAGTCGTCATTCACCAGCGAGATTCGTTGGACAACGCGCCATCGTCTAAAAAAAAAGAAAAGCATAAAGCCCCTCCGTAAGGAGGGGCTTTATGTCGTTTAGACTTACTGAGGTCGAGCATACCGAATGTAGTCAAGTACACAGGCACCGTCATCGAATACTTCTTCGTGACTGATTTTCACGAAACCGATGTCTTCAAAGTCCTGCGGATAAATATCTACGTTAGGGCTTTTGATAACACTCTCAGGTACGAACATATTGAGTTCGCTTACATGGATTTCATCTACGATACCTGCAACCTGTTCGTAGATAGACTTACCTCCAATAAAGACAACCTCTTCATCACCGTAGCGTTCAGCAATAGCCAAAGCATTCTCAATTGTGTTAGTTAAGATAACCTCACTACTATTCATTAGAGTATCTACATCAACTACCTTTCTGAAATTGGATTCAGAAGAGATGATGATATTCACACGGCCAGGGAGCGGTTTAATAGGAAGTGAGTCCCAAGTCTTACGGCCCATGATGATCGTTTTTCCTTTTGTCACAGCCTTAAAGATAGCCATGTCAGCCGGTACGTTCCAGGGTAGTTTGTTATCAACTCCAATTACCCCAACGATATCTCTAGCAAGAATCATACTCTTTTTCATCTATACACCAATGTCTGTAGTAATAGAAAGACCCTTCGGCCCCATGCTGAATTTATACGTGCAATCAAACGTACCCACGATTTGTTCAAACTCTTTACCCATGCTAGCGATGCAACGAGCTAAACTGAGTTGTTGGATAAAGTCGAACTTACCCAAAGCGAAGGTGAATTCTTTATCTACGTAACCCGTACGAGTCAACTTACCTTCAAATCGTACCGTCTTGGTAGTGTGCATAACTGTTACGGTATATTCCGGCACCACCCATTCGTCTTTACCTAATTCAACTAGTTCATTAATACCGTAGTGTGAAATCAAATATTGCAATGGTGTGCAAGGTGGTGTATCCCTTTCACTGTCGAGGATATTAAGCAAACCATCTGCTTGGGCAAAGGTGATGTCGTGCACCATCCCTTCAGATGTCACTACTTTAAGGCTACGCTTCAACTTGAAGTCGTCCCCTTCTTTTACCAAAAGGTCACGTGCAATATGGTTAAGCACCTCAGTGTCGGGTACGATAGGCTTAGCGAGATGTGTCATTCTTTAGGTTCCTTGTATGGGCCATACATGTATTCGAAGAGTTGTTGTTTGAGTAGAGTATATCCTGTTACCCTACCTTTATCATTACGATGGGTTTGAATATAATCACCTGGACATACTACATTTTGATGAAGCATACCATGGACACCTACACGTGTACCACATGCTGTACATGGTGCGTTACTATATTCGGTATTATAGAACCTATGGCGTGATACTACACGTCCTGAGTTAATACGGTTGATCGTATGGTCATCTGGATGATCACCATTACGAAACCATTGGTTAGCCTCTATCGTAGGCTGTAAAGCAGAATAAAGAGCCACCTAGTGTTCCTCACGAAATACCATTACATATTCTTAGGACTTGACAGTAGAATCTTGAGAGATGGAATCAATCAAGATGACTTCATGACCTGCATTAGCCATCGACTCTTTCATGAATGCGTAAACTTGTTCGCCAGACAACGCGTTAGGGTTATTAGTAGCATCCAGTTTCTCTTGAATGTAATCGCGATTGAATACATCGTTGATATACGCTGCTTCATCTTCAGCGTTACCTTCAGTATTGACCCAGAATACTTCAGGACACTTAGTATGGTCCTCCCACTTGACTGTGTAACCCAGGTAGCGCAGCAGATTAATCGCACTGATCCAACGCTCACGGGTATTAGGAGCGTATTGCTCCAACACAGTTTGGAGATTAGTGATAACCCACATCGACGGCCTCATATGACGAGCTGACATAGTTGGCAATGGTTCTAGATCGAAACCACCATTCAGGGGTACGTCTAGCATATTACCAGTGTTGAAAGATGACATGCTTTCTTTGAGACGATTGAACAATTTCTTTTCCATAGTCATTACCATAGTTAGGATTAATACACACTAGTAATATAAATTTGAAAGTTTTTGAGTTAACCTTATGCGGTACCCCTAGACCAGATTTTAATTTTACTAGACGGTTAACTTTATGTTAGAATCTTTTTCACCACCAACACCTAATACTAAACTGGAAATACCCGAATGATCAAGAACATTATCAAACTGGACGGAACTCAGGAACCATTTAACGCAGCGAAAGCTAACCGCTGGTGTGAGTGGGGTACTGAGAACCTCAAGGATAAAGTGGATTGGTCCTCCATTGTGATGGAAACAATTCAAGCGCTACCAGAGACCGTAAGGTCACAAGATTTCCAGATGGCTCTTATCGAGAATACCTTGAGCCACCGCACTTGGTCACATTATCTTTTCGCTGGTCGTCTGTACGCTGTATGGATTCACAAACATCTATACGGAACTGACGGCATCCCGACCGTTAAAGCGTTGCATACCCGAATGCAAAAAGACGGCCTGATGGTGAAGTTGAACTATACTACTCAAGATTATCTCAAAATCGAGAAGTTCATCAAGCATGAACTAGATTTCGAACAACCACACTTTGCATTGCATCAGATTCGTAAGAAATACGCTCTGGGCAATCGTGTAACTGGAGCCGAATATGAATCTCCACAATTCACATACATCCGCATGGCGATGGCGCTTTCTGAGCACGAACCTAAAGCTACTCGTTTGCAAGTCGTTCGTGATTTCTATGAGTTGTTTGCTTATAAGAAACTTTCTGCACCTACTCCGAATTATATTAACCTTGGTACTCGTCTGCGTGGGTTTGCCAGCTGTTGCTTGTTCGCTGTTGGCGATAATGGCACTTCACTGGCTATGGGCAACTATATCGGCGACAAGATGACTCAGATGGCTGCGGGTATTGGTGTTAATATCATGACTCGTGCTATAGGTGATGCTGTACGCGGTGGCCTGTTCGCTCACCACGGTAAGAAGAAATATTACGACGCAATGGGTAAGTCCATCGTTGCAAACGTACAGGCTGGCCGTGGTGGCGCTGTAACCTGTTTCTTTGAATCGTTCGACCAAGAAGTTGAAATGATCCAAGGTCTGCGTAACCCACTGTCTACTCCAGACCGTCGTAACCGTGACATGCACTTCGCAATGCTGACTAACCGCTTCTTTGCCAGGAAAGCTGCACAGAACCAAGAGATCTTTGCGTTCAACCCGTTTACAGCACCCGATTTGCATGAAGCCTTCTACGGTAAAGATCTCGACGCATTTATCGCCCTTTATGAGAAATACGAGAAGGATGAATCGTTCACTAAACATTGGATGTCCGCCCGTGACATTCTACGACGCTCCCTGAAAGAAGCTCAGGAAACCGGTGTTGCTTACGCCGGTCAGATTGACGAGATAAACCGTCATACTCCATTTCTCGATCCAATCCATAGCTCGAACCTGTGTCTCGAAATCATGGAACCTACTAAACCGTATTATCATCTTGAAGACCTGATCTCGAAAGAAGACCACGGTCGTGGTGAGATCGCTACCTGTTCACTTGCTGCTGTTTCAGTTGAGAACATTGAAAATGACAAAGAGTACGAGAAAGTTTGCTATTATGCACTGAAGATGATCGACTACTGCATCCTGAATTCCACCTACGCTATTCCACACTTGGAGTTTACTGCCAAGCAACGGATGAGTGCTGGTGTTGGTATGATGGGGCTGGCTACTCACTTGGCCAAGTCTGGTCTGGATTACACTTCCAATGCTGGTAAGCGTGAGATCCACTGGATTGCTGAACGTCATATGTACTTCATGATCAAAGCTTCGATTGCGATCTCTAAAGAACGTGGTCTGGCACCATGGATCCATAAGACTAAATGGCCGGAAGGTTGGTTGCCAATCGATACCTATCAACGCACTGTTGACGAAATCATCGATCCAAAGGGTAACAGCTTCGACTACACTTACAACTGGGAAAAACTGAGGGCCGAAGTAATCGCGAATGGCGGTATTGCTCACTCCGTACTGGTTGCTTACATGCCCGGTGAATCCAGCTCTAAGGCTCTGGGTGGCGCTAACAGCATCTATCCGATCCGTCGCCTGACCCTGTCTAAGAACGATCAGAACAACCACCTGTACTGGGCTGCTCCGTACGGTGACGATCCAGCAGTTAAGTATCAGTTCGCATGGGACATCCCAACCAAAGACCTGATCGACTGCTACGCGATCATCCAGAAGTTCACCGACCAAGGTATCTCTGCGGATTTGTATCGTCGTATTGTAGGGGCTGAAGAGATCGATTCCAACGAACTCTTTAAAGACTACTTCTACATGGTCAAGATGGGTATGAAGACTCGTTACTACTTCAATACTGAAACCACAGCTAACCTTTCTCTGGAAGCTATGGAATCGGCAATTGATAACTCGGGTAATGCTGTCATGTGCTCTGCTGATGGATGTAGCCTTTAATTAGGAGATAGGGGTCAAACGACCCCTATTTATTTATGACAGTTTTAAGCGTCGATTTTATAGTGGGTGACGATGGAGTCTATTTTTACGTCATTGGCGACTGGACTATAACTCAGCGCGCGCTGTAAAGCAAAAAAAGAAATACAACATATTGCCCCTCCGTAAGGAGGGGCTTTATGCTTTTATTACTGATGCTCTACTGGCGCGTCAACAGTTTCTTTTGCTACTTGCGCCAGCTCATCTTCCGCTTTGGTTTGCTCGTCTTCGCCATCCCAGAGTTGCCTAGCCCATTCTTGGCGAGCTTTCAGGCGGTCGATGTCAGCTTGAATGTATTCTACGGTGAATACGCCATCGGCTTGATATTTTTCGTAAACCTCGCGCATGTCAGCGTTCCGGTAGTCATCTGCGAGTTTGGCCATGTCCCCGTCTTCATTTTCGAACAGAGCAATTGGACCATCCATCGAATTAATACGGCTGACAAATTCTTTCCAAATATCGTAAGTGATACCAGCGTTGATCAATTCGATCATTTCATAGGCCGCCTCAATACCGGAGGTGGTAAGGACCTTAATGAAATTACGCTCATTCGGCGTACCGAAATTCTTTTGGATACCTTGGGTGATCAATGCATTCATGCGTTGATTCAGTTCGATAAAATTTACCAGTTGCGCAGACTGTACTTGTTCCATGGCGTAACTCCTACTAATGGGATTTAATTCACCTTTGTAATATAGTGTTTAAATGGGTTCTAATATTACAGGTACTATACTAAATCAGTTACTCGTGATGTATCTGTAATTTTTGCGATGCGCCAAAGCTTGAAGAATTCGCGAATCTCATACTTACGACAGTGGATACGTCCATCTTCTTCGGTACAATCGCCAATGAGATGTGTCCTGCAATTGTCACTGTCTTTCAGATACAGCCCTTCGAAACGTTCCCCATCCCACTCCAAAACAAATTGTGGTTTAATGATGTTTTCATAGTGAAAAATGATATGACCTTTGTTGGCCAATTCAATCATGCGGTTACAAACGCTAATCGTCCACATTGCCGTCCGATAACTGAGTGTACCGTTGAAGTGTTCGGGACGAATACCATCTGTAATCAGTAACTCAAGCTTTGCCATTTTAAATATCCAGTAGGTTGTGAATGTCGCTTTGATGTACGAAGGTGATCGTTTTTAGGTACTGTTTAGCCTCATTCTTCGAAACCCAAATCAGCCCTTTATCGTTACTTCTTGTCATACCGATCAGACCAGTTGGTCCAAAACCGATATGGTAAACTTGTCCTGATTTATCGACGGTATCATCGTCGCAATATTCTAAACCATCTTCAGGTGGGTAGTAACTTACCTTCAGGTCTGGAATGAATTTATTACCGTTCTGGAAAATGATGTATCCGATATTGTGCAGCTTTACCAGATGGTTCATTTTTTCTAACAGCCACATCGCATTATCATAACTGCGTTTGTTCTCAAACTCGTTACGCTTGAGAATACTAGACGGCAATAAGCTAATAGGTGTCATGATACAGCCTTCCCTTTAAGTATAACTTCACGAGTATAGGCGAATAGTTCAACAAACTGAGTATTGGCCCTATCAACCATATCACGCAATTGCTCGAACAGATCATCATCATCATAACTGTACCATTGCAAAATTTTCTGAATAGTACAGTCCAAGTTATGAGCGGTCTCACCGTACAGAAATTGGGCCGTCTGTATATCACCGCGTGTTGGAATAAGACCTTGCCAAATAAAACTCAGCAGACTTTTGAGACGATTTGTCAATTCGAGACCTTGCCTGATTAATTCCACCTGTTCGGGATCGGATATCACCTCGACCTCGAAATCTATAACCGGTTGCATGTAATTATAGGTTTGGAGGACCATGGTCGGATCAACTGGGTCTATACCAAAGTCTTCGCCCTCGTTCAGGCCTTCTGGCGCATAGTTCTTGGCCAAATGGGATTGGATGTCCAGATACACTGAACGCAGGTCTGTGGCAGTTGTATAGAACCGATGATCGTAGATACCATGAACGGTATGTTCATCACCAGCAAAAAGACTCTCCGGACAATGTGGGACTGGCCACCGTACTTTGACGCGATAGTATTGTTGAGACATAAAAGAAGTACTCGCTGGTGTATGATATGTAGTGTAATGCACTGTTGACGCAGTGCATTACAGATTTCACTACAGTTTAGTGTAAAGTGCGTACCTTATAGTAAACCCTCGGGTCTACTGATTTGTAATATTTGGAAACCGATTTAACATAGCAACCGTCTGGCGCATCTGTTACTCTTGGTTCCATAAACCCATCGATATAAGTAGCATCTCGTATGTCAGGGACTAGTCCCGTACTTCCGAAATAACCTACTAATCGATTACGCGAGTTGAATAGTCCAAAACAATGAACCTCGTCGTTAGCCATAGTGAACGGAACTGTAACTCCGTTCACTATGCACTTTATGTCGTGATTCATAGATGCTGTTGGAACAAACTCTTTGCCGGTGGTATAAAGTCTTGCGTACATACTGGTTACCTTAAGAACTGTTATGATACATATACGTACCTATTAGTTGGTTTATACCCACGTGGTTTAACCACGATAAAAAGCCACATACCCAGTCGAGGTATACGGACATAAACCCCACTATCCAGTATGGACAATGGGGTCGTAATGCACAGTCGTAATATACCCTTTAAATTGCTTTCAATAATTTACTTAAGTGTCGTATCTAATACAGACAATTCCATTCATCCAGAAGGCCGCGTAATGTCCAAAGTAGACCTCCCAATTAAGATCTTCAACAACAACAAAACCGACTACAATTCCCCGGAAATCATCTTGGGCCAAGAACCTGGCCTCTTCGACTCGATCCATAATCACCATCCAGTTCTGTTCGATCTGTATAAGCGGCTGCGTAGTATGGATTGGGATGAAAACGAATTCCCTTACGGCGACTGCCTGCATGAGTTCGAAACCTGTGATAAACAGTTCTACGACATGATGATCAAAACGCTGGCATGGCAATGGGAAGCTGACGCTACTGCATCCCGTGCTATCGTGAACATCCTTGGTCCAGTAATGACTGATTCCCGTGTATGGGCAGGCTATGTTCGTATTAACGACAACGAAAACCTCCATGCATTGACTTACTCTGAGATCGTTCGTAACTCGTTCAAAGATCCTCAGGTGATTCTGGATGAGATCCTTAAAGTAGAGGAAGCACAAGAGCGTCTGGTCACCGTCGCCAAGATCATGGGTGAGGCTCATGATGCGTCTCACGCTTACGCCTTACGGCAGATCCCTAACGATCAAGACCTGTACAACAAAATTTTCAAGTTCTTCATGGCACTGTACTACCTCGAGCGCGTTCAATTCATGGCATCGTTTGCTGTAACATTCGCGCTAGGTAAACTGGGTATGTTCCAACCGATCGTCATGGGCGTACAGAAGATCGCTCAGGACGAGTATGAAATTCACGCTCAGTACGGTCAAGAAGTTATTAAAGCTCTTTTGAAAACAGAGCGTGGTAGGTTGGCGTACGAACAGACTAAAGCTGACTGCGTCAAGCTGTTCTGGGAAATTATCATGTCTGAGGTGCGCTGGCTAGTGTACTTGTTCTCGGAAGGTCGAGAGCTACCGGGCGTAACACTTAAAAAGATGATTTACTGGGTCCTATTCAATGGTAATGCTGCGGGTACCTTTACCGGCCATAAAGATGGTATTACCGATGAAATGCGTGCAGAGTTCCTCGAAGTGGCGGGCTTTGAGCTGGAATGGTTTGATAAGAACCCTTTACCATACATGACAGAATATCTTGATATGGGCGCTAACCAGACGGCTGTCCAAGAAGGCGATAACAATCAATACATGGTAAATGTCATCAATACTAGAAATGAACAGTCTCAATTTGATGTAGATTTCTAAGTAACTAAATATACCCATGTTATGTAGTGATTATACCACTACTCCATTGATTGCTTGGTGTTGCATGATTTGGTCTCTCCTTTAGTGTTGGTTGGTGGATAAATGTCCTCCCTTCGGGGAGGACTTTATTCCGTCATTAACTAAAGGATACTAAACTACCGGTCTTATCTTATATTGCGACTATTAATGAGGTAATGACATGTGTCGGTTAGATAAACTAATTCATCGAATTGAAAACCCAATCAGGTTTTCAAAAGAAGATACGTTCGATACAGTTAAACAATATTGGGATGATGTTGTCTCAGGATACTGGCAAGATACAGATGATGAACTAGCCGACGAATTAGGCGTTACCTCAACAGCTTTGTCCGAATTATTAGAAGTTCATCGACATACGTTTGATTACGCCAATATAGGTGGAAATTCGAGTGTCCGAGGATATGACCACGGTGAAGACTGGATGGTGGTAATGTTCTCAGACGGGTCGAGATATTTATATACTTTGAAATCTACAGACCGACAGACCCTTGATTACATGCGTCGGTTGGCGATGGAAGGGAAAGGCTTGAATTCTTATATCACGCGCATCGTTGGGTCTAACTATGCGGGTAGAAATTACAAAGGTACAATTACGATTAAACCGGGGATGGAACATTTCAATCCAGAAGGTTATCGTCGTCTATTACTACTACAGGCATTTAGAAATACCATGGTTAATAAATCCGTATCACCTAACCAAGTCACCTTGGAACGCTATAAAGAACAAATTGCTCAGGCAGGTTCTGATGGATTAGATCCGGTAGCACGTAAGTTCATGTCGACTGGACTCGTATCAATGGGTTACGTCAACATAGTATCAACTGAGTCTATTGATGACTCCGACAACCCAACGAAATTATTAGATGACCAGATCAAGTTAGCGCTTAATTCAGCTCAGGTATCCAATGAAGGAGTTTGGGGTGCGATCAAGTATTTGTTTGGTGGTAACTATGAGGATCTACCTAAGATCGATGCCGCCTACGATGAGGCAGTAGATGTCGTTAAGTCTACATATGGGAACCCTGAATGGGTTAAGAAACGGCGACTTAATGTAGGGAAACCTATCAAGCTAGATCACTATGCGGGGATAGGGAATAACCCAGCTAAAGCTTTCGATGAGGCCAGACGCGTAAATAAGAAAGCTGTTGAAGAAACAGCAGCGTACGTGAAGGAAAAGGTAGAATACCTTAGTAAGTTCACAAAGGTATTAACTACCGGTGATGAAGCCAAAATAAAAGCGCTACTGGATATGTTCAAAATTCATGAGAACCCAGACCTCCCAGTTGCCGAAGGGGTTTCATTTGATGAGGGCGGTGAATTTAAAGGAATGAACGCCGCCCAGATTGCCAAGGCTGCGGAAATATTTATCGAAGCAGTTAAGTATCGTCGAACAACAGATGCACTCTATACCCAAGGGATGCATAAATTAATGTATACTGAATCAGGTAAAATACGTTATGGTACCGACGGTGAGGTCACCGCCAAACTGTCTGGTCCAGCTAAGGAATTGGCCATTAAGATTGGGCAAGCCGCAGATAACGTGGAGAAGAATTTTTATAATGTGTTTGCACCATCGTGGGAAAATATTGACTTCGTAGTTCGAGGAATATTGAGAGCGATGGAAGCGTCCGCAAAATAAGCAATTATATGTAACACCTTGAATTACTTGATTTTTTCTGGTAAGTCCACTTAAAACCCACGGCTTAGTCTAACTAGGTTGTGGGTTTTATGACGTAATAATACTCAGCTGGTAATCATGTGTAGCAATACCGCTACTTAAACTTAAACCAGATCCCAGTTGGGAATAGGATGATGAACTGCTTAAGACCGCTATTGAATCAAGTGAACGTTTTAAGAAGCTTTGCGAGGAAAATGGAATTCCTTACATCCCATGCGTTGCAGCAACTCGGCATCTGATGGCGATTCATTGTCGCTAAGTATTTGTATTTAGTGAGTAATTTAAGTAATGGTATGTAGGACTTTATTGCCCTACATTCTGGTTGGGTAGGTAAGTGGTCAAAGCCGGGTGACTGTAAATCGCCTGTTGATTCTTCGAAGGTTCGAATCCTTCTCCAACCACCAACTTCAAAAGATGATAAGTACCCGAGTTGGTAGCAGGGGGCGGACTGTTAATCCGTATGCGAAAGCACACCGTTGGTTCGAGTCCAACCTTATCAGCCAATAAGAGAGAACCCTTCGGGGTTCTCTTATACCGATAAATAATACCTCTATTACAATATTATGTAAAGCATGCGTAATCTCAATTGGATAGAGTCCCACGATGTGATAGATCATCGCAGGAGGTTGCAGATTCGAATTCTGCCGTGTGCTCCAATTTTACAGAACATTACTGGAGAGTTAAAAACTCATGACCGGATAGACCGGTGGTTGTTGTTCTGAAGGGTGGACGAATGTCTGCCCGACCTTATTCCCGTACACGGGAATACAGTACATATGCGAATTACGATAGTGACAACGCCACGTAAGCGTGAGAAGACCCTTGCCTTAGGATGAGGGAAAAGACCCGTAGTCGCCAGAGAATGTACTGTAACACTTTTGGGATAATAGCGATTGATTAGATCACGTTAATGTCCACTCTACACTTGAAGGTCCTCCATCGCATCCTGAAGCTGCTCGTTGGGCCGTGTGGTATTTAGAAACCCTTCGGGGTTTCTTTATGCCGTCTTGCACAATAATGTGTACTTTTAACTTGGTAAACCTTATGCAAGACTTACTGTTAGTCACTTCGGACACAGTGTCCTATGTGCCAATCATGTGGTTAGACCCTAGCGAGCAAGCGGCGGGCTCTACCGTTATTACTGATAAATCCCCAAGTGCCCTAACTGTGAGTAATACAGGGGTTGTAGTGTCTAACGAAGGCCCAATGGCCAATATGAAATCCATGTATTTCGCCGGTACGAGTTGGAGATACCTAACCTGGTCAAATACGATGGGTAACTTATTGACTGGTAATTTCACAGTTGAGTTTTGGTGGAAGCCTGAGGGTAATGGTGTTTACGACATATTTACACAGTGGCGACAAACAACAGGACAAGGCGGTATAATTATCTCAGCACCCGTACCCAATACCTCGATTAGTTATGAACCGTTTAATACCTCCACGGCTTTGTTAACTACACCTGGGGTCGTTCTGAATGAATGGCACCATATCGCCTATACTCGAACAGGGACAACATGGTTATGTTTCATCGATGGTAAAATTATAACTAGAACCACATATGCTGGCCAGAAGGCCGCAATACCGGTCAACTACTATATAGGTGGATATCTTACAAGTGCTGGCGTGGTTGGTACAGCTGGCCGCAACCCACTTGTGGGTAAGTTAGCCAACTTTAAGGTATATAGAGGTGCCCAGCGCGTTAGTAATTTTAACCCTTATCAACGCTAGTTTAAAATAATGGGCCATTGGCCCATTATGTCGTATTAATTTACTACCATACACTTATTATAACTAACCCACTGGAGTCAAAGATATGTTCGGATGTTGTCCACAAGCAATGGCTGTTACCTACATTGATAATGAAGGTAATTTCGATCAAGCGTACATTGAGGCCAATTACCCAGAAGGTTCTAAGGTCGAGATCATCGAAGACAAAACTAGCGAACTTGCGCAATACCATTTCCGCCGGACAGGGGAATGGTCATCGTCTCCTAAAGTAGTTTCACCAGATGGAACCGTACACGATATTTGTCGTTGCCCATGTCATGGCGGTGCCGGTGCTGCAATCATGTGTTGAGGTGTGAATGTTAACTCCCAATCTACTCGAACGTATTATGAATCGGGTATCACCCGATCCAGTTGAACGTAGTAACCTAGTCCGTGAACGTATGCAAGCTTTGAACCGTCGTCTACAGCGGCAACATATTGCCCAGCGTATGACCGAAGAAGTATTGAAAAAAGGTGTACGTTATGAATGAATCCGATAGAGGCAAGCAGTACCATGAAAATATGGTTAAGCAAATCGCAAAAGGGTTCTCAGACCTGACGGAAGGTCAAAGGCGTTACATTCAGAATAAGACCTCTAATATCCTAAGGTCTTTAGGCGATGACATCTGGGGGGTCTGGATTACACGAGAACCAATTAATCCAGCTCAATATTGTCAACATGCCAAGTTCATAGTTGCCGACGACGTCACAGTTTATGTTACCATACAGGTAGACTATAATATGACCCTAGAACAAATGATTGAAAAAGCTCGTAAACGTAGGTCACCAGAAGAACAAGCTGAAATTGATAAAGCGGTCACCGATAGAATGAAAGCTTTAGACCTTAAGCTATCTCGGGAGTTTAAGCAGTCCATTCCATCTCAGGAATTACTGAATAAGGTGATTAGTCTATGAGTATAGCCAAACTAATAGAGCTTCACCGATCGGGTTGGGAACCACCACCCATGACTCCAGAACAAATAAAGGAGATGCGTGAACGTTTAGCTCAGTTCGATCGAGAATGTGAGGAGCGCCACCGTCAACGAATCCCCACTCAAGAACAACTCAATCGAGTAATCGATTACGGAATCAGAAACCCATGACTCAAGAATTTATGTCCCAAGACTTAGGTGAGGACCGAGTGATTAACCTCGATCACACCAACGTGTTTAAACGTCTGACCCGCTACACTATCAAGTCACCAGGAATTATCGTTGACCGGCATGCTCCACCACCCACAGGAGAACCTGTAGTTGATCCTAAGGGCGAGTGGATGAAAGTCCAACAGTTAGCAAATATCATCGCTCTCGGTGGTCTGATGATAGTTGATGAACGTCTGGTGGAACACCTTAAAGATGGTGATGCACAACAGGCATTAATGCGCGATCTTAAGGCGTTAGGGTACGAAAACTTTGATCAAGTTATGCATGTCTTAAAAGAGTATCGTAGTAATGTGTTGTCATTCCGTGAGTTCGAAGTTTGGATGGAAGGCTGGCAAGATAACGGGCATCATGAGAAAGCACGACTATTAGGTAAAGGTGTGGGTTATAGTTTCCAAGAGGCCGTGGGCACTCTTAAAGAACAATTAGGTGATAAAGCCAAAGATTGGATATATGACCCTCATGTGAAACGATGGTCGGATTACGGTTGTACGTTCTATGATAATGAAATCACCGCGCGACGTGGATTTGGCTAACAAAAAAAAATAACATATAAACTGGGTACCCGAAGGTACCCAGTTTATTTTATCCCACGATGTGCATCTTACTGCGACGTGCATTCACGCAGTGTTGAATATAGTTGTCGAACTGGCTAGTGAGCGCATCACGTTCCGCGACCAAACGTGCACTGCCCCGGGTTAATACAGGTAGTACTTCAGTGAAATAGTATTCACTGTAATCAAGACCACTGAGTTGCTCAGCAATCGCACTGAATCGACCACTGGTATCGAGTTGGTTCATCGGTGAGGTAGCATTGATCTTGAGGAACAAATCGCGCCATTGAATGAAATCTGGTTTGTCATTTACCAGTTCAATCAGGGTGTCATAAAGTTCTACAGTGATGTCACGCATTGACCTGAAGAATACGACATCTTCTGCTTCCAGTGCTTTACTGGTCAAATCCATACCAATCATGGCTGATTGAATAGTCAGTTGTTCGATAATGGCTTTAGACATTTTTTCAATTCCTTTAAGTAATATTGAATGAGATACTCTTATGAATATCACCATTGTAATATAGCCTTTAAATGGGTTCTAATAATTTAAAATAAACTGAGTTCCATTATTTAATGAAGGCACGTCACCAAGACGATGTCACTTCTTAATAGGTAATAACCATGTATAACCCAGAAATCCGTAAATATATTGATCGATATGGTCCGTTTGAAGTAAATCGCCGCGATGGCGATTTTCTTATTATTGTATCCGATAACGACTCGACTGACTCCATAAAGTTCCTTCAGACTGAAACTTACAAAAACATAGATGTCATGTCGGAACGTACCGGTTTTATTGTTACACCGGGAGATCACCCATACGAAGGGTTTTATGAGATTCCCAGTTGGATTCGTGATGAACTGGACGTAATTGAACTAAACGAGGCATACACGTTTGATCTACGTAGGTTGCTCTCCTCTTCAAAAGCAATGATCGATCATTACAACTATCTGCAAAACAGTGCCATCAATTGTAATAGACCTAGGATTGATTTTAGAGTGTATGGCCTTAAGGCACCGGAAATGGGTCAAACTCAACGTGGTGCCATCATCGTATGTCCAATCGAAGGTACAGGTATTACAAACGATGGCCATTTGATTAAAGGATACATGTTGTCTACACTCGAACATAGTGTTAAATTCGATAGTATCCAAGCCTGGCGAATGCGTGAACTTACCCGTGACGAGTTGATCGAATTCGATCCTCGCTGGGGTGAACTGGTTAAATAATACTAGCTTGTAGATAATATGTGTAGAAATACACTCGTCCATGAAACCTGCCCATAATCCCCCAAACTTGGGTCGTAGATTGCAGAACAATGGATTAAATATAGACCTTGTTGAATCTACTCGACACATCGGAATAGAGTAGCCTAGAGGAAATCGCTGACCCACACCATGAATGACTGAACGCCTGACGATGCAGGTTCTAAGTCTGGTCCGCTTGACTATGGCATAGCACCTTCCCCAAGGTATCATGGGCTGCAACGGACCAGTATAGTCCGTCGTGCCGGGTTCGCTCGGCACACAATGCCGGGGTGGAGAAATTGGTTAGACTCATCTGACTTAAAATCAGACGGCCTTGAGCCATGCGGGTTCGAATCCCGCTTCCGGTACCAAATTCCATAGTCCTCCTTAGGGAGGACTATATTTCGCTAGGAGACTACGGATATGGCAAAGCTAGAAACACTTAAACGTAATATAAACAGATTTCAGGTTGATCGGCAATCTGCTCTTTACAGAGAGGCAATATCCACACAACGATATATTCAACCACGGGAACCGGATATCCCACCTGAGTACGAACAGCAATATTACATCGACGCATTCTTGAAGTTCTACACCGATCGATTAGATGGGTGCTGTACTTACACTCGTGACCAAGTTTATGCCATGCTTAAAGACATCATGGAAGTTGCGCATCGTGAATACGGGGATCAGATTTATCCAATGGTTAACCGTGACATATTCTGGAAACCTGAACTAATCGTCGAGGATCGAGACTGGACCATTAAGTTAGGTGATGTAAATATCGTTACATTCCAATACTGATGCTAAGTCATGACGATATAATTACGCCCTCCTTAACTGGAGGGCTTTATGCCGCAATGATATGGATTTGATTTAAGTGTGGTTTACTTAAATTAAAGAAATGTAAATTAACTAGGCATGGTGCGGATATGATTGATGCATTATTGTTTTTGCCTGATTATCAGGCGGAGTTAGTCGCAGCTTCTGATATGATCGATCTCTATGAAGGTAGTATTCCTCCAGCAGCCACATTCCAAGTAGTTGATCTGGAGTCTACCGAACCTGCACAAATGGAAGGGGTAGCTTAATGCGTATCGACTTAAAATGGTTAGACCCTAATAAAGGACGTGGACATAGTACTCAGATCTATCGCAGTACAAATCCGTTCGATTCTTTAGATGATGCCACCTTGATTGCCACAGTAGGTCCTGGTATAACTACATATGAGGATGCTGATGTAATATATCGTGGAGTTTATTATTACCGATTAAACTTTGTCTATCTTAACCAAAGACCAGCTACATCCAAGCTTTATGAATTTAGAGCCATGTCGTATACGGGTCCAGGTACAACTACTCTAACCTTTGGCGATGAGAACTTTGGTTACTACGGTACGATTGATCCATCCTTGGCAACAAGTCCTACCATCAATGACATACGCCAAGTATTTGGATTAAACCCACTTACTACAATGCCCGCAGATGAACGTCTTTATAAGTTCACTATTGGTGGTAGTGTGAGAGCGACGTATCAATATCCTATTGCCAACGGTGCCGATATCCCACGAGATAATCTAATATTCCAGAAACTTATTTCTGGTGAACCTCACTATTTAGAATACGGTTTACATCAATGGGCAATGATTATCCCATCGGCGGATCATGTAGACAATAGTCAGAGTGAATACCGGCGTTATCCAGGGGAACTACGCAGTATGTTGGGCGTAATAACCGATTTATATACACGGATTGAAGACGTCCAGTTCGGAAACCGTACGGGTGATTGTTTAGGTGCCAAAGGTGGATCGGTAGAGTTTTATGACTATCTAACCGAGAGATTTCCTACCCAAGATATTAAATACATAGCCAGTTCAGATTGGACTAGTGAAGATGTATGCAATGTTATTAGTTGGACGCCTAAGACTACCACATATCCGGTACGTCCACGTGAGTTACATGTTGAATCGGTAGACTTTACCGATCCATCAGAATGGAATAAAGTACTGTTTTGGCCGGTTTTAGTTTACGTGGGCCTAGTCGGTCCGAGGTGATCAAGATATGCGTATTGAATTAACGGATTACAACACAACACCTGAAAGTATTATACGTATTTACAGGAGTTACCAGCCGTTTACAACAACACAATTACCTGAGGTATTAGTCACATTACCTTACGATGCTACTGTATGGGAAGACCACACAGTCGATTTAAACGAGGTTGTGTATTATCGGGTTAGCGTCGTACATAATGATGTTGAGATCGTAGGGTCGATGTATACAACGATCAAGCGATACTATACGGGCCCGCAGTTGTCAGTTGAATTACCTGATACCATTTTGCGTGGTGATTCTAAAGTAGGTCGTTATGGTACATTTAAACCGGATAAAGTTGCTACGATCGGTGCCATATTGACTGCACTGCCAAATGCCATTTTACTAAATGGCGTGAATGCTGCCGATTTGGAATATGAGAAATGTATTTATAACGGACATGTTCTGTTTTTACCCACGTTCCCTTTTATTAACGCTTCGCCAGAAGGAATGTACAATAGCAAAGCGCTGTACGCCTATGGGGATGGTAAAGCCAATCTGCGTAGTGTCTTCTATGACACCATTACTAACAAGGTTATGCAAGGTAATTACATAACCTCGGCTGGCAACACATACAAGATCCGGGTTATTACTCAACCTGAATATGACGAGTTGCATAATGCTTTATACCCAACGAGTGCAGTGGGTAGTGAACTGACTCGGGCAATAGGTAACTGTAATAGTTATCCACAGCAAGTATACAGTGCGTCTACCTCTGCCACACAAGGTGACACGTTTGTAGTTAATTCCCTGGATGGTACCTCCACGACAAGAGGTTGGTCTGAATTAGGGCCAACGTATGTCGTACTAGAACTAATGGGTCGTAGCGAATTGATTTATCCAATACCGGATGTAGTGGATAAACCTCAACCTGGTATCACTGCGGTATTTAGGCCAACGGGTATTGCGGTCGGTAATCGGATACATTGGTTAAGTGGTATGACTACATGGAATACAACCACGGCGAGTTATATAGGCCAGCATTTCTCTATTGACCTTACTGGCAACGATTACAAACTCCTTGCCCCTATCCCCACACCAGTAATTCGACCAGCCGTATGGGAATACCAAAGTAAGCTGTATGTGTTTGGCGGTATTACAGCTTACGGTAAGGATTCGAATACATGGGCTACCATTACTTCTATCCTTCAAGTATGGGAAGATGACGGTAGTGCTGGAGGGGTCTGGTCAACCATACCCACGAACATGCTGTATAGTCCTGGGGCTGTAGCCGCAATGCTGACTAACCCAATCACTAATTCAGTAGCTCTTTACATCCTTGGTGCAGATAACTCTAATGACCCGTCTGGATTAGATGGAAAGCAAGCATGGATGGTATCTTTGCCTGACAACGATTTCACTAATGCGACGCCATTAACGGTGAATTCAAGTTTCCCATTAGGGGGTTCGGCATTATTCGAATGGCATGGTAAGGTGTGGGCAATTGGCGGTGGTGTAGGCGCAACATCGATATCGTCATTTATAAACCACATCAATTTACCAACAGTCGCAGGCGCACCGATTACTTACACGCGCTTAGCCACTCAAGGTTCGGCGATGCCCTCTAGTAATTATGCCAGTATTGGCATATGGCACGACACGGTATTCTCATCACTCAATGGCGCCAATTCTACTACCGAAGATGGTAAGAGTGCGATCTATCAAATGAACGAGTCAGATAGACGTTGGATGCAGATCCCCGTAGAAGACTTACCTGTTTCTAGTTATCTATACCCAGTATGGAAAGACAACAAGATGTATGCATTCTATTGTAATTACATGACATCTAATGCACCTACTGGTTTCGTTGTACTAACCTTAACTGACCCTCTTGAACTACCGATACAGTCCATTTCGAAGGTTAAAGAGATTGTAGGTCGTTGGTACCAACATTACGCGTTACCGACCTAAACTGGAGTTGAGTTATGTCAGTAGTATTAAAATTCATGAATCCTAATTCAATGGATCGGACAATGATTAGGCTCTATAGAGCTGACTATGGCACAAACATCCCGGATGAGCCGACCGATGAACCTGTATTGGAGGGCGATGGGTATACGACTATGTTCGTTGACGACACGGTTTTAGCGGGTCAACAATATAATTATCGGTTTGTCGTTTATATCCCAGGTGGCGACTCCAGCACCGGTGCACAGTTTACAGTTCGTGCACCGACACTGTACGGTCCGGGTAATCAAGATAGGCCTGATTATGGTAACGAGTCACTATGGTGGTTCCCAAATGAATACGCCGGTCTGATGCCATCACAGGCTGACCTAATGGCAATATCCGGCGCAGTAACAGGTGACTTCATTGCGTGGGACGATACATGGCACAAAGTCTCTATAGGGGGTGAAATTTATTTCATACCTCACAAAGGCTATATCCGGATAACCGATACAGATAAACTTTGGCAGTACTATGCAGGTAATAACATGGCTTTTGACAAAGCTGGTTATTCATATACCTTCAATCAAGGGTTGGACCAGAACACATCGGCGATTGTACTTGACGCGTGGTTACACAAGTACAATGCATACAATCCCGACTACCCAAAGAATAACATGGTAACTGCCATCGCCGAATTGGAATCGGTCGATCCAACAACAACGTTAGTGATTTATGGCAAGCTACAATCCAATGGTAATGTGCTAACTATTAGAGCACCAGGGGCCGGATACACTAGGGCAGCTACGTTCTATGATGTAGCATCAAAACCTAATGCGGCTAACTGGTACTGGAAACCGATTATTAAACTGGTTCCTCAAACTGGAGGGGATGTATAATGGAAATAAAAATAAACCCTTCTAAAGCTAACGCCTATGGTCAGTCATTCAGTAGAATAAAAGTATGGCGAAGTGAGACTGAATTAACTTTACCCAACTTAGGTACATTAGTCTACGACAGTGTATTTGTTCCTACGATCAATATAGCGGCACCTTATGTTAATAAAGCGTTCTATATTCGAATCGGTTACGTAACTGATTCCGGATTGGTCTATTACTCAGGTAACATACTCTTACGTGAACCTGGACCTGAACTCAAATTGGCCTTAGGTAATGGTGCTCGAGTATTAGGTTGGCCTGAATATGGTGTTTGGGATTCGGGTGTGACATCGGTTAATCGTCCGATTACATCCAAGTTCCAGGAGGGTATGAATAACCCTCTATCGTTCATTAATACTGGAGTGAATCTTATTTACGACGATGTCGACACACCATATGCGGTTACATCCACTTCACTTAGCAGGCGTCTTACGGCGCAGGATTATTATCAGGCTGGCTTCATGGCTGCATCTGGTACCAATCCTAATGAATGGAGTGGCGGTATGATGGGTAATATCATGGGTGGTGAAGTTGAACAAGGTAGGTATCAAGTTAAACAGGATATCACTTGGAACATGCGTGCCCCTACATTAGCCGAGTTTCGTAATAAGATCCTTACACTAATGCCAACTACGTATGCAACCAGTAAACGTACACTCTCCATTATGAATGGCTGGCAAGATGATGAATGGTGGCTTACCTCCGACGAGTACTATGGTACATTCGATTCTATAACTGGGATTAATAACCTTGGCCAGACCAAGCCATTTAGAATGGATGAAGTAATCTCATTCATTCCAATCTTAACTTTCGCGCCTAATACTTAAGCAAAAAAAGAAATACAGCATAAAGCCCCTCCTTACGGAGGGGCTTTATGCCGTCAGAAGGCTACGCCCTTGTGGACCCGGATCACCCGTATCTCTTTTATAGTCTTGCCAATGGAAGCTTGACAAGTAGCATCTGCCCATGCCGCAAAAATTACTTTATCAGGTACAGACTCGTGGCCCTTTGCTAACTCACGGTAGAAGTCAGTTTGTTTGAGTTCACGGACACGATCCATGAAGCCCTCCATCATGACCATGTGAAATACCGTTACACCAGTTTTGTCGTTCAGATTCGCCAATACGGCCTTTTTCAAACGGTCTTTGATTTGACGGTCGGATTCGCCGCGATCAACCATCACCTTTATATGGTCGGTTACATCACCGACATTGGAACACACGTTTTCAGTAATGTATGTTTCAATTGGCGGAGAATTATAGTCGAACTGATACGTGAATTCATGATTGTTTGTTTTAGGTGTGGCCAAAGCCACGCTAATCGAACAAATTACAGCGATAACCAACATAATTACATTGCGCATCTTACAACTCCATCAGGTTAAATTCACTATTGTAATATATGCTTTAAACAAATTCTAATAAATACTCAGTAGGCCGATACTGTAGGTGATATCACCTATTATGAAACACTTAACTGAAGAGTATGAAACATGAGCCAATACATTACACCTTACGCCGACGTTGTCGGCATGATCGACGCCCTAGAAACCATTACCAGAGATCGTTGGAATCGCTGGGGCAAAGACCTTCGGACTGGAGACCCTGCATGGGAAGTCCGTGACTGTAAAACGATTGGTCTTTATGCCGGTCGTCAATGTGGTATTACTTCCGGTGCGTTGAAGTGGATATCCAACCACCCCGATGAATGTATCCTAGTCACCAAGGATGCTAAGATGCGGGATGCTTTGGAACACAACTACCTGAATATGACCGGTCGTGAGTCCATTGATTACTTCCAACTGGTTCCGAGCGTATCGGGTACCATTGAGAAGTGGAATAAGCAATTACCCGAGGACGTGAAAACGAATACTCGTTTTGTGGTAGTTGATGACGCTCAGTACACTGTAGGTGCTGGTTACCTCAAACGTGCTGAGTTTAACAAGTGGGTTGCAGAAACCTTTCACCCAGATACATTCGTGATTTTGATTGATTAATTGGAGTTTAAAATGGGCATTGAACAGATCGTCACACTTAAAGCTGATGCTGAAGCTAAGTGGACCAGTACCATCACCACCGAAGTAGAACGTATTTTCCGTGAAGACCCAGAGCTGACGCAGCTACAAGCCTGTCGGATTATTAAAGGTGAGCTTCTGGACATGTTCGAGTCTTATCCAGGTTGGAACGGTATTCGCGTTAACCCTAAGGGGGACAAAGAGATTCAGGTGATCCTTACTCTTGATGAACTGGGTTCTAATCCTTACATCAAAATCAAACCACGGTTTAAAGTACCGAGCCTCATCCAGGTAGCTGAGCATGCATGAGGAAGAACAGATTGAACCCGGTTCTCCCAAGTACGATTTAGGTTGTCTAATCGGTGACGTGTCAGAAGGCTTCTATTACTGTAGCTATAATGACGATGACGTATTCCGCGCATGGAAACTTAAGTCATTGAATGAGCATTGGCATAAATACATGGAAAAGTCAGATAAAGACCGCTGTGGTTACATGCCAGAACTCTGGGCTAAATACTACCCTGAAGACCAAGGTCAATTCGACTGGGAAGGTTTGTTCGACCGAATTTTCGCATTGGCGCAAGGCTGGCCAACTGGTTGGCTAAGTAGTTACGAAACCCTTGAACAACTCGCCACACAGTATCCGTACCAATATGAAAACCATAGCTGATATTAAAACTCATTTGGGGGAGCTGGTTGACTTCTATACTGGACCCACGTTCAAAGGTGTCCTCACTATCGACCGTGGCTATCATCTGGTAAGAGCGATTGACAATATGGTTGATGAGGGGTGGTTCGCTCCTTATCGACCAGTTGTTAATTATCACAGCATCGGCACGGATGAGATCCACATCGAAGTTAAAGAGTTCCATCCACTTCTATACAAAGTATCTATCAAGAAAGGTGATTGCAACAATGACTGAGTCGTCGCTGATCTACACAACACATCGATCTGAGCTAGATCGGTCTGTTAACTTCGAACGTAGGTTCGAAGACCACGCGGGAAGATTAGAGGCACGTTTCGTGCAAAGGGTAGACGATTACTTTATTGTCTATCTAAGCTCTCAGACAGGATGTAAGCAGGCTTGCCGGATGTGTTGGTTGACAGCTACCGGTCAGACTGATTCTCGTGACGTTACAGTACGGGAATACTTTGATCAAGCTGAAAGGGTATTCGACCATTACATCGATATGATTCGAAATAACAAAGTCGGTAGCGCCGCTACTAAGGTACATTTTAATTTCATGGCCCGTGGTGAACCACTGGCTAACAAACACTTCATTGAGAATGCCGATGAGATCCTTCGTGGTCTGAAACGTATGGCTAACGAATGGGGTTTGGAAGCGAAGTTCTTGATCTCTACTATCATGCCAAAAGAAATGGGTAATAAATGGTTGATAGACATTTTTAAAGACCCAGAAGTTTATCCCGAACTCTATTATTCAGCTTATTCTACTGACCCTAGATTTCGTAAACGTTGGTTACCTAAAGCTGAAGATATCAATGCAGCTATTTTGAATTTAAGGATCTGGCAATCAATTACAGGGAAAACTCCAAAGATTCATTACGCTTTCATCGATGGTGAAAATGATTCGATTGGCGATGTGAAAAATGTTATCGATCTAGTCAAGGCTCATGATCTGAAAGTGAATTGGAATATTGTCAGGTACAATCCACCACAAGGGCATAGTTCAAAAGAAACCTATGAGGGACATATCACGTACCTACAAGGCTTCATACAAAGACACCTACCCGATGCTAGGGTAAAATTGATACCACGCGTAGGAATGGATGTAAAGGCCTCCTGCGGTACATTTCTAAACTGAGGTAATTATGAAACGAATTAAAACTTTTTTCTGGAATATCCTAATCTATTTCTTCCCTATCGTGGGCACTATTAAACTGGAACGTCTGTATAACAAGCCTGGAAATGAAATGTGGCGTTTCGGTGGGGGATACAACGAGTACAAAAAGTACTTCCGTATTGATTGGCACAACCGTGGATGGCGTTGGACGGTCCCTGTAGACTATTATAATGATTTCTGGGATCGGCTATATCCAAACCTGCCCCAACATGGTCAGAACCTATGCAATGAACTCATTGTGAAGATTCGTATAGAAGGGGTTGAATCTCCTGAATCACACGTACATATTTCCGTTGTTCGTGACGGCGGTATGGTGGCTCGTGAGCGAGTCGATCTTTGGCCTAAAGTATGGGCTGAAGCAATGCGAATTACTCGGGACTAAAATACCTAAAAAAAGAAATACAACATATTGCCCCTCCTTGCGGAGGGGCTTTATGCCATCTTACCTTACACCTGGTCTACGCGAGGCCGACTGGCGTGGTTTCACAGGAACTACTGTGCTTGCGTTGTTGAGTTCCCTGACCTTATTTTGAATTGCTAGCTTCTGGTCAGCGGTGAAGACGAAGTGTTCGCGTGGAGGAATTCCCTTACGACCATTCTCTTCCCATTGACGATCGACCGGATGCATGATGCCGTCTGGGTCACCAAACATAATGAAGTTTGGTTTCTCAGCACTACGGCTTCCCTCAAAACAACGAATGCGTCCACATCCGCGGGAGTGTGCAACGTAGAAGTCGGCCTTGGGTGGACAGGTGTAATCGGCCCCTGGGTCTTCTACAACGTCCACGCCCAGCCCTTCCATGAACTCAACGATCTCTTGGTAGTACGCTTTGGCTTCATCACCCCGGATAAAACGAGGATTGCCTTTAATCAAAACTGCTTTCATGGCAGGCTCCAATGCTTAGTTATAAGATTGGACCAGATCGCTCCACCATTGGTTGGCATGGTCCTTCGAACGGAAACGCGGACTGCGGAACATTACAGTTAGATAGTGGGTACCACCATTGTTTCCAGGATCAACACCATTTGGGATACTCTTGCCACGAATCTCAATAACCGGCTGAGATTTACGCGGTAATGCTTCTCGAATATCATTTAACCATGAAATCAATTTAACCATCATCGTGGGGTTATCTGTGACAAACTGAACAAAGCCATTAGTCACATCACCCCCAATTCCACTATGGGACATTGCTGCTACAGTACCCAGATTATTATTCCAGACACGATTGATGAATGATTGCATATCCGGACTATATCGATCGAAGTGGCCATTTTCTTGTCGATCTACAAAGTAACCGTAAATGTTTTCGTGTTCAACTTGGATTGGATTAAGAGTGATCATGATTGTCCTTAAATAAACGGTTTAATTAATTGGGAGATGATGTATACTCCATTTACACTTATAAACGCATAGAGCAATATGTACTGCATTCGATTTCTTCGCCGCGCACGAACTTGTTTCTTTAAGCGTTCACCGACAATATCGCGCATGTAATACTCCTTATTATAATTTATTTCCCGTCCACAGTATTGCTGAGATAGACCGAGTTAAAGATTCTTGGGAGTTTAACCCTAGCTTCTATACCGTCTATGATCTTTACACGTTGACGATCGCTAAGGTCATTACCATAGGTAATCTTTCCGGTGGGGATATGATAATGATCAAATCGCCTACCTAGCAGATCAGTAGTCGATTGAGCCAGTACCAATGCTTCGATAGCAGTCAATCTGACATTAGTGGTTTCCATGAAACTGTACACTAAGTCGCGATTATACCCTTCAACGGTGATCTTATAATCACAGTACTGGGCCTGTTTAGCTTCAGTAACGCACCATTCCTGTTTTACCTTATCAAAATAATACTGATTAATGGTGTCTTCTTCATCAAGCCAAACGGTGCGCTGATCTTTACTGTGACAACCCCAAAACCCATTACAGCGTACCACTTGCTCGAGTTCTAGTCCCCTAGTACGCATGGCCGAATTCCAGGTATCGTCAGTTGTCCCAATACCCGTAAATAGCTTTATACCAACACCCCATGAACGTGCACTCTTTGTGGGATCAAGGATTTGCAATTTACTTTTGTTTTCAAAGTAACTGATATTTTCATTTTGAGGGGAGTCCACCAAGTTGTACTCCCCGTGGGCGTAACATAACTGGGTTACCCTGTCCATCAAAATGTTTTTACCGTCACAAATAAAAATAGTCATGTTTACTCCTAGTCAATGTAGTTTCGATAGATCCAAATGTCATAAATCTCATTTTGATCAGAAACAATACGGCGGCCACATTGGTTTTCACCAGCCCGAAACTATATAGCTACGCGGGTGTTTCTCCCATGATACTTTATAGCCTTTATTGCGAATGAACTCAATCTGATGATCATTCACCGCATACTGGTTGTCTTGATTGTTTTCACCATCCATGTCGTGAAAGCTAACCTCGCGTTCACCTTGGCGCTGAGCGTTTTGAATGCGTGCAATCCAAGGAGCCATAGTGGTGTCATTATAGAGTTCAGCCAGCATGGATTGCAGTGACCCAATATCGTTATTAATAAAATCGTTATTGGATACAAAAGCAAAATCAATCCGACGATATTCGTCATCTGGCTTAATGAGAACGACACACGGATAAACGCCGGGATGATCATCCAAGCCATAACTATGTGTATCGAGACGAGTCCCACTGTCTAAAATCGCATCGCCAATCGCTTCCTCCAAATCTTTATCCGATTCAATAAGGTACTTATAGATACCAGAACCCATTTTACCATTATACTGTTTAAGACGTTTCATTTATTTCACCTGTTTGCAGCTAAGGACTTCAAGGAGATATTCTTCATCTTTATGGAAGGTTTGACCCAGTTCCATGTATGCGGTGAAGATGTCTTTCGCGGGAATCTGATGCTCCGATTCACGAATCTGGTACGGTGATTCCAAACCGGTGCGACGAATACGGAACTCATAAAGATGTTCACGTACGTGAGGGTCAGTCGCTACGAATGCATCTTCGGTAACGCCAAACGTGGCGATATGCGAGAAAACATCGTCATCGACGTAGTTGCAGATCAGAATGTATGGATATTTACGTGGAAGGTCATTCACGCCATAAACCGCTTCACTGATGAAAACATCATCATCCGTGTAATCCAGTGTTCCCGGCGGATGAGCTTGACGCAAAGCGGTCATTACATCGTCGAAACAAGTTACATGGAAGATGGTAGCTTCTTTAATTACACGCATCATTCGAATCCTTCTGATAGTGGGTTTAGTCCCCCTATTAGGGGGACTATTTTTACGCGTTGAACATACCAATCGTGATGAACGTACATGCTTTGGTATCACACGTATCGTCATATTCGACCACAACGAGATATGGATAAGTCGTCGGGCGAGTACCATACGTACATTCCAAGGGGTGCCGACATTCGGCGATATACTTCTCAAACTCCCCAGGAGCTTCGATGAGTACCGCAATTACTTCGTCGCGATTGTCATAACTCTATTTACCATAAATAGGCTTCATGCATTGATCCTTTTAATCGATGTAATATTTGTATACGAGGTTATCCAAACGGTCTTGATCGTCTTGATCAAGGGTCCGGCCGCTTGTCCTGGCCAACGAGTGCATTTTACCTACAATTCGCAATTGAACCGGGTGACGGCGATGGCGAATAAAATGATTGGCATTGTGCCGAAGAGGATTGTACAGTTTAAACAGTTCATCGCGAAGCAACATATAAACTCCTTGAAAAGGCATAAAGTCCCCACCGTGTGGTGGGGACTGGGTTTCAATCTGACGCATGTGTACTGGCCAGCGGAACCCCCAGTTATCCAGAGGCATCACTTTGTCAGGCGCTACTTTGACCGGGGGTGTAACACCGTAGGAGTCGAGTAACTTCACGTAGTCTAATAGGTACCACCCTAATGACCTGTGCTTCGGTTAAGGAGACTGGTAATCTCCAACACACCCTATATCGGGCACCGCAATCATCAAAATGGGACGCGCTTCATTATACCGAAAGTTCACTATGCTTAGGCGGGGTTCGAGCAGGGCATCTAACCTACTACTTTGGTGACGGGAACCCTGGTTAGAGAGATATTCCCCGCGAACCCCTATTCTTTTAGGTCCACTGCCGCAGCAATGATCCCGAATAGGTATCCATGATCAGGTTTGACCGTTTAATCTACGTAACCATGGATTGCTGCGTGATCTATACTATTGCAAGCCCAGTATAGTTTAACGCATTACAAACCTTCGTTCAGCGGTATCAATTTTACATCTATCCAATCAAAGCCCGTGACATTAAAAGTGGGACTACCTTTAAAATCAAGGTGTGTGACGCCACCGTTATTATAGGCACCAACCCATCTTGTCCCAGTTACCTGTGCAAACTTACGAATAATTTGCCCTACGATTACATCGCCTTCATCGTAGGGTTTTATTTCGTCCCAAGCAAGTGGTACAAACAGAACTGTCCCATGGACCTTTTCTAGGCCTGGGTAGTCTGGTTCAGTTGTAACTATGATTAGATCAAAATCGTCAAAGGCCTTTTTCTCCCAAAGACCGCAGTTGCTTGGAGGCATCCAGTTCCGAATCTGATCTATGATCAATGCCTGTGACTTCATCTTACCTTCGCCCATTTATTTCGATTACGCGCGATCTGCATAATCTCGCTAGGTGGGATTACCAACCGATCAGGGTGACGAAAGAACTCAGGGAACTTTACCAGCAACTCATCACGGAGTAGGTCGGCAGCCGCTTCTTTGGTTATGTAGTTATATGCAATGATGCCTCGATGATAAATGAGGGCTGGAAAAGTCTGCCCGTCATATTCGACAGTCATGAAGTAGCCGCCATAGGTAGCCGATTCCGACTTTACCTCGTCGCGATACAATTCGATTTGCATATTGTTGGTTGAGCTGATCTGGATAAATTCATTGCTGCCCGATCCAAACATCACAGGACGTTTCCGTGCCATACAAATGTCTTGAATACTGCGCATCAACAGATCCACATCGGAATCCATCTCGGCCAAATCAATGATCTGTGACATGGCTTCAATAAACTTGGTCTTAACGTCTCGCACAGTATGTGAGTTCCACTGCACTTGCCGACTACCAGTGGGAATAATGCTGATACCGAACCATGCAAAACCATTATGATGTCGGACTTTCACACACAGGTGAGGTACGTCTGCCAGTCCCGAATGATGCTGAACAGTGTAATCTGTCAGTCGATTGATTACCATCGTAGTCCCCACCTCGGGGAAATTCACAATCTTAGAAGCCATATTGTTTACCTCGGAAAAAATTGATAATTAAGATCGGCCAATATAATTCATATTACGGCCAAACTTGTTTTGCTGGATAAAGTCCGCCTGTAGTTTTTGTCTAGTCTCCTCATCTTCGAAAGAACCGATTTCAGTAATTGTGAAACCGATCCCTTTAATGATGTCGTTTGCTTGCTCAGTCACAAACTCTTTAAGAAGGGTGTTGTAGCCTGTGTTACCGAGCGAGTTCAGACGAATCAGGAAATTACCGAGCAAACCGCCGGGTGCGTAGTTCGCACGATCAACTACAATGAAGTAGTCGTTCGTTGCCGAGTGGCGAATAGAATACAACTTACCGCCACCCGTGAATACACGTTTCTTACGTCCTTCGAGAACATCCATTTCGATGAGTTGTTCTTTCAGTTTTTCGATATCGAATCGTTCGGGTTGAGTCAACAGCCAAACGCCCAGTTCTGCGCCTCGATGAATGGCATCTTTTAGACAGGTGGCAATCGCGTTTGTATCACTACCATTGCCTTTATAGAGCCTGGCCTTCATCTCTTTAAAGCTTTTGGTTTCGCCCAAATAGACGGTATTGATGTCCTTGATATGAATTGCAAACCATCCACCCTTAACACCTTTGCCGATGCTACCCGAATTAGTGTAGTCTGCCATGAAACGCATTAGTGTTTTACGAACTGAAGTTGCATCCACTACTACATCTGTACTTTGCATTGCTTAAAGTTCCTATAGTTAAAATTAGTTGTCTTTTACCGGCCTGATTCATTATCAACAATGTCCGCCATAACTCCACTGATGTATTCAAACGGAACTACTTCATGGCCACCATAACCTTGAAAACATTCACGACGAGCATCAATCAGGTCGAGCATGACTTCCATAAATGCTGAGAAGTCAAAGTTCCAGTCATTTGACTCTTCGATGCCATAGATATCTGGAACTTGTTTATCTACAACGGCTTTGATGTAACGCTCTTGCCCTTCATCACACCAGTTGATATTTTCATACAGTCGATCACAGTGAATGACCATACCTAATGGTGCGTCCGTCGTTCGGATATAGAGAGCCACGTCTTTTGACATGTACATCCGAAGTTCGTCGATGATGTCTGCCAGGCCGCGCCGATGATTGTTTTCAGTTCGAATAAGGTGTCGGATACGTCCTACCTCTTTACGACATGCGTTCGGTTCACCAGCAACCCAGATGTCAACAACCTCTTTACTGAGCAGTTTTGCTACAGTACCTACGTCCCTAAGTTCAATGGGTCGATGACCATTAATCATAAGTCCCATATCTGAAGTGATACCAAATCGGTTATAGCGTTTGTCGGTACATTCAAAATACATCTTAATCTCGACATAAGGACTAGCCTTATCAATCAAGCTAAGTATGTATCCCATCAGCGACGTATACAGTTGTTGATTGCCAAGGAAGTTAGTTATGAATGACAACTTCACCACTGTACGATCTTGGTTTGTTTCGACTTTTACTGCATCCGGCCTAAGATAGGAACCCATCAGTTCAACAGAGATGCTTTCTACAATCTTATTCAACTTATTGTTAAACCATTCAACAATGACTGGATGGTCATTGTTTGCGAAAAAGAAATGGACGGCGTGGGTTTGTTTATTCTTCGACATGGTGAAACTCCTGTGGTTATTCTTTACAGTTATATAAATTTGAAAGGGGTTGTATTACAACCCCTTTATGCGTTAAATTGCCGACTGAAAAGCGTAATACGCATGGTCGTTTAGGAAAATGTTGTTCCCGACAATCTCACTAGTATTGGTGAATGGTAGAGGTGTGGACAACATGTGATTACCTACGAAGTGGATATATTCTTCGCTCTTAGCGTTATGCATGTCGCCCAGTTGCTCCCAGTGATAATTACCAATGGCATCTTTGAAACACGCAAAGATGCCAATGTTCTGCCATCCCATATCTGGACAGGTATCTTTCCAAAAAGATACATCCAGGTTAGGTCCCCTTTCAGCCAAAGGATAACCTGCACTGTGCGTAATTCTGCGCAGCAGGCCGTTAAATTTATTCACAGCCCGAGGTTCACCGACCACCATCAGTTGAGTGATCTCAGTTTGCTGCGCACCGATGGTCGCCGTTAAGGGTAGCATTGCGCCAGAATAATCGATTTGATGGCTACCTTCGCGCATGATAACACCCTGACCTTTTACCGGTAAAATCCACGGCGCCTTCATACCTTCAAGATCCAGGTTGGCTGAAAAATCCACGAACTTGCCGCTATAGTCAGCGCAAATACGACCCAGCTCACACAACACTGCATGTAGACCAGAGTAACTGTAGTTCTTCAATTCACCATCTTCACCTTCAATACGTGTATGAATAGGGAACTTAAGATCGATCCTCGCGTAGTAGTTCTCCGGATCTTTCAGATACGCATTAGGGCGAACAATGGGGTCATCGCCCCACTCGTGGATGGCTTTGGTCGCGACCATCAAAGTGGTGAGATCCTGAATGAAATCCAGTTCATCTGCAAAGGCCGAACGATCATTGATCGCTTGATAGGTGATGTTGACTACGACTGTGTTGTGACGTTTGGATTTAGTAACCATTATAGAGCCCCTAGTTTAAAAATATCGTATGATTCGAAAGCACGTTGCCAGATTACATACTTACTGTATTCAGGTATATAATCCTGCCACGTTAGTTTACCCAGATGCGTGACCTGTATTATCGTTTCTATGAGTTCATTCTTTTTATTTAAAGAGAATTTAACTCGAAGCAGATAACAATAACCACAACGATCTACATCAAAGAACGTTTGTATCGGCGGAACAGTGGATTGTTTTTGTTCGGTACCCGAATGATTGGATTTAGACTCCATTAATTATTCCCTTTTTCGAATGTCGAAATTATCAGGGAGGTCACCAACTTTCTCACCTAGTTCATTTACCTCAAAGAAGTAAACATATTGGTAGACCTGATGTATAAATTCCGTTTCACTGTAAGGTTTATAATCTACCAAACGAACTAAACCTCCCTGAATATAAACATTACGATCGCTTGGCCAAGTTGTATTCTCAAACCAATTAGCTCGCGTTTTATAGATTCCATCTATAGGGACGTTATCCATCTTAAAACTCCTTATGGTAAAAGATGACTATGCGCCGAAACCAAACCGCCGTAACTGTTGTAAATGGTAGGGTTATCAGCGAATACCTTCTTAAAGAAGGCGGTGTCATTATCCAACATGTATCGTGCGGAATCGATCATGGTTTAGCCTCCATTAGTATTTTAGGGATATTTGCTAAGAATGCATCCCCATCAAATTTATGGTCATAAAAGATTGCCTGTAGATTACAGCCTGCAATAGGTTTGAACTGAATCCCCTCAGGAATTACGACCTCAGGGAACATCAGTTTAACGTATTTGCGTACTTCAGGGTCTTTCAGTTCGTTAAGAGCCAAAGTGTAATCAATTCGGCCTTTACGCACCAAAGCGGAATCCAACATCTCTGGATGGTTCGTGGTCAACAATACAATCTGATCATCCAGAGGAATAATGCCATCTAACGCGTTAAAGAGACCAGATGCAGTTAACCCATTTGAACCATTGGCCGTATTACTCCCTCCATTCATGCGATTGATAAGTGCAGCATTTTCGTGTATACTGTCAAATAGTTCAATTTTAGTTTCTTTAGATGTGGCATCTGCGGGGTCTAAGACGGTCCAGATTGTGTGCACGATTGGATCAGAAGCATATTTATCCCAATAGAAGTATCGGCCAGGACACGTTTGATGTTCAACAATCGTCAAGTTGTCTATAGATCCCATCTCAAAAACGATACTAGCGATAGTTTCTTTTTCTAAGTCGTCCGCCGATACAAACATCAGATTAGTGTCTTTAATGACCTCATCTAATGCCGCTCGTTCTTTAGGCTCCAACGCCGTTAATGTTCTGGACTTAGCGGCAGAGAATGCATCGAAATCTTCTACTTGTATGATCGATCCAGATGGAACAGAATGAAATGCATCTCTCAGACGGTCGTCATTCATCCCTGACAATGATAGTGTATAGACATCACGATCGTAATGGCTACCGATGACACGGGACAAACTGGTTTTACCAGAACCTGGAATACCTGTAAACATCATGCAGAGTTTGTACGGTAAACCTCGAGCATAATACCAATCACGGTTTTCTACAAACTCGTCAATCTTACCGAAGATGACTTTAGATACGGCCTCATTAATAATGACTGATTCTTTAGCACGCTTACGGACATGGTGGGTGGTGTGCCATCCCGATTTATAAACGTGAACTGCCAACTTAGTTCTATCTTTACGATATTTGAACTCATCGACTAAGTTTTTCAAAATAGTCTGATTACGGCCTAGCATCGTAAGAACAATCTCAAACTTCTCCATATGGGTCCCAGAGGAGTTTAATTTGTTTTTCTTAAACCAAAACAAACGGCCACGCCACATGAAGAAGTTCACACCAAAACCTGAGCCAAAGGCAACTTCTTGGTTAGTCGAGTCAGTTTGTTCAAGAGACAGAGCCCTTGAATGATGTCCCCAACCGGATTTCATATTAAACCACGTCATGAAAGACAAAGCGTGTGGATTGCTGTATCCACAATTGGTAATGGTTAAGGTTGTAATTAGTCGTGATTTGATAAAGCCGAGAATTTTAATCGGTAGTGACCTTAGGGTCATCAACAACCAACCACCTAGACCAACACCAAATGCTGATGCAATAATTGGATTTTCCTTGGCGAGTACAGTGTACCACGACATAAATTCTTGAATCATATTTAACTCCTACGTTATAAAGCCTCCCCAAAGGGAGGCGGCTAATTACAGTTTGCGGATTGCTTCCTTAGAAAAGCTTGCAATTGCAAACGATTCGTTGAATGCCGGATTACCACGAGAACTCATAGCGCGATAAAGACGGATATTCGGATAAGGTTTACCGACATCGATAGCCATTTCGTGATACCTGTACTGAATCCGACGTTCTTGTTCGTCTTGACTCACATGGGACCGATTGATTACCCATTCGAAACGGCTCGGCGTCAGACGTGCTACCATTCCACATTCAGTCAGGATGTACATTGCCGCACCGTGGTTTTCACCCGGTGTCACAATTGGTTCAAGGATGTACTGCAACCGGTCGGAAGTGATGCCGTGGTTGAATGGACTCAATTGATGAGCGGTATTAAGGTAGCGACGATACACTTTCAATGTCTGCCGGTTAGGACCAACAAAGAAAACGCGTCGTGGAACGATGGTCGCCGCCAGATGCCCTGGCCCGATCAACGGATGTCGATTTACCTTCTCTGGATCAACTTCGATGAAGGTGTCCTTAGGGTGCCAGTGTAGTTTGATCAATCCAGACTCCTGTACGTCCAAATAATGTCGGTACGTAGGTTGACTCGGATAGAACATATCGATGGCGGCATTGATACCTTGAGCACGGCATTTGCTCTCGAACTCCAAAGCTGTACGTTCATCATAAGAGACGATGTAACTGCGCATCCGCCACTGTTTTCTGGAATCACGATATTGACTTTCACCAATGCGCTTGAACCCAGTCTTGTTCTTGGAATTCATCTCCGAGATGATGGCAAACAACTTAGCTAATACATCAGCAGGTGCATCCGCAGCCACCCGGAAAGCCGGTACTGTTTTCATTTTGCATGTAACCCCGATGCAATGCGTTTAGTTTTTTGGCTTGATACAGCATGAGCCAGTTCCGATTCGAAAGCAGTCTTGTACTGGAGTGGACGAACCACTTCATCACGAGTCAGGCCCAATGGGATGAATTCGTATTCGAATACCTTACCCAATGCCCGCCCATTTTGAGGCGTTATATAACTGGATGGTAGAACAGCATGACGAGTGATACTGTAGACATCACCAGCAACATTCACGACGTGAATAGCCGACTCGTCACTAAGTTGCTCACGCGCTTTACCCAGTGCGTAGTCGAAATCACGATGGTGCTTGGACTGCCAGTTGTTGTATTCATAACGAAAACGACGTTTGGCTCGCCAGACATCAACCGAACGACCATGGAACAACAGTCGTTGGATGTGGCCCATCTGTTTAGACTCGGACTTACGGTGATTATTGAAGTAACCAATTGTCGGTACACCATTGATCTCTTGGCAATGCATCCACGAGATCGTATCACCCGGTGCAACCACTGCAACGAGACCGATGTCGATGTATAGACCCAGTTGATTTCGTGGTGGCGATTGAACCCAACCGCGGGTACTCCATACTTGATACGCGTCTGTGAACTTATCCCGTTCGGCATCCAAAGCTTCCTGAACCAATTTACCCGTCAAACGAGTACGGAAGATATAACGAACTGTATCTTTCTCGTCAGAGAGGTCTTCACTAAACCATTCAGCATCAGGAACATCTTTCAGGATGCGTTCCATGGTTTTTCGAGCGTACTCGGATTGCTCTGGTCTCAGATATTTATGGCGAACTTCAACCGTATAACGCTCACGGAACTTACGCTTAGCCATCTTATTACGCCTGTTCATGAAAAGTATAAAGTTTCTGGAAAGATCGGGTTGGTGTAATGGAGCCATCCTTGATATCAAGGACTGTTATAGAAACAGATGTTTCGAAATCCTTACCCTTATTCAGCAGTGAGCGCATTTGCATTGGTGAGAACGCAATAAGGTAATCTACGGTCGATTTGGCCACTGTTAGGGTTGGCAATGCGACTGCGTTTCTGATACGACTTGTGAGGCCAGGAATATCGTTATCTAATGACAAAAAACCGTATTCCGATGATGACAGTATTTTTATTTCGATCTTGTAAGTCATCAAAACTCCTTAGACGTAAATCCAACGAACGAAAACTTTTTCAATCGTACCCAATGGATCAGTTTTAAAATGATCTCGAATAACCAAACGCAAACTCTCGTCATCTAGATTAGCGTACAGCTCATGCACCAGGTTGGCATTCGCCTTAGAGGTGTAAACGTGAGGTAGTTCAATTTCAGTTAGTTCGTCAGCGAAGGCTGGGCGGTGTGTAATCTCCAACTGTAGTTTATACTTACGTATTTTGGCTAACCGATTGTCCAACACGCCAAGAAGACTTTTACCTTCAGCGGACAATCCATCAAAAAAGTTCATGTTTATTCCTCACTGATATTAGCTGCGGTTAATCCATTGGCGCAAAGATAAATCCGTAATATCTTTGGACGATATTCGTCCTTTCTGATATGGACCATCTGATTAAAAATTTCAACACTTTGTTTTAATACGCAACCATTACGTGTGTCTTGGACGTATTTGATATGTTCGGGTCTATAATCAGCATTCATCTCACTAGTAATGATGAGATAACCCAATGTAAAACATACTACTAAAATGATTAGATCGCCGATATTCATTTGAACCACCATAATACTACGCTGAAGAGTATGATCAGTATCACTAGAAAATGACCTGGGCCCATACCACCTGGATCGCCTAGAACAAACCTCTCAAAATCATCGTCGTTAAAATCGTAAGTTGATCCACTCATGATGGACTACCCCATGTCGATATAAGTGAGTGGCTAAGCCACTCACAGTTTATACACTTTTGTATCAGAACCATAACGAGTGGTAATGTCCTTCAGTGAAACATCCACTGGAGCCTTAGTCACTGTCACAGTGTGACCCTTCATGATTTCACGGATATTGAGCTGCTCACATTTTACACCGTTAATGGTTTTCTGCGTGATCCATTCAGTATCGATGTTATTATAAGGGTTGTTGTTTTTCTTCCAACCGTCTTGTGGACGAACTGGAATGGTGTAACGATAAATGACCATCTTTAGAAAGTCATCGATACTAATAGGTTTCTGGCTAAACAACCAGATATTCCCTTCGTTCTCGATGAATCGATCTGTATCGAACGTCTTCTCGGCTGCCGATCCAATCCCGAGCAAAGCTGCTGCCATCGAATCAGTAGTAGCGTAAAGATTTTGGTTGGTCTCTACTCCGTCCCAAACAGTGAGTTCACCTGACCGTTTAATACCCGGCATGAGTTCATTCTGTTTATAAAGCGACCCATGGTAGAGAACCTTAGGTAGATCCATAGTTTACTCCAAATAAAACCGCGTTGGGATCAGGGAGCAACGAGTTGACTTACCCTTCATTAAGAACCGTGCACCTACACTCAACAGGATAGCCACGTCATCATCAACGTCGCATACCCGAATGGCATCGGCCGGATCATAAACATAAGGGTCAGCAGCCAACGCATTACCCATCCACTTGACCGTCTTCTCGGTGTAATCAATGAAAGCATTACTGGTGAGGATTCGGTTATGGTCCATGTACGGTGAATCAAATGTGTCTTGAGTTACCAGTTGGGTGTGACGTGGGATTGGATACCCGTCATCGTCACTATCAAAGGTAATCAGCTCAGTGAACTCGAAGTAACCAGTATCGTACAACCCAACACCCTCCAGACGGAGAATGTAACAACCCGGTACAACGTACTGATACCCTTGACGAATCCGCTCAATAAGAACATCCGCGTCCTCACTTGATATCAAACCACTCGAGTGTTCGGTATCAATCACACGACCTTCTTTGTCAAGAAACTCGTAACTACCACTGAAACGGCTAACGCACAATACCTGAGTCATTCTCTTTACCCTCGGAAGTTTATACAGACTATGAGCTATAGTGGTAATTATTCGATCCAAATACTGATACTGTAAAGCCTTTTTCCCGACGCATCCACCAGAGACAAAAAGTATTCGCCACTAGGGTGGTTAGCCTGAAGGAACCGTGTGAGATCTTTTTCATCAGTGATGTAACGACACATCATCAAACGTCCAACAATCTCATGGTTCTCATAAACGATAGCCTCTTTATATAGATCAGGTTTTGTTACCCAATAGCTACGTTTTTCGCCTTTAGCCGTGACCAAGATGGTTACCAATTCACCGGCCTTGTCAAAAACGGCATAATGATAATCACGGAATAAAGTCCATTGCAGGTATCTTGGTCTGGCAGAGTTAATATCTTCCATCACCATGAATCAACACCCCTTTTAATTTACCACCTGTTCAACATACTGCGATGTGAACGATTTGCATCCAAAAGGGACGTAATCCAATAGTAGTTGATTAGGTGTTGACGTCATAGGGAAATCAACCTGTTCACTTTCCCTATGAACGATTTGTACACCAGACACAAGCTCAGTCAAACCCACTGAGTCAGCCCAGTTCCGAAGCGTGAGGCATTGACCGTACATCATACGAATCGGGTCTACTGGCCGCCACTGGTATGCTTTAATCAGATTCTCGTCAGTTTCCACCATATTAACCTGCATGCAAAGGTCCATAGCGCTGATACCCATGGCTGTATCGCGGGCATATGAATACAGCTCTTTCAGATTTTTGATGATTTCATCGGCATGTGCACTGTGTGCGGGTAACCCAGACACATAGAACTCGGGTAGACCAATCCGAGTAAAACCGATGGTGTAAAAACCCGCCGGAATACCATGTTCCGTATCTGGTGTCAGTGGCCAAACCCCAAAACCGAAAACTTCGATTCGGGCTTTAACCTGGTCCACCAATTCGCTTATTTGGGCTTTGATAAAATGCGACGGTATTTGTATGGAGTTACTCATTGGTCACCCTTACCTGATTAGCTTGCACATAGAAAGTAGTTGACGGGGAATCGCCATCGTAATAGGCTACCTCATATACATTACCGTTTTCCTCAAGTATCGTTACAGTGGCTCCAGCCGGGGCTAGTACCATTGAACGATCAAGAACGGTGTTTGTTATGGCTTCAAGCAAAACAGCTTTCTTCATCACTGCATCCCATCATCTAGATCGGTTAACTTAACGGTTTCAATCTGATCATAGTTATCCAGATTTATAACGCGAACCCCACCTTCGATTTCTAGATCCTCGCAAAGGATTTGTAGATCGTCACCTTCATTTGCAAATTTTACTTCGGTGTAGCCTGCTTCACGATCAGTCTTATGTAAGTAAATATCACTTGATGCTTGAAGGATCATGCCGCGGACTACGTCAGATTTAGAGATTTGGTCAATAAGACCTGTGACTTCTTTGAACCAGCTCATTTAGATTCCTTAACTTTAGTTTCTTCTTTAGGTTTTCTCCACGATTGATCGAGGATAGTGTTAATGATTGGAGCTTGCTTAGTCATAATGTAAATCTGATTTCCGTTTTATTCGTATTTCGGATGGAACATAGTCTTTTGACGAACGCCGTCGATGTAACAGATGTCACCGATTTTGTAACGTGCCAGAATAGACACACCAGATTGGGTGAGGCTTTTTACAATACCCTTACTGTAGAAGAAGACGGTCATTTCCCATACATCACTGCTACCTTCCATCAGACGATCAATGGTTGACCTAACCAACTCATATAGCTGACCAACTGTCAACACATCCGAGATCGTGGCCAAATGTTCCTGAATGTCAGGTGTCCAGATGGTTCCGTGGTAGTCACCTTCAGAACCGCACAGGTAATAGTAATTACCAGTTGCCACATTTTTAAATTCGACGTGCATGGTGTTAGGCTCCTTTGGCATTTTGCGAACAGGGTAGATACCGTCACATGCACTGCGCATGACACCGCTGGACACAGCACGGTCAGTAGGTATACGGGCTGTAACGGTGGCGTTAACGACGGGATGCTTAGCGATTTCTTCACGTAGTTGTTCCCATGCATCTGGGTGCATAAATCCTCCAAGGTCACAAAGTCTCCCCGAAGGGAGACGAGTTAGATCAATTGAATCAAAGCCCCCACAATAGGAGACCCTTCGTCTGCTATGATTTGGGTATTACCAGTGCGCCAATCCAGATGCACCATCACACCCCAACGTTTACCGTTGATACCCGTCACATAACCCAGCTTAGTGGTCACATGGGTTTTATTGATGAGGTGTGGATTACGTGGATCGACTTCAACTATCTGTACACTACCGTCATCACTTGTATAACTTAACTGAGTGATAAACAGGTATTCCCATTCCTTGCCTGGCTGTTCGCCGTAAACTTGGCGGAAGTTAAATTTTCGCCCATCGGCGACAAGATGACAACTTTTAATAAGTTGTGCATTGTCGAGCTCAACCAGCACCGGGTTCCGCTGGAAATGGGATGGAATAACATTGGCCTGCATCGCAGCAGCCAAATTTGGGACACAGCCCTCGCGTTTAGCAAAACGTGTATTCATACCGGTCGACCTATATTCAATTCACGGTGAAGCGAGTGGTTCACGGGAATGGTAAGCCGTTCAATACAATCGCCAGTACGATTATTGAATATACCTAGGATGACACCCCTTTGGTTTATTTCAAATCTTACGGCCGATTGCTCCAGCAACCCTAGTGAAATGAAAGACTCATTATCAGTTGGGTTAAATGTGACATGATGCTGTTTATCATACCAGTCAGTAACCCAATCTCCGTTTGAATGTTTATAAATAGTGGTAGAGTTCATAACCCCTCAATGGGGATATAATCCCCGTTAGTTCAAGCTGTCGCGCTTACGCCAATGTTTAAAATCACTGCCGCCCAGCGATGTATTAATCATATTCATTACGGTAACGAGTAGCAGTTTATTACGGCCACCGAACGAAGTGTATACCTCGAACCCGTTATCATGACATGTAATGCGCAATGTATCTTTGAACTTGATGAGTTTCTCCAGAGTAGGTATGAACAACTCCAACTCTTCGTCGACCATGTTAGCCATGTATGGCGAGACCGTATCAAAAATCATCTTTGGTGGCAACGGCTCGTAGTTAGCCAGATCCAAATTACTGTCCTGCCATACCATGAAATTAGGGAATCCATGTAAGGTCGATGTGACATTGTAAAATTGATCGCAACTTGCCAAGTGTGATACGACATATTGTGGAAAATCACTTAGTGTCGCATTTTTACCAGTAATAATAACTCTGGCGTTATCGAGACCCATACCGAAAGTTTGCATTTTTAAGTCCTTGATGTTTAATCGTTGATTATTACAACTTGAGAGATGTCGGCGTTAAAGCCGAATTTAGCATAGCTACCCATGTACGAGTTGGAAACAACATTGGTCCACACTTCGCCATCTAGTGGAACGCCAGTCGAGTTGTAAGGGGTTGATTGGACAATAAAGTAACCATCACCCAATAAATTCCTTACGCACTCGTAAACGCCACCACCATAGCTCGCAACGGTATGCATCACTGCGCGAGCAAGGTTTTCATTATAGATACACCATCTACCTATATTGTTTTGGTTAGGTTCACAACTGACAAACCAAGGTTCTCCTTTACTTAATGGTACTTCACCAATGGCGTACATTCCTAACCCAGGATCGTTACATTTAAATACCACACGGTACATTAAACCATTGGGGTCTGGCTTAACGGCCTTTGTGGTATTAATAGCATCAATACACAGATCAATAGAGGGGATGTACTCACCATCAGACATCCAGGCCTTTTTAAACTTATCGAAGTAATCGATCATTACCGCCATGTTCAAGAAATAAAGACCGTTCTCTTCGACAGATTGATGATCATATTGTTCGTTGTGAGGGTGGTATACAATCCAGACAGGTATTTGGCGAAGCCAAAATTGATAAACCTGTACTCGACTCTCTTCTGTATACCCGTAGATATTTCTTTTGAACGCGATGTCGTGGATAAGTTCCATTTTTACTCCTAAAGGTTAAACTGGTTTTTCCATGTGTGGGCGAATGCCATTGACATAATCCCAGTTATGGAACTCCATTTCGAATAGACGTAGTAGCTCAATAACTTTATTATATTGAGTTGTGTTTTCTGGCATGAATTTACAAAACCCACCCCAGCTCCCGGCGTCGAAAGGGCATCCAGTTTCTTTAGCAATCTCTAACAAAACGGTCAGAGAACCCGTATCATCGTAGCTCTTGAGTTTATAAGCGTTAACATTAATATTCGTAAACGCGGTCGGGATATATTGACTCAAGGCGATATTTAGATAATCGACAAACTCCTGACATTCCGATTCCATTGCATCCACATTGAAGATATAGCGAAGTTCGTTCCCAAGGTCACGCAAAGAACTCTGGCGACCACCAATCTGACGAAAGTTCCAACTATTAGAACTGATACTGTTTTCTATGATCTCGCTGACCTTTCGTGATACCCAACCACCCTGAATGTGTAGTTCGAAATGATCGCCGCACTTACCCAATTCAATTTTCATAGCATCTACTCCATTGATTGAAAAAATAAAATTGATCAATGGGGACCTTCGGGTCCCCAGTATTAACCTTCAGTCGAATACCGCGCAAGCGAGACCTTCTATAAAGGCATCGCGTTGCTGCGCAGTACCGCCGAAGAGATCCACTGATTTCAAACTACCGTCAGCATTGCTGTCGATAGAAGCTGTTACCGCATCACCGTTTTCCTTGGTGAATTCGCGGATGGCTGCTTCACGGACTTGGTTCATGCGAACTACATCCGGTTTGATAATCAGGGTATTGCAAATGTTAGTTGTGTTGAACAATTTGGTATCTCCTTTATTTAACAGATGCGATTTCTTTGTCGATTTGAGTCAACAATTTGCGCAGTACATCTGGACCGAAAAGGTTGTTAGGCAATACTTCATACACTTCAAAGCTCAGTACGTTCTTAGCGGCATTCAACGCCTCAACGTAGCCTTCTTTGGTAATACGATTTTGTTTGGCATATTTAACCATGGCGTTGAAACGGGCACCGGCTTCCAAACCCCAGTTTTCGGCAGCGTCTTTTGCAATCCGATCCTGCTCATGCTGGTAAAGTTTGTAAACTTCAGATGCAACCATAACTGTACCGACTGCAATTAAGGTATAGTTGTAGATGTCTTCGAATTTCATGATATGATTCCTTCAAGTCATTTGTGAAATATTAGTCTATCGAATGATAGATAGAGTTGCGAGTTTCGTAATCTTTACCCTGGATATCCACCACCATACTACTTCTCAGTGGAAGCCATTCATCGTGAACATAATACTCACCTACCAAGACTGACACTCCAGTGGTGTCAGTCCGGTTAGGCCAGAGTTCAGAAGCTGGAGTTACCCGGATCTTACGGGCCGAGTAAACAAGCTTGCTCCCCTTACGGATAGGATTCATTGGGGATACCATGGTTTATACCTCAATGCAGGCCGATGTTACACAGGCGATTATCGATCGCTTGAATCTTGGCGATCACCTCCTTACGGACCTTTGGACAAGCTTCGTGCTTTACCAGATCGATGTACATTTGATCGAAGAACCCGCGGAGTACTTCATCGGCTTCGAAGGATGGCAGCTCCGCTGCGATCATCTCTTCCAGCTTGACGCCAACGGCAAAGTTCAGTTGGTTGGTCCAAGCAGTTACAGTGTTAGTCAGTTGCATGGTAAAGCTCCTATGGATAATATTAAGGGTTTCAATTCACAAAAGTAATATAGCTGTAAAACAGCTTCTATTACGTTTATAAACTGAGTGCCCCGAAAGGCACCCTGTTTTATTACAACTGTTCTCTCGGTTCATCAGCGGTGGGTACTTCAACCGCTGGTTCTTCCGCTGGGGTTGCTTCAGCAGTGGCAGCCTTCTCTTTCAGGTAGTCGTCATGGTAACGGCCAACGAAGTAAAAACCTACCGCGGTTGCAATCAAGGTAACGCCAGCAACCAGATCAGAAGTATCAATTTTCATGGTATATCCTTAATGAGTAGAATTTTGAGGAAGTGCAACTACAACCAGAGTAGCGAGTGTAACAATAGCCCCGACGCCGATAGCCATCACGGTATCGATTTGTTTGGTGAGATCTTTAAAATCCATAGCTAAACTCCTTGAGTTAGATGATACTCGTTTGAATATCACCTTTGTAATATACTGTTTAAATGGGTTCTAATACTACAGACTGTAATGTATCTTACGATACAGGTACATCCAGACATATCGATGTTCTGGATTCGGCATGAAGATGAAATTAACTCCACCCGTCTCAAGCTTCAAATCGACCATCAGCTTGGCAAACGTTTCGGTCATCGCAGCTTTACGGTTCTTACGATTGGTGCGTTTACGGGTTTCACGAATCTCACGATCAATCCGCTGTTGCCATTCCCATGACCACCCTTGACCCAATCGCTTGGGATGGCAATACCAGAGCAGTGGTATTGCCAGCAGTGGCGTAAGGCAGATCAATTGGACATTGAGTGGGAGTGTCATCCACGCATTCCATACCTCAAGCATAGCTGGTCTCCAACGGAGGTTGTTTACGCAGTTCACGAATGAACCGCCACCAGAAATTACTCATGATAATCCGATGATGGAACTCATCGTTTAGTCCTACCTCCATGCCGTTGACATAAAGATAACCAGCTAGAGTTTTGCAACCACCCAAACGACGCAAGATGATCTGACAGATCTCACGATTTTCCCAGTTCGTGATCAAGCCTTCAGCTTCACGCTGGTGTATACAGATGCACATCCAGCGTGATGCAGTATTATCGATGAGGTACTGACCAGTGGTCAACGTATGTTCGATCATGTCAGCCGCGAGCAGTTCGAGTTCAGCTTGGGTTTTCTTTTTCTTACGGAAAAACATAGGTGATACCTCCTAGTGAATTCACAAAAATAATATACTCTTTAAATACTTTCTAATACATCCTATGTAACATCTAATCCGTGTGGAGGCTATCATGCCATCAGTAAGTAAAGCTCAAGCGAAGTTTATGAAAGCGGCGGCGAATAATCCTGAATTCGCTAAGAAAGCGGGTATCAAACAGGGCACTGCAAAAGAGTGGAGTGACAAAGATTCTTCGGCTCGTAACAAGACGCTCCCTGATAAAGTGGGTAAAGAAACATATACCACTACGTCTACATTGGCTGGACCCAAAGGGTTCAAAGATCTGTAAAAAAATAAAAAAAACATAAGTGCCAGTCCCGAAGGACTGGCTTTATATCGTTACACGTTCACGTTGGACGAGACCCGATTGTAGATGTCAACACCGCTACGTGGCTCGGTACCAATACTGAATGTGTTGTTACCCATGCGTTCAACGTATTCCGCATAGGCTTCAGCATTCTGAGTGATGTCGTAGCTGTCGTCTGGATCATACTGGCCAGCACAGACCTTAATGATCGAGCCTTCCACCAGACCATGGATGATCTTAACTAACTCATGGATCACCATGGTCTTACCACTGCTCATGCGACCACATACGTGGAACATGACACTGGGTTCTTTGCCATGATCAGCAAATTGGTACGAGTTGATTCCAGGCTTAACATTGAACGGCGAGTGGAAGATTTCCTGATTACGGCGATGGTAATCGAAGATGAAGTTACGGGAAACATGCTGCTCGGTAATGTAGATAGCCTTACTGGTAACCAGTCCGATGATAGACTCAGGAATCACATATTCGGCCGGTGGTACCAACCTCGCCTGAAGATCCAGTGAAACGGCAAGTTCCATGTTGTTGAGGCGCTCTGCTAATTTCGTCAACACGTAACCCATGAAGTTACAGACATCGTCGTTCTGATGATTCAAACGATTACGGTTAGGTGCCACGTGTACGTCAAACTTGTTCATGGTTGATTCCTATGGAAAGCGGTATAAAGCCCTCCCCGAAGGGAGGACCTATTTATTCACCCGAAGGTGGGGTCACTGGCGGAGTGGTGCTCGCTGGGATCTTAAACGAGATCTCAACTTGCTTCTCTGCTGGAGTTGGGTTAGCGCTGGAGCCAAGACCATCAGGTTTAGGAGCGCGGGCGTTCTTAACGTCGACATCAGTGTAGCCACCAGCTTCGATGGATTCCATCAGAGCAAGGATACCTGCTTCAGAAATTTCGGCACCACGTACAACAACCAGTACTGGCTTAACAGTAATCTCAGTACTCTCAGCATAAGTTACAGTACTGACAGTTTCTAAGTGTTCGACGATTTTGTCTTCGAACGGAGCGATCTCTTTAGCGATGACGCTCTTCTTTACTTCTGCAATGCTTGGAATAGCCATTAATGTTAGTCCTTTCTAGAATGGATTGCGAAATTGCAAGCCTATACTATTTAGCACTAACCCTGGCACTAAACTCCATCGTGTATGCATTGTCTGGATGGATCACTTCAGGTACGATCGAACGTTGTCCGATGATACCCGGAGCCATGGTTACAGCCAGAATACCATAGTCGCCTTTCTGATAAGCGTTCTGCGCCAGTACTTCATTAGGGAACTGTTTGATCTCACCTTCCCCGGTTACCACAAGGAATACGGTCTCAGAGTAGTGACCTTCAGCGATACCACCGAATGCGATCAGGTTGTTTTGCCCATCCATCGTTACAACGGTTACAGTGTCCCCACGACGTGCTGTGAGACTCGTTACCTGAATAAGAGGGTAAGTCTTCGGGCGAGCTTGTACACGGTCAGCATGACGCTTCTGGCGCTTCTGCTGCTCGAAGTATTCAGCACGCTTGGCTTTGTTGGGGATGATCAACATATAAAGAATGATCAAGACCAATGCCAGTGATGCCCACACACGCCAATCCAATTCAAACATTTGTATCGCTCCACGAAATAGACGCCCTCCCGAAGGAGGGCTATTGATTTATCTGTAACCCAGTTGCACCAACTCCCGATGGAGTCGTTTAGCAACCCATGCACGCTCCGCTCGGTGAGCGAGAACTTTGTTTGCTTTGTTACTCAGCAGATAAGCGCTGAAAGGGCGGTCACGATCCCAGAGATCTTTGCCACGCGAGTAATAGCAGGTACGATAAGATTTTGCCACGATATGTCACCTTCAGCAGGTTTACGTTATTAAATCGTGGCCACATTTGTACATAAACTGGCATTTTTATTTATCCCTTATACAAACAGCATTCCAGTGTTGAACTGTCACGTCTTTATTAGACTGTACCATCCATACCTTACTCGGTTGGATCGACCCGCCAGTTGCTGTGCCGAAGTTCTTCATACCGCGGATTGGCTGGGTGACTATAGTACTCCTCAGGATGGTCGGTCCAGATATCCCCTTTTACAGGATGAATTGGACTAGCATCCAATTGTGCCGCACTAAAATAATTTTTAGTGATGTGTTCAGCAGGAGTACCAGTTACTGCGTTTTGTTCTTTACGCAAACCATAAGGAGCGTCTTCATGCCCAGATGGATCAAAAACCATTACTCGTGCAATTTCACCTGGTTCAAGATATACATCCCCTTTTTCGTTCATCAACCGTGCACCAGCAGATTGAACGTATTGACCTACTTTGAACTGTTTGGTTTGCATATAGACACCTTTATAAGATTGAAAAGTTATAACGAATTAATTACTGACCATATCGAAGTACTGTGTTGCTAGATCGGTAACTGTAGTGCTAACCATTATTTTTTCGAACTGGATATCTGGCCCTTCTCCCGTTTCAATCAGATCCGAATCCGTGAAACTCAGCTCAAGATGATTCTCAATGACCTTTAGGGTTTCGAGAATTGTAGTTTGGACCAACTTAACCTCGGCTGGTCCATTATCGAGTACTGGGTAACCTAGGATCGTCTCAGGTAGTTCACTGAGTTTACCCAGGATCAATTTGTTAATATCTGGATATTCATTAGGTTCGCTCATTAGCTTGATACCTCATCCCAATACAATTGACCCAAACCCTGTTTGAATGTAGCCGCGATTTCAATGTCATTCGTCACCTGACGACGTTCCAGTGTGAGGGAATCCACATAGAACTCAGGGTGGTCGAATACTGTATTTAGTACAGAGCCAATTGCATGGTCCACAGCGCGTGCAGCGGAACCAGTCAATACATCGTGACCGTCATTGGTATCATCTTTCTGAAGTTCACGCACTGCATCCTTGAAGCGCTCAATGGACTCAGTACGGATGTCCTTCATGACAGTCAACATGCCAGCATCTTCGATACGGTCAGCCATTACTCAGTCTCCTCATAGGGGTAGTTTTGTCAGATGCGGCGCGAACTGATTAAGTGTTTCCAGCACGGGTTTGATTACGATCAAGAGGATACCTCCTCAAAGTAAAGGGTTGAGAGATCTGATACGCAGCTAATAATTGGATTGTTGTCATCATCAATTTCAGCGGTGATGATTTCTTCGTACTGATCATTGAGGACATCCAGTACACCGCCCACCAAACTGTCAACACCGATGGCGATATCTTCAACTGGTAGTATACCGCCGTTAGCTTCAAGCTTCTCATTAAAGAAAGCCAATGCTTCGTCACGTTTAACTTTTACTGCGCCGATGAAAGATTCAGTGCTCATTTGTTTTTCCTCACGAACTAAGAAAGATAATGCTGCAAGTGAATTCGGGTGACATTCAATAACGTCACCCTCAATGCTAAGCCCGACTACCATCAACTGGACACATTGTTCCAGATATCCGAGATACGGGTATCCAGCGCGTCTTTAGGGAGTTCGCGTTCAGCCAGGCCGCCATCTTCCTGTACCATTGCTTTAGGTACCAGATAGAAAGCACCTTGTACCCGATCAAGTGTATCGCCGATGATCTTACGGGCGACCGGTTCGAAGGTATCGTCCGTTACTTGATCCAGAACATCTTCGAGTACGCAGACCAGTTGTACAGCTGTAATTTCTTGAAGGCTAGTTTCAGTTTGTTCCATTTTTGAATCCTCTGAGTTATTTGGCGGTGCAACCATTATGGCAACAGCAATGACCATCTTCTTTCGGTGGTTTGTTCAGGTCAATAACCCGAACGCGGATGTTGGCGTCACAACACTTACAGTAGTAGGCGTAACCGTATTCATGTCGGCGCTCTTCAATATTGACATGCGGACACAACAATCGCTTGAAGAACCCTTTGAATATTTCTGTGAACATACTTACCTCATGTTGATACTGATTCCCAGTAAAGATCTGCGATGGACTTCTCACCCTCAGCAGGTTTAGGTTCCATGAGCTCCACTACCATTGTGATGGCGCAATCGATCGCTACTTCTGCCGCACCCTCATAGTTACCATGCTCGCTATTTTCATCATAGAAACGATCTAAAGCTTTTTGGCTAATGTTGCCCAACGACCTCACGGTCATTTGGCGAAGCATTGTCCATCATAGCCCCCAATAGATAGTTGGATTAGTAGAGGTGCACCACTTTAGGACACGGGTGAAAACTAAACCGAGTAGCGTTAAGCCAATAAGAAACTTACCCCATCGATTCTCGATGGCAAACAAACTAGGTATCCATAGTTTCGGATGATTAGTTAATGTACTGATCAAAATGAAAAGTCCGGCGGTACCCCACATTAATAGCAGCAATAGTTCAGCCAGTTGTAACTGCATTTTCTTTCCTCAACGCGTGGTGTAATCTGAGTTTAAGTTTTTTGTTTGCCTGATGATAGAGCTTAATGAACTCGGTTGGCGGCAACGTATTGTAATGTTCACCACCTAGCTGTCGCATCGTTGCATACACACGATCATCGTTCTCTACAAAGATATGGTTATGTCGAAAGAAATGTTCGCTACCGGTGAAACCGGGTTTAGCACATAGTACTGAGAGGCCACTAAGCTTTCTCACGCCCTTGACCAAGGCGGTAGCGATACCTTGGCGACGATAGCGTGGGACCACGTAAAACTCAACGCCGTTACTTTTAGGCAAGTACACGCAGTAACCTGCCAGTCGACCCGATTCATATGCGATGAATAAATCGAAGTCTTCACCGTAGGCCCAGCCTTCACCAGCAATGGTGTGGGCTAAACGAAATTGCAAACTACCAAACCGCTCGAAGTAACGACCGGTCAGCAGTGTTTTACACACACGGATGAAATGGGAATGGTCGGAACGTTTTACATGGATCACGCGAGTCATGTTATTTCCCCGATTTATGTTTTCTATACGCAGCGGATAGTTTAAGTTTGAGGGACTTAAAGAACGCGGCTGTTGCTGTTTCTTTATCACCGTATTGCTCAACCAATTCCATAGGTGCCATCTGATCTAGGTGAAGAATAAAATTGCTTTCATAGTAAGAACGCCAGGCATCCCCACTAGTACCCGTCCAACCACACAACACTTTACTGTCTCCTACATAATACCTTAGCGCTTCCACCATTCCGCTGGCGATACCACGTCTACGCCAACTAGGGATGACATAAGTGTCAATAACAGATACTTTATTTTCATGTAGGATTATTCCTACGATCGCTCCATCGGCACGCGCTACTATAAAATCAAATCGCCCGACACAGATGTGATCATTGGCACTATCGCCCCATATCCAGATAGACTGTAGCTGATCACGAATATATCCGTCTTCATGCAGTCCCAACAGCCATGCCTGTTGTGCGAATTCGATATACCGCTTACGATCTTTCCGACTGATAAACTCGTATTCCATAATTGGCTTTTTCACAATAACCTGCCTTTGTTTAATAAGTGGTAGAGTCGCGATAGTGAAATAACGGTCCGACGTCATACCTCACTCCAGTAGAGAAGGTGTTTTTGAAGACGATTTATTGACTTCTTTACAGTTTCAGCAGGAGCTTTGTCACTGGTGATACCCAAGGCGCGTTCATGGATCAACGTACAAGTATTGACTTCATTAACCGCACTTAAAACTCCGCGTGTAATGATCTCACGAATGCCTTTCAATTTATTTTCCGGTACGTCACCCAAATGATCGATTAGTTTCTCATATAGCTCTTTTGTGGCGTACTCCATACGAGTAGCTGTCTGATTTATCAAATGACGCTCGTAATCTTCTAACGCAACCGATAGTTCGGCGGATACTTTCATCAGGGTTGTGGTCATTGAATCATTTGGGATGGTTGCAGTCTTCATAAAAGTTTCTTCCACGAATCCAGATCTTTAACTTCGCGCCAATTCCAGTCTTTCTTTACGATAGCCAGAATGTGCTCTGCTGTTGCTTCAATCCCACCTTCTAGAGGTAGCCACCAACCTGTACTACAACCAGCTGTACCCGAACTGGTTTCATTAGGTTGTTGGTAAGAGATTGAAAGTTGTAGATTGTTGTTTGCTGTAACCCACCATTCAGCTTTCATTCATCACCGCTGGTGTCGTTTACGATGCCCCAGTAATAGGTTGCGATGTCGATGCAGTAATGGGGGTCACCGTTTGACTCACACGCACCCTTAGTTTCTAACTGGAAACTACGTTGTACCGCCTCAGTGGTTCGAGTAATCGCGGCGTCGATTAACTGAACCGGAGTCATTTTGTGGAGTTCATCGTTGATCAGGGTATTGCGGATCTGATACAGGTCACACGCAATATGGGATACAACGTCGTCTTCTAAAGTAGCCATTAGTTATTCCTCAAAAGGGTGGGTCGTCAGTGGGTATTCAGCTAGACACTTGACGCCAGTATTCGCTAAGGCCACCGCCGAAGTCTGCAAACTCGCTGGTATCGAAATAGTTCGCGCCAGCAGCCTTAGCCTCTTCGATGTCTTCAGGGGATTCAGTTGGAATCAGGTTCACGGATGGGAAGCTTGGGTTGTTGCCATCCATGATGTCCAGCACACCACCGATAACACGGTTAGCGATGACCCGATCACGTTCAGGGGTATCCTCATAAGCCTCGAGAGCTGGATCATTGAGGATCTCGTCACGCATGTCTTTCAACGTGTTGACGAATTGGTCACGGCATTCGGAGATGGTTACTGGACGGGACTTGCCATCGCCTTCAAAATAGATAGTCATTAGTTATTTTCCTGAGTGAATGTGATGGTTCTAGGACCTGTCAAACTACAAAGAGACTCGTAGATCCACATATCGAGATCGTCCTCAGTATCTTTTGGTTTTATATGATCGAGAAACATGAAGCCATCACGGACCTGTGCAGTGTAAGCATTATCTTTGATGTACGGGATTTTTGTAGTGAGGAATAGCCTCCAGCACCAACCTTCGTCATCATGGTATTCACCCATACTGTGGAGAGCGATATCTTTAGATGGGTTATGGCGTTCGAGTACGTTATGTAGTACACTGTTGTAGGGGCTAACACGCCCGAGGGTTTGTTCTTCTATTAATAGAAAGGAACCTTCGACACTACCTTTTTCATCAATCTTGGTTACAACCGGAAATACCATGAGTTCCCAATTGGGCTCATCACTGGTTCCACGATTTATCCAACTACCTTCCACTAAGAGTTTTGTATGATCCATTTGATCACCTTTGAATTATTACATCGTAATGATATAAATTTGAAATAAAATGTGTTGACGGCATAAAGCCTCCCCTAAGGGAGACTCTATTAAGATCCAACTTGTGACAGACAATCTTGCTCCACCGCCGGTAGTATTTGCAATACCCGAAAACCTCTGTTAAGGTTTCGGGAAAATGCACTGAGGTTAACCTGTAAATAAACTTTAACTACCTCGCCGTCTTTACCGAAGTCGGTCATAGGTCTTTTGTTTAGTGCGCGCATAGCCTGATATTGCGACATACCCTGTTGTAAGTCAATAATGATTTGCCTAGCCATAACCTTAATTGTACTACAATTCTTTTCAGTCATGATCAATGGTTTCTCCGAGGAGAAAGCCGGTTGACAACTTACCATTACCAGTATACCCAACAAAACTATGGCTCTATACAGCATGCTTAACCTCCGGTTGGATGAGTCGTTGTACCTCTTCAATATAACGACGAAGCATTTCACGGGCCACAGGATGTGCAGCGGCATCTTCATTGCACATTGGCATCAGAGCGATGTTGCCATCTCCGATTTGTCTCTGGATGTAGTCCAAATCCATTCCTGTGTTAGGGGTCAACAGAATCCTACGAGTTACCGCCAGTTGTTGAATTTGTTTCAGGATATGGTACGTCCGAGTAGTATGGCACTCGATACCTTCGTTGGCCGCTTTGAAGATTCGATATGCATAATCAGAAAGCGTATGGGCTACACCTTTGATGATGTTGTTACGTACATGATGTGGTTCACCATCACTTCGTTCAACAGCGTAAAGGGCCATTGCAATGCTGACTGGCGCAGGTGCGTCGTAGAACAACTGCATCAAACGACCGACTTGCAAAGCACGCGTCCATGGTTTCAGCTTGCCGTCGAAGTCGACGTATGGACTACTGCTACTAACGCCCATAACGAAAGCGGCCGTCTCAGCAGAATGACCTTTAAAACTACCTGCGTCAATACCGGCATCGTCTACGGTACTTTGAATCATTTCAAACAAGGTATCATCGTTCATGGCAGTAGTGCTCCACGTTCGTCAGTTTTGTAAAGCTCCGGTCTAATCATCCGAATAAAACGCTCTTTACGATCAATGAAAATACCGCGAGCCATCTGATGGCAATCTTCATCTGGATAAGATTCAGTAAATGCTGGATCTTGTGGTGGATAAATCAACTCACCATTACGATAAGCGGTGGCATACCTAACGCCCTTCAATGGGTGGCCATGCTCGACAATAGTAAAGATAACCCAGTAAAGATCTTCCATGTCGTCAACAATCATACTACCAAAAGTTTCTTCAAGCTCTTCTGGTAGTGGACCAATGATAGACGGTTTGATAAAATCCATTCCGATTGCAGACATACCTTTCAACATTTGATTAACAACCGGAAAACGGGTCGGTTCATAACCATCCATATTGAATGTTAGATCGTCGTAAACCGTGGCTTTATTAAATAGGGTTCGTTCGCCAACACGCGTTAAGAAATAATTAAACCATACCTCAAATTGTAACTCTTGGTCACCAATGGCTACCTCAGTTTCTCTTGAGCCATTTATGGCATCCTGAATCATTTGCTCTACTACGTTAGACATACCACTACCTTTTATGTAAGTTTGATATTTTGTGCTACGTGTTCAGTGAAGATTGAAATACAGTACTCGAAATCAATCATGAGTTCAGTGAGGTAAGATTCTTCTTCGCTTTGATTACGGATAGCATCCAACATAGAACGGTAGTCGCCATTCTCATGCAGGTAGCTAACTTCGAGTTCCAGTAGGATACCGAAGTTGTATTGTTGACGAAACCTGAAACCATTGCGGTCTGAGTTGACCATGGCCTCTACGTAGTTACGACCCTTACGTGAACCTTCGAGGTACTGAGTAGTAATGACGTCACCGTGTTCACCCTCAACTTGAGTGAACCCGTTAAATTTCTCACGGTGAATACCCAAGTCATCCACATGTTTAAATACGCTCGCTAGTTGTAAAGCTAGCAACGTTGCATGGGTAAGCTGTGTACTACTCATTGCGTTGCTCCAAGTTGTGTGTTTGAATCACCGTATGGTTCAGTGCATAGCCAATACCACATACGATGCATACGGACAAAATCAGGCCAATAACGATTTTCATGAAGCGCTCCTTATCCCCGACGGCGGCGGGCCATTTCTTTGAATGTGAGAGGCTTCTCATCCGGGTCTTTATAGTTCGCTTCGAACTTGTATTGTTCCGAACAAGTGTACATCCTCATGGCACCTTCATGGATCTTGATCTTACCTTCGGCGATGTAAGATTGCAGAGCAGCACGAATAGCCAGAGCCTCGCGGTTCATGTAACCGTACTGGTTGTATTCTTCCAATGCAGGAGTTGTCATGTTAACGCTAGCTGGGAAATCCAGTTCAGCCATGACTTCAACGATCATCAGTTTATCGCCGATGTCGCTAGTGTGGTAAATGATGTTAGGGAACAGTACAAAGAACTGACCCACGTTGTAAGTTTCAGGTCCCGATACCATGGTCTGGAAGAGGAACTCGCGCTGCTCATTGAGTTCTTCTTGCGTGTTAGGAATTCCCTCGTTAGTTAGCCATGTCAAACCCAATACGTGATCGTATTCCAGAACAGGGTCTGGTACAAACTCCGTTTCATCTTGTTTTTTCGCAACCCAGCACTCTTTACGAAATTGATCCTGCTTTACCTTGGGTAACAAACCCACCAAATTAAAAACACCTTGGGGTGGCAATTTAGTACCTACTTTTGCATTCATGGTAACCTCTTAAATTTTTGAATGTTTACAGACTATTAGCGAAAGTGGTAAATCTTTTCACGTTCGTCCCATACTCGGGCAGCGTAACCCTTGGATTGTATATAAAGGATATCGTTGTCCAAGAAGAATGGATGGGTACGCCATGTAAACATGACTAGGTCGTCGGGATTATTCATGGTCGCTGCTTTCAGTGCAGCTTCGCAGTGATATTTGTTCCACCACTTAGTACCGCGATTCTCTACATCCTCGGCAATGTCACCAGCCCGGATGATATAGCCGTCGGCCATGAAGAAGTAACTAAACCAACCCATGACTAATACATGTAGTAACCATATCACAGTCAACACAGACATGAAGAGAACGATGGTGCCTTGAGCTTTCCACCACTCTTTGCCTTTCAGATGTTTCGTACCATGTGGATACGGGTCCATATTAAACCTCTAGGTAAAAATGAAAATAAAAAGAGTCCCCGAAGGGACTCGTTTAATTAGATCCAGTCTTCTTCTCGACCGATCAAATCGTCGTGTTCATCAATGACGTTTTCTTTAATTTTCATACCCATTCCTCTTCTTGCGTAAGATCGGTTACATCGTTAAGATAATCTTTCATACCGGATTTCTCCAACTCATAATTGAAACGGTTTTGTCTACCGATTCTATCCCATGCTCGACACATCGGACAACTACAATTCATCGATTTTCTTTTTGCAAAACTATTTGGTTTTTGAAAATCAAGTTGATGAACTTCGTTATACAACAAATAAATCTCAGTCTGATTTCGAATAATACGTCTAGCATTAAAACGATTAATAGACCGGGTTGTTTTGTCGTAGGACATATTTATTACCTATCAAGACGCGCCCCTCGGAATGAGGGGCTATCGCATGATAAAGTAATCTTCCCAACTGTCAGAAGCCTTCATATTCATCGAGACCATCGTATTCTTCTCTCATTTAGAAACCCTCGTATTCTTCAGTGATTTCTTCACAACCAATACTAGCGTCACCACCCATGTCAGTATTCCTTATTCAAGTTAGTTTCATATAATCTCGAGTTCGAAACTATATCCGTTTGGATCACGGTCAGTTACACCATCAATCGCAAAGCACTGGATGGTTGACCTTACGTCTGGAGTCATCAGTCGTTCATCCATACTCATCCAAAGCTTATAGTGATCGTTGGCCACCACTGGTGCAATAGTAACCGCAAGTAATTTCGCAGTGGAGAGCATCTCACCATTGTGGTAAAGTCGATACTCCACAAAGTTACCGGGTACCACACCAATGGTGTTCTCGATGGAACTGTAAACGTCTTTGCTTTTGATGATCACAGTAGTAATCCCCTCACACATTCAGCTGCATGGTAATTTTCAACAGCGGGCGGGGTCAGACGCTGGTTGTCATTACACATTTCCATACGTACCCACTCATCGGTCTCGACCCATTGTTCTCTACGCATTTAGTAACCATCGTTGATGATGTAAGTTGCGGCGCCTTGGACATCGCTAAAGTCAAACTTCACTGCGAACCGAATACCCACGGTCTGATCGTCAGCAGCAAATGGCATCAGGCTATACTCACCCAGATTGAACGGATCAATCTTCGTTAGTACGACCATGCGATCTTCTACTTGTTCGTTGTTAGACAGTACGAAGCTACAACGCTTGTCTTCAACAATACTCTCCACAAATGGTGAACATAGCACAAGCTTCCCAGTCAGAGCCATGTATTTGATTTCGCTTTGAACCACTTTGGATTTATTGCGATACACGTCAGCCGCTTGTTGGATTGCTGCACGGGTGACGTTATCCAAATCCATTCGCACTGCAACCATCAGACTGTTGACGGTCTGAGTGTAATCCCCCTCTTGAATCTCAGCTGTGTATTCTTTGCTGAAGTGAGGGTCTTCGATTTCGTATCGCTCTTTGAGGTACTTCACCATGAACGCATCTTCCCGTTACGACCCCGTGCATAGAACGGTTGGTCTTTTAATTTATGATTAGTGCGATCACCGTGATCGTTTTTACAGTTAGGGATTTCTTCTAATGCCAACCAACTTAGGTCGGCTTTACGCTCAGCATTAATCGCCTCGGTAACGATACTCTTAACATCAGGTCCATAGTTAGCTCCAATGATCTGTACACGACTATCCATTATTGATTCCCTGTATAAAAGGGTTCTCGGAAGAACCCTATTTAAGTTACTCAGCTTCGGCGTCGAGTGCTTTCTCTTTATCAATCAGATATTCATTATTGATAACTTTAAAGCTAAAGTCTCGGCTTACTGATTTAAATACGATACCCTCCCGTTTCACTCCAGTGCTAAATGCACCCTTACCAGATGCCCGTTTCAATACTTCTTTTACAGACTTCGGTAAAGGAAAACCAATGGTTAAAACTGGTACGTATTTCAGACCTAGTGTTTCAGTGATTTCCCTCGCCTCACCCGGTGCGACGAACTGATTACCATTGCGATAAACTTGATACACGTAGAACTCACGGGCCTCAATACCTTCGTAGTTATTCTGAATACCTGGGCCAACTAACTCCCCTTGCAGCGAGATGCGGTCATTATACTCGGTGTTATAGTTGACCAGTTTCTTAAGAATATCGTTGTCCAAAGCAAAAGCCACACAGGACTCAGACCGAGCCGAGATCGTAATCTGAGGTCCCGAGAACCAGAAGTATTTACGTCCGAACAACTCACGTAACCCACCTAGTACTTTTACTTCTTTGGAAACCACCTTATCGAAGACCTGTCTCACGCTGCGCTTCAGACTACGGACACCGCTCACCAAGGCGAATAGATTTTGTGCCAGGAATCGGCGAAAGATCTGTTCTTTAGTGAAGTGGATATCCACCAGACTCAGTTCGTAGTTACGAGAGCACACGCCTTGTTTAGGAGTGTCATCGACAATGATATCGAACACTGTCATCGAGTGGCCATCCAACTTAACGGTTTCTTCAAACAGTTCGCCAGAGTGAGCGGCTTCGGCAAATTGGTTACCGATGTTCTGAACACGTTCCTGATCAGACTTACTCAATTGTGCAGGCCATGGTTTGAACTGCGACGGAGCAGGTTTACCTGCGACCAGCTTAATGAACCGATCAATTAGACCAGTCGATTCAGCATTCAGGCGAGCATCGAGGCCGTCATTATTAGTGATTACTTCTTCCCACTTGCGAACGTTCATCAAGTTAGTCAGGTTAGTGCCAACTGGTTGTGTCTTGAAACGATCAGAAAGCGGAACCAACAGACCCTGCGAGAGTTCACCCCGCAACTTGATAGACCGAATGCGTGAATATAATACGCCGTCAAAAGTTTTCTGACCTTCACGGCGTTCACCAAGGAAAGCGAATTCAGGTTCACTGACTGGCAGAAGCGAATCAATCTCAACGTAGATGGCCAGATCCCCTGGTTGGAAGTCACCTTTCTTTACCACAAGCTGCCATCCGCCGACATGGGCCAGTTCAAGGAAGTCGGCTTTCTTGATAGGTGTGATCGAATCTACCTTTACCACTTTAACCAGAGCACGAGTGTCTTCACGTACTGCTGCGTATGTACTAGCCATTGTATTGCACCTCTTTTAAATTGGAATGGGTTCCCGATGGAACCCTAGATTATTTTGCTTCACGAAGTTCTTTCGGGGCTCGTTCGATTACCGCTTTATCTGCCAACTGATTGAGTACCGATGGCTCACCTAGTGTGTGACTGTATTGTTCACGCAAGTGGATATCTCCAACTACGACAACTACATCGCCACCACTTGACATGTATTGTCTGATCTTATCTAGCATGAAAGCTTCACGTTTCTGGAATGATCGTTTAAGATCGGTATCTTTAACATGAGTGTCAATGCCGACTAGACCTGCACCAATACTCAGTCCAAGTTCATAAATGTCTTTATTCAGTCTCGGATCACAAACGCCACCACGTTTACACTTATCCAACCGCTCTTTAATCACCGAAGGAGTTAATGCAACATCACTGTAGAGTAGCTCGTGTAAAATGAACTTAGGTTTTATTTCAGTGATACGTCGGTTAATGTATGCTACATTCTTAGTAGATTGGTGAGCCTCCCCAAAAATATAGATTGTCATTTTGGAACACCGTTTTTATCAAGCCATTCAGCAAGTTCTTCGCGGGTTCGATGCAGACCATGTTTTGCAAGGAATGCTAGCGTCTGCTCTGCCGTGGTGATACAGGGTTCGATTTGGTGGTATCGAGCACCCATCGACTTTGCTTCATGCCAATATACACGATCATCAAGAGTAAGGGATTCACCGTTACTTAACTTTGTCTCGATTACCTCTAGCATAGTTGGTCCCATTATACAGCTACCTTACCCGCAATGTGCGGATGGAAGTCGTAGTCGAGGATCTCGAAGTCACCGATACTAATGTCACGAATGTCCTTACCTTTAGCTTCTGGAGTAAAGCGAATGGTTGGACCCACCTTAGGTTCACGAGTCAACTGGAGTTCAGTTTGCTCTTGGTGGTTTGAATAAATATGGGTATCACCACCAGTCCAGATGAACTCGTCTGCAACCATGTTCAGTTGGTTGGCCAACATGTGAGTCAGCAGACCGTAGAACATGATGTTAAACGGCAAACCCAGGAAGGTGTCCGTTGACCGTTGATACAGTTGACAACTAATGGCTCTTTTAGGGACACCCAACTCGTCTAGTTTGGCTACCGCGGCTAAGTTGAACTCTTCATCGGTTAGTTTACGGAAAGCTGACATGTAGTTATGATCGGTCAATTGAATCCGTTCAGCGACAGTTAGTTCCCGAGTCCAGAACTGGAAGAAGCTATGGCAATTATGGTTAACGATATTGTTCACTGTGTAGGTGTGTTCCTCCCCAACATCCAGATTATAAACAGTCCCCTCATATTCCTCTTCGTGAATTTTACGAATGGGGAGCCATACATACAAATCGTCGTACTCTACATTTGTTACTTTGTTTCCGAAACGCACATTCAGGTGATACAGATCTCGCTGGTTAACAAGACGCCCTTCAATAACTGTAGTTTCGGGTTTCTTCTGAAATGATACGCGTGGCGTAACGTTAGTCTCGGCAAATAGACGCTGCAACGAGAGAACTAGGTGTGGCGAAGTTACACAGACATTGATACCACCTTGTTTATCAGTTGAACCGTCGGCGTCTAGGAAACCCTTAACGAACTCAGCCTTTGCATCCAGTGGAGCTGACAGAACCCAATCAGGAATAACTTTGTTATGTGCTTTGTGTCCAAATTCACGGAAAAGCGGATTCCATTTTTCTGAACGTGACTCGAAAGTAGAAACATTCAAAGCATTCCCAGGCTTGCGACTGACCGCAATAGTCTTTCGAATGCGTGGAAGGATATCATTCTGTTTGGCGTGTGGGATCGCAAAAGATACTCGGTTACCGGTATGTGACGCCCAACCGTTACCTACGAAATAACCGAAAGTATAATAGTCATCAAGCGTACATTGATGCGACCTCTCTTGAATAACACCATTACCGACGTTTACTGAATACCGGTAATCACGATAAGTGGTAGTGGACTGTGTTTTCAAAGTCGCTACGAAATCACCGATCTTAATGTCTTTTGCATCTACCCAACCTTTGCCTTTCACGAGGAAAGGATGATTTGGAGTACACTTAATCGGCAATCCATTAAGCGCCGGTCGAATAGTCAGGAGTTTTCCAGTGTAAGGCGTAACCCATACATGATTCACCGGTTCCAACTTACCAGTACCTGTGCGTACGATATCGCCTACATCGATGTTATCGATACGCTTATAACCATTTACAGTTTCAACCAACGCATCGCCAGTGAAGCATGGTGGGAGAGCCTGTTCATCCACCAACTGTGGTGCCCATGCACAAACGATGATCCGACGGGAATCAGGGTTGTTGGTAAGTTGATTGATGATGTCTTGGATCTGGTCAATACGTCGAGTTACCACGCATTGATCGGTTTCCATGCTTGTACCAGGAATATCTACTACGAAACTGAAACCACGTGCTTCATAGTCAGACCATTCAAGTTTACGGATCACACGAGTGTCTTCGATGTCGCGCCATGTTTTACCGTAGACTGCGCCGAGGTCGCCACCTACCAACTTCTTCGGTTCACCAATCAGCATCCGATGCAGAATACCCATGAACTGTTCATGCATTGGGAATCCAGCTACATCACCACGATACTTACCGTAGTCATGGGTGTTTACCGTGATAATGAATTCAACCCCGTCGTCCACCACCGGTGCATCAAAACCCGTTTGATCGTGATAATCATTGATATGGTAAATGACGGCACCACGTTGAGAATCATTGGCGTGGAAGCTGACATGGTACTTACCGCCAATGAATTTACCAATCGCTTGCTCGATCTCTTCAGGTGTAAGATCTCGATAAACCGCAGTCTCTGGTTTAACCCATTCATTCCAGATCCTCACGCCGTTTTCGATCAGGTAATCTACACGGGTGGAACCTGATAGCATCCAGATCAGTTCATGGATGACTGACTGTAAATGGATTTTCTTTGTTGTTACCACTGGAAGCTGATTGTTACGCAGACTGTAACGTTTTTGCTGACCAAACATACTCTGCGTACCAGTGCCCGTTCGATCACCTTTATGTACGCCAAGACGCTTAACCAGATCTACAGTATGTAAATATTGATGCATATTAAACCTCGATTAAAAAAGAAAGGGATTACATATGTAATCCCTTAGGATATTATATTACATGATTCTTTTTAGTTACATGCGTCAAGGCCACCTTTAATAACGGTCAGCCATTCTGGCCTTAGTTTCTTTTTGGTATGGAAAACACACTTTGACACGTCGAGGTCAGGAAAGAAGATCGATTTAGATTGCTCAATCTTAATCTTAGTTTTATTGCGATTATTAAGCTTAGCCTGATGAAGTTCTTTAATAAAAGGTTGGGGTGCCATTACCTCACTTTTAATAGACCCTTGAATTACCTTCCATCCGCGTACTTCAATACGTTCCAAAAGAGTTGGAGAACTCTGATTATTTGGTACAGTCATGGCATGTATTGCACCAGGATTAACTTCAGGTTTAGGCTCGAAACGGGCACCCGCCACAAAGTATGGCCACTCAGTAGCCGGACCATTGTTGTCTGGATCGTGGATGACCATCAGTGCGGTATAAGGGATTGACAATTCTTGCTCGATCCCATGCTTACGAACCTTAAAATAAATATGGTCATCAAACAACTGCATTGCTGAGGTAGCGCGCATACTCAGATTAAGTGTAATATGTCCGTAACTCACAGAATCCTCAAAATCCTTCAGGTCAAATTGACTGGCTTCAAATGTCATATTCCAACACGAACCTTGTTTTGTGGCCAGGTGATTCAGAATTGATTTGAATGCATCTTTTTGGATAGACATGGATTTAGCCTCTTAATGGAATTGAATGGGTTAATACCTAGACATGATATAAATTTGAAATAAAATCTATTGGCCCACAATAAACAAACTTACACCAAAAAGAATGGAATATTGCTCCTACCCGAAGGTAGGAGCAATATATCGTTACGCCAGAGCTGCCCGAGCACGTACTTCGGAGAAACTAACTGGGTTAGGGAACTTACCGTCTTTAAAGACGACTTTCAGTTCACCTGACGAAGTATCGATCTCGTCAATACCAAAGGTTTGGTTCTGCTCAAGGACGTAGTTACCCGCCTCGTCACGGACAACCTTCAGGAAACCTTTAGCCGATTTCTTGTTGGTCTCACCTTCAGTCTTCGGTGCCTTGAACAGTTCAACAAACAGATCGTCTACCTGAATGGCAGTTGCTTTAACAGCAAAGCCAAAGGTGTCACGAGTGTTGTGCTGATAAGTGTAGGAACCGATACCCAGTACCCAGTTGCAGCTGGCGAAGCCTTTCTTCATCAGACGACGCATGATCTCTTCAGTGCGCGCTACAGTGATCGAGTCACCATAGATCAGACCGATTCGTTCGTGTAGTACTTTGAAGCCCTTCTCGTTGACGGTACCACCAAAGGTTTCCCACAGGACTTCAACCGCACCTTTCTGTACAGCGGTCAGTTCAACTGGAACCCACTCGTAACCATCGCGATCACGTTGGATCTCACAGATCACACCATCCTGCTCGATCAGTTTACCGGCAACCCATTCACCATCCAGAATCATCTTACTGATTTCTTCATGAGTGAATACTTCACGACCACAGATCACTTCAACAGGATCACCAGAGTCTGGACGGATCACGACTTTAGCCAGACCATTAGCATCAGTCTGACGACCGAAGATTTCAGCCTTGATGGTAGGCAGTACATCAGTCAGTACACCCCAGAAGTCAAAGCTGTCGGAAACCAGCGAGACAATACCAGTAGGTACTTTCTGAGTGATGACTTCGATAATGAACTCGCGTTCTGCTTCCAGCTTCAGAGCATCGACTTCTTCTTTGGACAGCTCAGCTTCGGTTTTACCCAGAGCTTGGATCTTCAGAGCCAGACGATACAGGATGTTAGAAGTAGCTACAGCGTGCTCTGTCGCTACAACCGATGCAGCCAGGAACTCACGCTCAGCATCTGCGAAGTACATGTCTTCTACGAAGTCAATCGCAGGCAGAGTGTCAGTGCCTTTGAAGAACACCAAGTGACCAGAGTTCGAGAATGCAGCGGCGTGCGGGTTGTTGATACCGCGCAGAGCAAAGTCATGACCTTGGAAATCAATACCTTCGATTGGCGAACCAGTCAGGTGTGCGTAGTGTTCCAGTACACGGCGATACTCGTAAGCAATGGTCGTGTTGGTAATCATGGCCCAGATCAGCGAGGACATGATGGTTTCGAGGTAGTTCACAACCCAGTAGAACTCAGGCTTGGTGTTGTAGATCACATAACCCGGAACGTTCATGTTCAGACGAGAACCTTCTGGAATACTCAGTACAGTCACTGGCAGGTAACCCAGATCGTGCAGAGCAGCCATGGCATCGATGTCAACCATACCTGGACCAATACAGGTATCCATACGACGTTTGTAACGACGGATCACGGTAGCCTTATCGCGTTTGAAGAAGCTAGCGTCCCAGATACCTGCAACTTCACGCATTACCGCCTGGATACCGAACCATACTACTTTGTGATCCCAGAACTGAGACTGGGACTTAGAACCGAGGAACAGACGGTCTGCACGTGGAGTACCATTACCGTAAGCGAAGTTAGTACCCTGTGGATATAGTGGACCGTGACCCATTTTGTAAACGTCAGCGGTGGTAGGGCCAAACAGTTGGAAGTTAGTCGACATCTTTGAATCCTCTTTGATTGATTTGAATTAGACTTGGAACCAGTGCATCTTTTGGTTGTAGTTACCGCTACCGTCAGTGTGACCAACCGCTTTCGGCTGGAAGCTGTTAGTAGTGTACACACCGTCGAAGTGTTCAGTTACAACTTCGGTACCGTAGCTGAAGATACCGTGAGTAACCCACAGACGTAGAGTCTCAGGTTCACCGTGTTCACGGATGGCTTTAGCCAGAGCAATGAAGGTACGACCCCCATCACACAGATCGTCAATGACCAGAATATTACGACCGGTAGTATCTTCATCCAGCTTGGTCTTGGTGAGTTGCATGGTTTCGGTGTCACGTTCTTTACTGGCAATGATCACACCAGCCGCGTCCAGTTTATGTGCCAATAGTTTCACACGCTTTACAGCCCCGGCGTCAGGGGCAACGAACCATGTATTGGAGAAGTCCATCCAACCGAGGTTATTTTGTTCAGACAACAGCTCCGCTTGATCACGGATAATGCAACGATCGATCGCGGCAGCGGCTACGTCGCTGTGTGGATCGAGAAGTTCGATAGCTGAAAAGCCAAGACTATTGAGAACACGGGCGAATGCAGCGATACCGTTAGCCTCACCTTCATTACATACCCGGTCTTGCCGAGCGAATGGCAGATAAGGTAGAACCAGATTCACCGAGATGTCAGGACGTACACGTCGAATGGCATCTACCACCAAAATCAACTGAAAGACCTCGGTCATGTCAGTGAGGTAAGCCTTGATGACAGCTCTTTGGCTGACCATCAATTTTTGTACCTGATGTTCACTCAATCTTGGATTAGGGCATCCATCTTTAAAGGTAGTAGTCGCTACTTCAGACCAGCCAATATCTGCATTAATAAGAATCATTAATCAGTCCCTCGGAGTGGTTGTAAGTTTATAGAGAATTTCTTCTATTTCATTACGCAACCTGTCTCTCTCTGCTTTGAAATTAGGTTGCCGATGCGAAGGTAGCATGGTTGAGTATACCCATTGGAAAATATCGAGTTCCTGCTGTAGTTTACGTACGCGGCTCAAATCTTTACTACGCCGATACGGTAACAAAATATAACGTTTAAAAAACATTCGTCATGATGTCATCTCTATAATGTAATTTTGATCTACGTGGTTTTCTTTGTGGACCATATCTAGACCCACAATATTTAAACGATTTTTCGTAGTGATCATCCTAGAGGAGATAGCTACTTTATTCTGGGTCGCTAGCTCATTGAAATTGTCCTTGTATGGACCAAATGGTTTTACTATGACAGTTACGTACTCGCCTGCAAAGTTTATGTCGACGGCATAGGCGCAGATCCGGTCATCATTGATCTGGTGTAATCGTGAGAACCAATCAGGGTTACCATCGATCTTTGGATTACCCAACTCGAAGAAGAAACCAATATCTTTCATTCGGTCGTAGTAACGGTTAAAGGCACTGCGGTAAGCAGCACCTTTAGCGTCCAGGTTAATTACGAATTCCATTACTCACCTTTACAAAATAGTAATCATCGGGACAGTCATTGCACCTATGAATTGTCAATGGATCGATTCGCGATTTGAAAAACGGTATGTCCGTCCAATTCGTAACACCGTCAAGGGCTTCACTGTCGTAATGGCGACCGTTGCTAACAATCCAACAATGTCCACCAGGCCATGGATTACAGTGATCCCAGCAGACATAATCTTCAGTGTAGGTCAGTTCACCATCAGGGAAGTAATGTAACATCGCTTGTGCAAAGTTCTCACATCCACCCGTATTGATTTCGGTCATGGTAGTGTATTTGTTTTCCACTCGCCATTGATTTGCAACTTCCACTGGGATCATGATTAGCCCTTCAACAATACTTGTTTCAGCTCTTCTTTGAGTCGCACGATCTTCTGCTTACAGAAATCAGAGAATGTATCGGGCACTCTATTTCCATAAGCCCATTCGTAATGTGCGATTTCTTCACGAATTGCCTTGGCCTTGGCCACTCTACGTTTCCGTAGCCACGGACCTACGATATAAACTCGAAACCATACTTCCATAGGTCACCCCTTAACACAAACGATTTGACGAAGAGTGTGAACGATCTCAACGAGGTCAGCTTGAGCTGCCATTACATCATCGATGTTCTTGTAAGCCTTAGGGGTTTCATCCAATACAGATTCATCCTTACGGCATTCTACACCTGCTGTGTCACGGATGTGGTCAGCTAGAGTAAATGTCTTCTTGGCGGCGGTACGGGACATCACACGACCTGCTCCGTGGGAACACGAGCAGAACGATTCCTCGTTACCTTTACCACGGACGATAAACGACTTGGCGCCCATTGAACCAGGGATAATACCCAGCGTCCCCTTGTGTGCTGCAACTGCACCTTTACGAGTTACGATAACATCTTCACCCAGATGGGTTTCAAACGACACGTAGTTGTGGTGACATTGAACAGCCGATAATGATGTGGTGATTGGACGCCCCATGAACTTAGCGAATGCCTCAATGGTGTTACGCATCATGATTGTACGGTTCAATTTAGCGAAGTCTTGGGCTACACTAACACCAAAGCAGTAGTCGTCATAGAAACCTGTATACCGTTCAAGGTGTGCCAGATCCATGTCTGGTAAGTCGAGGCCATTACGAACAGCTTCTTCTTTGGCGATATTGATGAAGGTTTGACCAATAGCGTTACCCACACCACGGGAACCCGAATGTAACATGATCCACACCCGATCGAGTTCATCCAAGCAGATCTCAACAAAGTGGTTACCCGTACCAAGCGTACCAGCATGGTTAAATGCGCCTTTAACGGCCCGCTTCAACTTGGGGTAACGTTCAACTAATTTATTGAAACGGGTCTTGATTGACTCCACCTCAAGTTTCAGCTCAGGCTCCAACTTCTTGTACACAGCGCCTTCGAAGTTACCCCATGCGCCACGGTCACCCGGTGCACCGTTGTTGGTACGCCCGTGAGGGACAGCCGCTTCAATCAGACTACGTAGACCTGAGAGATCGTCTGGGAGATCACTAGCAACGAAGTTAGTCAGCTGGGCACTGAGTCCACAACCTAAGTCAACCCCTACCGCGGCGGGAATGATAGCACCTTGTGTGGCGATTACAGAACCAATGGTTGCACCTTTACCAACGTGTACATCAGGCATTACTGCAACGTGTTTGTAAATGAAAGGTAGACCGGCGATATTCTTGAGTTGTTTAACGGCATCGGGTTCTACAGGGACACCCTGTACCCAAGCCTTTATCGGAGTACCGGTTTCATTCAGATTTAAATAAGACATTGAAAACCTCACGCGGATGGAAAAGAGATTAATGTTACATGTTATTTGGATCGGTAGTATATTACCATTTTATAAAAATCTCAGCCCCTAGGTAACCAAGAACTAGTCCTGACATAATAGTCATTACATTACTAACTGCCTGAATATTCCGATAGCGATGAGATGTCGATAAACTATCACTGGTCTTCTGTTTGTATATCGCCCAAAAGTTAATAGTTAGTGAACAAAGCCAAACTGGTAGTATAACACAATAGAAGATATTATGCAGATTCATAATACAGTACCGTTTTCTGTAACTGGTTTTCATATACCGTAATCAAGTCAGTATATGCCTCAATTTTATCTGAGTAATTAAATAGTGGGTCAACGGCCGACAACAACTTTATATGATCCAACCTTTGGCGCAGCGCTGCTAGTTCCAATAAACCACGTTCTATTCTATCCATATCTCGGATAATCTTAGCCCTACGAAAAAATAACCTCGGTCTTAAAAAAAATATTCATAATAGTCATTTCAATTCTCCACGTATAAAGCCCTCCCTTCCGGGAGGGCTAAATTAACTGGCTAGATGGGCGATCTTAAGACCTGTAGATTTGAGTAGATCCGCTGGAACTGGTTCTGTAATACTGCGAAAATCCATTTTACCGATATCTGCTAGTGTAAATTGATCTTTGGTGTTGTGTTCTCGCCAGATCTCATATTCATCCGTAGTCAAACGTCCTACATATACCCATGGATAGGATTCCTCCCGCTCGGGATCATTGTAGTACACTCGCTTAAACAATTGCGGTACCAATGATTCATTGTCGTTAGGTATCAGTTCAACTTTTGTCGTCCAGATAAGGTCAACTGGAAGATCGGTGGTATAGCTAATACTTGTATCGATCGCATTGTCAAATACGGCCACCGCCAGGTGGTTGTCGTTAATTACATTACGATCTTGATCCAACTTATAATCAACTTTATATTTCAACTCAGCCGAACCAACGGTAATTCGAATCGCATTCCTATTTACATGTGAACCGATTTCAACAAACTCTCCATCGATATCGGCACCGATTGTTTGGAACGAGTTAGACTCGCTGGTACCTTCCAGATATTGTTGATGACGCAGCGCCCATGATTCAGGGAGTTCGCCTACCAATTGGGCGGATTCCGTAATGCGGACATGTCGGGTTAGATCTAGGTCAACATGATTTACCCACTGAACATTCTCACGGATAAACTTATCGTAATACTGGTGACCAATACCACCAACTTCCAATTTAACTTTTGTATACTTTGGGAAACCGAGGTCGTCTGTGAATTGGACTAACTTTGCGTAGTCAATTACTGCTAAAGCCATATTTATTTCTCCGGTAGTAGGTGCATGATATCGCGATGAAGTGTACCCAGTTCGCGCATCAGTTTCTCTAACAGTTCAGCCTGAATACCATATTGTTCTCTTAGTTCCTTAATCTCTTTTTCAAGATCGCTAAGGCGGTCTTTCTTTTTCATATTACGGAGCTCCTTACTGGTAGGTGGCGCGCTGTCCGGTACTGACTTTGGCAGTCCATGGTTATGGTCGACATATGGTGCGAAAACCTCGAGACCATTATCGACAGGTCGCTTTGAGCCAAATACACGTTTCATTAATTCTACGATATCTTTCATACATCCCCTTAAAGGTCGTTGATCTTTTCTAACTGGATAGCAGAAACAATCTCGTTTAGCCGTTTGAGTGTGATACCTTGAGCTTTAGTAAGCTCTTTTAGGGCAGCTACCTCCTTCTCCAACTTAGTAGTTGACTTAGGGCGCGGTTTGGGTTTCTTCTTTACTGGCTTCTTAGCCGTAGGTTTTACCGTACTGGGTTTCTTCGCAGTAGGCGGTTTAACCAAGGGGTCGTTCCACATTAGATGACATCCTTATAGCGCCATTCCCCGTAAGGTGTACGGTTACGGAAGGCATTGGTATAAAAAGGTTCTTGCGGGGTGTGGTGTGCCAGCAAGATCATACTCAGTCGGAAGCAACGATACGTCGGCTCTAGTTCAACTTCATATGTTTCTGATACACAGTCGATTTTAACTGTTCCGACCAATTTAGGTTTAGACATCATGTACTGATCCCAAATCTTGAACTCTTTCTCGCCCTCGAATGCTATTAATGTGGGAACAGTCTTTAATTTGAAAATTCCCCAGCCGTCAGGTGCTTGAACTTCGATAGGCGTAATCCACTTGATGACTGCCATCCGGTCTTGTCCTTGACGCGTGAACGGATACTCACGAATTGAACCATGAATCGTGTGGACAATGGGTATAGTGATTCGTGTTGATGATTTCATCCCCAATAATCTCCTGTCCAAACGTAAGTCTTCTTATTAGGATCTTGGATGATCTTAAGTTTTAGCGAGAAATTAGGAAACGTTCGACCGCGTGTTTCTCTATTCTCTCGCCAATAGGTTCTTTTCTCAGACAGTAATACGTGGAGTTCGGTCTGAATCAAATTCGTGTATTCATCAAAGATTGTAAAGATCAATCGATCTGGTTGGGCATAGCAACGCTCTTTATAAAACTTGAGTTTCTGCTCATGTTCCTGCCATCCGTAGAGTTTTATCTCCACGATGTCAGCATCGGTAAACCCCCAATTGAGATTACCGATTTTTGAAAGATTGTCACCATGCTCATAATACGTGTGGTTGAACCGATAATTCAGATCAACCACCGTCTCAGTTACATGAAATGCCATTGTTAATACCCCTGTAGTTATACTACATAATTAGGGTATTGGAGTCCAGTGCCATGGATTTATATTGGGTCATCCGCGTTCTAGAAAACCATCGGTTACGATTGCCTCGGCGGATCATACGACGCTTAAACTGACGAAAGATAATATTACGATTAGAGTTTTCGTCATGGGCTTCCAATAATGCTCCACGGAAATCCTGTAACCACTCCATGAATAAAACCAGATCACGATCAAGATCAGTGTATTTCTTTTTGATACGGGTCATATTAACCTCTTAGCGTTCGATGACGGTGTACACGTCACGCGGTTTATAGATCATCACCGGAGCTACATCCACATTAGTTGGAAAACGTGAAACATTATCCAACCATTGCGGGAGGGTTAGTTCTTTATCCTCCCATTTGATGATGATCGATTGGGCGTTGATTTCATAATGCCCTTCGTCGTGCTTCGGCACAATTTCTTTAAGGGCACTATTGATCAACTCCGTGATATAAAACGGATGACCTTTCATCAACTTAGAATCAATATCCAAAGTCAACCCATAGTAAAACACCGGAGCCGCAGCGGTTTTACTATGCGTATATTTCACGACCCATGGATCGTCAGTACTAACCAGTGGTGTTATCACAGTCCACCGTTTCAGATCAGTTGATAACCGATGCTGACGTTTGATCTTTTTCTCATCGGCTACATAAAGGTTCTTCACTTTAAAATCATTATTAAATTCATTAAGTGGGAAAACCATACATGTATTAATAAAGCGCTCAGGTAAGATATATTTAAGGGAGCCCAAATGGATCAAATAACCGTCCGGTTGGATGAGATCAGTTTTTATTTCAGCACCGCTATAGTTGTAACCTTGTCCAGGTTTCAACCGCCGCAAAATATCTTTTAAGAAATGTACCTGATCAAAGGTATTCACGTTCGATACGGATACTAGATCAATTCCGAACACTCGATCAAAAGACATTTTTTGCAAAAGTTCGAGTTCCACATTATCCAACCATGGGTGTATTTGTGGTGTCAGGCGATGGACACCATCGTCACCTCTTTCAAAGTGACATACCGTCATCATCCAACGAGCTTTATGACCGGTCTTATTGTTGTATGATTGACCAGTACCCATGTAATATCGCGGTTGAGCGTTTCGATACCGAACCTTTACAATTGGATGGCCTTCGCGCAATAACTCAGCCACTTTTGCATAAACTACGGGATTGTTAAAACGTTGTCGGAAGTAACTTTTGATTCTTTCGATAATACTCATTATTCAGGAGTCCATGCTTTGTAGTTAATGTAGTAGTCAGCACTGATGGAGAACATGTTACCAGCAATATTGACTTCGCCTTTGTTTGGAGCTAAGAAAGAGTTTCATAAACCAATTCATGCACACCTCAAAAATTAAGTTCGATTGGATTTTCAATGTTGGAATCTGTGATCCCAGTCCCATCAAAAATGACGTACGGGATACCGAGTTGCTTAGCAGTCTCGAGTTTATGCATGGTATATTTAGTACCACAATACAGAGTCTTTGTAGACTTTGTTACGTCGCTAGATACAGTTGCCCCATTTTGCTTGAACCACTTCTCAAGGTCCTTACGTGCTTTACTGCCGAACTTGCTACCCGTGACAACGAAGGTGGTTCCTTTCGCAAACAACCCACCCAAGGCATCAGGGGCCTTAAGATGTTGATCACCTACATAAGGCTTCCAGGTAGATTCAGAGTCAGGCTTACGATTATCCTCGTCGAAGAACTCGAAGATACTCTGAGCCGTTACAGGACCGATATCATCGATCACCCGCATTTCATCTACACTGGCTTTAGAGATCTCATGCAATGTACGGATTTCTCTAGCAAGGCGCTCTGCTGTGCCATCAGCGGCTCCTGAAATACCAAGAGCTGCAATGACCCTAGGTAGATCCAGATTGAGCTTAGCGACCGTCACGGCCATCTCTAGTTTCTCAGCCATTCTTTCGGATTCACCGATCTTTAGGAAATCCTCCCGCTTGAGGTGCAATAAACTTAATGGACGTGCTATATCAACTACGCCATGTTCATAAAGCTTGAGTACTGTTTCGTCACCCAGACCTTTAATGTTCAGAACATTTCGGTTAGTGCAGTACAACAGATGCGCAACCTGGCGATCTTTACATTTAGAATTTGGACAGTATTCAGTGCGAGAACCTTCGGGGTTATCCTTGGTCTTCTTACCGATTATTACAACGACCTCCGTCTTACAGCAAGGACACTCTTTGACTTCACCGTAAATTGCTTCACCATTATGGTCAGTGATCCTACGCTCAAGATATGGAATGACGTCACCTGCTCGAGAAATCTCCACATAACAACCTTCGAACAACTTATGTTGCTCGAGTTCTTTGAGGTTATGGATAGTCACGTTAGAGATCGTAGTACCATGAACGTGTACTGGTTCAATTCGAGCCATTGGGGTCAGTTTACCCGTGCGACCTACCTGACGGTCGACGCTGATCAGACGAGTCTCCCCTTTAGACGCGGGGAACTTATAGGCCCGCCCCCAACGTGGGAAGCGACTGGTGTAACCCAAGGTTTCTCGATGGGTATGCTTAACTACTTTGAATACGATCCCATCCACTTCAAATGGATAACTGGGTCGCTCAGCTTGGCACTCTGCAATCAACGCTGGGAAACCAAGCGTTGTCCGGCATAGTGTATGGTCTAAGCGTTTGCCTGTATCCGCTGTATAAAAACCGTTTTCTTTCAACCATGTCTGATCGACATACCACGTTGCTTCAGGGTCAGGTAACGTACGCTCCACGCTATATGCCACAAAGACCAACTTACGCTCACGTGTAATACGTGGGTCTTTCTGCCGCAAACTACCTGCTGCATAGTTACGTGGATTCGCAAAGGTCTTTTTACCAGCTGATTCAAGATCGGCGTTGATTTGATTGTAGTCAGCTAACCGAACAACTACTTCACCCCTGACCGATACACCACCCTGCAATGGATTCTTCAACACTCGTGGAATACCTTCCACCATCATGGCATTAGGTGTAACGTTCTCACCTGTAGTACCATCTCCACGTGTACTGGCAATGTCTATGGTGTCGTATGGGTAATTGACGTCTAGACTTAGACCGTCCATCTTCCACTCGGCTACAATCTCACCACCTTCGATATCGCCGTGGATATCAATACTCCAGTCCACCGTTTCATCGCATGTAAATAGGTTATCCAAACTAAGCATTGGCTTAACACGTTTTACAAGTTCAAAATGTGACTCGTATACTAGATGACCCACTGTCTGAGTTGGGGAATCCTTTGAAACCCACTCAGGTTTAGTTTCCTCCATTAGCTTCAAGGTTTTGAACAACTGATCGTAGACGGAGTCTGGTACCAGAGATATGTCCAACACGTAATAGAAATAGTTGTAATGACGAATACGTTTTACCAATTCAGAGTATTCAACTGCTGATGTCATTGGATTGTTCCTCTAACAAAATGGCCCACTCGGGATGGATTGACGTGTAACCCAGCTCCATTTTCCGAGCCAGAGTATTCACTGTGAACAGAATCCCAGTGAATGGGATCTTACATTTAGCAGCTTTTCGGAATTCAGCAATCTTTTCTTCAAGATAACCAAGTTCTTTAAATTGGCCAGGAAATGTCAGTGCAAATCCAGGTTCCATCTCCCAACTGAGTGATATAAATCTGAGATCAATTGTGTTGAACGTAGTTCCCGGAATATGCCAATCGTCAGGCATAAACACGAGGCGGTTCAAGTTGATGTTAGTTGGATCATTATTGAGTAATGAAGCTGAGATAACACGCTTCTCATCAACCCCATCAATGTGGTTATGGGTTGAGGTGATAACTCCACGAATACTAACTCTCTCGGTTTCGTTGATCTGCTGAGGGATACCTTCAATGAGATAAGCATTCATGGTAAAGTCAGTCCCCATAATACCACCACCCTTGGTGATGGCTTTATGGAGTGACCCACCTTGATAGACCAACTCAACACGACAACCATTAAAGTAAGGAGTCATGACTATATCGATCGAGTCGGTATACGCCGAATCCACCATACCTAACCAATTACGGAGGTGCATAAGCGTCTTCGCAGGTCGATAGTCCAATACTGGGAAGTCGTGTTTAGCTAGACTACCGAATGACTTGATCTGCTCCGAAATTGGACGAGCTTTCGTCGTAATCAAAGCTTCGCGTGCATACTGACTAGACAACCTTACCAATGCACTTTGTGTAAATTGGTAATCTGATTGGTCAAACTCACCGTTCTTGAAGATATCCCGAGCCAACTCATGGAAGTGGATTCGATCACGAAGTTGTTGAATCTCCCTCACTGCTTGAATATTAAGTATGGGTTGGTACTCGGGACCATTCATTTAACTTACCTCAGACCGATGGAATCATCTGGCTTCAATGTACCATTAGGCTGGCTAAAAAGAGTGCTGGCTGGCCATGGATACTCCACATATTGCCAGTTTCCGATCACACCCGCTGTTACCAATGCATCCAACACGTCAGGAGTGATCTTATTCAAACGTGCCAAAACCCCACGAGTAGCATCGTCCTTAATAGTAAAGGATCGATCCGCATTCGGGGAGTCACGCTTATCCTCATGGATATAACTCAGCGCGATATTCGACATTCGACGATAGTAATCTACACCTAGTATCACTTTATCCGGGATATCACGCCATGTAGTTGTGTGATTACTAGCAATTACAAAGTCGTGACGTTTCAGTTTGGTGAGGTCTATAAGACGCTGCGTTACAGTACTGCCGCAACTACTACTATTTAGGGTAGTTTTAATCAACTCGGCGGTATATTCCGAGTCGTTATGGTTATTGAAGATATACAGTACGTTATCATCTTGTTCAATCCACACAGGCTTTGGTTGGTTGATAACGTAAAGGCCATTATTATCGATTGCAAAGAAGTCCATAGTTTACTCCAAATAAAAGACGATATAAATGGGGTTCCTAAGAACCCCTATGAATTACGCGAGTGCGTCTTGGGTACCACGCTGACCTTGGTACTTATTATCGCCGTAAGGTTCTTCACAAGGCTCACCTTGCAGGAACAGTACTTGGGCAATACCACAGTTCAGGTAGATTCGAACTGGAAGGTTGCAATTGTTCACAACTTCAACAACTAGATTACCTTTCCAGCCCGGTTCCAGCGGAGTCACGATAACCGATGCTGCACCACGAGCGTAGGTAGACTTACCGAGGCAGTTACCCAGAACGTTGTTAGGCATATCGAACCACTCAGGGGTGTGGCCCAATAGGAAACCATTTGGTGGGAGGTGTACGTATGGGGCACCATCCTCAGCAAATTTGATCTTGGGTTCAATGTAGATCCCTGGATCGATATTACGTGGATCAACTTCACCACAGTTTACGTCGGTAAACAGTTTCAGACCTACATCGGACAAACCGATGTCATAACCATAACTGGACAGACCGAACGATGGAACTCGTTGAGTTTCATCTACGTCGAGGTAGCGGATCTTTTTTGTATGGAACGGATGAATCATGGGTGTTTCAGTTTGGCAAAGATCACGGATCTGCCAGTCGGCAAGAATGGTCATTAGGATACCTTTGAATGGATGGTGTACATTATTAGCTACGGTAGTAGTTATTCAGTGGTGTCCAACCAATACCTTAGGACAGGACCAATACCATTACGGACCGTTTCATCCAACGGAGTGAGATTGCTTACTGTTGGTACGGTCGCATCGCCGTAGGTAATGTTTTCCCATTTGATTTGCTCAAGGTATCCATAAGGTCCTTGACCAATACCGTAATCAATGCCATTGGGGTAGAAATCGATAGTGACATCATTATAGGTAATACTGAATCCATTCTGCCTATCCTGGCGTGGGATGTAATATTTCAGATGGTAAACAGATTGAATCATTTTGTGAATATATTCTTGCGTCCATTCACGTGGAATTTGTTTGTATACGCCTGCACTCATAGTGAGTCCTTAACGTTACGTGCCCTCCACCAGTCGGGGATGGGTACGTTCATATTGGATGGATTACGTGCGATAGAGCTGACTCTATTACTGCGACGATTAATAGCTAATTTGCGAAATAGTTTTGAATTTGAGGTTTTCATTCGAATCCACAGTCGGCTTTAACTTTAGCGATGGTAGTCTCACCGTTCAGCACTTGTAAGCTGCGGGTGCAACCAGGTGCATGTTTTACCGAATTACGCCCCCACTTACACTGCTCGTAATTGTCACGTAGATCAATCCAACCGCCATAACCTTCGATGCATTCAAAGATCGAATAGGCCAAGAAGAATACCTTTCCACGTTTAGTGTCTCGGAAGATATTCATTTCCTCCCGTGTAGCTTGTAGCAGACGGAATGGTTCAGGTCGAATGTCGTCGGACATGGCTTGCGTCAAGGAGATTGGTTCGAGTTCCTGTAGACAAGCTGGCAGACGAGCTTGTAATACCTTCACGGATTCAATATCTGGTGCAATTACAATGATACGGTTACATACCTGTTTATATTCAGGTATATCCAAAGGATATTGGTCTTCGTCGTTCAAACGTGCTTCGTGGTTAGTGAAGCCATCTTGTTCGTTTGGATAAATATTTGGTTGGGACGTAAACATAAATACCTCAATAACTGTGTGATGGGATGTATCGTTTATCGGTTATACCTAGAGCGTCTTTTAAGGTTACGATCTGATCACCTATTTGTTTATATGCTTTTTTGACATTAAACATTAATTGACCAGATAGATTCACCACGTCGTACTTAGGATGAATCAACATTACTTTCTGGTTTACCAGTTCCAACTTTTCCTCTTTACTGAGTTCAAGCCATTGGCTTACGGTGTAACAGTAGTGTTCACCAAAATCTCTGTAATAATCAGATTGAAACCTTTGGAACAAGTCTTCATTTTTATAGATTACCAATACAGCATCCATGTGAGGTAACCATTCCATAAATTCATTCCGTCGTTTTATCAGCGTAAGTAAAACATCACCCATTTCAAAAAAGTCGGTCATTCCACACCTACGGTGATTACTAGATCAAAAACAACAACGTAACGTTCAAACTCGTTCAGGATATAGCATGCGAGCGACGTATCTTTCAGAACTTTACCAGGCTTACTAGCCATAGCCCGTTCACAGGCCATTGCAATCTGGGCGTCTACATCCTCAGATGTCAGAACTCCACCGCCGTACTGCCATGACTCTTTATTGGGGAATTCTTTAATAATGGTGTTCAGGCGTAGGTGAGCCGTACCACACGTTGGTAGACTATAATCTAACTGTGTTGCGGTTTTCTTAACCAACGCCTTAATTTCGTCTACCTTTTTAGGATCAGTGTAGTGGTACGGAATACCGTTATCGAAATTCTGATTAATGATACCTAGATGTTTAGCAGTCATGGCATATGCAATACTCATTTTTCCGTTACCTCCACGTCTATGATGTAATCAAAACCAGCATCTGTGAATATTTTTACCTTGTCTTTCCAATCTGGCCAACAGTGGTTAATATACTTCACACAATCCGACATTGCCTTTTGCCATATTGCGCTGTTACCGATGTCTCGTTCCATGACCTTCAGCAAATTAAGTTTTTCCTTTAGATAAACTTTGGCAAATTTAATATCATTTTTGAGAATTGATCCACTATTTGATATTAGATCGGCACACTTGATACGCTTTGATTTTTGACTAGCATCAGCGATATGATCCAGATCGATCTTTTTACGCGTTGCTCTGTTACCATCAGATGACTTAGATACGTCAGTCAGGTCACTCACCATACCGGCGATATCCATACCGAAGATACGCTGAATCTGAACCAGTGTCACAGCTGTGTCCTCCACTACATCATGGAGTAGCGAAGCAACCTGCATTTCTAATGTTGGTTCGTCGTAAGAGAGAAGAATTTGCAATACATCTTCAGGGTGGTGATAATAGTCCTCACCTGTATACTTACGGACTTGCCCGACACCGCAATGCGCGGCTACCATGAACGCTCGTGCTACATCAAGCAGACTGTACTGGATTGGGGCCGGTGTTCTCATTCTGACTGTCTCCAAGGATTAAGTTAGCCCACTTATTAAGCAATTCATTCATTTCGAGCGAGATCTGTTCAATTAGAACTATCCGGATTCGCCTACGTGGATCGTACTTAGCGTTTAACTTAATGCGGTGTTTAAGCTTTGTGGTGAAACGACGTTGCTTAAATGGGGATCTACGCATCTTACGTCTCCTTACCAAAGAAGAAATTAACAGGGTCTGTTACTTTAGTAATCTGCGGTACGATTGGAAGTAAACGTTGCTGCACGTAGTTATTCTCATAGAGCTTCATTCTATCGCCAAGTTTATCTTGCATAATTACCTCAGTTTAGTAAACAGTAGGGAGTTGTATTCGATGATCGGATTTCTTTTAAAGTTTTATTGATGTCTTTATCGGAATTTATAGAGTACTCGATAATTACGAAAACCGGCTGACGCCCTTCACGGTTCAACTCTTCAGTATATTGCCGCTGTAAGTTTTTAATTGGAAATTGACCATTTGCCAATAATTGCATTTGCCGGTCAACTTCCTTTGAAACATTCGTTGTTGATCCGATTACGAACTGACCCGTGTTACGGTGTTCGATGACGTAAACTCCCTTTTTGACAACTTCTCGTCGCCCACCTTTAACCGAACTACTGTGGGTCCATTGGTTTCCATGTACAGTCGTTTCAAATGTCATTACTTTAATACATCCTGTCAAACAACCTGAAGAAGATGTCCCGTCAAACCGGTGATGACAGTTGGGAAACAATGTTTACTACCGGTTTCATTTCCCCAGTTGGAAGACACCAGAAAATTAGAAAATTGTTTTGTCCTCGGATCGACGTACCAGTCAATGACATAGACTTCATCTTTATAAAAGACGTCCAGTCTATTTTTATGCATGACTGCTGAAACGTCTACATTGCCAAATAGAGGAATTTTAATTTGTACATAGTCACCGTGAAAACGACGTGAGATGTCGTAACACCCATACCAGATAGCCGGGATGAACTTTTCGAAGGTGGCTTTGATTACATCACGGATATCTGATTCACGGGTTTTAATAGGGTTGGTGCGCATTACAGGATCTCCATGATTTGAAGATGTGATGTATCGGGAGCACATTTAGCTTTAAAGATCATATCGGATGTAGTTACATCAAAGACTCCCAAGCTATCTGGTCTAAATTTGAATTGGTCATTTTCGAAGAAACGACTTGGTACAAAAAACAATTTTGACGAATGTCCTGCTGGCCAACAAAGCCAACATACCGGCGTATCGTTAATAAATTCTTTACTACCGACAGTACCATTCAAGGCGAATCCTAAGATTTCTGGGTCTTTGAATTTGTCCATGTGTTTTACACCGACCAACAAAGGATTCGGTGTACGGTAAGAGATCATTAAACCGATGTTTTTAATATTCGAATGGAGATCATTGATTTCATCAAGAGACGCGTGGGTCGCAATAAACTTACCATTATGTGCAATCAAACCGACCACATGATAATCTTGCTGATATGATTCAGGAATATCGATCTTATGGATGTCGCTGCCCATTTTTACATTAGTATAACGCATTAGTTATTTCCTCAAAGGTATTCAAATCTTGGATCGTTTGGCTTGAGTATCTCTCGCCAATCAATATCGTCATATTCTTTTTCAGTTTCGTATTGCTTAAGGAATTCATTCACCCAGTCATAACCCACCTTAGTGGCGATGTTATATCTTTTTTCGATACCTACAGTTTTAGCAATCTGTAATGCTGTATTAGTGCCGCCATCAACCTGTTCTCTTTCAGGTCTACCTTTTACTGGGGCATAGTAGACCATAGCTTTGACTGGATCGATAAGTGAGTGTCCCAGTATCTGAAAGACATTACGTACATGGAGATCACGTTTGAACTGATTATGCGGACCATCGATTCCGTTCCAACTGCCCCTCGCTTTAAGAGCAATAGCTTCTGCGGTTATCCAATTCTCAGAATAGTCTTGGGCTATCTTAAAACCATGCTCTATTGCACGTTGTCTATTTCTGTATGAATCGACTAAATAGATTCTAGCATTGTGGGCATCGTACCTATCAGACTGACGGGCTCCTACCCAACCTGCCCTGTCAGAACCAAAGGCATCACCCGAACTTATATCGTAACCCATGTCCGTAAATGTACGTCCAACGCGTATGAGTAATTCTAATTCATCTTCGGGGACTTCCCTTGACCCCACAATAGCTATAAATCCTTTGGAGTCCATTGGAATCCCTCCGTTGACGTATGGTTTTAATTAGGTCATTCCGACGATACCGGTAAATGATATTTAGAATTACCTGTACCTGATGATCGGAACCATCATAGTACTGAGGGTTGCCAGTAATCCATTGAACTTCCCATACCAATGCTGAGTTAGTCGACAATAGCTTCAAGCTTGTAGCTGTCATAATCGGGGTCCTCACTAATATGGATGATACGTCCAATTCTGGGATGTTTGATACATTTGATAAATGTAGGTTTACGTTTACAACTACTACCCCAAGCGTTATACATCCCAGGTAGTGGATCATGATGCGCTTCGAGATAGTCGGCAACATACTTCAACAATTCATCGAAGTCGGTGTGGTAGAACATCAGCATTGCATGACCGTATTTATTCGGCTCCCAGCGCCATTTCGATTCACACCCATTACGTGCACGACGCATCGCCACTTCAACCCGCAGCTTATAGACGGTATCAGCAGCATTGACCACCTCATTGAATTCGTCACCCATGTCAACAATGTGGATGTCGGAATAACTCAATGTATCGGTCATGAACAACCGATCAACGGGACAACCTCCAAAAATGACATTGGTTTCAACGCGCCTTGCAAATGCTACAATCCGATTCATATTACTCATTTGGATACCTTCTCAAAAATAATACGGGTAATCAGGTCGTGTTGTTCGGCAGAAATCAGTGAAGAAGTGTACTGTATGCGCATACCGAAGTCACATTGATCGATTGAATACAACTTATGTTTTGGCGGGAGGTGTAGTATCGTGTGAACGGCGATTTCCCAATCCTCAGCGAACGCATTGATCAACTTCGGGTTATCCGGATCGGTTCGATCGAAAGAGATAATCTGCGGTTCATCCGAAAGGGGTTCTAACAGGTAACCTGGAGTAGTAAGGAGTTTCCAACGACCGTTCTGTTCGTCAAGTACCGCCATGTGCCTTGCGGCACCCAGTCCAATTTCTTTGACTAACACATTCTCGATGGTAATGCCAATACCTTCAAAAGTGATGTTGTAAGTTGCTTGGTTACCTTTAAACTTTTTTGGATTACTCATTAGACAATTATTCCGCCAACGAAGGTTTGAAAGTAAAACGGACGTTCTTTTGGATCACTAGTTTTACGGTATGCGAGCTTTACCGTATTACCTCCGTAGTTCGACACCATGTAACACAGAGTATCGATCCATGAAATGAAAGGACGAGTTCTAGTGCGAGCTTTGCCGTCGACGTAAGTTGTATAGCTTACGTAGAATTGAAATGTGCTTGGTCGATACTGAATTAGGTATTGAGTTTTAGTACCCCCTATACACTGCCGGTGTAATGTTACGGGCATATTAGTAATGCTCGCAATATAGCTACCGATACGCATTAGGTCACTATTACGTTGACCAACAGTATCACTGTTACAGAACACCCATGGCATCTCCCCTTTCTCAGAATTACTCAACCATAGGTTATAAGCGTGTTTATCACCAGAGGTGTTCTGAGTAGAGTTCACCGGTCGGGAGATTCTTGGTGAATCGAATTTGTCCAGCGGCTTCAGCGAGAATCCACGCTTCTTTGCGATCCAAGAAAGTACCGTATTGATCCACGAAACCTTGCTCATAATTTTCTTCTCCGCACCATTGCAATAAAAGGTCATTTCCACCAAGGGCATCCAATGCTACACGCATCATGTTGGAATAATGTCGAACACCCATGACAATAATACCTCCATAACGGTTAGCTACCCCAGCAACGCGTCTTTGTACGTTATATTTCTCCCATCGCCATCCCTTGAATTCTCCGTCATCAATCCAACATTGCTCCATCCAACGTTCCATATAGTTCTTGGCAATCAGATCAAACTTTTCTGCGATCTCAGGAGTGAGTTCGAGACCAGAGATAAGTGAAGGATCGGCTTGAGGGTCTGTTAAAAAACCAGGTTCTAGAATGTTTGGAAAAGTCATTATAGTTCACCTTCTTTTGGAGTTAATGTAACTGTCCAGATTTTTACGGGCTCCATTGTAACAAAGGTAGACCCTCTATATTTTACAGTTAAGGAATCCCAACCTACAACGCCGAGGTATATATTCAAAATAGCCAGCGTGTCAGGACTGATGTCATTGCTGTTCAGTTCAAAAATAATCTTACCGCGGGATTTCTTTATTTTACTTGGATTACTTAAATGCCTATTAAAGTCATCCCTCAATCGCAGGAAATTTTCCCAATGTTCCCCGTACTGTTTATAAAAAGCGCTTTTACGAAATTCAAGTGTGGTAGCTACTCGGCATGGATTTTGTGGGTAAGTCCTAAAATCGTTAACAATCATCGCTAACACTGAATCAGTAATAAGCTTAGTTGCAACAAAATCATATTTCATTTATACTACTCCGTATTAATTTACTTAGTCATGATATATATTTGAAAATATTTGAGTTAGTCAAAAAAGAAAAGGCATAAGCCCTCCCCGAAGGGAGGGCGTTATGTTTACATCATGTGGACCCGAATCGAATATGGGGTGATCGTATCACGTACCAATGCAAATGAATCACGCAATGCCTTTTCAAAAGCACGCGCATCAGCCTCATTGGTAAAAGCTTGCACTACTGATCGACAACTCGATAGATGAGGTGAACACCGATGTTGTCCAGATCGAGCTGCCCATTCAACACACCATGTTTCTATAGCGGCTAGTTTGACCGTGACATCCGTTGGAATCTCGATTACTTTAGGTGTGCGATTCCATAGACGATTGATGATATTAGACACAGTTATTCCTCTTTAGGAATCTCAACTTGGACATGAACCCAAGGAAATGTAGATGGACCGGTTACATCTGGGTCATATGGTCCAGCAGCCATGAAATCTACGACCAAATTAGGTGGCATGTAACCTGCAATTTGCTCGAGGATTGCTACACGGTAACCGGCATCTTGAAGCTGTTTACGGACACTGTCAAAACCACCACTCCACATAGCACCGGGTACATAGAAGCTGTAGAGACGGTGATTGCGATAACCGTTCCTCACCAATTCAGGATCGGCCATCATTGCGGAGAGTTTACCAATAAAGGCATCAGGTGTATCAGCAGTTACTTTAGTAATAGCTGTAAGTGAGTCGGGAGTTGGGATAGCCATTCAGCACCTTTTTAATTAAGTGAATATCATAGGATATCCCAACGAGTAGTTAATTAACACATCTTTACTTGGAGTGTCAGTACGGCATATTCTGTAAAACCCAACTGTTTGCGTTGGTAGTTTACAGAACTCCAAGCGTTAGTTTGTGAAACTGTGGTATGAAGTTCACATACATCACTGTCATTCATAACACGATCAAAACTGAATTGGTAGAAACGGCCAATTAATCTACCGGTGATAGGATCAGAAAGTCCGCCACCGGACATCTGATTTGCACCACTGATCTTTTCAACCGGAGTGAAGTATTCGATGAGGTTGTCTGAACGAATCCTATCAACCAGTTCAAGCAAACTCATCGTATCTTTCGGGCTGGCCTCAAAATAATCCGGGACAGGGAAGTTAACCTTAGGTGCGGCTAAGATATCAGGTGTAAGACGTTGCACTAGCAATGGCGTTTTGATGGTACTTGCTAAAGCTTGTGCTTCTTCTTCAGTTGAGAAAATCGCAGCATTTGAAACCGATTCAGTGAATCCTGACCCGTCTGCTGATACCATAGAGATTGTACCCGTCATAAGACGGATGATTACCCACTTTTCCATTATTACCTCCAGATTAAGAATCGAAACCGAATACCATGCGGATCTCACCATGTAGATCCATCAATCGTTTTACTTCGTCAGTGAAATACGCAAACTCTTCACGGATAGCTTTGTTATCCAGTGTCCACTGGCATCGCACATTGATTTCACCCATACGTGCAGCGTATTTACGCAGCTTGCGCTGTTGCTTGGCTTTAGACGGCTTGATTTTGTACTTACGTTCCCAGCCAAGTTTGAACTCAGTGATCTCGGCTTCGCATTTAGTGTAGTTGCCACCAACTTTGTACATGTGGTGCCATCGAGAGAAATGTGGGCGGACTTCGACCATTACACGTTTTCTGACCCAACGGCCAGACTTACCTAGATGGGTCAGTGCATCAGTTACCCCTTTGATGTAATTACACACTTTAGGATTTATACGATCGGCCTGTTCCATACTGAGAGTTACGCTGGGTCCCCCACCGATGCCGTGATTATAACTACGAGGCTCACTCTTACGGTCCCAATCAGCGTATTCGGCCAGAGTTAGCACACCACGCTTACGAGTACCTCCGACTTCATCAAGTCCTTTCATGATCTCTTCGCCGGTCAACCAGGATTGGGAGTGCTCGCCGTAATCGTGGTTGTTATACCAGTCTTCCCAAGTGCGGTATTCATCTGAGTCATAGTGCATCTCATGGCTATGAGGTGGCTCAGGTTCAGGTGCAACCATATCAGTGGGCAATCCTCGAGGCATTGCCAGTGGTTTGATAGCATCACCCGTATCACAGCCAGCAAAACCGTAACCGTTACGGACATCAGCTAGCCAACCGAACAAAAAGTAATGTCTTTGACCTTCATAGTTGTGTTCGATCTTTTCCCAGACCTTGGTGTCGTCTTCACGAGTTACACGTTTTTCGAAGTTTGGATGGATATCGCAACCCATGATTATTTCCCTACAGTAAGTTTGATTTCGAGGTCGGCTTCAGTCAGGTGAGAGCCAGCATATGGATACATTTGCTGAATGAGTTGAGACATAAGTTTCATGGTCTTATCATAAGACAGATACGTCTGATGACCCGGCTTATCCAGATTACGGCCGATAGTCAGTTTCCCGTAGACGTATTCAATCTCGCCTAGGGTAGTAGACGTACCTTTGAAACTAATGGCACCGCTTGGTCTTACAGTCCACTTACCTTCAACCACCCCTGCATGTGGATTCGTGACCCACATCTTTCGGGTCAGTACGCCAACTGCGTCGGAACGGTTACGCAGGTATACACTCAGTGACCTGAGTTGTTTTCCCAGCTTGGTAGTAGGTGAGACTTCAATACGGAAACCTGATTTCACGTCGATACCTCGGCGAAGAAGTCATTGATAACGTCTTGCACTCGATTGTCGTCGAGGTGTTTAACGAATGCAGTATGTTCTTCGGGATTGGGAAGATACCCAGTCTCCACGAAGTATTGAAGGTGTGGGATCAACTCACTCACATTGCGTTGGGATAAGTGCATCCGACTGAAGACGGTGTATGAGTCATCCAACTTTACAATGGTTCCAGGACCAGTACGCAGATCTTTATGGATCTCCGCTTCCTCGAGCCCCAACCAAATGCAATGACCTTCACCGTCTCCTTCTGTGGCAGCCAGAGAGGATTCTTGCAGTGAGCACGTCTTCCCATAACGATCAGTGAACATACCACCTTTGAATCCACGATCGCTCAACGCTTTGTTTTCAATAGTCATAGGTTGGTTACCTGTGTGTCGTCAGCATTTTCATCAAATAGTAGGTCGCCGTAGGACCACAATTTGACAATACGGCTAGAACTTACAATGGCTGTGAAGTCATGCCACCTGCCGTCCATGGCATAGCCATAGAAGTTGAATTCATCGTTGTCATAATGACCATAATGAAGGTCCCTAACTTCATCAACTTGGTAATGCTGACAACCTTCGAAGTCAGGGCAAGTCATGCGCCCTTCGGCGTCCATTTGGATTTCACAGAGGTTGGAATCCAATTCCTTTGTCTGGTAATAACCATCCTGCGGGAGAGGAAGATTAATGTTATTAGCTTTTACGTTGATATTGTCGAACATACCCATCTTAGTAACCCCTACGATTCGTGCTATTCATAAACGATGCCACAGTCAGTCCACCGGCAAAAAAGCCAAGCGTAATCTGTTCACCAGAGCCACTTTCCAACCCGAGTACGGTGAGGTACGTCAGGCCAAGAAAGAAGGCTGTTGTCGCATGGACCAACCATTTATTAACTTGCATTTTGCCACCTCAGATGAATTCTTTTCGGGCGTTATATTTAGCTAGGGCATCTTCCATAAGTTCATCATCCCCTACTTTTACAATCAGTCCTTTAAGATCACGGGTGTGGTCGTTGCAGTACATCCAAACGAACAATATCGCTGGAATACCGTAGGTCACTACTTCGTAGATTCCCGGTTCGATATTGGTTGGGACCTTAACGTAGGCAATATCATCGTAACGATCCATGAAACCATGATAATAAATATTCCAGCATCGATTCACACGTTGATATTCACTTGCATCTAGTTCATCATCGAGATTGCGATCATGACCAAGGTTAAAGAACTGGACACCCAACTTACCTGTGATTTGCATAATAGACTCCTAGGATTTAGACTTACTGAAAAACTCAAAAGGTATTGAGCATATCGTAACAAATGTCAAGGCATACAGAATAATGGGACCAAACATCCAGACGATGTTGTTATATGTGGTTTGTTTCGTCTCCATTGGACGTAGATTTAGTGTAAACCTTTCACCTAAATGCATTTGCCGATACATATACAGTCCAATCGGGCGCTCAAAGAAAAGACCATCATCGGTTTTAAATAAACCGATTAAGTAATCTCTACACGTACCTTTATGACAACTGTTAGAACCATGCCGGTCAATGAATGTAACGTTAACATCACGATATGTGAGGTAATCATTGTTATTATAAACCCAAGTTGATAATCCACCTAGAACAAGTGCGAATAACAGTAACAATTGAAAAGAGCGTTCTCTTAATTTATACACCACACACTACCTCTTTATAAAACGACATAACAGTCTACCGTTCGGTAGACGTTTATATTTGGTGGGACCAGCAGGGTTCGAACCTGCGACCTAACGATTATGGACCCATAATTAATAAATCCATTTCTACAACATCTAATTCACGATCATAGATTTTAATTACCTTAGAAGGTTTATCGATTCTTTTACTTTTACCACTACAATGACGGGAGCAATAAGTGGACTTCAAACGCTTCTTAACTAAATGCGTGTTGTTCCTACGTCTATGAAATTCCTTTCCGCAACTGCCACATTCGAACATGACCATTTTTGCTAAACGGTCATTTCGGTCGATCAGAGCTTTGATCTTATTTTGAGCATCGGTTAGGAGTTGGTAATTGTCAAGCCGATCATCTAGCGCATAACCATTTATATGATCAACTACCAAATCAGAAGGTAATAGCTCACCAATGTTTACGCAGTAAAGATATCGTGCATACGATATTGTACTTCTATCTTGACTATTGTTAAATAAGATAACATTGCGGCGCGGCTCCAAATTAGTTACAATATAGCCGTAACGCCATCTTTATTTAAATGGTTCTTCTAGATTTATTTTCATGTATGGTGGTTCCCAAGAGATTCGAACTCTAGTCTTCTCGGTTATGAGCCAAGCCGCTTTGACCAATAAGCTAAGGAACCGAATGGGTCTGCTCTGCCGACTGAGCTATAGTCCCGTATAATATTATCTACCCAGTATTATTCAACTATTTTCAACTCGTCGGCCAGGGCCTCAATTACAGAACCTCCATCAGTAACAAGAATGAATACATCACCCTTTACGTCTGTAATAGTTGCGACCGTGCTGCACATCGATTCATCAGGATCGGTCCAACACACCACATCATTTACATTGTAGCTATTCATGTGTAATACTCCAATTAGATTAATTCCATCTTAGTAATATAAATCTGATTTTAATTGTAATATGACATAAAGCCCTGGTCGTGACCAGGGCTTATTATTAATTTATCAAAATAATTTTCGTTTCAGAATGTGCCTGAGTAGCCAACCATGTATAGAACTTATTCCGTCGCACTCGATCAAAGAACCGGCGCGCCTCGTAGATTACCACTACATCTAGCTTGACCCGTTCGGCAGTGCGGTGAAGCAAGGGAACTGCTTCACGATCGTGCTCAACTAAATGGGCTATTGTGTTAAACATCTCTACCTTACCTAGGTAGTTAGCCAATAGTTGTTTAACTACGAAACCATTTTGCTCAGCCTGACCCTCAAAGCTAAACCCACGAGGGACTTCCTTTATTACGCCTTCAACCATAAAGGTAATAGGTGACAATTTAATGACGTCACGACACTTAGGATCAATCCCTAGGGTCTTAGCCAGCTTAAGATGTGGTTTACTACCATGGGTGTAAGCATCGATAACATGGCCTTCACTGCAATGTACGCGAAACTTAGGGATATCACCTAGTCCATGATTAAAGGTGTCGCGCATCGTAGCCCATCCGTCAATATTAGGGACGATGATACGTGCAACACATCCACTGTCCATCAGGACATCACGGAACATGGTGTAATCAACCAGCTTGTCAGGGATTGTAAACCCTACAGTGCGATGCTGCATGTAGTAGTGAGGTGTGTTGGTAGCGAAGAACGAGATATTGGCCGGATCTAACGCTACTTGTATCAAAGCCAGCGCTTGGTCATTGATTGTAATAACATTATTCATTTTGATCACTCAGTAGTCGTAGGTGACATTACATACACATTATACCTAAGTCAGTTTTAATTCACGGCATAAAGCCAGCCCGTAGGCTGGCTAGATACCCGTCAACTAGAATAGCGCTAACGATAGTCACAAGGCTCGTAGTTAGGTACTCGCGTTAGCTCGCGCCGATGCTTTCATGTACCAGGTCACCTATGGCTGGATCACCCCCTCGTATGCAGTGCGTATTTGCACGGACTGCCTTCTGACTATACTATCGTACAGCGAGTAAACTTTTTTACAAAAAAAGAAAAAGGATATGGCTATCCCTTCGGGGATAGCCATTTCTTGATTAGTTCTTTTGAACTTCAGATGATTTTACCTTCCGTGTTTTATGGCATAGTACAGTAATGCCGATGCTCAGTGCTATAACACCAAGTATTTGGATGTCCGATGAACCAAACAGCCATCGACCGAGAAGGTCGAAGATAATTGCGCTTCCCGCAAATGTACTGAAATGACTGAAATATTTTTCCATGAAAAAGTTCCTTACACAACGTTAGACACTGGTTGAAGTAGGCTGGTTTCATAAGCCTCATCCGGAATCTGGTCGAGCATAACCTGAATCCAATCAGGGATGGGTTCCTCTACCTTCCGGGCGAATTGTGGTTCAAGTGAATGCGCTGGTTCACCATGACCACAGCAGTGCATACAATCGTTATTGGATAAAGGTTGACCATAATCCATTCTACATACCTCGTACAGTGGTACTTAGTCAATAATACCCAGTGTTAAGTGAGCATATGCGACGCCAATTTCACGGCTATCGATCACGGTATAACCGGCTTCTTCAACGTAGGTGCGTGCTTTTACAATGGTCTCAGCAACGACTGTAATGCCAATACCGTTGTGATTTGTTACGATATAGATATATTGTTTTACCATGACTCTATACCTCTAAAGAGAATTTAAACAAGGATATTAGCTAACGCTAATCTTTTTAAACAAAATGCTTAATAACTTCCCCCTACATTAAGTATGCAGCGGGAGTATAATTAAGCAGCCAGCCAGCGAGTCATGTATTGTGCGAGAAGGTGATATAGATCTTTCTTACCATAGGAAGCAATGCCGTATGCTTCGAAATGACTGTCTTCATCATCTGTAGCACCTATGTGTTCACAGTAACGCATTGCATAGGTATCGTCCGTCAACTGGATGGTCAACTGATCTTCACCTGAATTTCGAGTTTCCATACGGAGGAAAACAACCGAATCCTTTACGAAAGTATCGGTATCAGTAGAGTCACTCAGCATAGACACTACATAGTCAACGTTATCCTTAAGGAACTTTTCGAACTGAGCAAAGACAACCTTAGAACTAGGTTGTACCGATATAGCTTTAATAACTGGATTGTGCGACATAATAAAACCTCTACGATTCTGGTTAACTACATAGAAGTAATATAGCCTTTAAATGGGTTCTAATAATAGTTGTACTTAAGACCCTTCATTTTATGATTATTAACCCATGAGCCAATAAGATGTTAGACCAATTTAGAACATTGTTTGGTGGCGTAACCATCAAAGAAACAAACACTGAAATTGTGGTATCAGGTATTCGTGCAAAAGATATCGTCCGAGATATGGACAAATATTGGAAGACTACACGTATCACTCAAAATATATTCAACACAGTGAGTGGCGGGTCGTTTAGCTTCTATAAATTTTTTGCTCCTGAAATCACTTATATCCTTGAAAACATAAAGAACTATCGCCATCGATGGACCAGTGTTCGTGCCATCAATGGTATTATTGAAGGGATGATGGCCAGCACATGGTTGAAGAATACCATACCGCCTGACCCTAATACAGTAACGGGTAGACTTGACTTCCGTAAGCTGTCGAATATGACGTTTTCTCCTAAGCCTTACCAAATGGAGTACTTCAAGAACTATAGCTACCGATTGGACCAATTTGGTTTGAAAGGCGACCTAATTGCAGGCGCCCCTGGCTCGGGCAAAACCTACCTGATGTCAGCTATCGCTGAGATGTTAGGTTCTGAACTGATCGTAGTGTTCTGTCCTAAGTCGGTATTGGAAACTGTATGGGTTGAATCGATCAATGAGATGTTTAAGTCACCTCAATCGATATGGCATACTGGATCGCCAATGGCGTATACTGGACAGCGTTGGATTGTTTGTCACTATGACGCCATGAATAAACTTCAGGAACTCTTCGAAGATCCCACGGTATATCAGGGTAAGAAGATTACAACAATCCTTGATGAATCCCACCACATGAACGATCCTAACTCGGCCAGGTCTATGCTATACCAAAGCCTAGTTAAGCTATTGGATTCTGAAAATAATATCCAAGGCTCTGGTACTCCAGTTAAGGCATTGGGTGCAGAAATCATTACTCTTCTTCGTGTGGTTGATCCACTGTTTACCCCGAATGTGGAAGCGATCTTTAAGAAGATCTATGGTAAAGAGGCTTCTAAAGGTCTTGACATCATTCGACATCGCCTAGGGTTGGTAAGTTACAAGATTGAAAAATCTGAAATATCGGACGAACTCTTGCCACCTATAATGCGGCCATACCCGATAAAGGTACCAGATGGAGAGAGGTTTACCTTACCAGCTATTCGTAAAGTCATGGAAGCCTTCATTAAAGAACGTACGGCATATTACCAAAAGCGACGTGACCAAGACATGAGGTTCTGGGAAGAATGCATTAAAGTAGCTCGTAGTAAACTTAAAGACCGACAGGCTACTATTCAGTTCGACGAGTATTTGCATACAGTTCACCTAATATCTCGAACACCTGATCCAAGATATCTTGGTGAGGAAATGAAACGCGCGAACGCTTTTGAGAAAAATGTGTTCGAGAAACTGTTACCTCAACAAATGATCAAACAGTTTCGTGATGTGAAGTCAGTGGTGAAATACGTTAATCTAAAAATTCAGGGTGAAACTTTAGGACGTATCGTAGGTGGTATGCGTATAGAAGCACACGTTGCTATGATACCTTATATTGACTGGGTTGGTATCACTGAATCAACTGTGAAAAAGACTATCATGTTTACAACATTTGTTGAGGCAGTAGATGCCGCTGAGGCATATGTTATAAAACTAGGTATGAAACCACTGGTTGTATATGGTAAAAATACCAATGATCTTGCCAACCATGTTAAACGGTTTGATGAGGATAAAAAACTTAATCCGTTGATAGCTACTTACGCATCGTTGTCTACTGGTGTAAGGCTGACCATTGCCGATACAATGATTTTATTGAACTCACCATTTAGAGCGTATATTCTAGAACAAGCTATATCACGTATATATCGGTTGGGGCAAGATTCGCAAACGTATGTTTACCAATGTACACTCGATACAGGAGAGGTACCCAATATCTCGACACGTAGTGCAGATATCTTAGCGTGGTCCACTCAACAGGTTGCCGAAATAACAGGCGTTACTGCTCCAGTGGTAGAGGGCGATGTTTTCACTAATATAAGTGCAGAAGACTTTAAAGTAGAACACTTTGATGAAAATAAAATTCTTTATAATGCACTCAGTACAGCATTTGAGAAATATGGCATTGCGATAGATGTCAACCAGTTCACATTACCTAAGAGTGAACTCAAACCAAACGTACCAGCATATTTACGCTAAGAGGTGACACATGAGTCAAACAGGTATAGCTTATATGAAACTCCAGATGGAGACATATTTTTCTAAAGTTAAAGCAGCTATTACAGCCGGAGCAGCGGGGTATTCGCTGTACTCTACCGGTACTATTCCCGCAAATGGTAGTGTTACGTATGACGCCCCAACTGAATTGGGGTTCACATCGGCTACACATTATCCATTCACAGTAGGTATTCAGCTATCGATAAACGATCCAGCAGTTTCAACAAATCCGCCGGTTATCGGACCAGAAGGGGTTATTAGTTATGAAATAGAACCCGATGGTAAGATCGTATTACGTAATAGCCAAGGTTCCCCTGTTACTTATTATGCAAAATATACTCTGCCTGTAAAACGTTAATCTAAAAGACGATATATTGCCCAGCCAGATGGCTGGGCTGTATGTTGTTATTTTTTGCTAACCCCAAATAAACGGGCTTTCTGATCCATTAACAGAATACAGTTTTGCGTGAGGACTATATGAAAACTGCGCTTTCTTAATGATGTACTTAATCGATGAATGGCTTGTTTAACATCAAGTGTTGTATCTACGTTACGTGTAGGCTTACCGGTTTTTCCACGGTCTACCTCTTTCACACGATAACGCCAATCGGTATTATCAATAGAGTCACCCGGTCGCCGAGATTTAACTTGAGATCTATAAAAAAGTTCCATCAATCTAATGGCCAGTGATTCAACATCATCCAGCGCTTCACTACCCTTTACCAGCTTAATGTTAACAGCGGCCATTTCTTTGTGAGTATCAGTACAATCGTTAATAGTCTTCATGGCTGGATCGACATCCAAACCTTTAACAACTACACGTACTTCGTCAAAAGCCCTGCGGATTTCAACACACCTTACGAAGTCATAAAGCGTGTAGTCTTTTTCAACTTCACGTAAATCATTTGCATTATTCTCCAATTCTTCAGGATCTGTTTGACCGCCATGAACGGCTAATGCCAGTGTCAAATCACTGAGAGTTGATTGGGGATAACTAGTCGACAATAAAAGTCGTAACAATGTCTCTGGTCGACATTTACGATTCTTATTTTGAGTCATTTGAGAGTAAACGTTCATCGGTATTACCTATTTAAAACCATTCTGTAAGAACCAATCTTCACGAGTGGCAATTGCATCGTAAAGAGCGTTGTGAAGTAACTTCGACCCTTTACCACTTAAGTCATCATCAACTTCAAAGGTTAGTGGTTGTATCTTTATCCACTTACCCTTATCTCCCAATAGAGCCTCACTAAAATAAATAACGTCATTTGGATGATTAACGATGATATGCATTCCTGCAAACTGTCCACAAAACTTAGTTAGTTTTAGTTGGAATTCTTCACGAGTGATAGGCAATTTTTGTAAAATAGGAATAACATTCTCTTTAACCCATTCGTCCTGAATGTTAGAATAATCTAACACTTCGTAAAATTCCCGTTGTCCATCTTCACTGACGATAGCAAGACTTATCAAAGTTTTTGTAGGTACGTCGAATTCACAATCAACGAAAAATATCATAAGAAGATCCTCTAAAATTAATTGGTAAACTGCCAGTTTGTCCATGTATCGCGTGGATTCCTGGCACGATTTAATACGGTCGATACATGTACGTTAAGACTCTTCGCCGCTTCGGATGCGGTTCTGTACTCGACACCATCGACCAATACACCTTTACGGTTAACCTCGGCAGCCTTATTAATGGCCTCGAGTGATACCCGTGTGTCTTTATGAGCAGCACGCATCTTTTCGATGGTTTCTGGCGTATGGGTTTTACCAAGTTGTTTTTCAGCCAATTGCCGACGACGTTCTTCTGTAAAAGAATTGTTGACTTTCTCTGAAGTTTTAGCTAGGTGGTAATTAGCCAACCCAGGTTCATCTTTCCGCTGAACTATAAGTTTCCGTTCCAATTCAATAGCATCATCTTTACTAGCTACTTCATGTACTGACCAGACGATATTATTATCCGACCTATATACATCCTGTAGAATCGAATTACTATGTTCACCTCGATTTAACATGGAAAGGTGGTTTAGTTTACGTCTGGCGAAATTCGAAGTTCGACCAATATAGGTGACGCCAGTTGCCGGATGCGTTATCGTGTAAACGGCGTTCATCTGAGGCTCCCATGGGTATAACCCAATGATTAAAAGTTAACGATTCATATGAATAGGTAATAAAAAGGGAGCCTAAGCTCCCTGCGTAAGTTTATGAATATTCGAAAGTATTTGGCATGCACCAATTATTTTACGAGGCATCATGGTCGTATGGATACCGTACTCTAAACACTTTTTATATGGGTTGTCACTAACTAGTATTTCGTTTATGATAAACGGATCTGTATCGTAATGATCACAAACAAAACTAGCTACTTTATGGTTCCATTTATATCGATGGGTTCTTGTGACTTTAAAAAATATTAAAGTTTTTTGATCACTGAAACCCATTGCTTTAATCCATTTAATGCGCCCCACATTATATATTTTACGCGTTCTACGGTTAGTAGGTACTGCTACTATTGTACCAATACCTTGACGATAACTATCTGGAACTGTACGTAGTCCCCAATCGCCAATTGTTTTAGGCATCTTTGACAGATCATCCTCAATCCCGAAGTAGCCTATTGCTAAGCCATTGGCTACTTGAAAGTCTATACCTGCGACAGTACCGTAAGTTAACACCATACCACTCCCTTTTCAGATTAATGTCGAAAGGGTGTTACGTACAATTGGACAAAAAAAGAAAAGACACAAAGCCTCCACCTGTAGGTGGAGGCTTTTATTACGTCAGTCAATTTGGTCGGTTTTCATTATGGTTAGGACTACAGGATGTTGAAATAAATGATTATGACATACGCCACTTTACAGAGCACGTGTAGAAGTTGATCTTGATTGAATGTTAGTTTACCATCACATTTCAAGTAATCTACCAAAGTATGAATGAAGGTTTCAACTAAACCAAGCCATACCGAACCCGTAGCCAGATATACCATACCACCGTGAATCAACCCATGTGATGGTAAAACCCAGTGCCAAAATTGTTTCCCTAACTCAGTTTTATGATTTTTGGCCTGAGCAATGAAATCATTTTGTAATGCATAATCAGCCAGAGCGTGGCCAACTAGTAACAGGAACAGAATTGTAATAATATCCATAATTTATCCTTTTGGATTTAATCCAGCAATGGTTTTATCGGCATGGTAGCAAAATAGCGAATCGCAACTGTACGTAAGTACTTTAGGTACATATTTGGATAGTTCAGATGCGATCATCTGTTTACCCATGAAGCTACACTCAAGTGCTTTGTTACAGTAGATCTCGTAACGGTCCAACCCATCATTGAATCGGCGTGCAATACCCCTTGGAGGATCTTGTAGTTCAGGTAAAACTTTAACTGGATATCGCAGATACTTCTCTGCCAGTGGACCTGTACCTTGTTGATAAGCTACAACACCTTTACCCGATGCAGTAATATAGTAACCCAGTGGGATAAACCAATAGCTTGTAATGGAAGTATCTATTTCCCCTAATGGTTCACCATAGTTACTGAAACATCTGCCATTAACGCAAGTTACCTCTATATTGGAAGTTACACGTACCCCAATACCTTTACTGTCGTCCGTAGGTGAAGTCCATCCAACCACGGCTTCTTCTGGATCACGGATGTCACCACATACCCCGTAGCGCGCATCTTTTACAAAAATGCAATCTTGTTTTTCTACGCTGTATTTACCGTAGAAAAAAGGTGTACCGTAATATTGCATTGGAGCAGCATGTACTCCTTCAATACGACAGGCAATGATTACCAGCGCTATTACAGCAACGATCAACCAATGGATACGTTTCATTTAGTTTACCAGATTTCCCTGTTGGAAAGTGTAGATATACAGTTCCTGATTTTGCTCTGCTATAACTTGTGGCGGAAACATCAAACGCCATCCGCCGTCACGCATTGATTGCAGTTGATCTGCCGTCAAAGGCCCATAGTCTTCCAGAACCGCAAATTCATCAGTAACGCTTGATACTGTAGCCGTACCTACAGTATGGAATATTTTAAGTGCGTTGTAAGGATCGTATTTTGACATCTCTGATTAACCCAATTATGTTGTACAAGTCGTCGCCGCGTGACATGATCTCACTAGCCTGATCACCGGAGAACATTGCATACACGCGACGCTCCAGTAGTTTGTATGCTTTCTTGTAATCCGTACTCGGTTGTTTAGTCTTGATGTCAGCTAATCCTGTCAGCTTAGTATTACGGACTGACATGATTATATCTGAATTACGACCGTACAGGGTGATGCAGGTATCGTGGTGTTTGCCACGACCCCAGTAGCGTGTAGTTATGTTGAATCGCATCCCACGGCGGTACAAAGACATATTCATTTTGTCAGTACCTTCCTCACCCTTTTCCAATAGGCATGAACTCACTGCGTTAATTAGACCGATAAGCCTAGTTTCCCAATCGTAATTACGATTACAGTGCAATGCTTCTACTTTTGCCATTTTCATACTCCAGTTCATAGTCATGACGCGCACGCGCTTCAGTGAAGAAAGACACTCGACCTAAGTCATAGGCCTTTCGCAACATCCCGTCAACTAACTTCAAAGCCTGTTTAGGTGTTAGCGATTTGGCGTTATGATCACGACCGACCAGTTCGACGTGCGGACCCTCGAAGGTCAGGATACGGGTACCTGTATCGAACATCACGTGGAACTGGGATGCACCTTTTACGGAACCAGTTTTCTTGATGTCGATATGGCGATTTTTACCGAGGTCAAACGACACGTGCCACTTCTTAATGTTGGCATTGCGCGCCGACCATTCATGATCAATGACTGCCTTGATTAGGCAATTCAGGAGGCGGCGGTGCTGGATCATTAGTACGGTTCCTCTTGACGTAAGTTGCAATATAGGACGTATTCCCTACATTGTAAAAGCTACAGTTGAATTCACGTGGTTGGACATAAAGCTCCCAACCATTGAGATCCATGGTATTGCAGATCAACGCAGCGCATGGTGTCTTATGAATGAAAGTACAGAAGTCCCCACCCACTAACCAGCAGTAACCTATTTCTCCATAAAGCGTTTCAGACATGAACCTGTAGGCAGGCTTATTCATTATATACCTCTATGATGTAAACTTCAAAATGATTCAATTGACATAAAGCCCTCCCGAAGGAGGGCACTATGTTTACTCTTCGCAGGAGTCTTCTGGTTCACACTTACCATCTAGAACGTTCTGGAGGATAATCATCGGCTCGACCCAAGTATCTGGATCATTACAGTCAACTTCGACAGTGTGATGAATATAACCTTCAACTACGCCAGCATCATCTTTAGCCCAGTATTCAATCTGGAGCTTAGCGTCAAGACCTTGCTCCAAACGTAGGTGAACCTGATACCTAGCCTTAGTCGCATCGACGTGCACGGACTCACCCATTCGTACGTCACCCATAGTCATGGTAACTTCGTTATCAGGATCTTGAGCATTGGCATCATGCAGACCAGTCATCAACACTGCCAGCATGGCAAGGTTATTAGAAACTTTAAATGTCATAGCTTAACCTTTCTGTGGCAATTCGTAATATTCAAGGAACTTATTCAATGGGATACTGAACGAGTCGGCACGATCATCGAGATATTGCAGGTAGGCTTTTGAACCTTTTACTTTCTCAAGCTTCACTGCTTTAATAGCACCATTCTTTCGGGTGATAAATGTACGTTCTACATATGACTTGATATCATCAAGATCTTTAGCTCGAACATATTGGATGCCTTTCGATTGATCATCAGACATTGTTTTCGGTTTCCTGTACCAAAGTAAACGATTTTAAGAATGATTTTATTTCTATTTTGTAAGTGTGACTACGATGATAGTAGTTTGAAACATGAGCGTGTTTAGAATCAACAGATTTAAGAATTACCCGGATTCGGTGATCACCCACCTGTGAATTAAATTCACAGTTCTCGTACTTCCATAGATCAGTCTTGCTTGGTTTGATCGACTGCATTATCACCACCCTTGGCGAAGTGTTCTGCCCATTTATCACGAGCGAAACCCCAACTCAACATTGAGTGTACTTTCTGGTTAATCTGCCCAACTCGGGTTGGATGGAATACCGTGCGATCATTTTCTGTACGCTCAAATACCGTCCGAGCCATATCGGCGGCAAATACTTTGGCGAACTCAAGTGCGTCTTTAGCTGCATCAGGTTCTGCGCCTTGGAACAACTGGTCGGCGAAATCAACAATGTTTGCCTGTACGTACTCGGCAATCTTTTCTTCAAGATCCCAAGTGTCGTCGGCATCCAGTTCTTCACGAAGCTGTACTGCAAGATCTGTAGCCTGTTTACGACCATCATCCATCAGACCTGCTCGCTCTTGTGCTGCTTCCATTTGCCCCAGTACATGTTCTTTGAAACCGCGGATGGTTTCAAACATAATATCTACTTGTTCATCAATTGGAAGGGTACCATTAATGAATTTACAAGATGGAACTGAACGCAGTTCTTCATAAGCTGCTTCAATACGGTCATGAACGGCTTTACCTTGAGATTCATAACGGTCTTTCTTACGACCGCCATTAGCCGCTCGTCGCTCACGGATTTCACGTGGCGTATCCAAGATAAATGTCAATGGTTCGGGAATACCGCCAAGTACATATGGCATAAGACCTTTCAACAGGTCAGCAAGGTGTGGATGTGTATCAAGATTTGCTTGAACATTCAGGCACCATGTCGAGAAAAGAAACCGATCAGAGATAACCCATTTGTTATCAGCGAGAGCTGGAAGGACAATGTTCTTAACGTTTTGGGTGCGATAAGCCATATGCAGTAGGATATCAGTCTCTGGATGAACGACTTCATCACGGTTAGCAATTAGAGTTGCACGAATTTCTTCGGCCAACGAATCAGCACCGACGCTACTACCGGGTTCCCGCATTGCTACGTGATTGATACCCTCGGCTTCGACACGAGCAAGAAACGCCTCCATGAGAGTACTCTTACCAGCGAAGTCGGGACCGTCGAGAACGACGAATGTACGATTGTCAGACATTGAATTACCTTTTCTAGCAAAAAATTTAAAGGGTTGTAGGAGCTCCGCGTGGTCTCCTACATTATTCCCCACTCAAGTAAAACTTATTTGTTACGCCGCGTGCGCGAGTCTTTGAAACCCACACCTTTGATCTCCACACCCTTAAGGAGTTCTTTAGCCTTAGGGGAGAAGATCATGAAGCTGTATTCACCTGGACCGGGAATGTTCCAAGTAATGTCAGTACCATCGGCCATGTGGGTAATACCTGAACGTGGATAAGTATTTGTCATGATACCCAACTCCAGAACATAAAATCGTTATGCCAATCAAAGTTAATTAAAGCGGATTCAAATAGTTCCCTGAATCTATAATATTCACGTATGTCATAACTATCTCGTACGCCGTGTTTCATCGCATAGAGTAAATGGTAAGCCTCTAGCTTTGATACTTGGATATAAACACACTGATCAGGGTTTGGATAAATCTCACCGAGAATTTCTTTTAAATAGTAATTCTTACGTTGGTAAGTAATTTCGTTCTTTTCTACGAAAAGAACGTCCATTGAATCGCGCTGAAATATGGGGTATGGTAAGGTAAAGCCCCATTTATCATTCAAGCCTGGTTGAATTAGTAATGGTTCAGCTATTTCACGTTTAACACGATAGAAGCTTAAATCAAGTCCCATGATTCGCCCCGTAGTAATGTTTGATACCGAACACCAAAGGTTGTGGTTTGAATTCGAAGCTCGATGCCAGCTGGACAACCTTAGCCCGACACTTCGATGTCAGACTGTCGTGCGAACTGTTGAAGTAGAGTGTTGATTCAGGATACTCTTTTCGCGCATCAGCGTTCGACTGTTTGATTTGAGCACCACTGACCGAGTTGAACATCCAGCTTAGCGTACGTTGCATCATACTGGCGTCAAGCCGAACGGAATACTCAAGGCTTTCGTCTTGTGATAGTTCAACGAGCCTCTTACGAAACTCGAAGTACTTCGTTGGGTGGTCACGAAGCTCGTTCTGCTTACAGAACTCGATGATCCCATTCTGGTATTTCTTAAAGCTTTCGATATTTTTATCCATGAAACCCCCTAACAAAAAAATAATAAGAATGGAGTCCCTTTCGGGACCCCGTTCTTAGACCTTAGCTCGAAACATCTTCGAACAGATGATTTACATGTGCCAACACGCGCTTCATTTCAGCCGTGTCGATCTTGGTCTGAACCGCCACTACAGTTTCCGTACCACGACCGAAAATTGCCGTAGCGGTACGGTTAGGACCCATAGGGATACTCATGCTGACTTCTTGCAATGAAGCGTCAGTCTTGAAGCGATCAGCAACTTGCTCGCCGCCAACGAGTAGGGAACCTGTGAGGAGTTCGCCTTCCAGCTTAACACGCTTCTTCTCTTGATCGAGTGTAATACCCGATGGTTCCAAAACCAAAGTATTATAAATGTCAGCTGGGATATCAAAGCCATTGGCCTCGTTCAGGACGATCAGTTCACCCAGTTTGTTTTCTTCAGCGTAACCACGGGATTTGAGTTCTTTAGCCATTATTCGGTTTCCTTAAGTATGTGGGGATTTAGTTAAACTAGTTTTGCGTCAATATCAAACGCAACACATTTAGAAGTAGGTAGTAGCAACTCCTTCAAAGTGCTACCGATTTCATCATGCGCAAAGAAATCCACTTTACCATTGCCGGTCGCCATAACACCCACCCCATTATTAAAGCTACCATTAAGTCGGATTTCTAGATCGATACCTTCTTCACCAAGCAGTTCAGTCCAAGGGATGTTATTTCCAAAGCAGTCTTTATGACCCTTACTGATGTTTACAGCAGCACGAAGCTCCAAAACCGCATTGCGATCACCTTGAACCTGAGCCGGTGCAAAACGTGAGTATGGGATACGACCGGTCATCACACGGATCAAGTAACCACCGACATCCACAAATACAGAGGTGACATTAGGTAGGGGTTCAAGTTTGGTTGTACCTGCAATGGCACCTTCCATGATTAGTAGACCGACGTTAGACAACGCCTGAACATTGATTGCGGTACCTACACGGAATGGAGCAGATTTGAATGTATATCCACGCCAATCAACAGAACGTGCCATTTGGTTGTCTTTGTATTCGCCGAGTACAAATTCATCAATAACGTCCTCACTATTACACCCGCCGACATATGGAACATCATTAATGTCAATTTTGTCTTGCAGTCTGTACCAGTTAACAAGCTGTTCCAGGGTTTCAGCCAGAGGTACGGTACGGTCTTCAACAAAATTGTGTAGGTGAATAACATCATCTTTGAACAACATTGGATCAATGTGAATCTCGATGTTTTCGTTAGCAATATCACGGATAGATTGATGCACGTATGATTTCGAGAAAGCTGAAATCAACAGCGTCAACATTGGTCCTTTCGGAGTATACACAAAACAATTGGTATCATTGTCGAACGACATCGTAAATGGAATGTCTCCCATCAGATAGCGCTCACCTTGACGAACGACGTCGCCACTTTGAGGCATCTGTTTCTGACCATCAATACCAAATCGGTCTACCAAAGATTCGTATGATGTTTCATGGCCAGCAGAATCTCGCTGAAGCATTTCATATTGAACCGCTGCGAGCAACTGACTCAATGAATCTTTAGGTAGGTTTTTCAGAACTTCTTTGATGATTTGATTATTCATTTACATCACTCCATATTAGCGGGAAGGTAGACCATGGTATCTACAAGTTTAAGAAATATGTTATCAATGATTGGACTATCGCTTTTAGCCGAAGCGCTTACTTCGCCATTCCATTCGAGAACTACATAGTTAAAACATGTTCTTGTTTCTCGAGTGTGTCCTGCAACAAAAGAAATATTGCCATCGTTATCAATGAGTACTGATTTCAGCCCGGACAGAGTTCGGATTCCGCTAGAGTCTTTACGCAGAACCACTCTTTGAATCAAATGGTCTAACTTTTTAATTTGACCATTTAGCTCCATGGCGACCAGCCTGACCTCAACGGCTGGGTAACCAACCAGTTGCATGTCATGCTCATCTGATGCCGTTTTAGCGTCGATGTCGTTGATTCGTTTAGACACAAGTTTGGAGAGACTCTCGGCCTCCTCACGATCAATGTGATCAAGTGAACCCTCACAATAACATGGATAGCCGCAGTAACCTGTTGGACAATTATTCATTATATCCCCGTACCCCAGTAATATGTTTCTGGACCATCTTCACCTTTTTCGTAATTACGAACGAATTCACGATATTTCGCTCCCGCTAATACGCGGACCATCTGGTCGATACAGTATTCTTTCTGATGTGACGCACCGCCAGCAGCCAAACGGTGTGCTAGGTTCAATGCTTCAGCAATTCGTTGTTCTGGCGACACCATAAATACGTCACCATCGGTGTCATCAAACTGGGCGATCCGCTCGGCCACATTTTCAGTATCCAAGCCCTCGTTGACATAGAGATCATATACTGCTGTAGAAAAAGACCCGGCCAAGGTGCCGCCATGTTTTTCTACCACCAAATCAAAAAGCTTCTCTTGGTCTTTGAGGAAAAGTTCACGGCCTTGAGTATTTTGGCACATTACTGACTCCTTTCGATATGTTTGTAATCAAGCGGTGTGTTGTGAGCGAACTCATAATGGTACTTTTGACTACGTTTCTTCAGTTGACGGAGGGTCGTCATTCTTTTGAAACGATGCAAATATTTCTTCATGCCATCGTTCCAATATTCGACTTCACGTCCTTTGTAGCCAGTGACAAGAAGATCTTCAACTGGAGTGATGTGGAGGTGATATACGCTGCACAACCAGAAAGCTTTACCATCTGGAAGCATGCGGATAACACGACCATAGAACGTGCCGTTTTTTATGGATCACCACGGTATTACGTCTGATCGGTTTTTTAGGTAGTTTCACAGGAGATCTCCATAAACATCATAGTGGGGGTGGCGACTAGTAACCATTAGGCTGTTGTACGTGCCTTTGAGAATCCTCTTACGGATTCGAGTGGCGGCAGCGCCAGCCTCACCCAACTGATCCATTCGACCAACTGACATACGGGTATGTTCACGTGATACAGAAAGAATAAGTTGCATAGATAACTCCTTAGATTAGTTTATATTCCGTATTAGTAATATAAATTTGAAATATTTTCTAGTACGAAATAAAGCCAGCCCGTGGGCTGGCATTATATCAGTTACCTTGGTAGGTCCCTTCAGTACCTTGTGCTTCACGACGGAGCAGACGTTTAGTGATCGCTGCTTGAGCCATGCGCACACCTTGTAGTACTTCATCGTTTTCTTCACAAGCAAATTTACCTTCTTGGAAGCAAACAAAAGTTTCTTCGATTACTTTAAGAAGGTCTTCACATGTAACACCATTAACGCCCACTTCTGGAATAACACCGTTTTGCAGCAGAATAACCAAGCTAAGTAGGTTATCACCAGGCTCAGCAGCAGGATTAGACTGTGCGTTAAACCCAGAGATTACGAAACGTTTAGGGGCACCAGACTGTGCGTCTATAGCTTCAGCTACGATCACCTTACCTCCATCTTCACCAGAAATAGCACTAGCTACTTCAACTGATTCAGCGGAAATAATATCGTGTGTAGTTTCTACATCTACCTCTTTACCACCATCGGTATTCGGTACAGTTTCAGTATCAACGTCTTTAATGTCTTCTGGATCGACATCGTCGATAGTGACATGTGACTTAACTTCTTTAACATCAACTTCGTGGGCGACGCCGTCTTCCGATTCAAGACCTTTAGCCCATGTAAGGCCAGATAGAATGTTTTGCATTTGGATTCCTTTTTTAGATTGAACTACACATTATTGCTATTAATGGCAATGACTAGTTCAACTGCCAGTGTCAACTTATCGGAATCCAATGTTGGAACTTCGGCTTTAATTGCATTTCGGATTTGACTACGACGTTTAACGAAAGACTTTTCTCCGGCAACAGTTTTCATTGTATCAGCGAGTCTGACTAGCAAGCGGCTAGCTGCCCCACTTGACTTGTAGACATGCTCGTCCTGTTGATGAGTCGCCTCTTGGAGCAATAAACCCAACACTACATGATAGTAGTAAGCGCCACTCGAAGTTCGACGGACATGGCTTCGGCAAAGTTGGTTGAAACTGCTTGCGCCATGATGACTTAGAATCAAACCCTCGGCTGCACCCAAAGCCCTCTGATATTCAGCACTGGTGTGCGGTAACAATACAGCCTCTCTTGAGAAATAAGCTGTTGCCAACCTTACACGAGCTTCATCAGTAATGATATTTACGGCCTCGGCCTGACGTTCATCTTCAGGAACAAAGGTGGTATACACGTATTTTGCAAAGTCACGGATAAGTTTCATTTGGATTCTCCATCGGTAAAGAAAGCGGTGACGGTATCAGGGTCGATGTCGTTATGTTGCAATACATGGGCCATTAGAGTAATATCTTTATCATTATCAAAGAGTGTCTCTTTTCGCACGAGTTCGATCAAGTCTTTGCTAACCTTCAAGCGATTGTTATGTTCTTTGATGATGTTAACTTCACGAAAGAAGTTACGGTATTCGTCACCGGCACAATTCGGATCGGGGCAGGTAATCAACTTTGCTCGCAGTGCAAAAAGAGTGACAATGAACATTGACCCGGAAACATCGATCTCAGAAAGACGTTTTGCGGCCAGACGGTCGAAGGATTCAAAGGCTTTACCTTTGCGATTCGAATGAGCCACATGGTAAAGGTTATCGATAGTGTGACGAGGACTATTCAGGAAGCCATCATCTACTACCAGTTGCAGGCGATCACGTGGGGTCAGGAATTTGATTACCAACCACAGGACGATACGTTTAAACATGTTGTAACCTCGATTAAGGGAATAAAGTCTGGGACCAATAGATCCTCTGTAGAATCTATCAGCCCAGTAATATTTAGAATCGAGATGTAGTCTGTACAAACGCCGATAGAGTTCGTGCAACATCCCCATCGAGTACCCATGATGCAAAGTTAGAGGGTGACCTCCAACTCTTAAATGACTGTACAGTCCGAGTAAGGTTTAAGTTCAAACGTTTACCGGCGTAGTATAGGTCACTCCAACTTTGAGAACAGAGCGTAGCGACATAGTCGTTGAACAGAGATTGTTCGTCCCATACTGCACCGTCCGTTAATGCTAAGGCAGTACCTAGCCCTGCATCTCCACTAACAGCTTCTGCCGCTGATGCAGTAGCCCAGCGTGCACCAGTTCCAATCCAACTCGGAGAAGCAAAGCCACCCTTAATAGGAATATGCATTACTTTCGAAAGATCTTTAATGCCGATAGTTACCTCACAACCCAACATCTCATGGTTAGCGTTCCAACCGACGTTACCTGTACCACGACGAATTTGGATAGAGTCCACAATACCAAGTTGGCGCTGAACGCGCCCTTTGTGGAACATCTGTACAATAAACGGTGCAGTGTATGCCGACCGTCCTGCCGAACGTGGAAGACCCATAGGCAAGATCATCGCTAGAGGTAGATAGATATTTAAGAATCTAGAAATAACATTGCCGTAGGGGGTAATCAAAGGAATCGTGTACTGTGCCGTAGGTAAGCTCGCCATGGCCGAATCCCAGTACTCAGGGACATCAACAAATGCTGACCCGGTGAGAATACTCAAGCCACCTAAATTAACCGCATCCAAAGCCCCTGTAACAAAGTCAGCTACCATACCAGTCATAGCACCGACCCCTTCAGTCACGTTACCGCCCATGAAGTTAAACGCTGCTGTACGACCTTCGTTCACCTTAGTGTTTAAGGTTTGTACGACACCTACTTCTTTGGTCGAGTTGCTAAAACTCTCAGATACTTCACCATTGTAATCCGCCCGTAGTGTAACGAATTGTTGACCGTCGTGCTGTGCCCCTACCACGTACTTATACATGTGTTGAAGGTCAGACCAGCTTGAGAAGAACTCATTATCAACAATACCTGTCGCATCCTGAGTGGCTTTCTTATCCACTGTATCCACATACTTAAGGAAATACTCACGTGCATCGATACCTGGATTAGGATCTTCTACGGGTTGAGACATTGCTTTTTCTGTAGCAGCATTAAGCTCGTCAATAGTTCTGGCTTTTTCCAGTAAAGCTTTAGTTGCCTTCTGAGACGCATCTGACATACGTTGTGCGCGGCCACTCAATGACATTACATCTACTCCGCCGTCTTCACGGAATAGCGTTGGAAAAATACGATGGATTTCAGCTAAATCCGCTTTGGTTACTTTCTCGCCGGGAGTAGCGAGCGCATCATCTTCTTTCTCCCAGAACCATGGTGTAATGCCGAGACCGATGGCGAACTCGTTTGCCAATGTGTTGACACTCGACCAGTACGTATGCATTGTTGGTTTAAAATAAAACCATTTAGATGGCTGTGATTTAGTAAGGAAATCAATTACCCGCATTGTACCTGTAATACCGAGAATAAATGGCTGAGCTGGGAGTGAAACTAAAAGACCAGCAGCGTTACCCAGATTATACCAGAGACCAGTACCGGCACCAGTGTTCGCCAGAGAAGCAGCGCTACGATCGTAGAAGTTACTGAAGAAACTAGTCCAACTACTAAATCTAGGTACACCAAAACACATGGTAATTTCTTGTTTAGTGTCGTCGTGTGCTTCTGAGTAGTACCGCCCCATACCTAAGAATCGATCACCATGACTGCGTCCACGACTAGGAACACGGATATCCGCATAACGAGTGTATTGAGGGAGCATGTTGATTGGGAAACTACCACCAGGGGATGTGTTTGTAAATTTGAAAGCTGCGGAGTTAGCGCCTCGACGCTTCGCTCCAGAACCATAACTGTTCTTGTCATAACTTACAGGAAGCATAAATGCTTTCCGTAGCCAGATGGGTTGTAAGTCTTCGGCCATTGTTGAAACCTCGAAAGGGATAAAGGTCGGTCCCGAAGGACCGACCATTGTTAGCGAAGGGTTACGCTGCTTTGTCGTTGAGCAGCCGGACGACCTTGCATGGTGGACGGATTCATATTATTACCTGAACCTTGACCTCCACTTGCGCCGACTGATGGTAACGATTTCAACATCTCTTTAGAGTTATCCAATTGAAGTTTCATCAAATCACGGATTTCGAATAATGTATTCAGTTGTTTAGTCTGAATGTCATTTACTTCGCTCGCCACTTCTTGATTACGTTTCACTTCAGCAGCACGACGGGTGTTCTGTGATTGCGCAGCATCCATTTGAGATTGCTGTTGCGAATCAGACGTACCGCTAGCTGAGTCGGTGGCCGTCGAATTAGTCGACGAATTACTACCTGAACCACCACCGCCAGAAGGTGCGCCCGGCATTGGTGTCGTATTGCGTGCGATATTCTGGACAGATCCAGTACCACTTCCTTGTTCAATGTTAGATGTTTCAGTTGAGCTTTCCGTTTTATCGTCAACTAAACTGGTATCATCTTTCAATTTCTCTTTTAGATTAGCTGAATCGGCAGCAGCCGATGTTTCTACCGCGCCCGGTGTTTGAGCATCAGCATTTGGATTATCGGACTGAGTAGACTCACCCTGCCTATATCCTTTACCTACCGTGTTCCAGAATTTGTCCATCTTTGCCTGGAACAGTTTGTAAACATCGGATATGGTCCTAGGTTGAGATGGTTTACTATTCACAAAGAAGATCGACATATTAGCCGAGTATTCTTTACTAAAGATTTTATAAGCCATCGCATTAGGGTCAGCTTTCAGGAACTTAATCGCTCCTCCAGGCCCTAAGAAATGCGCCATGTAGATATCAGTATCAGTTAAGTCTTTACGACCTATCCCTTTACTGACTCTATCATAGTTACTTTTGATGAACTCACCACCCATCAATGCACTTGCCCTAGGGTCCTTACGAGCCTTCCTTTCAGGGTCGGCACCAATACCTGGAATACCATATTTGGCGCCGTAGAGTTTAACGACTTCATCCCAAGTAGCGTTAATGAACTGGTACCAGCCAGTGGCTGTAGATGTAGATGCTTTCACTGTGTAATTAAACCCGGATTCAATACCCGCGATCACAGTTAACCAATCTACAGGTACCCCTGTCATTTTACCCGCTGCAAGTAACGTAGGGTATGCTGCTTTAATAGAACCATTTGCTGAAGGATAAGGTAATTCTTCAAACTTACCCCCTGTACCTTGCAACATTTCTCCACCGTTACCGGTAGATTTAATGGCCCCACCTTTTGCACCTCCCTCACCATAGTCTGGTCCCATACCAACTGCAATCTTAGCTCCCGCGTATGTATCTTTGGTAGCTTCGCTTGCACGGTCCCATGCTGATGAAATCGTTTCTTTCGTTGATGACCATGTGTCTTTAATGGTATTAACAATTTTGTCTGAAAAACTACCACCAGACTCGGCAGTATTCTTTCCAGCCATTTGATCAGAACCTTTCTGAGTAGGCGAATCAATCACCTCTTTCTCAGATTCTTTCTGAAGATGCTGCAATTCAACTTCAGCTAATTTCTTCAGATCGATTAAAGGACCCTTTACATCAAATATGCTGTCCCCTTCCCAGACAGTCTGATCGTGTCTGAAGTTTGCACCGATTATAGCTTGACCAACCGATACCTTATCGGCTCCACTCAATTTACCATCAAGTGTTTTAAGATCGGCAGATGGATTCAATGCTTTCGCAGTACCATAATAAGCACGGAAAGTAGGACCAAAACGTTCCATCAACCATTTGTATAACTTCGGACGGTCGGATGAACCAACTGAGGTGTCCTTCCCGAGTAACTCACCCGCGGCTACAAGTAGTTTACCGTCATCACCATTATAATCAACTACACCTTCGGTTACAGTCAGGTCTTTGGCATAGACGGCTTCAAGTGACAAGAGACTTCTCACTGACGCCATATGTAAAGTCTGAAGACCGTATGCGCGCATACGAATAGATTGAAGAGCTGTAACGGTATTACCTATCTTGGTAGTTAGGTTTGCAACGACGCCCGACATACTAGTAGCGGCGATAGCTTTTGCACCGAGAGGTACGCTGGCAATATCTTTAGATGCTTTATTTTCGGCTTCGACCTTATTGGCCGTGTTAAGGGCCGTATTCGCCGCAACCGCTGCGGTCGTAGCAGTCGTTGCTGTTTTAGCGACGTCGCCAGTTTCTTTTGGTTTGGCTTTATCGTCGGCATACTTCTTGGTCATCTCGTCAAACATTTTCTCAATTTTTGAGATATTGTCGACTAGGGGATAGTCTGGGTTAAATGGGTTGTCTAAAACGGCGTAAGGTGTATCACCACTATACGGGAATTTAATGGTATTTAAAAAATCACCTTTTAACTCATTAGGTAATTTATCATCAACTTCATTGATAGTGATATCCGATTTACCTATTTTCTGTAAACCAGCAACCCATGCGAGATAGATAGGTTTAAACCTCTTTTCAAGCCACCTAGAGAATGCCATAACAGCAGGCGGATCGTTAGAGCTAATACCCATTGCATCAAGGATTTCTTGTGCACCAGCGGCTTTAACGTTCATTGTTGGAGTTGCCGAATTACGATCAGTTGACTTTAGCAGTAAGTCTTCTAAGGCCATGACCTTCTTCTTATCGCCACCTAAGCTAAACATTGACAGATTCATAACACTGTCAACTAAACCTTGCTTAACTGGACTACCAACACCATATTGTTCAAATCTAAGTTCACGGAAATCACCATGTATCTCAGACCAACGTTTTGCACCAAGATAGGTACCACCTATTACGGCGGCTGCACCAAGCACAGGTGCCGACAATATACTAGATACACCGGTTGCTGCCATCGCGATGGCACGACCACCAAACTGAACAGCGGTCCTAGCTACTGTAGAGTTAGCCACCCATTTACCAATCTTCGAATCAGCAATGGCTTTACCCCAACGTGATAACCTACCGGGTCGACGTCTACGCCGTCTACCACCTCGTTCGCCATCACCTCTATCCCCACGTATGGAATCACCAATATCGGCAATGTCTTTTACGTCATCTAAACCGAAGCCTTCGTCTTCTTCAGATTCCGCGTCGTTCCCTTTCTTACCAAAGCCCAACATGGACGCCAATCCTGCTAAGCCACGTTTAAAGAAACCTTGTTGTTTTTCATCAGCTGCATCGGCTTCTTTTCTAGCATTAGGATTTATCCCAGCTTTCTTACTAGCCTGATCTTGCCAACTACCTTTTCGATTTTCTTTTGGCTTTAATCCATTAATAGCGTTAACTACTTCTTGGATAGCGGATGTCTGTTGCTGAGATGCCATCAGAGTAGCATCAATTTGAGCTTTCGCATTCGGGTCCTCTACCGATTCAAACATCGAATCGAATAGTTTACCGCCCATCTTAGCAAATCCACCAAACACTTTTCGGCCAGCCCAACCACCTACTTTAACACTTGTTTTACCTAACCACTTGTAGTACTTCTTAGCTCCACGCATATATGCATCACGGACAGCACGCATTGGACGCAAGATATACTTTGCCCATATACGTCTGTTCTTCGCTAGAATATGTCGTGAACCGTCGAAATTCTTTAGCTGTTTATACAGTTCGGGTGCGATTACCATTTCACCTTGGACATTATACATCGGTGAATAAACATCGACAAAGTCCTCAATTACTTTACCTTTATCATCGTAATATTCACCTGCCTGTAATTGCCTACGTGTAATGACAGGTACCGCTTCACCTGGAAGATAAGCGTTCTGGTTATCCATAACAAAGTTGAATGCCGCCGATGCCACGCCCAAAGCAGCCTTAGCTGTGAATTTAAGTGCCCCGAATCCAAGTGATGTAGCTGTAGAACCTGAAAACTTAGCACCGCCTTTTATCAACTTCAGGATTCGAGCGAACCCTTTAGTTGGGCGATAACGTTTACCCGAACGCTTAGACCATAAACCATTAGCGAACTCTTTAGCCGACAACACTAGATTACCAGTCTTATCGTAGATGTCAGAACTGATATCTGCAATAGAATCAATGATCTTACCAGCCGCATCACGATACTCACCATTCATCAAACCGCGTGCAGTGATGATAGCATTCTCACCTGGACCTAATGACCAATCCTGTTTGTTGAGTTCATCCGGATTGTTAGGATCACTAGGTTCGGCTGATTCCGAATTACTCTGATTAGTACTGCGGTTACGACCGAGGGCTTTGTCAACAATACCTTGCATTGCTTCGGTAGCTTTAACGGCAATCTCACCTTTAGGGGTGAGTAAGCCAGCCGCAGCTTCTGCAACGGTTACAACTGTCTGACCCAAGCGATTGATAACTTCACCGGTAATATCAGATGGCTTGGTAACAATCTTTTTGGTATTGACATCAATCAAGTCACCCATCCCGAAATCAATACCTTTGATTATGGGTTGAGTCGGATCAAACGAGCTATATAGGTCAGTCAACTGTTGCATGCCATCAACGCCATAGCCTTTCAACTTGTCTTGATGTTTAGCAACTGCATCTCCAACGAACGCTTTGTATCCACCAGACATGTTCTGTGGAGCATACCCACCTGCACCTGACATCATTTGAGAGAAGCTTTGAATACCAGGCGTGTAGTCTGTACCCTTTCCACCAGTTATGTCTGCAAACGATTCCTGGACACCTTTTGCCGCACTGCCGAATCTCCCCCGCATGGTCTTTAGATGCTTGGCCATTGCGTCACGAGCAGCTTGTTCTTCTGGGGCATACTTTTGACGGAACGCCCTTACTTTACCTTGAGCGAAAGCAGCGGCCATGCCAGGATGTGTCGGACCTACAAAGTCTTTATGGCCCTTCTTACCTGAATTATCTTCCCGATCTGGATCATCACCGGAACCACCTGGAGCATACGGATTATGGTCACTAACGCCTGACCGAAGGATCTCCCATATACGTGGATAGTTAATCCGATCTTGCCCCTTTTCAGTAATAATGATGCCCATTGCACGAAGTGGTTCAGTGTGCCCCGAATTAATAAGTCGATTAATCTCTTTAACTGGGTCACGTGAAATACTGCGAATATCCAAGAAAGCTTGAGAAAACTCTTGACGTAGTTTATGGTTGTCGGACGTATCCGACATCTTCCCATCTTCATCGAATTGGAATTGGCTACGGAAATGACTTTCTAACTCAGCGGCCACTTCTGGGCTAGTGCCCTGTGCATATCCGCGTGATTTGATATATGCTTCAGGATCGAAACGATTATTGGACGAGCTATCACGCAATAGACGTTCCCCCAATGCCTTCCGTGCTTGAGGACTTAGTTTACCGTCTTTGTCTATTTGGTTGAGTGCATCATTAATAGTAGACGAAGCCACTTTAACAGCGTTCTCAGGGATAATGCGGTTTTGCATATTTTCATGCGCCGCTTTCTCTAGACCAAATTTGCCATTAGTCATATCAAATACTTCACGGCCAACATCATCACGGCCAGTTCGTACCATACGCAATTCTTGCAGAATACGTGCCAAGTAACCGGGTATAGCGTCAACGATACTACGCTGAGTCGCTTGGTTAAACACAGCCTGCTGATCAATTGTTTGGAACGTTCCGTTCTGCAAGCGATCCTGTAATCCGAATTGCGGGACATAAGGAGCAATAAGATCTCGGATTGAACCTTTCCATCCATGTTGGTTCTGGTTATTGTTTACAAACTCCTGCAAGAAAGCAGGCATGTTATCCATGTAGTAACCGGCTTGATTATGTCGACCGCCATGCTTATCGGATAATCTGGTTAATGGACCGCGGGCTTCGCGACCAATCATTGGAACTAAGTCATTTATCAGAAAATCTGACAAGTAATCGCCAGCCAATTGGCCAGCCATGGAATATTTATTATCCCAAAGGCTCGGGCCACCCTCACCCATTTTCATCGCCGATACGGCCATGCTTAGTTTCTGACTAAGTGAGTTCTTTACACGCGACTGGGTTTCACCGCTATAGTTACCGTAAAACTGAGAAAGTGTTTTACCACCTACGGCTTGCACCGCTTTGGACATAAAACCGCGATTGTCTTTCTCTTGACCAATATTCATCAGGTCTTTACGGTTTGACTTTTGATGGTCAGCTAAGGCGGTATTACGTACTAATGCATTGTATGCACGTGCATTCAACTCAAGATGAGCTTCCGATAATTTAATGAGTTCCTTAATACCAAGGTAACTACGGAATTGGAGTTCCAATCCTTTTCGCTGGAAACCATAATCAACCTGTTCATTGTAACCACTGATACGTTGTAATGTATCTACAGCCATACCCATGGATTTCGCCATGAAGTCGAAACGTTTAGTGGTCAGTACATCGCGGATTGAGTTTTCTGCGCGGGTTTGATTGTGACGGGCATTCGCTGCCTGTTCGGATTTATTATGGTTGAGTCTATCGGTGAGAGCGATGTTATCCATCGCTGCTTTAATCTGATTATTATCAGCTTCATCTTGTCTTGCACGTCGAATTGCCGTCTGATCACGTTGGGATTGAACAGTATAGTCATACTCATCAATCTTATTCTCTAGACCTTGACTGATATTGTTGTATGTATCCTCAGACATGTAGTCTTTTACCTGAGGCATCATCTTCTGTGCACGTTTGGCTATGTATTGTAGATCAGCAGCGTTAGTACGCTCCAGAGAATCTTTGATATCGCGACCAGCAGCCATTGCCTCGTCTGCAAAGCCCATGACGTTTGATAAGCCATCTGGAGCAGCCGAGCGCAAGAAATTACGCACGATATCTTTCGTTTTAAATCTACCCCCGAGGGAGTCTTTAAGTCCAGTGTAGAATTGACCCAGTGGCCCTTGTTTTGGCGACTCGGAATCCATTGGACCAAAGATGTCGTCGAATTCACCGAGGTCCAGTACGACTGGGCCGCCCGGTACTTTAATATTGCCTTCACCATCGGAACCCTTAGGTTTTCTGAGAGGCACACTCTTTTTAGCCATTGTAATAACTCCATCGATATCTTTTAAGATTCATATCGTTGACACGTAAACACCCCACTGAGGTAAAGTAAGATGAAAAAGGCATTGTTACCCTTCAACATCGCCCTATTGATTCCAACCCAACAGCAACTTGCTATGTTAGGTCAGGTAACCAGTCATGAGATATTCGAGGGCTTAGGCGGTAACTTCCATGAGAAAGGTTTGTTCTCAGTTGAGATCTTTGGTCGTATCGGTTCAACCGACCGGGAAGCCCGCTTTGGTTACATAGATCTGGGATTACCTGTGATTCATCCCGTTGTCTATCGTAATATCCTAAAACTAAAAAGCTTCTATGAAGACATAATCCTTGGTAAGGCGTTTGCCATTTTTGATCCAGTACTAAAAGACTTCGTTAGTTCTAATGAATTAGAAGGCAAGACTGGATACACGTTCTTCTTTGACAACTGGAAGAAGGTTGAATTTAAGTCTACTGGATCGGGAATCCGATTGAACCGTCTACAGTTGATTGATAAATACAAAGATCGCTGTACTCTAAATCAGTTCCTAGTTTGCCCCGCGGCATATCGTGAGGTTGAGATCGACGCCTATGGTCGAACGACAATGGACGAAGTCAACGAGATGTATCGCCGTCTATTGATGCAGGCTCGTGACGTACCTGAATACTTCGGTCCTAACGATGACCTGAGTATCTACGACCGTAAACGGGTTGCCTTGCAGAACACGGTATTGGAAATCTACCTACATTTTGAAAAACTGCTCTCAGGGAAAGGCGGATTTATCCAATCTAACTGGGCTTCTCGTAAAGTCTTCAACGGGACTCGAAATGTTATTAGCTCCTTAGATACTAACGCTGCCGACTTAGATATGCCTAACCGCCCTAAATTTAAGGACGTGGCTATCGGACTGTATCAAGGTGCAGTGTCGGTTAAGCCTAAGACGATCTTTGGTCTACGTAACTCTGTACTCTCGGGTATATTTGATTCGCTGACTCAACAGGTCGAACTGATTAATAAGAAGACCCTTAAACTGGAACCTGTGAACATTGGTGTAGACACAATCGACCGTTGGGGCACTCCTGATGGACTGGAGAAAGTCATCAACGAACTGAAGGTCGTAGAGCAGCGTTCGAGGGCAATTGAGATTGAAGGGCATTACCTAGCTCTGGTATACCTCGGTCCTGATAACACCTTCAAAGTTTTCCGTGATATTAACGAGTTCCCTAAAGAACTTGACCGGAAACATGTTCGTCCTTTGACCTACTCTGAGCTGGTTTACTTGGCAGGCTTATCTATGTGGAACACCACAGTAGGCTTTGTTACCCGTTATCCGATCGAGAACTATAACTCGTCTATTCCTTGCCGTATGTACTTGAAGACTACCGTTAAAGGTGAGATTCGGTATCCACTCGGTTGGGATTGGAAACCAGATGACACTCAACCGGTTGCATTGGAATATCCAGTGTTTGAGTTGAATAAACCAGCCCAGTGGCACGACTCCATCAGTTTGCCTCCCGCAACACTCGCACCATTGACTGCTGACTTTGACGGTGACACCACATCGTGGATTGCCTGCTACTCAGAAGAGTCTATTGCTGAGTGCAACAAATTCTTTAAATCACGTCTTGCTTATGTACGGGCAGGTGGTGGTATTGCGTTTTCTCTGAACATACATACCTTGAACCTGACCCTTCGTTATATGACTGGGGAACCTCTAAAAAGGTCTTAGGCAATAAAGCTAATCCGAAAGACGTACCATCGCCGGTCTTATGCATTGATCTAAGTACCTCGGATAAGACATTATACACCAGCGTTTACTCTGTCAGTTCTACGTTAACGATCAACCCGAATACCATAAAAACCTGCATTAGAAGTAATCGCCCATTTTCAAAGAAGTACATCTTTATGTACGTCGATCTATTAACCCTTGAACCTATCCCAAGGAAGTAACCATGCGTTTAAAAATTGACCAGTTCCTGAGAAGCTTTGGTCTACGTCAGGCTGCGGAGTTACAGACTCCGCGACTTCACGCGATCGGCAAGTTTGATTTCCCAATGGAAACCGTTTATCACTTCCATTCGGATAACCAAGCTGTTTTGGGTCCTTCCCAAGTTGACCCAATCATTGCCAAGCTTAAAGGTAAAGTGTTCCTTGAACAGATCACTGAGCTTAAATCTGAAGTAGGTAATCCGAAACGTACATCGGTACTGGCCCCTACGCTGCTGAATGATTTCCGCAGACAGAACCGTTTCTTTAAACCACTACGTCGTGATGAGTCGGTTAAGCTAAATCAACAGAACGTTGCTCTTTTCAACTATAACTTACTGAACCCACTCTATCGTTACGTTGCTAGCTACAAAGCTAACTACTACCGTTGGGTGAACGACACGGCTACTTTCTGGGATGGTGTTCAAGACGCCTGTCAGCGCTTCCCTACTTGGAACCACTTCATCGAACTCCATGTACCTGAATCGATGCCTACCATGGCACAGTTCAAGATGCTGGAGACGTCGCAGACTCAGAACCTTCTGAATATCTTCGGCACTGGTGAGTTGCTGGACCTGTTCGATCTGTATCGGTTCTTGGGTCCAGAGCGTAAGACTTCTTTCGTGTCCCAAGTGGACAAGAAATATTTCCCTCAGATCAACTTCTTCATACGTATTCAAGGTAGCTTCTTTGTTATTAACCTTGGTAAGTTGGACGACTGGCGAGAGCAAACAGAAGAAGAAAAAGAAGCCGATAAACTCAAACTTCTTGAAGACGCCGTTAGTTATGAAACGTACCAAGACGCAGATGGTAATTTTGAAACTTACATCGAGAAACGTTCTCTTGAAGAAATGAATATCTCTGAACGTCTAGAATATGGTTTTGAAACCTTTACCGACGAATTCGGCATGGAGGCATACTTCAAGCCTGAGTTGATCCAACGTCGTTTTGTTAGTCTTATGACAACTCTGGTTGAATATGCCGCTGGTAACGACCAGCTGGTTGAGAATGATGCAAACGTTCAAGCTAATGCAATGATTGAAGCTGAGGCTGAAGAAGAACCAGATGTTGTGATCGATCCAGACGAAGTAGAAGATGCGGAGTTCTCAGAAGTAGAAGACGTCCCTGAGATAAAGGCTAATACAATACCAGTTGGAGACATTCCAATTGACGATGACATTGTTACGCCGCCTTTGAGTAAAGTATATCGTTCGTTTGATTTGGATGTAATGCAAGTTACTTTCGAACCGCCGCCGTCTATGGATCTTGAACGTACTACACTCAATATCGAGACGGATGAGATATCGGCAGCCGCCGCAAAGACCCTCAAAGTAGAGCAAGCTCGACCCGCTGCTATTGTAGATCAGACGTTTACAACTGGTGATCCAATGTTGGACGGAGTAGCTAAACGCGCATTCCGTTTAGCTAAGGTAGGTATGATTTCTGAACGTACGTTTGAACAGGCTATAGACGACGCACAGCGCTACGAGAACATGCCTGATCCTTTCGGTAGTGGTCTGACTGTTAAAGAGGCCATGCAATACTCAAAAGAAGACTTCGAAGTTCCGAGTGACGAGTTCCCTGATAAAACCACCATCATGGATAAAACCATGCTGCGCTCGGTACACAAGTCGATGATGCGTAAGTACGTCAAGAAGCTGTTACCGAAGGATATCTTGCAATCGATTATGGCTATCCAACGTCAAGGCGTTGCTGTAACCGATATCAAGATCCAAGAGAACGAAGACGCTATGAACCACACCCAAACCTTCTCGGTTACGGTTAAGCCTGTTCGGGGTATGAGTTCTCAACTTACGTTTACTGTTCCTGTAATCGATCGCGATGGTCGTTTCCTCAGCAATGGCGTAACGTACCGTCAACGTGTACAAAGAGCGGATAAAAAATCTACAATCCTATATTGAAGTCCGATATAGGTTTTTACATGACTGCTAGAAGATTCACCCTAAACGAATTCATTGAACGATCCAAAAGAAAGTTCGGTGATAAATTTAACTTTACTGATTCGGACTACCAGGGTAATAAAAAACCTATAGTTATCGAATGTCGTACACACGGTAAGTTTCACACTTTACCCGCGTACTTTATTCGTTCGCAATCTGGTTGTCCTAGTTGTGGATACAAATTAACGCTTGATGATTTCATTGTCCAAGCAATGGGTATTCACAATGACCGTTACGATTATAGTCGAGTAGAATGGGTTAACACCACGACCAAGGTTGAAATTGTGTGTAAGGTACATGGTTCATTTGAACAGGAGCCCTACATGCATTATAACCGTGGACGAGGATGTCCCAGATGCGCAGTTGAGAATTCTACGTACAGTACGCCTAAGTTTGTTGATAGGGCCAATCAAGTACACTCAAATAAGTACGACTATACTAAAACGATTTACCAGCACAACGACACACCTGTAGTGATCACATGTCCATTGCATGGTGATTACAAACAAAAGCCCCGTGTACATATTGAGGGTAGTGGCTGTAGTAAATGTTTTAGTGAACGTAATAGGTCCAGTAAAGAGGAGTTTATAAATAATTCACTGGTGACACATGGTAATCGATACGACTACACCAAGATAATCTATCGTGATAATAAGTCTAAAGTCATTATTACTTGTAAAGTGCATGGCGATTTCAAGATTACACCTAATGCACATGTCTCATGTAGGCAAGGTTGTCCAAGGTGTAAAGAATCAAAAGGTGAAACAAGGGTTCGTCAATTTCTTGAATTACATGGAATTAATCATGTCCAGGAACATCGAATAGAACCTCTACCTTTTCGATACGACTTCTATCTACCTGAAAAGAATGTTTTGGTCGAGTATCATGGCCAGCAACATTATAAACCGGTGTCTATATTCGGTGGTAAGAAAGGTTTTAGAAAGACCATAAAGCGAGATAAAGCGAAACGTGAGTTAGCCAAGCGTAATGGATATACCCTGATTACGATGAGTTATCGCCACTCATACAACGACTCGCTTGAACGGTTACTTAAAGCCAAGCTTACAAATTTAGGTTACGTCTTCAGGAAAAATGTAAATAAGAATGTCCGCAGTGTCAGTGATGGCACTAAGTAAACCTGTCTAATTGCGGGAAAACACCTTCAATGAAATAAGCTACCACTTACAAAGGGAAACCTAGTGTAATACTTGATCCAGTAATGGAAGTATCAAGCATGGTAAAAACGCTTAGTTCAGGTGCAATCGACGCAGCGAAGACCCTAAGTCGATAGATATGGGTTATGCTCAGAGGCCATCGAAAGCTACGCAGCTAAGGCTGTTAATGACACCAGTATAAAGTCTGGTGGTCCTAGGATTAAAGCAAGTAGAGTAGGGGAAACCCGAAACGGCAGGCTCCCCGATATGGGGATGATGATATGGTCCTTTGTTTGACGGATTGAAAGATTCCAATCCGGAAGGTTTCTCCATTAAAGGTAGCCCTTACTAGTTATACGAATAAAACGTTCGTTATGCGTTCTCCTAGAGCCGAACATGCCTTTGACTTATGGTTGACGCGTCAAATTGATGTTAAGGCAAGAGATGTTACCAATACGATCGTATCCAACCCAAGGTATGCTGAGTTAGACCTGTCGAAATATCACCTACCCCGTGTATATACAGCTATCGCTCAGAAGTTCTCCGGTTTTGATAACGGTTCCAATCACCTTTACTTCAACTATCCCAACCGAGCGACGTATTTCAAAGACAAGTTCAATATTGATCCTGAATTCAATGAACGTGACGGGATGGTAATGGTAGGTGTTCGCGATGGCTACCCTATATTGCTAGACAAAGGTGGTATCTTCTATCTCAAAGAAGGGCAAGAACTTGAACCAATGGGGACGATTCTTGATTTGACTGGTATCAATGCTGCTAAAGCTCCATTGGAAGCAGTAGATGTTAAAGTTTCGGGTAAAGACATTCCTATCGGATTTGTACTGGGCTATCATTTAGGTCTCACCAAATTACTCGATAAACTTGGTGTTAAGTACCAAGCACATCCACGTGGTAAAAGTATTGTTGTAACAGGTGACGATTACACATTGGCATTTAACGATGAGATCCTCGTGTTCCCACGTGATGATTATCGTTCGATGCTGATCTTGGGTGGCCTGAGACGCTACCACAAAGTACTGCGCAATTATTCCCGTCGTGACTTCGATAAGAAAGATGCGTATCACCGCCTGTTGATTGAGATGGACATGGGTAACCGATTCATTCGTGAAATCGATTTCCTATTTGAAGCTTTTGTTGATCCGATCACCGAAGGCATGTTGGTAGAGATGGGTGAGCCTACTGACTTCGAAGGTCTGTTGTTCCGGTCGGTTGAACTCCTGATGGAAGACTGGTCTCCGGGTGAGGTAGACGGGCAATACATGCGTTATCGCGGGTATGAACGTATCGCGGGTCAGATCTTTAGTTCTTTGTCCAAAGCCGTAAAACGCTATAATGCGCGTGAAGGTTCAACAGACGTTAAAGTGGTTTTGGACCGACACGAAGTCTGGACAAAACTAAACGACCCGACCATTGCTACTATTGAGGACTCTAACCCAGTTGCCAACCTTCGTGAACAAGAGGCTATGACATACCGTGGTGATGGTGGTCGAGCAGCAGTATCGATGGTTGCGCGCACGCGGGTTTATGGCGAGGCTGATCTGGGTGTTGTATCTGAATCCACGGTTGATTCCGGGGACGTGGGCATTATTGCGTACATGACTCCAGATGCTAACTTTACATCAATGCGTGGTTTGACTCGCTTGTTTGATCCATCGAAAGATGGTAAGTCTAAGCTGTTGTCGACTTCCGCTTTATTGGGTGTTGCACTGGCCCATGACGATATGAAACGTATCGGCTTCGCATCGATTCAGCAACAGCAAGGTCTGTATGCAGATGGCTATGATCTATCACCAGTTCGTACGGGTTATGAGCAGATCATTGGTCAACGTACTTCGAGTATCTTCGCTACCGCCGCTGAACAAGACGGTCAAGTGGTTGCCCTCGATAAGAACGGCATCACTATTCAATACGCCGATGGTGAAGTTGATTCGTTCCAGCTCGGTACTATACATGGTTCTGCCGCAGGTGTGGTGTATCCTCACGACTTGGTCACTAAGTGGAAGAAAGGTGACAAATTTAAACGTGGTGACACAATCACATACAACCGGAAGTATTTCAAGGAAGACCGTTACAATCCTGATCAAGTTTCTTTGATGCCGGGTGTGATCGGTGTGGTTGCCTTCAACGACAACTTGGACACCTTAGAAGACGGATCGGTAGTTTCTGAATCCATTGCCAAGAAGCTCAATACACAAACAACCGATGTGAAGAACGTTATCGTTCGCTTCGACCAGCATGTATCCGAACTGGTTAAAGTAGGCGACCACCTCGATCTCAGTTCAATACTGTGTATTATTGAAGACCCCGAAACAGCCGGTGGCTCGCTGTTTGATGATGCCTCGATTGAGACACTCAAACGACTGTCGTCCGCTACTCCAACTGCTAAGGTAGTTGGTACGGTTTCTAAGATCGAATGTTTCTATCATGGGGACATTGATGACATGTCTGATAACCTGCGTGAACTCGCAGAAGCTTCGGACAAAGCGCGAGCAGAGATTGCTCAGCAAACTGGACGTAACGCTTATTCGGGTGAGGTTGATTCCTCGTTCCGTATTAAAGGTCAGATCTTAGAACCAGATAGCATGGTTATTCGTATCTACATCGACCATGATATCCCGTTCGGTACCGGTGACAAAGCGGTACTGTGTAACCAGATGAAGACCGTTATCTCTCGTGTGATGACCGGTACTAACACTCTGGAAGACGGCACTCCAATCGACATCATCTTCGGCAACACATCTGTGGAAGAACGGATGGTAATGTCTCCTAAACTAATCGCTACTACCAGCATCCTACTCAAAGCTCTGTCCAAACGAGTAGCTGGTGTTTACCGAGGAACTGTAAATGCAAAAGCAAAGTAACAACGTAGTACACGGTCAGAACCTCGCGGTTCTGACTGCCGCAGCTGAACTGGGTTACGAAGCTATCGCTCGTACGATGGGCTCCGAATCGGCAGCCAACACCATCGAAGGTGAGTATCTTACTGCCAACGATATCAAGGCCAGTCTGATTGGTCGTATTCTTAAATATAAAGCTTACAACTAAGGAGCTAATACATGTACCAGACCGAAACTCTTGACGCAGTCCGTGATGGCGCACAACAGTTGACTCGGGAAGGTAAGGTACTGACATTGGGGAACCCTGAGTTCCCCTTGGCAGTATTTGCCGATACCTATCAAGTGGACGCTGAGCCAACCAATACCCCTCTTCCCGATGAAGAAATGGTAGCGGTAGAAGAACACTTTGATGATATTAATCAGGACTCCACACCTGCTAACGACGACTCCCGTGAAGCCGTAGTTAACAACCTGTTTAATGCCATTTCCAAGATTCAATTTAACACCTCTAACATTATTATTCCTGCTGTAAAGGCAATGCACCAGACATATGCCAGTATGCAACAGTCTGTGGCTCAGCCTGAATACGCCGTTAAACCATGGCGTTACCTTGCTCCACATGACAGTCCTGTCTTGGTTAACCATGTCAATACGCGTTATGTAAATGTTCGTCCAAAAGACACTTATGAAACCTATGAGCTGGCTCCTGTGACTGCTGATGCGATCATCGAAATGATGGCTATCAACAACCCACATCTTGAACAGGAGGAAGTTACTGAGTGGGCACTGCAAGTTGGCTCCGAACGTATCACCGCTGTATGGAACAGTCTGTTTAGTCAACCGGGTCCATTGGCTCCCGCTGGCCTGCCTTATTTGTCAGCAACAGCAGCACCCTTTAATGTGGATGATATCCTCACGGCATACTTTATTTGTGGTCATTACATCGACAACCCTGAATCTGTTCCGGGTGTATCGGTAGACCTCGAAGATTGGCAACACACCATGAAGTTGATGCACGAGATGTTCGGCTTCTATCTCATGCGTGCGTACCTTCGTCGTGCAGAAGCTCGTGAAGATGGTGAATTGATTCTCAGAAACGATGCTATCAATCCTATCGAAACTCGACGTGCTGTGGTAATCGTAAATGGTGACGTATTCGATCCATGGATCGTTGGCGGTGGTGATTTCCAAGCGGTGTTGGGTGCAGCCATCGAAAACACTGGTGTAACCAATCTACGTTACATCGAAGCTGGTGCAGATAAGTTTATTGCTCGCTGGCATGCTATCTATCCGTTGATCAAGCAGTCGGCTATCGATTACGCCGAACGTCAATGTATTAATAACGTTATTGCTACTTTCCGTGAAATCTCGCTGAGTGATCTATTGAAAGATCGTTGGTCACAAGAACTCGAGCCTAAGCTGAAAGAAAGTCTAAGGTACCTTCGCCGTGACGATTATGAGAACCCATACAAAGTATTCTCAACTTTGGTTTGCCGCGTGTATTTCCCTGAAGAGACGTATGTTGAATATCTCGACTCCATCGACTCTCTTGGACAAGACTTCCCTAAAGCTACAGTTCGTGAACTGAACACCCAGGCTACATTGAGTCTAGTTGCTCTGTTCCTGTCCAAACAAATCGAGATCGAAGAGTTCCTGCCAGAAATTGATCCAACAGCAGTTGAACAAGGTGGGACCGTGGACGATTCAGGCTTGTTGGCAGTTGTTGACTATGGTACCGATGGTGAAGAAACTGCCGAGGTTACTGAAGTCGATGATGACGTAAGTACTGACACCGGTGGCGAATTCGACGAGACTACCGAAACTGACATCGTTGAAGAAGATGGCATTGAGGGTGACGTAGTCGAAGAAACTGAAACCGTGGTTGAGGGCGCTGACGAGTTGAGTGAAACTACCGAGGACGAGTCTGACTTCGGTGATAATATCGACGAGGAAGAAGACCCATATGTGGAGTTGGATGAAGCCGAAGAGACTGTAGATGGTCAAGGTGAAGAAGAGGAAGCTGATGAAACCGACTCTGCTGCTGATGAAGCCGCTGAGCAGTCTGAAGAAACCGAGGAAGACGAAGCTGCTGAAGAGGATGATGACACCCCTTTGAACTAAGCCAGACTTCCAATGAAGCATGGGGTCCCGATGAACTAAAGAGGCGCCTCGCCCGCTTTGAAGAGCGGCGGGGTGAACCTATAAAGGAAACCATGAGGAAGGCTGGTTATCGTGAAGGGCCTACTAGTACATTTCGTCATCAAGGTAATACCTACTTAGTTGATGAACTGCTGGCTTTAACAAAACATCTTAAGTCGGTTGATTTCCCGCTCAGTAAGCTCGCATGGATGGTTGAAGACCTGTCCATCGACGATATTACTCGTGTAAAAAATGCAGATTTATCGTACCCTATCATAGTTAACGAATATACCCCAGGGAAGTTTGTTACACTTGATGGATATCATCGTGTAGTTAAGGCAATCCAAAAGAACCTAAAATATATAAAAGCCATTGTTGTGGATAAGACCATTTTTGATAAACTGCAACTAATGACTCCAGGTGTCGAAAGTAATAATTTCTTCACTAAAGGTGACGCAAGAGATGCCGCCTCGGTGGCATGTGATGTAGAAGGTATTGACCCAACACTATCGGTACCTGAACGCGTTGCCCGTCTACAGGACATCCACCAAGGCTCGCCGTTAATGTTCGAAGAACGTAAACGTAAAGAGTCTTATGAAGCTCGTGCTAAAGCCGACTATTTCTATAAAACACTAAGGGCCAAACTCGGCCAAGACTAAGGTTATACCATGGATATCTTCCAACTCAAACGAGATGCCGAATACGTCAAAGCGCGGTTGCATCGAACTGAGTCTGGTACGGTAATCTGTAGCGAAGCCTGTCGGATTCAGATCCCTGAATCCTTTACTGCTAAAAACCTCGCTGTCATTGGCAGCGAGGTTTTTATTTTCGGTTTCTTCCCGATCATCATGGGGGACCGTTACGCGGTAAACAAGACAATCGCTATGACGCGCATCGTTCCAAGCTCCACAGAAAAGATTGTTATTAAAGACGAACCCTATATCGAATTCCAATTTGAGCCAGGCGACACAGTTATCTACTCTACCGCATTGGTTGTAACCGATACCCTGACGTATTACATGTACGACCAGTTTATTGCTAAGGGTAACATCCCTTGGTATATGAACTATTTCGACATTGCAAATATGTTCGACACCGCTGATGAACACGCTGGAGTTAACTTGGGTGGACGTTCTGTAATCGAATTGATTATTAGTTCTATCGCTCGAGATCCCGATGATATGAATCGGCTGTATCGGCATATCCTTGCAAGACCGGAAGATGTACTAACTAAACCTCCAGTTACTGTACCTTTCCGTTCTGTTATTTGGAACACCTCCGATACGACTTCTAAACTCAACGGCGCATATTACACCGAGGGTATCAACTCGGCACTGGTTAATCCTAGTGAGACAGTTGAACTCATCGAAGAATTGCTCCGTACTTAATCGGAATGTTCTTATGAAACTGAATGGTATTGTTGTGGGCCGTACGGTCCCTAATCCCATGGGTCAGGTTCCAACTTCACACTCGGCTGTTACAGTCGGGTGTGCGATGTTGGCTGGCACCAACAAACGTGGTATCCTCCCTGCTGATGCTGAAGGCTATTACACTCTGGTGGTAGGTAGTTATGGTACTCATAACTCTGCCGGTATGTTCTACGACGAAGCCTCTGGTCGTTCGATGTTTGAACCTAACAGTGCTCTGATGCGCCGTCTGAAGAAAGGTGTTCTGTTCATGGAATTTAAACATCCTGAACCGTTTACTGATCTAATGCTAGATGGGCGTGTAGTACGTAAGCCAATGACTGACACTGAGTACCTTTGTCGTATTCGTCAGATCGATGACAACCGCGTGTGTGCTCATATTCGTAACCTGACTTTGATGCCAGGTAAGAATGAGGAAGGTAAGCCGGTTACTATGGTAATCGCTGAAGCCAAGCCATACGGTCCTTTTGCTAAAGTATTTAAAGACTCACTGGACAACCCCAATATAAACACTTACTGTTCCGTACGATCGATCACTCAAGACGATCCGTATCGTGGAGTTAAGTATACCCGCGAAATCTCTACTTGGGACTTCGTCGGTGAGGGTGGTATCTTCACAGCCAACAAATATAGCTCTCCAGCTCTTGAGGGCTTCTCTGAAGAACAATGCCGCCCAGAACGTACCATCACACCAGATACGCTTTGGCGTCTACAGGATGAGGCCGCAAGGCGAACTAACCTTGGTCTTGAATCAGTAGTGCATGATGTTACTGATCTGATTAATTCGTTGGGTTGGGAACGTAGTAAGGGTATCCGTCGACCTAACTGGTTACGCTGAAGCAAAAAAGAAATACAGCATAAAGCCCCTCCTTGCGGAGGGGCTTTATGCTGTTACGGGCGAATTACTTCAATCAGTTCGCGAAGTACATCTTTGAGCTGATCATCCGTCAACTCACCAGTTGGTACTGGGATGATGGATTCATTGGCCCAACCACGATGATGCTCGAGGACAGTGATATTGAAAGCACTACTCTCGATCACAGTGAGTATAGCCTCTATAGGGCTATCTTTAAAACAAACTGTGAGCTCGTCATTGTCGTTAAGGTTACCAATGAGTTGAACCCCGCCCGGCAATTCAACTTGGTCCAACAGTTGAATAAAACGGTAGTAATTACGAAGCGGCGCTGAGAGTTTCATCTTGAGTTGTCCTTATTGATTAGCGGCTTGTTTAACGATTTGCAAAGCCAGTGGTGACTGGTGAGTCTTGGTATGACTAACCAATTCAGACACTGTAACGCTGATTGCGATAGCCAGCATTTTGTAGAGTGTCATGAAAACATAGTCATCGAGTTCAAGGGGGAGGTTGTTGGTGAGATCAATATCGGGCCTCCCTGTCAGCGGGTTGTCAAACATCGTCAACACGCGACAGGTCTCATCTGCTGTTTTGATATTTGCCACGAAGTGACGGCCATCGTTTCGACATTCGAACACATTGTGACCGGTCAGTTTTGTTGCGTCAATGAGGCGGTGATACAGCTTTCGCTCAGATTCGCCTGGGCAGCAATGACGCACCGAAATAATGTATGTATTCAACAGGGCCAACATGATCTCTTTGCGATGTTCAATGTTCATCTTTTTGTCCTCAAAATACTTGGATATTCATGCTTGGGAAATTGTTACGCTCTGCGTAGCTTTTCAACTCATCGTGAATGTCCCGCAGAATATACCCAACAACCTTTTGGCCTTCTTCCAATGCCACTGGGTTTTCATACAACAATTCAATACCAATACACTCGTGGTGTTGCGCTTGAAGGCGAAGTTTGTAAACCTGATCCAATCCATGAACGGTCCAGGTCAACCATGTGTCGTAACGTTCTTCTCCAGGTTCTATGGAGAATATGACCATTACCTCACCATTGTCAAACATCCTCGGTATGCGGGTTTTATGAAAGTCTACCCCCAACCATGAGATGTAAGAATTTGAAACAGTATTCAACTGTGCCTCGAGAATCTGATGAGCTAGTGATCTATCCATCAATAGTACCTGCCTCTTTGATGATTGCGGATAAAGCTTGTTCAATCCTTTCTTCGCGAATTGACTTACTGTTATTGATTAGGTCAGTCGCGTCTTTAGGTGATAGCCGATGATCACGCATTAGATGTTTAAGTAGCTGTGGCTTAAAAAGTCGCAATGCTACACCCCATGGAATTTGAAGCTCGTCTTGATCGTTATCCATCAGCTACCTTACAGAACGGTATTTTCAATTTTCAAATGCCCGAACTCTTGATCATCTACCAAAGAAAGCAGCAAGCACGGATCATTTGGTGTGAAATTGTACACCATGTCGTTTACCTGATATTCGACTTCATAATAATCGAGAAGTCCTTTAAGAAGCCCAATTCTGTCCAAAGTTGGGGTGACGCTCAGTAGAAGTGGTACCCCCGATTTATTTACATACTTCAGGACATTGTTGATTTTATCAACAAAAGGTTGGGCATTTTCACGGTTCCAAAATTCGATGAAGACCCAGTTACCATCAGGGCGGTCATGACCGCCCTGGAAGAAAGCGGCCGCCTTACTTCTGACAATGTACCATGGATCGTTGATGTGATTTGTAGCCATCACTGTACTGAAAATACCGTGCACAAAAGGTGTCACTGCATCGCCATGAATATTGATGCCTGGACCTTTACCTGGATTTTCTACGATATGTACGTACATGTTTTTCTCCTAAAATTATTTGATAGATGTGTGACTTTAGCAAGAAGTTCCATTCAACTACGTTATTCTGGGTTGACGATGTATCGAACAGATTGCTCAATAAGGCTGATCAATTCACTGTCGTCAACATCGAAAGGTACCGAGATACTGTAGTCACTGCCATCCGTTTCATTCGGTGAGAATACCAGGTCGAAATGACTGTTGTCATCAAACGAAACAGTGATTTCGGGTTGATATCCAACAATACCGTACTTAAATTCACCCTCGTCCCACCAGCCTTTCAGTTCACCGTCTTCGAGTTTATGCTGTTGCAACAACTCCAATAGTTTAGTAAAGATACGGGTTTCAGTTGAGAGATTCATGGTTTAATCCTTTAATTAAATGGTTAACTACATAGAAGTAATATAGCCTTTAAATGGGTTCTAATACCGACATAGAGTCTCCCCTAGGGGAGACTCTATTAAAGGACGATATAAGGGTACATATTCTTAAGTAAAGCTACCCCTGACTCAACTCGATAAAACGGTGCAGCAAGCATTGCATCACGTAGATCATCATTTGTGGCCAACACGAGACGAGCGCCTTCAGAAGCAAGTGTTAAATATTCTAAATCCCATACTGTTTCCGTAGCAAACGGATTATTACTGTCTCCTGTTTTATAGGTCCTATTGACGTAAAACCAGTTAGGTTTCAGACGGTTTAATATACTTAACAACTGGTAACCCTGATGCACATAATTTGGTTTTGTTTGTTCACCAAACGGACTAGTGGCGTCAACAGGAAAAGGGCCGCCTTGCACGCATCCTTCTGGTATTACGTAACCGCCCAATAACTGAAGTGGGAACGCCGGGTTATCTGCAATTAACGCCGTTTCACCACCATGGGTCATAAGGCTTTCAATAACACTGAGACTAGTGGAAGGTGATATAGAATCAGACGCTCTTTTAGTTACGCTAAATCTAAAATCGTCGCTATAACTATATTCGTACTTTTTATCGGTGTCGTTCCATTTAGCTCCATATGCCTCATCGACTAGTTCAGGGATACCCCAACGTGTTACCTCAGTTAGAACACCTTTAATGAGTGCTGCCTCTGCGCCCAAATCGAAGGTCTTTACTAAAGTGTTCCCAGTGAGGTCACTTATGAATCCCATAACGCCTGTAACGTTCTTATAACCAGTCTGCACAAATGTTCTATCTACGCCATTAATGATCGTTTTAACGGAATCGATCATAGTGTTGGCGCCACGTACATATCCAGTAGCCTGGTCGGCGCCAGTCATGTCCCCTAAAATTGCCCGTTCAAGGGTTTCTGAGATATCAGTAATTGCCGATCTTGATCCGCCTAATGCATCCCTAATTCTATTTTGAGCCGTAGGTATATCCATACCTTTGTCTAGAATTGATGCTCCGATACCTTTTACAACTTTTAATGAGCTACCTATAATCCCGTCGAGCCCAGTGTCAAACGCGGATATTTGAGATACTTTTTCATTTTGCAATTCAGTACCGACGTCACTATAAACATCGATCTTCTTGACTGCATCACTCGGGATACCTGTAAAAGTTGGAACAGCTAATGATAACATTGTAATCACCCAAAAAAGAAATGTCATAAAATGGGGTACCGAAGTACCCCACTCTATTATGCCTCGTCAAAAATAACATCTGGCCATGGCAGTGTAACGCGGACGGTCAAACATAGATCATCATTCATCGTAAACCACAAGGTACTACGGTGACCGCTGCTTTTATTTACAGCGTACCGACGGGTTGTTTTGACAAACCCATATCCTTTCTGTTGCATACAGGCTATTAATCCGTAGACCTTTTCCAACTTGGTATCGAGTTCTTCAGGTATATGTTTAGAACACTCATATTTCGAATGGGTGAGTTCAGGTAGGTCGATGTACATCGACCGTTCTATAGCTTCAAACCGCAGTGATCCGAAATGCAGGAAAACCTCAGTACCTCCCACCGTAGTATAGCTGACGTTCAAGCCAGAACCACCATTCAACGGAGAGCGTACATGCCAGTCAGGATTATCCAATCGCTGAAGTTGTGGGCACTCATCCACTTTAGTCTCAACTACTGTCTTATCGATACCTGAGGTATCCAACGCATCCGCCAGTGCATTTGCGGCATGGTTATAGCGATTGGTGAGGTAGCTTTTGAAAGTATCGCCATAAGCCTCAGCGAGGATCTTACGGTGGGTATCACGCATCATGATTGTCGAGTTTTCATTACGGGCTGCACGGAGAATAGCCGCTACTGCTACACCCGACAAATGAGGGCGCATCCAATCTGGGAGTTGATTACCTTGAACGAAGATTCGGTATGTGTGAGCGAGTTGGTCATTGTCGCTTGGACCACGCATCAGGAAGCCTACGATTTCCTGCGCTTTCTCAACGGAGGTACGCAGTGATTGGGCAAGCTGTTTGATGGTGACACGTTCCTCGTTGATCGACTTGTTAGTGATCCACGCCAGAGCTTTGGTGTTCAGGGCATGCAACTTGAGGGTTTCTTCTTTAATGTTCATGTCTATTACCTTTTAAGTTAAGTACTAATACGGAATTGGATTAGTAGTTATGTTACATATCAGTTTTATATAAATCTGAAATAGATTTAAATAGCTAATACCTTTCTGACAGTTTCAACCCACTCTTGTTGAGCAGGTGTGATCCCTTTTCTGGACCATACGACTTCTGTCTTAGGCCCATACTTCAGTTTTAGGAAAGGGTACTTTGCTAGTTCAATGCGAAGCGTCGATTCCATCAATTCCTTTAACAAAGGAACGTAAACGTAATCTGATTTATAGTTTTGATTAGCGTAAGTAATATTTCCTTGCAGGTACTCGCCGTGCTTGGAGCCAGTAATGATGTAGGCCCTAAGGCCCTCATATGACAGAAACAACAATCCTGTCAATGTGGACTTAGGGTACTCTATACTGAAGTCAAACTGCTTAGGACAGGTTGCTGGATCAGACAGATCAAGTACGCTCATAACTACTCCGAGAACTTATGGACGGTGTAACCTTCTTCAGTCATAACTACGGTATCACCGGGGAATAGATCATGCGACTTGCCAGTGTACTCGTCGATGAAGTCGAGTACGATGTAGTCATATGCACTGGACTTGTCACTGATACTCAGATGCTGAGTAGCCATCAGCAAATTGATATATTTGAGGGTACCCTCGTTACTAGCCACGATTGGAGTACCATCATAACCGTCCCGAGTGCGATCGGCATGAGAACAACGGAAATAGTTGATGGTGGTACGCTCGTCGATAATCCCAGCCTGAACCTGACGCTGATAGCGGTCAACGAAGTTAACCACCCCCGATAGGGTAAGTTTGAATTCGTTCTCATCCAGCAGTTCGATGTAGCCGCGCGTGGCTACATCTACGGCTTGCCTGCGATGGTAATCAGTATCAGGGATCTTAGCCGGGTTGTCCATGAAGCCCAAGTACAACAACCCCCGACCTCCAGCTTTCAGGTCACCTACGGGAGCTTCCACTTCAGTCAACAACTCTTTTGCATTTTCCATGATTACTCCACAAAGTAAGGGTCGGCGATATAGATCGGGTGAATTGAATCGGGTAGCGTACGACGTAACTCAGGGGTATCTGCCCACTGTAATGTCAAGGTGTACTCCTCCGCTTTAGGGCGGAGTAGATGTAGACCTTTACGAAACCCATTCCAGCTCAAACGTGGGTCAACGATCGATCGCTTCAAGCCTTGAACGTTCTTGTTTATCTCCGTCTGAGTCATACCTACGACATTAGCCGGGTTTTTGGTATAATCCTCAAAAAGCTTTTCCCACCATACATTGATGTCGGGGTGTTTAGAGCCCTCAGTTGCCGCTACGTGTCTGAAGAGGTGAGCCATCAGCAATGATGGCGGCTTCGCTCGACTGAACAGTTCACAATGGTTCCACTTAAATTCATTTACAGTTGGTTTATCTTCCGCGTCAGTCGGGTCAACGTTAATCCGATAATCACTGGTTGATCCATCTTTCCAATGCAGCTTAATGTCAAGATAAGCTTTGTGTGGTCCGAGGAAATCAACAGCTTTACAGAATGCCTGCCAGTTCATATCGTCCGCAATCAAAACCTTATTCAAGTTACCTTTATCAGGCTTGACTTGATTATGGGGCTTTTCGAAATAATTGTTCAGTAGACGTCCCCAAGTAAAGCGGTTCATCTTACGCCACAACAAAACTTCTCGAAAGAGATAACACAAAACGCCTTGGGCACGCTTAGTACCCTTGAGTGGATCAGACAGTAAATCGTTTACAGAATCCATTAGCTCTACACCTACGGTGAATTAAACAGGGTTCGATACTACGGTTAAATTTTACCTGATTGTTAGGAATCCTTTAGTTGGTTTACAATGGACACAGTAACGCTCAGGATATCATTGTACATCCGATTCAACATACGGCAATGATATCCGGGCGGCATATTTTCAATGACATCACCATGTTTATTTATTGCATTTTTTAACATGGTTACGCCATCAAGATAAGTAATCGATCCCCCACGAATACCTGCGAAGTAGTCATCCATTGTGATATCCTCGACAGTCGCGAACTGATTGACTGAAAGTTCATGGATGGCATTTTCATCATCCTGTGCAAGTGACCCAGTAGCTAATGACAGGATATTGGTGAGTTCCACAATCGTCTTATGACGAACATGGACTTTCTCGTACATCATTTCTTTAAAGGTTGGTCCATTATCAAAATGACTTAGATCTACTCTATTCCAGAATTCAACAAGCATATATGGCAATACTGTAATTGTTGTATCCGCCTTTTCAAACTGCTCAAGATATTTTTTATACGTGTCTTTAGGAGTAGTCCGAGTCCATCTCTTCAGCATTCGTTCGATTTTATCTATCATTTTATAGACCCTTTCAATTAAACGTGTCGTACGACATAACTATATTCAGTCAGGTAAAAATTTATGGAAGACATTAGCAATGTATTCATCGATCCAGAAAACCCCGAGATTGACTACGCGGAGTTGGATTTTGATGAACAACTTAAACATACGCAACGAATCAAAGGTCGGGTATTACATAAACTAATTTCAGATACTTCAGGTTTACCCACCGATAAAGATGGCGTTGAACTAATTCTGAAAGTGGCTGATTCGATGGATAAAACGACGATTGCCAAGAAACGTTTGGCTGTGGATGCAAAATCTAATGACGATGCATCTAGTATTCTCAATGCCATCGTACAGCTGGTTCAATCTACAGGTGGTAAACATCCATCCCTTATTGAGAATGGTGCAAATCCTGTTGCCAACCAAGACCTCGGTGAACTACCCTCTTTCGAAGGTACGCATGCTGAAGGTGAGGCTGAGATCGGCGTGATCGTTGAAACCTCAGATAACTTCACTCGACGAATGGATGTCATCAACAGAGAAAACATGCAGCGGCGTGCGGAGGAGATGGGCATCACTGGTGATGACATCCCTACCGAAACACCTGCGTAAATTACGCCTCTCCGCAAGGAGGGGTTTTATGTCAGTCAGTTCTGTTACCTGTCCCGAATATTTCGATGTTATCTCCAATCTCTACTTTTACAATGGATGGAGCCTCAATGGCTACGGCAATCTTTTCTTCAATGGTTTTAAGTAATTCGTTGTTACCTCTAACTGTTTCTTCAAGTTCTTCTTTGACATACAACATAGCAGCTACTGCGGCCATTGTAGTACCGATTGTTACGATTACAGGAATGTTCTCATTCACTGCTTTCTTTACTGATGTATACCAGTTACTCATGTTAAACGCCTTATGTTAGTTAACCTCTAATAAGGAATAAGAATAAAGAGTTTTATCTTTACTCCCCCCTATAGAGATAACCCCAACAGTATTATTTACCACGACCTTTAGTAGTCGTTTGAACAACTGTCTTGACGCCCATTACAGTTGCAGTAGCTACTGCGAACATACCCATCGCATACGCCATATTTTTAATGTTGTTATCAGTGAAGATTGTTTCAGTTGAATCCATCTTTACCCCATCGTTATCAATTACGTTGTCTTTTAAATCGTGCTTGTCGATAATGTTACTAATGCCGAGTAACGCATTAGCATCCACTGGGTGTATACGTAGGCCGTTGGCTATATCGGGTGTTAGACGAATATGGCGTAATTCTATCCCCTTCATTCCCATAAACCAGAAGTCTCTGTTTAAGACCTTTACATTGATTAACGTATCGTTGTGATACAACCTAACGTCATGCCTAACCTTAACCCACTGTGGTGCTGTAATGAACGCGTACGGGCTCTCGGCACCAAGTAGTACAGTGACGTCTTTCAACATCATGGATTAAGTTCCCTTCAGTACATCCCTTGTATGATATAAATTTGAAATAAAATGTATTAACGGCATAAAGCCTCCCCTAAGGGAGACTCTATTTATCACCGTATAACAACGTTCTTGTTGAATTGGACTGGAACAGTAATGTTCGTTGGGTCGAGTACCATATACTCCGCACTATTAAACGCCCCATGTTCACTACTGAAATGGGAAATATAAAAAATTTGCGAGTAGTGGCCATTCTCAATTAAACGACTGATGAATGGAATCAGGTTAGCTCGGTGTTGTTCATCGAAGGTACGACCGAATTCGTCAAGGAACAACGGATAGTCTTCCATACCTAAGAATTTACGAATAGCCTGCTCAAAGCTGAAGTTAACCATCTCAAGTTGAGAGTCTGAACCTAGAGAAATATCGTCCGCAATAACTGCACCATTAGAAACGTTCAATGGGAAGTTATAATCGAGTTCATCTTTCTCCACTTTGGAAGGCATTACTTCCATTGGGTAGGTCCACACTTCACCGATGAACGCATTGACGTAACTCACTACACCCTGCATGAATCCCATCAGGTATTTACCCAGTAGACCGCCATTAGGGGAGAGTGCCTTAATCAACAAATTAAGATCAGAAGCTACCTCTTTAGCAGAGTTTACTTCGTTCTCCAACACACGAATCGAAGTCTCACGTTGTTCGGAGATATTGAGACGGCGGGTACCCTCAGCCAGTTGGAGTTGGGTTTCAGTGATCTCGGATTCAAACGCTTTATCCAGTAGCCATTCCGCATGAGTCATTGCACGAGAATGCCATTCAGCGTAACGTTCCAACAACGTGTTGATCTCACGGTTCATGGATTCAATATCACGCTCACCCTGTTCGATCTCACGATAGAACTGAGTGACCTCAGTTTGCTCACGGTATTTGTCAGATATACTGTGCTCGAGTTCAAGCATTCTTTTACGAGTATAGGCGACCGAGTCAGAGTCAATCTCTTTAAGCGTCCTGAGACGCGTTTGGAGCGATTCTAGACGAGCAGAACCCAATCGTACGTCGATTAACTTCTTCATCGTCTCATGCCATCTACTGGCGCTTACAATCAGTGCTTTAGGGGTGCGGAACATTACTTGGGATTTAGACAGATGATCCCACAATACACCAAAGTCCGAGTATTCGTTTTGAATCCCTGCAAAGTTGCTAACATGAGTACGATATTCTTTAAAGAGGTCGATGTATTCCTCGTCCTGTTTTACAGCAAGATCTATCTCGTCCATCTTAGTGGCGAGCTGGGAAATATATTCCTCCAAACGAGGACCCTCAGATTCATCCACACCTGGACGGAACTCATGTTCACATTTAACGCATACCACAGTATCACATCCTTTCAGACGTGACAGTCTTTGACTGGCTGTTTGATAAGCTGCATCCATCTGACGACGTTTAGCTACATTACCTTGAACGTTTTGCAATACTTGCTCATAGACTTGGCGTGAGATATATCCATCGGCATTTTCAGGAAATGCATTTATCGATGACATCCAACGACTGAACATGCCGTCAAGCCGACGCATCGGTTCGTTGGTGATATCCAGACTAAATACAGGTAGTTCTCCGGCGATGCCATCTAACTCCGCCTGACCTTCCAACACCACTTTCTCAAGTGCTAAAATCTCAGTCTCAAGATTACTAATCTGTTCAGGGGATACTTCAAACTCGACCGTACTAGAACCTCTGATAGACTCCAGTTCTTCAGCCATTCGATGGATCACAGCCTGAATGGCTGAACACTGTCCTGAAACAAGTTGCTTTTCCGCTGCAAACTCTTCTCGGGATCTTGCATTGAATCCAGCCGGGACCTTTGGGTATTTGTAAAGGATGGATTTGGCACGTTCCACCAAGTTAGCCAGCGCATTGGCTGCTTCTTCTTCATTATTGAACCCTTGCTTGACATTGGGTTGACGAGCAGTGAATAATTGATTCAATCGCTCATTAAGCTTCAGGTTAGATTCACGCATCAATTGCATTTCAGCATCTGATGGAATATCGTGGTTTTCATTAACCAGTCGACGGGTGATGGTATCAACTGTACCTTTTTGGGAACGAGATTCAATCTTAAGTTTCTGGAATATATCGAATGCATAATCCAGATTTACCACTGACATCTTAGTCAATAACTTACGACGGTCTGCGGTTGACAGATCAGTGAAGAGTGTGCGACCGGTCATGATATCGTGGATCTCGCGCGTTAAACCAAACTCCTGTAGACATAGATCTTCTTGGATCTTAAAAGTACCTCCTGAATTGAGTTCCTCGTCATTACGAATAAACGAGTGACGTCCCGTACCGTGGTCATATACCGACTTAAGGATATATTGATTACCGTTGTGATAACAATGGAATTCTTTTTCACCCCCTTTTACAAAAGCTTTATGTCTAGCTGGGATAGGGGACATTTCATCCATAATACTGGATTTACCTGAACCATTGGAACCGATTATTAACATCAATTGTTTGGTCGGGGTCCATTCGAAAGATTGGATACCTGAACGCATCAATCTTTTGTATGATTTGAGACGTAGTAACTTGATCTGCATTTAGACAATCCTTAAGTAATCTTATAGATGAACATTATCAGTAAAGGTTTATTACAATGACTAAAGATATAAAATCTTCATTATACTTATTCAGTGTGGGGTATGTAACAAAGAACAAATCGTATGGTTCGCGTCTTATCCAAGCTCTACCTGTTGAGTCTGCTTCTGGTACGGACGGTGAGGTTACCCATAATCCAGTAGAAGATATACTTAAAGGTATTGATGCCAAGGGTGACGCTTACGAAGTTAAAGCAACCATGACACGTGACCTTGAATGTGAATGGTATCCATTTGAAGATAATCGTGTTACACCTCCAGCCGTAAGGCGTGGCGAACTGGTTGAAATATATCGACTAGGTAATTCACCTAAGTACTTCTGGCGTAGTATGAATATGCGTAATGGATTACGCACATTAGAACATGTGGTTAATGCATATGCCGCCACGCCGAAAGCCGGTGGTTCGGGCTTGTCTTTTGATAGTTGTTATACAACTGTTATTTCACCACTGAATGGTTATATAAATCTGCAAACAACTAAGGCCAATAAAGAACCATATGCATACACTATACAACTTAATACCAAAGAAGGTATCGTTGTTATAAAGGATGATGTTGGTAACTTTTTTGAATTGAATTCGGAAGAATCTCGACTTAGGTTACGCAATGCGGATAATTCTTATATCAACATGGAGAGAAAGACAATTGATCTTAAGGCAGATGATTACATTCAGTTAACAGTGGGAGGTACGACACATAGATGGACACCTACATCGATTGAGTCTGACACTACGACTACTACAATAACGAGTAGTTCAAGGCTAACATTGACCGCACCTCAAATCACCGCGCAATGCGCCCGTTGGGATTATATCTAATGCCTGGAGTATCTATCTGCAATATTGACACAGCCGGTGGTATCATAAAACCCGGACCTAATCTAAAAGTATTTTATCACGGTAACCCTGTAGCAGTCGTTGGCTGTGAGGTTACCCCACATGGCAATGGCCCGCACCAAGGGGCGGTAATGGTAACTGGTTCATCTAAGGTATTCATTAGTGGTATACCTATCTGTATGGCTGGATCACTTGCAAGTTGCGGTGACCGAGCAACCGGTCAACCTAATTATACTACTAGTTCTTGACAGCATAAAGCCCAGCCAGATGGCTGGGCTTTATGACTTTAAACACCTTCATGCTCATAGTGATCAACACAGTGACCAATAAAGTTCAACCATACATTCAATGTAATGGCCAACCAATGCATGAAGTTATCCATTGGCTCAGCGAGCTTTTTAGAAAGTTCGCCAGACACAGTCATAACTAGTTGAGCTACTGGTACGAGCGATTGGTTCTCTGTTCGCTCCATCGCTTGGCGAACACTGTCATCGACAACTGTCTTTACAGAATTAAAATCCTGACGACCAGTCTCAGCTTTCTCGGCTAATGTAAGGATTCTAGAAATCTCTTCTGTGAGTTCAGTTAAATCACGTACCGATGGCAGATCAATCTCACGCTCTGATTTATCAGCAACGTTCAGACTTAGTTCTTGGAAATTCATCTGAAGAGCTTTAGCTACGGCGTCAGCGGTATCAGAATTTGTTCGTCGGAATTCATTTACCATCGATTTAGGATCGGTGTAAACGAAGGCTGTGTTACCTACTAACGCAGCCCCTCTCTTCATGTTCTTAACTTGACCACTCAATTCGCCTTGGCGAACATCAGTCGAATTAGGAGGTTCACGGAAGTTACGTTCGAACGAATCAGCCAGTTGCTCAATGATGGCATGTGCTATTTCTTTATTGTTCTCACCGGTTGCCCGGTCGAGAATGTTCAGGAATTGACGACTGCAATTGCGGGCAATCTGCGTAACACTTCTAGGGTAAACGTTTAGTGTGTAGTTGGTAATGGCCTTAATGTCTTTAAGGTTGTCCATATCCATACCCACAAACTTACCGTCTACACTCAGTCTTTGCAAACCAGCTACATTAATAGTGGATGAGTATGACGTTTTAGAACCAAGTGCACCCAACTTCCGCATGACTCGAGTTTGGTTAGCCCGCACACGGCGGATGCTACCTGTGAATCGGACATACAGTGCATTAAGATACTGGTAAATCTGTTTAAGGATCTCCCACGTAACCTTTGCTGCGGCTACAAGCGCTTCTTTGATTGCACGTAATGTAATGGTACTACCCTCTTTGATATCAAACTCAGGGTCGATATTTTCAAGGGCCGTACTGATTACAAATGCTACATCTTCACTAGCTACCTCATTGTCACCTAGGATAACCCTGTAACGTTCCAATGAGGCGAATAGCTTACCAGTCGTTTCCCAATCATGAACAAGTGCTTTATACTCGGATCGGGTAATCATACGGTATCCTTAATCTACACGGGTTGCAGAACCTTCGATGTCGTCACGTCCGCTACCATCAGCTTTAAGCGCTGCTGTAATGAAACCCATGTAAGCTTTAATCATGCCAGTCAGATAACCGAAGAACTGAGACTGGGACTGAGTGGTGCCTTGAGCAATACCCATAACCATGATAGCTGCCATGAATTTATCGGTACTCGCGCCACCCATACCCATTAAATCTTGGATGGATTCCCCGAATGCATCTTCACCCATTTTCTTGATTTCGGCCATTCCTTTCTTAGCGTCATCAATGAAGTGGGTTAGTTTTTCAAGCTCACGAATGATGGCTATTGCTTCTCCAGCCGATGGAGTCGTTACAGTAACGGTATCATGGCTAGTGGCTTCACCAGGAATAGCCGAGAAATTAATCTGGATTGTTCTACCTAGATTAGACTGGTCTGTTGTATCGCCGTTGGTATTAACGCCTGTATACAACGCACGGTTACCGGGTAACGGACCTGACCAGTTGATACGCGTGGAATCAAGGAAGCCAGATGGGACTTTATCACGGTCTGACGGATTCAAGGCAGGCATTCCTCGGAACGCTCGGTTCATCAGTTCATATACCCCATCAGCCAATTTGGCATAGTTAGCGCCGTCTGATTTACCGAACATGGCACCAAACAAACCGGAACGGCCAGATTGCCAATCTTTAATTAACTTACCGAGTTGATTTGGCCACGCTAAAAGCAGTTCGTTTGCAGTTTTAGAGACCTTGTCAATGGCTTGCCGAGAGTCACCTACAAATTCATCACCAATCATCAAACGGTGGGCACCCTTCATCTGAAATTCGTTGCCCCCTTCAAGAATCTTGACCTTGCCACGTAAATCAGACAAATGTTCTCTAATTTTACCCATGTCACTAGTGAGCGCGTTATATGCGTCTACCACTGCGTTAACAGCGCGCCAGAACATTCGGATACCTGCCTCTACTAGTTGTTTCAGTTTCGCGCCGATACCTTTACTTACTTCACCTGGATCAGCCCCATCATCAATTGAACCGTCACGACCACCACCGCCAGATGGGACAAGGCCGTTAGCCTCGACAGATACCCGCGCCGATGGATCAAATGATTCCAGTGTCACCCGTTCGTCAAAGAAGAGCTCGGCGTCAATGGCCTCCAAACCAACACTGATCGCTTGGCGTAGCTCCGGAGACATCGCTCGGCCAGTTTCATCCAGTCGGTTAAGAATCGACATGTAACGTTCTACTGAAGCAATTCCTTTATTCAATTCATCCACTTTAGCAAAAGCGGCATCTGCTTCAGAGATACCTTTATCGGCAGCATCAGTCAAACCGGTTGTTTCAAGTTCATCGCTATCAAGATCGACGATCATGTCGTCAGCCGCGCCAACAACTTCTGCTCCAGATGCATCCATCGTTTTCAAATCAGTTTCTTCCGACTCGGATTCAGGTTTATCGGAATGCTCTTCCACTGAAGTTGAGATATCTTTCGAGCTAAGGCCGTCTTTAGCTTTAACCTGATTAGGTAGTTTATCAATGTGTCGGCCGCCATTTTGGTCATGGGCGACCTTTGGGTCGACATCACCGATTTTAACATTAGTTCCTGCTTTCTTAACATCAACCGTTTGAGCAGTACCATTACCGCCCCCGTCTTTAGGACCAGGCTCATTGGTTTTAGTATTAGACGCTTCAGCAGATACATCTTTGTCGACGTGTACGGCGTCGGCATCTTCTTGTACTTGCTTAGGCAGATCATTCTTTGCATTAAGTGCGACACTCTCTGCATTATCGTGGCTTACTGACTCGTTCGAAATCGAGTCGGTATAATGGAAAAGGTTAACTCGTGCCATTTCATTACTCCGGGTAATAAGGATGTAGTTCTACATAAGGTTGTTAATCAAGTAGACCGTTGTCTTTGACGATCTTCTCGAGAATTGTAATTCGTTGTTGTAGTAAGGCCACTTGGGCTTGTGCCTCATAGAGTCGGGCGTAGTCGGTACTACGGTTACTAATAGCCGCTTGTCGAGACACTTCTTGTTCATCATGCTGTTGTGGAGTGATAATATCCGACAGTGGCATAAATGCAATATTTACTTCTGGCTCAACTCCAAGAAATTCACTGGTTGTATTCTTGAGTGCCTGAACTGTAGGCTCAAACAAAGTGTCATCGGCCAATGGGCCTAAACTCAAAACCGCAATGTATTGATTATACGGTTTGTAATCTAGGTCAGGATAACTTTGGACGTACGACGTCGGTACATATAAAGGTGGGGAATCATCAGTCATCAATGTGATGATTCTGACGCCAGCGGCTCTATCGGTACTTACCTGTGTTTCAGGGATACTGTACGGTAAATAGAACTGTGTATATATGTTGGTACCGAACGTATCGATTTCGCCGAATGTCCTATCGGCGTCCAGTGTGTAAAGCTTGTTTGGCGCCATGGCCGCATCGAAAGGAGGTTTTAATACATACCTACCTTTTGTACCCACAGCTGGAATTAAATTATTTGCCATAATGCGAACTCTTAGAGATTATAAGATTGAATCATGTGTGTAGCCATAAATACATACTACCGCACCAGTAGACAGAGTCGTAAGTTGCTTGCATCAACCAATTAGGTGTAACTACACCACCGCTAAAATCTAAACTATTAATACTAGTCCAGAAATCAGTGCTCTGAAAATTAAGTTGTGTTTTATTAGCGATCGCTTCCACTAACTTAACCGAGTCAGGTAAACGTGAAGCTTGTAGTGCCTCACTGTCATTGAAGATCGGATTAACTAAATAGTCATTAATGTTGTAACGATTATAGAAATATTCAAATACATCTTCGGCATTATCCCCTTTCTGAATTTTGAGATATGTCAGGTTAGGGTAAGTATCTGTAACGGCTGGTTGAATCTTCAATATAGTTGAATTGGTGCGTGTAACTTCGTCTTCGGGGAATGATTCATTTAACGCATTGTAAAGGTGATCTACTGAATCAGACCCCAGTGTATTAACATCAATAGGTAACTCGAATAACTTCATATGGGACTCCGCTATAAAGAGAGAGGTTTCCCTCTCCCATTAATTAGATCGATTCAATAGATCCCTTAGTGACGACCATGTAGTTAACATTCTTATAGAACGCCGACGCGTAGACAATACCGTCACGGATCATACGCGATACCCCTGATGGTACACTGGTATAACGAGTCATGGTCTCAGCCGATTTTATCAGTGTGGAGAACAACAGCATCCATTCTAACGTTTCAGGACTTACCCGGTTGGCATCGCCACTACCTACTTCTGTTACTACATAGTCAGGGAATTTAGTATAAAATTTTGTTACGCCACCGCGATTCTGTGGATTACCAACTACACCAAATGCCAGGGATTTATAGATGTTAACACTTGACTGATAGTTAGCCCTGACATATACATCGGTATATGCTGGCCCACGTGCCGTACGTAAAACATATCGCAGGTCGGTGTTAGAGTCAAATACTGGCGAATATAATCCTGCACGGAAATCTGAGTTTGGGACAGAATATTTATTCCACAGCGGAGTGAAAATAAATTCTGTCGTTAGAAACAAATCGGGTAGAATAGTTTCCCAATCTTCTCGTGGATGATCTGATTCGTCCAAGATATCTTTGACGATCTCATCTTTTATGATGTCCGGGTTATTTCCCGCTTCGCCATAAATCAAAACCAACCAGGTGGCAGTATATCGTTTAGTGGTATCGGCCGGATTTACATAATCAAATTCGAATGCCCTCAAATGTGTATAAGGGTATTGCGCTCGTTTGGTTTGAGCTTCTTCTAATTTCTCTACGATGTTGTATGAATCCAACAAGGTCTTAACAACTAATGGATCTTTGAAAAAATCATCAACGGGTTGGATAGGTTGAATGATCTCAATAACATAGCCGTCGTATTGAGCAGCAAATGAATTATCTGCCAACCAAACGATAACACGGTTGTCTTCATTATCGGTTGTCGCCAGTTTAACTTCTATGTATTCCGGCATCCATACGTTGCCGTTTGTTAACATGACGCCGGAATTATATTCAAGTACAATACCATTAAATTCTGCCATAATCATCTGCCGTAACGCAGTGGCATTATTGGTTATCGTACCTGACTGGGCTTGATTGAATATGTACTCACCAAGCTTCAGTGTCTGTTCATAGTAAGGGCCTTCAACGGGAACGACTATTTCATCCCTTACACTATGAAATGAGATCAGACCTACGTTTGGGGTGGACGACCCGGTTAGGATAGTCTTGTCTTTTGCATAGGTTAAGCTGTTATCGGAGATCTCACCGAGCACAGCTACAGTATCCACCGTATTATTGATATACGCTGGATATTCAAAAAAGCCTTTCAATTCGTACATTGTACATTCCTCGTGAGTAGAGCTTTTGATGGAACACCATCTATACAATCAGTAATTCTACTTGCGTTAATCTAAATCGTCGGGTATAGTCAAACTTACATTTGATGTATACCGTCAACAAGTCTATGCTTCAGCCATTATGGTTACATGGGTAGGCTTAGTTTATTACTGACCTGAGGATATTCCGGTGAGTTTGACTATTAGAGCCTTGCTCCTTTTTTGGCCTTTCTTTAAAAGAGCTCTCTTCGGAGATCTTACTTTAAAAGAAGTAGTGCTGGCGAATTTGCACATCAGTGTTGTATATATTTGTTTACTGGCTTTGGTCTTTATGCAGGCATATACCACCGTTGAGCTTAGTGTTGTTAAGTCAGAGAACATCGTATTCGCATCGAATATGTGTGCCAAACCAAACGATCATGTAGTGGAAACATTACTACGCCGTCGGCAAATTTTTGGCGACCTTCTGAAATAAGACCTATATGGGGATGGACCACATGTCTAAAATTGCTTTATTGTTAGGCGTATGCCTTACTCTTTCAGCGTGCGTGGTTTACGCACCTACATACGTCTATGAATATCAGAATACGGTGGTTCATTATGAATCTACCTCTACGGCCAATAGCCGTGTAGAACAAAAAACGACTGAGGTGTCGAAACGGGTTGACCCGAAGGTTGAGCGTCATCTTGGTCAGCGCACGTTAGCTGACTGCGATACTTTCGCCCTCCCCCGTGAAGCTCAAAGACCCAAGTACTTGACTGATGAGGAACTAGCGTTAGCTACTGACCTAGTTACATCCGATCGGATCATTGGTATGAAGATGAAAGAGCTTCAAACGCACATAGAAACGATGCATTCCAAATATGAGCAAGCCCACCAAAAGTGGAAGGAAACCTGCGCTAACAAACTACTGCGCTAGACAATTATCTAGAACAGCTTATTAATAGCAAAGGTATCGTAAAGATGTGCGATGGAATAGTGTTATACACAGATGGGTCGTTCCAGAAGAACTCTGCCGGTTGGGGTGTCCATGGTTATACGTACCATAACAAACCCATGACGTCCAAGGCTAGTACTAAACAACAGCCGACCGCAGAGGGTTATAAAGAAGTGGCGTTAGATGAGACTTGTACGGTTATCGAGTTCATCGACGCATTTGGCAAGGTAGATGGACGGGCTACCAATAATACGGCAGAGTTAACTGCCGCCATTGAAGGATTTAAAATTGCTCTGGAGTCTGGGGCTCAAAGTCTTATCATGCGCCCTGACTCCACCTATGTAATTAAGGGTTTGACCCAATGGGTCCAGAAATGGATAAAAGAAAATTGGGTTAAGACTGATGGAACCCCGCGAGAGAACAAAGAGCTTTGGCTTGAGTTACTCGATCTGAAAAAGACGTGGGAAACCCGTGGTTACAAACTGAGCATCGAATGGGTTAAAGGCCATAGCAATGATATCGGTAATGACAAAGCAGACCAGAATGCCATTCGTGGCGGGTCTGTAAATTCTACCACGCCGGTGAAGGTTAAAATTGATGGTGAGAAAGTCACCAAGCTTAAGAAAAAACCTGTTTCGCCTTTATTACTGGAAACGCGGATGGTATTTGGCATTAATACTGGCCAAGTAGCAGATAACGTTTACTATACCTACAACCTTGGTCGTATGCATAACGCTGGTTTTAAACCACGTGACACAGCTAAAGATAAGTTGGCTAAGGCTGACCTATTATTTGGACGTCGTATTGCTGAGGCCACTTTCGGTGTCTATAAGGCTAAGGAACTCGATGAATACCTCGAAACCCTTAAGCAGCTCCATGCCGATGCACTCGGCACGGACCTACCAGAATTGGGTATTGTCAACTTAGCAAATGCTTGTCGTGCTGGTTACCGTCAAACTATCGAAACGATGGGTGTAGCTGGTCTGCTAAAGTTTGATGATATCCATGTACTGGCAACTCCAGAGATGGGGTTGATTAGTAAGACTCTCAATCCACCAAGGATGGCTAATGAAGCAGTCAACGAGTTCTCTCAAATGGAACGGCGACTGAATGAATACATTGACGGTAAACTTGGGAGTTCGGTGGATCTAGTTGACATTACCACAGACTTTTACGAAGTCGTAGAAGGTAAGAAGACGGTAACCCAGTTAAAGAAAACCATCACTCAAAATACTACACACCTTGACATCCCGATTAAGTTCAGAGGTCAGAAAGTCAATATCAAGCTTTGTCTCGCTATTGACATTCCGTCCAGGAATCAACTTAATAGAATGGCCTGTGACGGCATCAAGGTTGAGTTGATGATTCTCCCGCTGGGCCCGTGTGCCTATTCATACTCAACTGTGTTTACGGCTGAAGACGGTCATGCCATCTTCGGATCACCGTACGCCCAGTTCTTACTGAAAAAATAGTGGGTAACTCATGAATCTAATTACTAAGTTCAGAGCCGCCTATCGTCGTCGTTTAACCCTAGTTTGGCATGGACTATGGGAACGAAGTGACGTTGGGTTTCGAAGAATGTGCGTAATAGCTTCACTGCATGCTCAATTGGTTAAGTGTAGTTCAGACGATGACAGTCGCATTTGTCGTTTGAATGAGCGTATGCAGTTGGTCGCGGATTCGAACGCTATGAAGCTTCCAACGTTGTTCGGGAAAGTTATTTGGAAAAATATTCCGACCGTGGACAAAGTGAATGTAAGTAGCGATCGTATGGTACGTCGGATTATCCGATCAATGCCCTGCTGGCTCAATTATGGTACTCAGGAGAAACTTGAATCCGATATCAGGTCCTTACTGGGTTTCTGTTCTGAGCAAAAATGTCGTTAAATACAACATATTGCCCCTCCTTGCGGAGGGGCTTTATGCCATTACAATTTGAGGATCTCTTTCTCTACTTCGTAAAGGGCATTGTTGGTCTCAATGACTCGTGTCATTTGTGCAGAATACCATTCCACCCACTTTGCCACTTCTGTGAGTTGGTCCGATATCATCTTTACAAATTCGTTAGACGGTTTATTCTGAGAGTCCTGTCCTAAACGTTTGATTAATGCACCTGCGGTTATGGTTAACGCTTGAACGGCTTTCTTTACAGAATCCATGCCACCCTCACCCAAGGTAGATCTAACCTGTAACATGTTACGCTCAGCGTCAACGAAATCGCTAAATGAATTAAACAGGTTACCTAGTGACGCAGTACTGGAACGATTACCTCCGAATAGGCTAGCGTCCTCTTTATTCATCTTATCCCGATCATCCTGAATGTTGATCCCATATTCGAAGTCACGTCGTTCAGCTCTGTCCATGGGTATACTAAGATAATGTCCAAATCGAGTAGTGGCTGGCTGGATAACGTTAGTCAATACCTTGTTCATAGTTTGTGCACGTTCCATTAATAGAACAGTGTAAGGTAGTAACTCACCTTTGAAACTAGTCGGTTGAGGAACCTTCAGATCTTCATGGTCCATGAAATTTAGGGTTTCTACGTAATTAGCCATCTGCATTGGATGAAGCGTTTCTAGGGGATCGTAATTATAGGTTGTAAGATACTTAAACCCTTCTTGTACGGCAATATTAAGAGCCTCCGATTTACGGGAAAAGTAGCGTGCGAAATTACCAATGGTCAAGGCTTCAGTGGATATCGTACGTAACTGTTTAAACAAAGCGTTATCAGGTTGCGTGTCAATGCCCAGTGGTGCAGTTTCAGCATTTACGTGGGCTGGTGCGGTTTCGTCGATCACGATCTCCTCGTCGGTATAGTCTTCCTGACTTGCTTTAGGGATGACTTTAACGCCAGCCTCTTTGATATACTTATTCAGTTTGCCATATTTCATTTCAAGGTACCTTGTTAAATTAATTAATTACAGTCGCGACACTGTTAACATAGAATAAGTGGATTAAATTACCGTAGTTCATTCCATATGTAGTAAAAACACATTAAAGGATAACTCAAAAATGTTTGCAAACCATTTTGAAAAACCAGCGTTTCGGCCAGCGCTTAATATCGGCTGTTTAATGGATATTCCAACAGGTAAATATGAGCAGGGTAAACACGGTGAGATGATTCTCAATGGTGGCCTTGGTTCATTGACAGGTGTTAGTTCACGACCTAACAATTTTAAGTCGGCAATCTGTATGTATATGCTAGCAATGGTGCGCCGTGCTTTTCCAGGCAGTTATGCACTCACCTACGACACTGAGGGTACGTTGACCCCACATAGTCGACTGTCGACTATTAGTGAATATTATGACGAACTACGTGATATTGACTGGATCAACGACGAACAGTTTACTTTCACCGACCTGTCTCGTTACACAGGTGACGAATTCTTTAAACTGTTCCGCGATTCATTGGGTGTAAAAGAGAAAGAATCTAAGACATACTTGCGCACCAGTCCGTTCTTGGATGTTAATGGTAACTCTAAGAAGTTCCTTTACCCGACTGTAGGTTTTATCGATTCGTTCTCTAAGTTCCAAGTATCGGCTGTAGCCGCTATGTACGAGAAGAACGCTATCGGTAGTGGTGGTCTGAACATGGACGCCATGGCTAACGGTAAAGCTAAGGCTCAACTGTTCGGTCAACTTCCACAACTGTGTGCCAAGTCCAACACTTACATGTTGCTGACCGCTCACGTTGCCGACGTAATCGAAATGGACCCTTACGCTGCTGACAAACGTAAGCTGTCTGGTCAAAAGAAAGGTACTACCATTGCTGGTGTATCGAACGGCTTCTATTCCCTCCCGAACAACGTATGGGAAATTCTGTCCAACAAACCATTGTTGAACAAAGACAAGATGCCTCAGTATCCACTGGATAACTCTACTGCTATCCAAGGTGACTCTGACCTTCGTTGCCTGGAAGTTAAGAACCTGCGTGGTAAGAATGGTATCTCGGATCTACCATTCAACATTCTGGTAGCTCAGTCTGAAGGTATCAAGCCAGCACTGTCTGAGTTCGACTACTGCAAAGAAGCGAACTGGGGTATTGGCGGTAACCTGATGAACTACTATGTCGAACTGTGTCCTGACATTAAGCTCTCTCGTACTACTGTTCGTAAGAAGCTTGAAGATAACACCGCACTGCAACGCGCTGTTGAGATCCAGTCTGAAATGCTTCAGCTGATCGTATTCCAACGCTGGACCGCTGAACAAGTACCTGAGCCTAAAGTACTGTACGAAGACCTCAAAGCTATGGGTTACGATTGGGACATGATCCTGACCAAGACTCGTGGTTATTGGATGTGCGAAGAAGACGAACATTTGAACGAGAAGAAGTTCTTGTCAACGTATGACCTTCTGCGCATGCGTACAGGCGAATACAAACCGTACTGGATGACTGATGCAGAGAAAGCAGCAATCACACCTCTGGCACTTGCTAAAGTCGCTACTGTCGAAGCCAAAGCAGCCTGATCTAACTGATACAGATCCGCGCCGAAGCGCGGACTTATCTCAATCTAACCGGAAGGCAAGTCATGGCTATAGAAGTGGATGACACTCGTGCTCTACTCCGAGAGATTGTTGTGTGTTGCAAGAAGATATCGGATGAAAAGTCCGTGAAACGTGAACAACCTAATAAAGACAGTAGACCGATCCCCGTTAAATTGGTGACTTGGCCTTAAAGGTACGGTAATGGAAGTTTATACTTATCAGCTGTCGCGATGGCGGAAGGTTAGAGACTTAGGTGTTCCTTACATGGACACCACGATTAAGTCCGGTGATTGGATGTTAGCCCCAACGTGGGAACTGTTGACAGCTTATAAGTACAACGGCGGAACAGAAGCCGAATACACAGAGGGCTACAACAGGTTGCTAGAGGAAAGGCTCATTGAATTTCCAGAATACTTCGATGAGCTATTTAATGTAGAAGTTTTGGCTGTCGGCTGTTACTGTAGACGTGATAAGTTTTGCCACCGACATTTATTAGTTAAATTTTTAGAAAAGCACACGGAGTGTATTTACCGTGGTGAAATAAAGTAGGTTTCTTTATGAGTATTCAACCAGATTACAAAATGATGTTAGTCACGGCTCTACGTAGTCGTGATGTGGAACTATCCGAAGATATTTATCGACGAATGGGTTCGTGTTGCACTATTGCATGCCTGAACAATTTTTTTCACGGCATTATTGCCCAGTACGCTACAGATACCATTCAACTTAGAACGGCGTTACTGGAAACAGATTCTTTTGACAATTGGATCTCTAGCTTCAATGTCAACATATTACCATATCTTAGTAAGCGTCGATTACCCGCTTGCACGGATAACGCAGCTGCTCCTATGTATGAATGTAAGTCGCAGGATTCTATCCTATGAATCATTACTGGAGCTAATCATGGCTATCGATCGTAAGGCCGCTGAAAAAGAGGCTATTTATTTTATTGAGAAATTCCTTCCCGGTTCAGATAACGTGAAGGTGTATGAAGAATTATTTGCTCGCATGTCCGATAAAACATTCGAGCAATGGATTGTCAATCTGGAAACAGATGTTGAGATTATGGCTCTGTATGCCCCTAACTTGCAAGAACAAACCTTACAGATGAAACGCATCTACGAGGTCGCAGATGAACTTGAATTTGAGTTATTCCAACATCTAATCTTGACTGACCAACAAACTGGTCAAATCTATAAAACTGCCAACAAACACATGGTTGGTATTGTACCTTTCCGCAGGCAGGTACAGATGCTCGTCAAGAAGGCTTCTATCCCTTCTTCTAACCACATTGTGGATCAACGTACAGGACAGCCTACCGGCGACTCTAAAGGCGCTAGGTTGTCAGCTCCAGAGCTTCAAGTAAACGCATCTAAAGGATTGCACAGTATGATCCGCGAACTGATAAAATGTCGTGGTGGTGATGAAGCAGCTTATTTGGCAATGAATCGCTCCATTATTGAAACTGGTGAAGCGTCCATTAATTCCATTATGACTGAGTTTGATTCTACCGTTAAATCTAACAAGACCTTATCGGTATATCTCAAGGCTCAACATCTTGCTAATAACTTGGTTTAATATGAACGAAGCCAACCAACAAATGAGGGCAGCTTTAATCGAGGCTGTCCACGAATTATTCCTCAGTGAAGACCGTAAACATAGTACACAGTTGATTGAGGTATTCGACAGTATCCGATCCGATCTTAACTTAATTATGATGGATTCCAAGTACGTTGAAAAATACGTATGGGATAAACTCCGTAAACCTGCATCTATGCAACAGACTCTAATCAGTACGACTGCAACCTTTCTACAAGGTGTGGATAACATCGATGGGATCATTGAGCAAATGGTCCCTCGACTTATTCCATTCACTTCATCCAGTATGATCGTCGATGACGAGACGATTGGTAAAGCTGTAGAACATACTGACTTAGTGAATATCCTTAAAGACAACTACTGGCTATTCTTCGTTATCTATGCAACCACAAACATGCGTGTTGTATTGGAGACGGCGGCTGAGTACGCCATTCCTGAGGGTAAAGGTAACCAACCATGACGATAAAACGTATTCTTACACCACTCGACATTCATATGGACACACGTTTGGGTACGATCAATCGTATCAATCCAGAAGCATCCGAGGCTATCATTAACAATCCAGAATACTGGTTAAGGGAGAATGACTTCTGGGATGTTCTTAGTGGTGGTCGTATTACCAATGAAGAATTTTCCAAGGCCTACGCCGAGCGTGGGGGTGAGAATACGGTTGCGACTCTTAGTGGATCGGTTCGAACAGGCATCGTTCCATTTATCATGCGCCTTTTGACAGACGATTATATTAACCGTCTTAATCAGATGGCCGACCCTTTGACGTCAGTAGGTATGACTGTTAACTATTGGCCATATAAACTTAATTCGGTTATGATCGATTGGTTAGAAGATATCTTTCATCAACTTTACGGTAACTCGTTGACCGTAGAACTTGTGAATATCCCAATGGAACAGCTCACACCACAGTTGTTGAATGAAAACTTTGCAGCCTGTGTAATGTATGAATTTCCCGAATGGATTAAAATGCACAGGACTGAATTAGAAAAATTAAAGTTGAATTGTTTTAACTTTATTGCTCCCAAGATATTTGAACAAGATGTCAGTAATACACCGATTGACCAAAAGCAGGCTGCATTGAATGCTTTTAGAATGTTGAACCTAATCCATATGGATTTCGAATTTATTGATTCCAAATATTTTAGCGTAATCAACGTTCACGGTAAGTAACGGCATAAAGCCCCCGGCCGAAAGACCGGGGCTTTATGCCGTCTTAGAACGATGGGCCTTTGGATATGATCCAAGTACCGAAGCCGTTCCAGAATGCAGTCAATACAGTCTGGGTAGCACCATACTCGATATCCGCAGCGGTTATACCGTTATTGTAACCAAGGGTAGGTGTTCCCGCACCAGCAGCGAAGGTTAGTTTGTTAACATTACCTTCTACTACAAACACTGCCAAGAAGGTACGTGCTGCCGCACCAGAAGGTAGAGTCACTGTAGTTGCACTCGAACCAGAACCACCATTTATGCGGAAGGTTTGCTGAACTGCAAAGTCAGGTGTGAACGAACCATTCCTCGCTGAAGTGTCTTGCCTCAGTGAGTAACGGTCAAATGTAACACCGACCCATGAACCAGTACCATCAGCAGCTACCTGATAGCACAATGCGGTAGCTGTAGTCGAAGGAGCAGCGGCCTGCACTGCTGAAGTAACCCATGAACCATTCAACAATTCATACCGGCGGCCAGCAGTTTGTCCAGTAGGGAGTGCCATTACTGGTGTCCACCCCGCTGAAGTTCGCCCTTGAGGAACAGTCGTGTTAGCAGGTACTTCCGGTATTCCGGCAGCGGGAATAGTCAGCGTTGCCCATTGTGTCTTACCACCTGCAATGCCTACTCGAACATACTGCGTACCTACAACTGGATTAGTAACTTCATCAACAGGTAATGGAACCCATTCGGTTCCTTCACGAACCACTTTACCAAGACCAGGTAATGGTGAGTTAACATCACCTGCAACTAGACGGCCGATAAGAGCCCAACCTGTAACTTCATCACGGTAGAAAGAATCGAAGTTTGAATTAACTGCCCAGTCGCCTGGACGGCCATAGTCAGCACTTGGTTCATCTACACCGTCTGGGAGTACAAGCCATAACGATCCACGACTACCGGTTGCACCTGTAATACCCTGAAGACCACGTGGTCCTGGGTTACCTTGGATACCCTGAGGGCCGCGAACTGGCCCTGCATTGTACCATTCGGTATTTTCACCTTCAGGATTTACGCCGTAAAGGTACAGGTCATCACCAACAAGATAGCCTTCGCCAGCGTTCCCAGTCGGATGGGCCGCAACGAGCGCAGCTTCAGTAGGATAACTACCCATGATTTGGATAGATGTACCAGCCGGGCCAGGTGGACCATCGTTACCATCTTCTCCCTGAGGACCTTGTATCTGAATACCTGGACCATAGACATTCGCATCGTTAACCTGATACAGCTTGTGGTCTTCGAGTACGTAAACAGCTTCTCCTGGCTGTAAAGTACCAGGATCAGGTCTCTCGGCTAATGTCTCAACCTCAGCAATGATCGTTAAACCTTGGCCAGGTGGACCTTGTTCACCGTCAACTCCCTGATCACCTCGGAATTGTCCAAGATTAGTCCACGTACCCGAAATGTACATGTAAAGGATACCAAGATCGCGTGTTGTATACGCATCTTGTGGTTGTGGATTTACTAGTTGGCTAAGCGCAGCTTGGTTCTCGACAGAACCTTTGATTACAACATTTCGCCCATTAGTGCCGTCGGTGCCGTCAGCACCCTTGATAGAAGCTAAGAATTCAGCTTCTGTCTTACCGGCGTTGCCGGGTTGTTCTTCCCACAACTCGTAAGTAGATTGACCATTCACACCATTAGTGCCGTCGGTGCCGTCAGCACCCGCTGGACCACGGAATGGACCGGCGTCGATCCATGTGGTATCAACATAAATCCATAAGTGCCCAGTATCATCAGCAATCCAAGCATCCTGATCAACAGGATCTGCGAGTGCTTTGATAGCAGCCTCGTTCGCCTGTATACCCTTTACTTGTAGGTTTTTACCATCCGTTCCGTCGGTACCATCGGTACCTTTTAACGACAGCAACCATTCAGCTTGTGTACCGGTGTAACCATCTTCAACGGCCAGTTCAAACGCGGACTTACCTTTAAGAGAGGCAAGGAAATCAGCTTCTGTTCCAGTGTTACCGGGTTGAGATAACCAAATCTGATAAGCCGAAGCACCATTCAAGGAACCTAAGTTTTCATAAGCGTCGTTCGAATCGATCCATACGTACAGGTTCTGACCTACGTAATATGCTTTAGTAGCTTCACCGGGTATAGGTAGTTCAGATACATCAGACAGCTGTCCTTGGATAGTAAATGCAACAGCATTTTCTCCATCTGTACCCGGTGCACCTGTTAATGCAACGAAGAATTCAGCTTCGGTTTTACCGGCGTTGCCGGGTAATTCCTGCCATACCTGAAACGCTGATTTACCTTGAGGGCCATCTGGACCTTCATCACCGGGATTACCCTTAAGTGATGCAATAAACTCAGCTTCTGTCTTACCTGCGTTACCCGCCTGTTCAGTCCAAACCGTATAAGCTGATTTACCTTGAGGGCCAGGAACACCGGTTGCAACCCATGCACGAGTAGGCTGTTCCATAAGCGTCCACATGTTGTTTTGCCACATATAGGTGTCGCCTGGATTATAGGTGGGTCCTAAGGGTAATGCTTGACCATTTGGCCATACGCCAAGGTAATTAAGGCCTGAACCAGTAGGACCTTTTAAGGATGGTGATTTAACCCAGTCTGTGCCGTTGAAAACGTATATGAAGTCTTCGACAAAATATGCGTCACCACTTGCAGATTCACCTTCGGCTACAATAGTGTCGAAGTCAGTCTGCGATACTGTGGCAATAACATTAATGGGCGCGCCATCTTTACCGTCCGTACCATCGGTACCGTCTTGGCCTTTCAGACTTGCGATGAACTGAGCTTCTGTTCCAGTGTTTCCCGCGGCAAGCCATACCTGATATGCGGATAGACCCGGAGTACCCGGATTACCTTTTAACGAAGCAATAAATTCAGCTTCTGTCTTACCGGCATTACCGGCTTGCGCCTGCCATACTTCGAATGCAGATTCTCCATCTGCGCCTTCTAAAGACTCAAGGAACTCGGCTTCTGACTTTCCTACGTTGTCGGGTAATGCGACCCATATATCGTAGGCTGATTGACCAGCTTCACCTTTCAGGCTGGTAACCCATGCTGTTTCATCACCGACAAAACCCTCATCGACCGCAATCTGATATGCTGATTTACCATCTGCACCTTTCAGACTCAGCAGGAACTCGGCTTCAGTTTTACCAACGTTATCAGGTTGGGCTTCCCAGATTTGATAGGCCGAATCACCGTCTGTTCCATTAGTGCCGTCGGTACCATCGGTGCCGTCAATTCCTTTAAGAGATTCGAGGTATTCGGTTTCCGATTTTCCTGCGTTCTCAGGAATAGCTTCCCAGATTTGGTAAGCGGATTCACCATCGGTCCCTTTCAGGCTAGTTAGAAATTCAGCTTCGGTTTTACCGGCGTTGCCGGGTTGAGAAACCCATAGCTCGTAGGCGGATTCACCATCATTACCATCTGTTCCGTCTGCACCTTTAAGAGACTCGAGGAACTCTGCCTCGGTTTTATCTTCATTACCGGGGATTGCTTGATAAATTTGGAATGCCGATTTACCTTCCAACGACTTCAGCCAAGCTGACTCGGTTCCTACAAAGCCGTTTGCCAAAGCTACTTGGTAAGCCGATTTACCAACCAACGTCGCCAACCATTCGGCTTCTGTACCAACAGTAGGGTCGATTACCTTAGCTAACTCATAAGCTGATTGACCATTGAGTGATGCAAGCCATTGCGTTTCTGTCCCAACGTAACCGCCTGCTGATGCAAGTTGATACGCCGATTGACCTTTCAGTGACTCGAGCCATTCGGCTAGGGTACCATTGTATCCGTTGGCAACTGCATCATCATAGGCTGAAGCACCCACTAAAGATTCAAGCCATTCTGCCTCAGTTCCAACGTAACCCAGATCAACCGCTACCTCGTATGCATTTTTACCTTGGAGCGAGGCAAGCCATTCAGCTTGTGTACCTTGGAAACCATTAAGAACCGCTACCTCGTATGCAGACAAGCCTGCATTGGTACGGATCTTGTTTACGATGATGGAAAACGTTTTCCAGGTACCGTCGGGTTGACGCGAGGATACCTCCATCAGCTCATCACCAGTAAGCACCGCTAACGGTGACATACCAGAAATCATACCAGCTTTCTTTTGATCAGCCATTTTACTTTCCTTCAAAAAGTGTAAATCAACTATTTGTCTTATAGTTGAATAAGACTCATAGTGTTGGGTATTTAATTACCACCGAACTTCTTAAATGCTGCGGCTAACTTTACGTCATAATTGTTCTTACGATAATTCGCCCCATTGTATCCTGCGGCGAAAGAGGCCCAGTCATCTGCACGTATTGCTTTAAGCAATACTGGATTAGCTTTAATGAATCTTACGAAACATTCCAATTGTCCGCGTTCAGATTCCTTCATTTTGTCAACTAGTTCATAGACATTATTGAAACCTAATATCTTCCAATGGTATCCCATGATCTGGTAAGCACCCCATGAACATGACTCCAGTGCTGAAATTTCATGGATCTTAATAGCTTCGTTAAGTCTGGTGTATTCCGCAGCCTTACCTAGATAACCCCCTGTTTTCTTATTAACAATAGATGGATTACTTAATGCCGCCTTATCTGGATCTAGACCATTTGCATAAAGTCTACGGTACATGACATGGCGTTCATAAAGAATGGTTACTCTACCATCGGGTAAGAAACCACCGGTTGGCGCTTCAACCTCGCGAACAGCTTTAATTGAAGGTACATCGTCTTGAAGGAATGATGCCGCCCACTGATAGTCTTCCTCAGTTAACGACTTGAGTACACCAGTTGGTGTATTTAGTACGGCCCATGTCTTATCGCCTACTACACCATCGTCTTTTAAGTGATATCGTAATTGAAGGGCCTTGACCGCTTTTTCAGTTCCATCTCCGAAGATACCATCATCCTTAAGTTGATAGCCAAGGGTATTTAGTTTTCTTTGCAGATTGGCTACTTGTTCACCCCTTGAACCATTTTTAAGAATATCCACAATTAACTCCAAATATTTATTTTGTGCTCGAGTTCGCGTTCTAACTCGTCTTCAGTAATTCGAATTACGTTGTCTTCTTCATAACGAGTCCACTGTGACGTAGGTATAACAGTTACATTAACTTTAGTTGTTCCGTAATACGCATAACTACCTGACAATGCTGTAAAATCATATTCAAAGGTTTCACCGGTATAGGCAATTAATTCGTCGGAAAAAGAAACGTCGGACTCACCAAACATCATCTTCCTCGAACGGTTAATTTCCAACGCGATGTTAGCTGGAGTTGGATTACCTTGGATGACGATATTAATCGATGGTCCCAAACATCTATTATCGGCTAAATCCAGACGACGGAACTCAAACCAGTCTTTGTGGCTGGTGAGTAAATCGATCATCTCAATATATGTTCTACCGGGTTCCACCAGAGACGGGGAGAAAAACAAATCCTCAAACGTGACATAATCGTCACGCAAATCAGGGCGATTCTCGTCACGGCGCACCAGTTCTACAAGCGCCGCGCGTGCGGGCAAATTGTAGGGAAAACGATCACTCATGTGAAGTCCTCTACTGTTACGGTTGTAAAAAATTACTTTACCTACATAGCATAATAAAAGCCACCCCTAATTGGGGTGGCTTTATAATGTTTTTTTATTATGTTGGATCATTACCGAACAGCGATTTCACTAAGTCAAACGCCCCTAGACCTATGGTCTTTATCATATCAACTTCATCAGCCGATAATGGGTCGCCGCCTTTAACCACCCGGACGAATCCAAGTAGCAGGATTAAAGTGAGCGCCAATGCTGATACCGATAAAAGTCTCTTAAAGTTCAGTGCGCCTTTAACTTCAGTAACTTTTCTAGCTAACAGCTTGTCCCGAACAGTTTCATCTTCCAATCCATAAATAGCTTCTAGGATTTGATCGGACGGGGTTGTTGCATCAATTGCCTGAACGCCTGTTCTCTTGAACGTAGCGTTAATGATAGCTCTCAACGGAGCACCGTTCACTTTATTGTCAAGTGGGTCAGTTGCCTGATCACTCAGTAATTCTTCTAGTGTCATTCTTTAACTCCATATGCCGTGTATTCCAGCTACGGAGAGAGCTTTTGCTTAAGTCACAATCTTCCAAGTTAGAAGTCTGACCTAAATAAGCATCATACATCAGCAAGAACCTAGCTTCCCAAATATCTTTAACTTGTGGATATTTGAGATTAGCCTGAACTAAGTCTAATTCACTTGGTGGTTTGTCCACCGTACATTCCATTAACAGGGTTGCTGGAATTACAGTCGGGGTCTTGGGGGCGGATACGACAGTAATTCTCGAGCAGGCGGTTAGCGAGCTTAGCAACACGAATGTCGCCGTTAGGATCGCTAACTTTTGAACTGCCCTCTTCCTTTTGGACCTCGATGGTTTGGACATATTCATGGATACTCTCGGTACGTAGCTTTTCCGTAGCACTATTAGCCTTCATAGTTTCTTCAACGTAATCTTTTACAACTTTATCAGTAATTGCCGCTGAAGCTTCTTGGAAGACTTCGTTTTGTTGCATAACCACATTATCGTTTTTAAGAGAACCGTTTTCTACCAATTGGCTTTTGTTTGCCTTATAGTAAAAAACGGTAGTCGAAATTAGAATTGCAATGATTATACTAACAGTAATGACTATAGCTTTGGTGCTAAAGCCTTTAATAAATGTAAACATATCACCTCTTTCAAAGTAACACCGCCGAATAATAATAAGCGATGGCTACCGAGTCAATGGAGTGTTCGTCGAGATCATCAATATCGATTTCGCCCCATTCCAAGGTTTTAAGGTTCTTTAATGCTTTACGAACATCTTCTTTGTCAGTACCTCTAATCTTTGTCATCCCAATATTAGTTTTAACAGTGGTTGGATCGACTAAATGTAATGACATGAATGGATCATACGCGTAGACTGCACTTCGTATAACTGCTACACATTCAACGAGTGAGCCAAAAGCATTTGCGAAACGACCTAAGTAGTTACCTTCCACAATTACACCGTGTGGTTTAACTTCTCTCAGGAACTCTGTTACGCGGTCGTACATGATCATTAATCGTACTACACGAGAACCATGTACTTCCGCAATGTCTTTAAAGCCGTAGCTGGCTGGATTTAGTTTCTCAGTTTCAACACGTCTCACAATTGGGTTAGACCCATCCAGTGCATTCTCAAGATATGTTAGACCCAAGTTTGCACCTGGGTCAAATCCAGCGATTCTAAAAGGCTCTTTGCTTTTAGGCATCACTAACATATTAAATCCTTAGCGGAAGGTTGCTTGCTGCACTGCGTTTGAACCAAGCATCGGTTCAACACCACCGATATCAAAGGTTAGATCAAGACCACTGGAGTTATAACCAATCGGATGGTTGGTTGCGATGAACACGTTAATCTGACATGCAATAACTTCGTTGTATTGAAAATTTGAACCTACCGCAGTTACGCGTTTATCTACACCTGAGCACAAACCCATTTCAGAAATAGTTGGGGAACGGGTTGAGCCGGTTCTAATACGGTATGCATTGGTGATATCCCGAATTTCTTCTGCACTCAAGGACACTTTAACAATGGCTGATGCTGAAACAGTTTTGTTAGATCCAATAACCGTACCTGAGTTAGAGATAACTTGAGGTACGGGGTTCAGATCATCAACAGTCGGTGTATAAGGCGTAGCTGTGATAATACCATTAATTACAGTCAGTTCGAGCAATTGCGGTTGTATACCAGTCATGTTCAAACGTCGCCCGTAATAGACGATGTAATTCTTACCCCCTACTGTTTCAGTAGTACGAAGACAATAAGTGTCACGTCGGTCAGCTGGGATATCGTCACCGACTTCACGCATTATGAAAGGGATCTGATTGTAGAGCGCAGCATCATTAGCTCGATGAATGTAGTTAGTTGTCTCGTCTGAACCATCGGGACCTTTTACAGTATAATGACCCATGTTACCGATAACTAGATAACGTACATTAGGTATCTCGCCAATTGCAGGAGCGATGCCGGACTGAATATTGAATTTCTCGTTTAGAGTAGTATGTGGTAATATCCGGAATGGTGACAGACCCAAATACTTCGAAGTCTGTAAATATGCGGAATAGCAGGTTCTAGTAACATTGATTAACTGCTGGTCAATAGGGTTTTCGACTGTATCAGCCATGGTATTTCCTCAAGGTAAATGTTATCGTAAGATTGAACATTAATCGCTTTGCTTGGTATAGCACCCCATGAACATGACACATGCCCATAGACCACCCTCACGGCAAGTTTTGATTTCATGTAGTGTTTCTAAGTTGAAGCCAATTTGTTCACCGGCGCTCAACCTTTGCTCTTTGCCATCTAACCAGATTGACTGGTCTTTCAAAGCTGTAGCGATAACTCTACCAGACTGAGGTTTCCCCACCCAATAATCCATCAGATCTAAAAAACCTGTATGTGGCGGTAATTCAAGGAACCATCCCTGTACGATTTTTTCTCTAACCGTAGTTGGGAAATAATCCTTGTATTGTTTTCGCTGACTGGCAGTCCAGTCAAACCAACGTGAGAAATTGTAGACACTCTGTACTTTAGGTGAGTTGGCCCCACGGCGCCGCCGGTAACCCTCAGCTTTGGTGAACTTGACATCGTTTGAAAGTTTTATTAATTCACTAACTTCAGAATCAGGTAGTGGTTCAAAATATTTATACATAGCATTACCTAGTCGTAAAGATAAATGAGGGTATATCGCCGATGCGTTACGGGTGGGACACGATGTGGCGGAGATTTCATAGGCATAATCAAACCAGCGCCTGGTCTATCTACATACCATTTATCTTCCACGAACAAGCCATCGCCATTGTCATTCAAAGGCAGCACCATGTTGTATCGATAGAATGCCCGATCAATGTGTTCAGGCATCCCATTCCCAACTTCGTAACGGTTTAAACATATTTCAGTTGGCTTAAACCCGTCTATTACTGGGGCAAGTTCCATCAGATACGTTCTCAAAGGTTTAGGCATTTGGCCATCACCCATGAACCAGTAATCTGCCTCAGTTATGCCTTTAGTCGGGATACTATTAATCTTAAGCCGATGGAACCAATAAATTAGATCGAGTGTATCAACGTATTCGATAATCTGGCGAGCGTCATCAGCTCCAAACGCGACCACCGGTAATAGTTCTTGGGCCAAGTTCCTCATGGATACCGCCTTCCATCCTTCTTGACATGGCCTCGGCTGCATCTTCATCGCTGATGTAGTTAACTGTTGGGTCATTGGCGTAATGCTCTTTCTTAGTTTGGTTAACTTTGACACAGTAGTTTATATAATCCACCATTTCATTCAAAGCTAAGAACTCGTCGGTTTTGGCCAGATCTCTATCCGCCGCTAAACTATTTACACAACTGACCAGTAAGTTTAATTGTTTTGTTAACGGATACTTGCTGGTTATTTTTTCAGCTGCCATGGTATTGAGTTGAGACTCATACACGGTCTGAGATTGCTCGTCGGCAGCTAACACCTTGAAGTTATCTGTAACCACCCCATTCGGACTAATTAAAATATTACCTTCAATCTTGTCACCATTCTCACCAAAATTATACATTACCGATCTGGCAATATAGTAATCTTTATTGTGCTGTGATTTATCAAGTGGTACGCTTGTAACCGAAATCAGCTCGCCATTGATCTTATTAAAAAGCGCGGTTGCGCTGATTCGGTTAGGGTATTGTTTTTCAGTTTTATTTTCTTCAGTCATTTCTTCAGTCTCACGCCAGTTGGGTCCAATTGTTATTTAATCCAGCTTTCAAATACACTGATAGCGACATCATCGTTCTACCCTCAAAGAAATCAACGTAATCGCCACGAATAACGTAAGTACCTGTTGATAGATAATCGTAGCTCTCTAGAGGTTCGGCGCCAATGTAATAAACTGTGCCCTGTGTATCGTTATACGGTTGCATCAATTCCGAATAAAGAACGTATTTGTTAGCCCCTGTTAAAGTATATTCTTCAGGTATCCAGCCGGGCACCCTTGGAGCGGTTAGGGTGTAGTCCATCTTAGAACCTGGTAACAAACTAGTCGCAGGTAAATTGTTCCTAAATATTGAGTAAAGCTGTGAAACAGGAGTCGATTGAAATGAGGCTGAATCGTACGCTGGATCTGTTCTCTTTAAATGACTATCCAGTAGCGTTTGAATCTCACTAGTACTGTAAAGATTTAATAGTGGGTCGCTCAAAAGAACATTATGGGGATTATTGTCGTTACGGAGATGGTTGTCCAATACGGGGTAAACGTTCTCTAAGAGTTGGTCATATACCCCACCGATGGATTGGTACTTGTTGTTAACCGTACGTGACTTAGATTCAGTTACGTTAGCAATACCCCAATTATTCAAAAAGCCTAAGCCAACTTTTGTTTTATCTGTTTGGTGTGGGTTAGACCGATCTGTTATGTGTGCCATTATCTTTATACGGTATTCTTCAACAGCTCGTTCAGCAAGGTCGATATAATTCTTATAGTAATATCTATTATCTTCCAGCACCCCTTTCCTACCAGCTTCCCAGGCTTGACCGAGTAATTCAAGATTCTCAACCGTTGACTCTAATCCATAGAGCTGCCAGTATTCATGGTAATGTAATGCTGGTGGTAACTGTAGTGGTTTATTGCGAATATCGTCCCAGCCAATACTTTCAGGGGAATCCTCTACTTCAGTTAAGACTGCCTTTAATTCATCTAAGCTCAAGGCATATGGTCCACCCACGGCTTGATATGTAATCTTTACGTCATTACCAATTAAAGGATTTGTCACAACAATAATGGCGCAACATTCTTTGGCATTCAAATCCCAGATATCGTCGTAGTAATACGTACAGACAAAATCGGTCCCTGCATTAAGTTTAACGCCAGTAGAGGTACGTACTTCTAGAGAGTCCTTATAGTAAGCTCCATACTTGGGAGAGAACATCCTATTTACTCTACCCGTAACCAGCGTTAGGGTATGTTCTTCATTAACCCTTAAATTGGTAGCCAAACTACCTGTCAAATCAAATGGCAATACTGTTATATCAACCATAACAAATCCTCAGAGATCATAATGGCTAGGTCTAATACTCCAAAAGCCATTTAATAAAACACCCATACTGGTTGTTGATACCGTTGTTAAAAGACTACCATTCCCTGACCCGGTTTCCCAGACCTGTGTGGATCGGTATATGCCTATTGTGCCATTGGGGTGCGATGTACCTAATACAGATGCTAGAAATGCCTCGGCGCCGGTTTCACTGTTCGACCCATAATTACCCGCATACAGGATATTATTACCTTTCTTCACCCATTCATCCACAACTTCTTTAAATGGGCGCCAAACATGATAACCGCTCGCCACAGGCTGTAAGATGTAACCGGTATCTCTAGGAACATCCACATAGTTTGTTTGGGGAAGAATACCTGTTGTGATATTCTTGATTGGTATAGCTGTACGTAGATAGGTCGTGTATGGTTGGAATTCCATTCCCTCAAGTCGACTTGTTGCAGTAGTTGTCTCGCCACGATTATAGTACTGGTTTGCTAATGTTCTAAACTCTAAATTAGTTAAGGTACCTAATTTAGCCGCTGTGTCTCTATGAGGGTTATTCAGATCATTAACGTGCTCAGTTAACATTGGGGTAAAATTAGCCTCTACTGACTGCTTTGTTCTAAGAGGTGTGGTATATGCAGTCCTATTCGTATCACCCGAATATTGCGCATCGGCTTGAGTAGCGACTGGTCCGTTAACTACTTCTGAAAGTCCAATTTGGATTTTGTCAACCTGATGTGGATTTGCGTGGTCGTCAATGTGTGTAGTCAGTCTATTTTCAAGATCCGTCATATCGTCCGATATGTTTTGCCACTCGATCATGAATTCGTCAAAGAGACCTTTAAATTCATTCGCGGTTATTCGGTCCATTGCGGTAGTCATTCTTTTTAGAATACCTGTCTGCTCTGTAAAACCAAACAATTCCCATAGAGCGTGCAGGTGACCGTTAGGCCTATATGCGTCAGGCTTATCAGTGATGTTGTTCCAGTATACCTTCCTATTGGCAGCCAATACAACGTTCATGGCTGTTTCCAGTATAGCCGGATTGAGGGAGCAGTATATGCCACCGACCATCTGCGCATCTACTCGCACTACATTACCAACATCAGGATTTGTTACAAGTATTACCGCACACGCCGTTTTCTTAACTTTGTTGAATAGGTCCCTATTGGGGGCTATACACTGATAGTCGGTATCCTTTAATTTATAACCACGGGAATCGATCATAAACAAATCATCGGTATAAAAATAACCTCGCTCCATAACGATGATCCGGTAGGGTAAACCTGATTGATTGGTTAGATTATGTATCTCACCATTCGTTCGATTTGCAAGTGATTTACCACTCCAATCGACTGGTAATGGTTGTAGAACTGGTCTCATTTTAATACCTCATATTTGTACCCAGCCATTGGCCGATTTGTATGCCACATACAGCACACTGTTTTCTTTTACCAAGGCTCCATTACCAGCACCCCATGTGTAACTATCTGTTAGCCTGTAACAGATGATTGAACCGATCGATGCAGTATAGGCCCAAGGGTCTTGAATAGCATTGTTAAACGCATTAGTTGGTGTAGTCCCGGCTGGATATGCTTTAATAAGTAGACCTGGCGATATCTTAGGTTCAGCTTCCATTATCAGTAGATCAATTGACTGCCACATTGGGGTGGGTCCTGATCTTAACACAGTCGTCGCCGACGGATTACCTAACCCCAATCGATATGGACTAAGGTACCCTTCATCTGTACCTGAAACAAAGTTAGTGGCCGGAATATTATTACGAACATGGTTAAAATACTGTGTATACGTAAAAGATGTGGTACCATCTACGAATAAATTGGTATTAGCAACTGTTTCGTTATTAAAGTATTTAGTAGCAATTGTGTTATCAACCACAGCCTTTGTTGGAGCATCAATTTTATCAGGCGTTGTTTGGTGTGGGTTACGCGTGTTGCCAATATGCTGATTCAATGGAGCCAGTGCGTTTGTATTCAATGTGGCCCAACTTAATTCAGGTGTTTGATAACGAGTATTGGATACACCTTGGTTAGACTGTTCTACTGTAGCTAGATCAAAGTTTTGTAAGAGATCGAGCTTTACGTGACTTTTATCAGTATCATGTGGATTGTCTTTATCGTCAATATGATTCTGCAATCGATCATTAAACATATCTAAAAAGGCATTGTATTCATCTAATATGTCTTTACGAAATTTGTCTTCGCTTATACCTCTACCACCCTCAACGGCACGGGACAGTTGGTATATCTCATTATTAAATGGTTGAAAGGTATCTAACCGCCACCGCTCTTTATCTAATTCACCTGGCTTCCATACAGGCTCGTTACCATTGTAATCGAACATCCGCGGAATATAGCCCGCTTCTTGCCTATTGTACCATTCGACATAATCGGTAATACCGGTTAGACTGAATGCAACGTCGCCACCTACAATCTGGGCAGATACGTAGACTGAACCCACTCTGGATTGATCTAAGAAAACGATATCGTTTACAATTTCAAGGCCCAGCATTTGTGATAGATGGGCATACCGATAGGTTAAAACATAATCGACATTCTCAGTCAGGGGATTGTAATTCGAATCATATACGCGGCACGTTTTAGCATAAAAACCGCCATTGTCCATTGTTATAATTTTATATGGGAACCCGGATACCACGGGTAAAGGATGTAGTTCGCCGGATACGAGATTATCAGGATTCTTACCAGTTGGATC
>JAAIGE0100202660.1_pt1 | contig 206518 bp, 174 predicted proteins | sample 6487951 | NCBI WGS metagenome assembly JAAIGE01 (sample SAMN13974128, study PRJNA590717) | phyllosphere metagenome | biome: tomato field; feature: multiple bacterial spot infested tomato fields; material: tomato leaves; isolation source: leaves from tomato fields | host: Solanum lycopersicum ...
CAACTGTTCGGGCGGATCAGGGAGAAACCGGCGCGGAGATCCTTGCTACAGAGCGATCGAGAAGACCTAGAGCCGAACGGTCGCCCGCGCCGGGCTCTCGGCACCTAAGGTGCCAGAGTCGCAAGAGATAAGAGCCGAGCCATGCTCGGCTCCGTTTCCTTTGATGAGCCGAGCATGGGCTCGGCTCTACAGAATGCCAGGCAATCCGCCAGAAGCATCCACGTATGGCGTGGATCTACCGACACAAGGCACGACCACCCATGCATTGATCAAGAAAGCACGCGCGCCACCACCGCCAGTACCAGCAGATGCCCCACGTAGTACCCATAGAACATCCAGCGCCAGCGTGGCAGTTGCCACTGCACCCGTGCGGCCAGCAGCACCACGGGAACTGCCAGCACGGCCCAGCCGTTCCGGTTGGCCCAGCACACCGCCACCAAGGCAATCAGCAGCGTCCACCACGCGCGATGGCGGAACGCGATCCAGGCCAGCAGGACACTGCCGACTCCGGCCCACTGGTAGTCCACCAGCATCGGCAGTACACCCGCCGCCAACAACAGCAACAGGGGCCGGTTGTTGGCCAGCGCGTGCACCGCCACGGCAGCCAGGGCGAACGTGAGTAGGATGTTGAGCGGCAGCCAGGAGCCAAAGACCAAGGCATGCAGCGGTTGGGCGATGACGCCCCACAGGGCCAGGCGACGCATCGACTTGCGAAGGTCGGCGCCCGGTTGGGCCAGGTTGCAGGCCATCACCAGTGCGAACAGCGGAAAGGCGATGCGCCCCAGTTCGGTGACCACCGGCACGTAGCCACCGAACACCACCTTGGCCACGTGGTCGCCGGTCATGGCCAGCAATGCGATCCACTTCAGCAGCTCGCGGGCGCCACTGCCGAGGCTGATGCTGAACGTGGACGTCCTTGTCGTGGTCGCGTGCATCCCAGAAGCTTATGCGCATCGGCAAGCCCATTTCCAGCGTCCCGCAAGCAACACCCCCTGCCTCGGTCGGCGCGAGGCGCTATGCTGGCCGCCCCTGCTTGTGAGACACCCGCCATGCGCACTCTGTACCCAACCATCGAGCCGTACCGCGAGTTCACTCTGCCGGTAAGCGATCTGCACACGCTGCACATCGAAGAGTGCGGCACGCCGGAGGGCATTCCGGTGGTGTACCTGCATGGCGGACCGGGTGCGGGTATTTCGCCCACCCATCGCCGTTTCTTCGACCCGGCGCGCTACCGCATCGTGCTGATCGACCAGCGCGGCAGCGGTCGCTCCACGCCGTTCGGCGAGCTGCGCGACAACACCACGCAGGAACTGGTGGCCGACATCGAGAAGGTGCGCGAGCACCTCGGCATTGAGCGTTGGCTGGTCTATGGCGGTTCCTGGGGCTCGACCCTGTCGCTGGCCTACGCGCAGGCACATCCCGAGCGTGCCACCGGCCTGATCGTGCGTGGCGTTTTCTTGGGCCGCGAGATGGAAAACCGCTGGTTCGCCGAGGCCAACGGCGGTGCGCGCTGGATCTTCCCGGAGCGCTGGGATCGCTACGAGGCCTACATTCCAGAAGGCGAGCGTGGCGACATGATTGCGGCCTACTGGACGCGCATGGACAGCGCCGATGAGGCCACCCGCATCGCAGCCGCGCAGGCCTGGCTGGGCTGGGAAGACAACGCCGCCACCCTGCAGCACGACGTGGATGCTGTTTCCACGGATGACCCGCTGGACACTCTTGCCAAGGCCCGCATCGAAGCGCATTACTTCCGCAACGGTATCTTCCTGGAACCGAACCAGCTGTTGCGCGATATAGATCGCATCCGCCATCTGCCCGGCGTGATCGTGCAGGGCCGCTATGACATTATCTGCCCGCCGCGCAGCGCCTGGGACCTGGCCAAGGCCTGGCCGGAGGCAAAGCTGGAGATGGTGACCTCGGGACATAGCGCGAACGAGCCGGCGACGGTCGATGCGCTGGTGCGCGCCACGGATGCGTTCGCCGACCGGAACTGAAGAGAGGGGGTAGCGCCGGCCGCTGGCCGGCATCCCACTGTTCGAGGGCAGAGTCGACTGTCAGTCGACTGCTCTCGGCGGGAAGCCTAAAACCCCGCGCTGCGCGCGATAGTCGACTAACAGTCGACTCTACCCATCCGTCTCCCCGCAGCCGCCTCTGGGCCGTCGATCACGGCAGCCCGGTGAATGGCGGCTCACCGCCACCGGCCAGGCAGGCGGATTCTTCGCAGCTCGCTTACAGGCAGGCGCCGATGATCCGGCCGTGGCCACGGACAACCCTGGCCTACCTCCCTACTTCTGGAGCCTGCCATGACCGGTGTTCGCTATCTCCCCGTCGCTCTCGCACTTTGCGCGGGCCTGCTTCTCGGTGCGTGTTCCAAGACCCAGGAAGCCAGCAAGGCCACCGCGGCCGAGGACGTAACCGAAGTGAAGCTGATTCCAGCCTATGAATCGCTGGACAAGGACAAGGACGGCATCGTCACCCTCGCCGAAGTCGATGCGGTTGCGCCGGACTGGGCCGAACGCCTGCACGCCTGCGATACCGATCGCAACAAGACGTTGAGCCGCGGCGAGTACGACGTGTGCAAGCAGACCAGCACCTCGCATTGATCCCTTGATGCGCCATCGATTGGCGCGATGCTTGCCCGGCTATACCAAGGTATAGCCGGGCTAACCCACGAGCCTCTAGGACTACCCCATTCAGGGGCGGACAATAGCGCCACTGGCCAGGGCAACCCTGGCTGGCTCCCTCCCTTCATGGAGACGCAGATGGACCCCGACCCTGCCGGGCGCCCCGCGCCCCGTATGCCCGCCTGTTGCCTGTTCCTGGCGCCTGCCCGCCGGTCCCTGCCTGCCTGAGTGACGGGGGATCGTCAGGCGCCGCCTGCCTGGAGATCGCCCCCATGTCCTACAAGATCCTCTACATCACCCTGCGCCGCCTGATCGGCGAGCGCGATGTTGCCGCCCTGCGCAGCCAGCTGCTGCAGCACGGCCCCGTGGTTTTCGCCCGTTCGCTGACGCTCGGTTCGCCGCGCGTGGTCGCCGACGCACTGTCGCTGCTGCCGATCAGCGAACGCATCAACGTGCTGCGCCATCTGCCCTACCCCCTTCGCGACGCGATGAAGCCGCTGTGCATCGGTGGCAGCCAGCGCCTGCACATGCAGCCCTGGTCACCGGCGGTGCTGGCAATGCGCCACGCCTGAACCGTTGCATCCGTTCCGTTCGTGTTCCGGCCGCGGCCGGCTCTGACATTCAAGGAGTTCCCATGAGCCTGCTCAACGCCTGGTTCAATGCCTTCCTGCGCAGCCGTCGCGCAGGCAACCTGTTCGGCCGTCGCGCCATGCCCGAAGCCGGCTTCGGCCCGGGCAGCGCCGAAGCCGCACCGTTCGCGCTCACCACCGGCCTGGTCACCCTGTCGCAGCTGGACGAGCCGCGCCTGCTTGCCGCGCTCGACTCGCACGTCGATGGCCTCAGCCCACACGAGGCCGAGGAGCGGCTGGCCACGCTCGGACCCAACGAGGTCGATCACGAAAAGCCGCTGCCGTGGTGGCGCCATCTGTGGCAGTGCTACCGCAATCCGTTCAACCTGCTGCTGACCGTGCTGGCGGCGGTGTCCTGGCTGACCGAGGACATCAAGGCCACCGTGGTGATCGGTGCGATGGTGCTGCTGTCCACGCTGATCCGCTTCGTGCAGGAAGGCCGCTCCAACCGTGCCGCCGAGCGGTTGAAGGCGCTGGTCGGCAACACCGCACGCGTGCTGCGCCGCAATCCGGGCACCGAGGCGGCGGACGTTGCCGACCAGTACTTCGGTGCGCACCTGCACAGCCGTCGCCCGGCACGGTTGCTGGACCTGCCGATCCGTGAGCTGGTGCCCGGTGATCACATCGTGCTGTCGGCTGGTGACATGATTCCGGCCGACTGCCGCGTGTTAACCGCCAAGGATCTGTTCGTGGCGCAGGCAGCGATGACCGGCGAGTCGCTGCCGGTGGAGAAGTTCGCGCACCCGGGCGATGGCCTGGCCGGCCTGCTGGAGCAGCACAACCTGCTGTTCATGGGCACCAATGTGGTCTCCGGTACCGCCACCGCCGTGGTGCTGGCCACCGGCAACCGTACCTACTTCGGCACCCTGGCCCAGCGCAGCACCGCCACCGACCGCGCACCGACTGCGTTCCAGGCCGGCGTCAACAGTGTCAGCTGGCTGCTGATCCGCTTCGCGCTGGTGATGGTGCCATTCGTGCTGCTGATCAACGGCTGGACCAAGGGCGATTGGACCGAAGCGTTCCTGTTCGCGCTGTCGGTGGCGGTGGGCCTGACCCCGGAAATGCTGCCAATGATTGTCACCTCCACCCTGGCCAAGGGTGCGGTGCTGCTGTCGCGGCGCAAGGTGATCGTCAAGCGCCTGGATGCGATCCAGAACTTCGGCGCGATGGAAGTGCTGTGCACCGACAAGACCGGCACCCTCACCCAGGACAAGATCGCGCTGGAACGGCACACCGACGTGTTCGGTCACGATTCGGAGGATGTGCTGAAGTTCGCCTACCTCAACAGCCATTTCCAGACCGGCCTGATCAACCTGCTCGACCGCGCGGTGCTGGAGCATGTTGAGCTGCAGAGTTCGCTGCGGCTGTCACAGGACTACCACAAGGTGGATGAGATTCCGTTCGACTTCGAGCGCCGCCGCATGTCGGTGGTGGTGTCCGAACGCGAGGACCACCACGAGCTGATCTGCAAGGGTGCGGTGGAAGAGATGCTGGCGGTATGCAGCACGGTGCGCGAGAACGGCGAGGACAAGTCGTTGGATGAGCAGCGGCTGGCACGCGTGCGGCAGACCACCGAGGAACTGAACGAACAGGGCCTGCGTGTGGTGGCAGTGGCGATGAAGGAAACTGCTGCCAGCCAGACCGTGTATTCGCAGGCCGACGAATGCGGACTGACCCTGGTCGGCTACGTGGCCTTCCTCGATCCGCCCAAGGAGTCGGCCGCGCAGGCATTGCAGGCGCTGGCCGCGCATGGCGTGGAGGTGAAGGTATTCACCGGTGACAACGAACTGGTGACCGCCCGCGTCTGCGCGCAGGTCGGGCTGGAGGCAGACACCATTCTGACCGGTCCGCAGATCGAGCGCATGGATGACGGCGCGCTGTCGCGGGCGTTGCACCACCACCGCGTGTTCGCTCGCCTGACCCCGCTGCACAAGGAGCGCCTGGTGCGCGAGCTGCGTGCGCAGGGCAAGGTGGTCGGTTTCCTCGGCGATGGCATCAACGATGCACCGGCGCTGCGTGCGGCGGACATCGGCATCAGCGTGGACAGTGCGGTGGACATCGCCAAGGAGGCGGCCGACATCATCCTGCTGGAAAAGAACCTGATGGTGCTGGAGGAAGGTGTGATCCAGGGCCGGCGCACCTTCAACAACATGCTGAAGTACATCCGCATGACTGCCAGCTCCAACTTCGGCAACGTGTTCTCGGTGCTGGTGGCCTCGGCCTTCCTGCCGTTCCTGCCGATGCTGCCACTGCAGCTGCTGGTACAGAACCTGCTGTACGACATCTCGCAGATCGCCATTCCGTTCGACAACGTGGACGAGGAGCTGGTGCGCAAGCCGCTGAAGTGGAACCCCGCAGACATTGGCCGCTTCATGGTGTTCTTCGGGCCGATCAGCTCGATCTTCGACCTGAGCTGCTTCGCGCTGATGTGGTACGTGTTCGATGCGCGCACACCGGCCGACCAGGGCCTGTTCCAGTCCGGCTGGTTCGTGGTCGGCCTGCTGACCCAGACGCTGATTGTGCACATGATCCGTACACCGAAGGTGCCGTTCCTGCAGAGCATCGCCGCGCCGCCGCTGCTGGTGATGACCGGCCTGATCATGGCCATCGGCGTGGCCCTGCCGATGAGTCCGCTGGCTGGCTACTTCAAGCTGCAGGCCCTGCCGACCGGCTACTGGCCGTTCCTGGTGGCGATCCTGTTCGGCTACGCGGTGCTGACCACCCTGCTGAAGAAGATCTACATCCGTCGCTACGGCTGGCAGTAAGCGCCCGCCGCCTGGTCCAGGGAGAAGCACAATGGACATCAATCCGAACCTGCCGGCGTTCAACGCCGGCGCGACCCTGAGCTCGTTGATCAGCCTCTCGGTGGCCTTCGTGCTTGGCACCGTCATCGGCTTGGAGCGACAGCTGCGCCAACGCACCGCCGGTCTGCGCACCAATACACTGGTGGCGGTGGGTGCGGCAGTGTTCGTGGACCTGGCCGTGCGCTTCCACGACCTGTACGGCGGCCCGCCGTCGCCACTGCACGTGGTGGCCTATGTGATCTCCGGTGTCGGCTTCCTCGGCGCCGGCGCGATCATGAAGGACGGCGCGCAGGTGTCCGGCCTGAACACCGCGGCCACCCTCTGGGGCTCGGCGGCGGTTGGCGCCTGTGCGGGTATCAAGCTGCTGCCCGAAGCGGTACTGGCGGCCGTGTTCGTGCTGGCCGCCAACACCCTGCTGCGGCCGGTGGTGAACCGCATCCAGCGGCAGCCGTTGCCGGAAGCGTTCAGCGAAGCAACCTATGCGATCAACGTGGTCTGCCAACGTGAGCAGCAGGCCGAGGTGCTGGACCAGCTGTTGCTGCTGCTGGAACAGGCGCACTACCCGGTACGCGCGGTGGACCAGCGCCCGTTCGGCGAGCGTGACGTGGAGATAGAAGCCGTACTGTATGCCACCACGGTGGATGCCGGTGAACTGGATGCGGTGCTGGCCACGCTGGCGACCACCCCCGGCGTGCTGCAGGGGTTCTGGAACGCCAGCCTGGAGGAGTAGCCGCTCGGTAGTGCCGGCCGCTGGCCGGCAACACCGTCTACCACTTTGGTAGGTGCCGACCTTGGTCGGCACAATCCTGGAGATGCCGGCCAGCGGCCGGCACTACCGGGCATCGCTTTGGTGGGTGCCCGCATCCACCCAAGGCGGCTTTGCTATCCTTCCCCCCCACGCCAGGGAGACGTCCCGATGCCATCGCTGTCGCCCCGCCGCCCGCTGGTGCTGCTGGCCCTGATCGTTGTGATGGCGGCGATCTTCCTGGTCGATACCGTCACCGACTACGCCGTGGCTGCGGCCTGCTTCTATGCAGCGGTCATCCTCGCCGCATCACGAGTGCTGAGTGCGCGCGGGCTGATCAGCCTGGCCATCGCCTGCATCGCACTCACCGCCCTGAGCTTCTTCCTCACCCGCTTCGGCACCTATCGCATCGGCCTGGTCAATTCGGTGATCGGCATGCTGGTGATCGGCATCACCACCTACCTCGCGTTGAAGATGGAAGCGGCCAAGGCCGCAGTGCAGGAAGCGCAGGGCCGGTTGCTGCGGGTGGCGCGCGCGTCGACCGTGGGCGAGCTGACCACCTCCATCGCACATGAAGTCAACCAGCCGCTGGCGGCCATTGCCAGCAGCGCCGAGGCCTGCCAGCGCTGGCTGGCACAGGACCCACCGAACGTCGACAAGGCCCGGCAGACCGTGTCCCGCATCCTGGACGATGCACATCGCGCCGGTGACGTGATCGCCCGCATTCGCGGCCTGACCCAAGGTGCGGCACCGGAACGACGCGCCTTCGACCTGAACCAGGCGGTGGAGGAAATGCTGGCGCTGTCGCGCAGCGAGCTGGACCAGCACGGCGTGGCCGTCGCCCTGCTGCTCGATGCCGACCTACCGCTGGTACAGGCCGATCGCGTGCAGGTGCAGCAGGTGATCGGCAACCTGATCCTCAATGCGGTGGACGCAATGGAGGCCGTGCCCGCCGCTGATCGACGCCTGTCCCTGTTGACCCAACGCGACGGACAGCGGATCAGCCTCAGCGTGCGCGACCGCGGTGTCGGCCTGCCAATCGACCATCCTGAGCGCGTGTTCGATGCCTTCTGGACCACCAAATCACACGGGCTGGGGCTCGGTCTCAGCCTGAGCCGTTCGATGATCGAGGCCAACGAAGGCAGGATCCGAGCCGAGCGCCCCAGCGGCGGGGGTGCCTGCTTTGTGTTTGACCTGCCCATCGCCACGGAACTTCCTCATGCGTAAGCCCGCTGCACCCGCCGCCGATCCAGCGCCCATCGTCTATGTGATCGACGACGATCCGTCGGTGCGCGCCGCACTGGAAGACCTGCTCGCCTCGATGGGCCTGCAGGTACGGGCCTTCGCCTCCACCCAGGCATTCCTCGAGCACGAACTGGAAGATGCACCGGCCTGCCTGGTGCTGGATGTGCGCATGCCCGGCCAGAGTGGGCTGGAGTTCCATCGCACGATGGGCAGCCACGGCCTGCAGCTGCCGGTGGTGTTCATCACCGGCCACGGCGACATCGCGATGGGTGTCAACGCGATCAAGGACGGTGCCATCGAGTTCCTGACCAAGCCGTTCCGTGACCAGGAGCTGCTGGATGCAATCCACAAGGGGATCGACATCGACCGCCAGCGCCGCCGTGACGGCGAGGCACTGGACGCCCTGCAGCAGCGCTGGAATACCCTCAACCCCGGCGAACGCGAGGTGGTCGACGGCGTGGTGCGCGGCCGCCTCAACAAGCAGATCGCAGGTGATCTCGGGGTGAGCGAGATCACCGTGAAGGTGCGCCGCGCACAGGTGATGCGCAAGATGGGCGCGCGTACGCTGGTCGACCTGGTGCGCATGTACGACCGCTTGCAGGCGGGCACCCCATGAGCGTGCATGTCGCGCTGCTACGCGCAGTCAACGTCGGCGGCACCGGCAAGCTGCCGATGGTTGAACTGGTGGCGATGTGCGAGGACGCAGGCTTCACCGACGTCCGCACCTATATCGCCAGCGGCAACGTGGTGTTCCGCAGCGGACTTGACGAAGCCGGCGTGCGGAAAGCCCTTGGCCAACGGCTGCAGGCCTATGCCGGAAAACCGGTGGGTGTGCTGGTGCGCTCGGCAGCCGAGATCGCGGCGGTTGCCGCCGGCAATCCGTTCCCGCACGCCGCCGGCAATCGTGTGGTCGCGCTGTTCGTGGATGAGGCACTGCCCACGGATCCCTTGACCGGGGTGACCGGCCTGCGCGATGAGCAGCTGGTGCTGGGTACACGCGAGATCTTCGTCCACTATGGCGACGGCATGGCCGACTCACGCCTGCGGATTCCCTATGCCCAGCAAGGCACCGCCCGCAACCTCAACACGGTCGGCAAGCTTGCGGCAATGGCCGCCGCGCTCGGCCAGGTCACCTCAGGCGGTAGAGGGCGGCGGTAGAGTCGACTGTCAGTCGACTATCGCGCGCAGCGCGGGATTTTCCACAACCTTGTGGAAGAGCAGTCGACTAACAGTCGACTCTACATCGCGCGCAGCGCGGGACTTTCCACAATCTTGTGGAAGAGCAGTCGACCAACATTCGACTCTACCTGGCAGAGGGGTGATCACGCCCGTTGCAGACGGTGCTTCAACCGCGTATCCATCAACCCCACCGCCAGCAGCACCGCACTGGTCAGCCAACCGGCGGCCAGCAGATGGGTCTGCGGCAACACCACGCCCAGCAGGACCAGTGCCACCGCACCGATCAGATGCGAGTACGGTGCGCGCCCGTATACCACGCGCTTGTACAGCGCGCTGCCCAGCAGGTAGATCAATGGCCCTGCAACCAGCACGGCCGCATGCACCGGCGTCACCGCAGCGTGCGGGTGGTCCATGACCAGGTCATTGCCCACCGCCGTAGCGATGATCCCGGCGATCAGCAGCGCGTGCACATAGTGGAAGTTGGCCCCCATCCGCCCGGGGTCTTCAGCATGGCTGATGGCCTCGGTGGCGTCGCGGCTGGAGATGCCGAAATACAGCCACCACATGGCGATCGTGCCGGCGAAGGTGGCAAGCACCGCCGACACCACCGCCCCACTCCACTGTTCGACCTCGCTGAGCACACCACCGGTGGCCAGCAACGTCTCGCCCAGTGCGACGATGACGAACAGCTGGCAGCGCTCGGCCAGGTGCCCGCCCTCGATGGTCCACTCGCGGGTGTGCGAACGACCCAGCCCCGGGAACGCGAAGCCGAACATCGGTGAGACGTATTCGCACGCCACCGCCACCGCCCACAGCGCCAGCCGCGTATTCCCCTCGGCTGCCGCACCTGCCAGCCAGAAGCAGGCCGATACGCTCACCCACGCCAGCATTCGGCGGAAGTTCGGCGCCAGCGGGTGTGTGTGGCCGACCTCGAACAGCACAAAGGCGGTACGCCCGACCTGCATGGTGGCGTAGGCCCCGGCGAACACCCAGGCACGGTCGGCGAACGCCTCGGGAATGGACGACGACATCAGCAAGGCCAACAGCATGGTGGCAAACAGCAGGCCACGAATGCGCGGTGCCTCCGGATCGAACCAGTTGCTGACCCAGCAGGCGTACTGCCAGCCCAGCCACACCGCAAACCACAGCACCAGGGTCTGCAGCACGCCGGCCAGGTCCAGGTGGTGCAACAGGTGGTGGCTCAGCTGGGTGACCGCGAACACGTAGACCAGGTCGAAGAACAGTTCTTCGTAGGTCACGCGGGCGTGGTGGCCGTCGCGCTGGCGCAGGGCCGGCAATCGCAGTCGTGTACTCATGGTTTTCCTTCAGCGCGCCAGGCGCCAGTAGAGCAGGCCGGCCAGCAGGGCCGGCACCGCGAACACCAGCAGCAGGATCGGCAGTTCTTCGCGCATCCCGTAGCCGGCCTTGCTGACACCCACCCACAGGTTGGCCACCGTCACCAACAGCCAGGTGGCAATGAACGCGATCAGGGCCGTGGGCAGCTGTGAGGTGCCTACGCTCCACAGCCGTCCGAACAACAGGAACACTCCCAACAGCACAATGCCGCCCAACATCACCAGAAGCACATGCATGGTCCACCTCCTTGAGCCTGCAGGCAGGCTAGCCGTGGGCGATTCTGCGCTCCAGCCGATGATCGTGGATTCACTTTCCAGGCGCGGCGAACAATCGCCCTGGCGATCGCGGCATGGCAAACGAGAACAGTTCCCATTAGTATTGCGTCATTACGCAGGGATGACCTCCCGGCACCCGCCTTTCACCCTTGCTGCCCGTCCGGATGTCCCAGCCGACACTTCCCCGCCCACCTGCGCTGCCGCTGGTGACCTCGCTGGTGCGCCACTACGAGGAACTGGTGGACTACCTGCATCGCCGGTTCCGCTCGCCCGGGCTGGCCCGCGAAGTGGTGCACGATATCTGTGTACGCCTGCTGGAACGTCCGGCCGTGCATGACGCCCGCCAACCGATCGCGCTGCTGCGCAGGATCGCCCACGACGCAGCGGTCGACCGCTGTCGCGCCGAGGACCTGCGCCGGCACTGGGTGGAGCCCCGCGCAGAGCTTCCCGAAGGCGCCTGCGAGCGCCCCGGACCCGAGCGCCAGGCGCAGGGCCAGCAGGCGCTGCAGCGGCTGACCGCCAGCATCGAGCGCATGCCCTGCCGGCGGCAGCAGGTGTTCATCCTGCACAAGATCCACGAGCTGCCCCAGACCGAAGTGGCGCAGCGGATGGGCATCGGCCTGAAGGCGGTGGAACGTCACCTGCGCCTGGCCATGGCCGACTGCCGGCTGCACGGTGCGCTGCGGTGAGCCCTGCATCACCCGATCCGGTACCGCCGTCGCCGCCCGCCGAACCGTCCGCCGAGGACACGCTCGATCAGCACCGGGAGGCACTGAAGGAGCGTTTCCCGTTGCCAGGCCCGGAGCAGCTGCAGCGGCGGCGCGGCGGATCTGGCGCGAAACGGGTACTGCCGGTGCTGTTGCTGGCGGCCGCTGGGCTGCTGCTGGCCGACCCGGCCTGGCAGGTGCGTGACTACCAGACCGCCGTCGGCGAGCGCCGCGACATCGAGCTGCCGGACGGCAGCCGCGTGCTGCTCGACGCGGGAACCCACCTGCAGGTCCGTCGCCACCTGCGTTCGCGGCGGGTACTGCTGGCGCAGGGCCATGCGCGCTTCGAGGTGCAGCATTCGGCGTGGCGCCGCTTCCAGGTCGATGCCGGACCGGTACAGGTACGCAACTACGGCACGGTGTTCGATGTTGACCGCCAGGGCGATCTCAGCGAGGTCACGCTTTGGCGCGGCGAGGTCGGTGTCAGCGTGGATGGCGGCGGCACCGAGCAGCGGCTGAAGCCGGGGCAGCGCCTGCTGGCCCAGCCGGGGTCCCTGTCTCCGCCGGAAGCAGTGGATCCGGACCGGGCCGACTGGACCACCGGCCGGCTGCAGTTCGACCGCATGCCGCTGGCCGAGGTGCTGCGCATCCTGCAGCGCTATCACGACCGTCCGATCGTGCTGGACGACCCGGCACTGGGACCACTGCAGGTGTCGGGCGTGTTCGATGCCGACCGTGCCGAGACGGCGGTCGCCCTGTTGCCGGAGATCCTGCCGGTCCAGGTGCATACCGCCGCCGACGGCAGCCTGCATCTGCGTGCGCGCGATTGATTGCCACGCCGAGGGTGGGTTGCGCGCCGTCCCATCCGGCAAGTGCTTGAACCCTTCCGAAGGACCCCCGCATGATCCGCCCTGTTCCGCCTGCCGCGCTGCGCCGGCTGGCCCCCACCCTGCTTGCCGCCTGCCTGTGTGCGGCGCTGCCCGCCACCGCGCAGACCGCTGCGTCCGCACCTGTCGAACTACACCTGCCGGCCGGCCCGCTGCAGGCTTCGCTCACGACACTGGCGCGGCAGAGTGGCATCCAGCTGCTGTTCGCGGCCGATAGCGTAAGTGGCCGCAACGCGCCGGCCCTCGACGGCCGCTACACCCCGCACGACGCCCTGCAGCGCCTGCTGGCCGGGCAAGACCTGGCGATGCAGGAGCGCTCGCCGGGGGTGTTCGTGGTGAGTGCCGCGCCGGCATCCTCCAAGGCCCGCGCTCCGGCCCGGGCCTCGTCATCGGCAGCGTCCCCGGGCACGACCAATTCGCTGGCCCGCGTCACGGTATCGGCCTCGACCGCGCGTATGCCGCAGGGCGAGACCGCGATGCCCAACACCATCACCGTGCTGACCCGCGAGGACATCGCGCAGCAGCTGGCGCTGGGCTCGGATGTCTCGCGCGTGCTGTCGGCGCAGATCCCGGCGTTTGCCCCGGCGCGCGAGAAGATGTCCAACTACGGCGAAACCATGCGCGGCCGCGGCATCCTGTACATGGTCGACGGCGTGCCGCAGTCGACGCCGCTGCGCGATGGCTCGCGTGATTCGCACACCATCGATCCGGCGATGATCGAGCGCATCGAGGTCATCCACGGCGCCAACGCGCTGCAGGGCATCGGCGGTACCGGTGGCATCGTCAACATCATCACCCGCAGCGCGCCCAGCGAGCCCGGCGCCTTCCTGCTCGACACCAACGTCACCTACAGCTCGGCCCTGCCCAGCCGCCGCGATGACAATGGCCAGCGCGGCTCGGCACTGGTCGGCGTGCGCGGCGAGCAGTTCGATCTGGTGGCCGGCCTGGCCTATGAGAAGCAGGGCCTGTATCACGACGGCGAGGGCCGTTCGATCGGTACCAACGCGCAGGGCGAACTGATGGATTCGACATCGTCGAACGTGTTCGCCAAGCTGGGCTGGAACATTGCCGAGGGCCACCGCCTGCAGCTGATGGCCAACCGCTACGAGCTGCGCGGGCTGGACAACTACCTGGCGGTGAACGGTGATTACCGCACCGGCCGCCCGACCATTTCGGTGCCCGGCGATACCCCGCTGGATCCACCGATGAACCGCTCGCGTTCGTTGACGCTGGACTACAGCGCCGCCGACCTGCTCGGTGGCCGCTTCCAGGCGCAGGCCTTCGCGGTGGACTTCGAAGGCCGTTATGGCGCCAGCCAGTGGGACCCGTGGGGCAACACCGGCGCCAACGCCGCCTGGGACCAGACCCAGAACGAATCGAACAAGCGCGGCTTCAAGCTGACCCAGAGCTGGGCCCGCATCGCCGACACCACGCTGGACGTGACCCTGGGCCTGGACGGCCTGCGCGACCGCACCCACCAGGTGCTGCTGGCCAGCGGCATGAACTGGGTGCCGCAGACCACCTACCAGAGCCTGTCGCCGCTGCTGCAGCTGCACTGGTGGCCAAGCGACCACCTGATGCTGTCCGGCGGCCTGCGCTACGAAAAGGGCGAGCTGGAAGTAGGCGACTACACCACCCTGCCCCGCTACGGCGCACGCAAGGTAGCTGGCGGCAAGCCGACCATGAGCGAGACCCTGCCCAACTTCGGCGCGGTCTGGTACATCAACGATCGCCTCAACGCCTACGCCTCGTATTCGGAAGGCTACACCGTGGCCGACGTCGGCCGCGTGCTACGTGCGATCAACCGCGACGGCCAGCGCGTGGACAATCTGATTGACCTGTCACCGGTGGTTTCGGACAACCGCGAGATCGGGCTGGAGTACGACGATGGCCGTTTCAGTGGCGATATTGCGTACTACACCTCCGAATCCAAGCTGGGCTCGGTGCTGATCTACGATCCGGGCATCGACGCCTATGCGGTGCAGCGCCAGGCCACCCGCGTGGAAGGTTTTGAAAGCAACCTGCGCCTGCGCTTGGGCGACAGCCGGCTGGGCCTGGGTTATGCACGCGCCAATGGCCGCTACGATGCCGACGTCGATGGCCGCCTCGACAGCGACCTGGCCGGCGTCAACATCGCGCCGAACCGGCTGACCGCGTTCTGGGAACAGAGCTGGACACCACAGCTGAGCACCCGCCTGCAGGCCAGCCACGCCTTCGACCGCGACTTCGATCTGCGTGGCGCGCAGGTGGCGGAGTTCAAGGGTTACACCACGGTGGACCTGGTCGCGCGCTATGTACTGGACAAGCACAGCTTCACTCTGGGCGTGCAGAACCTGGCGAACAAGCAGTACATCAGCTACTACTCGCAGACCACGCCGTCGAACCCGAGCTATTTCTCGGGCCGTGGCCGAGTGCTGACGCTGGGGTGGCAGTACCGGTACTAAGCCTGCACAGGGCCCGGGGCGCAGCTGCCCCGGGCCGTACTTCAAGCTTCGGATCACGCGGCGTAGCGTCGCTCACCCTGCAGCCAGGTCTCCATCACCTTCAGCTCGAGGACGCTTGCCGGATCGATCGTGAGCGGGTCGCGGTCGAGGATGACCATGTCCGCATACTTGCCGTACTCCAGGCTTCCGACAATGTCGTCCACCCGGCATTGCCATGCCGCATCGATGGTCACTGCGCGCAGCGCCTGTTCGACACTGATGCACTCTTCAAGGTTCAACACTTCGCCGCCATCACGCATGCGCCGGTTCACTGCGTTGTCGATGTAGCGCAGCGGTTCGATGGTGGTGACGTTGAAATCCGAGTGCAGCGAGATGCGAAGCCCGCCCGCCAGCGCCGACCGGCATGGATCGTACAGATCGGCGCGCTGCGGACCAAGGATGTTGTCGCGGAACGCCTTTCCCCAGTAGTACACGTGCCCGATCAGGAACGAAGGCGACAACTGCAGCTCGGCAAGCTGTTTGATCTGGTCCCCATGCAGCACGCTGCAATGCTCGATGCGGTGGCGATGATCGGCACGTGGCGTGTTGGCCAGTACGGTCTTGTAGACCTTCAGGGTGGTATCGATGGCCGCATCGCCATTGGCATGGATGCCGACCTGCCAACCGAGATCGTGGGCGCGCTGCACACCTTTCGTCAGCTGCTCCTGCGTGTAGTTCAGCGAACCCCGCTTGTCCGAGCCGAGGTAGTTCTCGCGCTGATAGCCGGTCTGCGCCTGGTTGGAGCCATCGGACCAGAACTTTATACCCGTCAGGCGGAAGCGGTCATCACCGTGGCCGGGCTTCAGCCCCAGTTCGACCCAGTCGTCCATCAGGTCCGAGGTGAGAAAGCCTGAATAGCGGATCGGCGGATTCTTCGCCATCACGCGATTGAGTACCTTGAGATCGGTCACGCCTCCGGTCCCGATGCCGGCATCATGCAGGCCGGTGCAGCCGGCCCTGGCCGCGTCCGAGAACAGTTGCTGGATCAACGCGACGTAGCGATCCTCGTCGGGGACCGGCATCGCCGCCATGAACGGCTTCATCGCGGGAGACTCCTGCATCCGGCCCGTCAGCTTCCCACCCTCGCGATCGTAACGCCCCTGCTCCGGATCGGGCGTCGCATCGGTTACTCCGGCAGCGGCGAAGCCCTTGCTGTTGCTGTAGGCGACGTGTCCGTTGGATTCAAGGACGAACACCGGATTATCCGCAGCGACCGCATCCAGCGCCTTCATGGTGATCGGCTCACCCGGCATCAGCGAAGGGTCAATGCCCTGCGCAACCACCCATTCGCCGGGTTTGCTCGCACTCGCGGCGGCACCGATCTTCGACAGCGCCTCGGCCAACGTGCTGGTACTGAACGGCGTCACATCCACCCAATCGGACAGCATCGCCATCGCCGAGTGCATATGCGGGTCGATGAAGCCTGGCAGCAGCGCCCGGCCGTGCAGGTCGACCACGTCGGTCTGGCGCCCTCGATGCAACATGACTTCCTCGCGGCTGCCCGTGGCCAGAATGCGTCCCTGGCGAACCGCGATGGCCTGCACCTTGCCCTTTGGCCCGAGCGTATGGATCGGACCGCCATGGAAGATCCTATCTGCCGGCCCTGCCAGATTCGGCGGCGGCGTAGCAGAGAACGCTGCCAGCGGTACGGCCGACCCGACCAGCGCCGCCGCACCCAATCCGACCATCCCGCCCAGAAACTCGCGACGTGCCTGCAGGAATGCTGCGGCTCCTGGATTGCACACAATGCACATGCGCCTGCTCCTTCCTTGTGGTCGCTGCAGGCTACCCTGCGCAATGCGAACACGTTGCGAACTGCATCGCCCTTTCACGGCAGTTGTCGCGCCAATATTCCGGCACCCGCAACGCCGGCTTATGGCAGGCATGAGGAATCATAGAAACGGCATCGGAAAGCGCCATGCTAGCCTCGATCCACCTTCCCGATACACCTTTCACATGCGCCCGCACATGCTCGCCCTCTCGCTTGCAGCAGTACTCCCGATCGCCTACGCCAGCGCCGCCGAGGCACCACTGCCGCAGTTGCAGGCCTACACCGTGGATGCTTCCTGGCTGCAGCCGATGGCACCGCTGCAGATTGCTGACCACACCTGGCAGATCGGCACCGAGAACCTGACCGCACTGCTGGTGCAGACCGCCGAGGGCGCAGTGCTGCTGGACGGCGGCATGCCACAGATGGCCGGCCACCTGCTGGATAACATGAAGGCGCGCGGCGTCGCCCCGCAGGACGTGCGGCTGATCCTGCTCAGCCATGCGCATGCCGACCATGCAGGCCCAGTGGCGGAACTGAAGCGCCGCAGCGGCGCGCACGTGGTCGCCAACGCGGAATCGGCGGTGCTGCTGGCGCGTGGCGGCAGCGATGACCTGCACTTCGGCGATGGCATCACCTACCCGCCTGCCAATGCAGACCGCATCGTGATGGATGGCGAGGTGGTCGAGGTGGGCGGCATCGAATTCACCGCGCACTTCATGCCGGGACACACCCCGGGCAGCACCGCCTGGACCTGGACCGATACCCGCGAGGGCAAGCCGGTGCGCATCGCCTATGCCGACAGCCTGAGTGCACCGGGCTACCAGCTGAAGGGCAACCCCCGTTATCCGCGCCTGGTCGAGGACTACACGCGCAGCTTCGCGACGGTGCGGGCGTTGCCCTGCGACGTGTTGCTGACCCCTCATCCGGGCGCGAGCAACTGGGACTACGCTGCGGGTGCCAGGGCCGGTGCCAAGGCACTGACCTGCAAGGCCTACGCGGATGCGGCAGAACAGAAGTTCGACGCACAGCTGGCCAAGGAAACAGCCGGCGCCCGCTGATTCTGTCGAGCTTGCTCGACCGAAGCAGAGCAGTCGAGCATGGCTCGACGCCACAAAGAGCAAGCCGAGGGTGGGCTCGGCTCTACATTGGGCGCGCCGAAGGGTGCCGGTCAGGACGACCGGCACCGCCGCCTGTCAGCCGCCCTGCCCGTGCTGGGCAAACGGCTCGGTGGTGCCATCGTTGCGCACCAGTTCAACGGTGTACGGCTGCACGTAGCCATCCGGCATTTCCATGCCAGGCGAGCCGGCTGGCATGCCCGGCAGCACCAGGCCGCGCGCGGCCGGCCGCTCGGCCAGCAGTCGCTTGATGTCCTCGGCCGGGATGTGGCCTTCAACCACGTAACCACCGATCTCGGCGGTGTGGCAGGAGGCCTTGCCGACCGGCACACCCAGCCGGACCTTGATCGGGTTCATGTCATCAGTATTGCGCACATCCACCTGGAAGCCTTCGGCCTTCAGGTGGTCGACCCAGATGCCGCAGCAGCCGCAGCTGGCGGTCTTGTGCACGATGGCGATGGGCAGTGCCGGATCCACCTGCGACGGGCCGGCCTTGATCGGTGCCGCCGGGGCTTCGGTGGCAACCGGCGCGGCAGACGATTCTTCAGCAGCACGCGCGCAGGCGGTGGTGGCCAGCACGGTGCCCAGCAACAGGCTGAGGGAGAGAGAACGGTTCATGGTGTTGATTCCTTTGCAGATGCGGGCAACGCGGCCCGCTGCCTGCGCGTCGAAGGCACAGGCAGAGTCGAGAGTGAGTCGAGCAGCTACGGCAGGCGCTTGAGGCCTGCAGGGAATCACACGATGGGAGGGCGTAGCGGATCCGGCAACGGAGGCGGTGCGCGTTGCTGGGTGCTGGCGGGCAAAGGCGCCTCACGCCAAGGTGACGCCGGGGTTCCGCTCAGGGTGGCCAGCATGCCGAGGCTGGCCGGCGGGCATTCGCACTCATTGCTCTGGCAGACCGTTGATGCTGCCTCGTCGCAGCATCCGGGCATGGCAGCGGAATGCGGTGCGGCGCAATGGTCCGCGCTGGACTGCGCCGCGTACGAGGATGAGGCAACCGCAAGCGCCGGTGCATTCAGCACCAGGGCAAGGAGAAGCATCCATCTCAGCAGCAGGCCAGGCAGGTTCACCCGTTGATGATAGCCGATGAACGCATCACGCAATTGCCTCGGCCATCGCCCGCATCCGCACCGGAATCGACTTGGCCGCCGGGGTGCCGCTGACCCGATCGTAATAGTCCAGCGGTAGCAGCGGGTTCAACTCGGGGTAGTAACCGGCCAACGCGCCGCGCGGCATCGGGTAGTCCAGCACGGTCAGGCCCTCGATGCGTCGGTTCACGCCGTCGCCGCTGATCGTCTCCAGGCTGACCAGTGCTTCCTTCTCCAGCCCACGTGCCAGCCGGTCCTCGATGTTCATGAACAACACCATGCGGTCGTTGTAGACGCCGCGATAGCGGTCGTTGTAGCTGTAGATGGTGGTGTTGTACTGGTCGTGCGAGCGCACTGTGGCCAACCGCAGCATCTCGGGGTCATCCACGGGCGCGTCCACGTCCAGCCCCGGCATCACCAGGATGTTGGCCTTGCCGTTGGGCGTGGGCCACACCCGACGGCGCGGTGGAATGTCCAGATGGAAGCCGTGCGGCTGCTGGATGCGCTCGTTGAAGCCGGTGTAGATCTCCGGATACACCGCCGCGATCAGCTCGCGGATGGGTGCGTAGTCATGCATGCACCCGGCCCAGTCGACCTTGCTGTGCGGCAGTGTTGCCATCGCCATGCGGCAGACGATCTCGACCTCCGGGAGCACGTCCGTGCTGACCGGCTCGAGCACGCCGCGCGAAGCGGTCACGTTCGACATCGCGTCTTCGATGGTGACGAACTGCTCGCCGGCAGGCGTAACGATGCGCTCCGAACGCGCGACTACCGGCAGGATCAAGGCATCGCGGCCATGCACCAGGTGACCCCGATTGAGTTTGGTGGCGATGCCGACCGTCAACTCCAGGCCACGCATGGCCTCATACGCGCGCGGTGTATCGGGCACGGCGTGGATGAAGTTGCCCCCCATACCGATGAACACCTTGGCGCTGCCGTCCAGCATCGCCTCGATCGATTCGACCACGTGATGACCGTGCTCGCGCGGCGGATCGAAGCCGAACACCTGCTGCACGCGGTCCAGATAGGCTGGCTTGGGTTTCTCGTCGATGCCGACGGTACGGTCGCCCTGCACGTTGGAATGGCCACGGATCGGCCCGATGCCTGCGCCGGGCTTGCCGAAGTTGCCACGCAGCAACAGCAGATTGGCCACCTGCTGCAGCAGGGTCGAACCATACTGATGCTGGGTCAGGCCCATGCCGTAGCAGATCACCGTGGCCTTGGAGCGGATGTAGATCTCGGCGCAGCGGCGGATCTGCGCCTGCGTGATGCCGGAGACCTGCACGATCTCGTCCCAGTCCTGCGCCATCACATCTTTGCGCAGTGCGTCCAGGCCCACCGTGTGCTCGGCCAGGAAATCGTGGTCAAGCACGCGCTCGCCCTGCGCTTCGCGCTCGAACATTACCTTCATCATGCCCTTGATCAGGGCCAGGTCGCCGCCGATGCGGATGTGCACGAACTCGCTGGTGATCTCGGTCGAACCGAACGTGGCCATCTGCACCATGTCCTGCGGCTCGGCGAAGCGGATCAGCGCGCGCTCTGGCATCGGATTGACCGCCACGATCGGGATGCCGCGTTTGCGCGCCTCGACCAGGTTGCTCATCATCCGCGGCGAATTGGTGCCGGTGTTCTGGCCGATCACGAAGATCGCCTCGGCGTGCTCGAAATCCTGCAGCACGATGGTGCCCTTGCCCACGCCGATGGCCGGCGGCAGGCCGCGGCTGGTCGGCTCGTGGCACATGTTCGAGCAGTCCGGGAAATTGTTGGTGCCGAACTCGCGCACGAAGATCGAATACAGGAACGCGGCTTCGTTGGGCGTGCGGCCGGAGGTGTAGAACTCGGCCTGGTGCGGGCTGTCCAGCGCCTGCAGATGACGGCCGATCAGGGCGAACGCCTCATCCCAGCTGCAGGGTACGTAGTGATCGGTGGACGCGTCGTAGCGCATCGGCTCGGTCAGCCGGCCCTGCATCTCCAGCCAGTAGTCGGTCTGCGCCATCAGCTCGGTGACCGTGTGCCGGGCGAACAGGTCGCGGCCGGCACGGAACTGGGTGGCCTCCCAGGCCAGCGCCTTGGCACCGTTCTCGCAGAATTCCAGCTTCTTGCGTTCGTCAGCGTCCGGGAATGCACAACTGGGGCATTTGAAGCCACCGGGCTGGTTCATCGCCAGCAGCGCCTTCGAGCCCTTGCCGATCACACTCTGCTGCAGCAGCACCTTGGCGGTGGCACCGGCGGCACCCCAGCCACCGGCCGGCTGGTTGTAGGGCTTGTAACGCGGCGGCTTCTGCTCGGACATGTTCGGGAACCTGGCGGGAGGAACACAACAATCAACGGCGCAAGACGGGCCGGATGCGGCTTCTGCAGTGCGGCCAGCCCCGCAGTCAAGCACGGACAAGGCCACTTCGCCAGAGGCAGGCGCTGTTTTCGGCGCAGCCTGCCATTACAACGGTTACACCCGCGTCAGCGCCCGGCCACTGCGCTATTCTCAAAGCCGTGGGTGGTCCACCACCTGCGTATTTCCCTTGCCCGGACGCGCTGCATGCCTGAATCGACCCCGCCGCACACCCCGCCTGCCGGCACGGCCCAGCGCCCGTTGCAGCGCTGGCGCAGCGGGGGTCACCAGCAGCAGGTCGACGTGGTGGCCGAGGAAGTGCCGGTTGCACTGCGCTACAACGGCGCCGCCTTCGCGGTGATGATGGCCACGCCCTGCGACCTGGAAGACTTCGCGCTTGGTTTCTCGCTCAGCGAGGGGCTGATCACTGCGCCCTCGCAACTGCTGTCGATCGAGGTCCTCCCGCAGCTGGAGGGCATCGAGCTGCAGATGACCGTTTCTGAAGACGCACCCGGTGCCGATCTGGATCCGACCAATAGCCGCCTGCTGCCCGGTCGCGGTGGCTGCGGCCTGTGCGGCACGCGCCAGCTGGAGGATGTGCTTCGCCCGCTGCCGCAGATCCGTGAGCGCCGCACCTATCCGCATGCCGCATTGCAGCGGGCACTGGCCACGCTGGCGCAGCATCAGCCGATGAATGCGGTGAGTGGATCGACGCACGCTGCGGCCTGGGCCGATGCCAGCGGGCGGATCGGCTGGGTGCGCGAGGATGTGGGCCGTCACAACGCGTTGGACAAACTGGTCGGCGCCCTGCATCACAACGAGCACGCCATCGACGGTGGGTTGCTGGTGATTTCCAGTCGCGCCAGCTATGAGATGGTCAGCAAGGCGATACGTGCGGGTGCCAGCGTGCTGGCAGCAGTGTCGGCGCCGACCGCGCTGGCGATCGACCTGGCCCGCAGTGCCGGACTGTGCCTGGTCGGGTTCGCGCGGGAGAGCGGGTTCAATGTGTATACCCATCCCGAACGGCTGCAGGCGGACGACAGCCACGATAACTGAGAACGGCCGGGAGCAAGACGCCCCCGGCCTGATGGACCTCAGCGCAGCGCCACCTTGGGGAAGTCCACCGGCACATCGAACGCCACGTTGATGTAGTTGGTGAACAGGTTAAGCGCCACATGGGCGAGGATCTCGACGATCCGCTCGTCATCGAAGCCGGCTGCGCGCAGCGCCTGCACATCACCGTCGGTGATCTGTGCACGCTGTTCAACCACCTTCAGCGCGAAGTCGAGCGCCGCCGAGGTGGCCGGATCACTGGACTGGCCGATCTGCGCGGCAGCCATCTGTTCGCTGCTGGCGCCGGCCTTTCGACCCAGCGCCGTGTGCGCCGCCAGGCAGTACTCGCAGGCGTTGCGGTTGGCGATGGCGACGGCGATCTGCTCGCCCAGCAACGGCGACAGCCGACCGCCGCCCAGGGCGCCGAACGAACCCCACATGCTCTGCAGGGCGGCCGGCGAGTTGGCCACGGCGCGGAACATGGCTGGGGTGGCGCCGAAAGCGGCGTGGACCTGGCCCAGCAGGGCCTGGCGCTCGGCAGTGGTGGCGGAGGCATCGATCAGGGGGACACGGGACATGGTGGATCTCCTTGGGAAAGCGCCCGGGATTGGACGACCTGCTCATCCTAGGTAGACTCGACGGACGCATTGGTCGTAATAAGCCGCATCTATTGTCCATTCGTCCATGAGCATGCCCGCCGACACCTCCGCACCCGACCGCCTGTCCTCCCTTCTGGAACGCTTCCGAGTGCAGGCCGCGCTGTTCCACAGCGGTCCGCTGTGCGGGCGCCATGTCTTCGAGCCGCAGCCCGGTCGGGCGTTCCTGCACATCCTGCGCCAGGGTGAAATGGAGGTCCGTCATCCCGACGGCGATATCGCGCTTCCCCGCTTGAAGATCGCCGCGCCCAGCCTGCTGCTGTATCCGCAACCGCTGCACCATGTGTTCTTCAATGCGCCGCTGGATGGCCCCGACTTCACCTGCGCGACGCTCGACTTCGATGGCGGCGCGCGCAATCCCATCGTGCAATCGCTGCCGCCGGTGATGGTGGTGCCGCTGTCCGCGATCAGCGAACTGGACGACACCCTGCATCTGCTGTTCACCGAGGCCGACCGCCAACGCTGCGGTTCGCGGCTGCTGACCAACCGCCTGTTCGAGGTGGCGTTGATCCAGATCCTGCGCTGGGTGGTGGATCATCCCGATGCGGCCGGGGTCAGCCACGGGCTGATGCGCGGGCTGTCCGATGCGCGGCTGGCACGTACGCTGGTGGCGATGCACCAGGCGCCGCAGGACGAATGGACGCTGCCGCGCATGGCCGCCACCGCTGGCATGTCGCGCAGTGCGTTCGCAGCGGTGTTCAAGGAGGTGATGCAGGCGACGCCGGCCAGTTATCTGCTGGATTGGCGGCTGAGCCTGGCCTGCGCGCAGCTGCGTGCGGGCGTGGCGGTCAAGCAGGTGGCAATCGAAGTCGGGTTTGCCGATACCGCGTCATTGTCGAAGACGTTCCGCAAGCGGTTGGGAGCGTCGCCGCGGGCATGGCTGGCCGCGAGCGCAGCGCAGGCTGGGTAGAGTCGACTATCGCGCGAAGCGCGGGATTTTCGTGAGCAGCCGACCAGCGGTCGGCTCTACCAAGAGCGATATCCGCGCGTCGGTCGACGGCTCAGCTGGACAGTCCGTCGTTCTTTGCCAGCAGCCCGGCGATCCGCTCCGCTACCTGGGCGCGCACACTTTCATCCAGCTGCCCTTCGTACATCGCTTCGTAGATCCACAGGCCATCGGCCGCCAGCCGCGCTACGAAATTGTCGAGCGCGGCCGGATCCTGTTCCGCGGCCGACGGCGGCAACGGCGCCCAGCGCCGCACTGCCGGTCCCCACGGACGCTCGTCGGCGTCCGGGTCAGCCGATTCAAGCATGAACATCAACTCGGCACGAGTAGCGCTCTGCGCCGACACACGCACGAAGATCTGGTAGCGCTCCAGCGCCGTGGCCTCACCTGCGGTCTTGCCCAGCAGCGATTCCATCGATGCTTCCCAGGCCTGCACCAGATGCTCGTCGATGCCGCGCAGCAGCGCTTCGCGCGACGGGAAGTGGTACAGCAGGCCGCCACGGGTCAGCTTGGCCTCGGCGGCCACCGACTCGAAGGTCACCGCGCGCACGCCGTCACGATTGATCACGTTGACGGCGGCGTCGAGGATGCGGTCGCGCTTGCTGGTTCTCATCGCGTCATTTTACGCGATCGGCCGCACCCTCGCGGCCACCGACGCGCCCCCGCAACAGGCGCGCGATGATCGCCGCGCCCACTGCCAGCACCACCGTGATCACCAGCAGCACGATCTGGTAGCCACGGTCATATGCGGCCGCAGCCAGCGCGAACCACTCGCCCTGCCCGCTTTCGCGTGCGGCATGCAGCGCCTGGGTGAAGCCGTGACGGGCAAGCTCGGGCATGTCCGCCGAGACCGGCAGGAAGGCGCCGTACATTGCCGCACTCAGGCTGCCCAGCATCGCCACCGCCAGCAGGCCACCAAACTCGTAGGACACCTCTTCCACCGACGAGGCCATGCCCGCGCGGTGTGCCGGCACATTGTTGAGGATGGCAGTGGATGCCACCGAGATGGCCGAGCCCATGCCGAAACCGGTGATCGCCATGCCGGCCACCACCCAGCCGAGGCCGTGCGGGAAGCCGAACGCCACAACACCGACACCCACGGCGCCAGCCGCCAGGCCACCGCAGATCAGCGGGCGCAGGCCCACGCGGTGCAGGATGCTGCCACCCAGCAGCGCACTGGGCAGGCTGCCCAGCGCCGCCACCGATACCAGCAGGCCTGCCTGCAGCGGCGTGAAGCCCGCCACCAGCTGGAAACGCTGGGTGGTAACCAGCTGCAGGCCAGCCATCGCGAACAAGGTGAATACCGCCGACAGCGTGCCGGCCAGGAACGCCGGATTGCGGAAGATCGCGAAGTCCAGCAACGGGTACGGCAACTGCCGCTGGCGACGTGCAAACGCCGCGCCGCTGATGACGGCCATCAGCAGTGCACCGGCACCCAGCGCATACGACGGCGGCGTGGCGATCAGCGACTTGATGGCCAGCACCAGGCCGGACAGCGCCGCCAATGCCAGCAACGAAGACACCAGGTCCCACGGCCGCGAGGTATCGCGCTGGCCTTCCGGTGCCAGCAGCAGGGTTGCAACGAAGGCCACCACCACCACCGGCACGTTGATCAGGAACACCGAGCCCCACCAGAAGTGCTGCAGCAGCCAGCCGCCGATGATCGGACCCAGTCCCGCACCGACGATGGCCACCGAGCCCCAGATGGCGATGGCAATGTTGCGCTCGCGCTCTTCGTGGAAGCTCAGGCCGATCAGCGCCAGCGTGGCCGGCATCATCGCCGCCGCACCGACCGCCAGGAACGCACGGGCGGCGATCAGCTGCGCGGCGCTGTCAGCGAAGGCCGCCGCCAGCGAGGCGGTGCCGAACACCACCAGGCCGATCAGGAACATGCGGCGGTGACCGATGCGGTCACCAAGCGTACCGGCGCCCAGAAGCAGGCCGGCCATCACCAGCGGATAGGCGTTGATGATCCACAGCGCCTGGCCGGCACTGGCCGAGAGTTCCTCGGTGAGGGTGGGCAGTGCGGTGTAGAGCACGGAGTTGTCGAGCGTGACCAGCAGCAGGCCGGCGGCGACAGTGAACAACAGTGCCCAGCGACGGGCACGCGACAGGGCCGGAGCGCCGGCCAAGGGCTGGGACAAAGCCATGGGGAAACCTGATGGGGGTGGAGTACCGTCATAACTATACAGGATGTCCTGTATAGTTATGAGAAGGTCACCAGACGTTCAGATTTCGTCGCGGGCAATGTTCATGTTCCGGAGAACGGTAGCGCCGGGCCGTGTCCGGCGAACGGGGTACCCGCAACAAGGCCGCCGGGTATGGCCCCGCTCTACCGGCAGTCTTCCGGCAACGCGACGATCGCCGACACCACCGCTGCCTGCATGCCCTGCCCCACGGCCATGTCCAGCTCCCCGCCCGTTGCCCCATGTTGGCGCCGCAGCTCGTCCTCGCACAGGCCGCGCACCCGCGCACGCGCATTGGCGCGCAGGCTGCTGCAACGCCAATCGGTGCCCCCCAGCGGCAGCACCGAATACACCACGCTGTTGCAGGCGTTGCCTGCCCGCTGCTGCAGCGACAGGCCGCCGAAATCACGCGGTTCGCTGCTGCGCTGCGGATCGAAATAGCTGTCCGGGAAGGTGCGCGCGTACTGTTCGATGTCCACCTGCATGCTGCGCCCACCGGCCAACGGCATCTGCAGCGGCTGGCCACAACGCGTGGCGTCTGCACGATGCTGGATGTACTGGTAGATCGGCCGGTCCAGCGAGGGATCCTGCTGGGTCACAGCACTGACCGCTGCCAGCACCGGCAACGATGCACGATTGGCCATGCGCGCCAGCAGCCCCGTCTGTGCCGGCTGGCAGCGGTCGCGCAACGTTGCCGCCAGCAGGAACAGCACATCATTGCGAAAGGCGTGGTCTTCGCCCAGGCGTTGCTCGATGCGCTGGCTGGCATCGGCTGCCGGTGCCGGAAACGCGACCGCCGGAGGCTCTGGGACTACGGCGCGCCGCTGCCAGCACACCGCCAACGCTACGCCTGCTCCCGCCAACACCACCGCAGCGATGATCCAGCGCGCGCGCATCAGTTGTGGATCGCCGTCAGCGTCGCCGCTGCGGCGTCGTAGGACGCGCTGGCGATATCCGCATCGAAGCGCTTGACCTGCAGGCGACCGGCCAACCGGTACGGATCCCACAGGTCGCCCAGCGCGATCGGCGTGGCCAGGGTCACATGGATGATCTGGTTCGGCGGCGGTGGCGGCACATGGATGCAGGCCCCGTAGAACGGCACGAACAACAGTTCGTCGACCAGTCCTGCGTCGTTGGTGCCCAGCGGCACCACGTAGCCATCCAGGTCAACGGCGCGGCCATCGGCAGTTTCGACCACCTGCGATGAACCGAACTGCTTGGCGCGGTCCGGGCTGGAATGGTCGATCTCCTGCCCCGGTGGCGTGCCCGAGCCGGTGTCGTCGATCAGCCCGCCCACCCCGTCCATGCCATTGCGTGACAGGCCGATCTGCGGCGGCGGCCGCTGGTAGGTGACTTCGTCGGGCCGAAGTGCATCCCAGCGGTCGATGGGCGCTTCGGTCGTGGCCGGCCGCGCCGCTGCCGGTGCCGCGGTGACGGTCGTGCCGCCCCCACCCGCCTGCGTACACCCCAGCAAGCCCAGGCAACACGCCAATCCGATCAGGACGCTACGGTTCATACGGCCTCAGCTGCGCATCGCGCATGGTGTAGGCGGAGCCGGCCAGATCATCGTCCAGCCGTTCGGCGCGCAGGGTACCGGCCAGGAAGAACGGCGAATACATGTCCGGCATCTCGATCGGGCGCGGCAGCACCACGTGCACGATCTGGTTCGGCGGTGGCGGCGGCACATGGATGCAGGCGCCGTAGTACGGCACGAACAGGAATTCGGTCAGCCGCCCGTCCTGCGCGTTGGCCAGCGGCACCACGTAGCCCGGCAAGCGCACCGGCCGCTGCAGTACGGTCTCCACGGTGCGGAACGTACCGAACTGCGGCATGCGCCGGTTGCCGTTGTGCTCGACCTCCGGGCCCTCGCCGCGCTCCAGCGCCGCCAGTTCTTCCTTCGGCATCATCTGCAACCAGTCCAGTTCCTGTTCCTCGGCAGCTGCCGGGGCATCGCGATCGACCACCGGTGACGGTGGCAGCGCCTGCACGCCGGTATCGACCGGGCGTTCGCAGGCGGTCAGCACCAGTAACATTGGCAACAGTGGCAACCAGCGCATGCTCAGCCCCCGGGTGACAGGCCATCGGCCAGCGTGCGCCGATAGGCCAGCAGCGCCGGCACCAGGCCGGCCACCGCGCTGATCGCCAGCACACCCGCGACCCACGCCAGTTCGCGGCCATCCGGCCAGATGTGGGTGATCGATAGGCCAAAGTTGGCCAGCGCCCAGCCACGCCCGGCCAGGCTGGCCACCACCAGTGCGGCCAGTGCGAGCACGCAGGCAAGCGCGCTGGTCGCCACCGCCTCCACCACCAGCAGGCTGGCGATATAGCCCGGGCGTGCACCGATGGCACGCAGCACCGCCATCTCGCGCCGTCGCTCCTGCAGGGTCGAGACCAGCAGCGCCACCAGCGAGACCATGCCCAGCAGCACCACCATCGCACTGATCAGCTGCAGTGCCCGCTCGGCGGTGCCCAGTGATTGCCACAGCTGCTGCAGGGTTACGCCGGGCAGGATCGCCAGCATCGCTTCGTCCGGATACTCGTTGATCCTGCGCTGTACCGAGAACGTGGCAATGCGCGAGTTCAGCCCGAGCATGAAAGCGGTGATGCTGGTCGGGGTCAGGTCCAGGTGGCGCGCCTGCTCGGCGCTGACGCTCTGGCTGCGCAGCTGCACGCCGGAGCGCCAGTCGACATGGATCGCCTCGATGGCCGGCAGCGAGACCAGCACCGAGGAATCAACCGGCGTGCCGGTGCGCTGCAGGATGCCAGCCACACGGAACGGCTTGTCGGCATGCGTGGCCAACGTGACCGCGCCGGTGCCATGGGCCAGCACGATCTCGTCGCCGAGGCCGACCTTCTGCGCGCGCGCCACCTCTGCGCCGATCACGGCGTCGTACAGGTCGTCGAACGGCCGCCCCTGTGCAAACGCCAGCGCATGCCCCGCGCTGTAGCGGTAGTGCTCGAAGTAGCCGCCACTGGTGCCGATCACCCGGTAGCCGCGCCACGAATCGCCCAGCGACAATGGCACCGCCCACTTCACCTGCGGCAGCGAGGACAGCTCCTGGTAGGACTGCCAGGACACGTTGTTGGTCGGGTCACCGATGTGGAACACCGAATACAGCAGCAGGTTCACCGGCCCGGAGCGGGCACCGACGATCAGGTCAGTGCCTGAGACGGTGCTGGCGAAACCTTCGTGCGCCTGCATGCGTACGCGCTCAACACCGAGCAGCAGCACCACGCTGAGGGTGATCACCAGCACGGTGAGGCTGACGCTCAATGCGCGGCTGCGCAGGCTGGCCCAGGCAAGTTCAAGCATGGGTGCCACCTGCGTGATTGATCTGCGACAACGCGATGGTGCGGTCGAACAAGGGCTGCAGGCTTTCATCGTGGCTGACCACCAGAACCGTGGTACCGGCGGCCCGGCACTGTGCGGACATCAGCTGCAGGAAGGCGGTCGCGGCTTGGCGATCCAGCGCCGAGGTCGGCTCGTCGGCCAGCAGCACTGCGGGGCGGCCTATCAAGGCGCGTGCGGCGGCCACGCGTTGCTGCTGGCCGACACTCAGGGTACCGGCCGCACGCTTGGACAACGCCGGATCCAGCTGCAGCGCTTCCAGCAGACGCAGGATCTCGTCGTCCAGCGGCCCGCTGATGCGCTCACTACGCACCGGAGAAAAGCGCAGGCCCAGCGCGATGTTGTCGCGCACGCTGAGGAACGGCAGCAGGTTGAACTGCTGGAAGATCACGCCCAGCTGATCGGCACGGAAGCGATCACGCGCGGCACCCCGCATCATCTGCAGCGCGTGACCCGCCACTTCGACGCGCCCCCTGCCGGGAAGCAGGACGCCGGCCAGCAGGCCGAGCAAGGTGCTCTTGCCGCCACCGCTCACTCCACGCAACAGCACGCTGCTGCCCTGCTCTATCAGCAGCTGCGGGATGTCCAGCACCAGGCGTGTTGCGTAGCCGAACTGCACATCCTCCAGTTCGATCACCGCTGGCGTGCTCACGGCGCCAGCACCACGCGCAGGTTGTCGGCACTCAGCACGCTGCGGTCCTGGCCGTTGCCGGTCGCACTGTTGACGATGACTTCGTGCAACCCGGGGAACAGCACCGGCAGGCGCACGACCAGGGCGCGCAATGCACTCGGATTCGTGCAGCGATACTGCAGGTTGGCACTGAAACCGGCGTGGCGATGTTGCCCGGCCGCTGGCGCAGCGGCGGTCGCAGCGAAGCCTTCGGCACTGGCGTCACTGCTGGCCAGGCGGCAGTTGGCGGCGGTGGGCAGGGTGACCCAGCTGCCGCCCTTCAGCAATGCCGTGGCGCGCGACAGTGCCGCCTGCTCGGTCGCGTTGGCGGGCGGTCGCTCGAAATCAAGAATGCCGATACCCGGCGCCTGCAGGGCGAACTCCAGCGTTCCCTGGTCGAGTGCGAGATCGACGGTGGCCTGGCCGTGCACGTGTGGCGCGTGCTGGCGGACATCGTGTGCCTGCGCCGCGTTGGCAGCCAGCAGCAGGAAAAGAGCAGCAGGAAGCTTCATGGGGGAGACTCCAATTGTTACTATGTAACATAATGGACCACATCCCCCCGCCCCCCGCAAGGGCTCTGGCCCAGCCGCCAACTTCGGCACGCTGGCATCCCCGTTTCGATCTGGCCGGCGCCTGGCTGTCGCTGGCCTGCGCCGCCCATTGCATCGCCCTGCCGCTGCTGCTGGCCTTCGTGCCGGCAGCAATGATGGCGCTGCGCTCGTTCCAGCACCCCGGCCACGGCGTGATGACGCTGCTGTTGATGATGTCGCGCTGGGAATGGTTGTTCGCATTGATGGCCTCGACGCTGGCGCTGGCCAGTACCACGGCCGGGCTGTACCGGCATGGGCGCTGTCTGCCGGTGCGGCTGGCCGTGGTTGGCGCGATCCTGCTGGTGTCGGCGTCGCTGTACCTGCCGTTGAAGGAATCGCTGCTCTGGCATGGCGTCGCCACCGCCTGCGGTGGCGTGCTGCTGGCATGCGCGCACATCGGCAACCGGCAGGCATTGCACGTCCACCGGTAGCGCCGGCCAGCAGCCGGCACTACCGTTGGTCAGAAGCGGTAGCCCACTTCCGCGCCGAAGATGCGCGGGCTGTCGACCGGGCCGTAGTAGTTGCCGTCGCGCCCGAAGGCCAGGTTGTCGAAGATAAGGCCATTGATGCGGCGCTTGTTGGTCAGGTTCTGCACGAACACCCGCGCGCTCCACGGCCCGGTCTCGTAGCCCAGCTGCGCACCGAGCACGGCCACTGCGGGCTGGAACGCGCGGTTGCGTTCATCCAGCGCACTGGAGCCGGTGAACTGCGATTCCAGCCGTGCATGGATGCCCGAGTCGAACTGATAGCGCGCTGCCAGATAGCCAGTGTAGTGCGGCGTCAGCTTGACCCGCTTGCCATCCAGGTTCTGGTCCACGCTGACCCACAACTTGGTGTACTTCGCATCGACGTAGCCCACATTCGCCATCAGGGCGAAGCCCGGCAGCACTTCGAACACGCCCTCCAGCTCGGCACCGCGCGAGCGGATCGAGGCATCCGAACCCACGTAGTCCGACGAGATCGGGCGGCCGTTGGCATCGGTGGCCACCTGGATCTCCTGCCAGTTGTCCGAGGTGATGTGGAACAGCGCACCACCGATGTGGCCACGACCGCCGGCCAGGTTCATCTTGAAGCCCAGCTCATGGCTCCACATGCGTTCGGACTCGTAGCGCAGCACCTTGTCGTTGACCACATCGCTCTGCGCCGCAGCCAGATTGAAGCCACCCGGAATGTAGCCCTTGGCCGAGGCCGCGTAGAAGGAAAGGTCGTCAGTGGCGTCGTAGCGCAGCGACACCCGCGGCAGCGTGGCCGAGAAGGTATGCGCCAGCGCGGCATCGCGGTACAGCACGCGGCCACCGGCGCCCAGATCCAGCGCACCGGCACGCTGTTCGGTGGAGCGCCGTGCCTGCTCATGGCGCACGCCGGCGCTGGCGGTCAGCTTCGGCAATGCCGGGAAGGTATAGCTGGCGGTGGCGAAGACGCTGTAGTCCTCGCCCTTGGAGGTCTGCCGCGGCGCCAGGTTGTAGCTGTCCAGCCCATGCAGCGCCGGGCCGACGAAGGTGCCGAGGATCGAATCCTTGCTGTTGCGGTAGGTCGACACACCGGCCATCCAGGTCAGCGCCTGGTCGCTGGGCGAGCTGAAGCGCGCCTCGGCCGTCCATTCCTTCTTCCTGTCGTAGATGCGACCAGCCAATGCCGGGCTGTTGGTCATGTCGAAGTCGTAGCCGGCCGAGGTCACCTCCTCGTCCCGCCAGGAAGCGGCCACGTCCAGCGTGCCGGCCTGCAACTGCCATTGCGCACTGAGGCCGGCCACCGTTTCGTCCTTTTCGGTGCGCTTGGGCGCGTCGTTGATGTAGGTGAAGTCACCTGCACGGCGGCCGCCATTGAGCGATGTGCCGTAGGTGCGGTTGTAGAGGCCGGTATCCAGCGGCAGGTATTCATACTCGAACATGCCCGGCGCGCGGGTGCGCAGGTGATAGGCCAGCGCGTTCACCGAAACGTAGTCGCTCGGCCGCCAGCGCAGCTTGCCCTGGAGGTAGCCTTCGCCGACCTCGCCGCGCGCACCGGAAGGCGTGAGGTTCTTCAGGTAGGCGTCCTCATCGGAGCCCATGAACGCCACCGAGCCGGACAGGCTGCCCGTCTTGTTCAGCGGCCCTGCCAGGAAGCCATCGAGAGCGGTGCCATTGCCGTTGCCGAACCAGGTGCTGCGCAGGTTGACCTCGCCTTCGCGCTTGTCCGCAGGACCACGCGTACGCACCAGCACCAGGCCGGATTCGCTGTTGGCGCCATACAACGTGCCCTGCGGGCCGCGCAGCACCTCCACCGACTCGACCTGGTTGAGCACGGCATTGCTCAGTTCGCGGAACGGAATGCCGTCGATGTAGACCGAGGCGCGGTTGACCAGGAATGGATTGGACTCGATGCCGCGGATCGAGATGAACATGTTGCTGAGCTGGCCCATCGCATTGAACTTGACGTTCGGCGCGAGCTTGTCGAGGTCACGGAACTCGGTGACGCCCGCTTCCTTCAGCGCCTGCCGATCGAGCACCGTCACCGACAGATCGCTCTTCAGGTAAGGGGTATCGCGCTTGGAACCGGTGACGCGGACACCGTCGAGCGTGGTCGGGTCGGCCTGCTGGGCAAGGGCGGGCAAGGCAGGAACGAGCAGGGATGCTGCGATGAGCGCGGCAGCAGGCGTGGACGACTTCAAAGCGGGAACCTCGACGGATGGAGTGGCGGACGCGCGGGCGGCGGCAGCGCGGGACAAGAGTGTTATCCTGTAACATTCGCGCCCCGCCGCCACTCCATTTCCGGCAGCGCCGCTCCATTCCCGGATCCGTGATGCCCGCCCTCACCGACCAGTTGCTGCAGGAAACCCGGTCGCAGGCCCCTGCTGCCTACGCCAGCGATGACGGGGCGGTGGTGCTGCTGCGCCATCGCTTCGAGGTCAGCGAAGGCGAGATGGGCCATCCGCACCAGCTTCGCCTGGGCCTGGCCGTGGGCGGCGGCGGACGGCTGCAGCAGCGCACCCTCAACGGCCTGCTGCAGGCGCCGTGGCGGCCCGGCCAGTTCAATCTGGTGCTGCCGGGAGACACCGGCACCTATGCCAGCCCCGCAGTCGATCTGCTCGGCATCGCCATCGATACCCGCCTGCATCCGCAGGATCCGCAGCGGTTGCAACACCTGCAGCCGCTGGCGGCGCGGCTGCACCACGACCCGGTGATCACTTCGGTACTGCAGGCGTTGTGGTGCAGCGCGCAGGCCGATGTCTGCCTGCCAGGCTTCCTGGAGCATGGCGCCCAGGTCCTGCTCCACCGCCTGGGCCAGCTTGCCGGGCTTGCCTGCACGGAACGCGGCAGGGACACGGCACTGTCCACGCGGCGGCTGCAGCAGCTGGAGGCCTACATCGATGCACAGCACGGCCAGCCTCTTGAAGTCGCACAGTTGGCCGCTGCGGTGCAGATGGACCCGTCCACGTTCGGTCGTGCGCTGCGCGCCGCCACCGGTCTGCCGCCCTATGCGTTCCTGACCCGACGCCGCATGCAATGGGCGCGCGGGGCACTGGCCCAGGGATGCAGCGTCACCGAGGTTGCGCTGGCCAGTGGCTACGCCAATCCCAGCAAGTTCAGCGCAGCCTTCCGGCGTGTGGTCGGTTGTTCGCCTTCGGCCTGGATCGCGCAGTCACGGGCCCGGTAGCGCCGGCCGCGGGCCGGCAGCCAACATTACAGACCGGTAATGTTCGCGTCAGGGCAGCGAAAGGCGCGCTGCACCACCCTGAGCGCAACTTCCCGACAGGCGTTCCCGCACATGACCCGCGCCCTGCTCCGCCCCACCTCGCTCGCCCTGCTGCTGTCCGGCCTTGCGGTCGCACCGCTGGCGCTGGCCCATCCCAGCCTGGTGCGTGCGACGCCGGCCGCCGACGCCACCGTGGCCCCGGCCAGCCAGATCGAACTGCAGTTCAGTGAAAAGGTGATGCCGCGTGCCACCCGCATCGAACTGAGCATGGACCATGGCCGCATGAAGATGGCGATGCCGACCACTGCGCAGGAGATCTCCGAGGACGGCCACACCCTGCGCGCGCGCTTCGCCAAGCCGCTGCCTGCCGGCACTTACGCCCTGCAGTGGCGCGCGGTCGGCCAGGACAGCCATCCGATCACCGGCAACTACCGCTTCACCGTGAAGTAAGGCCGCTGCTGTGGCCGAGCTTTCGCCGTATGCGCTGCGGCTTTCGCTGTATGCCGTGTTGATGCTGCTGTTCGGGCGGATGCTGTTCGTCCGGCCCGGGCTGCCGCACGGCGTCTCGCTGACGCTCACCGTGATCGCGTTGGTACTGGTCATCACCGACGCGGTGACCCGGTTGTCCGGCGTGCTTGGCATATCGCCGGCCGACATCGACGGCGAGACCGCGCGCTGGTTTCTTGCCGGTACGCCAGTGGGGGAAGCGGGCCTGCTGCGCCTCCTGGCCGTACTGGCAATGTTGCCGCTGCTGGCCATCAACCGCCCCGTACAGGGCCTGCGCCGCCTCGCACTGCTGGCACTGTCTGCCAGCGCATTGGCCAGCCTTTCCTGGAATGGCCATGCCGCCGCCGGCGACGGGTTCGGCGGCACACTTCGGCTCGGCGCCGGCATGCTGCATCTGCTGGCCGCCGGCGCCTGGGTCGGGGCGATCGCCGCCATCCTGCAACGGGCGCTGCGGCGGCAAGGACCGGGGCTGCACGAGCGCACCCACGAACTGTGGCAGGCCGCGCACGGATTCGCGGTACCCGGCACGATCATCGTCGCCACCTTGGCGATGACCGGGACCTACACCTATGTCGATCTTGGCGGTTCCGTGCAGAACCTCACCGGCACCGCACATGGGCGCTGGCTGATGATCAAGCTGGGGCTGGTGGGTGGCATGCTGGGGCTGGCCGCGCTGCATCGCTGGCGGCTGGTACCGGCGCTGGCCGTTTCCATCCGCGGCGGCTGGCAACCCAGGCCACTGCGTTCGCTGCGCCACAGCCTGGCCTGCGAAGCGGTGCTGGCGCTGCTGGTGCTGGCCTGCGTTGCGGTACTCGGCACCCTGGACCCGGTGGCATGAACCTCCGCTGCCGACCCACCCGCAAGCTGCGATGATGGCCGCACCATGAAACTGCTGATCGTCGAAGACGAACCCAAGACCGGCAACTACCTGCGCCAGGGCCTGATCGAGGCCGGCTATGTGGTCGACCTCGCCAGCAACGGCATCGACGGCCTGCACCTGGCCGAGAGCGGCGAGTACCAGCTGGTCATCCTCGATGTGATGCTGCCCGGCCTGGATGGCTGGACCGTGCTGTCGCGGCTGCGTGGAGCCGGCTGGCCGCTGCCGGTGCTGTTCCTGACCGCGCGCAGCAGCATCGCCGACCGTGTGCAGGGCCTGGAGCTGGGCGCCGATGACTACCTGGCCAAGCCCTTCGCTTTCGCCGAGCTGCTGGCGCGCGTGCGCACGCTGCTGCGCCGTGGCCAGGCGGTGCCGCAGGTGGAACGCATCGTCATTGCCGACCTGGTGGTGGATACCCAGCGCCGCCGGGTGGAGCGTGGCGGCCAGCGCATCGCGCTCAGCCAGAAGGAGTACACCCTGCTGGAGCTGCTGGCACGCCGCCGTGGCGAAGTGCTGCCGCGCTCGCTGATCGCCTCGCAGGTGTGGGACATGAACTTCGACAGCGACACCAATGTCATCGATGTGGCGATCCGCCGCCTGCGCGCCAAGATCGACGATGATTTCGCCGACAAGCTGATCATTACCGTGCGCGGCATGGGCTATGTGCTGGAGGCGCCGGACGACGGCGCGGCGCGCAACGGATGAGCCTGCGCCGCTCCATCGCGGTGCGGCTGACGCTGCTGTTCGCCACCGTGGCAACGCTGGTGCTGGCGGCACTGGGCGTGGCGATCTATGTCAGTGCCCGTCACGACCTGGTCGCACAGGATTTCACCGAGCTTGAGAACAAGGTCGCGTTGATCAGCGACCTGGCCGGCAATGGGCCTGCGTCCGTTCGCGGGCAGCGACTGGCAGAGGCGCTGAGCCACCATCCCGACATCGCCTTTCATATTGTGGATGCGCGCGGCACCGTGCTGTTTTCCACCGCGCCGGCGCTGCTGCGCGAACACGCCCGCAGCCAGCCTATCGATAGTGCCTTCCGGCGGCACGACTGGATCCTTGCCGACGGAACGTGCATGCATGCGCTGCACCTGCGCCAGACCCTGGCCGACGGCAGCCAGCTGCTGATCCTGCTGGCCATCGACGATGCCCGCCACGCCGACTTCCTGCAGCGCTTCCGCCACCTGCTGGCGATCGCCATCATCGGTGCCGCCGTGGCCAGCAGCCTGCTGGGTGGCTATGTGGTGCGGCGAACGCTGCGGCCGCTGCGGACGCTGGCCGATGAAGCCCGTCAGATCACCGCAGGGCGCCTGCAACGGCGGTTGAACGCCCGCAGCGCACCGGCTGAGCTGGAACAGCTGGCGCAGACCCTCAACGGCATGCTGGCGCGATTACAGCAGGACTTCGCGCGCCTGACCGAATTCTCCGGTGATCTGGCCCACGAGCTGCGCACGCCGATCACCAACATGCTGACCCAGGTACAGGTGGTGCTGGCCCACCCGCGCAGCAACGAGGCCTATCGCGAGACGCTGGCCTCGTGCGCCGAAGAACTGCAGCAGTTGGCGCAGACCGTGGGTGACCTGCTGTATCTGGCGCAGGCCGAGGCGCCGGGGGCACTGCCTTCGCGCGAGCCGGTGGCGCTGGATGCGGTGGTGGATTCGCTGCTGGAGTTTTACGAACCGCTGGCTGAGGACCGGCAATTGACCCTGTGCCGCGACGGCGTGGCGAGCGTGGAAGGCAACCGTTTGATGCTGCACCGGGCGATCGCCAATCTGCTGTCCAACGCGTTGAAGCACGCAGCCGTGGGCAGCGAGGTGCGGGTGGAGCTGGTCGAGGGCGATGGCATGTGCAGGGTCAGCGTGCACAACCTCGGCCCGCCGATTGCCGAAGCAGCACTGCCGCGCCTGTTCGATCGCTTCTATCGCGGCGAGCGTGGCCGCCACGAAGGTGCTGGACTGGGCCTGGCGATCACCCGCGCAATTGCACAGGCCCATGGCGGAACGGTAAGCGTGACCTCCGATGAAACCGGCACCGTGTTCGAGCTGGTGCTGCCGAGCGCCGCAGCCCCGTAATACCGGCCGCTGGCCGGCAGCCTTGGCACACCCAGCGTATTGCAGTTGCCGGCCAGCGGCCGGCACTACCCAGCATGGCCAGCGGTTGGTAGTGCCGGCCGCTGGCCGGCAACCCCGGCCGGGTCGAACATCCCGGCTACCCAATCGATGAACACCCGCAGCCGCGGCGACGGCGTGCGGTTGCGCGGGTAGACCAGATTCAACGGGCTCGGCGTCGGCGGTGCGTCCGGCAACAGCTCGACCAGCTGCCCGCGCGCAATGTAGGGGGCCATCCGGTAGCGCGGCGCCTGGATGATGCCCAGCCCTGCCAGCGCGGCACCGAGGAAGGCATCGGCGCCGGAAACCGTCACCCGCGCGGGCAGCGGGACATAGCGGATCTGGCCAGCCTGCTGGAACTCCAGTGGTATCAGCTGGCCGGTGGCACTGGAGCGGTAGCCGACCATCTGGTGGCCCTGCCCCAGCGATTCGATGCTGTCGGGCACACCGTGCGCCTGCACATACCCTGGCGAGGCCACGGTAACTTCGCGCAGCAGCGTCAACCGCCGCGCCGCCAGATCGCTGTCGGCCAGGGTGCCGACACGCAGCGCCGCATCCACACCCTCGCGCAGAAGATCGACATAGCGATCGCCCTCGCTGACTTCCAGTTCGATCTCCGGGTAGCGCTGCAGGAAGTCCGGCAGGTGCGGAAACAACAGATGCCTGCCCAGCGTGCCGTGTACCTCGATGCGCAGCGGACCGCGTGGCGGCACGTCACGGAACGCGGCCTCGGCATCGTCCATGTCGGCGATCAACAGCAGGCAGCGACCGTAAAAGGCCTCGCCTTCCAGGGTCGGCACCACCAGCCGCGTGGTCCGGTGCAGCAGGCGCACGCCCAGCCGCTGTTCCAGCGCCTTGATCGCATCGGTCACCGTGGCCCGCGGCAGGCCGAGGTCCTCGGAGGCACGGGTGAAGCTGCGGCGCTCGACGATACGGACGAAGGCGCGCATGGCCGTGAAACGGTCCATTGTTCGGCTACCCGGATGATGTTGGCGGATTATGCATGATTATCCGGATCGATGAGATGGCGAAGATGGCACTGCGCCAGTCCGGCGCGCCCTGCTGGAACCGACCATGCCCACCTCCTCCGCCCGCCGTGTCGCCCTGGTCACCGGTGGTTCCCGTGGCATCGGCGCTGCCATTTCGCGCCGTCTGGCCGCCGACGGCCATGCCGTGGCGATCAACTACGCCGGCCGCCGCAATGATGCCGAGGCACTGGCAGCCGAACTCACGGCCACTGGTGCGCAGGCCATCGCGCTGCAGGCCGATGTGGCCGACCCGCAGGCGGTGCGCCAGCTGTTCGACGCCATCGAGACCCGCTTCGGCGGCATCGACGTGGTGGTGAACAGTGCTGGCGTACTGCAGCTGGCGCCGCTGGCCGCCAGCGACGACGCACTGTTCGAACGGGTCATCGGCATCAACCTGAAGGGCGCCTTCAACGTGCTGCGCGAGAGCGCGCGACGGGTGCGCGACGGCGGCCGCCTGATCACCCTGTCCACCAGCGTGGTCGGGATCAGGCTGGAGAACTACAGCGTGTACGCGGCCAGCAAGGCGGCGGTGGAGACGATGGGCGCAATCCTCAGCAAGGAGCTGCGTGGGCGCAACATCACCGTGAACTCGGTGGCGCCCGGCCCGACCGCCACCGATCTGTTCCTGGATGGCAAGTCACCGGAACTGATCGAGCGGTTGGCGAAGATGAATCCCCTGGAGCGGCTGGGTACGCCAGAGGACATCGCCGGTGCGGTGGCCTTCCTGGCCGGTGTTGATGGCGGGTGGATCAACGGCCAGGTGCTGCGCGCCAATGGCGGGATGGTGTGACCACGCGCCAACCCCGGTAGTCGCCCACCTTGATGGGCGCTTCACCGCATGCCAACCAAGGTTGGCATCTACCGGGCCATGGCGCGGCGCCGGTGCACCCAGTAGTACAGCGTCGGTAGCACCAGCAGGGTCAGCAGCATCGCCGACAGCAGGCCACCGATCACCACCACCGCCAGCGGCTTCTGGGTCTCGGCACCGATCGCATGCGAGGTCGCCATCGGCAGCAGGCCGAACATCGCCAGCAGCGCGGTCATCAGCACCGTGCGCAGGCGCTGCAGCGAGCCCTGCACCACCGACTGCAGCAGGTCCATGCCCTGCTCGCGCAGCTGGGCGAAGCGACTGAGCATCACCACCCCGTTCAGCACCGCTTGTCCGAACAACGCAATGAATCCGATCGCCGCCGACACCGATAGAGGAATGCCGGTCAACCACAGGGCCAGGATGCCGCCGATCATCGCCAGCGGTACGTTGGCCAGGATCAGCGCCGCGCTGCTGATGTCCTTGAAGGCATCGAACAGCAGTACGAAGATGAGCAGCACCGACAGCGGAATCACCCAGCCCAGCCGCTTCATCGCACGCTGCTGGTTCTCGAACTCGCCGGACCATTCCAACCGGTAGCCTTCCGGCAGCTGCACACTGGCATCCACGCGCTTGCGCATGTCGGCCACCACGCTGCCCATGTCACGCCCTGCGATGAAGATGCTGACCGCCTTCACCCGCTGCGCGTTCTCGCGCGAGATGTTGATCGCGCCGCTGGCCATGCGGAAGTCGGCCACGTCGGACAGCGTCACCGTGTGGCCATCGCCGATACCCACTGGCACCGTGCGCAGCCGTTGCAGGTCGCGGTCGGCATCGTCCAGGCGCAGCGAGATCGGGAACTTGCGATCGCCCTCCCACAGCTCGCCTACCTGGCGCCCGCCCAGCGCGGTCTCGATCACTTCGTCGATGTCGCGCACGTTCAGGCCATAGCGTGCTGCACGGTCGCGGTCGATCTCGATCTGCAGCTGCGGCAACGAACCATCGCGGTCGATGAAGGCGCTCTCCACGCCCTCCACCCCGCGCACCTGGCCCAGGATGGCCTGTGCGTGCTGGTTCAGCACGTCCAGATCCGAACCGCTGACCTTGATCACCACCTGGCCCTTGATCTGCGAGATGCTCTCCAGGATGTTGTCGCGCACCGGCTGCGAGATCGAGAACTCCGGCCCCGGAATGCGCTGCTCCAGCGTGCGCTGCAGGTCGCTCACCAGCTGCCGCTTGTCCACGCCCTTCGGCCATTCCTTCTCCGGCTTCAACGCCACCAGCGCCTCGATCTGGTTGGCACCCTTGGCATCGGACCCGTCTTCCGGGCGCCCCAGCTTGGCCACCACCGTCGACACCTGCGGGAAGCTGCCGACCAGCTCGCGGATGCGCCGCGACTGTTGCTGCGCTTCGGCCAGGCTGGTGCTGGGGTCGAGTGTGGCGGTCAGCCAGATCGACCCTTCGTCCAGCTCGGGCAGGAACTCCGAGCCCAGGCGAGTGCCCAGTGCCAACGTACCCACCAGCAACGCAACTGCGGTCAGCACCACCGCACGTGGCCGGGCCAGTGCGCGCTCCAGGATCGGCCGGTACCAGTCGGTCAGGCGGTCCATCAGCGGGTTGCCATCGCGCATGCGGTCCCGTCGCAGCCACCAGTAGCAGAACAGCGGCACCACGGTCAGCGCCAGGATCAACGCACCGATCAGCGCAGAGGTCACCGAGTACGCCATCGGCGCGAACATGCGGCCTTCCTGGCGCTGCAGGGTGAAGATCGGGATGTGCGCGGCGATGATGATCAGCATCGAGAAGAACGTCGGTCGGCCCACTTCCGATGCGGCCGAAAGAATGGTCGAGAACCGCGTCTTCCGATCAGCCGTAGGTGGCAGCTTCGACAATCGCGAGACGATGTGCTCGGTGACGATCACCGCGCCATCGATGATGATGCCGAAGTCCATCGCACCCAAGGACAGCAGGTTGGCCGGCACGCCCCACAGGTGCAGGCCGAGGAAGGTCGACAGCAGCGCCAGCGGCATCATCGCCGCCACGATCAGCGCGGCGCGGGCGTTGTACAGGAACAGCCACAGCACCAGGAACACCAGCACCGCACCTTCCAGCAGGTTGCGGAAGACCGTCTTCAGCGTGGTCGTGACCAGCCACGAGCGGTCGTAGAACGGCTCGATGCTGACCCCAGCCGGCAGCTGGTTCGCCTCGATCTCGGCGATGCGCGCATGCAGAGCGTCGAGCACGTCGGACGGATTCTCGCCCTTGCGCATCAGCACCATGCCGAACACCGCATCGTCATTGTCGTCCTGGCCGACCAGGCCCTGCCGTGGCAGGCCGGTATCGGCGATGCCGGCGAGGTCGCGCACCAGGATCGGCGTGCCCCCACGCTGCGCCACCACCACGTTGCCGATGTCGGCCGGCGAACGCATCAGGCCTACGCCGCGGATCAGGAACTGCTGCTGCCCGCGCTCCACGTAGCCGCCGCCGGCGTTGGAGCTGCCCTTTTCCAGTGCCTCAGCGAACTCACCCAGGCTGATGCCGCGGTCACGCAGCTTGTCCAGGTCCGGCTTGACCTGGAAGGTGCGCGCGAAGCCACCGAAGCTGATCACATCGGCCACGCCCGGCACGGTGCGCAAGCTGCGCTCCATCGTCCATTCCTGCACGGTGCGCAGCTGGGTCGGCGTCATGTGCGGGCCCTTGAGCACGTAGCGGTAGATCTCGCCCACCGCAGAGCTCATCGCCTCCAGCTCCGGGGTCACCCCTTCTGGCAGCTCCACACCCTGCAAGCGCTCCAGCACCTGCTGGCGCGCGAAATAGTCGTCGGCCTTGTCGTCGAAGGTCAGGATGATCATCGACAGGCCGAACTGGGTATGCGAGAACACCCGCACCGAATGCGGGATGCCGGACAGCGCCACTTCCAGCGGCATTGTCACTTCGCGCTCCACCTCTTCGGCGGCGCGGCCCGGGTGCAGCGACACCACCGTTACCTGGGTGTCCGACACATCCGGGAAGGCTTCCACCGGCAGTACGCGGAACGCGGCAATGCCAGCGCCGATGAACAGCAGCAGTGCCAGCATCACCATCAATGGCTGGCGCAGGCAGTAGGCAATCAGGCGATCGATCATGGCGCAGCGTGCCCGCTACCGGTGCTGACGGCTGCCGGCGCGCTGTCGACCAGCTGCTGCAGCAGCAGGCCGCCTTCGACCACCACCCGGCTGCCGGCGGCGAGGCCCTCACGTACCCACAGCCGGCCGTCACCCAGCTCCTCCGCGTGCACGGCGCGACGCACGAAGCGGCCCTTGCCCTCTTCCACGAACACCACCTGCTTGCCGTCGATCAGCAGCACCGCCGCATCGGGCAACGAGACACCGCCCTCGGCCGGCAACGCCACCTGGGCGCGCACATATTGTCCGGCCTTGAAGCCGCGTGCACGATTGTCCAGCTCGGCGCGTGCCTGCACCACGCGGCGTTCGCTATCGACGAAGTCATCCACGTGCTGGAGGGTCGCCTGCAGTGGTTGCCCATCGGCGCCGGGCACGCTCACCTGCATGCCCGCCTTCAAGCGTCCGGCGAGGCTTTCGGGGATGTCCAGCAACAGCCACAGGCGGTCCGGATCGCCGATCACTGCCAACGGCTGTTCACTGTCCGGGCTGACCGACATTCCCGGGCTCATTCGCCGCTCCACCAGCACGCCATCGATGGGCGCGCGCAGCGGCAGGCGCTGATCGACGCGCTGGCCGTTGCCATAGGCCTTGGCGAAGGCAGTCGTGCGCGCATGATCGGCCTGGCTGCCAGCGAAGTTGGCCTCGGCCTCGTCCAGTTCACGACCCGACGCCACTCCCGCCGCATGCAGTTCGCGGGTACGGTCCAGTTCCTTGCGTGCCTGCTGCAGCTCGGCGCGGCCACGCGCACCTTCAGCCTGGGCCTGGCCGAACTCGGGCGAGGTGATCCAGGCGATCACCTGGCCAGCCTTCACCTTCTGCCCCGGCTGTGCCTCGATGCGCGCCACCTGCCCCGGCAGCGGCGTGTGGAGTGCGCTGGAGCGCGTCTCATCCCAGACCACCCGGCCCGGCAACTGCAGGCTGGCGCTTGCGCCGACACTCACCGCCTCGCTGCGCAGCACGTCCAGCTGGCGGCTGTCGGCGGGAAACTGGATCTGGCCGGCGCTGACCTGCGGCGCATCCTCAAGATAGGATGCTGGCTCTCGACCGCAGCCGCCCAGCAGGGCCAGCGCCAGCAAGGCCGGCAGCACGGCGTGTCGCGCCTGCGGGCGATAAGTGACGGTGGACTTCATCGGGACTCTCCTTCAGCAACGGATGTGGCCGCTTCCCAGCGCGCCAGGGCAATGGCATGGTCGGCACGCGCTTCAATCAGCGCGGCCTCGAACTCGCGCCAGCTGCGGCGCGCATCCAGCAGATCGGTCAGGCTGGCAGCACCACGCCGGTAGGCCAGCTCGATGCCCTGCACGGCCTTGCGTGCGGCGTCTGACTGCAGCCCCTCGTACTCGGTGCGACGCTGTGCGGCGGACTGCGCACTGGCCTGCAGCTGGTCCAGTTCGGCGCGTGCTTCGCGCTGCAGCACCTGAATTTCCAGTGCGGCGCTGTCGCGGTCGGCCTCGGCACGCTGGATCGCGCCGCGCGCCCGCGACGGCCCACCCAGCGGAATGGTCAACGACACACCCCAGGTGACACCGCTGATGTCGGTCGGCTCACGCTCTGCTTCCACACCCAGTTGAACGTCGCGGTGGCGCTCGCTGCGTGCCAGTACCACGCCGGCATCGGCGGCAGCCAGGCGCGAACGCGCGGCACGCAGATCGGCACGCTGCTGCGGATCGATCGCGCGCTCATCGGCCCTGCCCGCGGGGTCTGGCCACGGATCATCGGCGCTGAGGTCATGGCTGTCGTCACGTCCAAGCAGCATCCCCAGCACATTCCGCGCGTCACGCAGATCCAATGCTGCCTCGCGCGCCGCGTCTGCCACAGCCAGGTCGTCCACCGCCAGCCGCGCGCGATCCACCGACGCCATCACCCCTGTCGCAACCTGCTTGTCCGCCGCCGCCATCTGCTCGGCCGAACTCCGGCGGTTGGCGTCGGCAATCAGCGTCCGCTCCTGCGCGCTCTTCAGGCCGAAATAGGCTTCGTGCAGCGCCACCTGCTGGCGGCGCCGGGTATCGAGCATCTCCAGCCCTGCCACTTCCAGCAGCGCGTCGGCCTGGCGGATGCGCAATGCACGCTTGCCACCACGTTCCCAGGTCCAGCCCAGGCCCACGGTGCTGTCCACGCGCTTGTCCTGCCAGCGCCCGGGGCCGATGCCATGCTTGGGGCTGATCTTGCTGGTGCCGATCGACAGCTCGGTGGCCGGGCGAAGCGCCGCTGTCTGCGCATCACCCTGCACACCTCGCAGCTCCAGTGCCGCCGCGCGCAGGTCCGGGTTGTGCGCTTCCATTGCACGCTGCGCTTCTGCAAGGGACAGCGCCGAAGCCGCAGGCGCGCACAATAGAGCGGCCAGCACCGCCGCAAGACGAGGGGAGAAATTCATGCACGTCACGGTAAGGTGACGGACTTGCGCCAAACTTGCCCCAACCTTGCACGAAGCTTGCAATGCGAATCCTGCTGATCGAAGACGATGCCGCCCTGGCCGATGGACTGATCCGCGCCCTGCAGGGTGCCGGCCATCTGTGCGACCACCTCTCGCGCGGACTGCACGCGCCTGCGGCGCTGGCCAGCGCACCCTATGACGTGATGGTGCTCGACCTTTCCTTGCCGGACGTGGATGGCCTCGACCTGCTTTCGCGCCTGCGCAACGATGGCGCCACATTGCCGGTGCTGATCCTGACCGCGCGCGATGGCGTTGAGGATCGCATCCTCGGCCTCGACCGTGGCGGTGATGACTATCTGGCAAAACCATTCGCGCTGGGTGAGCTGGAAGCGCGCCTGCGTGCATTGTCGCGCCGCCGCAGTGACGCACCAGCACAGAAGCGATTGGGCCGGCTGTGCTTCGACAGCATCCGCAACGAAGTGCAGGTGGACGGCCAGCGCATCGAGCTGACCGCACGCGAGCTGTCGCTGGTCGAGGCATTGATGCAGCACCCCGGGCGTACCGTGACCAAGCAGCGCCTGTTCGACGCGCTGTACAGCTGGGACCACGAGGCCAACCTGTCGGTGATCGAGGTGCACGTCAGCCGCCTGCGCCGCAAGCTGGAGCAGGCCCGCGCCGGCGTCGGCATCCGCATGTTGCGCGGCCTCGGCTACCGGTTGGAGGCCATGGGTGACTGAGCGCGTGCACAGCCTGCGCGGCCTGCTGCTGCGGCGTCTGTGGCTGCCTCTGCTGGTGCTGCTGCTGTGCAGTGCGGTGGGTTCATTCGCCTTGGCGCGCTTCTATGCCGGCCAGGTCTACGACCGCTGGCTGCTGGATTCAGCGATGTCGTTGTCCGAACTGGTGACGGTGCAGGACGGCCGCGCATCCATCGAAATCACCCCGGCGGTATCACGCATGTTCACCTGGGACACCGCCGACGAAGTGCATGGCGAGGTGGTCGATGCGGATGGCGGGCGCCTGTATGGCGACCTGCCCGAGGCACTACCTCGCCCCATGGCCGCCGCTGGGAATGACGACGCGGTGTACTACGACGCGCGGCTACGCGGGCAGGCCGTGCGCATGGTTGAAGTGGTGGTCAGCGCCGGCCCGGGCCATGACATCCGGCTGCGCGTGGCCGAGACACTGCGCAAGCGCCATCGGCTGGAGCGCAAGCTGTTGCTGACCAGCGTTCCGTTCCAGGCTGCGATCCTGGCACTGGCGGCGTGGCTGGCCTGGTCCGGTACAGGCGCTGCCGCACGCCATGCCAACCTGGTCGCGCGGAAGTTGGCCAGTCCGCGGCCGGATCCTTTGGCACCGCTGGATCCTGCGCAGGAAGCGCCGCGCGAACTGTGGCCGGCGGTGGAGGCTTACAACGCGCTGCTGCAGCGGCTGGACGCGATGCAGGCCGCGCAGCGCCGCTTCGTCAGCAACGCTGCACATCAGCTGCGCACACCGTTGGCAGCGATGCAGGTGGAGCTGGAGAGTTCATTGCGCCAGCATGATCCGCAGGCCCAGCAGCTGGCATTGTCCGGCACGCTGGCCGGGCTGGCCCGCTTGCAGCATCTGGTCAACCAGTTGCTGATGCTCAGCCGCTCCGAAGATCCGCATGGCAGCGCACTGCCGCTGCAGCCTGTGGACCTGGCCGCGTTGGCGCGCGGCGTGGTGGAGCGCTATGCCGACCGTGCATTGACTGCAGGCGTCGATCTTGGCTATGACGGGCCCGACGATGGCCTGCAGGTACAGGGCGATCCGCAGCTGCTGCGCGAGGCACTGGGCAACCTTCTGGACAACGCGCTGCGCTATGGCGGCGTGCGCGGCGTGATCACCCTGGGTCTGCAGCACGATGCCGGTGGCGTGCGGGTGTGGGTGGACGATAACGGCGCGGGCATCGCCGAAGCCGAGCGCGCGCGCGTCACGGAACGCTTCTACCGAGCCAGCACAGAAGGCGACGGCTGCGGGCTGGGGCTGGCGATCGTGGCCGAGATCGCGCAGCGGCATGATGCGGCGCTGGTGATCGATACCGCCCCGATCGGTGGCGCGCGGGTCGGGCTGCGGTTTCGTTCCCGCTGACGTCCTGCGTACCAACCAAGGTTGGCACCTACCAGTCACGCCATTCGGTAGTCGCCCACCTTGGTGGGCGCCGTTGACCTTCCGCGTGCCGACCAAGGTCGGCACCTACCAATCGTCATCTACTCATCGAATACGGCGCCTGCGCGCCCTGCCCCGGCCAGTCCTTGTTCGGCTCGGCCTGCATGCTGAAGCGCAGCTCGCCGCCGGCCAGGATCTCGTCATGGCGCAGGAAGGTGCGCTGCAACGGCTTGCCGTTGAGGCTCACGCTGCCGACGTAGGTGTGCTTGTCGTCCAGACCATCAGCCACGATGGTGAAGGTCTTGCCGTTGGGCAGGCGCATCGCGGTTTTCGGCAGGAACGGACGGCCCAGGATGTACTCGCCCGAGCCCGGTGCAACCGGGTAGAAGCCCAACGCGGTGAACACGTACCAGGCCGACATCTGGCCGACGTCATCATTGCCGGCCAGGCCATCGGGGCGGTCGGCGTACTGGGTGTCCATGATCTGCTTCAGGCGTGCCTGGGTGCGCCACGGCTGGCCGGCGTACGAATACAGGTAGGCGACGTGGTGGCTGGGCTCGTTGCCATGCGCATACCAGCCGATCAGGCCGGTGATGTCTTCCATGTGCTCGAAGATGGACGGATCGACCTTGGCGTTGAACACCTCGTCAAGGCGCGCGAGCAGCTTGTCACTGCCACCGTGCGCTGCGGCCAGTCCGGCCACGTCCTGCGGCACGTACCAGGAGTATTGCCAGGCGTTGCCTTCGGTGTAGTCAGTGCCATAGCCGCTGGCGCTGGGATCGAACGGGGTGCGGAAGCTGCCATCACGCTTGCGCGCGCGCATGAAGCCGGTGTCCTTGTCGAAAGCATTGCGCCAGTTGCCGGCGCGCTTGTCGAAGGTAGCGGCAACATCAGCCTTGCCCATGGCCTGCGCCATGCGAGCGATGGTCCAATCATCGAAGGCGTACTCCAGCGTCTTGCTGGCGGCCTCGCCTTCCTCGTCGATCGGCACATAACCCAGCTCGCGGTACTGCGCGATGCCGTCGTAGGGACCGTAGTTGGCGGTCTCGACCATCGCCTTCAACGCCTTGTCGGCGTCGAAACCGCGGATGCCCTTCACGTAGGCGTCGGCGATCACCGGCACGGCGTGGTAGCCGATCATGCACCAGTCTTCCAGGCCATGGAACGACCACACCGGCAGCATGCCGTAGGGGCTGTGCTCATGGTGTGCCAGCATGGAATTGACGAAATCGCTGTTGCGCTTCTCAGGCTGCACCAGGGTCAGCAACGGATGCAGCGCGCGATAGGTATCCCACAACGAGAAGGTGGAGTAGTTGGTATAGCCCTTGGCCTGGTGCACGGCATTGTCCGAGCCGCGGTACTGGCCATCTGCATCCATGAACAGTGTCGGCCCCAGCAGGGTGTGGTACAGCGCAGTGTAGGCGCTGCGGCGGGCGTGCTCGGGGGCTTCGATATCCAGCACCGACAGCGCCTGCGTCCACTCCTGCTTGGCCTGCGCACGCACGCCATCGAAATCGAAATCGGCCACTTCCGCGTCGAGGTTGGCGATGGCGCCGGCCTCACTGACCGGAGAAATGGCCACCTTCACCACCAGCGGCGCGTCCAGCTTGCCGAAGGCGAAGGTGCCGACCAGCTGCTTGCCTTCGATCTGGGCGCGCTGCGCGGGATCCTTCTCGCCCGGCGGCGGGAAGCCCTTGTAGGCGATGTCCTTCTCGGTGTTGTGCAGTTCGTGGCCAGCCAGCGGCCGCGAGAAGCGCATCGCGAAGAACACCTGGCGGCCGGGCGCCCATCCACGCGTTTCGCGGAAGCCGGTCACCGTGCCATCGGCACGCACCCGCACCCGCGACCACAGTACCTTGCCCGGGTAGTCGTACATGCTGGTGCGCATGTCCAGCAGCACCTTGGCTTCGGCGCCCTTGGGGAAGGCATAGCGGTGCACGCCCACGCGCGCACTGGTGGTCAGCTCGGCGCGTACCTTGTAATCGTCCAGGGTGACCGCGTAGTAGCCCGGCTCGGCCTTCTCGTCGTCGTGACGGAAGCGCGAGGCGTAGCCGCTGCGCGGCTTCTCGGGATCGCCACGCTCCAGGCCCGGATTGCCGGTGAACGGCATCAGCAGGATGTCGCCCAGATCCGAATGGCCGGTGCCGGAAAAATGGGTGTGCGAGAAGCCGACGATGCTGCTGTCGTCGTAGCGATAGCCGGCCGCCCAGCCGTAGGCCTTCTCACGCGGCTGGATGCGCGTATCCGGGCTGAGCTGGACCATGCCGAACGGTACCGTCGCACCGGGATAGGTGTGGCCTTCGCCGCCGGTACCAATGAAGGGGTCAACCGAAGCGTAGGCCTTGTCGGCGGCCGTTCTGGCAGGAGCGGCCGACGCCAGGCCGGAGGCGAGCATCGCCGTGGCGGCGACGGCGATCAGGAGACGACGGTCCAGCGTGGGCATCGGCGTTTGGATCGATTCAGATGGTTGCCGGATGCTAGCACCGGGTTTGCTGCGCTGCATGTTGCAGTGCGGGCGTCCATCGGCCGTCTCAACGCTACATAGGCGTCAGTCCGGCAGCACGCCCTGCAACGTTGCCAGATCTGTGCTGTCGACCGGGCGCACCACCCGCGCCACTTCCAGGCCATCGCGCAACAGCATCACCGTCGGCCACAGCTTCACCTTGAACGCGCGGCCCAATGGCTTGCCCTTGCCCTCTTCGATCTTCCGGTGCGGAAGATCGTTCGCCTCGACGAAGGCTCGCAACGCCGGCTGTGCAGCCTGGCAATGACCGCACCAGGCCGTCCCGAATTCCAGCAGCTGCCAGCCCGCCTGCGCCTCCACCTCCGCAGAGGTGGGCTCGGTCAGCAGGTGATCACGCATGAACGGCATGAGCGCTACGCCGCCAGTACCTTCTGGATGTCTTCCAGCGGCGCGTTGGTCAGATCCTTGGCGATGTCGCCCAGCAATCGCGCCTGGACTTCCTTGTGCAGCAGCGGGCGGATGCGGCCCAGCGTGGTCGGGTCGGCGATCAACACCAGGTGCGCATACCGGTTCTTCAACGCATCTTCGTTGAGCTGTTCGGCCACCTGCTTGGCAAACGTCGCTTCATTGAGCTGCGAGATCGACATGTCCTTGGGCACAGCACCAGCCGGGCCCTGCCCGGACACGCCCTGCTCGCTGATGTCCTGCAGGCGCAGCTCGCCTTCCTGCTTCAACGCAAGCTGGTGCGCGCTACCCACGTTGGTGAACACCCTTGCCGAACCACCATCGGCCACCACGATCAACGTTCCTTGGGGAATCGTACGCGCCATTGCACCCTCCATCAGTCAGAAAAAGTTGCTGTGTGCTCCACCCTATGCACATCGATGTCACCGGCGCGCCTACAGGATGTGATCCGGTCATCGCAATCTGCAATCCCCCCTAAATTTGTCCAGCGGCCTGCCGCTATGGCCTCCATCATCGCGAGGAACCTCTGTGCACGCTGGCTCACTGTTCCACGTCTACTTCGCCACCAGCCTGGCCATCCTCGGCTGCGCAGGGTGCATCCATCAGTTCCTGCAGGGCCAACCGCTGTTCTCACTCGCCATCATGTTCTCGGTGTTGACGGTGGTTGGTGCCGCACTGATTACGCGGCGGCTGGCGTTGCCGGGTGCGGTGGCGGTGGTCTGCACCGTGCTTGGATTGATGGCAAAGTCGGCCTGAGCCATCTGAACAGGCGACGTGGAACACAGCGTGCAGATCAGCCCGCTTCGCTGCACGCTCACGCCGATGCCGCTATCATAAACAGATGATCGACACGACCCACTACGTGACGGGCGAACCTGTTACGTGGAAAGCACTGCCGACCGGCGTTTCGCTTGCCACGATTGCTCCCGCCCTGAATTTCCATCGCCTCGCGCTGGATCCCGGCGGCTGACGCCCGCAGGCCCCCTGCCTGCATCCCCCACGCTGCTGTGACACCCGGCCGCTGACTGCGCTGCCGGTGTGATCCCGTTGCTGCGTTTCCGCCCCTGCGGCGGTGCTTTGCCGTGCGCGTGGCGTTGTGCCTGCACACATTCCCCGGCCCCCACGCCGCGCTCCGATGCCCCTGCGCCACTTGCGCCTGCATCGCCGTTTCCGATTTCCGGGACACATCACATCGCCCATCCCCTATTCCATACCTACAAGGGAGCCCCCATGCAGGACACGCCTGATTCCCATGCCCATTTTGGCTGGTTCAAACGCCGCCGCCACCTCAAGGTCGATGAGATCACCGTCGTCGACAAGCCCATGCTCAAGCGTGCCGTCGGTGCCGCCGCACTCGGCAACGCGATGGAATGGTTCGACTTCGGTGTCTACGGCTATCTGGCCGTCACCATCGGCCAGGTGTTCTTCCCGTCCAGCAACCCCACCGCACAGGTAATCGCCGCGTTCGCCACCTTCACCGTGGCGTTCCTGGTGCGCCCGCTGGGCGGCCTGGTGTTCGGCCCGCTCGGCGACCGCTACGGGCGCCAGAAAGTGCTGGCGTTCACCATGATCCTGATGGCGCTGGGCACGTTCTCGATCGGCCTGATTCCCTCCTATGAGCGCATCGGCATCTGGGCGCCGGTGCTGTTGCTGCTGGCGCGCGTGGTGCAGGGCTTTTCCACCGGTGGCGAATATGGCGGCGCGGCCACCTTCATCGCCGAGTATTCCACCGACCGCAACCGCGGGTTGATGGGCAGCTGGCTGGAGTTCGGCACGCTGGGCGGCTACATCGCCGGCGCCGGTACGGTCACCGCACTGCACATGCTGTTGAGCAACGCACAGATGCTGGACTGGGGCTGGCGCATTCCGTTCCTGGTGGCTGGCCCGCTGGGCCTGCTCGGCCTGTACATGCGCATGAAGCTGGAAGAGACCCCGGCGTTCCGCGCCTTTGCCGAGGAAGCCGAGAAACGCGAGCATGATCGCCCCGGGCTGGCTGCACTGTTCCAGGTACACGGCCGCCAGCTGCTGGTGTGCATGGGCCTGGTGCTGGTGTTCAACGTCACCGACTACATGCTGCTGACCTACATGCCCAGCTACCTCAGCGTGACCATGGGCTACGCCGAGAGCAAAGGCCTGCTGCTGATCATCATCGTGATGCTGGTGATGATGCCGCTGAACATCGTCGGCGGATTGTTCAGTGACAGGCTCGGCCGCCGGCCGATGATCATCGGCGCCTGCATCGCGCTGCTGGTGCTGGCCATTCCGTGCCTGCTGCTGGTCGGCAGCGGCAACGACTGGATGATCTTCCTCGGCCTGATGCTGCTGGGCCTGGCCTTGGTGTGCTTCACCAGCTCGATGCCGTCCACGCTGCCGGCACTGTTCTACACACCGGTGCGCTACAGCGCGCTGTCGATCGCCTTCAACGTCTCGGTGTCGCTGTTCGGCGGCACCACGCCGTTGGTCACCGCATGGCTGGTGGAACGTACCGGCGACCCGCTGGTGCCGGCCTACTACCTGATGGGCGCGGCGGTGATCGGCCTTGTCACGATGCTGTTCGTGAAGGAAACCGCCGGCCTGCCGCTGCGCGGCTCACCGCCGGCGGTGGGCAGCGATAGCGAAGCAGCTGCGCTGCTGAAGAGCGATGTGCCGGTGACGGTGGACCCGACCTTGCCGCCGCTGCCGGAGTCTGCAGAGCCTGAGCAGGTAAAACCGGCCTGAGGCTGGGCGCAGAACGCGATCCTCGCTTGGCGTGGATCTAAGGGGCCAGTGGCGCCGGGCGCGTACACCCGGCGCTACCTGGCGCTACTTCTTGATGCGGGTCAGCTTCCCCGGCGTCCAACGCAGCGTCCATGTGTAGTTTCCATCCGGCGGACAGACGTGGCGATTCGGGCTCTTCCATTCGCAGACCGTCGCCCCGGCACTGACGGTGAAATCGACAATGATGCGATCACCCTGGATGCGGATCGCGCGGATGGCGCCTGGAATCTGTTCAGCCGCGTCGTCACCATAGCCATACCTGCGGATGGCGGCATAGTCCTCTGCTTCCACCGGCGACAGGCTGTTCGGGTTCTCCTGGCCGCGCGGATCGTTCGCCGTCAGCACCGTCATCACCGCCACCACATTGCGTTGCGCGAAGCTGCCGCCACTGTAGTCGGACGTGTAGAAATACACGACCTCGGCACGGCCATCGCCATCGAGGTCGGCAACAGCGCTCCACACCGGACGGAAATCGGATTCAATGTCGTCGCCGGGAATCAGCCGCAAGTTGGCTTCGGCGGCGTGGAAGGCCTGCACCAGGCTGGGCGGCGATGGTCGCTTGGCGGCGGGCGACGCGGCCATCGCCGGCATGCAGGACAGCGCCAGCGCCAGCGCTGCAAGCGTCAGGCGGATCGGGTTCGAGCGGAACGTTGCGGATCCCTGCATGACATCCTCCTTGAATGTGCGAACAGCGTAGCGAAATCGTACCAGCCCTGTTGTGACCCTCTGCCAGGAAGTACTGGCCCTATCCGTTCAACTCCATCGCACGCATCACGATCGGCTTGGCCCAGTCAGGCGTATGCAGCAGTTCGGCCACCGAGACCGGGTATTGCAGCTGGCCGCGCTCCATCGCCAGCACCGGCAGCGGCTCGACGCAGCCCTCGGCATCAGCCGGTGCGCTGTTGTCGTAGACATGCAGCTCGGCCAGGTGTGGCAGCAGTTCCAGCAGGTTCTCGCGTGCCGAATCGAAACGGGCGTGGATCTTCTCCACTGGAATGTCGTGACCACCAGCCGCCACCCGCGCCGCAACGCGGGCGATATGCAGCTCGACCGTGGCCAAGCCACAGAACCAGATCGCAACGTGATGGTGTTCGCAGGCCTCACGCAGCAGGCGTGGAATGGTGTTGCCACCCAGCGTGGTCTCGAATGCGAAGTCCGTGCCGTCGGCCATGGCCTGGCGCAACCGGCGGGTACCTTCCTGCCAGGCCTCGGCATTGGCCTCGGGCAGCGGCCAGCCGGCCTCGACCAGGCGCCGGGTGAAAGAATCGGGATTGAACCAGCCCAGGCCCTCCGCTTCCAGCCAGGTTCCCAACAACGAACTCTTGCCGGCGCCGTTGACGCCGGCCAGCACCAGGATCCGCCCCATAGATCAGAGCGGACGGCCGAGGGTGACCTTGCGGCCGCGACGGATCGGCTGGCCCAGCACCTTGCCCAGCCCTTCGCCGCGCTGCAGGCCGGCCAGGGTCTGGTCAAACTCACCGCGCAGGCGCAGCAGCTCCTCGCTGCGCTCACCCGCATCACCGCCGGCGGCCTTGGCCAGCAGCTCCTGATACGTGCGGATATCCACGATCACCGCTTCGGGATGATTATGGTTGGTGATGACCAGTGCCTGCTTCTCGCGCACGGTGCGCATCAGGCTCGGCCAGCCCCGGGTCTTCACCGACGAGGCCGGGGCCTTCTCAAGGCCAGGCAGATCCAGCGGCAGGGTCATGGCACGGCTCCAGACAGAAGTGGACTATGGCCACTATACCCAATTTGGCCAAATTGGGGATTAATGGCATTCACCTGCCTGTTCCAGCCTGGGGAGCGTCGGTCTGCAACAGGCTGTCGCGCTCGCGCAGCGGGAAGCGGATCCAGGCGTCCAGGCCCTGTGCGCCAAAGCGCAGCTCGCCACTGCCGGCCAGTTCATAGGGCACGCGCTGCTCGATCAGGGACCGGCCCAGGCCCCGCTGCCGGGGCAACTCCCAGTCCTCCACCTCGGCATGGCGCTCGCACCAGTGCAGACCCAGCCACGGCTGCCCTTCCTGCACCTGCAGGTGCCAGGACACGTCGATATGCCCATCCTCATGGGTCAGCGCACCATGCCGCAGCGCATTGGTGGCCAACTCATGGATGGCCAGCGACAACACTTCAGCGGCCTTCGGTGGCAGTAGCACGTCCTCGCCCTGCAGGCGGTAGACCGCAGCAGGCGGGGATTGCGCCGCGATCTCCTCATCCAGCATGCCGCGCAGGCACACCCCCGCGTTGGCACCACGGGTCAGCAGGCTCTGCGTGCGCGCCAGTGACATCAGCCGCCCGCACAGGCGTTCGGCATACTCATCCACGCTACCGACCGACTCGCGGGTACGCCAGGCGATGGCATGGATGGTCGACATGATGTTGCGCACCCGGTGCTGCAGTTCGGCCAACAGCACCGATTGGCGCTCGGTCGCACGCTTGAGATCATCGATGTCCACGGCGATGGCGAACACGCCGCTGACCTCACCGTCGGCGTCACGCAACGGAGCGGCCGCGACCCGCGTCCAGCGTGCGCGGCCATCATCGTGCAGGTACTGGAATTCCAGCCCCGGCACCACGGTCTCGCCGCGCATCGCCCGCGCAATGGCGAAGTCGTCCGGCGCAATGGGGGTGCCATCGGAATGGCAGCCGTGCCAGCGATGCTGGTTGTCCGCGTCCCTGGAAGGCACCTTGCCGGTGGGCAGGTAGGCGCGCATCTGATCATTGGACAGCAGCATGCGGCCCTGCAGATCGACGATGCACAGGCCCACCGGCAGCATCCTGAAGGCCAGTTCCAGGCGCCGTTCGCTCTCGCGCCGCCGCAGCTCCTCACGCTCACGCGCGGCCAGCGCCATGTGTGCCGCGGTGGTCTCGAACATGGTCACCAGCACCCCGTTGATCCGCCCCTCTTCGCCACGGATGGGGCTGTAGGTGATGGTGAACCAGACGTCTTCCAGGCGCCCATGGCGGACCAGCGGGTACAGTTTGTCTTCGAAGGTGAGCGTCTCGCCCTGCCATACACGGGTGTAGAGCGGACCGTTGATGTGCCAGACCTCGGGCCAGCATTCACGGGTCGGCTGCCCAAGCCCGCCAGGATGCTTGTCGGCCAGGATCTCGGCGTAACCATCGTTGTAGAGCTGTACCAGCTGCTCGCCCCACAACACGATCATCGGGAAGCCGTGGGCCAGCATCAGATCTACGGTGGCGCGCAGGTGCGGCGGCCATTGCTCGATCGCGCCCAACGGGCTGCGTGACCAGTCATGGCGGGCGATACGCGCGGCCATGCCATCGTGGCGCGCGTGCGGGCGCGGCGTGGGTGGCATTCCGCCACGCAGCTCGGCGGCATGGATGCCTTCAGGACGGCGCGACATGCCGCGCAATCAGGCGATGCCCGCAGGGACCTGCGGCGTCGCCACCAGCCCGGCCAGCTGCTGCACCAGGGCTTCGATGTGATAAGGCTTGGTACAGCGCGGCGCGCTGGCGAAGCGGCTGGGCAGGTTGTCGTCGTAGCCGGAGGTCAGCAGGAACGGGGTACCGGCCTCGGCCAGGCGGTCCGCCAACGGATAGACCTGTTCGCCACCGAGGTTGATGTCCAGAAGGGCCACGTCGATCGGATGGGCATCGACCAGCTGCCCCAGCGCCTGCAGGTTACCCGCCGGCCCCACCACCTGTGCGCCTTTCAGCTCCAGATAGTCGACCAGGAACATCGCGATGGCGAATTCATCCTCCGCCACCAGTACACGCAGCCCTTTCAGGCCCTCTGGTTTGTTGCCCGCTTCCAGCACGACCGGCGCTCCTCGATACACGCGGCCCACCTCTGCCGCAACGCCCGCAGGATGCGCGAACCGGGCTACAAGGGCGCGTGATGATGGATGAAGGTCGCGGCCACGGCGCGTTCACCGCGGCATTGCAGCGGCGCGTTCAGAAGGCCCGCTCCCACTTCAGGCTGAGCAGGCTGCGGTCGTGGCTGTACAGCCAGTCGACATTGCTGTCGATGCGGGCATAACGCAGGCTCAGGCTGGGCACCAGCCCGGCCACGGCCAGGCGCTCGCTGCGGACGATGGCGATCAGGTTCTGTTCGCTGTCCTCACGCCGTGCTTCCAGCAGCGGACTCCAGGTGTCGTAGTCGCGATGGCGCAGCGACACGAATACGGTGGCCGTGGTGCCGATCCACTGCCGCGCCGCGCCCAGCCGCACGCCGCGCTGGCGGTAGCCGTTGGCCGGGTCGGCTGCGCTGCTGTCGGTGACATCCAGCCCGGCGAAAACCGTCCAGCGCGGGTTGAGCGCGCGGAACCAGGTGGCATACAACGATGCCAGCTCGCCGTCGTAGTTGCTGGCCAGGCCCTGCTGTCGATACCGCTGGCGCTTCCAGTCGGCCTCCAGCTTGAGCAGGCTGCGTGCATCCAGGGCGTACTGCCATTCCCCGTGCACGCCACTGCCGCCCTGCAGCGCATGGTTGCCCAGGCCCTGGTAGTCATAGCTGGGGGCAAGCAGCACGGTCTGCCGTGCACTACGCCAGCTGTAACCCGCCTGCACGTTGGCATTGAGCTCGTTGTACGCACTTTGCCCGCGCCATGTCTGACCGAAGGCGAGACCGCGCACGTACAGCCCATGATGCCCGCCGAGCACCCAGCGCCGTTCCAGGCTGGCGTCGTAGTCCAGGCCCGCCGCGCGCTGGGCGTCGGGCAGTTTCCGCTCGATGATGCAGGCGTCGCCCACGCCGAACAGGCAGGTGCGACTGGCCGAGCTGCGGTTGATGTTGTCACTCCATGCCGGGCCGGCGGACAGCGCGCCTTTCCAGCGCTGGCGCGCCTGCAGGGCACTCAGGTAGCCGTCCACGCGAGCGCGGACGCCGGCCGTGGCCGGATCATCGGCATTGATGCCCGCAGCGATGGCCGTGAACAACGCGACCGCATCGCGATCGCGCTGGTCTTCTGCGTAGACACGCGCCAGTTCAAGGCGCGCCGGCAGGAAGTCCGGCTGCGCCACCAGCAGTGCTTCGTACTCCTTCGCCGCGCGGCGATGGTCGCCCGCCACCCGCGCCAGCGCCCCCTGCGCATAGTGGCGCAGCAGTGGGTCATGGCCGGGCAGTTCGATGTACTCATCGAGGAACGCAGCGGCGGCCTGCCATTGCTGATGCTGCAGTGACAGGTAGAGAGCCTGGCCAAGATCATCGACGGTGCGCTCCACGCGCAGCGTCTGGCCGTCGATGGTGATGGTCGGCCGCTCCGACTCGGCCTGCTGCAGGCGCTGCTGGTCCTGCTGCTGGTGACGCAGGTCGGTGCCCTGTTCGAGCACGCGGCGAAGATCGTCCTGCTGTGCGCGCACATCGGCGGCCGCCAGCAGCAGAACGACAAGGAAGATGGAGTGGCGCATGGTCGATCCGTGGTGGTGCATGCAGCGGGCCGAAGCAGGGACTGGCGGATCGCGGCTTGCCCCTGCCCTGCCCCGTCAGGGGCGTGGCAATCAGTTCTTGCTGCCGCCGAAGGCGGTGTCGTACTGGCTGTTGCCACTGAAGGTGGCGATACCGGCCAGGGCGGCCGCGTTGGCGCCGAAGAACTGCCCCTGGGTGGTGCCGGCAACGCTGCCGTTGGCAGTGGCCGAACCGGCGAACGACGCATTGGCGCTGTTGATGTTGGCGTTGACGTTGATCGCCAGGCCGCCACCGGTCAGGCCGCCGAGCAGCTTGCCGCTGCCGAAGTCCGCACGGAAGGTGCCCGACAGCAGGTTGCTGCCGTTGAACTTGTTCAGGCCCGCAACGCTGTAGGTGGCCACACCGGCCGGAAGCGTGGTGCCGGCACGGTCACCGACGAAGTAGACCTGGCGGTTGTTGAAGCCACCAGCGGCGCCATCCTTGGACCACTCGCCAAACCACACATCGCCGCTGCCAACCTTGACGAAGTTGAAGTGGCCCATGCCGGCATGGCTGCCCGGTGCGCCGGTGATCGGCATGGCCAGCGTGCGCACAGCGGTACCATTGACGGTGGTGGTGCCCGAGTACAGGCTCAGGCCCTGGAAATCGACCGGCTTGGCGTTGGAGACGGTGCCGACGCCGATACCGGCCTTGCCTGCCTTGTGCGGGCCACCGTTGACCTGCGATTCGCCGACGGCGACGTACAGTTCGGCGTCGGTCACCGGGCTGGCCGCACCGACGATGTCAGCGGCATGCGCGGCGCCGGCCAGGGCAAAGGTGGCAGCAACGGCGAGAACCGAACGGGAGATCATCTTCATGGTATTGCTCCTTGGGTTGTGGGAACTACGGGTACAACGCTTGAAAGCGGGAGGTCAGAAGCGCGCGGTGAAGCCGAGCTTGAGGGTGCGGCCCGGCGCCGGCAGCGTGGAGCGCGTGGCCGGGTCGACGTAGTAGCGGTTGCCGAGGTTGCTGCCCACCAGCTCGACGCTGGCGTGCTCGTTGAAGCGCCAGCGCGCGTATGCATCGACGGTGGTGATGTTGCCCCAGGTGAACGGCACGTTCTGCCACAGCAGGCTGCTGCCACCGGCCAGCAGCCGGTCGCGATAGGCCTGTAGATCGGGGTTCTCGTGGCGCTGGTAGTGCACGATGCGGCTGCCCAGTTCCAACCGTTCATCGAACAGGCGCGTACCGAGCGACAGGTTCACCGACAACTTCGGAATCGCCTGGGTCAGCAGGTAGCCACTGACGAAACCGTCCTGCACGCAGTTCGGCACCAGGCCACGGTTGGCATCCAGCAGCACTGCCGTGCTTTCGTCGCACACCTCGTTTTCCAGCGTGCGCGAAATACCCAGGTCGGTGAAGAAGCGCCGGTTGTCGAAGCGTGCCTGCAGCTCGATGCCGCGAATGGTCTGCTTGTCGATATTGTCGAACAGGAAGTAGGCGTCGCGCTCGATCACGTTGCGGGTCTTGTGCACGTAATAGGCCAGCTTGACGTCGGCATCGGCCGTGTTGCCGAACAGGCCCGACAGGTCGTGCACGTAGCCCAGCTCGTAGTTGTAGGCATGCTCGGGCTTGAGCGTGTACAGCGGGTTGAGGCTGCTGGAGAAAGCGATGGTGCTTTCGAACATGCTGGGGAAGCGCACTGCTTCGCTGTAGCGCAGGTAGACGCGCGCGGCCTTGGACAGGTTCACGGTGGCCGAGAAAGTAGGCAACCACGCGTGATCGCGGCGGCGGTCATTGCGCCCGTCCACCGGCCGCGACTGCATGGTGTTGCCGATATTGCAGACCAGGTCGCTGCCGGGGTAGATCGGCAGCACGCCGGGTATGACCGCCACCTGGCCGTTGAGACAGGGGTTGGTCGCACGGGCATAGTTGCCGTTGCCATCGGGCAACCACGGAAGCCGATGTTCCACCGCCTGCGGCGTCTCGTAGTACGCCAGCAGACCATGCAGTGCATCGTCAACCACCGAACCCATGCCGATGCTCTCCCAGAACTCGCGTTCGGCCTCCAGTGCATCGATCTGCGCTTGCAGGCTGGCCGGCCACTCGGGCAGCTCATTCGTCCGGTAGGTCGCCTCCTTGCTGCCCACGCCCTTGGTCAGCAGCTCCGGATGCGCCTGCAGGAAATCATCGAAGGCCCAGTAGCGGCTGTAGCGCACGCCGGCGTTGAAAGCAAGGAAGTCGACCGGACGCCATTCCAGATTGAGGTAGCCCTCGCCTTCCTGGCGACGGCCAGCGCGCGGGTACATGCGCCAGCCATCGGACGGGCCGAAATACGGGTCACGCGAACCCAGCTTCTCGTACTGCCAGTTGCCGCCCACGGTCAGGTCCAGCGTGGAATGCAGGGCGAAGCGGTTGCTCAGGGTCAGGCCGGTTCGGTCGTTGCTCGCATTCGCCAGCGCGGTGTTGCGCAGGATCGGGCTGGCCCCGGCATTCCAGTCCGGATTGCCGGGAGCGAAGTTCGGGAAGCCGCCTGCGGTGTAGGTATCGCTGTCCGTCTCAGTGCGCCACAGGTTGGCGTAGAGGTCCAGCCAGCGGCTGCCGGCCGGCTGGAAGCGGTACTCCAGGTTCCAGGCATCGGACGCAACCCGACTTAGCGGCCACTGGATTCGTCCGTAGTCCGGCGCGGACAGTATCCGCGACGGCATGATCTCGCCATAGTGCGACAGCGTGCGCCGCCAGGTGGCCTTCAGCTGCTGCTCGTCATTGATCTGCCAAGTTCCCTTGACCAGCCACGACTCCTGTTCGCTGGAGGTGTTGGGCACCTCATCGCCGGGCTTGAAATAGCGCGCCAGCGTGGTGATGTAGTCGATGCCCTGGTACTCGTACTGCTCGCGCCGGTCCTGGTCGTAGTAGGCGCTGCCGTTGCTCCCGGAGAAGTAGTTGCCGCGCTTGCGCCACGCGTAGGCGGCCATCAGGTCGACGTTGTCGCCACGCACGCCCAGCGCCAGGCGCCAGGCCTGGTCCTCGCCATCGAAGGGGTTGTTGCCACTGCGCGACTTCACCGGCACCACCAAGGTGCGGTCGTCGTAGGGCGAGTTCGGCGAGCCCTGCGGGAAGCCCGTTACGGTTCGGTAGTCCTCGCCGGTGTGCAGGCGAGGCAGGCGTGGCGCCACCGCATTGCTGCTGCCTTCGATCTTCAGCTCCCCGCCGAAGCGTTCGCCGGCAGCAACAATGTCGTCAACGTCGATGGTCTTGATCACCAGCGCGCCACCGATCCCGCTGTGCACATCGCGCACCAGCCCTGGCCCCTTGATGACCTGGATGCCACCAATCAGGTTGGGATCGATGTAGTTGCGGTTGCTGACGCCGTTGTAGCCGCGCCAGACCGTAAGCGCCTGTTCGCCACCGTCGATGCTGACCGGCACCCGCCCCGGCCCCTGGATGCCACGGATGTTGACGTCCAGCGCACCGCTGTTGCGGGCGTCTCCACTGAACACACCGACCAGATCCTTGACCACGTCGGCCGGATTGGAACCGCGATAGCGCTCCACCCGGTCGCGCCCCGAATACGCCGTGGTCAGGTCCAGCGCGAACACATCATCGTAGCCGCGCCGATCGCGGGCCTCGCCCCCTTCCGACTGCAGGCGACCGGCCACGTCCAGTGTTTCGGTCACCCGTACCCCTTCCCCCTCACCCGCCTCCGCTGCGGCACGCAGGCTCCAGGTGCCGTCCATGCCACGCTGCGCACGTACGCCGCTGCCGCGCAGCAGCTGCTGCAGGGCCTGCATCTGGCTGTACTCACCCTGCACAGCACTGGAGCGCCGGCCTTCCACCAGATCGCTGCGGAACACCACCTGCACATCGGCCTGGCGGCCAAAGGCACGCACGGCGTCGGCCAGGGGTTGTTCCGGAATGGTGTACTGGCGCAACGGCGCGACGACCGCCGGTTGCGCCTGCACGACCGGGACCCAGGCCAGCGGCAGCAATGCAGTAGAGATGGCCAGAGCCAGGACGGTGGCGCGGCGATGACAGGCAGATGCCGTGGACGGCATGGACAGGAACTCCTCAAGCGTGGCTGGACCACGGGCACATCCGGTGCCGGTGGTGTGTCTGGCTTGAGAAGAAACGGTGTTTCGCTCTGGCTATACCTCTATAGACAGCCGCGTGTGGCGACTGCCCACGGTTTTTTTATGTTTTTTTCATGCCGCGTATCCCGCCATGAACCGGCTGCACCTCACCACAGCACCAACGCGCCACCGGGCAAGCGCTGCACGCGCAGTCCCGCCTGTGCGGCCACGGCATCAATAGCGGTCTCCGGCTGCTGCAGGTGGAACAGGCCACTGACCCGCACGTTCGCGCCCTGCCCGCCCAGTACCCATACCGGTGCACGCCGATAGCGCGCCAGATCGGCGATGGCCTGCGCGGCCGGCAGATTGTCGATCGCGACCTCACCACGCCGCCACGGCGCCATGGCCTCGGCATCTTCCAGCCGCACCGGCTGCAGCCAGCGGCCGTCACGGAACGTCCGCGACTGCCCCGCATGCAGGCGCTGTACGCTGCCATCGCCCGGACGCACGTCGACCGCACCCTCGCTGACCTGGGTGGTGACCGTGGTGTCCTGCATCGACACGCTGAAGGCGGTGCCGATATCACGGACCCGGCCGCCCCCGGCCTCGACCTGGAACGGACGAGCCTCGTGCGCCACCTGGAACCAGGCCTGCCCGCGCAGCAGGCGCAGGCGACGCTGCTGGCCGTCGAACTCGAGCGCCAGCGCGGTGCCCGCATCGAGCACGGCGGTGCTGCCGTCTTCCAGCTGCACCACGCGTGGCGCATCGCCACTACGCAGGTCACTGCGTGCCAGCAGCAGCGCGTGCGGCGCAGCGGCAACCATCAGCACCACTGCGGCTGCACTGGCCAGCAGCCAAGGCAGGCGGCGACGCGGTGCGATCGGCCGCAACCCCTGGCGGTCGGCGGTCAGTTCAGGCAGCGCCGCCAGCACTTCGGGCCCGGCGGCATCCAACCCCTGCCAGAAGGCTTGCTGCTGGCGCCAGGCCAGCGCATGGCGGGGGTCGGCCTGCAGCCAGCGCTGCAGAATTCGTTGCTGGCGTTCCGGCAGCGGGCCTGCACTGCACCGGATCACCCAGCGCAACGCCTGCCTGGCCTGACGCGGCGAGGGTTCGGACGTGGTCATGGTTGTGGCCTGCCGCACCGCGAACGGGTGCGCTTTCCTGTTGTGACAACGGCGGGCGCGATCTGCCCACGGCAATCGCCGGTCATCGGCGCGTTCCCTGTTGATGCTGCTGGATCAGCAGCGCCGCGCGCAGCACATGCTTGCCGACCAGGCTCTTGGAAATGCCGAGCCGAGTGGCGATTTCCCGCTCGCTCAGGCCCAGGTAGCGGTTGAGCACGAAGCACTCGCGTACCTGCGCCGGCAGCGCGAGGATGGTCTGGGTGATCTCGCGCAGTTGTGCCTGGTCCAACGCCTGCGCCTCGCCATCGTGGCCGGCCTCGGCCATGTCGGCGGCGTACTCGGCCATCGCGCGCCGCTCGCGGGCGTCGGCCTGGCTGCGGTTGAGCGCATGGTGATAGGCCATCCGGTACAGATAGCCACGCGGCTCCAGGATCGGTGGATCACCGGGCACGCTGCTGGCCTTCAGGTACAGGTTCTGCAGGGTGTCCTCGGTACTGGCCGGGTCGAGATAGCGCGCGATGAAGCGAGACAACGCACGGCGCTCGCGGATCAACAGCTCGACCAGCGCCAGGGCATTGGGAGACATAGGTGCCAAGGCCGGACCGGGGAATGATGGGCGTGATGGCGACGGTCCGGACGTGGATTGTGGGCCGCGCGGCCGCAGGCGGCAAGCAAAGCCTTTTAGAGCCACGCCATGCGTGCATGCGTGGATGAAGGGCCTACGGTTCGTCCAGCGCCTCGAAGCGTTCGGCGAGGTAATCGATCAACGCTCGCACCGCCGGCAACAAGCCACGTCGCGACGGAAACACCGCGTGCACGATGCCGTGCTTCGGCACCCACTCCGTCAACACCGGCACCAGCGCGCCACTGTCCAGCTCATCGGTGATCATCATCCGCGGCAGCATCAGCAACCCGACCCCGGCCACCGCCGCCGCACGCAGCGCGATCATGTCATCGCTGACCAGGCGCGGGCGATGGTGCACGCTGGCCAGCACATCGTCGGGCCCGGTGTACTCCCATACGTGCTGCTGGCTGGCCGAAGCGAGGTCAACCGTCGGCATCACCGCAAGATCGGCCGGCACCTGCGGTGTGCCCAACTGTTCCAGCAGTGTCGGGCTGGCGCTGGTACACCAGACCCGGCGTGCCAGCACGCGCACCACCAGGTCGCTGTCCTCCAGCGGCGGCGGCCGCACCCTTATCGCCACATCCACGCCCTCGCCCACCACATCCACGCGGCGATTGGTGGCATCCAACTGCACCGTCACCTGCGGATACAGGGCGAGGAAGTCAGCCAGCATCACGCCGATGCGCGCATGCAGGATCGCGATCGGGCACGCCAGGCGGATGGTACCGCGCGGCTCGGCGCGTGACATCGCGATGGCTTCTTCTGCGGCCTCGGCCTCGACCAGCATCGCCTTGCAGTGGCGGTAGTAGTCCTGGCCGACTTCGGTGACTGAAAAGCGCCGGGTCGAACGCTGGATCAGCCGCACGCCCAACCGTTCCTCCAGCAGCGCGATGCGACGGCTCAGTTTCGACTTCGGCATCGCCAGCGCCCGACCGGCCTGCGAGAAGCCGCCGTGCTCGACCACCATGGCGAAGTAGAACAGGTCGTTGAGGTCACAACGGCGGATGTCTGCGATGAACACGGGGCGATCTCCTGCGGCCCACGGCCTGCCGCCATTGTTCACCAGATAGGACTATGACGGCAAATATTGGCGTCTACCGGCCCAATTGTCGCGGCGATATCGTCTTCGCAACGAAGAACAGCCGCCGGCAGCCCCGGCCAGGAGATCGCCATGAAGCGTGTCACCGGTACCTACAGCGCCCCCCGCCCGCACTGGGTGGGCGACGGATTCCCCGCCCGCTCGATGTTTTCCTACAACACCCACGGCCAGCACCTGAGCCCGTTCCTGCTGCTGGACTATGCCGGCCCCTACAACTTCGCCCCCAGCGATACCCCGCGTGGCGTCGGCCAGCATCCGCATCGCGGTTTCGAGACCGTCACCATCGTCTATGAGGGCGAGGTCGCCCACCGCGACTCGACTGGAGCCGGCGGCACCATCGGCCCGGGCGACGTGCAGTGGATGACCGCCGCTTCGGGCATCCTCCACGAGGAGTTCCACACGCCGGAATTCAGCAAGCGCGGCGGCACCCTGGACATGGTCCAGCTGTGGGTGAACCTGCCGGCCCGAGACAAGATGGGCGCACCGGGCTACCAGACCCTGCTCGATGCGCAGATCCCTTCGGTGGAGCTGCCCGATGGCGCCGGCCGCGTCCGTGTCATTGCCGGCCGATTCGACGGCCACGCCGGCCCGGCCCGTACCCACACGCCGATGGATGTCTGGGACATCCGCCTGCAGCAGGGCCACCACGCCGAACTGCCGGTAGCCGATGGCCGCACGCTGGCGCTGGTGGTGCTGAAGGGCACGGTCCGGATCAACGGCGGCCAGCCGGTCGGCGAAGCACAGCTGGTCACCTTCGACCGCAGCGGCGAGGACGTGTTCGTCGACGCCGACAGCAACGCCACCCTGCTGCTGCTCAGCGGCGAGCCGATCGACGAGCCGGTGGTGGGCTACGGCCCGTTCGTGATGAACAGCCAGGCCGAGATCGCGCAGGCGGTCAACGACTTCAACAGCGGCCGATTCGGCCAGATCGCGCACTGAGCGCTTCCGCGCGGCGGGCGATGACCCGCCGCGCCAACGGGCCATCGCCCACCTTCTCCAGGAGACTGACCATGAGTACCCCCGCCAACTTCAACGGTGCCCGCCCGGTGATCGATCCGGACAACGCCGCGATGCTGCTGATCGACCACCAGAGCGGCCTGTTCCAGACCATCGGTGACATGCCATTCACCAGCGTGCGCGCCCACGCCACTGCGCTGGCGAAGATGGCCACGCTGGCCAGGATCCCGGTGATCACCACCGCCTCGGTTCCACAAGGCCCGAACGGCCCGCTGATCCCCGAGATCCACGAGGCGGCCCCGCATGCGCAGTACGTGGCGCGCAAGGGAGAGATCAACGCCTGGGACAACCCGGAGTTCGTTGCTGCGGTGAAGGCCACCGGCCGCAGGCAGCTGATCATCGCCGGCACCATCACCAGCGTGTGCATGGCCTTCCCGTCCATCGCCGCGGTGGCCGATGGCTACCAGGTGTTCGCGGTGATCGATGCCTCGGGCACCTATTCGAAGATGGCCGAAGAGATCACCCTGGCCCGCGTGGCGCAGGCCGGCGTGGTGCCGATGGATACCGCCGCGGTGGCCTCGGAGATCCAGCGCACCTGGAACCGCGACGATGCCCAGCAGTGGGCCGAGGTCTACACGAACATCTTCCCGAACTACCAGCTGCTGATCGAAAGCTACCTGAAGGCGCAGGACGTGCAGAAGAACCACGAGCAGCTGGATTCACAGCGCAGCTGAGCTGCCCCCCCCCGGGGTGCCGGCCAGCCGCCGGCCCCCTCCCAACCGGAGACCCACCATGTCCAGTGAACCGATCCGCGATCCGGCCAGCGACCACTTGCTGACCCCGCAGAATTCCGCCTTCATCATCATCGACTACCAGCCGGTGCAGGTGAACTCCATCGCCTCGATGGACCGCCAGCTGCTGGTCAACAACATCGTCGGCACCGCCAAGGCCGCAGTGGCTTACGGACTGCCAATCGTGCATTCGACGGTCAACGTCAAGACCGGCCTGAACAAGCCCCCGATTCCGCAGCTGCGCAAGGTTCTGGCCGACTACCCCACCTACGACCGCACCACCATCAATTCCTGGGAGGACGTCGAGTTCCGCAAGGCAGTGGAAGCCACCGGCCGCCGCAAGCTGATCATGACCGCACTGTGGACCGAGGCCTGCCTGACTTTCCCGGCCCTGGATGCGTTGAAGGAAGGCTATGAGGTGTATGTGGTGGTCGACGCCGTCGGTGGCACTTCGCTGGCGGCACACGATGCCGCGCTGCGCCGCATCGAACAGGCCGGTGGCCAGCTGATCAGCGTGCCGCAGCTGTTCTGCGAGCTGCAGCGCGACTGGGCCCGTTCGGAAACGGTGCCGGCCTTCATGAACCTCTTCATTGAAACCGGTGGTACGGCGGGCATCCAGTTCTCGTACGATCGTACCGAGTGATCGGGTGGCGGCGCTGGCCCTGGCTGGCGCCTCCTTTTTGGAGCAGTCGAGCACGGCTCGACTCTACAGTGGATTGGTCGAGCATGGCTCGACGCTATAGACAGATGGAGACTCCGATGGCCTACGCACGCATTGTTTCGACCGGCGACAACTACCTGCACCACATCAGCAATGGCAGCTTTGATGTGGACGCGGACGAGCCGGCATCGCTCGGCGGCCAGGGCAAGGGCTTCGCGCCGTTCGATCTGTACCTTGCCTCGCTGGCGGCCTGCACCGCCATCACCCTGCGCATGTATGCACAACGCAAGGGCTGGGAACTGGGCGAGTTTCATGCCGAGCTGCGCTCTGAGCGTGACGAGGATGGGCGCTTCCACGTACATCGCGTGCTGCACGCCAGCGCTGAACTGAGCGATGCACAGTGGCAGCGTCTGCTGGAAGTGGTGGAGAAGACCCCGGTGACCCTGGTGATGCGCGAGGGCGCACGGATCACCAGCGAGCGCGGCTGAAGCAGGTCTGGCCCACCTGCGGCGGATCTTGGCCGGTTCCTCGCTTGTTCCGGCCTCGCCCCTGTTCCAAGCTGCGCGTCCGCGTTCGGATGCAGTGAGCGCGCAGCAACAGGAGGACCGCACGCGATGTTACGTGCCCATGCTTTGGATCTGGATTTCAACGGCCGCACCCTGCTGGCCGATATCAACCTGCACCTGCCCTCAGGTGCCCGCATCGCCCTGATCGGCGACAACGGCAGCGGCAAGAGCTGCCTGTTGCAGATGTTGGCCGGTACTCTGGTGCCCAGTGGCGGGACCATCATCCGGCGCAATGGCGCACGCATCGCCTACGTGCCGCAGCACGTGCTCGATGACTCCTCTCGTAGCGGCGGCGAGCAGATGCGCCATGCGCTCGCCCGCGCGCTTGATGCCGACCCCGACGTACTGCTACTGGATGAACCCAGCAATCACCTGGACCGCAGTGCACGCCGCTCGCTGATCGCGCGCCTGCGCCAGTTCCATGGCGCGCTGTTGGTGGCCACCCACGATGAAGCCCTGATCGATGCGCTCTGTAATGACCTCTGGCACATACGTGGCGGGCGCGTGAGCCACTTCGGCGGCCGCTACCGCGACTATCAGGCGGACCTGCAGCAGCGACGCGAGGCCAGCGACCGGCAGCTGCGCCAGCTGGATCAGGAGCGCGGCCAGGCCCATGAGGCGTTGATGCGCGAACAGCAGCGCGCCGCGAGCTCGCGGGAACGCGGTGTGCGCAAGGTGGAACAGCGCAAGTGGGGCGGCGTGCGTTCAGCCACCAAGCTCGGCCGTGGCAATACCACCGCCGGCAGCAAGCAACTGCTGATCCGTGAGCAGCAGGAAGACATCGAGGCTCGTCGCAATGACCTGCAGCGGGAGACCATCATCGAGCCTGCCTTCGCGTTGCCGGCCGGCTGGCGACGTGAAGGAGTGGTGGTGCAGCTGACCGACGCCAGCGTGGCGCATGCCACGGAAACGGTGCTGGGTGGACTGCATCTGCGCCTGGATGTCGGCGATCGCCTGGCGATCACCGGTGACAACGGCAGCGGAAAGTCCACGCTGGCACGCGCGCTGTGCGGCGACCCAAGCATCCACCGTGATGGTGACTGGTTGCTGCCGCCAGCTGATCAGATCGCCCTGCTCGACCAGCACTACCGGGACCTGCCGATGCAGGCCACGCCTCTCCAGGCGCTGTCTGCCCAGATGCCGGACTGGAGCCAGACCCAGTGCCGGCTGCACCTGGCCGACTTCCTGTTCCGCGGCGATGCCACGGCGCAGACGCCCGTGTCCGCATTGTCCGGTGGCGAACGGGCGCGCCTTTCAATGGCATTGATGGCGGCCAAGCCCCCAGCGCTGCTGGTTCTGGACGAACCAACCAACAACCTGGACATGACGCTGCGGATGCACCTGATGCAGGTGCTGCGGGTGTTCCCGGGCACGTTGGTGGTGGTGTCGCATGACGACGCGTTTCTGCAGGCGCTGGAACCGGGACAGGTGCTGGCGTTGTAGCTGCGGCCGGGTGTGGCCTATCCACATACCGCGTGGATCTACTGTAGAGCCGAAGGCAACGGCAGGGGCTGTTGCCAACCTCGCGTGCAACCACCCGAAAAGCCGAGCATGGGCTCGGCTCTACGTAAGGCTCAGCGCCGCGAATGCAGCACGGTGCGCTGGCGCATGGCGTTGAACTCCTGCTCCACCTGCTGGATGTCCTCGGCCTGGAAACCGGCCGCATCCAGCAGCTGGTCGGCGGCAGCCGCCGCCAGCGGGTCATCGTCGCGCTGGCGCCAACAGCGCGCCGGCAGGAAGTAGCCCACTTCGCTGCGCCCGCGCATGATCACCACCGGCCGGCCTGAGTACAGCAGGAACTCGGCCAGGTGCTGGCGCAGGCCCTCCACTGAAACATAGGCCGGTCCAACACCCAGCATCTGGCTGGACGGTTCGGGACTTTCGAACAGCTTGCGACGGCTCATCCACTCCTCCTTTTGAACAACGCGTGGTCTCCTTTCCTTAGACGGGCGCATCGCTGCGCCCCCGCCACGTACTACGTGATCCACATCACGCCCGCCACTCAGAACCCGGTGTTGAACTCCAGCTGGAACACGTCGATCGACAGCGGTGCACCGGACACTTCCTTGGCCGCCATCCACTTGCCGCTGATCCAGCTGCGCGCATCCAGCGCATAGGCACCGCCCACGTAGTAGCCGCGGGCATTTGTGCCGCCCAGGTGGAAGTTCGGATCGTTGTAGGCGTCGGGCAGCGCGTCGGCCTCGATATGCTTATAGCCCAGCAGCGCCTGCCATTGGCCCTTCTCCTTCAGCTCGGTAGCACCGAAGGTGGCCTGCACCATCCAGGCGGTGTCGCCACTGCGGAAGGTATCGATGCTGGCAGTACCGCCAGCGCCGTAGTTGTTGACGATGCCGCTGTTGGCTCGGCGGAACATCGCCTGCTTGTCGTAGGCCAGGTTGCGGATGAAGTCGCCTTCCAGACGCATGCCGATGTCCTGCGCCAGCTGCGTATCCCAGCGCAGGTTCATTGTGGCCAGGCGGAATTCCGACGCCAGGCCGACATACTGCGGGGTTGGCGTGTTGGCCGGATCCAGCGGATTGCGGGCGATGTCGCGGATCAGCATCAGGGTGTTGCCCTTCTGCATGAACACCGGGCGCGACCAGTCGGTGTCGCAGCCCACCGCACCCGCATACAGCGCACACGGTGAGGACAGGCGACCACTGATGTTCTTGAAATCGTAGTAGCCCAGCGCGGCGCGCAGCGCATTGTCGTCGTTGAAGTGCCAGTTCACACCCACCTGCGCACCGGACAGCCACTTGTTCTCGTTCGGGGTCTTGACCCGGCTCTGGCTGGGCGAGCTGTCGGAGGTGTATTCCAACGGCACCACCGCCAGATTGGCGAACAGACCGACGTCGCCGCCATCGAGGTCGTACTTCAGATTGGCGGCCAGGCCGTCGAAGTTGAGGTCGTTGGAGAACAGCGTGTCACTGGTCCAGAACGGGTTGCCGAAGCGGCCACCGCGCACGGTCACCCAGTCGGCCGGGCTGTAGGCCAGCCAGGCCTGGTCAAGCCATACATCCTTCTTGCTCAGGCCGCCACCCAGCTGCTCGGTGGTCGACACCGGGCCATTGCTGCTGCCACTGGCCAGGCGTACGCCGGCGGTAGTGTGCTGGCCGATGGTCGCTTCGATGCCGAGACGGGCACGGATGCGCCACAGGTTGCGGCGGTCCTGGCGGGTGTTGAGCAGCGGTGGCAGCTGCAGGTTGGTGTTGGTGTTCGTATCGAAGCCGTTGCCGGAATTGATCGACGCCCAGTTGCTCACGATGTCGCTGTTGCGCTCGGAGTAGAAGCGCGACTCGCTGCGTACGCGCATGTCACCGGTGACCTTGATGCGCTTGGTCCATTCGGCCACTTCGTTGGGTGCCGCCCAGCCTTCCGCCTTGGCCTGCGCCATCACGTCCTGGCGCACCTCGTCACGAATGCCGTCGCGTACGCTCTGCGGCACGTAGGGCACGCGCACGTCGCCGGCTTCCAGGGCCACGCCACCGCTGGCGGGCGTGCTGCCGCTGGCTGCGGTGCGTTGTGCGGCCACCGCTTCGGCTTCGGCCTGCACCAACAACGCCTGGCCGTCTTCGGGCTTCAGTGCACCACTGGCGATCAGGCCCTTGATCAGCTTGACCATGGTGGTTTCGGCGGCCATCGCACCGGCCGGTGCGGCCAGGCTGAGCAGCACGGCGCAGCACAGCAGCGCCCGTCGGGCCGGCCGCGGGCGGCGGGAGTCGGTTCGTGCGCGGACGTGGTCGTTCATCACGGTTCTCATCGAAAGAAGGGGAATCATGGAAGTCGGGAATCAGGCCCCGGGCCGGCGGCCCTGGATCAGGACGCGGGCGGGGAAATCGAGTGACGGCGGCGGTGCCTGGTCGACCTTGCCGATGCGTCGCAGCGCGTCGAGCACGGCCGCGTCGGCCTCCTCGTTACCGCTGCCACGCACCAGCTCGACCTTCTCCAGCCGACCGTCCGTGGCCAGCCACACATTCACCTGCAGCTGGAACGCCAGGCGCTTGACCTTGTCGTCGCGCGAGATCGCTTGCTGCATCAGGTAGCCGAGGTAGCGACCGTAGGTGGCATTGCCGGCGCCGCCACGGCCGACGCCCGACGAGCCACCGCCACTGCCGGACTGGATGCCGAAGTTGTCACCGCCAGCCTGGGCATCGGCATTCATCGTCACCGGGTCAGCGTTGTCCGGGGTCGGCGTCGGCTCTTCAGCGGGCGTCGGCTGATCCAGCGGCTCCGGCTCGGGCATCGTTTCTTCCGGCGGCGTTTCCGGCTCTGGCGGCTTTTCCGGCGGCGGGGGTGGCGGCGGAGGCGGCGGTGGCAGTGCCAGCATCGGCGGCTGCACCACCGGCCGACGGGTGCTGGCGGTGTCCTTGAACAGCAGCCACCACACCGCGATGCCTAGCACCAGCAAGGCGGCCAGCACCAGCGCGACGGTCACCAGCAACTGGCGACCGCGCATGCCGGGCTCCGGCCGAGGGGGTTGATGGGCCGTCATGCCTCAGCCCTGCGCCTTGCCGGTGACCAGGCCGACCTGGGCCAGCTCCAGCCGCCGCAGCAGGTCCAGCACCTCGACCACGCGGGCGTACTGCACCTGCGCATCACCGCGTACGATCACCGGAAAATCTGGCGTGGTCGCGCGTTCGGTACGCAGCCGGTCTTCCAGCTCGGCCATCGTCACCGGGTAGGCATCCAGGAACACCTGGCCACTGGGGTCGATGGTGATCGCCTTGGTCTTCGGCTTTTCCAGGGCCACGCTGTTGCTGGCCTTCGGCAGGTTGACCTCGATGCCGGGAATGGAGGCGTTGCTGGTCAGGATGAAGATCACCAGCACCACCAGCAGCACGTCCACGAAGGGCGTCACGTTGATGCCCTTCTCGCGCTTCTTGATGCCGAACTTCGCCTTCTGGCCCATGGCGCGCCCCTCAGCCCTGGACCGCGGCCGGGCCGCGCCCGTCCTGCTCTTCGGCCAGTCGCGCGGCGAACTCGTCGATGAACACCGCCATGTCTGCGCCGATCGCCTCGGCGCGTGCGCCCAGGTAGTTGTAGCCGAACAGCGCCGGGATCGCGACGCCGAGGCCGGCTGCGGTACACAGCAGCGCCGCAGCCATGCCCGGCGCCACCGAGTTGATGTCCACCGCGCCGGCCATCGCCGCCACCACGAACACCAGCATGATGCCGATCACGGTGCCGAACAGGCCCACGTAGGGCGCACCTTCGATGGTGGTCGACAGCCAGTTCATGCGCCGTGCCATCGCTTCCTGCTCGCGCACCATCACCGCATCCATCGAGGCACGGATCGCGGCGATGGTGGCGCCGCTCAGGTAGCCACTGTTGCCATCGCGCTGGTGGCGCTGCTGCATTTCATCGATGGCCACCTGGTAGATGCGCCACAGCGAGCCGTCATGCATCGCGGTCGGCGCCTTGCCCTGGCGGTCCATCTCGGACAGAGTGCGCAGCGGCACACCGGACAACTTGCCGAAGCTTTCGGTGAATACCGCGTTGGCCTTGCTGGTGCGGCCGAAGTGGCGGCTCTTGGCGATCATGATCGCCCATGACATCAGCATCATCAGGCCGAGGATGGCGACCACCACCCAGGCATCGAACGGCATCGCCTTGAGAATGAAGCCGAAGTGGCTCTGGCCGGCCGACTGCTCATCGGCGCCGTAGCTGATCAGGCGCGAGTCGGCACCCTGCGCAGTGGCATCGGCCAGCAGCAGCGCCGCCGGACGTGCAACCCGCGAGATGCGCAGTTCATCCAGTGCGCCTTCGAAGTTGGCCAGAGGCTGTACCGCGCCCGGTGCATCGGCGCCCACTACCGGGGCGGTACCCAGCGCCGGCAGCTCGCCGCTCAATTGCGCGACCACGCGACCATTGAGGTACAGCTGCAGTGCGCCCTTCTCCGCGGTCAGTGCCACGTGCGCCCACTGCCCTTCCGGAATCGGCTGTGCCGGCGTGCTGCGCTGGCCATTGAGCTGCACGAACGGTACCCGGTTCTCGATACCGACCACCAGCTCGGAGGCGCCATCGCGACGGGCATAGATCGCCTGCGCCGCATTGTTGCTGCCCGGCTTGATCCAGGCCGAGAGGGTCAACGGCGTACCCGCTTCCTGTGCCAGCGAGGCGCTGGCCGGCAACGGCAGCGGGCCTGCGCCCAGCTGCACGCCACGGCCGATCACCGAGCCTTCGGACGTCGGCACCACAGCACCGGCATTGTTGCCGTAGGCGGTGGTGTCGCGTGCCGGCGCATTGGCTTCGGCGAAGTGGTAGACCAGCGTGTAGTCCGGGTCGAATACCTGCTGGCCGTTGCCGCTGGCCGGGGCCTTCTCGTTGCCGTAGTACATCCAGATCGTCTGCGGCGCCGCGGCGCTGACCGCCGGCACGTCCACCCAGACCAGGGCCAGGCCCAGCTTGGGATCGAACTGCTCGATCTGGTGGGCCAGCACGGTGCGGCCATCACCCGAGACGAAGCGCAGGTCATTGCCCGCATCCTGGGTGCCGTCAAAACCGAAGTTGCCGGTATGCAGGCGCAGCAGCAGCGGCGTACGGCCCGGGTCACCGGCCAGGCCCGCACCCTGCGGGCCGGCATCGACGGTAATCGGCTTGCGGTACTTCCATTCGGCCTGCCACCAATTGGCATCGGCCGCAGCGGCGGGCAACGCAACCAGCGCGGCCAGCAGCAGCAACACTCGGGAAAGCAAACGGTCCATGCGAAGGGTCTCCGGAGAACGCATGTTCAAGGAAAGGATCAGTAACTGGTGCTGATGTTGAAATGCAGGCGCGGGTCGTCCTTGCGCGTGACCGGGCCATCGGCATAGGGCCAGGCGTAGTCAAGGCGCAGTTGCAGGTGTTCACCCAGGCGCAGCTGCGCACCCAGGCCGACCGACGCCAGGTTGTACTTGTCACGCTGCTCGGGCAGCGGCTGGCGCAGGCGCAGGTAGGCCGCGTCGGCAAAGCTGTAGACGCGCAGATCGGTGCCGCTCCACAGCGACCATGCTGGGGTACGCCACTCCAGGCTGGCCAGGCCGCCGTAGTCGCCGATCGCCTCGGCCGAGAGATAGCCGCGCACGGTGTACATGCCACCGGCGGCGAACTGCTCGGCCGACACCAGCGGCGCATCGGTTACCTGCAGCGAGCCGCGCGCGTACCACTGCCAATCGCTGCCGAAGGTGTGGGTGTTGGCCACATCGGCCTTGAAGGCCACGAAACTCGGATCGGCCCAGTAGCGCTTCTGCCCGAAGCCGATGGCATCGCTGCCATAGCCGAACAGGCGACGGGTGCCGGCGACCAACTGGGTATTGATGCTCAGCTGGTCCTGCTCACCCTGGCGCACTCCGACGAATGCCAGGGTGATCGGCGCGTACTTCAGCGGCGTTTTCAGGCTCTCCTTGCCCATCTGCGTGTCTTCCTCGGTGTCCTTGAAGTCCACACCGAGGCTGAGCTGGCGCCACCACTGGCTGCTGCCGGTCAGTCGATAGTTGAGCTTGACGCCGATCGAGTGACCGTTGCCGATCACGTTGGTACCGGTGCCGGTACCGACCTGTCCGCCTGCGTTCAGTACGCGGCTGTCGGACTTGTAGCCGGACGCTTCCAGGCTCCACGGCGTGCCTTCGAACGGCATCATGTACGAGGCCGAAAACACCTTGGCCTGCTTGGCATCTTCCGGGGCCAGATACGCGCCAATGTTGGCGCTGTGCCCGCGCTTCCACAGATTGTCGTACGCCAGCGACGCACTCAGTCGCAGCTTCTCGGTATCAGCGCTGTGGTCGTTGTTGACCGCCACGCTGGCCCGCCACGGCGACTTCTCCTCCACCTGCAGGTCCACATCCATCGTGCCCGGCACCTGGCCTTCGCGGACCAGCGGCATCACCTGGCGACGGCCACCTTCGTTGAGCGCGGTCAATTCCTTCTGTGCCTGGTCGAAATCAGGCACCTTGCCCTCGGCCAGTGCCGGCACGCGCTCACGGATGCGTTCGGGCGATTCGTGCTTCGTGCCTACGACCCGCAGCTGGCCGATCGGCGTCTGCTGCACTTTCAGCAGTACCACACCAGCACTGACCTGTTGTTCGGGCAGCTCGACATAGACCGACTGGTAGCCCGCCTGCTGATACAGCGCATTCACCGCGTCGCGTGCCTTTTCGACATCGGCCAGGGTCTTGCCCGGGCCGAGGAACGGCTCCACCGCGCGTTCAATCTGGCGCGGATCGAGCACGGTGTTGCCACGCACGATGTACTCATTGATGTTCACGCTGGGCGCAGGTGCCGCCTCCTGCGCAAACAGCGGCAGCGGCAGGGTTGCCAGGGCCAGCACCAGCGGATGCAGGCGCAGCGGAAGGCGGACGGCTCGGTACGGAACAGGAGTCATCGAAAGCATCGCGTCGTATCGAAGGAAGTGGCCATGGAGCGGCGCGTGGGTCTACCAACAGGACGTGTAGGTCGCGTCAAAGCCGCCAACAGTTTTGTGACAGCACTGTCATCTTTTGACGGTCCGCCAACGCGCGCAGGCGGACACTGCGCACGCCATACGTCTGCATTGCAGAGCCCTTGCTGCTGCGGGAGATCGGAAATGAGCGGACTGTTGATCACATGGCGTCGTCCGGCGCTCGCCTTCGTCGTGTTGCTGGTGTTGCCCTCGGTGCAGGCCGGCGAACAAAAAACACAGGAGGACGCTGCACCGTGTATTGAAGTACAGGTCAACGGCGAACGGATTCCCGCCTGGGAGTGCCTGCAGCGCAAGCTGGCGCCACCGGCGAAATCTGCGAAGTCACCGCCGTTGCCCGAAGCCGAACGGCTGATGCGGCAGCCCGGCAACCAGCTGATGCAGTACAACCTGGAAGGCACGCGACAGCGCATGGGCGATGCCTTTGGTCGTTCGGTGGTACCGCAGCGTCCGGCGCGCTGATCCTGCACAGCTGTAGAGCCGAGCCCACGCTCGGCTGCTTCTGCGTGGCATCGCCGATGAATGCAAAGACAGCCGAGCGTGGGCTCGGCTCTACAGGGAGTTGGCGGGCACGATGCCATCGGTCGGCACCGGTGGCAGCTCCGGCACCGGCAGGCTGCGCGACTGGCCTGCCTGCTGCAGCTCCACAGCGCTGGCACTGATGCCAGCCAATACCGTGGATGGACCCAGCCGCTGACCGGGGGCATAGGCTTCCGCCGGGCGGCCATCCACCGAGAGCAGGGCCAGTGGCGCGTGGTCACCGGCCATCACGCCCAGCACGACCACTTCTGTCTGCACCGCACCGGGCGAAAGCAGCCGCACCAGCGGCAGACTCGCCGCTGCGTCGAACACGGGCCGCACAGGCACATTCGGCTGTGCCTCACTGGCGGCCACCGAGGGTATTTGGCCGACAAGGGTCACGCCCCAATAGGCCACCACCGCCAGCAGCAGCGTCGCCGCCAGCAGGGTCAACACCCGATTGCGATCCCAGCGCCTGCCATCCATGTTCCGCACCATTGCCACGTTCGTGTCCGACCACGCTAGCAGCCGTCGCTGACGCTTTTGTTTCATCATCCGCGCGTACGCTGGCAGGCATCGGCAAGGACAGGAGGCGATGTCGATGCAACGCATTCCGCACGGCTTCACCCTGATCGAACTGATGGTGGTGCTGGTGATCATCGGCATCTGCACGGCCGGGATCGGCCTGGGCCTGGGCAGCCTGCTCGACCCCGGCCGGCAGCTGCGGCAGGAAGGCGAGCGGCTGGCGCAGCGCCTGCAGGTGGCACGCGACGAGGCCCGCATCGACGGCCGCAGCATCCGCTGGCAGGCCGACGCCAGCGGCTATCGCTTCAGCCGCCGTGAGGGCAACCAATGGGTGACCGTACAGCGCGACGACCTGTTGCGACCGCAGCGGTGGCAGGCAACGGGTATCGCGGTGCAGCCCGCCAATGCCATCGAACTAAGCCCGGAATGGATCGGTACCGCCTGGGAGCTGGGGCTGTCGCTGGAGGGCCGCACACTGCGCCTTCGTGATGATGGCAGCGGACAATTGCAGGTCGTGCAATGAAGCGGAACATGCGCGGATTCACCTTGATCGAAGTGCTGATCGCACTGGCGATCGTTTCGATTGCGCTGGCGGCGGTGATGCGCTCGGTGGCGGTGGCCACCGACGATCAGTCACGGCTGCGTGATCGCCGCTTGGCACTGATGTGCGCGCAGGACCGCTGGCAGGAGCTTCGTTTGGCCGGGCAGGCACCCCAGGATGCACGGCAACGCTGCGTGCAGGGACGCGGAACCTTCCTGGTGCTGCAGCACCTGGGCACGGGCAGCGACGGCCAGCCGCAGCTGGAACTGAGCGTGGTCGCCGAGGATGCACCGCGGCAGTCGCTGGCGCGGATGCAGCTGCCGTGGACGGCCGCGCCATGAAGCGCGCCGTGGGCGGTTTCACCCTGATTGAGGTGATGATCGCGATCACCATCATGGGCGTGCTGGCGCTGATCTGCTGGCGCGCGCTCGACAGCGTGGCCAGCAGCGACCAGCGCCTGCGACAGGCGGATGCCGAGACCACCACCGCACTGCGCGTGCTGCAGCAGTTCCAGCGTGATATCGAGATGCGTGCGGATGATGCGCTGATGAATGGCGCGGTGCGTCCGGCTGATCGTCCGCAGCGATTGCTGCCTCCGTCGCTGGTGAGCGAGCGGCACCCGGATGGAAGCTTCGCGCTGGAGATCACCCGCAGCGTGGGCAGTGATGGGCTGCACTGGCAGCGCGTGCGCTGGTGGCGTCAGGGCAGCACACTGTGGCGGGCCAGCGGCGCGGCCACGGACCGGTATCCATTGCCGGCGCCGGAACAGTCGAAGGGCATCGCGGTGGCGCGCGATGTGCAGCGGTTCGAGGTGCGCGCGTGGCAGCCCGGCGAGGGATGGGCCGTGTTGCCGAGCAAGGGCGAGGTGCTGCCAGCCACCGGACTGGAGCTGCGGCTGGGCCTGCGCGATGGGCGTGGGCCGTTGAGTTACCGGCGGGTGCTGGAGTTGTAGGATTCGTTCGTGGCACCGCATCCACGCATGGCGTAGATCTACTGCAGAGCCTGCTCCGCTGGTGGCTGGGATCTACTGCTGAGCCTGCTCTGGTGATGGCGGGGATCTACCCCCGAGCCTCCTCTGGTGGGTGCCGACCGTTGGTCGGCACTGATGCTGGCCCAGGCATCCACGCATGGCGTGGGTCTACTACCCTCCTGCCGCCGGGTGCTCTCCTGCACCCGGCGGCGCTGTGTCGGTGGTCCTCACCGCTGATGGCCGCTCCCTGCCCTCCGTGCCGTCCTGGCTGGGGCCGCCACCGCTCCCTGGCGGCTGGCCCGATGCTGCAGCCCGATGCGGTGCATCGGGCAATGCGTGCCGACCAAGGTCGGCACCTACCGGGGCATGCAATGCCTATCGGCGCTGCGTGCCATCGTCGTGGCTTGCCTGCGGGAACTGGAAGGCGCTGTTGGCGTCGTAGCCGCTGTTGGCGGTCGTGCCGCGCGCCGGCGGCGCAATGCTGCTGGTGCCACTGCCGAAACCGAGGATCTGCACGCTGATCACCGACGGCTGGTTACGCCGTGCGTCGTCCTGGCTCTTGCGCATCACGTCCTGTGCGGCCTGGCTGGCACTGTTCGCTGCCGCACTGGCCGACGCCAGCGCATTGACGTTCACCGTGGCCAACACCGGCAGGCCCTTGCTCTCACCCTGCACCTGGATGTTGGCCGCGTTGAGCACCTGCAGCGCGGCAAGGTTGATGTTGCCCGAGACGCGAATACCGGCCTCGCCTGCATCGATGGTGCCCAGCGGCGCGATCAGGTCTACGTCGCCCGGCGGCACTTCGGCGATGGGGTTCAAGGTGGCGATGCCTGCGCCACTGGCGGGAGCCTGCGGCGACAGGATCACATTGCCCCAGCCGTCATAGACGCGACGCGGCGGCGTGTACAACAAGGTGGTCTGCGAACCGCGACCGGCATTGATGTCACCCTGCTCCGACCAGGCCAGGATGTCACCGCCGAACGTCGTCATCACCCGCGACAGGCCGAGCAGCACGCTGTCCTGGCTGAACAGCCGGATGTCACCCTGCCCTTGGGTCACCAGCCCGGCACTGGCCGGTGGCACCACGCCCTGTACACCCACCACGATCTGTCCGCCCGGTGCCATCAGCTCGATGTTGCCACCGGCTTCGGTACGTACGCCGGCGCCGCCATACATCAGGATATCGCCGGTGCGTTGGATCGTCGCACCTGCTGCATCCTTGTCCGGCATCAGCGTGGCGATGGCCTCACGGCCCCGCAGGTAAGAACCAACACGTGGTCCATTCCGATCGTTGTACTCGCGGCCACCTTCGCGCAGTTCGGCGTAGTAGACCTGGCGCAGGAAGATCCGTTGCTGTTCGCTCGGCAACCGGTCGAACGCAGCCAGCACCTCGGCGCCGTCGACGGCCAGGCCGAAGCGCTGCTGCAGCCACTGCTTCAACTCCTTGTCATAGATCTTCACCGCCTTGCCGGGCTGCGATGCCAGCGACTGCGCCGGATCGGCCAGGTTGGCCGGGTCCAGGTAGCGCGTGCGCAGTGCATCGAAGTCAATGCCCTGATTGCCGGCAGTCACTGCGATGCTGGCACCGGGACGGGCATCGCCCTGGACGACGCCACCCAGGCTCACGATGCTTCCGGCCTCTTCCTGGCGCAGCTGCCGGCCCGCACTCACTTCAACGTTGCCAGGGCCGGCCACCGTCAGGTTGCTGCGGATGATGTCCCGGCCCGCCTCGATCCCGCTGATATCGGTACCGCTGGTGTTGAGCGCTGTGACGTTCGCATTGATCACGTCGCGACCGGCGCGCAGCTGTACGGCCGAGCCCGCTTCGTACCAGTCGAACAGTGTCCGGCTCTCCTCGCCGATGTTCCGCCTCAATTGCCTGCGCCCGCCGCTGCCCAACCCGATGATGTCACCGGCAACGGCATAGAAGCGGCTGGGCGACGTGGGCCGGGACGTCAGCGCACCCGTGGTCGGAGTACTGGGGCCGAACGCGAACAAGGGCAGGTTCGCCGACGGATCCGCTCCCTGCACCCCATCGTCGGAGAGATTGTGGCCGACCCGGGTCAGGCTGGCGCCCCGCTGGGCCATGAATGCAGGATCAAACGGACCAGGCAAGCGGGCGTCGCTACCGGAACGTGCAATGCCGGTGGCGTTGATCGCGGCATGGATCGAGCCTCCGGCCAGAACATCGAGCTGGCCGCTGGCCGAAGGCGCGAGCAGGATCACATCGCCCGTAGTCGCCCCCGGTCCGAGACCTCGAAGCGAGGCGCTGATGATGTCACCACTCGCTGCCACCGCGCTGAACCTGGACGGATACAGCCAGTAATTGATGCTGGCCGGAACGGATTGCTCGCGCAGCGCGATGCCTTCAGCGAACATGTTGCTACCGGTTGCATGCAGACTTCCGGCCAGGCTGGGTGCGAGATTTCCGCCTACCGAGAACAGGTCCAGTGCCGTGCCTCGGGTCCAGAGCGAGAACCACGTCGTGCCAGCTGCATGCTGGCCATCGCCCAGAACCACGTCGTTGTAGTTGGCCGTCGGCACACGCCCTGCATCTGCGGCGCCACCGAGAACAATGTCACCACGGGCCTGCAGCCGGGCAGTGGAATCACCCAGAATGAGCAGGGGCCCCGCCATCGCCACCGGGGCGTCGGCCACGAACGGATCCTTCAGGCCCAGCATTCCGTAGCTGCTCTGTATCGCGCTGAGGCCACCGATGCGCGCCGCCTGCAGCAGGGTGCTGCCGCGCAGGTTGGTCACCGCGCCATTGAGATCCAGATCCTGCAGGAACCCTTCGGGCTGCTGCGCGCTGGCGCGCAGGCCGGGGTTGAGCGCTCCGCCGCTTCGCAGCGTCAGGTCGCCGCCACCGGTCAGATGCAGCTCACCGTTGCTGACGCGCCCGGTCGACCCGACCGCAGCAACAATCGCGCTGGAATGAGGCGCGGTCAACAGACCCAGGGCATTGCCCATCGGGTCGAGCACGCCCGCGTGGCGGCCCGCTTCCAGTGAAAGATTGCCGCCTCCCAGCGTGCCGAAGCCGGTGAAGCCGACCATGCGGGGAGCTGCGTCCGCTTCGGCGCCCACGGTGCTGTACGTGCCGAAATTGATCCACCAGCTCGTCGGTGTCGCCTGCACGCCTTCGGTGGTGCCCGAACCCTGCCGCCACAACCAACCACCCACGGCTGCGCTTGAATGCCCGGCCTGGTCGCGCTGCGCCGTACCCGATTCGGACCGGGCGGTCCAGGCGTCGCCGATGATGTCGCGCCCAGCTTCAACCCTGACATCGCCGCCATGGTCGGGATACCACGCACGGTAACTGGCCAGCGCCGCATCATAGTTGCCCGACACCTGGTTCCTGCCCAACAGCGAGGTGTGCCAGGGCGCAGCCGCACGCGCCGTGTTGAACTGCGCATCGCGGCCATCACCCAGCGCCGTCGGCGCACCTGCGGTGTACACACCGAAGCCGGACTTCATGCGCACGTCCTGCGCGGCCAGCAGCGTCAGGTCTCCCTTGCCGGTTCGCAGCACGCTCCAGGCGGGAGCGCCCAGGCGCTTGCCGTAGGTGGTCACCTCGGTCAGCGTGCCACCGCCATAGCAGTAGCCCATTGCCGCGCAGATCTCTTCCTCCGACATGCCCATCTCGGCGCCCAGTTCCGTAGCCGGGCGGCCGACCCAGGATTCATCGCCCCACCATGCCAGCGAGCCTTCCTTGTCCACCAGTCGCGGGGCGGGGCCGCAATTGGGTCCGGACTCACAGACTTCGTTCTCGGTCAAACCCAGCTCCCGGGCCAGATCAGCCACGGGCTTCCCGACCCACGATTCGTCACCCCACAGATTCAGCGAGCCGTCCAGGGTGATCACGCGATCACCCTTCCATTCCGTCGTCGTGGTCACCGTCCCGATGGTGCTGTAGTGGCTGTCGGCCAGCACGATGCTGCCGTCACTTCCCCAGCTGCGGGTACGCGGATCGGCAGCGGTCGTATCGGCACCGGCCACTGCAGTCAGATCCCACGAGGTGGTCCCTTCGGGCAGCATCGCCGCCAGCGCCCAGTTGCGTCCCTGGCGCCCGCTGGCGTCGGCAGGCCGCAGTTTCACCGGCGCATCGCCGGCCAGCTCCACCTTGGTCATCGACGGGATGATCGCGCCGGCATGCAGGTCCAGCGCGCCTGACAGCTTCATCGCCATCGGCAGCGCGACGCCGGCCGGCCACACCTGTGCGGCCACCGGCGCCGGCGCGCGCAGCCGGAAGCCGGCGCCCAGGCGCGCACCCGCCTGCAACGTCAATGCCTGGGCCAGCACGGTTCCAGCCGCTACCACCTCGCCACCCGCCGTCGTCACTGCTGCGCCCAGCACGGTGCCGGCGGGCAGCAGCAGCGGTCCCGACAACCGCATTTCCGCGGGCAGCACGGTTCCGGCCGGCAGGGTCACGGCCTCGAAGGGCAGTGCATAGTTCAGCGTCGCGCCAGCACGGAATTCGGTGCCGCGCTGCAGCTGTACACCTTCGCCGGGCACGATCAGGTCGCCACCGAACGCCGTGTTGGGCGTACCGGCACTGCGCCCTTCCAGCAGCACCCAGCCGTCCTCATCGGGATTGGCAGGCGGCGGCGCGAATCCATCGTTGATGCTGCCGTAGACGTTGATATCGCCTTCGGCGCGCAGCACCAGCGCTGCCGATTCACCAAAGCCACGGCGCGCTGGATCGGTCCGGTTCGACTGCGGTCCGTAGCGGTAGCCGGACAGATCGATATCGCCGGCCGCGACCAGATCGCCACGCGGGTTGTCACTGCTGGTCCGCGCCACGATCTGCACGCCGGGGCGCAGGCGATAGCTGCCCAGTGCGGCAGTACGCTGCTGCAGTACCGTATTGGTCAGCGCGGCGTTCATCCACTGGCTGTTGTCCGGGTCCACAACCGTGTCCAGCCAGTGTTGGTTGATCACCTGCGGACGATGGCCATGCACGTCCGGAGCGCTGGCCAATGGCGCCGAATCATAGCTGCGGAAGGCGTTGACCTGGACGTCGGCGGCACCGGCGATACGGATGCCGCTGGCCACGTCGATCGCGGCGTCGTTGCTGCCCACGCGTGGCACGTTGAGCTTGACGCTGCCGCGTGCGCGGCCATCGTTCTGGCCCGGGCTGCTACCCGTGGCCACCGAGGTGCCGGCGCGCAGGTCCATCGATGAGATCGCGCCCAGCTGCAGGCTGCCACTGGCCGAGGTCAGTTCGATCATCGCCCGGTTCGCGCTGTCGATGATCTTGCCGTAACTATCGACGCGCAAGGCGCTGCCATGCGCGTCCAATGCTCCGTCGATACGCAACACATCGCGGGCGGACAGGCGGATGCTGCCGACCTGTTCGCCACTGGCATCAATGCGGCCATTGACGAGCAGGCTGCCACCATCGACGCTGATATCAACGTTGCGCGCCTTCACTTCATCGCCGATCACCAGGTCGCCTTCGCTCAACTGGAACGTCCGGCCACCGGTAATGCCACCGGCGGTAAGCCGGGTGTTCAGGCCGGAGAAGTCCTGCAACTGGCGTGCACGCACTACCAGCTCGCCGCCGTCGTAGGGCACTTCAGTGCCACCGGCGTCGTAGCGGCCGCTGGCTCCGCCAAGCAACGTACCTGCCAGATCTACACGGCCGCCCTGCGGGCCCAGCGCAGCGACCGTCAAGCGGCCGCCGCGGTTGTTGCGGGCGGAAAGATCGATGCGCGACGCCGCGTCGGCAACGATGTCACCGTCACGGCTCGACAGCGCTACGTCGCCGCCCCAACTGTACTTGTCCACGTCGAACAGGCTTACCTTCCGCCCCGCCATGTCCAGCATTGCATTGCTGCCAAGCGCCATGCCCTGGCGGGCATTGGCTTCGAACCGGCCGGACGCCAGCGCCACCCGGCTGTCGATCACAACGCGTTCGGCCGTGATGGACAACTCCGCACCCAACGCATCGCTGCCCGCGGTTGCCGCAGCACCGCGCACCTGCACCGTACCGCCATTGCGGATTGCCAGCTGCGCGCCCGCGCTGCCGGTCAGCAGCGGGGTAACGATATCCAGCGCGCCGCCGCTGAACTGCCAGCCGCTGCCTGCCACGTAGTCGCCCTGGCGCTGGAAGACATCCAGGCTGCCCTTGCCGGAGAACAACATGCGATCCGACGCTGCCAGGGTAACGCCGGCGAAGCCAAGCACCTGGCGATCCGCGGCCACCGACGAACTGGGCCGGGTGAAGGGCGCACGCCCCAGTTCCAGCACCCGCGTATTGATTTCCAGCTGCCCTTGGCCAAGCCGACCCACCATCGCCTCGCCGGCCGGCTGGGTCTGCTCACCGCCGGGCAACGTGGTGCCGGCCAGCGTACCGTCCCAGATCAGCGTATCGGCGAAGATGCGGGCGCGGTCGGTCGCAGTGCCGTAACCATGAATGGCAGGGGCACCCAGCACCAGACTGCGTAGACTGCTGCGGCCGGTCGCACTGTCACGCGTATCCAGGTCCACGCTGCCGAACACATTGATGGCATCGCGCGCGGTCAGGCTCAGCGCCTCCAGCGCCGGCGCGCCGGTGGCGGTGTTTCCACGCAGCAATCGCTGCAGGACCTCCTGGTTCATGGTCATGCCCGCCGGCAGGCCGCCGGCTGCCGCTGCCACCGCAATGGCTTCGGCGCTGCCGAGATTGAGCGCCGACATGCCCAGGCCGAGCTGGCGCGTGCCGTAGCTCACCGCGTCGCCAATGCTCAGCGCGCCGTCGGTGACCACGTTGATGCTGCCTGCCGACAGCAACCGGGTCTGGCCATTGCAGTCCACCACGCATCCGCCGATGTCGATCGCCACCGGACCGCCGGCACTGCCGCCCTGCGCACTGAGCGCCGTCAAGCGCTGGTTGGACACGGCAAGCAGGCCGCCCGACACCAGATAGGGCGCCGTGGGCTGTGCCACGCGCGAGGTATTTGCCCCGGTCAAGGTATCGATCGAAGCGCCCTGCTCCACCAGGATTCCCTTGCCTCCGAACGCGGCCGACAGCAGCACTTCCTGCGCCGTCAGGTTGACGCCGTTGCGCACCACGATGTGCTGCGCCCTGCCCTCCAGCGAATGGGTCGTCGCGTCACGCCGCAGCACGCCGCCGATCAGCATCGTCTCCGGGCGGAACGCATTGAGCGCCGAGTCGAAGACGGTGGCGCCGCTACCGCTGCCGGCACTACCGCCCTGGGTGGCAATCTCCAGCGTTGCCTCATTGGAGGCGAGCAGATTGACTGAAAGCGTGCCCCCGCGTCCGTCATTGCTGCCGGCGTTGAAGCGTGACACGCCCTGGAAGATCGCAGCTGGCACGCTCGAACGTCCGGCGCCATCGCCCAACACCAGGTTGAGGTTGCCGGCGTCGGTTGGCCGCCAGCGCAGCGCTTCACCACGCCGCTCAGCCACGCCCTGTACGAAAGTGCTGTAGGAGGTCTCGTTGTAGCTGGCATGGCGGCGCACCACATCCGCCGGCGTCAGCACCAGATCGGTGAGCAGCGATGAGACTCCACCGCCCAGGCTCTGCGCCTGGTGTCCACTGACGCGCCAGGAACCCGTGCCGGTCGCCACTGCCTGGCGGCTGCCGACGGCGCTTTCGGCGCCGACTTCGACGCGGAATGCGCCCTTCTGCAGTGCGTAGCTTGCCGGCAGCAGCGTGTAGGTTCCGGCCGGGAGGCCGGGAACCCCGGCAGGAATGACAATCTGCTGGCCGATGCGCGGATCGGCGCTGCCGTCAGCGACCGCCTGCGGCGCCTGCGTGCCCGAGCGTCCCGGCATGATCGCGTAGACCGCATTGTCACTGCCGCTGAAGCGGTAGCGCGGGTTCGCATCCGCCAGCGCGTGCCTCAGGATGTCCACCGAGCCGCCGCGCCCCGCCACGAATGCGGCACCGGACAGCTCGCCTCCGCCGGAGACGTCCAGCACGCTGCCCGCCACGCCATTGAAAGCGTTGGCGACGATGTCGATACCGATCGGGATGTTGGTCGAGCCGGGGCCCAGCACATCGAAGTCGGCACCGTTACGGCGCCAGCCCACACCATCCACGGTGCCGCCAAACGGCAGCTGCAGGCCGGCACCGCTCACCGACGTCACGCTGCCTGCAAGCAGGTCGACGCGGCTGGCCGCATCGGCGTTGAATTCCCTGCCACCCAGCTGTACATGGCCCCACGGCGCCTGCACATTGCCGCCCTGCACCACCGTCGCCGCCACCAGCTCCAGGCTTCCGAACGCAGAGTCCGGTGCCGGTTGCGCGCCGCCTGCAATGCCATGGATGCGCAGTACGGCGTCGGGGTTCTGCCAGGACAGGCCTGAAGGACCGATGTCGGGGACGCCCGCCACGATGCGTCCCTTGGCCCGGGCCGCCGGATACATACGTGCGGCGCTGATATCGATCGAACCCGGGCTTGCCAGCGTGGAGACGAGTGAACTGCTGGCGACCGGGGCCAGCACGCGGATGTCACCGCGGCTGCGCAGCGCGACCTGGTCAAATCCCGCCAGCCAGGTGACGTCTCGCAGATCGATCAGATCGGCGCTCACGTCCAGGCGATGCTGCCGGCCGCTGTCGAACGCTGCCTCCAGTGGGCGCAACGTGCCTTCCCCGGCCGGCTGCCACCAGCGCCCCTGCGCAAGGCGGACATATGGCGCGGCCAGTTGCAGGCGGCCGCCCTCGCTGTTGCCCGGGACGAGGCCGAGGTAACGCTCATTCAAGCCCTGGATGCGCAGGCTCTGGTCCATGCGCAGATTGACATCTCCCAGGGCGCGGATGTCGCCGAACAGGGCCAGATGATCGAAACCACCGGCCTCGACCTGCTCCACCGACAATGCCGCATGGCCGTACTCAAGGCGTGCAGGCAGGTCCGCCGCCTGCGCGGCGTGCTGGGTCAGCGCGATAACCCGCGGCGCCAGCACGTCCTTGCCTTCTGCCGTTCTGCTGTAGGTGCCGCCACCAAAGGCAACGCCGAGGGTGCCACCGCGCGCGCCGTCGCCGCCCGCTGCTGCGTCCAGGTCGCCCTGCAGGTACAGCGCATTGCCGGCGCGCAGCACGATGCTGCCGCCGTCGCTGTCCACCCGGGTGCGCCCGCTGCCATCAATGTCCAGCAGCGCCGAAGCACCGGACGCGTCCAGCCGCGCACCGCGCTCCACCACCACGAAGGTATCGGGCGGCAAGTGGCGTACGTTGTCCTGGTCTTCCCAGTCCAACGCCCCCCCGATCTCGATCGTTCCGCCCTTGCGCACCTGTCCGCGCAATGTCCCGCGCGCGTCGGGCAGGGAAACGCTATCGCCGCTCACGTCCAGCAGGGCGCCCTCGGCAATCGTCCAGCGACGTTCGCGGCGTTGATCGCCACGCACACCGGTCGGATCGAATGCCTCGTCCAGGCGGATACGGCCGCCGGCCGCCTTCAGACTGCCAGCCACGTCCAGGTTGCCGGCGCTGAACAGTTCGATCGTCTGGCCGGCATCGACCTCGATCCTTGCGCCCTTGCCAACGAGCAGATCGGCCGTGGACAGCAGATGCCCTGCGCGCAGTGCCAAGCTCGCGCCGCCGCGCTGCGATACACGCCCGCTGGCCGGATCCGCCTCATACAGCGACGGCGTCCAGGCCTGAACGCCCTGCTCGCGGGCCAGTGCCTGCTGTGCGCCCTCGGCCAGGCGCAGCGCCGGTCGTTCCACCTGCAGCTGGGTACCTTCTTCAACCGTCAAACCGTTGTGCCCGGCGATGTCATAGCCGGCGAAGCCACTCCTGAACAGTGCTGACTGCAGTCGCAACGACGCCGCCGATGCATCTGTGCCAGGCGCGCCGATAGACACCGCACCGCCTGTTGCCAGCGAGAAATTGCCGCTTCCATTGCCGTGCGCGCTGAAGCGTGCGCCATCGCCGATACGGATCCGCCCGCTGCCGTCGGTGGCAACCTCGGTGCTGGCCGCGAGCAGGCTGACACTGCCGCCCTTGCCTACGCGCCCTTTGCCACTGGCATCGATCGCGCCGCCGGCATCGACAAGAATCGCTGCCCCTTCACCCACATGGATGTCGTGACTGCTGTTGAAGCGCATCTGTCCACCGTCGATCCACGCCTGCGCGGGGTCGCCATCCGGCGCAGCAAGCGCGTTGCTCCAACTGCCGCCGAGATCGATCCGTGCGCCCGCCGCAACATCCACCACGCCGCGTCCGGACCTCAGCAGGGCCGTGGGCCCGCCGAGCGCCGGAAGCAGGTTGCCGGCCTCCACCTGCCCGCCGGCAATCTGCACCGTCCCACCGAAGCTGACGCGGCTTGCAGTGAGCCCAAGCCGACCGCCCTCCTGCAACCTGAGCGTGCCATCCAGGTCGATACGGCCCGCAGAAGCGAGGTCCACCTGCCCCCAACGCTGAGCGCTCAGGACCTCACTGTCCAACCACACGGTATTGCGCTGTGTTTCCCCGATCGGCGCCTGCAACGTCCATGACCGGGTGTCGGCCTGGAGCGCTCCGATGCGGATCTGCGAATCGAACACTGCACTTCGGCCGTTGTTGTCGAAACGCCCGAGCCAGAGCTGCGCGTTGCGGGCCGCCGCCGTCTGTGCCTGCGCGTACCCGTCCTGCCCCTGGTCGGGGCGGCGCGTCTGCTGCAGTCCCTGAAAGGCCACCGTATCCACCTGGCCCTGCAGGACAGCCGTGGGCGCCGAGATCAGCAGACGGCCGGCATCGCGTCCCACGGTATAGCCATTGTCGAAACGCTGGGTGGGTGCCACCAGCGGATTGCGGAACGATTCGGTGACCCCCCAACGCTCCTGCTTCACTTCATAGCCCTGGTACAGACCGTCGTACAGCATCTCGGCCGGTGCATCATCAAGCCGGTACAACTGCCCGTCGCGGCCACGCAGCCAGCTCTGCTGCACCACGCCAGACTGCACATCCAGGCTGCCACCGGCCAGATTGATGCGCGAACCGACGTGGCTGACGACTTCCTTGCCTGCCAGCTGGACGGTTCCACCCTGCGCTGCCCATTCGCTGATCGAATGCCCCTGATTGTCCAGGTAGCCCCCGACTTCCAGCAGGCCGCCGCCGGCATACCAGCGCGTACCTTCATAGCCGCCGGTACCGGCGGCGACTTCGATCAACTGGCGGCGGTCGATCCACACCTCGCTACTGATCAGCTTGCCGCTGTCACGGTTGTCCGGTGAATCGCGCAGCTCGTTACCCTGCACCTTCACCTTGACGTTGTTGCTTTCCATCGCCACCTGCACGCCCACCGCACCGGAGACGTCCACGCGCGCGCCATCATCCAGATAGCTGCGTCGGCTGGCGTCGGCGATTACCTGGCCGCCGGTGGCTACCGCCAGCGCGCCGGCCTGGAAGTTCACATCGCCGCCGGAGACGACTTCGATGCGCGATTGCTCGCGGCGGTCCTGCAGGCGCGAGAGATTGTCGAAGGTGCCACTGTTGCTGCCACCGCGAAGCTTGTCCTGCTCGGCCGATTCCCTGATGAGGGCATCGCGCTGGCTGTCCAGCGCCGTGCTCTTGCCATCGTCTTCCAGCAGTACTGCAGTGGTCGAGCCGGAGGCCAGGGTCACACTGCCCGCCGCATCGGACGCCGAATTCAGCAGGTGTACGGTGCCGCGCTGATTCAGCGTGGTGGTCGCAACCGCAACGCCGGCCTGTTCGACCGTGCGGCCGGCCAGGGTGATGTCGCCCTCGCGTGCCTGGATCAGACCGCTGTTGCGAACGCTGCCGGCCGTGCTGTCAGCGACGAAGCGCGGTGCGATCTCGTTGCCACGGGTGGTCGATGCAGTGTTCTGCGCCGTGCCCACGCCACGGCGGATCACGAAACTGTCGCCGGCGGCAAGCTGGGTCTGACCTTTGCGCGTCTCGATCTGGCCCGCGTTCTCCACGCTGTGCCCAGCCAGCAGCACATAGCCACCGCCCCGCGTTGCCGTGGTCGGTTCGTGCGTGGTGATGCGTGCACCGCGTTCGACCATGACTTTGCCTACGGCGTCGGTCAGCGCCGAGGTGTTCGCCTCGGCACTGTACAGACCCTGCTCACGGAACTGCGCGTCGCTGATGCGCGCGGCCGCCGCCACCAGGTTGCGGACATTGACCTGGCTGTTGTTGCCGAACACCACACCGTTGCGGTTGGCCACGAACACTGTGCCATTGGCCTTCAGCTGGCCAAGGATCTGGCTGGGCCTTGCGGCGGGATCATTGACCCGGTTCAACACGGCCCAGTCGGGGTTCTGCAGGAAATTCAGTGTGGTGTTGCCACCAATGTTGAAGGTTTCCCAGTTCAGGATCGCCCGGTCGGCGGTCTGCTCGATGTTGACCAGCACCCGCCCGTCGGCGGCCTGCGACTGGATCGCCTCGCGGGCGTTGATCCAGCCGCGGGTCAGCGGATTCTCGTCGACCTTCAGGCCATCCTTGCCCAGCCCATCGGCGATCACGAAGCCCGCCTCGCGGCGCGCCTGCCGTGCCTGTTCCTGCAGGCGCTGCTGCAGGGCGATGGCCTGCGCGGCCGTACCAAGGTTGTCGATCGACTGCTGCAGCTTCTGCCGTGCCGCATCCTGCTGCTGCGCGGGTAGCTGGAACTGGATCGGCACGCCATTGGGCATGCGCCCGCTCTGTGCCGCCGCGCCCTGCGCCGCACCGCGCTCGGCGAACCAGCCGGGGCTGAACGCCTGTTGGGCCTGAGTGGCCGGAGCCACCACGCTGCCCAGGGCCACGGCGACGGCCCAGGCCATCGGGTGGCTGCGCCACAGGGCAGCAGGGAAACGGGCGGTGGGCGAATGCGGGTGCGACATCGGGGACCTCGTCAACCTGATGGGCCGCGTCGGCGGCGGCGTGTGTACGGATGGGCCTGCGCGAGGCACGCCCTGCACCTCATAGACGGTGGCGGCGGCGTGAAGACGACAGGCGCATCACGGTCATGCAGCGGACATACGCAGAAGGCGCCGGCATTGCTGCCGGCGCCCTTGTGCACTTCCTGCAACTACCAAAGCAATTGCAGTTACAGCGGACGGCCGATGCCCGAGCAGGTGCCGGGATTGTTCAAAGCAGCGGGGTTGCTCGCGGCCACGAAACGCATACGGATCGCATCACGCCAGGCCTTGTTAAGCGGAATGAAATTGTGCGCGCCGATGGCGGCATCGTTCGGGCCCTGCTCGACGCCGTTGACCACGACACTGCCGTAGAGTCGCGAAAGCGCTCCGCGGACTCTTGCGGCCAACAGTACATCCTTGTAGCACTGCCCAAACAGGAGATTGGTGGTACCCACGATTGGATATCCTGAGCTCGGGTTGCCGAACCACGGCACCCAGTTCGCTGGGTTCTCGGCAGCGGCACCGGCCGGCGGTGGCACGTTGTCCAGTGTCGCTTGAGTACTCACGTCCTTTGGAGAGAAGCCCTTGACCTGTGCAACTCGAGTAGCATCCGAGAGATCAAGAGACAGGTCTGGACCTGTGTATCCCATTGTTCCGACGGTCGTAAAAATGGCGGCGTACACCGCCGCGTCACCGGACGCCGGAGCTGCAACAAAGTTCTCGGGAACACTAGTGAACAGATTGGCGAAGGTCGACTGCACCGAAAACGCCGGCACGCCGTTGGTCAGCTTCAGCGTGGTGCCTGAGACATCGGCCGGCTGGCAGGCGCTGGTCAGGAAACGGGCCAGCAATTCAGTGGCGCCGCTGCTCTCGCCACGGTAGACAACCCGAATGGTGCCGGTGCGGGCGCTGTCGATGGTCGACCAGTTGGTGATCTTGCCGGAGAATATCCCGCAGATCCGGGTGACCGACAGGTCAATTGCTGAACCAGGCTTGTTGAAGGGAATAATCACCGGAGCCAGCGCAACCGGAATCTGGATCAATGCCCCATAACGGGTGGGATCACCAGCCCGGTTGAAGGTGCTGTTGTAGCTGTACAACTCGGTGCTGCTCAGTACCGCATCGCTGCCAGCAAAGTGGACAGTCCCCGTCGTCGAAAACAGTGATGGCTCATTGCTCAGGAATGCCCGCTTGCCGACGCCCGAGCTGGTAGGGACGTAGCTGAACGAGGTCGGAAGAATGCTGTCCGGACTGCCTTGGTACAGAGCTGCGGGCATTGTCGCGCCACCGCCCTGGACAAGAATTTGGGCATCTGCTTCTAGCGTTCCGACCAACACGCAACTGGCGAGCCAGAAAGCCTTCAATAGCAAGTTCATGAGATTGGCAACTCCATGCCTTGTCTGGATACGGTCGTTCATACCGCAGTGCGCCGGCCTGACGGCCGGCGCACGCGGAGAACACTTCTATGTCGCAGTTACAGCGGACGGCCGATGCCCGAGCAGGTGCTCGGATTGTTCACCGCACCGGCGTTGGTGGCGGTGGCGAAGCGAGCACGGACCGCATCGCGCCAGGCCTTGGTCAGCGGGATGAACTTGTGCGCGCGGATGGCGACGTCGTTCGGGCCCTGCTCGACACCGTTGACCACGGTGCTGCCGTAATGGCGGGTCAGGAAGCCGCGCACGTTGGCGCCGACGGTGGCGTTCTTGTAGCACTGGCCGAACACGAAGTTGGTGTAGCCAGCGATCGGATAGCCCGCGCTCGGGTTGCCGAACACCGGCACCCAGTTCGCCGGGTTCTCGGCAGCGGCACCGGTCGGCGGCGCAGCGGTTTCCAGCGTGGCCTGCACGCTCACTTCATCCGGCGAGAAGCCCTTGACCTTGGCGACCTTGGTGGCGTCGGTCAGGCTCGGGATGACGTCCGGGCCGACATAGCCAACGCGGCCGTCAACGGCATAGACGGCGTTGTACAGCGCGGTGCCACCGGTGGCCGGTGCGGCGATGAAGTTCGACGGCACGGTGGTGAACAGGTTGGCGAAGGTCGACTGCACCGAGAACGCCGGCACGCCGTTGGTCAACTTCAGGTTGCTGCCCGACACGTCAGCCGGCTGGCAGGCGCTGGTCAGGAAGCGGGTCAGCAGTTCGCTGGTGCCGCTGCTTTCGCCACGGTAGACGACCTGGATGTCACCGGTACGGCCCAGGCCCGCCAGCTGGCTCCAGCTGGTGATCTTGCCGGAGAAGATGCCGCAGATCTGGGTCACCGACAGGTCAACGGCCGAACCGGCCTTGTTGAACGGAATCGTGACCGAGGTGGCCACCGACGGAATCTGCACCAGGGCGCCGTAGCGGTTGGCATCGCCGGACACGTTGTAAGTGCTGTTGTAGGTGTTCAGTTCGGTGCTGCTCAGCACCGAATCGCTACCGGCGAAGTGCACGGTGCCGGTGGTGGAGAACAGCGCCGAGTTGTTTTCCAGGAAGGCCTTCTTGCCGGTACCCGAGCCGGTCACGGCGTAGCTGAAGTTGGCCGGCAGGATGCTGTCAGCCGAACCCTTGTAGAGGTCGGCCGGCAGCGAGGCACCGCCACCGGTGACGGCGGTCTGCGCCGAAGCGGCACCGGCGGTGGCCAGCAGCGCGGTAGCAACCAGCGCGGCCAGGGTCTTGTACTTGTTCATGATCTTCTCCTGAAGGGTTTACTGCGAAGGGAAACACCAAGGGAGGAACGGTCACTACACGCCTGCTGCCGCCGAGGGCCTCCCAGCCCACTCTGCGGCGACGTGTCCATGCTGGTCTGCGCCGATGACAGGCCGCTTAAGAAACCTGTGGAAGATCGAAAAAAGGTGTGGAGGATTGTGTGGAGAATCGAAAGCGTCCCGCGCTGCGCGCTCGCCGGGCATGGCCCGGTGCTACCCGTGATGGGCGTCGCGCATCACTGCACCAATTGGTTCATTTCCATGATCGGCATCAGCACCGCCAGCACGATCGTCAACACCACGCCGCCCATCACCAGGATCATCGTCGGCTCCAGCAACGCAGTCAGTGCCATCGCGCGACGCTCGATCTCGCGCGAGATCGTCTGCGCGGCGCGATCCAGCAGAGGCGCCAGCGAACCGGTCTTCTCGCCACTGGCCACCAGGTGCACCAGGATCGGCGGATACACCTTCTGCACCTTCAGCGCAGAGCCAAGCGCGGCACCTTCGCGCACTCGCGCGGACACATCATCTGCACAACGCGCCAGCAACGCATTGCCCAGGGTCTGCCGGGCAGCTTCAAGCGCACGCAGCAGCGGCACGCCAGCATCCAGCAGGATCGCCAATGTCGAGGCGAAGCGCGCACTGTTCACGCCCAGCACGAAGCGCCCGACCATCGGCACCCGCAGCAGCATCGCGTCCCATCGCAGGCGCAGCTCGGGCTTGCGCAGGGCCAACCGCCAGGCCACCACCAGCGCAGCGATGCCCAGCCCCGCCCACACGCCCCAGCTGCGTACGAACGCGCTGGCGGCCAGCATCACTTGCGTGAGCATCGGCAGCGTCTGCCGCGCCTGTACGAACGCAGTCACGACCTGCGGCACCACGTAGCTGAGCAGGAAGATCACGATCGCCACCGATACCAGGCTGATCGCCGCTGGATAGATGAAGGCGGTCAGTACCTTGGCCTGCAGCGCATTGCGTTCTTCGATGTAGTCGGCCAGGCGCTCCATCACCCGTGCCAGATCGCCGGAGTCTTCGCCTGCTCCTACCAGCGCCCGATAGATCGGCGGAAAATCGCGTGGCCGCGCTGCCAGCGCCACGGTCAGGCGCTGGCCGGCGCGCACGTCGGCGCGTACCGCGGTGAGCGCCTGCGCAACATGGGGGCGTTCGGCCTGCTCGATCACCGCACTCAATGCGCCTTCCAACGGCAGGCTGGCTGCCAGCAGGCTGGCCAGCTGGCGCGTAGCCCAGGCCAGCTCGCTGGCAGACAGCCGGCGAGCGCCCCAGCCACTGCCGGCAATGCGCGCGGCGCTTACCTGCACAGGGGTCAGCCCGCGCCCGCGCAACAGCTGGCGCGCACCGCGCGGGCTGTCGGCATCCAACTGCCCCTTCTCGATGCGGCCCTGCGCGTTGGCAGCCTGGTAGTCGAACAGTGCCATGCAGGCCTCAATCGTCGCCGGTAACGCGCAGGATCTCTTCCAGCGTGGTCACCCCGCTGTCGACCCAGCGCTGGCCATCCTGCCGCAACGTGCGCATGCCGGCACGCCGTGCCGCCTCGCGCAGCGGGGGCTCACCCTGCCCTTCATGGATCAACGCGCGTACCCGGTCATCGACCACGAACAGTTCGTGGATACCGGTTCGCCCGCGATAGCCGCTGTTGGCGCAGGCCGCGCAGCCCACTGCAAGCCACACGGTACGGCCCTCGTCGTCCACCTCGGCGCGCCGGCACTGCGTGCACAGCCGCCGCACCAGCCGCTGCGCCAGCACGCCGCGCAGCGACGAGGCCAGCAGGAACGGTTCCACGCCCATGTCGGCCAGGCGGGTCACCGCCGAGATCGCGTCGTTGGTGTGCAGGGAGGCCAGTACGCCATGGCCGGTCAGCGACGACTGCACGGCAATCTGCGCGGTCTCGAGATCGCGGATCTCACCGATCATGATGGTGTCCGGATCCTGGCGCAGGATCGCACGCAACGCGGTACCGAAACTCATGCCGATGCGCGCGTTGACCTGGATCTGGCCGATACCAGCGAAGTCGTACTCCACCGGGTCTTCCACGGTGAGGATGTTGCTGGTGCTGCTGTCGAGCTGGCCCAGCGCCGCGTACAGCGAGGTGGTCTTGCCGCTGCCGGTCGGCCCGGTGACCAGCACGATGCCGTGCGGCTGCCGGATCAATCCGGTGAACGTGGCCAGGGTGTCATCGGCCATGCCCAGGCGCTGCAGCTGCAGGCGCCCGGCATCCTTCTCCAGCAGTCGCAGCACGGCGCGCTCGCCATGCCCGGTCGGCACGGTGGAGACGCGGATGTCCAGCGGCCGCCCACCCACGCGGATCGCGATGCGCCCGTCCTGCGGCAGGCGCTTCTCGGCGATATCCAGGTGGGCCATGATCTTGATGCGCGATACCAGCGCCGCGTGCAGTGCGCGCCGCGGCTGCACCATGTCGCGCAGGGTGCCGTCCACCCGGTAGCGCACCACCGAGTGGGTCTCGAACGGCTCGATGTGCAGATCGCTGGCGCCATCGCGTGCGGCCTGTGCCAGCAGCGCGTTGATCATGCGGATCACCGGTGCATCGTCCTGCGCATCCAGCAGATCGGTGACCTCCGGCATGTCCTGCATCAGCCGGTCCAGATCCACTTCACTTTCAGCAGCCCCGACCACGGCAGCGGCATCGCCGCCATCACGGTACTGCTCACCCAACCGCTGCTGCCAGGTCGCAGCATCCAGCGCCTGGAACGGCAGCGGACCATGCCGGCGCCGCAGTTCTGCCACGGCCCACGCCGCAGTTTCGGCGGTGCCCAGCAACACGGGTTCGCCGCTGGCCTCGGACAGCATCACGCCATGGCTGCGCACCCAGGCATACGGCAGCGGTGCGGCGGCGCTCACGGCCCGATCACCAGTTCCGGCGTGTAGCCCAGCCCGCGCAGCTGCTGCAGTGCCGGGTCCAGCGTCGCCGGATCGCGTGGCAATCGCACGCGCAGGCGTTGCCCGCTCTCGCCGGGCGCCGCTTCGGCATAGGCCTGCAGGCCCAGTGCACGCACCTGCGCCACGCCCTGGCTGGCACGCGCCGGGTCCAGCCCCTGTGCGAACTGCACCAGCTGGGCATCGCCCTCACCGGCCGGATACAACGCCGCCAGGCTGGTGTTCTGCAGCGGCTGGCCCTGTCCATCGCGCGCATTGCCCTGGCCGAGCACAGACAGGTCCTGAGGTGGCAGCTGCGGCGCCGACAGCGCCGGCAATGCCCAGCTCTGCACCGGCTGCGCGCCGGCCTGTGCATTGCGCATGTAGTCGTAGCGGTCGCGGGTCAGGCGCTGGCCGGCAGCCGGGTCACGCACCACGTGCGGGCGCAGGAACACCATCAGGTTGGTCTTGGCGCGCTTGCGGGTGTCACTGCGGAACAGTGCGCCCAGCACTGGAATCTTGCCCAGGCCCGGCACCGCATCACGGCCATGACTGACGCTGTCTTCCAGCAGCCCACCGAGCACCATGATCTGGCCATCGTCCAGCAGCACGCTGGTATCCAGGGCGCGTTTGTTGGTGATGATGCCGGCCGTGCTGTTCGCACTCTGCGCGTCGATGCTGCTGACTTCCTGGTAGATGTCCAGCTTTACCGTGCCGCCCTCGGAGATCTGCGGGCGCACCCGCAGCTTCAGGCCCACGTCCTCGCGCACGATGGTCTGGAACGGGTTGTTGCTGCCGCCACCACCGTCGGTCACGTAGCGGCCGCTGACAAACGGTACGGTCTGGCCGACCATGATGCTGGCCGCTTCGTTGTCCAGCGTCATCAGGTTCGGCGTGGACAGGATGTTGACACCGCCCTTGCTCTGCAGCGCGTTGGCCAGCGCCTTCATGTTGAGGATCTGACCGACGCCGGGCAGGTTGATGGTGCCGTCGATCACGCCGATCTTCAGGCCGTCCTTGGGCAGCACGTCCAGAGTGGTGCGCGCGGCGGTGTTCAGGCCGCTGCCGCCGGTTGTACCACCGAAATGGGTGCCGCCGAAGGTGCGGCCATTACCCAACATCCACTGCACGCCCAGCTCGGCCGCGTCGGTCTGGTTGACTTCCACGATCAGGCTTTCCACCAGCACCTGTGCACGGCGCTGGTCGAGCTGGTCGATCACCCGCCGCAGGTTGCGGTACACCGGCTCGGGCGCCGAGATCAGCAGCGTGTTGGTCGCCACGTCGGCCTGCACCGAGATGCCGTTCTGGCTGAAACCGGTACTGCCAGCGTCGATTGGATCACGGCGATTCGGATCCAGCCGTTGTGATTCCAGTGCATTGCCACCGGTCTTGGCCTGCTGTGGCTGCGATGGCTGCGCCGACGTGGCGCGGTTGGCGTCGCCGGGCAGCGGCGTGACGCCTTCGTTGCTGCCCATTGCCGGTGCATCGCTCTGCCCGGCCACCACACCGCGCAGCACACCGGCCAGCTGGTTGGCCTGGGCATTGCGCAGGTAGACCACATGCAGATTGCCGGACTCGTCCTGCGCCTTGTCCAGCTTCTCCACCAGCTGCCGCGCCAGGCGGGTACGGCCGGGGCTGCTGGAGCGCAGCAGCACGCTGTTGCTGCGCGGGTCGGCCATCACCACCACCTTCTGGCTGGGTTCGGCACCCTGCGCATCCAGCAGCGGCGCGACCATCGCCGCCACGTCGACAGCGATGCCCTGCTGCAGCTTGACCACGTCGGTGTCCATGCCTGCCGGTGTGTCCACGCTGGAAATCACCCGCGCGATGCGTTCCAGGTTGTCGGCGTAGTCGGTGATCACCAGGGTGTTGTTGCCCGGGTTGGCAGTGATCGGATTGTCCGGGCTGATCATCGGCCGCAGCACCGCTACCAGCGCGGCGGCATTCTCGTAACGCAGCGCGAAGGTGCGCGTGGCCACCTCGCCGCCGGCCCCGCCGGCGCCCACACGGCCACCGAGCAGCTTGGCGTCGGCCTGCGGCACCACCCGGCTGACACCGCCGCTCTCGACCACAGCAAAGCCACGCATGCGCAGTGCGCCCAGCAGCAACTGGTACGCCTGGGTACGGCTGACCGGGCCATCAGAGACCACGGTCATCTTGCCGGTCACCCGCGGGTCGACCAGGAACTGGCGACCGGTGAAGCGCGCCGCCATGCGCAGTACACCACCGATATCGGTCTCCACCAGATTCAACTGCACCGGCTCATCCCGGGCGTCCTGCGCCAGCACCGGCGCCGGAACGTGGGCCATGCCCACCACCAGGGCCAGCGCGGTGCTGCAGGCAAGGCTGCGCATCACCCTCATGGATGGTCACCCACGGTGGGTACCATCACGATGTCTCCGGAAATCCGTGCCGCCGGCATGTTCGCGTCCCCTGTGCGTGTCAATTGCAGCTGCTGCAGTTCGATGGCCGGATCGGCCAGCACGGGCAGCAGCCAGTTCCACAGCGCGTCAGCGGGCACCGCCTGCACCTGCAGGTGCCAGCGCCCGTCGCGTGCGTCGATATGCAGTCCGTCGGCGAGGCCGGCGGTCTTGATCTGTCCGCGCAGCCCAGCCAGCGTCGGCTGATGCCCCTGCGCCAGTTGCTGGCGTTCGCGGGCATGCAGCAGCGGCGCCAATACGCGCGCCTGCGCCTGCAGCCGTGGCAGTTCGGCCTGCCAATGCGTGCGCTGCTTCAGCAGTGGCTCCAGCCACAACATCCACAGACCCGCCGCCAGCAGCGCCACCACCATCACCCACAGCATCAGCCGGTCGCGCGGCGGCAGGCGCTGCCAGCGCTGCTGCAGGCCGGCCAGACCTTCGCCCAGGCGCAGCGTCCTGGCAGTCACTGCCCGCCCCCGCTCACGCGCAGGCGTCCGCCCGCGTCCCGCACCAGTTGCAGACCCTGCGCCTGTACGGCCTGCTGCCATTGCTCCAGCCGTTGTGCGTCATCGGCCAATATCCGTGCGTTGTCATCCAGCTCCAGTTCCAGCTGGCCCGGCGTGTAATGCAGACCACGCACCTGACCACCCAGCTCGGGCACTGCCTGCAGAATGGTGGCGACCTGCCGCTGCACCGGTGGCAACGGCGGCGCCGACAACGGCACCGCCAGCGCGCGCCGCGCCTGTAGTACCGGGTCCACCACATCGGTGATCTCCGGGAAGCGCGCACTGAACTGCCGCGCCATGTCCTGCTGCAGCGCCTCGCCCTCGCTGCGCCAGCGCGAGACCTGCAGCTGCAGGCCCAGCGCCGCCAGCACCAGCGCCGCCACTGCCAGGCCGATTGCCAACCGCGGTGCCTGCCTGCTGCGACCCGGCAGTGGCAACGACCACGCTGGCAGGGGGCCGCACGCCTGCAGTTCATGCGCGACCACGGTTGCCGGCAGACTCTCCGGCCACGCCGACGGCACGCTGTCGATCCATTGCACGGCCTGCACCCCGGATTGCTGCAGGCGCGCCGCGAGCGACTGCAGCACCGCCCCCACGTCGCGCCCACCGCACCACTGCACAAAGCCACGATCGCGCCCGCTGCGCACCAGCAGGTGCTCGCCGCAGGCCTGCAGCGTGGCCTGGGCCTCCTTCCACGGCAGCAGCAGCGGCGTCGGGTACAGCGCCTGCAGCTGCAGGCCGCACGACGCCAGCAGATGCTGCGCCTGCATGATCGCCTGCTGCCCGAGCCAGGCCACCGGCACGCTGCCATCGGCCGCCTGGGCACCATGCGCCAGCGCGACCTCCTGCAGGTCATCCAGCAGCATCGCCTCCACTTCACCCTGCAGCGCGGCCTGCAGCCTGCGGCCCGACAGCGGCGGCAGCTGCAGCTCCAGCAGGATCAGATCCTGCGGGTCGAGGCAGGCCAACACCCCTGCCTGCGGATGACGCTGACCCAGCACGGCCAATGCGTCGCGGCCCTTGGCCAGCACCACACCCTTGTGCAACTGCGCCCACTCAACCGCACTGTCGGCATGCAGGCGCTCCAGCGCCGGCAGGCGCACCCTCAGCTGCACGCTCATGCACCGATCCTCGTCCACACACGCTGCACGCGCACACTGTCGTCGCGGTACTCGCGCCAGATCAGCGCGCGGAAGTCGACCACACTGCCATCGGCCTGCACCTGGCCGACGGCGAGGAACCACTCGCTATGGATGCCAAGCGGTACCAACGCCATCTGCGCGTTGCTCAGTTGAAGCCGATTGGCGATGTCGCCGCGGTTGAGCAGCCAATGGCCACCATCGCGCTCACCAAGCAGCGCCTGCAGACGCCCGGGCTCGACACTGGGTACGACCGCCTGCAGGACGCTGAGATCGCTGGTGTTGGCGTTGACCAGAGTCTGCGCAGGCAGCACCACGGTGCGCCGTGCCAACGCCTGCACGGCCATTGGATCGGAACCCGCGAAGGCCTGCTCGATCAGTGATTCACGCGGCAGCGGGGCCTGCGCCTGGACATCGCCATCGCGCAGGCGCGCCTGGATGTGGTCCGCCGCCGACGCACAGGCACCCTGCCCCAGGCCCTGCCCGGAGCACAACGCGATGAACGCGCGCCGCGCTTCCGGGTCCGGCTTGCCGTAGGCCAGCAGGTTGCGCAGGTTGAACATGGACTGCGCATCGACCAGCTGCAGCTGCACTGGCAACGGCGCCTGCAGCTGCAATGGCCGCGCCCAGCGCCCGTTGCTGACCGTGGTCAACTGTTCCCGCACGTCCTCACGCAACTGCTGCGCGGCACGCTCCAGCGTGGCATCCACGGCCATGCGCACCTGTGCGCGCAGCTGGTCGCCACGCAGCGCGCGCAGCTGCGCCGACTGCCGGGTCAGCAGCGCGGTGGCGATCACGGCCACCAACGCCACCACCAGCATCGCCACGATCACCGCCATGCCGCGCTGGCGGGCGCACGAAACCGAACACTTCCGGGCTGCCATCGGCGCGCCTCAGAGCTGCCAGGAACCGATGTCCGCGTTCCCGGCGTCACCGCCGGGCTTGCTGTCCGCGCCCAGCGAGAACACATCGATGTCGCCATGGGTGCCGGGAATCTGGTACTGGTACGGGTGACCCCACGGATCATTCGGCAGCCGGTCCAGGTACGGCGTGACCGGCATCGTGCCGCTGCCCTGTGGCGGCTTCACCAGTGCCTGCAGGCCCTGCTCGGCACTGGGGTAGCGGCCATTGTCCAGCTTGAACAGCTTCAAGGCCTGCATCAGCGCGGCGATATCCTGGCGCGCCGCAACCACGCGCGCCTGGTCCGGGCGATCCATCAAACGCGGCACGATCAATGCGGCAAGGATGCCGATGATCACTACCACCACCATGATCTCGATCAGGCTGAAACCCTGCTGCCGAGCCCTGCGACCACCCACCTGCCTTGCCATTGTTCCGCCCTCATCATCCTGGAAGAGACCGCTGCGCCATGGTCAGCGGTGCATGTGTCAGTACGATAAACATCCGCCTGCTATTCGCTGCGGCTGTGCCTGCAGCGGTGCAGCACGTACCGCTGGCGCACACGCCGCTTCAAGCAACGGAGATGGAAGGCTGCCCAGCGTGCCGTCGATACAGGCCCGCAGCAGTGGATGTGCGCAGGCCTGCAACAGGCGTACGCACTGCATCGGCGACCAGGCCGTGCCGTGGTCGAGGCCGATGAACTGCCGGTAGGCCTGGTGGTAGCGCAGGTCGTCGTACACGCGCTGCGCGCTGTTCAGGCCGCGCATCACCACCAGCAATGCCGCGCGTTGCAGCACGCGTACATCACCGGCCTCAAGCGGCAGCAGCGCCGCCGCACATTCGGGCCAGGGCCGCAGTTGTGGGTCGAGCGCCCTGCGCAATGCCAGCAGCGGATGCGACGAACTGTCCAGTGCAGCCCAGCGCGCGGCGTCGGCCCAGGCGTCGCTGGACAGCACCCAGACCCATGAATGCCCGTACCGCTGCACGTTCAATGGTGCATGCCGCGCCTGTTCCAGCGACTGGCTCAGGTGGCGATCCAGTTCCAGCATGTTGATCCTGCGACTGTCTGCCATCAGCGCCGCCTGTGCTCCGCGACGCGTGGTGCGTCGTACTCTGGAGAAGACGTCGACAAGGCAGGTGAAGCGACAACGCGAATGCATCTCTGTGCACTGGGTGGCGCTTCACCCGCAGCGTCACAGCAACGTCATCCGCCTGCAGGTTTCGCCGTCCAGCCGTGGTGCGTCGCCACCGCATCTCCGCGCCAGCACCGCCACGTCGCTGCGCTGCGCGAACGCTGCCAGCACATCGGTCATGCCTGCGTCATCCAGCCATGACGCCATCGCGACACGCAGCGCTGGCAGCTGCCAGCCGTCCATCACGCCATGGCCGCCGGCCACGAACCAGTGCCACAGGCGCTGCTGCTGAACCTGCTCGTGCAGCTGCGGAAGATCATCGATGCCATGCATGTGCGCCAGCAGCAGCGCACGGGCGATCGCCGCCGGCGGCAACACGCCACTTTCGGGCAACGGCACAGCCTGCTGTTGCAGGCGCAGCAGCATCGCCAACGGGTGGGACTGCGGATCGAACTCCAGCAGCACTGCTTGTTGTTGCCAGTGCGCATCGGACACCACGCACACCCAGGGCGATCCATAGCGATGCACCATCAACGGCCGCCGCTGCGTGGTTTCCAGCAACGCCGACAGGTTGCGACGCAGATCCAGCACACCGATGGTCTCGTTGCGCATCCTTGGCTTCTCCTTGCTTGCAACAGCCCCGCGCGGCGCGCACGGGCAGCGTCTTCATCTAACCAAGGACGGCAATGCCACCCGGAAAGCGACGCAGATCCAGTGACATCGTCAGTCGCAGCTGCTCCAGCGCTGCATCGGGATCATCGATGCGGAAGCGGCCGCTGACTGGCGCGCGGGCCAATGCTGATTCGCCCAGTATTACCTTGCCACGGCGATAGCGGTTGATCTCGTCCACCACCTCGTGCAGCGGCGCGCGGCGAAACACCAGCATGCCTTCGGTCCAGGCGCTCACGTCCGAGGCCACGGCCTCAGCCACCACGCCACTGAGGCGCTCGTCGTACTGGGTCTGCTGGCCCGCCTGCAGCTGCAGCCGGCCCTGCGGATGCTCGATGCGGGCGCTGCCATGCAGGCAGGTCACCCGCACCTGGCCATGGGTGTTGCGTACGTCGAGGCGCACCGCACCTTCATCAGCGATCACGCAGCCCGGTCCAGCGAACAATGCAAGGCGCAGGCCAGGCTGGGTTTCGATCGCGGCCTGGCCTTGTACGAGCTCGAAGCCTTCGCCCTGCGCGTCCGCACGACGGCGCAGGCTGCTCTGGGTGTCCAGCTCGATCTTCAGCTGTGGCGAAGGCGCGATCTGCAGCCGCTCACCGGTGCCGGTATGGAAGTCGGCCGCCATCGCCGTCACCGATGGCCACAGCCCCAGCGGTGGGCGGATCGCCGCCACCACTACCAGACTCGCCGGGGCGGCAATCGCTGCACCGAGGAAGGCACGACGGCTCCAGCGCTGCGCCGGACTCGCGGCAATTGGCTGGCGCGCAGCGGCGGGCAGCTGCTCGCCGGCCAGGCGCACCTGCTCCCATTGCCGGCGCGCACGGCCGAATGCTTCACGATGGAGAGGATCGGCCTCGCACCACGCCCGGAACCTGCGCCCGTCGGCGGCGGTGGCTTCGCCCGAGGTCAGGCGCACCACCCACGCGTGGGCCTGACGCTCGACGGCATCCAGCGGGCGTTGCGGGCGATCGTCAGGATCCATGGGGGCTCATGCCGGACCCGCACGCTGCGGGGTTCTGCTCGGCGTCAAAGTGTAGACGGATGCCGCCGCTCAGAACCGCACCTGGCGCCCCTGCCCACTGCGCTCGGCCAGGTAGTCCTGGGCCGCCTTCAGTTCACGCTGCACCAGCCGCAGCGACACGCCGAGGTGATCGGCCACATCACGCTGCTGCAGGCCATCAACGCGGATCGCCAGCAGGATGCGGCGGCGGCGCTCAGGCATGCGCTGCAGCAGGCCGACCATGTCCTCCAGCGCGAACTCGAGCTCGGCGGCCTGTGCCGGGCCCGGGCCTGGATCGGCCATGTCCATCAATGTATCCACTTCTTCCAGGCTCAGCAGGCGATGATCGGCCCGCTGGCGATCGATCACCGTGTTCATCGCCATGCGCAACAGGTAGGCCGCCGGGTTCTGCACCGCGTCCAGACGATCCCGGCGCGCGCTCAGCCGCATCCAGGTGTCCTGCAGCGCGTCACCGGCCAGTTCTTCCGAGCCGAGCTTGCGCACCAGCCGGCGCTTCAGCTCGTCGTAGGCCCCCAGAAGGTGGTCCATCAGGTCTACTGCCCCAGCCGTACCGTTGCTCATGTTCGAATCCTTGAAGTCATGGAAGGGGCGAGCGCCGGCCACAGTCGTGGTCGGTACCGGAAGGTCGGATCTGCAGCGTTACCGGCTGCGGCAGCGCAGCGGCCTCGGCCGCCAGCACCAGGCCCTGCAACGCCTGCAACAGGCGTGCATCGCGGCGGGCGCTGCCACTGCCTGAGAGCATCTCGGGCGCATGCACCTGGCCCTCGCTGTCGACGTGGAAGCGCAGCGTCGCGGCATAGCGGCCGGGCGCGATCTCGGGGTCGTCACAGAACGCCGCACGCAGGCGCTGCTGCAGCCCGCCGTAGCGACGCCGACGCTCGGCCTCGGGAAGGCCGGTGCCAACACCGGGTTCGGCGACCGAGGGCGTGCCCCGGCGCAGCACCACGCGCTGCTCACCGATCATCTCGGCCTCGATGCCCGTGTCCTGCAGCAGCGCCTGCAACGCGGGGAGTGGCGGCAGGTTGGCCCTCAGCGCGTGGCTGCTGCGCCCGGCGGCAAGGTCACCCGGGTACATCACCGACCACCCACTGATGACACTGAAGCGTTCGACCGCCTGTTCCAGCGGCTGCGCAGGGATGTCGTAGGCATGAACACCATCCTGCCCGGCAGCGGCAAAGGACAGCAGCAGCCATGCGGCGATGGCCACCTTCCAAGTTCTGACCGCATGGTGTCCATTCAGCCCCCTGACGTAGAACACATGACCCTCGGCAGCGACAGCAGCTGCAGTGGACGCGCGCCACGACCGGAACCCCGGCCCGCGCGCGACCAGCAAGCGGGCTCAAACCGTACCGGTGCCAGATGTCATTGCGATGACTGCTGCCTCCGACCAACGTCGGGCCGGGCTCCAAGAAGCCAGTCACGCATCAGGCATCAATGAATTGAACAGACATTTTCATCTGCTTCATCTGCTCCTGGGGTCAGAGCCCGTTGCGCAGCAACGGGATCCGACCCCGAAAGATCGCGGGGAACTGTCGAAGGCGGGGTGGGTCCGGTTGCAGGGGTGTCCGCGGCATGGATGCCGCGGCCAAGCCCCCATGGGTGAGGGCGCTTTGCTTGCGAAGCACTGCTTCGCAAGCGCCCGAACGCCCAGCCGCCAGCGGTTGGGCCGGCCTGGGGGTTTACGGCGTCCCCTGCAACCGGACCCGCCCCGCCATCCCACGGAATACACGCTGTTGCTTCGGCTGTTGCTTCTGAGGTTGCCGGCCAGCGACCGGCACTACCGCGGGTGCCGGGTGCAACCCGGCCGGGAACCACCCATTCCTCAAAGCGGCAGCTGGGTGGTCTGCTTGATCCGCTGCATCGGAATCTCGGTCTTGGTGTTCTGCACCCCGGCAATCCGGTTCAGGTGCTGCATCTGGAACTGCCGGTAGGCATCAAGATCGGCCACCGCCACCCGCAGCAGGAAGTCGCAGTCACCCGCCATCAGATGGCATTCAAGCACTTCCGGGAAAGACTTGATGCTGTTGATGAAGTGATTGGTGGTGTCCTCGTCCTGTCCGCGCAGCCACACCCGCACGAACACCGTAAAACCACGGCCCACCTTGGCCTCGTTCAACAAGGCCACGTAGCGGTCGATGTAGCCGCCCTCCTCCAGCAATCGCACCCGGCGCAGGCAGGCCGAGGGCGAAAGGCCCACCTGCCGTGCCAGCTCCAGGTTCTGCAGGCGGCCGTCACGCTGCAGGGCGTCGAGGATGCGGCGATCGAGGTTGTCGAGCTGGTACTGCATTGGATTTCACCTTTGGCGACCTTGGCCGCATGGAATCTCAATATTCCCGAATCGGATGGCATCAACGCAACCCGATTTCGCGATTGGGCCGCTAGCATGGGCCACCCCCACCTCGTTGTGCCGTTCCATGGACGCCCGTACCCCCCTCCCCCTGCCCGACACCTGCGATACCGCGCCGCGTGCCGAATTCCTGCGCGGCCTTCGCGCTGCCGTGCCGGTGATGATCGGCTTCATTCCGTTCGCCCTGGTGCTCGGCGCCCAGGCCGCACAGAAGGGCCTGAGCGCACTGGAAGTGCCGCTGATGACCGGCCTCAACTTCGCCGGTGGCTCGGAATTCGCCGCCGTCGAACTGTGGAGCTCGCCGCCGCACATCGCGCTGATCGTGGCGATCACCGCGCTGGTCAACAGCCGCCACCTGCTGATGGGCGCCAGCCTGGCCCCGTTGCTGCAGCACCTGCCGCGCCGCCGCGTGCTGCCGGCCCTGTTCTTCATGTGCGACGAAAGCTGGGCGATGGGCGTGGCCGACGCCCGCCGCCGTGCGCTCGGCTTCAGCCTTTCCTACTACCTGGGCGTCTCGGCCGGCCTGTACACGGTCTGGGTGGCCTGTACGGCACTCGGCGCGATCGTCGGCCCGATGCTGGGCGACATCCACGCTTATGGTTTCGACATGGCCTTCCCCGCCGTGTTCCTGGTGCTGCTGCGCGGCATGTGGCAGGGCATGAAAGCGGCGCGTCCGTGGCTGGTCAGCCTGGTGGTGGCCGCGGCCACCTACCTGCTGGTTCCCGGCGCCTGGTACGTGGCCAGCGGCGCGCTGGCCGGCCTGGCCGCAGCCTGGCTGCTGGCGGAGGACGCGGCATGATCTTCAACGGACTGATCCACTGGACCTCGGTGCTGACCATCGTGCTGATGGCCGCTGCCACCTACCTGACCCGCATCATCGGCTTCCTCGCGCTGCGTAACCGCACACTGAGCAAGCGCGCGGTAACGGTGATGGAGGCCGCGCCGGGCTGCGTGCTGATCTCAGTGATCGCCCCGGACTTTGTCGCCGACAAGCCCGCCGATCTTGCCGCGCTGGCGATCACCCTGCTGGCCGCCACGCGGTTGTCGATGCTGCCGACGGTACTGATCGGCGTGGTCTCGGCGGGTGTGCTGCGCTATCTGATGAGCTGACGCAGAAGCGCCTCCACCACGTGGTGCGACTGGAGACACAAGTGTCGCCATTGGCACGACCTGTGCATTTGTCTGGCGCGTCAAATGTGGCTCCGAACCAACTACTGGAGGTATTTGAAACAATTCTGATTGCCTGATCGAGCCTGAGCCGATACGGATTGACTGCCGAAACAGCAGGTTGAGCTGATCGGTCAATCGAAGTCCAACATGGAGAATACCAACGAGCAATCTACGAATTATCGTGGCAGCTGTCGGTATCACCCTCACCTCTACTGGCTGCGGGCCAATGGAGTGGCAGTTGAGCGCATCGCGCGAAGAAGCCAAGAAGTGCCGGATGGAAGGCAGGATTGGAGGCAAGATCGGCGGAGGCGAACGCGACGGCCTACCTTGGTTCGAGCGGATTCTGCTGGCGTCGACATCAGAAGTACCAGACGCCGCGCAGTTCGAAATCGACGTCTCGGGTTCATCCATAGCCTTCCCGGCCAATGGGTCTGTAACCCTGCTGCTGTTTGATGGCCGGCAAGGAGCCACCATCGCCGCCAAGCAGTTCCAATGGCATCGAACAGGAACCATCCTCCGGCTTGTCGATCCGGATGGAGTGAACGCATGGGCCGCAGCTTCGTCCGGTCCTGCGACCGAGTTGAGGTACGACCTCGCAACATTCGATGTAAGTGCAGCCCCTGGACCAAACACCATCGCGGCGGCCTCACGATACGGCGGAGCCACCAAGGCGGCCTCAGTCTCGGACTTTCAAGTCTGTACGAAGTATCCATCGCCGTATCAATGCGGGCTGACCCCCTGATGCAGCGCCGTCAGTCCAGGCGTGCCCAACCGGGCCTCCCCCTCGGGCTCTATGCTGGGCTGGCGGCAATCCTTCTGGCCACAAGTGCGTGCCAATCCATCCAGCTGCCTCCCCGAAACCTGGTCAGTACCGATGGAGGGTATGCCACCCTGCTGCGAGGCCCTTCCTCACATCTGAAGATCAGCACAGTGTCGATGCTTCCCGGCCCGGAAAGCTCGGAGGTCCCCAATCGGTCCATCGAGTGCGGGTGGTCATCCGTCGCAACTCGAGTTCTCTGGGCAGATCGAGCGCTTTCGGCCATGCAGGCGTCACGGCTCTGCGAGGCCGCCTCACGATCCGCTGGACTGCCGCTCCAGGCCAATGGGCAGGAACGGACGCCTATGCGCTATCAGTTGACGATCGTAAGTGACGGAGGCGGCATCTGGCGACAGCTGCCGGGACCAGAGCCGCCGGGCCAGATGGTCAGCTTCTGGTTTCCCTCCGGTCCCGACACCGACTCGCTGCGCAGGCGCGTGATCGCCACCACCGCCCATGAGTTCCAGCATATCGCCACCGCATTGGCAGGACAGCATCGGCGCGGCGGGCAGCGGGAGCAAGACGCCTATCTGGCAGGCGCATGCGCCCAGCTGATGATCGAAGGCGCCGTTGCACGTGCGGATCTGCCTGGCGGACACGATCCGCGAGCTGATCCGTTTCTGCCATCGGCAGCCAGGCGCTCCGCGCATGCAGGCAGTACGACCGGCACAACGCTGCTGCGATTCTTCGGTGGCGCGGACACCTTGCACATCAATGAGGGAGGCCACCACCTGATGCGGCATTGCCACGAGACGATCGGCTTTCCCCTGCAGCAGTGAACGCTCCCTGCGACACCCGGTCGCAGGCCATCCCGCCACCCGCTTGATCAATGTCAAACCGCCCGCCGCCGCGCGGGCGTATCTCTATGCAGGAACCCAATACGCCGGCGTCACCGGCATCCAAAGGACCTGCGATGAGCTACACCCCCGACAACGCCCAGCTGCTGAATGCCATGCAGAACGTCATGGTGATCTCCACCACCGACCTGCAGGGCAACATCACCTACGCCAACGACCTGTTCTGCACGCTCACCGGGTTCGCGCGCGAGGAACTTATCGGCCAGCCGCACAGCATCGTGCGCCATCCTGATGTACCCAAGGCGGTCTACAAGGACATGTGGGACACCATCAAAGCCGGCAAAACCTGGACCGGCATCGTGCCCAACCTTGGCAAGGGTGGCGTGCTTTACGTGGTCGACACCACCGTGCAGCCGCTGTTCGACGCCGACGGCCACATCACCTCGTACATCAGCATCCGCCGCGTGGTGAACGACCTGATGCAGAACTACGACCTGGTCGAGTTCAGCAAGGAAAAGTTCGACGACTTCTACGAGGCCGCGTGAACGCTCTCCCGACCAGTACGCCCTTCAGCCGCCTGCTGGTGGGCTTCGCGTCCGAGTCGGGCAATGCCCGCGCCCTGGCCCAGCGCCTGGGCGCGGACCTGCAGCCGCACGGTCCGCAGGTGCTTCCGTTCAACGACATCGACGTGGCCAGCCTCGGCCACGGCGATGTGCTGCTGGCGATCTCCAGCTCGTTCGGTGACGGCGAACCGCCGGCCAACGGCGAGCAGTTCTTCGAAACGCTGCGCCAGACCCCGACGCTGAGCGGCCTGCGCTATGCGGTGTTCGGCCTCGGCGACACCGGCTACCCCAGCTTCTGCGGCTTCACCAAGGCGCTGGATGCCGCGCTGAGCGATCGCCAGGCGCAGCAGCTGCTGCACCGCGTGGATGCCGACCTGGGCTACGAACAGTTCTTCCAGCAATGGCAGCCAGTGCTGGGCCAGGTGCTGGATGGCGACGTGAACGCTGGCCAGGACCTGCGCCTGCAGGTCACCGCCTATGGCGAAGATAACGCCTTTGCCACCCCGATTCTCGAACGCCGCCGCTTGAACAGCAGCGACCCGGCTGCCTGGCACCTGCAACTGGGCATTGCCGGCAGTGGCATGGCCTACCGCGCCGGCGACACCCTGCACGTGGTTCCCGAGAACGACCCTGCCCTGCTGCAGGCATTGGCCACCTGGTACGGCGACACCGCCGCCGTGGCCGCGCTGCATGATCGGGAGCTGCGCCTGCTGAGCAAGGGCGTGCTGCGCGAACTGGCCAAGCTCGGTGGCAGCGACGTACTGAAGGGCCTGTTGAAGGTCAGCCAGAAGCGCGAGCTGGAAGCCTACCTGCACGGCCTGGACCTGCTGGACGTACTGCAGGACCACGCCACCCCGGACAGCATTCCGCTGGCCCGCCTTCGCGAACTGCTGTCACCACGCCTGCCGCGTGCCTATTCGATCGCATCGCACCCCTGCGACGACCAGCTGAGCCTGTGCGTGCGCGAAGTGCGCTACACCCTGCGCGGTCGCGAGCGCTTCGGCACTGCCACCGGCAGTCTGCTGCACGGCGGCGACCATGCCCGTGTGTACTGCCGTTCCAACCCTGGCTTCCACCTGCCCGATACCGGCGAGGCACCGCTGCTGCTGGTCGGCACCGGCACCGGCATCGCACCGTTGATGGGCCTGATGCAGGAGCTGCAGGCCGGTGCCTGCGAACGCGAAGTGCACCTGGTGTTCGGCGAGAAGCACAGCCAGCACGATTACCTGTACCGCGAACAGCTGCAGGACTGGCACGCGCGCGGTGTGCTGGCCGGCCTGCATACCGCGTTCTCGCGCGATGGCGCCGAAAAGGTCTATGTGCAGCATGTGCTGCAGCAGCGCGCCGACGAAGTGCGCGATGTGCTGGCCCGTGGCGGGCATCTGTACCTGTGCGGCAACAAGAGCCACCTGGAAGGTGCGGTGCGCGAGGCCATCGATGCGATCGGTGGCGAGGGGCACTGGGACACGCTGCGGGGCGAAGGCCGCACGCACTGTGAGTTGTATTGATCCACAACCACTGGACTGCATGGACCTCGGCTCGATAGAGCCGGCCGCTGGCCGGCTGCTCCGGATTCCATGCTTGCCGGTCAGCGGCCGGCACTACCATCAGATGTAGCCAACCATCGCCAGTGCGTCCATCACGGGTCAATCGCCGACGATACGGCCGTCCACCACGCGCGCTACCTGCTGGCCGAACATGGCCACATCCTGGGGATCGTGGCTGATCAGCAGCAGCGGAATGCCGGTTTTGTCCAGTACCGTCTCAAGCTCCTGCCGCAGGTGCTGGCGAAGATCATGGTCCAGCGCGGAGAACGGCTCATCGAGCAGCAGTGCCTGCGGCTGCGTCACCAAGGCGCGTGCAAGCGCGGTACGCTGGCGCTGTCCACCGGATACCTGCGAGGGCAGCAGATCGCCCACCGTATCGATGCGGAATGCGTGCAACCACTGCTCCACCGCATCGAAGCGCTGGCCAGTCCGCGGATTCAACCACCCCTTCTGCAATCCGAACGCCACGTTCTGGCGCACGCTCAGGTGCGGGAACAACGCGTAATCCTGGAAGACATAACCCAACCGGCGGCGCTGCGGCGGCAGATCCACGCCGGTGGCCGCATCGAACAGGGTCTGTCCCTGCAGGCGCACATGGCCCTGCCCCGGCCGCAACAGCCCGGCCACCGCCTTCAGGGTCAGGCTCTTGCCGGCGCCCGAGGGGCCGAACAGCACCACCTGCCGCTGCGTGCACTGCAGCGATACGTCCAACACGAAATCCTGGCCGGCCGCCTGCAGACGGCGCCGCACCTGCAGGTCAAGCCACATCACGCAACTCCCGGCGCCCCCCGCCCACCAGCCGTGCGGCCAGCAGCAGGATCACGATGCAGACCACCGAGGTCAGGATCACCAGCACATTGGCCTTGCCATCCTGCCCAGCCTGCACCGCCTCGTAGATGGCGATCGACAGCGTCTGCGTGCGGCCCGGAATGCTGCCGGCCACCATCAGCGTGGCGCCGAACTCACCCATCGCGCGCGCGAATGCCAGCAGCAGGCCGGCGAGGATGCCACGCCAGGCCAGTGGCAGCGTGATGCGGAAGAACACCGCCGCTTCGGATACCCCGAGCGTGCGCGCGGCCTGCTCCAGTTGTCCGTCCACTTCCTCGAACGCCGCACGTGCCGGCTTGAACACCAGCGGCAGCGAGGCCACTGCGGCGGCGATCACTGCAGCCTGCCAGGTGAACACCAGGTTGATGCCGAACCACGACTGCAGCCATGCACCGATTGGCCCATTACGGCCGATCAGCACCAGCAGGTAGTAACCCAGCACGGTCGGCGGCAGCACCATCGGCAGGGTCAACACCGAATCCAGAAGCTCGCGACCGGGAAAGCGCCGACGCGCCAGCAGCGCGCCCAGACCAACGCCCAGCACCAGATTGATCGCGGTGGCCCAGCCGGCCACCTTCAGCGACAACCCGAGCGCGCTCCAGTCGAGATCCATGCCTCAGGGCTTGCCGAACCCGTGCCTGGCCAGGATCGCCTGGCCCTGCGTCGAACGCACGAAGGTGGCGAATCGTTTGGCCTCGGCCGGCTGCGCGCTGGCCCTGGTCACCGCCAGCGGATAGGCGATGCGCCCCGCCACCGGCACCGCGAAGGCACGGCGCACCCGGTCAGGCATCGCCTGCGCATCGGTGGCATAGACGAAGCCGGCATCCACTTCACCGCGCGCCACGTAGTCCAGCGACTGGCGTACGTTCTGCGTGGTGATGGTCTTGCCCTGAACCGACGGCCACAGGCCCGCCGCCTCCAGCGCGCCCTTGGCATAGCGCCCGACCGGCACGCTGTCCGGGTTGCCCAGTGCGATGCGTTGCACGCCGGCACCGGCCAGGTCCTTGAGGGTGCGCGGTGCCGCCTTGGCCTGCGGTGGCACCACCACCCAAAGCGCGTTCACCGCGAACACCTGGCGGGTCCCGGCGGCGAGCAGACCCTGCTGCTGCGCCTGGTCCATCGTGGTTTCATCGGCCGAGGCGAATACATCCACCGGTGCACCGCGGCTGATCTGCTGCAGCAGTACGCCAGACGCAGCGAAGTTGAAATCGACCTTGGTGCCCGGGTGCGCCTTCTCGTAGGCCGCGCCTAGTTCACGGAAGCTCTCGGTCAGGCTCGACGCCGCCGACACCGTCAGGTCGGCCGCCCAGGCCGGTACTGCAGCCAGCATTCCCAGCAACAACAGCCCCGTTCGCTTCATGGTCGGCCCCTTGGTTGTCTGATCAGTCCAGTCCGGATTCCCGGGTCAAGGCCAGTTCCGCCAGCCGCTCGGGTTGCAGCAACAGCATCTCACGTTGGTTCACCGCAATCACACCCTCGTCGCTCAACCGGCGCAGCACCCGGCTCACCGTCTCCGGCGCCATCCGCAGGTAGTTGGCGATCTCGGTACGGGCCATGCTCAGATTGAAACGGGTGGCGGAGAATCCGCGCCGTGCATAGCGCTCGGAAAGATCCAGCAGGAACGCCGCCATGCGCTCCTCGGTGCGATGGTTGGCGGCCAGCGTCGCGACCTTGCCGATCTCGGCACTGAGCAGGCTGAACAGCCGCGCCTGCAACCCCGGCATGCGGGTGGCCAGCAGGCTCAATCGCGGGAAGGAGATGCGGCACAGATAGACCGTGTCCAGCGCCACTGCATTGCAGGGAAAGCGCGCACCATGGATGGCATTGAGCCCGATCACTTCACCGGGCAGGCTGAAGCCCAGCACCTGCTCGTTGCCTTGGCTGTCATCGACAAAGGTCTTGACCATGCCGGCACGCACTGCTGCGATCGAGTCGAACGGATCGCCGGCACGGAACAGGTAGTCACCGGCCTGGAACGGCCCCACGTGATCGACCAGAACATGCAGCTCGCCCAGCGCGATCTTGTCGTAGCCCTGCGAGATGCAGGCATCGGAGAACGCGCAGGTGCTGCAGAAATGCAGCGCATCACCGTCATCGGCCGCCGCAGGATTGGGCGTGGCCGGTCGCGGCGGAGAGGGAGCAGAAGGATTCAGGGGCATTGCGGCGACGCAGGAACGAAGGCGTCCATCATACGACAGCGTGCCAGCCGGCCCTGCGCAACCGGCGCCTACTCCGACGCAGGCTCCGAACGCCGCTGCGGGCCACGCTGGCGCATGCTGTCGCGCACGTCCACGTCGAACTGCAGCTGCAGCATGCTTTCGTCGTCCAACGCGATACCGAAGCCCAGGCCATCACGGCAGGGCAGCCGCCCCGCCAATGCTGCAACCGCTTCGCGTGGCAATACCAACCGGCAGAACGTGCCTCCATCAAGCAGCACGGCCTGATCACCGGCGTGCAGAGAAAGCGCTACGCCCCAGCCACCGCTACCGCCAAACCGGGTCAGGTTCTCCACCGACTCACCGGCCAGCAGTCGCGCCAGCTCTTCTTCATCCACGCGCAGGCGCATCGATTGCTGTTGCAGCTGGACCTTCATGGTGTGATGGACTCCCACTCCGACGGGGTGTTGCAATTGAGCAGCAACGCCTGATCGCCTGGCGCCAGTGGCAACCGGGTCACGCCTAGGCGTTCCTGCAGAGAGCGCAGCGAACGACGCGCAGTCGGATCTTCAATCAGCTCCTGCAGCGCGCGGCGGCAATGATCATCGATCTGCAACCGCATCGGCAATGGTTCGTCGGCAAACACCGCGCAGGCGGTGTCTTCTGCCAGGCACAGTCGCTGCAGCAGTGCGGCGTTCAATCGTGGCGTGTCCACCGGCACCACCCATGCCGGCCCGTCAGGCATCTGCATCGCGACACTGTAGAGCCCGCCCAGCGGGCCGCATCGGGGCACACGATCAGGGATGCCGCCGAAGGCCGGATAGTTGCCGCTGACCCAGACCTCACGCGCGCCGACCTGCTTCAACAGGCCCTGCATGTGTTCCAGCAGGGTGCTGCCCTGCCAGGGCAGCAACGCCTTGTCGCGCCCCATCCGGCTGGACAGGCCACCGGCCAGTACGATGCCGTCGATGGTTCCATTCATGGTCGAGCCACGCCATGCGTGGCGACATCGGCATCAATGGGGATGATCGTGCGCATGGCCATGGGCATGTGCGGGTTCACTCTCCACATGGCAGAGGCTGCAACCCTCGCTCCACTCGCTGTCGCCGTCCTCATAATGCTCCTGCTTCCAGATCGGGCACTGGTGCTTCACCACCTCGATCAACTGGCGGCAGGCACGGAACGCTTCGTCTCTGTGCGGGCTGCCCGCCGCCACCACCACCGCCACATCGCCAATGCCGAGCCGGCCCTTGGCATGTGCCACATACAGCTTCAGCTTCGGGCCAAACGTAGCCTGGACCTCTGCCGCCAAGCGCGTGAACTCGTTCAAAACCAACGGTTCGAACAGGTCGTAGGTGATCCCGGTCACCGGCCGGCCGATGTTGACGTCACGCACCTTGCCGATGAACACGTCGATGCCGCCGAAGCCCGGATCGGACACCGCGGCGATGCCCTCGGCCGGATCGATCGCCGCCTGCGCGCGGTCCACCACCTTCGCGATGATCTTCCCGCTCATCGCTCAGCCCCCGCTCACCGGCGGCAGGATCGCCACCCGGCCATCGTCGGGCAGCGCCTCGTGGTCGCGCAGCACGCGTTGCTGGTCGGCGAACGCAGAATAATCCAGCAGGCCGGCGCGGAAACCCGGCCAACGCACCGGCAGCAGCTCGCGCAGCGCCTGGCGCAGATCGGCCACGGTGCCACCGGCCACATCCACCGCGATCTCGCGGCTGGCATCCAGATCGGAAAACGCACCGAACAACTGCAGATTCACCTGTTTCATCATGACTCCTGGCTCACCAGCTGCACCGGGTCATGGTGACCCCAGCCCTGTACCCGCACCGGCGTGCCAGCGGTGGCCAGGTCGCCCTCGGCCTCCAGCACCACCCAGGCGTTGGCCTGCAGCATGGACATCAAACGGAACGACTCCTGCCCGGACAGCACGCGTGCACTCAGGCGCCCCTGACCGTCCACTTCCACCCGCGCCCGCGCGTGGAAGCGCAGGCCCGGCGGCTTGCGCACGTCGGCCTGCAGCGGCAGCTGCAACACGGTTTCCGGTGCCAGCCCCAGCAGGCGGCGCAGCACCGGCTCGACGAAGAAGCGCTGGCCCACGGCAGCCGACACCGGGTTGCCCGGCAGGCCGAAATACAGCGCGCCATTGGGCAGCACCGCGAACAGCAACGGCTTGCCCGGGCGAATCGCCACCTTGTGGAAGACGATGCGCGCACCGCGGTCACGCAGTGCATCGGGAACGAAATCGTAGCGGCCGGCCGACACCGCGCCGGTGCTGATCAGCAGCTGCGCGCCAGCGGCCAGCGCTTCATCCAGCACCGCATTGAACGCGGCCACGTCATCACCTACCGTGCCCTGCCACACCACTTCGGCACCGGCGGCCTGCAGGCGGCCGACCAGGTACGGCCGGTTGCTGTCACGAATCTGACCGGATTCCAGCGTCTGCGCCGCCTCGGTCACCAACTCCTTGCCGGTGGCAATGACAGCGACCTTCGGCCGTGCCACCACCGCCACCTGGCCCACGCCAATGGCGTGCAGCAGGGTGCGTGCATTTATATCCAGTACCTGCCCGGCCTGCAGCACACGCTCGCCGTCGCTCACATCCTGGCCGCGCAGGCGTACGTTCTGGCCCGGCTTCACCGTGCTCTTCAGGGCGATGCGGGTCGGGCGGCCGTCCTCGCTGGCGAGGACGTCCACGTTCTCGACCGGTACCACCGTATCCAGCCCAACCGGCATGCGCGCACCGGTCATGATTTCCCAGGCACCCTCGCCGCCTTCGGCACCGGCATCGCCGGCCGCCTGCCAACCCTGCACCACGAATTCGGTACCGGCCTCGAACGTCGCGCCGTTGGCGCGCAGCGCGAAGCCGTCCATCGCCGAGTTGTCGAACGGTGGCAGCGACTGCCCGCTGATGATGTCACTGGCCAGAGTGCGGCCAGCGGCCTCATGCAGCGGCAGGCGCTCGGCCGGCAGCGGCATGGCCGCGTCCAGCAGGTGCTGCAAGGCTTCGCCGTAGGGAATCATGAGTGGCCATCTCCCTCGACCATCGCCAGGGCATGGCCCAGTACCGGCGCCAGGATATCCAGGCACTGCGCGGCGGCCTTCGGGCTGCCCGGCAATGCAAACACCAGCATGTTGCCCAGCTGCACCACCTCGGCACGGCTCAGCCAGGCCATCGGCGTGTGCTGCGCGCTCAGCGCCCGCACCATCTGCGCCAGGCCATGCACCGGCCGCACGTTCAAGGAACGCAGCGCCTCCGGGGTCAGGTCACGCGGGCCCAGCCCGGTGCCGCCGGTGCACAGGCACAGGCGCACGCCCTCGGCCGCCAAGGCCTGCAGGCGGCCCGCCAACGGCTCGATGCCATCAGGCAACACTTCGGCGGCCACAACCTCGCCGCCCAGCTTTTTCACGCCGGTCACCAGGGTCGGACCAGAAATGTCTTCATAGGTGCCGTCGCTGGCGCGATCACTCAGCGTGATCACCGCGCAGGCCGCGCCCTCCAGACCCTTCGGCGCACGCGGCTTGAAGCGCGCGCGCTCGGCCTCGTCCATGCCGTCGGGATGCAGCCAGACACCGCGCTTTCCGCCTTCCTTGAACAGCAGGCGGATACCTTCGATGCGCAGGGCCGGTTCCACTGGCTTGCTCAGGTCGTACAGGGTCAGCAGCGCCGCGTTGATGCCAGCCAGTGCCTCCATCTCCACGCCGGTGCGCGCCTCGCTGGCACATTCGCACCACACGCGGATCGCCTGCCGTTCCGGCACCGGCGCGCAGAACACCTGCACCAGTTCCAGCGGCAGCGGGTGGCACAGCGGCATCAGCATCGAGGCCATCTTGGCGCCCTGCAGGCCGGCAATCTCGGCCATCACCAGCGCATCGCCCTTGGGCAGGCGGCGCTCGACGATCAGCGGATACGCCACTGGACCGGCATGCAGCTCGCCCACCGCCACCGCACGCCGGCGGGTGATGCGCTTGTCGCGGACATCGGCCATGTGGAAGGCCGCATTCAATTCCCCACTCATCGTGTTGCTCATCCTCCGATGGAGGCCAGGTGCGGGGTCAGCCCGGTCTGGCCCTGGTGCAGTCCATGCCCGGCCGCTTTCAGGCCAAGCTGTGTGGTGATGCGTGCCAGCAGCGCGTCATGGTCATCGTCGCGCTGCAGCAGCGGGCGCAGCGGCACGCCGAACTCGCCGAACAGGCACAGCCGCAGGTCGCCCTTGGCGGTTACCCGCAGGCGATTGCAGCCCTTGCAGAAGTCACGCGAATACGGGGCGATGATGCCGATGCTGCCGCGATGGTCGGGGTGGCCGAACTCGCGCGCGGGGCCGGCATCGGCCGCACGCGGCCGTTCGTGCCAGCCAGCGGCCAGCAGCTGTTCGATCACAAGGTCCGCACGCAGGTGGTGGCGCTGGAAATAGGCTTCGTTGTCACCGGTGCGCATCAGTTCGATGAAGCGCACGCTGAAGGGACGGTCGCGCAGGTAGTCCATCCACTGCGGCAGCTCGTCGTCGTTCAGGCCGCGCAGCAGCACCGCGTTGAGCTTGATGGCCGGCAGGCCCAGCGCCTGCGCCAGGACCAGGCCCTGTTCGATCTCCGGCAGGCGGTCATGTCCGGTGATGGCCTTGAAACGTTCGCGCTGCAGGCTGTCCATGCTCACGTTCAGCGCGGTCAGGCCTGCCCGGTGCCAACCCGGCAGGCGCCGCGGCAGCAACGTGCCATTGGTGGTGATGGCCACCTTGCGGATGCCCGGCACCGCCGCCACGGTGGCGATGATCTCGTCGAGTTCCTTGCGCAGGCTGGGCTCGCCGCCGGTCAGGCGGATCTTGCTCATGCCCAGCGCGGCGAACGCACGCACCAGGCGCGCGATTTCATCCACCTGCAGGAAGCGCGGGCGGCCATCGGCCTGGTAGCCGTCGGGCAGGCAGTAACTGCAACGGAAGTTGCAGGCTTCAGTCAACGACAGGCGCAGGTACGGAAAGCTGCGTCCAAAACCGTCGGTGAGTTGGCTCATGGCTGTTCCACCTCCTGGTACCACCCTGCAGCCTTCCCCCTGAACGGGTTGTCGACCCCAGAGCGCAGAGTGCGCTGGGGCGGTGAAAGCGTCAACCCGGGAAGAGACCAACCTGAATTGGCACCACCTGTCGTAATAGACCCTCCCTGCCCCTCCCGTTCACGGTGACGAACTCGACACCTGTCGCAGATTGCACGGTGCGGGCGGATCACCACGCCAGCCAGCGCTGGCAGTGCTTAACAGCGTGGGAGAATGCCGAAAGCGTCTCCAATCGAGTGATGTTTGCAACTCTTCTGATTGGCATTGCACAGCGCCAGGGGCTCAGATGGCGTGCCACCGGAAAAGGGTGGCCGGGCTTCGAACACCCGAGTTGATGTTGATGTATGCGCTTGCCAGCCGGCGCCACCTTACCGTGGCGCCGGCTGGCAATCCGTCTGCCGGCTATGGCGGGCGGTGCGTGGGGGCTTTCGGGCCCGCCGGACTGACATCAACCCGGTGTTCGAACCACGTACCGTCCGCCACTTTTCTGGGTGGCGGCTACCGATTGCCCTGCACGGAGCCTTGCCATGAACGAATCGGACTTCCCGCATCTGCACGCCTACCGCAGCACCGCCGGCGACGACGGTTCGCCACAAGCCGCGCCGCCAGTGGACAGGAACACCTTCATTGCCAATCTCCACCGCATCGGCTCCGGTGCGGCGGCCGACGGACAACCTTGGCCGGAGCGTCACCAGCTGCCCGGCCGCTGCCTGGCCCTGGCCGACGCCGATTGCGCGTTGACCGGGTTGCGGGTGGTGCTGGAAATGCTGCTGGCGGCCGAACGCACCCGCCAGAACGGCGAACCGGAAGAGTACGTGGGCGACCGGGTGATGGAGGGGTTGGTACTGGCCAGCCAGTCGTTGTGCGCGCAGGCGCTGGGGCGGCTGCAGGTGGACGTGTGACGTCGTGCGACGCGCCGGTCGACGGGCAGAAGTGTCAGGCTGCCTCGTCCCCCGTTCATCTACTGTCCGTGAGGGAGCCGCCACCATCACCCGCTCAGGGCTGCTTCGTCACCCACGCCCAGACACGTGTCCAAATCTCCGGTGCGATCGAGATGCGCTTGCCCGGACGCGCGGGATCAGTCACCCGCATCCCGTGGTCGGCCTCCGGATAGACCCAGTAGTCAAGGTTGCTACGACCACGGGACAGGAACGCCACCATCGCAAAATCGGTGTTGATGATTGGGGCCTTGTCATCGTCACCGCCCTGCACCAACAGCAGCGAAATCTTCAGTGCCAGCATGTCGTCCACCACGGCATGCGCACCGAACCCGGACCAGCGCCGGTTGGTCTCGCCCATGAACTGTTGCTCCAGGCCGAGCGGATTGGCATGGATAGCCTTGATGGCCGCGAAGACCTCCTCGACGGCGGCCTGCGCTTCGGCGCGGGTGATCTCGCCCCGTTCGGCACGCAGCCGTTGCTCGATGATGAAGTCGTGGTACTGCGGCAAGGCCAGTCCGCCCCATCCCATGGCCTTGTCCGCGTGTGCCTGGCCCGCCACCGCAAAGACATACTGCGCTCCCTCGGATCCGCCCATGATCACGACCTGATCGACCCTGGCCCCCAGCGTGCGGCGTGCGGCTGCAATGGCCTTCACCGTGCGCGCGATCAGATTGTCGCGCGCAAGCCCCGCTCGATAGATGGGCCCATCCAGCTGCACAGGTCTTCCTGTTGCCTCGTCCAGCCGCATATCAGCAGAGAACGGGATCCCGGGCTTGTCCACCACCAGGAAGTGCGCGCGGTCGCGAAATGCGAAGAGATCGCGGGGAAAACTGGTTCCCTGGCTGCCGTCGCTGAAACGCTGGAAGTGCGGGAGGGCACCTGAGCCTGGCAGCCATACCACGAGCGGTCCCTTTTCCTCCGGGTTGACGTTGTCGATGTGCCAGCCAATGTCACCCAGGGCCGGGTCATGTACCGCATGGCTATCGAACTGCGCAGGCGTTGCCGCCTCCAGCGCAGCCGCCGGCATTGCCAGCACAGCCAGAACCACCGCCAGGATCAACTGCATGTCTTCCCCCTGATCTGCTTATGGAACATTCCCGCAAATTGCACACTGGGTTGCCAAGCCACAAGTGCAGAACGTATCCATGCATACCACGATGGGGCAGCGCCACGCGTTCAAGCAGGCCGACAGTGCACGCGTGCAGGCAGCTGCCGCCGGTGATGGCCGCCGACTACGCGGTGCTGACCGGACAACTGGATGCACCCGGTGCGGAGACCCCGCGCACGATGCCGGACGTGCCGGTTGCGCTGCTGACTGCAACGAAGCTCGCGGCTGAACCGCTGTTCTTCGAAGAAACCGCAGCGGGCAAAGCACTCTGGAAGGCACAGCACGCCCTGCTCTTCTCGGGTTCACGCGCGGTACGCATCGCTATCTGTCGACCGGACACACCCTCCAGCGCGAGGACCCTGCTGCGGTCGTGGCCGCGATTCAATCGGTCATCGGCATCCTGAAGTAGTTGTTCCAGGCAATGGCTTTCCGGATTGTCTCCGGCTACTGCCCCCGCAGGCGCACCGCAAAATACCGTGTCGGGGAAAGACCAAGCGCCTTCTTGAACATCGTGATGAAGGCTGTCACCGACTCATAGCCCAGCGTCTCGGAAACGCGCTGCACTGGTGCACCGCCGGCGAGTTCACGAATGGCGATGAGCAGATGCAGCTGCTGCCGCCAGCGCCCGAAGGACAATCCCGTTTCCCGTTCGATGAGCCGGGTCAACGTGCGCTCGCCCAGGGCCAGGCGCATGGCCCACTGACTGATGGTGCTGCGGTCTGCCGGATCAGCCGACAGCGCCGCAGCCAACGCCCGCACCTTCGGGTGATTACTGACCGGTAGCGAGAGGTGCTCGGCCGGCATCTGCACCAGTTCGTCCAGCAGCACCCGCGCCAGCCGATCGGCGTGACTGCCATGCGGATAGTCCAGTGGCGCGTCGGCCAGGTGCAGGATCATCTCGCGCAGCATCGGGGAGATCGCCAGCGTCACGCACTGCGCTGGCAGTTCGACGATGCCGGGCTCGACGAACAGGTAGCACAGGCGCGCGTTGGCGGTGGCGCGGTTGCTGTGCGGCATGCCACCCGGAATCCAGACGCCACACTGGGGCGGCACGATCCACAGCGCATTGGCCACTTCGCAGGTCACCGCCCCATGCAGCGCAAGAATGAGCTGGCCCTTGCGGTGCTCATGCACGGGAATTTCCGCGTCGTGCTCGGCCACCTGGAGGCGGCTGGCGACCGCCGGGCGATCGGTCTCGTCCGGGTCCAGGTCAAAGCCAGGGAGCGAAATGCGAGCCATTCTCACATTGACCGGTTTTAGCGATTGGTTGTCATTGTAGCGAAATTCGCCATGGCGGCCGATCACTAGCATGAGCCGCATGCACTCTCCCACCCCGTTCCTCCCCCACGTGCTCCAGGCATTTGCACGGTTGAAGAGCCCTGCCCTCAGGACCGACCAGGAGGCGGTGCTGTTCTCGCTCAAATGCCTGCTCGCCGCGTCGCTGGGGTTGTATGTCTCTCTGCGAATCGGCCTGAACCGCCCGTTCTGGGTGATCGGCACGGTCTATCTGGTGTCGCAGCCACTGTCCGGCGCAACCCTCAGCCGAGGTCTGTTCCGCCTGCTCGGTACCGTGGGTGGGGCCATCGCCACCGTCGCGCTGGTGCCACGCTTCGCCAATGCCCCGTTGGTGCTGAGCGCCGCGCTCGCCACCTGGATGGCACTGTGCCTGTATCTGGCGATGCTCGACCGCACGCCACGTGCGTACGCGTTCCTGCTGGCCGGCTATACCACCAGCCTGATTGGTTTTCCTGCGGTGATGGTGCCGGGAGATGTGTTCACCATTGCCATCACGCGGGTGCAGGAAATCTCCATCGGCATCCTGGCCGCAACGCTGGTACATGGGCTGGTGCTGCCGCGCCGGGTCTCGATGCGCGTGCACGCGCGGGTTGCTGCCGTGCTCGATGATGCGGAACGATGGACGCGCGACATGCGCGCCGGTGCATCGAACACGGTGCTGGCAACGGACCGTTCGAAAGTGGCTGCCGACCTGCTCGAGCTGCATGTGCTGTCGATCCACCTGCCCTTCGACAGCGCCCACGGCGTGGCCCAGGTACAGATCCTGCGCGCCCTGCATGACCGGATGCTGGACGTACTGATGCTGTCCAGCGCGGTGGAAGATTCCGTCGCCCGGCTGCGTTCACCGCAGGCCGGCGCAATGGATGCAACGGGCTGGCGCGATCTGCTGCAGGCCAGCCTCACCGCGCAACGGGCCGAACTCGACCTTGCCCACGCCGACTGCCGCGTGCTGCAGGCACAACTGCACACTGCGCGCCCCGACTGGCGCCTGCAGGTGCCTGACCGTCTTTCGCGGAATGCGCAGGGCGCAATGATTCACCGGGACCACAGGATCGCCGCGCGCAGCGCGCTGGGGGCGTTCGTGGGCATCCTGCTAAGCTGCGTGCTGTGGATCATTACGGGCTGGTCTGACGGCGCCACGGCGGTGTCCATCGTCGGCACTGCATGCGTTCTGTTCGGCACCCTCGAAGCGCCGGCACCGCATGTCATGCGCTACCTGGTGGGATCGTGCATCGGCGTTGCCGTCGGCCTGCTCTACGGTCTGCTGATCTTCCCCACGCTGTCCGATATTGTCGGCCTGATTGTCGCACTGGCGCCGGTGCTGCTGCTGTGCGGATCGTTCCTGGCCCGGCCGCCCTTCATCATGGCCGCCCTGGGCGTGGTGCTGACCTTCCCGCTCATCGCAGGCCTGGGCGCGACCAATACGGTCAACATCGTCGGCGCACTCAACAGCAGCGTTGCGTTGTTCGTGGGTACGGCGGTGGCACTGTGCAGCATGCAGCTGTTCCAGACCGCCGATGCGGGCCGCAACCGCGCACGGCTGGAGCATTCGATCCGTCGGGACATCGCACGACACGCCGCCGGACAAGGCGGTGTGACCCGCGCCTGGCTCAGCCGCGTGCTGGATCGAGTCGGGCTGCTCGCTCCCAGGTTGCAGGGCCATTCCAGCGCAGCACACGACCTGCGAGCGTTGTTTGCGGACGTTCGTGCGGCACGTGCATCCAACCAACTCCGCGCACTGGACAAGTGCCTGCACAACCCGCAGGTCCGGGCGCTTCATGCGGCGCTGATCGAAAGCGTCGCTGCACATTTCAGGGTTCGCGCCCACTCGGCACGCAGTGTCGACATCCATCTTCTGGAACTGCTGGACCGCATGCGCGAGGCAGCGGCGGCCAGCAGCGGGGCTGATCAGGGGCATCTGTCGCACCTGCTCTGCGGGTTGCGCCGCGACCTGCTGGCATCCCCGCTTACCCATCGGCACTGACCACATGTTTTCTGATTTTTCCATTGATGGCGTGCTCATTCCCGGCCTGCTCGCCGTAGCCGTCGCCGCGCTGGCGTTGTCGGTGCTGGCCTCACGCCTGCTCGCCAGCCTCGGTCTGTACCGGTTGTTCGCCTGGCGGCCATTGGTGGGCCTGTCCCTGTTCGTGACCCTGGCAGAGCTGATGATCCGGCTCGCGCCCCTGTTCGAGAAATGAAATGAAGCACACGCTTGCTGTCATCGGGCGCTGGAGTGCAACGCTGATTGTGTTTGCGATCGCCGTCGTCGCCTCCCTGTCCATCTGGAAACGTTACGAAACGCGCCCGTGGACACGGGATGGACGGGTAAGCGCCGATGTGGTGCGCGTTGCGTCGGACATAGGTGGACTGGTCACCCAGGTACTGGTGCACGACAACCAGCAGGTCAGCGCAGGTCAACTGCTGCTGGTGCTGGATCAACCGCGCTTCGCTGCCACGCTTGAGAAGGCCGACGCAGCGGTCAGCAGCGCACGCGCCACGCTGGCGCTGGCCCGCCGCGAATCGTCGCGGGACAACGCACTTGGCAACCTGGTCGCGTCGGAAATCCGCGAACGCAATGCCGCCAAGGTCGATACCGAGCTGGCCGCCTTGGCGCAGGCACGGGCCGAACAGCGCGTTGCCCAGCTCAACGTGCAACGCACCGAGGTGCGCGCGACCACCGATGGCATCATCACCAACCTCGACCTGCACGCGGGCGACTACCTGCAACCCGGTGCGCAGGCGCTGGCGCTGATCGACACCCGCAGCCTGCGTATCGAGGGCTACTTCGAGGAAACCAAACTGGGCTGCATCACCGAAGGCGATGCCGCCGTGGCCCGCCTGATGGGCGACGACCACGACGTCCGCGGACACGTGGACACCATCGCCGCTGGTATTGCCGACGATCAGCGCTCGAACACGCACAACCTGCTGCCGGCCGTGGCGCCGACCTACACTTGGGTGAGACTGGCACAGCGCATCCCGGTACGCATCCGTATCGATGATGCTCCGTCGGATACGCGTCTGATCGTCGGCCGCACTGCGAACGTGACCATCACGCCCTCGGCACAGGGAGCCTGCAAGTGAGTTTGCGAACAGTACGTGGTGGGCTGCTTGCCCTGCTGCTGCCGATGACGGCCTGCGTGCACGGCCCCGACTATCACCTGCCTGCGAGTGCGGTCGCTGCCTCCCCCCGGGCGTCGCGGACGTTTATCGCGGCGCAGGAGGCATCGTTCAGCCACGACGCGCCACCGGATCGATGGTGGCAACTGTATGGTGACCCCCGGCTTGACGCCTACGTACGCGAAGCACTGGCGGCCAATACCGACCTCCGCGCCGCCGATGCCAACCTTCGGCGCGCCAGCGCAACCGTGCTGGAGTACAGTGCGCGCGGTTCCGTGCAGGCCGAAGTGGATGCATCGGGCACGCTCACCCATGCCGGTGGTTACACCCAGGCGTCGGCCGCACCGCAGTCCTATGCGCTGGGCGTTAACCTCTCCTTCCCGCTGGATCTTGCAGGCGGCATCCGCCGCGGCATCGAAGCCGCCAACGCGGACGCGGAGGCCGTCGCTGCGGCACGGGACCAGGTCCGCGTGGTCGTCGCTGCTGCCGTCACCCGTGCCTATCTCCAGGTGTGCACCAGCAATCACACGCTCACTGCAACCCAGCAGGTGCTGGCGATACAGCACGCCACGCTGGAGGCAACCCGTCGCCTGGCTGCAGGCGGGCGCGGAACGGGCTTCGATGTCAGCCGTGCCGGTGCCGCCGTCAACCGCAGCGCGGCGGGGGTACCGCACCTGCTGGCGGAACGCCAGGCCGCACTGTTCGAACTGGCCACACTGATGGGCAGGCTCCCGGCGGACTATCCCAAGGAGGCCGAAGCTTGCCCTCGGCCCCCTGAGCTGGAGCAGGCGCTGCCGGTCGGTGACGGCTGGCAGCTGCTCCAGCGGCGCCCTGACATACGCGCAGCCGAACGCAGCCTGGCCGCCGCAACTGCAATGATCGGCGCCGAGACCGCGAGCCTCTATCCGCAGATCATCCTGGGCGCTTCTTCGGGCGTGGCTGGCGCGCCGGCGCATCTGCTGTCGGCCGACGGCTTCGGTGCGAGCATCGGTCCCGTGCTGTCATGGCACTGGCGCAACCGCCGCGTAGCCAAGGCCCGCATCGCAGCGGCCGGTGCCAATGCAGATACCGCTCTCGCATCCTTTGACGGCATCGTGCTGCAGGCACTGCGCCAGACCGAGACCGCGCTTTCTGCCTGCGCGCAGGAGCTCGACCGCGAGCGCAGCCTGGCGCAGGCGCGTGGGGACGCAGCGCGGGCCACCGGGCAGGCACAGCAACTCTACCGTTTCGGCAGGATCGATTTTCTCGATGTGCTTTCGGCCCAGGCCGCGCTGGCAGATGCGGAGTCCGCGTTGGCCGCCTCGCGCGCGCAGCGCATTGACCGCCAGATGGATCTTTTCCTGTCCTTGGGTGGTGGCTGGGCTGCGGGCGACGCGGCCAATGGCGCGGTCCGCTGAGGTCGTCTTCGCAGCAGCAGCCGCAACGCGATCTGTTCATGAATGCCATGCCCACGCCCGTATTCATTCACACGGCCTGCCGTACATTCGCGCTCACAGCGCCGCATAACGCGGCCATGACGGAGGCATCCCGATGACATCCATACGTCTGCTTGCCATTGCCGTGAGCACGGCCGCTGCACTCGCCGCGGCTCCCGCCTTCGCCGATCCACCGCACCACGCGCGCGGCAACGGCCCGCCACCGCATGCAGGCGGCCCACACAACCGTGATGCGCCGCCGCCGGGCTGGCAGAACAAAGCCTGGCGACGTGGTGAGCGCCTGCCTTGGGCCGAAGTGGATCGCCGTTACTGGGTGGACGACTATGCGCGTTATCACCTGCGTGAGCCGGGCCGCGACCGGCGCTGGGTGCGCCAGTCCGACAACGAGTACTTGTTGGTGGAGATCGCCACCGGGCTGATCGTCGACGCCCTGCATCGCTGAAGCGACCTGCAGCGTCCCCACACGGAGCGATTTACCTCGATGCAGACACCTTACGACCGGGGTCGCCCCAGTCGGCGGTGTTTGCGTCCACGGCGCCCCGCCTGCCTCCGCGGCCGCCCGGCATGCATGCCCTCCCGCAGTGCGACATACCCGCACATTAGCGCTCCCGCACATCAGCGCTCTGGCAAAGAGCCCCATCACCACCAGTATTTCGAATCCCTGAACACCAAAGATCTGGCTGATGGAAACCTCCAGTGAGCACAGCCTGCCGCAGCGCAGGCCCTGCTCGTTGAAGCCGTAGATGAGCACCAGCACGCCCATCAACGTACACCACGCCATCAGGGCCAGGCTTGCGATGAAGAGACGATGGATACGCATGCGCTTGCTGCGGTCTTCTACGGTGATGTCACGCGCGACTTTACGAGTACGTAATCGGAAGCATTCCATCTCCACCGACCAGGCTTCGGTATCCAGGCCCAACCGGTTCTCATGCGACCATCGCTGCGCACAGCGGCCACTACATCCACTGCTGGCATAGCGGGCAAAGGGAACACCGGCGTGCTCCACCACGTCAGGTTGCCCCAGCGCCCGGAGTACCTCGACCCTGCTCGCCTCGACCGGGACCGAGGCAAGCGCGCGGGAATGCCACACTGAGATCGCCGAGCAACCGGCAACGTACGCCACGGACAGGCCGGCAAGCCCCCAAATCGGCGTCCTCATTGGCAGATCCCCTCCCGCGCCGCGCGCCCGCGCGTCATCCGCGCAGATACTCTTCAACGTCAAACCGGCCTGTTGTGGCGCCCGGCATCCGTGCTAGCGTGCGCCGACCGATGATTCAGGATGAACACAGGGACGCCCGTCGATGGCAGGCAAGAGCCGGAAGGACAGGATCGCGCAGGAGATCGGTCTGTTCATGCAGCAGTACGCGCGCAAGGCGCAGCGCCATACCGAACCCAATGACCGGCCGTACGATCGGAAACTGGAAGCGCGGCTCAAGCGCTTGCCGCCGGAAGAACTGGGTAGGCTGCTTTCCGCAGAGGAGGACGACGATGACTAGCCCCGGTGGAATGGCCAGGCGCGCCATTGTCGTGACATTCTGTAGCGCGCTATGCGCCTGCGGCCTAGTGATGGAAAGTTCGTTCGAGACCCTACAGGAGGCGCTTGACTCCGACATGGTGAACAAGGGGTGGATTCCCGGCTGGGTGCCCCACGAGGCGACCGACCTGCGCGAGGTGCACGACCTCGACTCCAACACCAGCGCGCTGGCCTTCACCAAGCCCCCTGCGTTGCCGCTGCAGCTGCCTGCGGATTGCCAGGCGACCCCATTCGACAACAGTGATCCTGTTGCGTTCAATCGATACTGGTGGCCTGGCGACGCGACGCTCAGCGCGTCGTACCACGTCTTTCGCTGCACGCCCGAATCCGGAAAATCGGTCTTCGTCGCCATGAACAGGACCGGAGACCGCGTGCTTTTCTGGCGAACCTACGCGCGGTGATGCGCCAGCGCCACCTCACTCTTCCTCAGGATCCTATGATGCCCAACGCACGTGCACGCTTCGCCGCCCTCGCCCTTCTGCTCCCGGCGTGGCTGCCGGTCTACGCCGCGCAGAACGCCCGTGCAGACGTCAAGGCGATCGAGCAGGTGGTCGAATCATTCCGCACCTCGCTGATCAACAAGGACAAGCCGACCTACATGGGCCTGTTCTTCTCGGACAAGGCGGAAGACATCGGCTGGCAGGTCGTTTCCGAGGACGTGCGCCTGCAGGACATCCGCAAGACCAGGCCCGATGCGATCAAGGCACGGCAGATTCCCGCCAACAACTTCATCGCGCTGATCGACGGGGCCGTTGCCTCGCCGAAACCGACGGAGGAGAAATTCTCCAACACGAAGATCGAGACCGATGGTGATGTGGCCTCGGTGTCGTTTAACTACAGTTTCCACGACGATGGTGTGAAGACGAACTGGGGCAAGGAAATGTGGCAGCTGGTCCGCACCGAGCGGGGTTGGAAGATCTTCTCGGTGATCTACTCGATGCGCGATTCACGCAGCCCGGCCGAATGAGTGATCTGGCAGACTTGTGCACACCGTCCGTCCACGCCAGCCAGACCCCGATGACCCGGATTGCCGACCTCAACGCCGACCAGCTCGCCCACCACGCGCTCAACATCTTCATCGCCCAAGGCCGCCATGTGGAAGGCGCCCGCGTGATCTACCGGGCGTTGCAGCTGGATCCAGACCATCCCGGCGCCCTGCGCTGCCTGACCGATTTCCTGGCCCACGAGGGCACCGAACCGTTCGCAGCGGCCACGCTGGAGCACGCTCTGTCCGGCGCGGTCGCGCTGAATGACGATGCGCGCCGGATGCTGGATGACCTGCGTTTCCTCGACATCTGGTCCTGGGGATTCTCACGGCACGTCTCCGGCGAAGCCAACCTCAACGGCGATGCCTTCCAGCAGCGCGAGGACTTCGTCTTCGATGGGCCGGCCTATGCGGCCTTCCTCAACACGGTCACCGAGCCGGCCGGATCGCTGCAGGGTGCCTACCAGGCGGCCGTCCGCATCTGCGGGCTGATGTCCGGCCTGCTGCGCCATGCGGAGAAGGACAATCCGGCATTCGATGACGTGCTGCGATCCTCCGCCTTCGTCGAGACCGAGGCGTACCCGGCATGGCTGGCCTCGCCGACCGACGATCTGGATGCGCTTGATCAGGCCATCCAGGCGCAGCGCCAGGGCGGTTGAAGGAAAATCCAACGGGCGTCCGACGCTTTCCCGACGCGCGCCTGCACATGCTGCCAAGAGATCACTTCATGGCAGGACCGGCATGCAGCCACCTTCCCCCAAGAACAGCGGCAAATATCCGCATGGCAAGACCGGCCTGCGCCGCATCTTCCACACGCTGCTCCATTCGCGCGACGGCTTCATCGCTACCTTCCGTGGCGAAGCGGCCTTCCGGCAGCTATTGCTGCTGCACGCACTACTGATGACAGCGGCCTTCGTGCTGGACATCAGCACGATCGAACGGGCCGTGGTGCTGGCCGTCTGCTTCATCAGCCTGCTGGTGGAACTGCTCAACTCGGCCATCGAAGCGGTGGTCGACCGCATCTCGCTGGAGCACCACCCGCTTTCCAAGAACGCCAAGGACATGGGCAGCGCCGCCCAGACCACCGCGCTGCTGATGGTCGGCACGGTGTGGGGCGTGATCCTGCTGGGCTAGCCCCCGCCCAACCCGCCGGGTATGACCCTGCGCTGATGCGTTACTGCGCCGCCAGAGCGAAATCCAGACCCGCGCACACCGCCGCCACCTGGGCGTCATTGCATTCCTGCGGGTTGGTGCGCGGGCTGTCCGGGTAGACCTCGGTGGTGGTGGCAAAGCGTGCATCGGTGAAACCGGCGCAGGCGCCGATCGAGCGCGACTCGCCCCAGACCACGCCCGGCGACTGCAGCGGCAGGCCAACCAGGTTGCCTTCGGCGTCGGCCGGGGCGATGTGGGTGACCGGGGCGACGGCAGCGATCAGCGCCTTCTGGAACTCGGCCTGCGGATCTTCACTGTTGCCGATCACGTAGAAGCCATCCGGAATGGTGTCGCGCTCGAACGACTTGCCGTCGCGGGCACAGCGCGCCGGATCGAACTCGTGCAGGTCGCTGTCGGTGGTCTCGTGCAGGTCCAGGTGCACCAGCAGGTTCGGCTTGCGCTCGGCCACCCAGCGCATCAGCGCGGCGGCTTCCTCGATCTGGCCGCCGTCACGGAAGCTGCGGTTCGGGTCGATCGCATCCGGATTCCAGCGCTGGATGCGCTCGTAGCCCCACGGGCTGACGCACGGCGCCACGATCAGGTTCAGCCGGCCCAGGTAACGCTCGGCCTGCTGTTCCAGGAACTGCAGGGCGCCATGCACGCCGCTGGTCTCGTAGCCATGCACGCCGCCGGTGATCAGCGCGGTCGGCAGCGCCGGATTCCAGTTGTGGTTGACCACGGCGAACAGCGGGTAATGGTCCGGGGCGTAGTCGAGTTGGCCGTACTGGATCACGTCGAAGCTGTCGTCCAGGCGCTCAAGGGCGGCCACCACGTCGTCGTGGTAGCTGCGCTGACGCTGCTGGCGGGCCCGCCACTGTGCGCGTTCCGCGTCGCCCCAGGGCTGTCCGGGGGTGCCGATCGGGTAGAACTGCGCAACAGTCATTGGGTACTCCAAGGGTCGAACGGAATGGGTGCAGCCGGTCATTCTAAGCCTTGTCGCGCCTGCGGGTCCCCTCCCCCCGCCCCGCCTTCATCCAGGCCGGGTCATCTGGCTGTAAAATCAACGGTTTTTGGCCCCTCACCCCTTGATGGCGAAAGCAGCGCAGCCGGTCCTGGGTGGACCGGAATTCCTCCGCCTGCTCGCCCGTCTCAGCGACGGCGCGATGCCGGCCAGCAGTCCCGCCCTGACCGATCGCCTCGGCCAGTGGGTGGACTGGAGCCGTGCCGTGGCCCTGTCCGGAGCGCTGGGCGGACGCCTGCCCGAGCCCGGCGAGGCCGCCGAAGCAGTCGAGGATGTACTGGCCGACTGCGCCCAGGCCCACGCCAGCCTGCTGGCCTCGATCAGTGAGGATGCCGAGGCCGAGCGTCTGCTGGACCTGGCCGAAGCTGCCGCTGCGCCCAACTTTGCCTCGCTGCGCCAGCGCTACCGGGTGCTGCAGCAGGCAATCCAGACCGCCACCGGGGGCCTGCGTGGGCGCCTGCGCGACCAACTCGTGCAGGTTTCGCCTGAGCTGGCGCGACTGGCCGAGGTCGATGCGGTGATGGAACAGACCCTCACCCCGCGCGAGCACAGCCTGCTGGCCACCGCGCCGGCGGTGCTCGGCGCCCGTTTTGAACGCGTGCACGGCCAGCCCGGCTGGCGCGCGGCCTTCCGCCATGACATGCGCACCCTGCTGCTTGCCGAGCTGCAGCTGCGCTTCCACCCGATCGAAGGGCTGCAAGACGCCCTGCGCTCCCACTGACCGGAACACCATGTCCAGAACTGCTTTCCATGTCGTTGTTTTCCTTGTCGGCCTGCTGGCCGTGTGCTGGATCGGCATTGGCTACGTTTCGGTGCATCCGCTGGGTGCAGCGGTGGCGGCAATCATCGCGGCCTGCTACATCGCCGGTGGCGTGGAGCTGTACCGCTACCGCCAGGCCAGCAACGGCCTGCGCAGCGCACTGAGTGACCTGTCCAGCGCGAAGGAAAGCCTTGCCCCCTGGCTGGAGCGCGTGCCGATGGGCCTGCGCAACGCCGTGCGCCTGCGCGTGGAAGGCGAGCGCACCGCCCTGCCCGCGCCGGTGCTGACCCCGTACCTGGTTGGCCTGCTGGTGCTGCTGGGCATGCTCGGCACCCTGCTGGGCATGATGGACACGCTGCGTGGCACCGGCCTGGCCCTGCAGAGCGCAACCGACATGGCCGCCATCCGCGGCTCGCTGGCGTCGCCGGTGCAGGGACTGGCGGTGGCATTCGGCACCTCTATCGCTGGTGTGGCCAGCTCGGCCATGCTCGGCCTTCTGGCCGCGCTGCTGCGCCGTGACCGCCTGCAGGCCGTACAGCAGCTGGATCGCGCCATTGCCGGCGACCTGCACCCGTACTCGCAGGCCTGGCAGCGCGCCGAATCGTTGCGCCTGCTGCAGGCACAGTCCGCCGCGCTGCCTGCGCTGGTCGACCGCCTGCAGGCGATGACCAGCACCTTTGAACAGCATAGTTCGGCCGCCAATGAGCGCCTGCTGGCCGGCCAGGCCGAGTTCCTGACCCAGAGCCAAGCGCTGCAGGAACGCCTGGCCGTCTCGCTGCAGCAGTCGCTGCGCGAAGGTGCCGAAGCCAGTGCCGCCGCGATTGGTGGTGCGCTGCAGCCGATGGCCGAGACCACGCTGGCTGGCCTGGCGCACCATGGTGAAGCGCTGCACGCCCGTGTCGAACAGGCCGTGCAGCAGCAGTTGTCTGGCCTGAGCGTCGGTTTCGAACGCAGCCGCGTGGCGACGGAAGCCAGCTGGGCCAAGGTAGTGAGCGAGCAGACCCAGGCACAACAGGCACTGGTGAGCGATCTTCGCCAGCACCTGCAGGCCTTCAGCGACGGCCAGGGCACGCAGGCCGAAGCACTGGTCACGCGCATCGGCGAGCGCCTGCAGGCCGATGCCAACGGCAACGCCGAGGCCTGGCGCGCCGCCGCCGAACAGCAGCAGGCATTGAATACTGCGCTGGTCGAACGCCAGCAGCAGGCGTTGCTGGCCGCCAGCGAGCATCTGGACGCGCGTGCGCAGGCGCTGCTGCAGGCACTTGAACAGCACCACAGCGCCAGCCAGTCGCTGCTGCAGGATCATGAAGAGCAGCGCTCGCAGCAGTGGCAGGCCGCGCAGGCCGCCGCTGCGACCGCGCACGCCGAACTGCAGGCCAGCCTGGACAGCCGCGAGCAGCAGCGCCAGGCGCGCTGGGACGCGGTCAGCGCCGAACTGCAGCAGGCCCACGCCGCGCTGCAGACCCAGCTACAGGCCGGCGACGAACAGCGCCTGCAGCGCTGGAGCGATGCCCTGCAGCACGTTTCCACGGAGCTGGCCGAACGCCTGCAGGCCAACGGCGAACGCCTGGCCGCCCAGCAGCAGCAGGTCTGCGACACGCTGGCAGCAACCGCGCAGCAGATCGGCGAGAACGGTCGCGCGCAGGCCAGCGCCACACTGGCCGAAGTGTCCACCCTGCTGCAGACCGCCGCCGCTGCGCCGAAGGCTGCTGCCGACGTCATCACCGAGCTGCGCAGCACGCTCTCCGAGAGCCTGGTGCGCGACAACGCGATGCTGGAAGAGCGCGGCCGCCTGCTGGCCACCGTGCAGACCCTGCTGGATGCGATCAATCACGCCTCGCACGAGCAGCGCACCGCGGTGGACGCGCTGGTCGGCGGTTCGGCCGAGCTGCTGGAACGCGTCGGCAACCGTTTCACCGACCGTATCGCCGCCGAGACCGGCAAGCTGGATGGCATTGCCGCAGCACTCAGCGGCAGCGCGGGCGACGTTGGCCAGTTGGCCGGCACCTTCGGCGAAGCGGTCGCGCAGTTCGGCAGCGCCTCCACCGAGCTGTCCGGCCGCCTGGAACAGATCGGCGGCGCACTGGATGCCTCGCTGGCCCGCAGCGATGAGCAGCTGGCCTACTACGTAGCGCAGGCGCGCGAGGTGGTCGACCTCAGTCTGCTGTCGCAGAAGCAGGTAATGGAAGAACTGCAGCAGCTGGCCGCGCGCCGCGGCAAGGCCGGCAACGCATGAGCGACGAGCTGGAGGTCGACGGCGGTTCGCACGCCCCGATCTGGGCCGCCTTTGGCGACCTGATGTCGGTGCTGCTGGGCGCGTTCGTGCTGATCCTGGTCGGTGTGGTCGCGGTGCAGCTGGAGCTGTCGCAGCGGCTGGACCAGGAAGTGAAGCAGCGCCAGGCCGAAGCCAAGCGCCTGCAGACCCTGGAACAGGCGCTGGCCGGCCCGTTGGCCGCCGGTCGCGTGACCCTGGTCGATGGCCGCATCGGCATCAGCGGCAGCGTGTTGTTCGCGCTGAACTCCGACCAGCTGCAGCCGGAAGGCCAGGAGCTGCTGCGCAGCCTGGCCGCACCGCTGGCTGCTTACCTGGGCACTCGCGAAGAGATCCTGATGGTCAGCGGCTTCACCGATGACGCGCCGGTGCGCGAAGGCAACCGGCGTTTCGCCGACAACTGGGAGCTGTCGGCGCAGCGGTCGCTGACCGTGACCCGCACCCTGATCGCCGATGGCGTACCGGCCGACGCCGTATTCGCCGCTGCCTTCGGCAGCGAGCAACCGGTCAGCTCCAATGCCAGCGAAGATGGCCGCGCGCGCAACCGCCGCGTGGAAATCGCACCGATTCCCAAGCCCAAGGCCGCGGATGCCAAGTAAGCCGCCAGCATTGGATGCGCTGCGCGCGCTGGTGCGCGATCTCGATGCGGGATCGCGTTCGCTGCCGCATTACCCGCAGGTGCCGATGCTGCAGCAGGTGCAGCGCGAGTGGTCGGAGCTGCGCAGCGAACTGCAGGTACGCCGTTCGCTCCGCACCGAGGCCCCGGCCGATGGCGGCCCGTTGAACTCGGCGGTGCTGGTGCAACGCATGCTGGACACGATGCAGTCGACCAGTCCCGGTTACCTGCGCCACTTCATCGACTACGTGGACACCCTGTCCTGGCTGCAGGCGCTGCAGGATGGCGCCGCCAGCGGCGGTGATACTGCAAAGCCAAAGCGCACGCGCAAGTCGCGCAACACGGGTTGATCGCGCATTGATGCCGACCTCGTTCGGCGCTCCTGACCCGACAAGCCTGACCTGCCCCGGCAGATGCCAACCTTGTTTGGCGCTCCTGCGACAGAGCAGCGCAGCGTCTGTTCGACGCCGCGCATGCCAACCAAGGTTGGCATCTACCAATGCATGCATCGGCATGCCACGCGCATAGCGGTGTCACCAGACAGTCATCTGTTTAGCGCACCATTTTCACGCTGACCCACGGCATCCGCAGCGCCCGCCGGTCGCATCGGCTGTCTCCCCTTTTGAAATCCATGAGCTCCGCGCCCATGCGGTCGCTCGTGCCTGCATGAGTGTCCGTAACATGACGAAGACTTTGTTGGCCGCTGCGCTGTCCCTGGCGCTCGCTCCCGCGGCCTGGGCGCAGGATGCTGCCCCGACCTCCAGCACGCCCTCCGCCACCAACCTCGATGCGGTTTCGGTGATCGGCAGCGGTGAAGCGCGCCAGGTGCAGCGCATCACCCGCGAGAACCTCGACATCCTGCCGCCGGGCACCAGCCTGCAGAAGACCCTGAACCTGCTGCCGGGCGTCAACGCGCAGTCGGCCGATGCGCTGGGCACCAACGAACAGTCGATGACCCTGAGCCTGCGCGGCTTCAACTCCACTCGCCTCGGCTACACGCTGGACGGCGTGCCGCTGGGCGACGGTGCGTACAACAACTACAACGGCCTGACCATCAACCGTGCGCTGATCAGCGAGAACATGGCCGGCGCCGAACTGGCGGTGGGCATCGGCAGCCTCGGCACGCCGTCCACCAGCAACCTCGGCGGCACCATTTCCTACACCTCCGACCGCCCAGCGCAGGAGCTGGGGGGCCGCGTGGTGCAGACCTTCGGCAGCGATGCCAACCGCCGCACTTTCGTGCGCGTCGACAGCGGCGAGTACAACGGCTTCTCCGGCTACGTTTCCGGCATGAACGCCGTCTCTGATCTGTGGAACGACCAGACCGCCTACAACACGTCCACCACCAAGCAGTTCAATGCCAAGGGCGTGTGGAACTTCGGCCGCGGCCAGATCACCGGTTTCGTCGATACCTCGCGCACCACCCAGGCGGACTACTTCTACCTGTCCAAGGACGAGATGTCGCGCGGCCTTGGTTGGGACTGGGGTGGCTATGCGCCGGACTGGAACAAGGCGGTGGCCAAGGCCTACTGCAATACCGCCAGCCTCAACGCGAAGAAGTGCGACAACAGCGGCCCGGACAAGGACGCCGATGGTGCATTCACTGCCGGGCAGATCCTGCGCGATGACAACCTCTACTACCTGGCCGGCGACTTCTTCCTGGCCGATGGCTTCAGCCTGCGTGCCCTGGCCTACCACCACGATGACCGCGGCGAAGGCCACAACTGGAACAGCGGCGCCTGGTCGAACAAGGGTACGGCGCAGGAGATTCCGATCATCTTCCGCAACACCATCTACACCATCGACCGCGATGGCGGCACGCTGTCGTTCGACTGGGAGCTGGGTGCACATCGCATCGAAGGCGGCGTCTGGTACGAACGCAACACCAGCAGCGCCGAACGCTACCAGACCGCCGTGGACGGCCCGCGTGACCTGAGTGGCATGAACACCCTGCCCTCCGATGTCGGCGTGTTCGCCCAGCGCACGCGCTGGAAGACCCACCAGTTCTTCCTGAAGGACACCTGGCGCCTGCTTGATGACCGCCTGACCCTGGAGTTCGGCGCCAAGAGCCCGCACGCCACCTCCGATGCACAGGCGCTGCCGGGCGATGCGAAGACGCCGATCTCGCCGACCTCCAACAACCAGTTCGCCACCGGCTCGTTGAAGGCCAGCAGGAATTTCCTGCCCAGCATCGGCGCCAACTTCCGCCTGGCCGAGCATCACGAGATCTTTGCCAGCTACGCCGAAAACATCGCCATGTTCCAGGGCGGCTTCAAGCTGGGCCCGCAGGCGGTCAGCCAGGCCACCTGGAATGCACAGGGCAACCTGAAGCCGGAAGAGTCGCGCTCGCTGGAAGCCGGCTACCGCTTCGTCACCGATACCCTGCAGGCCTCGATCGCAGCCTACAGCGTGCGCTTCGACAACCGCCTGCTGCAGTACAATCCCTGCGATTCGCGGCAGCCGGTCGGCCCGACCTGCGGCAACCGCTTCTACAACGTCGGCGGCGTCGACAGCCGCGGTGCCGAGCTGACCGTGCTGTGGACCCCGAACGAGCACTTCAGCTGGTACACCTCGGCCTCGCTGAACCGTTCGACCTACGCCTCCAACTACGTGCAGGCCGGTGTCGAGCAGCAGATCAAGGGCAAGATCCAGACCGATACACCCAAGCAGCTGCTGGCCACCGAGATCACCTGGCGTGACAACGGCTGGTTCGCCAGCCTGCGCGGCAAGTACACCGGCGAACGCTTCTACACCTATACCAACGACCAGGGCTTCGGCGGCTTCACCGTGTTCGACCTGGCCGGCGGCTACGACTTCGGCCAGATTGGCTTCGCCAAGGGCATGCGCCTGTCGTTCAACGTGACCAACCTGACCAACAAGCGCTACGCCAGCAACCTGGATTCGAGCGTATTCGCGCCGAGCGACCCGGCCGGCAAGCTGTACGTGTTCCATGCCTCGGCACCGCGCCAGGTCTTCGGTACGATCGACCTTCGCTTCTGATCGACCACCCGGAGTCCACCGATGCTCGCGACCGCCCTGCTGCTGGCCACCCTCCCCGCCGGCGGATACTCCGCTCCACACGAGGCCGCTGGCGCACCGCCACGCACCCTGCAGTTGGGCGGTCGTACTTACGTGGATAGAGGCCTGGTCGCCGCCGGGCGGCTGCCGGCGGGCACGGTGGACTTCCTCGGCGACACGCTGGGCTCGTTCTCGTCGCTGGCGGTACAGCCTGGCACCTGGAAGCGCACCGCCAGCGGCTACGAAGGCGTGCTGTGGACACTGCCCGACCGCGGCCGCAACGATCCCGGGGCCGGCCTGTTCTACGACTACACTGGACGCGTGGAGCGCATGCAGCTGCGCATCGACGTTACGCGAGGCAAGCCCGGTGCGCTCGGTACGCTGTCGATGGTCCCGGACAAGGGCGTGGTGCTGAAGGACTTCAACGGGCAGCCGTTCACCGGTGCCGACCCGGGTGAGCACACGATCACCCAACGCGATGTGGTGCTGCCCTCGCCGGCCAGCGGCGCGGGCGCCGGCAAGGTCTCGCTGGATGCGGAGTCGCTGCAGTTCACCGCCGATGGCCATTTCTACATCGGCGACGAGTACACCGCCAACGTCTACTACTTCGATGCGCAGGGTCAGCTGCAGGGCGTGATCGTGGCGCCCCCTGCGATCAGGCCGCAGCGCGAGGGCAAGCCGGCGTTCGGCTCGCTGGCGCCACCGCAGACCGGCCGCCGCAACAACCAGGGCGTGGAAGGCATGGGCCTGTCACCCGACGGCACCCACCTGTTCGTCGCCCTGCAGAGCGCCACACTGCAGGACAGCGCACAGGGCAACGCGGCGGGCCGTATCAACACCCGCGTACTGGTCTACGACGTGACGGCCTCGCCGACGCCACAGCAACCTATCGGCCATTACGTGATGGCCCTGCCCGCCTACGCGCAAGACGGCAAGGGCAAACTGGACCGCACCGCCGCGCAGAGCGAGCTCCGCGTGCTGGACGACCATCGCTTCCTGCTGCTGGCCCGGGATGGCAATGGCCTGGGCAAGGACGTCGACGACCCGATCGTCTACAAGTCGGTGTTGCTGGTGGATGTGGCCGATGCCAGCAATCTGGCCGGCAGCACCTACGAAACCGGCACGACCTCGGTACTGGCTGATCCCGCCGGTACCACGTTGAAGGCAGGCATCGTGCCCGCACGCAGCGACGAACTGCTGAACCTGCTCGACCGCCCGCAGCTCGCGCGTGCCGGGCTGGATCTGGACACGATGCACGGCCCACATGCCGGGCTACTCTCGGAAAAGTGGGAAGCCATGGACGTGCTGCCGGCGCTGGAGCCGCAGCATCCGAACGACGTGCTGTTGTTGATCGGCAACGACAACGACTTCATCGCCCGTCACTGCCGCATGCAGGGCCAGCCCTGCGATAGCCCGTACGACAACGACAACCGCGTTCTGGTGTACCGACTGACCCTTCCCTGACCGCAACGGGTAGTGCCGCAACCGTCTCGCTCGAAAGCCTGGTAGTGTCGGCCGCTGGCCGGCATCACGACCATACCGACCACGCGTACGGATACTCGCCAACCTCCCGGACAAGACCGGCACGTACCGGGTTGCCCAAGATGTACAGGGCTTGCCGCGCCAGCGACTCCTCAGCCCTCACGGCGTGGTCGAAGTAGCCAGGCTGCCACACCGTACTTCGACGACCCGCCAGGCGATTCAGGGCAAGCGCGCTCGACGACTTCATTCGGCGCGCAATGTCTGGAAGGTGAGCTGCACGCAGCTCGAACATCCAGTGGACGTGATCCGGCATGACGACCCATGCGAGTGACTGCACCAGCCCCCGCCGCTCGATGTAATGAAACGGGTCGATTACACATGCCACTGCAGCTTCGCTTTCAAAGAGCCGGCGGCGTTGATGTGTGGTCGTTGTCAGAACGTAGGCCTGACCGACAATGGAACGCCGGCCCAGGCGGAGGCGGTGGCTGCTCATGCCTCATCGTGGAGCGATCATTGGGCGTTGAACGTCAGGCCATGCCTCGATGGATGTTCGGAGATGTCTGAAGTTGAATGAGGTTGCCGGCCGGCGGACGGCACTACCGGGGCCATGGGTTGCCGGCCAGCGGCCGGCATTAGCAGGAATCACCCGCGCAGGGTGGCGCCGCCGTCGACGTACAGGTCACTCATCGCCACGTGTCCGGCCTGCTCGGAGAGCAGGAACATCACCGAATGGGCGACGTCTTCCGGGCTCGCCAGCTTGCGCAGTGGAATGCCGGCCTTGTAGGTCTCCAGGCTGCCGGCGATCACGCGCTCGGCGCCGTGCTTGTCCTGCCACATGCCGGTCTGCATCGGGGTCAGCGTTGAGCCCGGGGCGACGATGTTGCAGCGGATGCCGAGTGGCGCCAGCTCCAACCCTAGGCAGCGGGTAAACATGGTGGCCGCAGCCTTGGATGCCGCATAGGCGGCCATGCCGTGCCGCGGCACGCCGGCCGCATTCGAGCTGACGGTGACGATCGCACCCTGCCGACGTGGTGACATCACCCGCGCCAGCGCACGCCCGACATGGAACACGCCATCCGCATTGACTGCGAAAACCCGGCGCCAATCGTCATCGGTGGTGTCGGTCACCTCGCCCACGTGCAGCACCCCGGCCACGCTGGCGGCGAGGCCGATCGGCCCGATGCTGGCTTCTACACGATCCACCAGCGCATCCACCGCTGCACTGTCGGTCACATCAAGGGCAAACGCCTGCACACGTGCATCCGCGACCACGGGCGCATCGCGATCGGTCGCCACCACAGTGCAGCCGGCCTCGACCAACAGCCGTACCAGTGCCTCTCCGATGCCACCGGATGCACCGGTCACCAACGCCACGCGGCCTTCAAAACCGGTCAACTGCATGTTGCGATCTCCTGTTGCTCATCCCAATGGCGCAGGCGCGCCGACAACCATGGCGCCAGCTGCGCCACCGCATCGCGGCCGGTCAGCTCAGCATGCAGGAACGGCAGTTCAAGTGCCTGCACCTTGAGTGCGTGTGCACGCCACAATGCCGATTTCAGCTGCGGCCGTGCCTGATGGTCTCGACCCGCGCGCACATGCACCAGCGTGCCCACGAACGGCCGATGATGATGCTCGCGTATCAAGCGATTGGTGCCGGTCACCGCACGCACTACACCATCCAGCACCACGTCCGGCAGGCTGCCCAGCGCGCTGCCGCCACGACGCAGGAAACCAAGGATGCGCTCACGGCTGTCCAGCTCCGGATGCGCATCCGGATCGTGCCCGGCAATGGCCAGCAGCGCACGCAGCGCCGCAATCGGATCGGGTTCCGGCTCGGCGCGCCAGCATTCGCTGGGATAGGCGTCGAGCAGCACCAGTTCACCGACTTCACGCCCGATTTCATGCAGGCGCACCGCCATCGCCTGGGCGAGGATGCCCCCCACCGACCAGCCCAGCAGATGCACCGGTCCGTTCGGTTGTAGCGTGACCACCCGTTGCACATAGTCATTGGCCATTACTTCGATGCTGGATGGCAACGGCTGCTTCGGATCCAGCGCCGGCGACTGCAGGCCGTACACCGCGCGTGCCGGCTGCAGGGCGCGCGCCAGCGTCCGGTAGTTCCAGGCGATGCCACCGGCCGGGTGCAGCACGAACAACGGAGTGGGCCCATCAGCGTCAGTCGCAGCCAGCGAGATCACCGGCCCCAATGCGTGGTCGGCCAGCGCCGGCGGTTCGGCAATGCGCGTCGCCAGTGCGGCCACGGTCGGCTGCGCGAACAAGGCACCCAGGCCGAGGTCGCAGCGCCAGCGTTTTTCGATGGCCAGCAGCAGGTGCACCGCCGAGAGCGAGTCGCCGCCGAGGCTGAAGAAGTCCGCATCCACCGCCACCGGTATCTCGCGGCCCAGCGCCTGTGCGAACAGCACGGCCAGTTCCTGTTCCAGCGGCGTGCGCGGCAACAGTCCACCTGCTTCCTGCTGCGGTGGTTTCGGCAACGCGTTGCGGTCCAGCTTGCCGTTGGCGGTCACCGGCCAGTGCTCCACGCCGACGAAGGCCGACGGCACCATGTAGTCCGGCACGCGCGCGGCCAGATGGCTGCGCAGGGTGGCGGCGTCTGCCAGCGCGGACGGCACATAGGCCACCAGCCGGGCATCACCGGGGGCATCCTGGCGCAGCAGCACCTCCACCCGCTCCATGCCAGGCAGTTCGCGCAGTGCCGCCTCGATCTCGCCCAGTTCGATGCGCAGGCCGCGCAGTTTTACCTGATGGTCGCTGCGGCCGAGATATTCGACCGCACCATCGCGGCGCCAACGGGCTACGTCGCCGGTACGGTAGATGCGCTCGCCCGCCCGGAACGGATCCGCAATGAAGCGCTCGGCGGTCAGATCATCGCGACCGAGATAGCCGCGTGCCAGCTGCATCCCGCCCAGGTACAGGTCACCGGCCACGCCGACCGGCACGGGTTGCATCCGGGCGTCCAGTACGTACAGGCGGGTATTCCAGACCGGGAAGCCGATCGGTACCGGCCGTGAGCGATCCTGCGCCGAAGCCGGCCAGTAGCTCACGTCCACTGCCGCTTCGGTCGGGCCATACAGGTTGTGCAGTTCGGCCTGCATGCGCGCATGGAAACGATCACGCAACGACGCGTCCAGCGCTTCACCGCTGGTGAACACCCGGCGCAGCTGCAGGCCTTCGGAGGCCTGCGCGGCAAGGAACGCGTCGAGCATCGACGGCACGAAATGCGCCGTGGTGATGCCATGCCCACGGATCAAGCGCGCCAATTCAGTGGGATCGCGGTGCGCATCGGGCCCGGCGACCACCAGCGTGGCCCCGCACAGCAGTGGCAGGAAGAATTCCCAGACCGAGACATCGAAGGTCGCCGGGGTCTTCTGCAGCACACGGTCATCGGCGCGGATGCCGTAGTGCTCGCGCATCCACAGCAGGCGGTTGACGATGGCGCGATGCTCGATGACCACGCCCTTCGGCTCGCCGGTCGAACCGGAGGTATAGATCACATAGGCCGCATCGCTGGGTGCAGGATCGGCCCACGGCGCGGCGAAGCTCAGCGCGGTCCACTGCTCGGGCGCGAGCACCGGCACGCCGGCCATGCGCGCCGATACGTCCGTCGCAGCCAGAACGCACACCGGCTGCGCCGAGGCGAGAATACGTGCCAGCCGCTCGTCGGGATGGGCAAGGTCCAGCGGAAGGTAGGCGGCTCCGGCACGCAGCACCGCCAGCAGCGCGATCACCAGCTCCAGCGAGCGCGGCAATGCCACCGCCACCACGCTGCCCGGGCCGACATCCATTGCCCGCAGCTGTGCCGCCAGCGCGAAACTGCGCGCTTCCAGCGTTGCGTAGTCCAGGGCAGTGTCGCCGAACACCAGCGCCGGCGCGTGCGGATCCCGATCCATGCCCTGCTGCAGTAGCTCAACCAACGTGGTCTGCGGCAGTGCATGCGCGGTGGCATTGAAACCGTGCACCACCTGCTTCGCTTCTTCGACGGTGGCCAGCGGCACCGCCGCGATGTCTTCAGCCTCCAGCGCCGTCGACACGAAATGCAACAGCCGCGCCGCGTGCGCCTCGACATCCTCGCGACTGTACAGCGCGGGATTGGCCTCGATCTCCAGATCCAGCAGGTGCTGGCCGTCGCCACGGAAGCCCAGCGTCAGGTCATCCACCGGACCGGTGCACAGCACCTCCAGCGCCGCCTGCACGCCAGTCAGCACCAGCGGCTTGTAGAACGGCTGCACATTCACCAGCGGACCGTGCAGGCGCTGCTGCGCACCCACCAGGCCCAGGTCCCGGCGCAGTTGCTCGCCACGGTAACGGCCGTGCTTGCGCCCCTGGCTGAGCTGACGGCCCAGCCCGCGGGTAAAGGCCTCGACGCTGCCCTCGGCGGCCGCCACGCGCAGCGGCAACACATTCATCACCATCGCCGGCACCCGCGCCGACGCGTTGCCGAGCCGCCCCATGTAAGGCACGCCCAGCACCACTTCATCGGCAGCGCTCATCCGCCGCAGGTACTCGGCCGACAACGCGGCCAGCACGTCCGGCCAGGGCTGCAGCCAACGAACCGACGCCTGCAGCAGCTGTTCCCGGAATGCCGCATCGAGCGGCTGTACCCAGCGCAGCGCGTCCTCACTGGCAGCGAGCGTACCGGCCAGGCCGACGCCCGCCGGTGCGCCCTGCATGTGCGCGCGCCACCACTGCCCGGCCTGCGCCCGGCCCGGATCGGCACGATAAGCGGCATCATCAGCCAGCACGCCCGCCAGCCCTGGTAGTGACTCACCGGCACGACCGGCATACAACGCGCACACCCGGTCAGTGAACAGCGCCATGCCGTAACCATCGGCCGCCAGATGATGCGCGCGCAGGTACCAGACCCAGCGCTGGCCACCCAGATCGAACAGCACCTGCTGGCTGATCCGGTCGCGGGTGGGGTCGACCGGGCTCAACCGGTCAGCGCGCATCAGGCTGCGTACCGCAGCTGCGGGATCCGCCTCGGCGGAAACATCACGCACCGAAAGCAGCGGCACATGTGCCGGGTCATGCCACTGCAGCGGCTGGCCATCGGCACCTTCGACAAAGCGCAGTGCAAAGGCCTGGGCCTCACCCGCAGCCTGGTCCGCCGCTGCGACGAACGCGGCCACGTCCAGCGGACCCTCGATCCACACCGCATGGGCAGTGTTGAACGACGGATTGTCCGGTGCCAGCCGCTGCGCGAACCACAGTCCGGCCTGGGCCTCGGTCAATGCCACCGGCGTGGCCAGCGCGACGGCGTTCATGCGTTCTGCGCGGCCTGCAGCGTCTGCACCACGTTCCACCACTGGCGCAGCGTCGTGTGTTCGGCCAACTGCGAGAACTCCAGCGGCAGGCCAGTGTTGCCCCAGGCCAGGACCAGGCCGAGCATGCGCATCGAATCCAGGTCCAGGTCGATCAGGTTGTCGTCGTCGCCGATCTCGGCCGGCGTGCACTCCAGCACACGCGCCACATCGGCGCGCATCCGCTCCAGATCCAGCACCTCACCCGTGGCAGCCATCACAGCACCTCCAGCAGCTGGTCGGTGGTCATCGGCACCCCGCTGGTGCGCGCGATCCAGTGCAGCGCCTGATCGTGATCGGCACGCGAGAAGTCCGCCACCGCATCGGCGGCGATGAAGGCCTCGATATCACGCTGGAACGCCTCCACCACGGTCGCGGTGCAGCCGATATGGGCGTACACGCCGGTCACCAGCAGCTGGTCGCGCCCACGTACCCGCATCAGCGTCTCCAGGTTGCTGCGCTGGAACGCGCTGTAGCGGTGCTTCACCAGCACGTGTTCATCTGGCTGCGGTGCCAGTGCTTCGATGATCGGTTCGTGGTCGGCGCTGCGGCGCATGCCGGGCCCCCACAGGTCGGCCTGCAGGCCACGGTCGCGACGGTCCTGGTCACCATGCTGGGCGGTGTAGAACACCGGAATGCCGTGCGCGCGGCAATGCGCCAGCAGGCGCACGATATTGTCCACCGCCGGCCGCAGCGGCGCACTGCCAGCGTCGAACGCCGCCAGGAAGTAACGTTGCATGTCATGCACCAGCAGCGCGACACGATCACGCTGCGGGCGCCACGGGCCACGGGCCTGCGGCAGTTCGGCGGCGGTCGGCAAAGGGTAATCGGTGATACGGGGCAGCGCCATCAGCGCGTTCCTCCTGTCTGTTGCAGATGACGCGCACGCAGTTGCGCGCGCAGTTCGCGGCGGCTGATCTTGCCGACCGCAGTGGTATCGAAACTGTCAACGAACACGACCTGGTCCGGCACCTTGAAGGCAGCCAGGCCGCGCGTACGCATCCAGGCCTTCAGTGCCGGCGCCTTGATCGGCTCACCCTGCTGGATCACGAACGCGCAGCTGCGTTCACCCAGGTACTCGTCAGGAATGGAGACAACGGCGGCGTCGAACACACCCGGATGGGCCAGCAGGTGATCTTCAATCTCTTCGGCGGAGATCTTCTCGCCGGCACGGTTGATGTGGTCACCGGCGCGGCCCTGCACCACCAGATAGCCTACGGGCAGCTGCTGCACACGGTCGCCGGTGCGATAGAAACCGTCGTCGGTGAACGAGCGCGCGTTGGCCACCGCATCGTTATGGTAGCCACGGATGGTGTACGGGCCACGGGTGAGCAGATGCCCCACCTCGCCTTCGGCTACCGGCTGGTCATGGTCATCGACGACGCGCACTTCGTCATCCGGGCTGATCGGGCGGCCCTGGCAGGCCACGATCAGTTCCTCCGGATCATCCAGGCGGGTGTAGTTGACCAGTCCCTCGGCCATGCCGAACACCTGCTGCAAGGTGCAGCGCAAGCCATCGATCACGCGCCGTGCGGCTTCCGGCACCAGTTTGGCGCCGCCTACCTGCAGTACCTGCAGGCTGGACAGGTCATGCTTGCTGCTGGCGGCCGCCTGCGCCCACAGCAGCGCCAGCGGCGGCACCAGGCCACAGCACGTCACGCGCTCGCGGGCGATCAGCGGGAACGCTGCATCCGGGCCGGGGCCGGGGCTGAGCACCACGCGGGCGCCGGCATACAGCGCACCGAAGAAGCCGGGCGAACTCATCGGGAAGTTGTGCGCGGCCGGCAGCGCGACCAGATACACGCTGTCGCGGTCGATGCCGCAGATGTCATTGCTGGCGCGGAACGAATAGATGTAGTCGTCGTGCGTGCGCGGGATCAGCTTGGACAGGCCGGTGCTGCCACCGGAGATCTGCAGGAACGCCACCGACTGCGGATCCGGGTCGGCCGGCAGCTGGCTGCGGTCGCCCTGCAGCGACTCCAGCGCGGTGAACTCCGCTGCATCGCCATCGATGACCACGTGGCGCACCGCAGGTACGTCGGCCTGCAGCGCCCGCGCGAGTCCGCGATGATCGAAGCCGTCGTGCAGGTCGGCAGTGATGTAGGCACTGGCCTCGGCCTTGTTCGCGAAGTGCACCAGCTCGGTGATGCGATGCGCAGGCAGTGCGTACACCGGCACCAGTCCGGCCCGGAACAGGCCACAGATCGTAGTGATGAAGCCAGCGGTGTTGCCCAGCTGCACCAGCACCCGCTCACCGGGCTGCAGGCCGAGTGCCAGCAGGCCGGCACCGATGCGCCCGGCTTCGTGCCACAACTGCGCATAGCTCAGGCGGACGTCACCTGACACCACCGCGATGTCATCCGCATAGCGTTCCGCGCGCTCGCGCAGGAATGCCGGGAAGGTCTCGCCCCGCCAGTGGCCTGCCTCGCGATAGCGTGCCACCAACTCATCAGGCCATACCTGCTGCAACGACTTGCGGGAGGAAGCAGTGGTCGTGTTCATGCGGCGGGCTCGATTGCGCTGGACTGCTCGTGCACGCCCAGCGCGTTCAACAGGGCAGCGAACTTCGCTGCGGTTTCAGCCACTTCAGCCTCGGGCTGCGAATCGGCAACGATGCCGGCGCCTGCGTACAGGCGCAGCTGCGTACCCTGCAGTCGCGCGCAGCGGATCGCCACGTACCAGTCGCCATCTCCCTGCGCGTCCAGCCAGCCGACTGCACCGGCATAGAAGCCGCGCGGCACCGGTTCCAGCTCGCGGATGCGCTGCAGTGCCGCCAACCGTGGCGTACCGCAGACCGCTGGCGTGGGGTGCAGCTGTGCCAGCAACTCGGCTGCAGACGTCTGCGGATCCTTCAGGGTGCCGTGGATGCGGGTTCCCAGATGCCACATGCTGGCAGTCGCATGCAGCGCCGGCCGCGGCTGTGCATCGATGTGGCTGCAGTACGGCGCCAGGCCATCGACGATGGCTTCGACCACGTGGCGATGCTCGTCATGGTCCTTGCGCGAGGCCAGCAGCGCCTGCGCGGCACGCTCGTCCTCGGTGGCATCGGCGCTGCGGCGTGCGGACCCGGCCAGCGGGTGCGACAGCAGCTGCACACCACGCTTGCGCAGCAACAGCTCCGGCGTTGCGCCAACCAGCCAGGCCGGGGCCCGCCCCAGTTCGACCGGCAGCGGCACCGCATAGGTGGCCACCGAGGGGTCCGCACCCAGCCGTGCCAGCAGTACATCCGGCGAAAGCGCTTGCCGGGTGCGGGCCAGCAGGCTGCGCGCCAGCACCACTTTATGCAGATCCTGTTCGGGCGCGCGCAGGGCCTGCACCGCAGTGGCCACGGCGGCGGCATAGTCCACCGCTGCGGGCTCTGCACGCAGCTCACCCTCCAGCGGCGGCGCCGCCTGCGGCTGCAACGGCAATGGCGGCAGCAGCCGCTCGGGCTGGTACATCGCATCATCAGCACGCGGCTCGAACGGCACCGCGCCGACCAGCAGGCCGGGGCCGCCACGCTGCTGGGCGAAGAAATCCGCAACGCGCTCAGCCAGGGTTCCCAGCGCACCACTCGGCAGCGCGGCCCGGCAACCGCGCGCATGCACATGCTGACCCGCATGCTGCAACAGGAACAGTGCGTCGTCGTCGATGGTATCCAGGGCCGGCGGCGCAGCCTCCGGCCACGCGCCCTGCATCAGGGAATCGTTCATGAGGTCTCCTTCATCCGATACGCGGCGGCCAACGCGCACAGCAACAGCAGCAGCGCACCCACCAGCAGATAAGGCAGGCTGGGCCCACCGCGATACAACAGCGTGCCGAGCATCGGTCCGGCCACCATGCCCAGCCCCTGCGCGGCAGCAACGGTGCCGGCGGCAGCACCCTGCTCGTGTGCTTCCACCGCGTCGGCAGCCAGCGCCTGGAACGAGGGGAACACGAAACCCATGCCGAACGCGGCCAGCGCATAGGCTGCCGGCAACTGCCAGGCCTGCTGAACGCCGGCCACCGAAGCGAAGCCGATGCCGGAAATCAACGCACCCAGGATGATCCAGCGCCGCGGATGCACCTCCAGCTTCATCACCAGCGCCTGCGCCAGGATCAGGCCGACGCCGACCGCAGTGAGCGCGATACCCGCCATGCGTGCGCCCGCCGCTGCATCCAGGCCGAGGCGATCGATCGCGAAGAAGCCGACCGTCACCTGCGCGATGGTCACCGAGACCATCGCAATGAACGCCGCCAGCTGTGGCAGGCGCAGGCGCGGGTCGAGACGGCTCATCGGATGGCGGCGTTGTGCAGAGGCGCTCTCCACTGGCGGTGTGGCCGGCAGCCGCCAGGCCAGCAATGCCAGCGCAAGCAGCGGCAACAATGCGGCTACATACAGCGCCAGTGACAGATTCGTATAGGCCAGCCAGCCAGCGGCCGCCGGCCCCAGCACCATCCCCAGCGCGTTGGCGCTGCCCAGGCGAGCGAGGAATTTGGCACGTTGGCCGGTCGGTGCCTTGTCGGCGATCAGCGCGGCAGCGGTAGGGGGCACGGCGGCGTAGAACAGGCCGATCAGGCCACGCGCGCCGACCAGCACCAGCACCGATACCAACACGGGCGGCACTGCCTGCAGGGCAACGTCGATGAACACCGCCAGCGCGATGTAGACCAGGGTGTAGGCACTCATCGCCAGCATCAGCACGCGCTTGCGGCCGATGCGATCGCTGAGCTGGCCCCAGGGACGCGCGGCCAGCATCCACAACACGCCTGCGGCGGTGACTGACAGCCCGGCATGCCACTCGGACAAACCGAGCATGCGGACCACCGGGCCGATCACGGCAACGAAGGACATCATCGCCATGGTGCCGATCAGGGCAGCCAACACCAGCGCCGGCAAGCCGGGAACGACGGGACGTGCGTGCATGAAACACCAGCCGTAGCAGGAAAGGATTGGCCGGGCGCACCTGCGCGCCCCACCCGGCGCCGACCCTGTTCAGGGCCCGATGCCATCTTTAAATGATAACGGCTCGTATTTGCATTTGATACCCATTCTCTTGAATGGGCATGCAACAGTGGGTTCAGCGCATTGCACGCAGGCCCAGCAGACCACGGCGCTTGAACCACCACTCCAGCGGCAGCGTGACCAGCGGCGGGATCGCTGCCAGCAAGGCCAGCGCGCTCGCCCACCATGGCCAGCGCAGGTGCACTGCCGCAAACAGGGTGACTGCCACATAGACCAGGAAGGCCACGCCGTGCAGCGGCCCGAACACCTTCACCAGCGCCACGTTGGCCATCGGCCCGTACTTCATCCACATGCCGATGAGCAGGCCGGCCCAGGTCACGGCCTCGATGAAAGCGACCGCAGCGAACAGGCGTCCGGTCGGGTGCATGGGGGAACGTTCGGTCACGCGGAGCTCCGGCATCGGGATATCAAATGCGAATGATACGCAGATGCGGACGTTCCGGACACCGGCGGGTAGCGCCGGGCCATGCCCGTCGCGCGCAGCGGGGCAGCGATATGGCGTGTCCACCAAGGTGGACACCTACCGGAGCGTCTGCGGCAACACCTGCTCACCAATCTCGCGCAGCACTTCATCCATTGCCCGCCCGTTCTCGACCAGATTGAACATCACGTGCGCCACACCCTGCGCATGCACACGCAGCAGATAATCACGCAGGCCATCGCGGCCAACCTTCAGGCCCAACGGCAAGGGCTCGGGCGGCGCCTGCGGATCCGCCTGCAGGTCCAGCAGCATCGACTGCACGAAGGGTTTTGCCGATCCACCACGCTGCGCCAGCGCCTGCTGCCACAGGCCGATGCGCCCTTCCTGAGCGACCTCCTCGCGGTGATAGGTAGCCCAACCTTCGGCTTCGCGCGCGATCCACTGCAGGCTCTGCCGCGCGGTGCCCACCACCAGCATCGGAATGCGCGCGGACGGTGCCGGCAGCACCTCGAAGCCGCCGGTAGCATCCAGGACCTCAGCGCGCTCGTCGGTGTCGAGGGACAACGCGGCACGCAGTAGCGACCAGCGCTCACGGAACGTCGCCGCCCTGCCCTCCAGATCCTCACCGAACGCGGCGAATTCCTCCGGGCGGTCACCCGAACCCAGGCCGAGCACGAAACGCCCGTCGCTGATCCGGTCCAGGCTCAACGCGGACTTCGCGACCTGCAACGGCTGCCGCAGCGGCAACACAATGGCCGCGCTGCCGACCACGATGCGCTCGGTCGCTGCGGCAAGCATGCCCAGCCACAGGAACGGATCGTCCAGCGCGCTCGCTGTCGCATCCGGGCCCTGCGGCACCATCAACGGCACATCGCGCGCCCAAAGCGCGGCAAAGCCGAGATCGTCGGCCAGCCGCGCGATGCGCCGCGCTTCGCGTGGATCGGCCAGTCCATGTGCGGCGACAGGCGTCATCAGGCCCAGGCTGAGCCCTTGTTGCGGAAACAACGAAGCGTACGCGGGATTGAAATCACTCATGCCCTCAGCTTAGCGTGCAGGCATGCGGCTGCGATGACGCGCCGCCCACCAAGGAAAGAACGCTGCATGCCGAAGATCCGCCCCGCCCACATCGACGACGTGCCTGCGATCAGTGCGCTGTGCATGGCCGCCTTCAACGAAGCCGTGGCGCCTTCGCTCAGCGCGGCCGGCATCGCCACATTCGGCAGCGTCGCCGCCGCCGATGCGTTCGCCGCGCGCCTGCAAGGTGACAACCACATCCTGGTGGCCGAGCAGGATGCGCGCGTGGTCGGCGTTGTTGAACTGAAAGAAGGCCGCCATCTGGCCATGCTGTTCGTCGACCCCGCCTGCCAGGGCCGGGGCATCGGCCATGCCTTGTTCGAGGCAGTGCTGCTGCGGGTGCGCGAGCCGGTGCTGACCGTGCGCGCCTCGCTCAACGCCGTGCCAGTCTATGAGCGCTACGGCTTCGTGCTGGACGGCGAGGTCGGCGAGTTCAACGGACTGGTGTACCAGCAGATGCTGCGGGCAGCGCCCTGACGGCATCCGCCGGGCACGGTCCGTCGCTACCTGGCAGTGCAATAAAGGCGTCATGCCCTCGCACATGCCCGTCATAAGCAAACTGCATCAGTCAGCGGCCCGGTCGTTCCTACAATGGTCCATCACCCTGCCCTTCGAGATGTGCCGATGCGCGTCGCGCTTTCCATGTTGCTGCTGGCTTCGGCGCTGAGCGCCTGCTCCCCGGCCCCGGTGTCCACCGCCAACTCCGCCGAGGCGCCCGCGCCGGCCACTGCCATTGCCTGGCGCCAGGGCGACGTCGACGACGCCTTTGCCGAAGCCGCCGACAGCGGCAAGCCGGTGCTGCTGTACTGGGGTGCGGTCTGGTGCCCGCCATGCAACCAGCTCAAGGCCGGCCTGTTCAAGGACCCGGCCTTCATCGCGTTGACCAGCAAGTTCGTTCCCGTCTACCTGGATGGCGACGAGGAAGGTGCGCAGGCCTGGGGCGAACGCTTCGGCGTGCGCGGCTACCCGACCCTGATCGTGCTCGACCCACAACGCAACGAGATCACCCGCGTCGCCGGTGGCAACGATGCCGCCCAACTGACCCGCGCCCTGACAGTGGCGGCGGGCCGCCGCAGCGCGGTTGCCGCCACGCTGGCCACCGCCCTGGCCACACCGGACAGGTTGGCGGCGGAAGACTGGCAGGTGCTGGGCGACTACGGTTGGGAGGTGGATGCCAACCGCCTGGCCGGTGAGCGCAAGAGTGAAGACGTTCTTCGCCAGCTGTCCAGGTCCGCACCGGATGCGGCCCTGCAACGCCGCTTCGCGCTGCTGGCGCTGGCCACCACCGACACGCCCAGCGCGGCACCCACCGAAGTGCGCGAGCTGCTGCAGGCAGTATTGGCACAGCCTGTCGAAGTGCGCCGCAACCGCGAGCTGCTGGGCTATGCAGGCGCCAAGCTGGTGAAGCAGGCCAGCGCAGGGCCGGCCACGTCCACCACCCTGGGCCAGCAATTGCTGGTGGCATTGGAACGCGCCGACGCCGAGCGTGGTGACCGCGCCGACGATGCCCTGTCGCGGGCCCTGACCGAAGTTTCGCTGGTCCGCCAGCAGCAGCCGAAGGGCGCGCTTCCGGCGGCGCTGGTGGAGCGGGTCAAGCAACGCGCGGCCGCCGCCGATGCCGCCGCCACCGATGCCCATGCGCGCCAGGCCACGATCAGCAGCGCAGTCTATGCACTGCGCGAGGTCGGCGATGATGCCGGTGCCGAGGCGCTGCTGCTGGCCGAGCTGAAGCGCAGCGAGCAGCCGTACTACTACATGCCCGAGCTGGCTGAACTGGCGGAGCAGCGCGGCGACACCGCCGGCGCGCTGGAGTGGCTGAAGCGTGCCTACGATGGCGCGCAGGGCCCGGCGACCCGTGTGCAGTGGGGCGTGCTGTACGTGGAAGGCCTGCTGCGGCTGGCCCCGGACGATGCGCCACGCATCGAGCAGGCGACCGCCTCATTGATCGCCGAGCTGGAGGCGCAGCCTTCGGGCTACCACCAGCGTACCCGCCAGCGCTTCGAGCGCCTGGCCGGGCAGTTGAAGGCGTGGAGCGGCAAGCACCAGGGCGCGGAGACACTGGCGCGACTGCAGCAGCGGATGCAGCAGGCGTGCGGCGAGCAGGTGAATGGTGCATGCAAGGATTGGTTGAGTTGAGTTGATGAAAGCGCTGCCGGCTGGTTCACCTGCCGGCGCTTTTTGTAGATACGTGTGGGAGGAGGCTCGGAAAGCGGGTTCTGGTAGTGCCGGCCGCTGGCCGGCAACCCGATCTTCATTGATTGCCGGCCAGCGGCCGGCACTACCACGTCGCTCCTGCGCTTGCCTTTGACGCCGTCTCCGCACCTGCAACACGGAATGAATCAAGGCACCGTCAGCGCACCCATTTCAATCCCGCCCCTTGACCTAAACCAATGTTGAGGTGCGATAACGATCTCCCCACGGCCAGCCACCTGGCCTTCCCCACGGAGATTGCTTCGATGTCGTACTCGCTTCCCCCGCTCCCCTATGCCTACGACGCCCTCGAGCCGCACTTCGATGCGCGCACGATGGAGATCCACCACAGCAAGCACCATCAGACCTACGTCAACAACCTCAATGCCGCCCTCGAGCAGGCCGGCCTTGCCGAACAGCCGGTCGAGGCGCTGATCGCCAACCTCGATGCCGTGCACGAGGCGCAGCGTGGCGCGGTCCGCAACAACGGAGGTGGCCATGCCAACCACAGCCTGTTCTGGACCGTACTCAGCGCCAACGGGGGTGCACCCGACGATGAGCTCGCCGCCGCCATCGACCGCGACCTCGGTGGCTTCGATGCCTTCAAGGATGCCTTCACCAAGGCCGCGCAGACCCGCTTCGGCAGTGGCTGGGCCTGGCTGACCAGTGATCGCGACGGCCGCCTGAAGGTTGAAAGCAGCGCCAACCAGGACAGCCCGCTGATGGGCGCTACGGTCGGCCTGTCCGGCAATACCCCGATCCTGGCGCTGGACGTCTGGGAGCACGCCTACTATCTGCACTACCAGAACCGTCGCCCGGACTACATCGGTGCGTTCTTCAACATCATCAACTGGGCCGAAGTCGGCCGGCGCTACCGCCAGGCCCGGGCCTCATGAGCGGCGAGACACTGCCGTACGCCGGGCCGTGGGCGGGGGTCTTCCCCGCCCCGGCCCCGGTGCCGTCGGTCGAGATGCCGCCGCGGGCACTGCGTCGGCTGCTCGGCCACTTTCCTACCGGCGTGGCCATCGTCTGCGCGCGCGATGGGCAGGGCAAGCCCATCGGCCTGACCATCAATTCGTTCGTGCCGGTGTCATTGCAGCCGCCACTGGTGCTGTGGAACCTGGCGTTGCACGCGCAGAGCCTGTCCGCCTTCCAGCGCGCCACCCGCTTTGCGATCAGCGTGCTGGCGGCCGACCAGGAAGCACTGGCCCGGCGCTTTGCCGATCCGCAGGTACGCAACCGCTTCGACGGTCTGGCATTGCTGGATGACGAAGAGGACGCCCCACCGCGCATCGCCGGTGCGGTAGCGCACCTCACCTGTACCCGCCACGCGCAGTGGCCCGTCGGCGATCACCTGCTGCTGGCTGGCCGCATCATCGAGGTACACGAGAATGGTGGTGCGCCGCTGCTGTTCCATCGGGGCCGCTTCCAGCCGGGACCGGCCGAGCTGCTGGTGGAGGTGCGTTGATGAACATCGAGGCTCTGGAATGCATGCTCGCCACCGGCAAGGACGGCGCGCTGCTGCGCTTCGGCCTGGGCAAGGGCTGGCTGGATGCCGGCAACCCGGTGCGTGCGGCGACTCATCTGGGCCGCTGCGTGGTGCTTGATCCGCAGTACTCGGCGGCCTGGAAGCTGCTTGGCAAAGCCTGGCTGGCCAGTGGCCAACCGCAGGCGGCGCGCGAAGCATGGCAACGCGGCTTGAGCGTGGCCGGCAGCAAGGGCGACCAGCAGGCACGCAAGGAAATGCAGGTGTTCCTGCGCCGCCTGGACCGCGATCAAGCGGCCCTGGCAAAAACGGGCTGAGTTGATCAGCCCGCGTTGGCCGATGCCGGTGCGGACATGATGTCCGACATCGGCAGGCGGCGCGGCTTGCTCGGGAACGCGTGGCGCAGGATGCGCCAGACCACCTGGCCGAACTGGCGCGGCAGCGAACCGTTGTTGTAGTGCTGGCCGTAACGGCGGCAGATGTCCTTCACTTCCTTGGCGATGGCCGCATAGCGGTTGGCCGGCAGGTCGGGGTAGAAGTGGTGCTCGATCTGGTGGCTGAGGTTGCCCGAGAGCACGTTGATCAGGAAGCCGCCGCTGATATTGGAAGAACCGCGCAGCTGGCGCAGGTACCAATGGCCGCGCGACTCATTGCGCAGGCACTCCTTCGGGAAGGTTTCCGACTCGGCAGTGAAGTGGCCGCAGAAGATGATCACGTAGGTCCAGATGTTGCGCAGGCCGTTGGCCACCATGTTGCCCAGCATCACGGTGAGGAAGAACGGGCCGGCCAGCAGCGGGAAGAACACGTAGTCCTTCAGCACCTGACGGGCCATTTTCCGCGCGACCGGGCGGGTCTGCATCCACATCGCACGGCCACTGATGCGGCCCTTCAGCCAACGACCCAGGCGCAGGTCCTGCGCGGCCACGCCCCACTGGAACAGCAGCGCGAAGATCGGCGCGATGATCGGCTGCAGCAGGTAGAACGGCTTCCAGCGCTGTTCCGGGAAGATGCGCAGCAGGCCGTAGCCGATGTCATCGTCCATGCCACGCACGTTGGTGTAGGTGTGGTGGCGGAAATTGTGGGTCTTGCGCCAGTTGTCGGCGGTGGCAACGATGTCCCACTCGTAGGTGTTGCCGTTGAGCTTGGGGTCGCCGGTCCAGTCGAACTGACCGTGCATGACGTTGTGGCCCAGCTCCATGTTCTCCAGGATCTTCGACAGCGCCAGCAGCAGCGTGCCAGTGATCGCGGCCGGCCACAGCAGCGGCATCCAGAACAACGGCGAGAACGCCGCCAGGAACAGCAGGCCACGGCCACCCACGCCAAACCAGCGCACTGCGGCGGCCACGCGGCGGATGTAGCGGGTATCGGAAGCGCCAAGGCTGCCGATCACGCGGTCGCGGATCGCATCGAGTTCCTGGCCGAAGGCTTGCATCTCGGTGGTGCTCAGAGCACGGTCGGTAGCGCGGGTCATGGCAACGGGTCCTCAGAGATCCAGGGTCAGGTCGGTGGTCGGCGCGCTCACGCAGATCCGCACCGGCTGCGCCGATTCGGACTGCAGGTCGCCGGTGCGCAGGTGGCGGGTGGCACCACTGACGCGATCACAACTACAACTGTTGCAGATACCCATGCGGCAGCCATGCTTGGGCTTGATGCCGTGGGCTTCGAGGCTTTCCAGCAGCGAGCGGCCACGCGGCACGCTCAGCTGGCGGCCACTGCGCGCAAGCGTCAGCGACACCTCGCCTTCGCTGCTGGCATCGCGCAGCGGCGCCGGCGGAGTGAAGGCTTCGGCCTGGAAACCGGCCACCTGGTGCGCCAGGCGTTCACGCGCGGCGGCAACGAAGCCATCCGGGCCGCAGGCCAGCACATGGCGCTGCGCCAGCGGCGTGTCATCGCCGGCCACCTGCAGTTCATGGGTATCGATACGCGCGGCCGGCGCTTCACCCTCGCGGGTGATCAGCAGATGCACGCGCAGGTTCGGATGCGCTGCGGCCAGCGCCTGCAGTTCATCACGGAACTGCAGATGGGCAGCGGTGCGCTCCCAGTAGAACAGGTCCACCGGCGCCGCCAGCGGGCGCTGGCAGGCCTCGCGCAACAGGCTGCGCATCGGCGTGATGCCACTGCCGGCCGCCAGCAGCAGCACCGGCGCCGCGGCCGGCATATGGAACTCGCCGAAGGCGGCATCGAGGCGGAACAGTTCGCCCGGCTGCGCATGGTTGACCAGATGCTGGCTGACCCGGCCACCGTCGATCGCCTTGACGGTGATCGCCAGCTCGCGCCGACCCAGTGCGGTGGGGCTGTAGCTGCGCTGCCACAGGCGCCCTTCAATCTCGACGCCCAGGGTGACGTGCTGGCCGGCACGCATGCCGGCCCAGTGCCGGTTGGTGCGCAGGACCAGGGTCGCCGCGCCCTCGCCGGCCGGCTCGCGCCGGACCAGGCGGGCCATCGGCTCGCGCAGGGTCCACAGGGGATTGAGCTGGCCCGCCCAGAAATCGAACAGCGACGGCGAGACCCAGCGGTATGGAGAGAACAGGGACGGACGGACGACAGCGCTCATGGGCGCACTATACGGGCGCACATACACCTGTGTATACATGTGTATATTGAACCGGATTGGGTATGATTCAGCCTCGCCCCACCGGAACCCCCATGGCCGCCGCCACCGCTTTGTCGACGCCCGAAGATGCCAACAGCCCGGCCCGCCGTACGGTGAGCCGTGAGGATCTGCTGGCCGCCGCCCTGAAGTTGATCGGGCCGCACCGCAGCCTGTCCACGCTCAGCCTGCGCGAAGTGGCACGTGAAGCCGGCATTGCCCCGAACAGCTTCTACCGGCAGTTCCGCGACATGGACGAGCTGGCCGTGGCGCTGATCGACGCGGCTGGCCGTTCGCTGCGCACCATCATCGGCGAGGCCCGGCAGCGCGCCACCTCCACCGCCACCAGCGTGGTGCGGGTCTCGGTGGAGACCTTCATGGAGCAGCTGCGCGCCGACGACAAGCTGCTGCATGTGCTGCTGCGCGAAGGCGCGGTCGGCTCGGACGACTTCAAGCACGCGGTCGAACGCGAGCTGCACTACTTCGAGGAAGAGCTGCAGCACGATCTGGTGCGCCTGGCCGCATTGGATGGCGCGGTGCTGCACGCCCCGGAGCTGGTGGCCAAGGCCATCACCCGGCTGGTGTTCGCGATGGGCGCCACCGCCATGGACCTGCCGCCGGAGAAGGATCCGGAGCTGGTCGAACAGATCTCCACGATGATCCGCATGATCATCGTCGGCGCCCGCACCCCGGCCGCATTCCGCCGCGGCTGACGTTAGGGCTCCGGGGTCGGATCCCTTTCCTCAGGAAAGGACTCTGACCCCAGCCACCCCGCCCCACGCAGCAACGCCATCCCCCGTGCATGACCACCGGCAGGGTTGCAGGCGCTGAATGTAATGTTATAACAACTACAAGATCCCTCTGGACTTGTGCGGCGCACCGGTTTGCTGCGACTTCGTTATATAGCACTTGCTATATCTATAAGCCACTGCTTTCATATGCGCCAGCTAGGTCGCCCTCGCCGCCCTCCCTCCCCAAGGACGACGCGTCATGCCCGCTTCCCTCATCCTCCGCCGCTTGCCACTGGCCGCCGCCATTTCCCTGACCCTGCCCCTGCCCGCGCTGGCGGCCACTCCGAAGCCGACCGAGCTGGACCGCGTGCAGGTCAAAGTCAGCACCGCCACCCGCAGCGAACGCCTGCTGTCGGACGTGCCGATCCGCACCGAGGTGCTGCGCAAGGAAGACATCGCGCTGCGCGCGGCTACCGACTTCTCGCGCGCCGCCGAGCTGATCAACGGCCTGCGCGTGGAGAGCAACTGCCAGAACTGCAACACCAGCGAAGTACAGCTGCTGGGCCTGCCCGGCGCCTACAACCAGCTGTTGTTCGATGGCATTCCGCTGCTGTCCACGCTGGGCAGCGTGTACGGCCTGGAACAGATTCCGGCCGGCTTCGTCGACCGCATCGAAGTGGTCAAGGGCGGCGGCTCGGCACTCTATGGGCCGGGCGCGGTGGCCGGTGTGATCAACCTGATTCCCCCGCTGCCGGCGCGCAGCGGTGGCCATGTGCAGGCCGGTGTGGATGTGCTGAAGGGCACACCGCAGAAGAATGCCGACGTGCGACTGGACCTGGTGGCCAAGGAAGCAGACGCCGGCCTATCGGTGATTGCCCAGCGCAACTGGAACAGCGGCATCGACTACAACGGTGATGGCTATACCGAAATCACCCGCAAGAACCTCAAGGTCGGCGGGCTGCAGGCCTGGTACGCGCCCACGCCGGGCACGCGGCTGCGCCTGGACCTGCAGGTAACCGATGAAACCCGCCGCGGCGGCAACCGCCTGGACCAGCCCGAGTATCTGGCCAACATCGCCGAATCGCTGGATACGAAGTACCGCCGAGGCAGCGTGTCGTGGGACCAGGAGATCAATGCCGACGTCGATTTCCGCCTGGCCTACGCCTTCGCCGACATCGACCGCGACAGTTTCTATGGCGGTCTGGGTGACGTCGTCACCGATCCGTCGGTGCCCCGCTATGACCCGTCGCAGCTGGACCCGAACGTGACCGGCAGCGCGGCCTCGCGTTCGTGGCGCCAGTACGGCCGCACCCACAACCCGCTGCACTACATCGACAGCCAGTTGAACTGGCGATTGGGCGCGCACGCGCTGGCCTTTGGCGTGCAGTACAAGCACGAGGCGCTGCGCGACGACAACCGCACCGGTGACGGCCAGCGCCTTGCGGTGCTGGAGGACGCTACCTTCCACAACCTGGGGGCCTTCATCCAGGACGAATGGAGCCTGCGCGACAACGTCGACCTGGTATTGGGTGCGCGCGTGGACAAGAGCTCGGAGCTGGACAACGCGGTGTTCTCGCCGCGCATCGCGCTGGCCTGGCAGGCCACGCCGAACCTGAAATGGCGGGCAGGCATTGCCACCGGCTTCCGTGCGCCGGAGATCTTCGTCGAGGACGTGCATGTCGATACCCTTGGCGGGGAACAGGTGCGCGTGCGCAATACCGACGGCTTGAAGGAAGAGCGTGCGTTGACCACGCTGTTCGGCTTCGACTGGCGCTCGGACCCGGCGAATCCGGTCTGGAGCTGGGATGCCACTGCCTCCTATGCACGCATCCGCGACACCTTCGCGCTGGGCGAGATCCAGCGCGGCGATGACGGACAATTGAGCCAGCTGCGCTACAACGCTTCCGGCTCCAACGTGCTGGGCGCGGAAACCAACCTCGGCTGGCAGCCATCGCCACAGTTGCGCCTGACCGCAGGCGCCTCATGGTACCGCTCGCGCTTCCGCGAACCGCAGCGCATCTTCGATGACACCGGCGACGGTGGCGACACCGTCATCGAAAGCCGCGACTACCTGAAGACGCCGCGCTGGACCGGCCTGGCCCAGCTCAGCTGGATGCCGGCCGAACCGTGGGAAACCTTCGTCGCGCTGCGCCACACCGGCCCGATGTCGGTGCTGAACAACCGGCTGGGCGAACTGCACCGCACGCGCTCGTTCCTGGTCACCGACCTCGGGGCGCGTTGGCACCGTCACCTGGGCGCGCAGGCGCAGCAGGAAGTGTCGGTAGCCGCAGGCGTCAAGAACGTATTCGACCAGCGCCAGAAGGATCTGGAAGTGGGCGCGCTGCGTGACAGCGACTATGTCTACGGGCCGCGTTTCGCGCGCTCGTGGTACGTCAACCTGCGCTATGCGTTCTGATCCACTACGAGCGCTGTTGCTGGCCTGTGCCGTGCTGCTGGCCACACCGGCGATAGCCGCGGACCTGCATGCGCAGGTCTCGGCCTCGTTGATGCGGCCGGAACAGCGATCATTGCGGCCGATGCAGTGGTCACCGCCGCCGAAACTGGTGGCGCTGTACTTCGGTGCCGACTGGTGCGCGCCCTGCCATGCCTTCGTACCGACCCTTCGCAGCGTGCGTGACGCGTTGCGCGAGGCCGGCGCCGATACCGAAGTGGTCTACGTCAGCCTGGATGAGAGCGACAGCGCGCTGCGCCGCTACATGCACGCGCAGGACATGCCGTGGCCGGTGCTGGACCCGCGCCGCGCCGCGCGCATGCCGGCACTGCAGGCATTGGCCGGGCTGGCACCGCCGAATCTGGTGCTGATCGATGCCGACGGCAAAGTGCTGGCCAATGGCTGGCACGGGCGACGCTATCAAGGCCTGCAGCCTGTGTTGAAAGAATGGACGAACCGGGCGTGCGCGCAGCAGCAGGCCCATTGTCCCAACGCCGGCACCCAATCGTGGTAGCGCCGGGCCATGCCCGGCGGAATGCGTGACGCCACATTACGGCCGCCAGGCATGGCCCGGCGCTACCATTACGGCGCCCCGCCCTCGGCCTTGCGCACGAACGCCTCGAACAACGTCAACGTCTGCTCGCTGACATGGTGTTCGATACCCTCGGCGTCGCGTCGGGCGGTATCCGGGTCCACGCCCAGCGCCAGCAGGAAACGCTCCACGGTCTGATGACGCTGGCGACTGGCATGCGCCAGCGCCTCGCCTTCCGGGGTCAGGAACACGCCACGATACGGACGCTGCACCACCCAGCCATCGCGGGCCAGGCGCCGCAGCATCTTCGCCACGGTGGGCTGGGCCACTCCCAAGCGGGTGGCGATGTCGACCTGGCGGGCCTCGCCGCCGTCGGCCAGCAGGTCCGAAATCAGCTCGACATAGTCCTCCACCAGCTCCATACGGTGCGCCTCACGCACTTGCCGGAAGCTTTCGACCTGGCGCTCGGCCTCGATCAAGGGGGTGCTTTTCAGCGATGTCGAATCATCGGTCTTGCCCACGCCTGCGCCTGTCCTTCCGGTAGTTCCGGTGTTGAACCTGAATTCTGGACCAGTAACGCGATAAAGACGATTGTTTCACATTGCTAATGACTATAGCAGGAGCTATATTCGAACCCATGAGCACCCTGGCACCCCGCGACCCTTCGGCCTCCACTGCGGCCAGCCTGGGTGCGCTCAACGCCTCGGTGGCGGTGCCCGACAAGGGCCACTGGTGGTTCCGCCTGCTGGCCTTCCTCGGCCCGGGCTACATGATCTCGGTCGGCTACATGGACCCCGGCAACTGGGCCACCGACCTCGCCGGCGGTTCGCGCTTCGGCTACCTGCTGCTGTCGGTCATCCTCATTTCCAACCTGATGGCGGTGATCCTGCAGGCGCTGTCGGCGCGGCTGGGCATCGCCACCGGCATGGACCTGGCGCAGGCCTGCCGCGCGCGTTACCCGAAGCCGGTGAACCTGGCGCTGTGGGCGCTGTGCGAGGCGGCGATCATCGCCTGCGATCTGGCCGAGGTGATCGGCACCGCGATCGCACTGAAGCTGCTGTTCGACCTGCCGCTGCTGTGGGGCGCGGTGATCACGGCCTTGGACACGCTGCTGGTGCTGCTGCTGATGAACCGCGGCTTCCGTGCACTGGAAGCCTTCGTGATCGCGCTGCTGATGGTGATCTTCGCCTGCTTCGTGGTGCAGATCGCGATGGCCGCGCCGCCGGTGATGGCAGTGCTGGGCGGCTTCATTCCGCGCGCGCAGGTGGTGACCGATCCGCATGCGCTGTACATCGCCATCGGCATCATTGGTGCCACGGTGATGCCGCATAACCTGTATCTGCATTCGTCGATCGTGCAGACCCGCGCCTACCCACGCACCGATGAGGGCCGCCGCAGTGCGCTTCGCTGGGCGGTGACCGACAGCACCATTGCACTGACTCTGGCCCTCTTCATCAATGCCAGCATCCTGATCCTGGCGGCGGCGGTGTTCCATGCCAATGGCCGTTTCGACGTGGAAGACATCGAGCAGGCGCACCAGTTGCTGGCACCGATGCTGGGCGTCGGCCTGGCCTCGACATTGTTCGCGGTGGCACTGCTCGCCTCCGGCCTGAACTCCACGGTGACCGCGACACTGGCCGGGCAGATCGTGATGGAAGGATTCCTGCGCCTGCGCCTGCCACCGTGGCTGCGGCGGCTGATCACCCGCGCACTGGCGATCATTCCGGTGGTGGTGGTCATCATGCTGTTCGGCGACCAGGGCGCGGTGAAGCTGCTGGTGCTGAGCCAGGTGGTGCTGTCCATGCAGCTGCCCTTCGCGATCATCCCGCTGGTACGCATCGTGACCGACAAAGTGACGATGGGCGCGCTGGTGGCACCGCGCTGGCTGGGCGGCATTGCGTGGGTGATCGCGCTGGTGATCGTGGTGCTGAACGTGAAGCTGCTGGTGGATACGTTCGCAGCTGGTTGATCCGCGCGGTGGGAATCCGCCGGGCATGGCCCGGCGCTACCGCTGGCGACCTGCAGTAGATCCACGCCACGCGTGGATGTGGCATGACCGGCGCTACAGGAACTCCGCGATGGCCGCTTCGATCTGCTGCGGCGACTGGAAACCCGGCATGCGCATGCGCTCGTCACCGTCCAGGAACAGCGACAACGTAGGGGTCTGCCGCAGGCCCAGCTCGCGGAAGAACGCCTCGCCCACCACCTCCAGCTGCACCCGCAGCAGGGTCGTGCCCTGGCCTGCAGTGCCGCTGGCCACCCGCTGCAGCGACATGTCCAGCATCCGGCAGCCCGGGCACTGGTCCTTGTGGAAGTCCACCAGCACGCGTGGATGGTCGGCCAGCAACTGCTGGAACTGCTCAGGCGTGGTGGCGTCGATGATCTGCATCGGTGGTACTCCAGTAGTGATCCAGGACCGCATCGGTCCAGGTATCGATGGCCGCGGCATGCCGCCGGCCATGTGGCATCTGTTCGATCTCCAGCGGCGGGTAGCCACTGTGGAAATAGCGGATCAGCCGGTGCACCGCACCGCAGTAGTACTCCTGCCCCCACTGCGTTTCACCGGTGCCGAACACCGCCACCTGCCGCGGCCGCTGGCCGCGCTCGGCGATGCCTGCCACCCAGGCCTTCATCTCCGATGGCGTGCGCCCGGCGTTGTCGGTCCAGCAGCCCAGCAGCACCAGGTCGGCCTCATCCACCGGCAACGGCGGGCCCTGGCGCAGGTCGTCGGCCTCCTGCCAGTGCACGGCGTGGCCTGCGGCCCGGCAACGCGCGGCGATGTGGCGGCCGAGCTCACGGGTGTTGCCGCTGAGCGACGCCACCACGATCAGGATGCGCAGCGCCGGGCCGCGCTCAGAGGTCGTCGAAGCCGTTGTCGACGTTGGTCTTCTTGTAGCTTGCATTGCGCATCTCGAAGAAGTCGGTCTTGGTCTCGGTGAAGTTGTCGGCGTAGGCCTTGATCCACGGCATCACGTTGTCGGTGGTGTCGCTGTACAGGCGCTCGATGCCGAGCATGCCGGCCATCTTGTTGGCGCGGTACTTCACGTAGCGCACCATCTCGTCCACGTCGATGCCATCAATACCATCCAGCACCTCCGACGACCACTGCGTCTCCAGCTCGATGGCATGCTCGAATGACTGGTGCACGTAGGCGGTCAACTCGTTGGTCTGCAGCTCCGGGTTCTCACCGATGATGGCGCGGATCAGCTCGCTGATGAACTTGGTATGCGCCAGCTCGTCGCGGTTGATGAAGCTGATGATCTTGCCGGTGCCATTCATGCGGTTCTGCCGCACCATGTTGTAGAAGTACGCAAACCCGGAATAGAAGTTGATGCCTTCCAGGATCGAGGACTGGATCAGCGACTTCAGCAGCGTTTCGGCAGTCTTCTCGCGCATGAAATCGTCATAGGCCCCCATGATCGGCGCGTTGCGCTTGATGATGGTGGGATGGGTGCGGGCGATCTCGAAGATGCGGTTCTGGTTGGGCAGGTCGGTGATCGAGGCCAGCACGTAGCTGTAGCTCTCGTTGTGGATCACCTCCTGCTGGCCGATGATCGCCGCGTTGGCGTGCGCGGCCGGATCGGTGATGTACTCGGCGACGTTGTAGATGAAGCGCGTCTGCGGCGAATCCAGCGTGGCCAGCAGGCCGATGATGGAATCGTAGGCGTTCTTCTCGCGCGCGTTGAGCTCGCCGTACTGGCGTGCATCCACCTTCATGTCCACTTCGTCGGGGATCCAGAAGTTGGTCGACAGCTCCTTGTAGGCGCGATAGAACGACGGGTACGGAATGTCGTTCCAGTTCAGGATGCCGCTGGTGCGGCCGTTGATGATGCCGGTGCTGCGGTTGGGGTGGCGCGGTTCGAGGATCTTGATGCGGTCCAGGGGTGTTGCCATGGTCTTCTGCCTTCGTTCTGTTGCTGACGGGTTGCCGGCCAGCGGCCGGCACTACCACCGAGGGGTCGGGCTGGTCAGCTCGAGCACCACTCGCATTCGCTGATATCGATGTCGTTGGAGCGCACGTAGTAGGTGGTCTTCAGGCCTTCGCGCCAGGCGCTCAGGTGCAGCTCCAGCAGCGTGCTGGCGCGGATGGTGCTGGGCACGTACAGGTTGAAGCTGATCGACTGATCGACATGGCGCTGGCGGCGCGCGTTCTGGCGAACACTGGCGAACTGGTCGACCTTGTAGGCACCCTTCTCGTAGTACGGCCAGGTCTCCAGCGACAGGCCCGGTGCGGCCACCGGACGCCGGAAGTCCTTCTTTTCCTCGTAGTAGAACGCGCTGTAGATCGGGTCGATCGAGGCGGTGGAACCCGCGATCTGTGCCGTACTCATGTTCGGCGCCACCGCCAGCAGCCAGCCGTTGCGCAGGCCGTTGGTGGCCACCTCGCGCGCAAGACTGTCCCAGGCCGCGCCACTGTAATCGCGGTCACGGAAATAGTTGCCGTTGTGCCAGTCGCTGCCGGCGAACATCGGATAGCTGCCCTTCTCCTTGGCCAGCTGCGCGCTGGCCTGGATGGTCAGGAAGTTGATGCGCTCGTACAGGCGGTCGGCCAGCTCTTCGGCATCCTGCGACTCCCACTGGATCGACTGCTGCGCCAGCAGGTGGTGCCAGCCGAACGTACCCAGGCCGATGGCGCGGTACTTGCGGTTGGTGATCGTGGCCTGCGGCACCGGCAGTGCGTTGAGGTCGATCACGTTGTCGAGCATGCGCACCTGGATCGGGATCAGGCGTTCCAGCACGTCGGTGGCCAACAGGTCATCCGGTGCACTGATCGCACGGCCGAGGTTGATCGAAGACAGGTTGCAGACCACGAAGTCACCGGCACGACGCGTCGTGACGATCTGGTCGCCGCTGACGATCTCCTGGATCATCCGCGTCGGGCTCATGTTCTGCAGGATCTCGGTGCACAGGTTGCTGGAATAGACCATGCCCGCATGCTTGTTCGGGTTCTTGCGGTTCACTTCGTCGCGGTAGAACAGGAACGGGTTGCCGGTTTCCAGCTGGCTGAGCATGATCCGCTTGAACAGGTCGATCGCTTTCACCGTGCGACGGCTGATGCGCTCGTCGGCCACCAGCTCGGCGTAGCGGTCACGGAAGCTGCCCTGCCCTCGCTTCTCGTCGTAGAAATCCTGCAGGTACCAGCCCTTGGCCTGCTTCACCTCGTGCGGATCGAACAGGTACCAGTCGGCACGGCGCTCGACGGCCTCCATGAAAAGATCCGGCACGCAGATGGCGGTGAACACATCATGCGCACGCAGGCGCTGGTCGCCGTTGTTCAGGCGCAGGTCCATGAACGCTTCAATGTCGCGGTGCCAGATGTCCAGATACACCGCCACCGCGCCCTTGCGCTGGCCGAGCTGGTCGACCGACACCGCCGTGTTGTTGAGCTGCTTGATCCACGGCACCACGCCGCCGGAGGAGTTGGCCACGCCACGGATCGGCGCACCGCTGCTGCGTACGTAGCCCAGGTAGGCGCCGACGCCGCCGCCGTGCTTGGACACGCGCGCGATATCGGTATTGGAGTCATAGATGCCCTGCAGGCTGTCGTCCACCGTGTCGATGAAGCAGCTCGACAGCTGCCCGCCCACCTTGCCGGCATTGGCCAACGTCGGCGTAGCTACCGTCATGTACAGATTGGACAGCGCCCAATACGCCTCGCCGACCAACTGCATGCGCCGCTCACGCGGCTTTTCCTCCTGCATCAGGTACAGGGCAATGGTCAGCCAACGCTCCTGCGGCAGCTCATACACCTCGCGGCTGCGATCGGTAGCCAGGTAGCGCGTGGCCAGCAGGTACAGCCCGTTGTAGGCGAACAGACGATCGCGTTCGGGGTCGATCATCTCGCCGGCCTGCTGCAGCTCTTCCTTCGAATAGCAGCGCAGGATGTCATTGCTGTAGATGCCGCGGTCGGCCAGGCTTTCCTGCAGGCCCACGTAGGAACCGTACTTCAGGCTGACATCGTAGAAGCGGTTGCGGCTGGCGCGCTTGTACAGCCGGCGCAGGTACAGGCGTGCAGCGAACTGTTCCCACTGCGGCGCGACAAGGTCCACGCGCGATTCCGCTTCGCGGATCAGCAGATCCACCAGATCATCGGCGCTGATGCTGGGCTTGCGCTCGACCATCGCCTGCACCACGCGGCGGTAGTCGCTCACATCCAGCTGCGGGAACTCGGCATGCACGGCATCGATGCTGCGCTGCAGGCGATCGGCCTCGAACGGCAGGCGACGGTTGCCGGCCTCCTTGGTGATCCAGGTCGGCACGCGCTCGCCACCGGCGCGCAAGGCGTCGCCAGCGCCGGCCAGATCGGCCACGCGGAAGGTACTGTCGGTCATGGTGGTGGAACTCCAGGCTCGTACGCGCGTTGGCGGTCGATACCATGGCGGCCCTGCACGCGATACCGGCGCACAGGGCGAACGGGTGGATTGCCAAGGCACGGGAACGTAGGTCGTCGGCATCTGCCTGCGCCTGCGGCCGGTATCCGGGCCGTGGGGGGCGACCTGCGTCCGCACGGTGGCGGCCGCGTCGACACGGCAAGCCTTCAGGGGCGGGCCGCGGGACGTTTGCTGCATGTCCGGCGGCGGCGGCTGACCGGGAGTGACGGCCACAACATAGTGGGGATATCCGAACTCGTCAACACAAGATGCAGTAATCAGTACATGTCGCGACGATCAGTCGCAGGATGCCGTGTTGCACCTGCGGCGCCTTGTCGACGGCGCCTGCGTCCCCAGTTCGGTACAACTTCAACTTTCCCCGGAACACCGCCCATGCGCGCTGCCCAGTACCCCTCCTTCGGCGACCCGGCCGACGTCCTTGCCATTGTCGATGCCGCCCTGCCCGAGCCCGGCCCCGGCGAGGTGCGCATCCGCACCGTGCTGGCCTCGATCCACAACCACGACCTGCTGACCGTGCGTGGCCTCTACGGCTACAAGCCGACGCTGCCGGCGATCGCTGGCAGTGAAGCACTGGGCGTGGTCGATGCACTCGGTGACGGCGTCGACGGCCTGCAGATCGGCCAGCGGGTTGCCGCCGCCTCGGTGCACAGCACCTGGGCCGAAGCGTTCATTGCACCGGCACGCATGGTGATTCCGATGCCGGAGGCGATCCCCGACGAAATGGCCGCACAGCTGATCGCGATGCCGCTGAGCGCGCTGATGCTGCTGGAGTTCCTGCACGTCGAGGCGGGCCAGTGGATCGTGCAGAACACCGCCAACGGCGCGGTGGGCAAGTCGCTGGCGATGCTGGCGCGGGCGCGTGGCGTGCATGTGGCCAATCTGGTGCGCAATGCCGATGCAGTCGCGCAGCTGCAGGCGCTGGGCATCGATCATGTGTTCGACACCTCGGTAGACGGCTGGAAGGATCGCGTGCGTGAGGCTACCGGCGAAGCGCAGGCCGCGGCCGCGGTGGACTCCATCGGCGGCGACGCCAGCGGCGATCTGGTCGACCTGCTCGGCCACCACGGCACCCTGGTGTCGTTCGGGGTGATGAGCGGCGAGCCGATGCGCATTCCCGCCGGTGGCCTGATCTACAAGGAAGCCACGGTGAAGGGTTTCTGGGGCAGCAAGGTCAGCCAGGCAATGGCGGTGGAGGACAAGCGCCGGCTGGTTGGCGAACTGCTGAAGCGTGCGGCGAGCGGCGAACTGACCCTGCCGGTGGAGCAGATCTTCGCGCTGGACGACATCACCCAGGCAGCGAAGGCCGGCGCGGGTTCGGGCCGTAACGGCAAGGTGTTGCTGCGGCCTTGATGGGCTGGACAGCCGGGGTCAGATCCCTTTCCGTTGGAAAGGGATCTGACCCCTGGGAGGAGTGCGGACCAACGGTCCGCCCCCACCAAAGAGCGGTCCTCACCCACCGAAGCGCAGACCGCCCCATCGAGGGTGCAGACTTTCGTTAAGAACCTGTGATGTATAACTGAATGCGCTTTCGTCATTGGAAGGCGCACGGGGCTGCGTGCGGTACTGATGGCTCCTCCCCCGTTCGGCGTTGTCGCTTCATGTACCGCACCACCCTGAACCTGCTTGCCAGCGCCATCGCGCTGGGCCTCATCGCCGGCGCTGCCGGCGCCGCTGAAACCGCCGACTCCGGCAAGGACAGCACCACCCTAGGCACCGTGCTTGTGACCGGCTCCAACATCAAGCGCAGCGATACCGCTGGGCCCAACCCCGTGCAGATCGTCAGCCGCGAACAGATCGAGCAGACCGGCCGCTCCACCCTCACCGACGTGCTGCGCAACCTGTCGGCCAACGCCGGCAACAGCTTCGACGAGCAGTACACCGGAAGCTTCGCCGCCGGCTCGGCGTCGATCGGCCTGCGCGGCCTGTCGCCGAAGAACACGCTGGTGCTGGTCAACGGCTACCGCGTGGCCAACTTCGGTTTTGCGCTCAACACCCAGGACACCTTCGTCGACCTCAATGCGCTGCCGATCAGCGCGGTCGAGCGCATCGAAGTGCTGAAGGATGGCGCTTCGGCAGTGTACGGCTCAGATGCCATCGCTGGCGTCATCAACATCATCCTGCGAAAGAACTTCCAGGGCGTAGAAGTCGGCGGTGGTTTCGGTACCGCCACCCAGGGTGGACTGGACGAGCGCAAGGCCAACCTGCTGGCCGGCTTCGGTGATCTGGAACAGCAGGGCTGGAATGTGCTGTTCGGGCTGGACCTGCTCAAGCGCGACCGCCTCGATGGCGATGACCGCGCCTATACCCGCAGTGGTGACTTCCGCGACAAGCCCGGTGGCCGCCTGGCCGGCTGGTCCACTGCCGGTGGTAACTGGCTGTCCAACCCACGCGCGCCGCAGCCGTTCGCCAATTGCCCAGACGGCAGCCAACTGCGCCCGTACAGCGATTTCGGCAGCACCCTGCCCGGCCAGGCCTGCGCCTTCAACGCGCAACCGTTCAAGACCCTGCAGCCCGGCGCCGAGCGCCTGCAGGCGTCGCTGAGCGCGACCTACCGCTTCAACGACAGCGTCGAGGCCTTCGCCGACGTGCTGTACAGCCACAACAAGGCCGACCAGATCTTCAGCGCGCCGCTGACCGTCGGCCCGGGTCTGCGCGCCTACAACCCGGCCACCGGCACCCTGATCGACGTTCCGGCGGTGCTGCCGGTCGGTCATCCGAACAATCCGGGCAACACGCCGCTGCCGTTCGAGTACACCTTCTTCGATCTCGGCCCGCGACTGAAGGACAACACCCAGGTGTTCTACCGTGCCCTGGCCGGCGTGCGCGGCAGCGGCGAGCGCTGGGACTGGGAAGTGGCAGCGCTGACCTCGCAGAGCGCGCAGCGCGAGTACGTCGATAACTTCGTCAACCGCTACGCGTTCGAGCAGATCCTGCGCGATGGCAGCTACAACTTCCTCAACCCGTCCAGCACGCCGGGGGCGCTGGATGCACTGCGCCTGCAGACCAAGCGCCCGGGCTGGTACAAGCTGCACGCGTTGAACGTGAAGGCCTCGACCTCGCTGTGGGAGCTGCCGGCCGGTGCAGTCGGCTTCGCCTGGGGCGCCGAGTTCCGCAAGGAATCGCTGGATGCGCGTACCAGTGCGCAGGTGCTGTCGGGCACCGAACTGCGCCCGGCCATCAACGTGGTCAACGGCGAGCGCCAGGTCAGTGCCGCCTACGCCGAACTGAGCGTGCCGTTGCACCGCACGCTGGAACTGCAGCTGGCCGGTCGCGGCGACCGCTACGATGACTTCGGCAAGGCGTTCTCGCCGAAGGTGGCGCTGCGCTGGCAGCCGCTGGACAGCCTGCTGCTGCGCGGCTCGTTCTCACGCGGCTTCCGCGCGCCGTCGCTGCCGGAGATCGCGCCGGGCCAGACCGTCAGCTACGGCTCGGTGATCGATCCGCTGGATCCGCTGCAGCCCGGCGGCAGCCGTGGCGTGACCAACATCCGCACCGGCAACCCGGACCTGAAGGCCGAGCGCTCGCGCAATTTCAACGTGGGTGCCGTGTGGTCGCCGGATGGCGATACCAGCATCGGCCTGGACTGGTACCGCATCGAGCAGGACAACCTGGTCAAGCCGGACAGCGCGCAATACATCGTCGATCACCCAGAGTTGTTCCCGGGCCGCGTGCAGCGCGAGAACGGCCGCATCCAGTTCATCACCAACCAGTACGCCAACCAGGGTGAGCTGACCACCTCGGGGCTGGACCTGGACGCCAGCCGCACCTTCCGCACCGACGGCTGGGGCAACTTCACCGTGACCGGCAGCTGGACCCATCTGCTCAGCTTCAAGCAACCGCTGGTGGCCGGCCAGGCGCCGTACGAAGGGGCCGGCAACAACCGCCACGGCGCACTGCCGCGTACGCGCGGCACGACCTCGCTGAACTGGGCGGTGGGCGACTGGAGCAGTACGCTGAGCCTGCAGTACGTGAGCGGCTACGACCAGCGCGTAGCGACGGCGACCAGCAACCCGGGATTGCGCGACCGCATCAAGCCCTATCACCAACTGGATCTTTACGTGGCGTACGAAGGCATTGCCAACACCACGCTGTCGCTGTCGGTGCTGAACCTGACCGACAAGGACCCGCCGTTCGATCCGGCCGGCGGCTCCAATGGCTTCGACATCAGCCAGTACAACCTGCGCGGGCAGTTCGTCTCGCTCGGCGCTCGCTACCGGTTCTGAAGCGGTAACGGGGCGGCGGTGATGCGCCGCCCCGTTCGCGTTGCCGGCCAGCGGCCGGCACTACCACCGCACCCACCGCATCAGCGGCTCAGATGCAGGAACTGCAGGTGCCGTTCGTACTGGCTGATGATGTCGTTGATGATCTGCTTGCGGCTGTAGCCCACCAGATCGTAATCCTGGCTGCCTTCGTACAGATGCACTTCGGCGCGGTAATAGCGCTGGTTGCGCAGCTGCTGTGCGGCGAACGACGGGGTCAGGTAGCCACTGAGGATTACCCGGTACTGGAAATCCTGCTGCTCGCCGTGATTCACCGACAGCTCCATGTCACCGGCCTCGAAGCGCGTGGCCACATCCCAACCCTGCCCTCGCAGCTGCTCGGCCACCGCCTCCATCGCCGGCTTCACGGTGTCGTCCATGAAGCGGTAGACCTGGTCGCGCACCGGGAAATGCATGGCCTGGGTCAGGCGCTGGCGCCAGCCCTGGTGGTGGCGGTCGTCGCCGATCAGCGGCGAAGGCCGGTATTGCTGCGCGCGTTTGCGATGCGACTCATCGCTGAAGGCGCGGGTCAGGCCCCACATCATCAGCAACAGCACCGCCGAGAACGGCAGCGACGCCAGCACCACCGCCGATTTCAATGCATCGATGCTGCCGGCCAACAGCAGGCCAGCGGTCAGCACCGCGATCACCGTGCCCCAGAACACACGCAGCCAGCGTGGGCCATCGTCCTCGGGCGCACCGCCATGCGAGGACAGCGTGGACAACACCACCGCCCCCGAATCCGCCGACGTCACGAAGAAGATGAAGCTGATCAGCACGGTCACCGCGATCACCGCCTTGCTCCACGGATACCCATCCAGCAGGGCATACAGCACGGTGGGTGGGTCATCCACCGCCAGCTGTGCCAACTGCTGCTGGCCATGGTGCAGCACCTGGTCCAGTGCACTGTTGCCGAAGATCGACAGCCACGCCAGGGTGAAGCCGAGCGGGATCAGCAGCACGCCGAACACGAACTCGCGGATGGTGCGGCCACGCGAGATGCGGGCGATGAACAGGCCGACGAACGGCGCCCAGCCGATCCACCAGGCCCAGTAGAACACCGTCCAGCCGCCCAGCCATTCGGGACGGCCGCCATAGGCGTACACATCGAAACTCTTGCCCACCACGCTACCGAGGTAGTCGCCCAGGTTCTGCATCAGCGTGCTGAGCAGGTACTGGGTGGGGCCGGCGCACAGCATGAACAGCACCAGCGCGATCGCCAGCAGCATGTTGATGTTGGCCATCCAGCGCACGCCCTTTTCCACCCCGGAAACGGCCACCGCCACCGCTGCGCCCATCATGGCGACCACCAGGATGATCTGCACCAGGTTGGAGTGCGGGATGTTGAACAGGTGCGACAGGCCTGCGTTGAGGTGCAGCACGCCGAAGCCCATGTCGGCGCCAATGCCGAACACGGTGGCGACAATGCCCAGCGCGTCCACGGTGTAGCCGATCGGGCCATTGATGCGCTTGCCGATCAGCGGGTAGAGGGCCGAACGCAGTGCCAGCGGCAGATTGTGCCGGTAGGCGAAGTAGGCCATCGCCATCGCCGCCAGCGCGAACACGCCCCAGCCATGCAGGCCCCAGTGCAGGAACAGCAGCTGCATGGCCTGGCGCGCACCGGCCTCACCGGCCGCCGGATCGCCTTGCGGCGGCTGCATGTAATGGGTCAGAGGTTCGGAGACGCAGAAGAAGAACAGCGTAATGCTGATGCCGGCGGCAAACAGCATGCCGGCCCAGGAGAGATAGCTGAACTCCGGCTCGTCATGGTCCGCGCCGAGCTTGATGCCGCCATACTTGGACAGCGCCACGCCGACCACGAACACCAGGTACAGGGTCATTGCCAGCAGGTAGTACCAGCCGACATTGAGGGCGGCCCAGTCCTGCGCCTTGACCAGAAGGCGGCCCGCACCGAGCGGGAACAGGCTGACGAACAGCGCGAACGCCACGACAACGATCGCCGCGAAGGCGAACACAGGTCGAAGGGTGCGCACCGGGGATTGTTGCGGCTCCAGTACTTCCATGGGGCGGCGTTCTCCGGTAGATCAAAGGGTTAGCCGACCGATTGTGGCTGAACCGCAGTGGACAGAGCATGAAGTTGCAGCCTGCGGTCACAGGCCCGGTCCACCATTCCGTGCTATCACGCGCGCGCCGAAGCGCGCCTGCAAGCGCAGCCGCGCGCGGACCGCGTGCATCGCGGCCACGCGCGTACTGTCCAATCACGACATCACATGCACCGCGCACAGCTTGTTGCCATCCGGATCGCGCAGGTAGGCCAGGAACAGCTGCCGCCCGGCCATGTTGCGGATACCGGCCGGGTCTTCGATGGCGGTGCCACCGTGGCTTACGCCTGCGTCCTGCCAGCCACGCACGGCATCGGCACTGTCCAGGGTGAAGCCGATGGTGCCGCCATTGGCGTGGCAGGCCGGCTCGCCATCGATCGGTGCGGTGACGATGAACATGCGGCCATCCTTGAAGTACACCAGCCGGCCCTTGTCATCGAAGACGCCCGGTCGTGCGCCCAAGGCGGTGAACAATGCATCGTAAAAGCGATGGGCGACGTCCATGTCGTTGGTTCCAACGGTGATGTGGCTGAACATGCGGGCACTCCCTGCGGAAAGACCGCAGTGTCGGCGAGCCCGGCGGTCATCGCAAACGCCCTGGCCATTGCCCCCTGCGCAGGGTTTGTCGTACACCGCTCGATCACACTATAATAGGAATCATTCTCATTAATGATCGATGCCGATGGCCGTGCCCGCCGCCTCCAGCACCGCGCTGGCGGGGTTCTACCGCGAACACCATGGCTGGCTGCTGGGCTGGCTGCGGCGCCGCACCCACAACGCCGATTGCGCCGCCGACCTGACCCAGGACACCTTCGTGCGCCTGCTCAGCCGTCGCGTCGATCCGACCGAACTGCGCCTGCCGCGTGCCTATCTCAGCACCATCGCGCACGCGCTGCTGGTCAACCACTGGCAGCGCGCGGATCTGGAGCGCGCCTACCTGACGGCCTTGGCCGCGCAGCCAGAGCCGGTGCATCCATCGGCCGAAGAACGCACGCAGGCACTGCAACTGCTGCATGCCATCGCCGACATGCTGTCCGGCCTGGCCGAGCGGCCACGCCGTGCGTTCCTGATGGCACGACTGTCCGGCCTGGGCTATGCGGAGATCGGCCAACAGCTGGGCGTGTCCGAGCGCATGGTCAAGAAATACATGGCGCAGGCGATGCTGCATTGCCTGCGCCTGTCCGGCGGCGCAACAGCATGAGCGCCGCGCTGGCCAGCCCGGCACTGGAGCAAGCCGCCGAATGGTTCGCGCTGCGCGAGCAGGGCTGGAGTGATGACGAGCAGTACCGCTGGCGCGCATGGCTGCAGGCTGATGCCGGCCACGCCGATGCGTGGCGTCGGGTCGAGTCGGTCTGGCAGTCCTTTGCCCCCCTGTCAGCAGCAGCCGCTGCCACAGCGCTGGATGCCGCAGGCCGTCGCCGCCGGCAGGCTCTGCGCGGCCTCGGAGGTGCACTTGGCATCGGCGCGGTCTCGCTGCTGGGCCTGCATGGCCTGCAGGCACAACGTGGCCTGCAGACACAACGCACCGCCGCCGGACATACCGGGCACTGGATACTGGCAGACGGCAGCCAGCTGTGGCTCAACGCCGACAGTGAAGTCACGATCGACATCGGCAGCGACCGCCGCGCCCTGCATCTGCTGCGTGGCGAACTGCTGCTGCAGACCGGCCATCACCCCGCCTTCGCCGACATGCCCTTGAGCGTGCATGTGCCGGGCGCACGCCTGCAGCCGATCGGCACCCGCTTCGCGATCGGTCGCGAGGCGCAGGGCAGCCGCTTGGATGTATTTGAAGGTGCCGTGCGCTGCCTGCCGCTGTTCGGCGCGGCGCTGAACATACGTGCTGGCGGTGCCGTGCAGATCGGCCCGATGGGTGGACTCTCCCCGGTGGCTGCGGATCCGTTGCGCGGTGACTGGCAGGAGGGACGCCTGCAGGTGCAGGACACACCCATGATACGGATCATCGATGAGCTGGCCCGTCACCATCAGGGCTATCTCGGTTGTGATCCGGCGCTTGCTGCATTGAAAGCCACGGCGGTGCTGCCGCGGCTCGACAGCATGCAGGCACTGCAACTGTTGGCCCGCGCCCTGCCGATCCGCATCGAGCAGCGCTGGCCGTGGTGGACCGTCGTGCGTCCGCTTTGAAATCGCGGTTCCCTTTCTGTGCGCTCACCGGGCAATACAAGGGAACCCATTGCGGATGTTGCCGCCCCCATGAAACTGCCCTGCCCCTCCCCTCGCCCCCTGACCATCGCGCTGTGCCTGGCTCTGGCCTCCCCGTGCCTGCTGCCGGCCGCCGCCCATGCACAGGACACTGCGGCCGCCATTCGCTGGCAGATCCCGGCTGGCCCGCTCGACCAGGCCCTGACCGCATTCGGCCAGCAGTCGGGCCTGTCCATCGCTGCCGATGCGCGCCTGACCCGCGGCCGCCACAGCAAAGGCGTGCAGGCCACGCTCGGCACGGACGCCGCATTGGCGCAGATGCTGGCCGGCACCGGCCTGGCCTTCCAGCGTGATGCCAGCGGCGTGGTGCTGCAGGCGGCGCCTGCCGCTGAAGCCGGCGTACGCCAGATCGGCACCCTGCGCGTGGCCGGCCAGGCCAGTGAAGGCGCTTCGCCGTGGGGGCTCGCCGATGCCGATGCGGTCTACCGCGACAGCGGCTCGCGCGTGCATCTGGACCGCCAGCAGCTGGAACGCTTCCGCGGCCAGTCGATCGGCGACTTGCTTGCCGGTGCGGTGGGCGTACACACCGCTGACGTCCGCAACGGCGGTGCGCTGGACGTCAACATCCGTGGCCTGCAGGGCCAGAACCGGGTGCCGGTGATCATCGACGGCGGCCAGCAGGCCATCGATGTTTATCGCGGCTACGCCGGCGTGCAGCAGCGCAGCTACCTCGACCCGGACCTGATCAGCGCGATCAGCATCGAGAAGGGACCAAGCCTCGCCGCCAACGCCGCCAGCGCGATCGGCGGCGTGGTCTACATGGAAACATTAAACGTCGATGACATCCTCGATGATGGCCAGACCTGGGGCCTGCGCGTGCGCGGCGGCGTGGCCAACAACAGCATCGACCGCACCCGCACCTTCAAGCAGATCGCGCGTGGCAGCGACAACCGCAACAGCCTGCGCGACCCGCGCGACTGGAATGGCAGCGCGGCCTTCGCCCAGCGCGGCGAAGACTGGCAGCTGGTCGTGGCCTATGCGCGGCGCCGCCAAGGCAACTTCTTCGCCGGCAGCAACGGTGCGCATCGCTATGACGACCAGCACCTGTCCAGCGGCGGCACCGGCATGTCCAGCCAGGCGGTGTCCAAGCTCTTCCATCCGGGCGATGAAGTGCTCAACACGCATACCGACAACGAATCGGCGTTGCTGAAATTCACCTGGACACCCAACCCCGACCAGCGCCTGGAGCTGAGCCACCGCTACTTCAATTCGAGTTTCGGCGAGATCATGCCGTCGGCGATCGGACGCGTGGGTGAGTCCAACGAATGGGTGACCTACGTGGACAAGGCCAACACCATGTTCCAGTTCGAGCCAGGAAAAATGCGGGTCAATGCCACCTCGCTGCGCCACCGCTACCGGCCCGAGGCACATCCGTGGCTGGACCTGAGCAGCACGCTGTGGCTCACCACCGCCACCAGCCGCATGTTCAACAGCAACATCGCCAACACGCCGCTGTTCAAGAATGTGCCCTCGGACCAGATGCCCGACACGCTGGGCGAGACCTACGGCCCGGGCCTGCAGTCGGACGTGAAGACCCAGCGTTGGGGCGTGGACAGCAGCAACACCACTCGCTTCAGCAACAGCCTGGGCGATTGGACGCTGCGCTATGGCGCCGCCTTCCAGCATGAAGACACCGCGCCGAATTCGCCGGTGCTGCCGGTGGATTTCAACAACAACCGCTACCTGCGCTCGGGCACGCGCCGCGAAGCCAGCGTCGTCGCCTCGCTGCAGTGGCAGCCGTGGGGCTGGCTGTCGCTGACTGCCGGCGGCCGCTTCACCGACTACCGCACCCGCGACCGCAACCGCGTCGCCTTCGTCAGCGAATCGCGTGACCTGCGCTACACCTTCGCGCGCCTGAGCAAGGGCGGCCAGCTGCTGCCGGGCTGGTACAAGGAGTGGTACCCGGATGCCCAGGGCAACTACACCTATGACTCGCTGCGCGCCACGCCCTATGGCGACAGCACGCTGGGCCAGGCCTACGATTTCGACGGATTCATTCCTGATCCGCGCGGCGCCAACGGTTTCTATACCAAGCAGATTCCCACCGCCTGGGGCTACAAGCCGGCGATCCGCCGTTCCGGCCACGGCTTCGCGCCGTATGCAGAGGCGCGCTTCAACCTCGACCAGGACATGTTCTTCTACGTGAAGTACGCGCAGGGCTGGAAGATGCCCAGCCTGTTCGAGTCGACGCTGGGCAACAGCACCTCGGCACCGGTGGCCGACCTGAAGCCGGAGAAGAACCGCTCGTGGGACATCGGCTTCAGCCTGCTCAAGCAGGACCTGTGGCGCGACGGTGACCGCCTGGCGTTCAAGGTGGCGTGGTTCAAGAACGATATCGACAACGCCATCACCCGCCGCTTCGATTCCAGCAACTGGGCCTTCTACGTCGACAACGTCGACAACTACACAGTGTCCGGTTACGAGCTGCAGTCCGGCTATGACGCCGGCATCGCCTACCTGGACCTGTCGGCCAGCTACTACCAGCGCGCGCGCACCTGCGATGCGGCTACCGCCAAGCGCCTGCGCGAAGGTCCGTATGCGAAGTGGAGCAAGCTGGACGCCACCCCGGACTGCGTGGACGGCGGCTTCGGCACCTCGTTCGTCAACGCGCAGAATCCGCCGAAATACTCGATCCACAGCACGCTGGGCTTCCGCCTGTTCGACCGCCGCTTGGATACCGGCTTCCGCCGCACCTACAACAGCGGCCCCACCCATGAACTGGACAAGCCCTGGAACACCACCGGTTCAACCGGCCTGCAGAACATCTACCTGCCGACCGCGATCTATGACTTCTATGCGCGCTGGCAGTTCACCCCGCGCAGCGAAGTGGAGCTGGTGGTCAGCAACCTGCGCAACACCTACTACATGGACACGCTGGCGATGAGCCTGATGCCGGGCCCGGGCCGCACCACGCGGCTGAACTTCACCGCACGTTTTTAACTGCTACAGAAACAGCAACGCCCCGGAGATATCCTCCCCGGGGCGCTTGCTTGCGGCGGCTCACGTTCAGGCAGGTACCAACCTGGGTTGGCACAGCGACGCGTTACTTCGCGTTACTTCGCGGTACTCAGCAGCAGCACCGCGACGGTGACCAATGCGATGCCGACCCAACCGATTGGACGCAGGCGGTTGCCGAACAACAGGCGGCCGCAGGTGGCGGTACCGATCACGCCGATCGCTCCCCACATTGCATAGGCGGTGGCCAGGTCCATGTAGCGCACCGCCTGGCCGAGCAGGGCGAAGGCGATCCAGACGAGGACGATCGCACCGACGCCCCAGCGCCAACGACGGAAACCTTCCGACTTGGCGACCATCATGTTGGCGGCGACGTCGATCAGCGCAGAACAGATCACGAAAAACAGGGCCAGGGTGTTCATCAGTGCGCCTCCCCAAGGGTGACGCAGACGATGCCGACCACTGCCAGCACCAGGCCGGCCAGCTGCTGCAGCGACAGGCTTTCACCGAAGACGGTGAGGCCGACCACGGTCAGCAGGGTCAGGCCGAGGCCTTCCCACACTGCGTAGGCCACGCCCACGGCGATGCGGCGCACCGATTGCGCGAGGAAGAAGTAGGACAGCGCCAGCGCGCCGGCCATGATCAGATAACCGGTCCAGCCGCCATCGCGGGCGGCATGGGCCATGAACGAGGTGCCGACCACTTCGGCGATGATCGCCACGGTCAGGCAGGCCCAGGCGACCAGCGCGCCACGGGCGGGAACAGTACGGGACATGTGAAACTCCTTGCCGGGCGGGGACCGCGCCGCCTTTTCAATAGATCCACGCCGTGCGTGGAGGGTCCGGAACGCCCCGCAGACGGGGGCGATGGAAGCCAGTATCATCGCTTTTTACGGTGGTATCAAAATAGATCCCATCGACAGGAGCGATGGATCAATGCCCTACTCCCCCGAATCCCTGCAGGCTTTCGTGGAAGCCGCAGCCCTGGGCTCGTTCTCGGCAGCGGCGCGACGCCTGCGCAAGACCCAGTCAACGGTCAGCACCGCCATCGCCCACCTGGAGGCCGATCTGGGCGTGAGCCTGTTCGATCGCAGCGGGCGCTACCCGCAGCTGACCGAGGCCGGGCGCCAGGTACTTGGGCACGCGCAGGAAATCCTGGCTGCCGATGCCCGCCTGCAACAGTTGAGCGTGCGCTTGGCCGCGCCGGTCGAGCCGCGCCTGACCGTGGTGTTCTCCGATGTCTACCAGCTCGATCCCGAGCAGCGGATCCTGCAGCGCTTCGCCGAAGCGTTCCCGGAGATCGAGCTGGAATGGCTGGATGCCGAGGGCGAGGATGTGCTGGAGCTGGTCGGCAGTGGTCGCGCCGGGCTGGGCCTGCTGCCCAGGCAGGAACGCTATCCCGATGGGCTGGTGGCCCGACCGTTGGCGCACCACAGCGAGTTGTCAGTGTACGTAGCGCGCGAGCACCCACTGGCCAGCGCCGGCCGTCGCACCGCCGCACAACTGGCGCGGCATAGACAGGTGCGCCTGAGCGCGGAAGTCGACCAATCCCGCGTGGTCACCGGCCTGGCCTGGACCGCCACCGACTACCTGATGGTGATGGAGATGGCCGAGGACGGCCTCGGCTGGGCCGAGCTGCCGCGGGCGCTGGTGCAGCGCTATGACCGTGGCCGGCTGGTGGAACTGGTGCTGCCCGGCTGGCCACGGCGCATCCACAGCGACCTGCTGTGGCGCCGTGATACGCCGCCGGGACCGGCCGCACTATGGTGGGCCGACGCATTGGGGTGAGGTAGTGCCGGCCGCTGGCCGGCAATCCCAGTGTCCCGTGGTTGCCGGCCAGCGGCCGGCACTAGCGATCAACGATGGGCGAGCGCGTAATCCAGCGCCGAGCACACCGCTGCCACCTGCGCGTCATTGCACTGCTGCGGGGTCGCCCGCGGGCTGTCCGGGTAGACCTCGGTGGTGGTGGTGTACTTCGCGCCAGTGATGCCTGCACACAACGCCAGCTTCACCAGCGGGTACTCGATCACGCCATGCGCCACCACCGCTGAACCGATGATCTCGCCCTTGTCGTCGGCCGGCGCGATGTGGGTGACCTTCTCCACCGCAGCGATCACCGCCTGCTGGAAGGCCGCCCGTGGGTTCTCGCTGTCGTCCACCAGGTAGAAGCCATCGGGAATCAAGCCCGGCTCGAACGGCTTGCCGTCACGCGCGGCCAGCGCCGGGCGGAACTCGCTTTCGTCGCTGTCGGTGGTCTCGTGCAGGTCGATGTGCAGCACGAACTGACCCTTGATCGGTGCGATCAGCTCGATCAACGCGGTCGACTCGCGGGCCGGGCCGTCGACACGGAAGTTGCGGTTCGGATCGATCGCATCGAAGTTCCAGCGGTTGATGCGCTCGAAGCCCCACGGATTCACGCACGGCGCCACCAGCAGGTTGGCCTTGCCGGCGTAGTCGGCGGCGTGCTTTTCGAGGAATTCCAGCGCGCCCATCACACCGCTGGTCTCGTAGCCGTGCACGCCACCGGTGACCAGGGCAGCCGGCAGCGCCGGGTTCCAGTCGCGGCTGCGCAGGGCGAACAGGGTGTAGGTCTCGCCAGCGTAGTCGAGCTGGCCATAGGCCACGTTGTCAAAGCGCGAGGCCAGCGCCTCGATGCGCGGCAGCACCTCCTCGTCATAGCGACGCAGGCGCTGCTGGCGGCCACGCCACAGCTCCCGTTCCGCCGCTCCCCACGGCTGGCCAGGGGTTCCGACGGGATAGAAAGCGGCTTGGGACATGGCGGATCTCAGCGAGTCAGGAAGCAATCAGACACTCTATCACCGGGGCCTCGGCATGAACTGCAGACGCATTCCAATAGCGAATGGAATCAGCAATAATTCTCATTTACGACCTTCCACAGCCCGCACCGATGCCCATCCACGCCCTGCAACCGGCCCGCCTGCCCCTGGCCGCAGCCCTCGTCCTGTGCCTGCTCCCGGCCACCCACGCCTTCGCCCAGGACGGCGCCACCACGCTGGACAGCATCCAGGTCTCCGGCAGCTGGCTGGGCACCGGCCTGCATGACAGCGTCAAGAGCTTTGCCGGCGCACGCACGGTGGTCGACCGCCAGCGCATCGAGGCCAGTGGCGCGGCCAGCATCGGCGATGCCATGCGCCGCATCCCGGGCGTGCAGGTCACCGACAACTCCGGCACTGCCGGCAGCTCGGTGTCGCTGAACATCGGCGTGCGTGGCCTGACCGGGCGCTACTCGCCGCGCTCGACCGTACTGCTCGATGGTGTGCCGCTGGCGGTGGCGCCGTATGGCCAGCCACAGCTGTCGTTCGCACCGACCAGCCTTTCCAACATCGAATCGATCGACGTGGTGCGCGGTGGCGGCGCGGTGCGCTATGGGCCGCAGAACGTGGGCGGCATCATCAACTTCAGCACCCGCGCCATTCCGACCGAAGCCGGCATGCACGGCGAAGCCGGCATGCGCTACACCGCCTACGACCACGGCGGCGGCGACAGCACCCAATACAACGCGTTCCTCGGCGGCACCGGCGACAACGGCCTGGGCGCGGCCCTGCTGTACTCCGGCCAGGACGGCCGTGGCTGGCGCCAGGGCAGCGATGACCGCTTCAACGACCTTGCGCTGAAGTTCGCCTATGCCATCGACGAACAGCAGGAACTGCGCGCCAAGCTCTCCTACTACGATGTTCGCTCGCTGACCTCGGGCGGCCTGACCCGCGCGCAGTACGAAGCCGATCCGTTCCAGAACACGCGCCCCACCGATTTCTGGAAAGGCCACCGCACCGGCATCGACCTGGGCTACACCAACACGCTGTCGGCCAACAGCGAGTTCGAGGTGTTGGCCTATTACAACGAAAGCACCCGCGCCAGCTCGCTGATCAACGCCGCCAATACCCAGCTGACCGTGCAGCCGCGCGATTACCGTGTGCTCGGCATCGAGCCGCGCTATAACCAACGCCTGCACTGGGGCGCCAGCGTGCACGACATCACCGCCGGCTACCGCTTCCTGCGTGAGCGCGGCAACGACCGCAGCTACACCGTCACCCGCCGTACCGGCGTGGCCAGCGCCACCAACCGTTTCGACAACGCCACCGACGCACATGCCTTCTACATCGACGACCGCATCGCGATCGGCCAGTGGCGGATCACCCCGGGCGTGCGCATGGAGTGGATCGACATGGACCGCCGCCAGGCCGGGGGTGCGGCAACCTTCAGCAGCCGCAACGACAAGGCCCTGCCCTCGCTCAACATCGCCTACCTGCTGACCCCGCAGCTGACCGTGTTCGGCAACTACACCACCTCGTTCGGGCCGGTGCAGAACATCCAGCTCAATTCGCAGACCGCCAGCAACCCGCTGAACCCGGAAATCGCCAGGACCACCGAACTCGGTGCGCGCTGGCAGGACGGTGCGCTGCGCGCGGAAGTGACCGTGTTCAAGATGCGCTTCGACAACCAGATCCTGCAGGTACCGGGGATCACCCCGCCGACGTTCCAGAACATCGGCGCCACCGACCACAAGGGCGTGGAGAGCGCGCTGGAGTACCGCTTCGCCGAGGACAGCGCTCTGGCCGGGCTGGAGCTGTATGCCAACTACACCTGGACCAAGGCGATCCAGCAGTCCGGTGACAACCGCGGCCTGGACGTCCCGTTCTACTCGCGCGACACCGACAGCGTCGGCGCCCGCTACGCGCTGGCCGGCTGGACCTTCAACGTCTCCAGCACCCACCAGAGCGGCCAGTTCTCCGACGCCGCCAACACCTGGGCCGAGAGCGCCGATGCGCGCGTGGGCCGCGTGCCGGGCGTGCGCCTGTGGAACGCGCAGGTGGCCTGGCAGGTGCCGGGACTGGGCGACAGCGAGATCGCGCTGGGCGTGAACAACCTGGCCGACAAGCGCTGGTATACCCGCAACGTCGATGGCAACGCCGGTCGCATGGTGGCCGCGCCGCGCACGTTCTACGTGCAGGGCCGCTACCGCTTCTGAGCCGGTAACCGCCCGATGCAGTGACGGTGGCGATCACGGTGGCGGCGTATCATGCCGCCACCATGTCACCGTCTGCTTTGCCATCGCGCCTGCATCTGGCCTTCCAGGGCCTGCGCCTGCGGCTGCGCGGCAGCGACCTGTGGTTCATCGCGCTGGCCCTGCTGGTCGGCCTGATCGCCGGCTACCTGACCCTGCTGCAGTCCGGCATCGCGCGCTGGCTGCAGGGCACCCTGTACGGGCTGGACGAAGGCATGCGCCTGAGCTCCCTGCCCTCGCTGACCTGGACTGCGCTGCTGGTACTGCCGCTGGGTGGCCTGCTGGTGGGGCTGGTCAGCCTGGCCGCGACCCGGCTCAAGCGGCCTCTGCTTGATGCGGTGGAAGCCAACGCCCTGCATGGCGGACGCATGTCGATGCGCGACAACCTGATCGTGCTGACCCAGACTCTGCTGTCCAACGGCTGCGGTGCCTCGGTCGGACTGGAAGCGTCGTACACGCAGATGGGCGCTGGCAGCGGCTCGCAGCTGGGGCGGGTGATGCGCCTGCGCCGCAACGATGTGCGCATCCTGGTCGGGGCCGGTGCCGCCGGTGCCATCGCCGCCGCCTTTGGTGCGCCGCTGGCCGGCGCGTTCTATGCCTTCGAGATCGTCATCGGCGCCTACACCCCGGCCGCGCTGGCCCCAGTGGCGGTCGCTGCATTGGCTGGCGCATTCGTCGCCGACCAGGCCGGCATCGAGGCCTATCTGCTGCCCGCCGCCTCGACCATTGATGTGCGCGCCGCCGACTACGCCATCTATGGCCTGCTGGGGTGCTGCTGCGCGATGGTCGGCATCGCGGTGATGCGGCTGATCGCTTCGATCGAAGGCACGGTCAAGCGCAGTCCGTTGCCGCTGTGGGGCCGGCCGGTGGTCGGTGGCCTGCTGCTGATCCCGCTGGCGCTGGCCAGCCCACAGGTGCTGTCGTCCGGCCATGGCGCACTGCATCTGGACCTGACCACGCACCTGCCACTGATCTGGATCGGCGGCCTGCTGACGCTGAAGTGCCTTGCCTCGGGCATCTCGCTCGGGTTCGGCTTCCGCGGCGGCCTGTTCTTCGCCTCGCTGTTCATGGGCACCCTGGTCGGCGCCCTGTTCGCCGGCCTGCTCGCCATGGCCACCGGCGTGCCGGTGATCGACGCCACCTCGGCCGCGCTGGCCGGCATGGCCGCACTGGCCGCTGCGGTGGTCGGCGCACCGATGACCATGGCCATGCTGGTGCTGGAAGGCACCCACGACTTCCTGCTGACCAGCGTGGTGATGAGCGCGGTGCTGGTCTCCAGCACGCTGGTGCGGCAGTGGTTCGGATATTCGTTCTCGACCTGGCGCATGCACCTGCGCGGCGAGACCATCAAAAGCGCGCGCGACGTGGGCTGGGTGCAGAACCTCAACGCCGGCCGGCTGATGCGCAAGGGCGTGGCCACCGCGCCGGCCGACCTCGACGCCGCCGCCTTCCGCCAGCGCTTCCCGCTGGGCTCGGGCAGCCGGGTGATCCTGATCGACAGCGAAGGCCACTACGCCGGCATCGTGCAGATTCCGCGCGTGTACGGCGACGGCGTGAAGCCGGAAACCGCCATTGGCGAACTGGCCGAGAACCGCGACGTGTCACTGCTGCCGAGCGCGGACGTGGTGACCGTGATGCAGCGCTTCGACCACACCCAGGCCGACGAACTGGCCGTGGTCGGCACCGACGGCCAGGTGCAGGGCGTGGTCTCCGAAGCCTTCGTGCGCAAGCGCTACGCCGAGGAACTGGACAAGCGCCAGCGCGAACTGATGGGCGAGCGGGTCGAGGACACCGACTGATCTTCAAAAAAGGGACGGAGGGGATCAAGTCGTTTCTGGCACATCTGGATATCCACGCGTTGGCGTGGAAAGACTGTCACTTCGGCGGGATAGACTGCGGCCATGCGCTTCATTGAAACCTTCCAGGCCGGTCCCTTCGCCGACACCGTGGTCAGCCTGCTGGCCGCCTTCGTGCTCGGCACGCTGATCGGCGCCGAGCGCCAGTACCGGCAACGCACGGCCGGCCTGCGTACCAACGTGCTGGTAGCTGTCGGCGCGGCTGCCTTCGTCGACCTGGGCATGCGCATCGCCGGCAGTGCTGAGGCGGTGCGGGTGATCTCCTACGTGGTCTCCGGGGTCGGTTTCCTCGGTGCCGGCGTGATCATGAAGGAAGGCATGAACGTGCGCGGGCTGAACACCGCTGCCACGTTGTGGTGCTCGGCGGCGGTCGGCAGCTGCACCGGTGCGGACATGTTGGCCGAGGGCGTGCTGCTGACCGTGCTGATCATCGCCGGCAATACCCTGTTGCGGCCGCTGGTCAATGCGATCAACCGCATCCCGATCAACGAGACGGCCACCGAGGCGACCTATGAGGTGCGCCTCAGCGTAGACGCCGAAGCCGTGCCGCGCGTGCGCGAGCGCCTGGTCGATGCGCTGGAAGCCGCGCAGTATCCGGTCGGCGACGTGCAGATGGTCGAGCATGCCGATGCACCCACCGACGTGATCGCAGTGCTGGTCAGTACCGCGGTGAGTGCCGACGAGCTGGACGTGGTGCTGGCGCGGATGGAACACGTGCCCGGCGTGCTGCACGCCACCTGGGAAATCAGTACCCGCGATTGACGGGGCTGCGCGGGTTCACCCACCCGCCAGGCGCTGCTGGGCCCGCAACAACTTCCGGAATGAACCGCACTGGCGTGCATCCTGCGCTTCCGGGCAGGCCGCAGCGCGTTGCAGGTGCCGGCGCACCCGCTGCAGCTGGCTGATCTGCTGCTGCAGTACCTCGGCCTGCGCCAGCAGGGCCTCACGATCCAGCGTGATGCATCCGCGTTGAGGTGGCAGCGACACCCCGATCTGCTGCAGTGACAGCCCGGCCGCCTGACCGAGACCGATCAGCGCCAGCCGTTCCAGCACCTGCTCGTCGTACTGCCGGCGCAGGCCACGGCGGCCCAGCGACTGCAACAGCCCGAGCTGTTCGTAGTAACGCAGGGTCGAGGCCGGCACGCCACTGCGCTTGACCACTTCGCCGATATCCAGTTCACGCATGGGCTTGACCTCAAGTCGCCTTCAAGCGTCAACCTATGGGCAACTTCCCGGCAGGACAAGGCCATGGCCAGCACATCCCCCGTTGATCAGAATGCGCTCTGGAATGGCCCTGGTGGCCAGATCTGGGTCGCCCAGCAGGCCATCCTCGATGGCCTGTTCCAGCCGATGGCCGACCTGCTGGTGGCCGAACTTCCGCAGACCGTCACGCACCTGCTCGATATCGGCTGTGGCACCGGCGCCAGCCTGCTGGCCGCCGCAGCGGCTCGCCCTGCCGCGCACAGCACCGGCCTGGACATCTCCGCGCCGATGGCGGCTCTGGCCCGGCAGCGCGCTGAAACAGCGGGATTGGACGCGGACTTCATCGTCGCCGACGCGCAGCGGCATCCGCTGCCCTCGGCGCACTTCGACTGGATCCAGTCGCGGCTGGGCGTGATGTTCTTCGAGGACAGCCAGGCCGCCTTCGCCAACCTTCATCGTGCCGCAACGCCAGGCGCGGGCCTGCGTTTCATCGCCTGGCGCAGTGCCGACGAGAACCCGTTCATGACCACGGCCGAACGCGCCATTGGTGATGAACTCGAGCTGCCACCCCGTGCGCCTGGCGCACCGGGCCAGTTCGCCTTTGCCGATGGCAAGCGGATACAGCGGCTTCTGCAGGCGGCCGGCTGGAAGGACGTCGAAGTGGTTGCAGTCGACATGCCCTGTTCGATCGCCCGCGATGAGCTGCCAACCTATGTCGGCCAACTTGGCCCGCTGGGACTGGCCCTGCGCGCGATGCCGGAAGACCGCGCCGACGCACTTCGAAGCAAGGCGCTGGCCGCGTTCGCGGCCTTCATCGAAGGCGACCGGGTACGCGTGGATGCCGCCTGCTGGCTGGTCCGCGCCCGCGCCTAGAGATAGGGGACGGAGGGTATTAAGTCGTTCTTGCCCCTGCGGTGCCGGAAACGACTTAATCCCCTCCGTCCCCTTTTCCTTCTACAGCGCCTCGCCGGCGTCGGCCAGGCGTGATTCGATCAAGGAATACCACTGCTGCAGAACGTCGATGAGCATGTCCAGCTCGGCGTCGGTGCGTTGGGCGCGGCCACTGCGCAGGCAGGCCTGGGCTTCCTGCAGCTGGGCGAGGAAGCCGGCCACGGTATCGGCCTGCAGGATCAACCCCGGCAGGCGACGCCCGGGAATGCGCACCACGGCATGGTTGCCGAGCTGGCCATACACACTGAGTGTGGTTTCCGTCTTCATGGAAAGAGGCAGGAATTGGGCGTTCATCGTGCACCGTATGCAAACCTGAGCCGCCGGCAGGCGGGGACAACGGGGGAGACGTGGCCACGTCCTGCCGGCGGTCAGGGGGGACTCGGGATGCCGGGGCCTGCCCCGGCGCAGGATTCTCAGCGTGGCTGTGCCACGCCCGCGATCTGCACGCGGCGGTTCGGGGCCAGGCACGCGATCAGCTCGCGACGATTGCGCTGGTCGCACTGCACGACCGGCTCCGCCGCGCCACGTCCTTCGGCACTGATGCTGGCAGCCGGCACTCCACCCTGCACAAGCGCCATGCGTACCGCTTCGGCACGTCGCTGCGACAGCGTCTGGTTGTAGCTGGCACTGCCGATGCGATCGGTGTAGCCGGTCACCCGGATCGACTGCACCTGGCTGGCTTCGCGCACCTGTGCCAGCACGCCCTGCACTGCTTGCTGCCCCTCGGCGCTGAGCACCGCGCTGTCGAAACCGAACAGCGCGTCGGCGGACAAGCGCAGCGGCTGCTCCGGCAACGGCGCCGGTGCGGGCGGGGCCGGCGGCCGCGGCGGCTCCAGCACCGCCGCACATGATTCAGGTTTCCAGTAGCCGCCCTGGGCGATGCCCTTGTTGTCGAATCGCACCTGGAACTGGCAGGTGAAATACTCCGCGCCCTGCGCAGTGCGGAAGTTGAACAGGTAGTTCCACTCGCGCACGCCCCACATGCCTTCGTTGAAGTGCGGCGTACCCAGCAACGTGTACAACTGGCGCTTGCTCATGCCCGGTGCGAAACGGCGCAGATCGGCGACGTCGGGATAGATCCCTTCCTTCAGCGAGGCCTTCGAGGCCTCCGGGAAGTGCACGGTGGTGGCTTCGGCAGGACCCTCGGCGGCCGGCGCATGGCTGCGGCAGGCGGCCAGCAGGCCCATCCCCAGGATCAGGCCCAGCGTGGCGGCCAGCTGGCCGCTGCGGGCGATGCGATGCTGTTTCATGTCATTCCCCCTATGGACGTTTCCGCGATGCCGGGCCGCGGTTGCGGCCCGGCGGCGGGGATCACCACTGGATGCCGGCACCGACGGCCACACCGGCCTCGCCACGGCTGTTGGTCGAACCGCTGAACTTGTAGATCCAGCGACCACCTTCCGAGACACCGGAGATACCGACCGCAACACCGGATTCGCCGTTGTAGCTGCCGGCCGCGACCGAGGCCATGCTGCGACCCGCCTCACTGGGCTGCGGCAGTGCTGCGGTGGCCATCGCCGAGGCAATACCGGCCGAGGCGCGGTTGTCGGTCTTGCGCAGGTCACGCTCGAAGCCGCCCATGCGCTCGTCGGTGTAGGCCTTCGACCAGTCCAGGGTCTGCGCCATGCCCGACTTCAGCTGGTCGACATTGACTGCGTCGGTACCGGCGGTGCCGGCGGCGACGTTGCGCACCGTGGTCGGCCCGCTGTTGGTGTTGCCCAGCGTGACGCTGTTGTAGTTGGTCGCGCCGTTCACCGTGGTGTCGTAGCGGATCGTACCCTGCTGCGAGGCCTGGAGCTGACGCACGTTGACCGCATCGGTGGCCTGCGAGCCATCGGCCACGTTGACCACCTGGCGTTCGGCACCGCTGGCCCCCACCGAAACGGTGTTGGCCCGGTTCGCCACCGAACCCGCACCCAGTGCCACCGAGTTGTCGGCCTGTGCCTGCGAACCATTGCCGAGCGCGGTGGAGTTGGCACCGGCAGCGGTGGAGCCTGCGCCACCTGCGGCCGAGTTGGCACCGCTGGCGGACGGATCGGCCAGGTTGTTGGTGTTGTTGGCGCGGAAGCTGCCGGCCACGTTGGTGATGTTCTGGATCTTCTGGTCGGTGTACTTCTTCGACTCGTCGATGGCGTAGTTCACGCCGTTCTTCAGCTGGCCGACGTTGGTTGCGTCGTACGTATCGGAACCGTCGGCGACATGGGTGATCTTGCGCTCGCTGCCGGTGCTGCCGACCGAGACCTCACCGGCCGAGTTGCTGGCACCGGCCTGCCCGTACGCACCGGTGTAGCCACTCTGTGCACCGACGCTGGCCACCGAGCCGGCACCCAGGGCGACACTGTTGCCGGCACTGGCGCTGGCACCGTTGCCGACCGCTACGCTGTTGGCGCCCGCTGCACTGGCCTGCGGGCCGACTGCCACCGCTTCCGCACCTGCTGCCGTAGCGGCCGCTGCGGTCGAGTTCACCGCAAGGTAGGCGCTGCCGCCGCCGTTGGTGATGCGCTGGTTGAGGACCTTCAGCGAGCCGTCCACTGCGGTGAATGCGGCGGTGACATTGTTATAGTCGCCGCTGGTGAAGGTCCCGTCGGTGGCGATGCTGGAGATGCTGAACTTCGGCGCGGTCCACACGTTGGTGGTGCCGTTGTAGGCGGTGGTGCCACCGAAGTAGTTGGCGACGGTGCTGTTCGTGCTGAACAGCTGGTCGCCGGTGATGGCATCACTGCTGCCGGCCAGGATGCTGCCGGCGGCGACGTTGGTGATCTTTACCGCGCCGGTGCCGGTACCCGTCAGCGTCACGCTGTTGAGCACGTTGCCACTGCCATCGACGTCGTACTTCACGGCAAGCTTGTCGATCTCATCGGTCTGGTCGGCAACATTGGCCAGCGAGTTGCTGACCGCGTCGAAGGCGGTGCCGACGTCGTTGTAGCTGCCCTTGGTCACGGTGCCGTTGGCGGCGACGTTGTTGATCGAGTAGGTCGGTGCAGTCAGCACACCGCTGGCGTTGACCGCTGCGCCACCACCGAGGTGGGTAGCCACGGCCTGGTTGGCAGCGAACAGCTGGGCACCATTGATGGCCTCGCTGCTGGTGGCACTGACCTGGCCCGGCCCGAGGTTGCGCAGCGTGGTGGCGGTGCCGGCCTGGCCCAGCGTGGCGCTGGCATAGTTGACGCTGCCGTCCCCGTTGAGGTCATAGCGCAGGGCTCCCTGCTCCGATGCCTGCAGCTGGCCGACGTTCACCGCATCGGTGGCGGCTGTACCCGCGGCCAGGTTGGTGACCTGGCGCTCGGCTCCGGCCGCGCCGATCGACACCGAGTTGGCACGGTCGGCCAGGCTGCCGGCACCCACCGCGATGCTATTGGCGGCGGTGGCGCGGGCATTGGTGCCGACGGCGATCGAGTCGGTGCCGCTGGCCAGGGCTTCGGTGCCGGTCGAGTTCACCCGCAGGTACTTGGTGCCGCCGTTGCGGATGTCGGTGATCTGCGTGTTGAGGTTGACCAGCGAGCCGTCCACCGCGGCGAATGCATCGGTGGCGTTCTCATACAAGCCCTTGGCAATGGCGCCGCCGGTGGAGATGGTGCTGATCTCGAACAGTGGTGCAGTGAAGGCACCACTGGCCGGATCGAAGGCCGCGCGACCACCGAAGAAGCCGGCGATGGCGGCGTTGGTCGCCGCAAGCTGGCCGCCATTGACCGCTTCCAGGCTGCCGGCAGTGACCGCACCAGCGGCCAGGTTGCCGATGGTGGTGGTGCCGGTGCCGGCACCGAGCGTGACCCGGCGATAGTTCGGATTGCCGGCACCGTCCAGGTCGTAGGTCACCGCAGCGGCCGCCACATCATCGATCAGGCTGATCGCGCCCTTCAACTGCGCCACGTTGACCGCATCAGTGTTGACGCTACCGGCGGCGACGTTGGTGATCTGCCGTTCGCCGCCACCGGCGGTGCCCACCGACACTTCACCGGCCGAAACCTGCGGAGCGGTGAGCCCGTACGCGCTGTAGCTGGCCTGGGCGCCGCGCAGCGCGGCCGAGCGGTAGCCCAGTGCGACCGAGTTCGCCTGGTTCGAGGTGGCCTCGGCACCGAGCAGGGTCTGCCCGTTGGCCGTGCCCACCGCACTGTCGCCGACGATCACCGAATGCCCCATGCGTGCCGCGTAGTCAGCGGTCGGCACACCGGTCGGGTTGCTCGGATCATTGGTGCCGGCACCCGGGAAGGCCACGTTGGCATCGACCTTCGGCAGCTCGTGGCGGGCATTGGCGCCGATCACCACCTCCTTCGAGCCGTTGGCGAAGGCGCCGTCGCCCATCAGCACCTGGTAGTCCTGCGCCGCATTGACTGCCCAGCACGAGATGTCGGCCAGGGCGATATCCAGGCACTTGGCCGCCCATGCCGGCGAATCCTTCGGCAGCAGCAGGCCCAGCAGGCCGCCGGGGTTGCCGTTGTTGATGTTGTAGATGTAGCTGTCGGAGGTGACGCCACCAATCAGGGTCAGGTGCGAGCTGCCGCCGGTGACGGCGCCACCCAGGCCATTGAGGGTGCTGCCGACCGGCGACAGGTTGACCAACGGCAGGCCGAGCACGTTGACCGTCGAGTAGGTCTGCATCACGTTGGCGTTGCTGAGCTTGAGGTTGCCGTTGCTCAGGTAGCCGTTGCCACCGAACAGGCTGGTGGTGGTCGGGCCGATCAGCTGGCCGACGTTGCCAACCAGGCCGCCGGTGCCGATGATCAAACCCGCATTCGGGTCGGCCGGTGCCGGCGCCTTCGGACTGGTCGGCGGAATCGCCGAGGGCGTGGTCAGGCCGAGGCCGCTCAGCGTGCCACCGACCAGGCCACCCACGGCACTGCCGAGATTGCCGATGGTGCCATTGAGGTTGCCGTTGAGCAGGTTGCCCACGGCACCGCCGACGTTGCCCAACGTGTTGCCCAGCAGGCCGCCGAGGCCACCGGTGCTGCCGCCGGTCGCGCCGTTGAGCACACCGCCAACGGTACTGCCCACCGCGCCAACCGTGTTGTTGAGCGTACCGCCCACTGCGCCGCCCACCGCACCCACCGCGCCAGCGGCGCCGTTGACGGTTCCACCAACCGCGCCGACGGCACCGTTGAGCGTGCCGCCCACCGTACTGCCGACAGAACCAACAGTGCCGTTGAGCGCACCGCCGACTGCTCCACCAACGGAGCCAACCGTGCCGTTCAGTGCGCCACCCACGGCACTACCGACTGCGCCGACGGTACCGACCGCTCCGGTGAGCGTGCCACCCACCGCGCTGCCAACAGTGCCAACGGTGCCGTTCAGTGCACCGCCCACGGCACCACCGACTGCGCCGACGGTGCCGACCGCGCCGTTGAGCGTGCCGCCCACCGTGCCAACGGTGCCGTTCAGTGCGCCACCCACGGCACTACCGAATGCACCGACGGTACCGACCGCGCCGTTGAGCGTGCCGCCCACCGCGCTGCCAACTGTACCAACGGTGCCGTTGAGCGCACCGCCGACTGCATCACCGACGTTGCCGACGGTGCCATTCAGTGCGCCGCCAACCACGCCACCAACGGTGCCGACGGTGCCGTTAAGTGCCCCCGCCACCGCGCTGCCGGCCGTGCCGACCACACCGTTGAGCGCGCCGCCCACCGCACTACCCGCGGAGCCGACCACGCCGCCCACCAGGCCACCCACACCCAGCGCACTGTTCTGTGCCGCGACCGTTGCCTGGCCGGCCAGCTTCAGATTGCGGTCGGCCACCACTTCCTGCCCATCCGGCGCCTGCAGGCGCACGTTGCCGGCGACGCCGGTATCAAAGGCTGCAGTAATCGCACGGTCATGGGTTTCGCCCGGCAGCTCTTCCTTGGCCGGCAGCGTGACCGCTGCCGTCGCTTTGACCTGGCCTTGGCCATTGATCTGGTGCCCAGCCAGCTTCAGCTGCGAATCGACCTTGCCATCGACCGAGGTCTTCAGCCCAGGCAACGAACCCGCCGAGGTACTGCTGATGCCGGCCGCCGCCGTGGCGCCGGTATCGATCGAGGCCACCTGCGCACCGGCGACGCCAACGTTGGCTTTCGCCCGCGCATCCGCAGCCACGCCGAGCGGCGCATGCGCGGACGGCGCAACCTGTGCCGCCAGCGATGCATCAACCTTCGCTGCATTGGAGGTTGCATGACCCAGCCCGATATTGGCGCGGACATCGGCAGCCAGCGCCGGAACAGCAACCTGCTTCGGCGTGGTGTTCGCCGCCAGATTCACCTGCACACTGGCCGGCAACACATCGCGCACCACCGGCAGCGAGGCAGTGCTCAGCTGCAGGCCGACACGTGCATCGGCGCTGATCGCGGGGCTGCTCTGCGCCTGGCGCGAGGCGGCGGCCAATGCCACTTCGGCATCGACCTTCACCGGCATCGGCTGCGCATACTTCGCGGCCAATGCCTGCAGGTCGCGCAGCGATTGATTGGTTTCTGATGCTCCTGCGTGGCCGCTGGCCAGCGCACACAGCAGTGCCAGCGCTAGCACAGAGGGCATCAGCAGGACACTGCGCGGATCGCGCGCGGCACCGCCGCCGCTATCGCCGGTGGCCAGTTCCGAGGCCACAACCAGAGCATTGAGCTGGCGGTTCCATACACGCCGGTAGATGCGGTTCATGAGCATTTCCCCCGTAGGCGAACAACTGGAATGTCAGTGGACTTGCCGTTAGGCAGGTGACTGACATTTCAGCGCTTGCAACGGTGGCTGCGCACTTCATTCCGGCACGGCAATCGCGCATTCCGGCAAATCCACGGTCGGAATCGGCAGCCGGTTATGCAGAAGCGGCAACCATATCGGCAAGCGGATATGCAATTCCGGCAGAAACGACGGGGAAACCCTTGTGCCGTCAGGGTCAGGCCGGCTGGCCGATCTGCGCCGGTGCGCGCATCAAGGTATCGCGCGGCAGTTCGCCGAAGACCTTGCGGTAATTGTCGGCGAAGCGCGACAGGTCCCACAGGCCGCAGCTGAGCGCGATGGCCTTCACCGAGCGACGGCTGGAATCGGCCATCGACAGGCTGCGGCAGGCCGCGCACAAGCGCAGCATCGACAGGTAACGATTGGGCGAGGTACCGAACAGGTCCTCGAAGGCATAGCGCAGGCCGCGCTCGCTGACGCCGGCCGCATCACAGATTTCATTCATGTAGATATTGCGGCGCAGGTTGAGCCGCATGAAGTTCTCCGCACGCTGCGCAATCAGATAGTGCGTCCGGCGCGCACGGCTGCATCCCGGGCGGTCTGCCGCACCGGCGCCCAGCAGGGCCTGCACGTGCCCATGCAGAAGGCGTTCGGTTTCATCCGGCTGCAGTGCAATGCCCTGCCCCAACTGCTGGTGCAGTTGCTGGTAATGCCCCGCCAGCGGCGCTGAATCACTGGCCAGGTTGAACAAGGACAGCGCCTGGCCTGCGGGCGGCGTGCTGCGCAGGCTCAGCTCGGTCAGCTTGCGCTGCACACGTACCACCGGCACCAGCATCAGGGTCATATGGGTGCCGGGGCTCAGCGTGAACTCACTGATACCCTCGGGCATCACGGTCAACGCCATTCCCGGCGTGAGTGGCACTCCGTGGCACCAGCTCAGCGTTTCATCGGTGGCGTGGATATACCCCAGCATCGCCCAGTCCGGCGGCAGCATGAAGCGCCCACGGCAATGGAAACCACAGCTGATGCTGCAGAACAGGGCCTCCTCGTGCACGCGCGAAGCGAAGGCCGCCCGTGGCCCGTTGCCATCGAGCAGAAGCAATTCGACATCACACACACGAAGCACGCCGCTCAGCGTCGCCAGGTCGATCGACCGCAGGCCGCTGTCGTCACTGTCTCCTACCCCACCATCGACCATGACAGTGTCGTCCCCCCGTTGATCCGTCATGCGATGCGGCCCCCACTGCCTGACAGGGCGCACACCGTTACAGGAACCGCTGCCGTTGCCGGGAGAGGAACGGCCAATGCCGCACAGCCCACCCGGAAAAACTCCATAGCTTGAATGCGAGTATGCCCGATAATCTTCGCGGGTAAACCCACGGAATGGATTGAAGAAAACCGATACACAAGTGAAGGGTTTGTTGTCGTGTTTGGCACGGCTTTCGCATGCGATAGATTCGAGGAATCACATTATCTGCACCTGGATGAACCGTTTTGCCCGCGAACGGATATTCGTCACAGAAACAATCTGAAAGTTTAAGGTCCGAGTGTTTTCTGCCGAATTTGCATATAGGTTCCGGTTGCAGCGGGCCGCCATTCAGGCAAAGTCGATATCAAGGTGATCCGGTCCTTCATAGAGAGGCCGCATCCAGGGGGAACGCATGAACATGCACGCATCGCACGATACTTCGACCACCGGCCTGGCGCCGTGCGGTCGTAGCCGCGCGGTCGGCGCCCTCCCTGGAAACGATCACCCTGCTTGAGCACAGTGGGCCCGTCCCGCTATGCCTCCTCCGCCAGGATCGGCGGAGGTCCACGGACGATCCCGGCGGAGCCGGGCCACCGCCCAACGCAGGTGTCCTGTTGTAGACAGGTAGAGGGAGACAAACGTCATGAACGCATCGATCCGCAGGTTCCTGAAGGAAGAAGACGGCGTTACCGCACTCGAGTACGGGCTGCTGGCCGCTGTGATTGCCGGCATCCTGATCGCGGTCGGCAACAAGGAGATCAAGGGGTTCTTCGAGACGCTGTTCAAGAATCTCTCTGATCTTGCTACCAAGGCATCAGGCTCCACGCCCGCAACCTGAGCGGCGCTCCAGGTTGGACCAGGGACAGCAACTGCCTACCGTCCACTGACGGACAATGGAGTGTGCGATGACACTGCTGGGACTGTTGGCCATCGGCGTGTGCCTGCGGATCGCGATCAGCGACCTGTATGCCCGCCGGGTGCCCAACACCTGGCTGCTGTCGGCGTGCGCGATCACGGTTGTCCTGATCATCGCCGGCCAGTTCAACGCGCCGCGCCTGCCGTGGGGTTCCCACGTCGCCGGCGCGGCGCTGGGCCTGGTAGCGCTGCTGCCGTTCCATGCAGTGCGCTGGATGGGCGCGGGCGACGTCAAGTTCTTCTCGGTACTGGGCCTGATGCTGGGCTGGCAGGCATTGCTGCCGATCTGGATCGCGGCCAGCCTCGCTGCCGGTGCCCATGCGGCGATCGTCCTGGTGTCGCGCCGACTGAGTTCATTGTTGCCGTTCGGGCTGCAGGCCCAGGTAGACCGCGCCAGTTCGCACTGGCAATCACATCCTGCACTCCGTGACATGCAGAGCGCCCGGCAGGGACGCCACGGCATTCCCTATGCAGCCTACCTGGCGATTTCCGCCATCGGCTGGATCCTCATCAGCGCCTACGGAGGTGTGTCATGAACTCCCGCAGCCCCCGCCGGCAGCGTGGCGTCGCCAGCATCGAGTTCGCGTTGATGCTGATGCTTGGACTGTTGCCGCTGCTGATGTTCACCTTTTCTGGCGTGATGATCATGGCTGCGCAGCAGACCCTGGCCACCGCCTCGGCCGAGGGTGCGCGCGCATCGTTGCGCTATGGCAATGCCAATGAGCGCCGTACAGCAGCATGTGTCGCGGCGCGCAACTCGATGCAATGGCTGTTGAAGTTCTCGGCGCAGACCGTCGACTGCAGCAATGGCGGCAGCAACGCCGTGGTGGTGTCGCCGCAGGCGCCCTGCGCGGGCTTGGCCACGGCCCAGTGCATGACCGTGACCGTCAGCTACGACTACGCCAGCCATCCCTTCCTGCCCGGCACCGCCACGCTCTACAAGTGGGTGATGCAGGCCCCCATCCGCAGCGTCGCGGTCGCACAGCTCGACCTCGGCAGCGGTAACTGACGATCGGTACAGGAGACGGTTTCATGCTCAAGTTGACCCGCATCGCCGCCGTTGCCCTGATCGGGCTGGCCGTGCTGCTGGCCCTGGTCGCCTTCATGATCGGGCGCAAGCCCGACGCCCCGGCCTCAGCGGCTCCGGTCGCGCAGAGCGAGGCCCAGACGTTCACGGTGGTGGAAGCGGTGGCGCGCCTGCCGGCCGGCGAACCGATCACCGCCAACGGGCTGCGCCTTGCGCAGCGCACCGCGCCGGTCGCCGGTGCCGCCACCAGCATCGCTACCGTCGTCGGCAAGGTGCCGGTGCAGGATATCGCCGAAGGCACCGCCATCAGCAGCAGCGCACTGGCGCAGGGATTCTCGCTGCAGCTGCGCCCGGGCGAGCGCGCCCTTGCAGTGCCGGTCGATGAACTGGTCGGCGCTGGCAACCGCATCCTGCCCGGCGACTTCGTCGACGTCTTCCTCAACCTGCGCAATGCCCAGCCCAACGCCAGCGGCCCGGGCGAGGCTGCACAGACGCGCCTGCTGCTGTCCCGCCTGCGCGTACTCAGCTATGGCCAGCAGGATATTGCCCCGGCCACCAGCGAAGCTGTCGCCAGCAACGACGGCGACAACCGCAACGACCCGCGTGCCGCCGACATCACCGGAAGCGGCAGCAGCCACACCACGGGCAACGAAGCCACCCAACCGGCACGCAGTGCGGTGCTGGCAGTCCCGGTGGCCGATGCCAATCGCCTGCTGCTGGGTGCGCAGCAGGGCAAGCTGTTCCTGGCCCTGCGCAATCCGGCTGATACCGGCCTGCCCGACCTCGCCCTGTTCCCGCAGTCGCGCGGGGTGATCGATCCGTTGCGCGGCCTGGATGCGGAACAGCAGCTTGCGCTGCAACGACCGGAGAACCATGCCTTCGCCGGCATCGATGACGATGCGCTGGCTGGCCGCGGCACCGCTCCGGCGCGCGCCAATCCACAGGCGCCGGCACGCGCACCTGCGACGCGCCACAGCACCCAGCGCGCGCCTGGCATCGAAATCATCCGCGGGGACAGCTCTGCTCCCCGTGGTTCCCTTTGACCTGCATCGAGCGCATCCATGACCGAACGTCGCCGCAGTCCACGCCTCTCCCCCCGCCAGCGCTGGCTGGCCCTGCTGCTGGTGCTGCTGGCACCGGCAACAAGCGTGGCGGCCGACGATCTGGTGCTGCAGGCACGTGAGCAACGGCCGTGGACGCTGCCGGCCGACCTGGAGCGGGTCGCCATCGCCGACCCCGGCGTGGCCGATATCGTGATGCTGCGCGGCCAGCGCCAGGCACTGCTGGTCGGCAAGGCACCAGGCATCACGACCCTGCTGCTGTGGCACCGCAGGCAGGCCGAACCGCAGCGCCTGCAGGTGCGGGTGCAGAGCGCCGTGCAGGGTGCGGCCGACGCCGGCTCGGGCGGGCTGGTGTTCACCCAGCAGGACAACCAGGGCCTGCTGCAGGGAAGTACCGACAGCGTGCTCTCGCACATGCAGGAACAGCGCACCGCGGCGATGGCGCTGGGCAAGGACGGCACGCTTGCTGATACATCGACGGTCAGCAGCGGCGGCGTGGTCCAGGTCGAGGTCAAGGTCGTCGAATTCAACAAGACGGCGCTGAAGCAGATCGGCATCAGTTTCCAGAACCGCAATGGCAACTTCGCCTACGGCTTCGCCCGTCCAGGCGGCCAGCTGCCGGGCAACACCGGCATCCTGCCCGGGATGAAGGAAGGCAACTCCGGCAACGAAGCCGAGTCGCCCATTTCCTCTGCATTCCGCCTGGTGTTCGGCTCGACCAAGGGCCTGTGGAACGCCGATGTCGACCTGCTGCAGAGCAACGGCATGGCGCGTGTCCTGGCCGAACCGACGCTGGTCGCGCTGTCCGGCCAGAGTGCCAGCTTCCTGGCAGGTGGCGAACTGCCGATCCTGGAACCGCAGGGGCTGGGCACCACCACCATCACCTACAAGCCGTTCGGCATCGGCCTGACCGTGACCCCGACGGTGCTGGCACCCAATCGCATCGCGCTGAAGGTGGCTCCGGAAGCCAGCGACCTGGACTACAGCAACGCCATCGCCCTCAACGGTGTGCAGATCCCTTCGATCACTACCCGGCGCGCAGACACTACCGTCGAGCTCGGCGACGGCGAGAGCTTCGTGATCGGCGGCCTGGTCAGCTCCAACGTAGTGTCCAGCGTCGGCAAGATCCCGTTGCTGGGCGACCTGCCGATCATCGGCTCGTTCTTCCGCAACTTCGACTACAAACGACAGGACAAGGAACTGGTGATCATCGTCACGCCGCGGCTGGTGAAGCCGCTGGCGCGCAACACCGAACTACCGCTGCCCGGCGAACGCGAGGCCAAGCCGAACCTTCCGGAATGGGGTTCGTGGCTGCTCGGCCCGATCAGCCAGGACCCGGTGCCCGGCTTCTCGCGTTGACTCCATGATGCCTGCGATACCACGACCATGCCCTACGCCACCGCCCAGCCGCTGCATCCACAAGGACCACCGATGAACCTGGTCCTGTACGGCATGGATCGCGAACTGCTGCCCCGGCTGGCCGCCAAGTTGCCGCCGGCCACCACCCTGCATTGGCAGGACAGCAGCATGCCGACTTCCGCGCAGGACCTGCAACGCGGACCGGAAAGCCTGGTGCTTCTCGATTTCCGTCCCGAGCACGCGGCCGCCTCCAGCGTGCTTGCACAGCAATTGCAGCAGACCGAGCCGGAGCTGATGCTGGTCGCGGTCGGTTCCACCAGTGCCGGCCAGGTGGAAGGTGTGGTGATGGCGCTGCGCGTGGGCCTGCGTGACGTGCTGGACCTGGACAGCGACAACATCGGCATCGAAGCAGCGCTGCGCCGCGCACTGTCGCCACGACCGGCTCCTTCGGCGCAGCTGGCACACAAGGCACGCCTGATCGTGCTGCTGGGGGTGCGCGCCGGCGTCGGCACCAGCACTCTTGCGGCGCATCTGTCGGTGCTGGCGCAGCAGACCCGCGCGCTGGCCCAGGGCGACGCGCTGCAGCAGGACGGCCTGCTGCTGGAACTGGCGCAGCCCTCGGGCGACCTTGCGCTGTACCTCAATCTCGACAGCCGCTTCCACTACGAGGATGCGCTGCGCAATGCCAGCCGCATCGACGCTACCCTTGCCCGCACCGCGATGGCGCGCCATGAGTCCGGGCTGGTGCTGCTGGACCGTGCAGGTGGCAGTGATGCGGTGCCACCCTCGGACCCGGGCGCATTGCTGCAGCGGCTGCGCGGCGTGTTCGCCAGCGTGCTGTGCGATGCCGGCGGCTGCCCGCTGCGGCAGTTGCCACCGCTGCTGCTGGACCAGGCCGACGAGATCTGGCTGGTCACCGACGCCTCGATCGCCACGCTGGTGTCACTGGACCAGGCACTGAAGCACCTCGCTGGCCAGCGCGAACGCGAGAAGCGCCTGCAGCTGGTTATCAACCGCCACGACGACAGCAGCGGCATGAGCCCGGAGCAGATCGCGCGCCGCTTCGAGGTGCCGCTGCTGGCAACGTTGCCCGAACGACCGCGCGTACGCCTGGCGGCCAGCCAGGGCCATCTGCTGCTGCAGGATGCGCCGCGCGACCCCTACCTGCGTGCCCTCGCCCCGCTCGTCCCGCGATTGGATCCGGCTGCGTGCCCGGTCCAGGCGCAGGGCCTGCGGGAAAGACTCTCCCTTGCTCTGGGTGGATCGCAATGGAAGACAAGGTAACTCCGTTCCCGCATGCCGCTGCCCGCCCGGTGCTGCCCGAGAGCGCCGCCGGCCATCTGCCGTTCGCACAGACCGAGCAGTACCAGAAGGTGCTGTCGGCTGCGCACGAGCACCTGCTCAACAGCATCGAGGACGAGCGCATCGACATCGATTCCTGGGCCCCGGACACCATCGCCCGCTGGGTGCAGGTGCAGACCGTGGGCTTCATCCAGGAATGGCGCATCCCGATCAACGAGGAAGAGATGCAGGTGGTTGCCGAAGGCCTGGTCAAGGAGTTGACCGGGTTTGGCCCGCTGGACGACCTGCTGCACGATCCATCCATCGAAGACATCCTGATCAACGGCTTCAAGGATGTGCACGTCTCGCAGGGCGGCCAGCTCAAGCGCGCCACCCAGCGCTTCACCGACGATACCCACCTGCTGCGCATCCTGCGCCGCATCCTCGCTCCGCTGGGGCGCCGCCTGGATGATTCCAACCCGATGGTCGATGCGCGACTGCCCAACGGCGGCCGCCTCAACGCGATCATCTCGCCGCTGGCGGTGGACGGGCCGATGGTGTCCATCCGCAAGTTCCGCAAGGACCCGTTCACCCCCGATGAGCTGCTGGCCAAAGGCACCTTCGATGCACCCATGCAGGCGCTGCTGAAGGCGATGGTGCTGGGCCGCTGCAACATCCTTGTCTCCGGTGGCACCAGTTCCGGCAAGACCTCGCTGCTGAACGCACTGGCCAGCTACGTGCCGGCCAACGAACGCGTGATCACAGTTGAGGACACCGCCGAACTATCACTCAACCATCCGCACGTCGTACGCCTGGAAAGCCGGATCGGTGGTGCCGAGGGCCAGGGTGCGGTCAGCATCCGCGACCTGGTGCGCAACAGCCTGCGCATGCGTCCCGATCGCATCGTCGTCGGCGAGGTGCGTGGCGCCGAGGTACTGGAAATGTTGCAGGCGATGAATACCGGCCACGACGGATCGATGGCCACCATCCACGCCAACTCGCCGCGTGACTGCCTGTACCGCATCGAGATGCTTGCCGGTTTCGCTGGCTTCCAGGGCAGTGAGGACAGCCTGCGGCGGCAGATCGCCAGCGCCATCGACTTCATCGTGCAGATCTCGCGCCTCGGCAGTGGCCGCCGCGTGCTGGTCTCGATCACAGAAATCACCGGCGTCAGCGACAACCTGATCACCACCCAGGAAATGTTCCGCCACGAGCTGCAGATCGACGGCAACGGCAGGGAAATCGATCGCTGGATCGGGTTGGGCTTCCATCCGCATTCGCACAAGCTGGAGCCATTCCGCCAGCAGCTGCGCGAATCCCTGTACGGGGACTTCTGAGCATGGGCACTGGGCTGCTGCTGGGCGTACTGAGCATCATCTCGGTGCTGCTGGCTCTGGCGGTCTGGCTGTGGGGCACAGCCAGCAGCCGCGAGCAGCGCCAGGCATCGATGCAGCACGCCGAACAGCGCCTTGCGCGTGGCAGCGCCGGTGCTGGCGCCCCCGCTGGCGCCTCCGTTGCAGCGGCCAACGATCCGCCGCGACCGGCCAGCAGCGGGCGACGCGTGCTGCCATTGGACGGCCTGCTGCAGCGCGCCGGCCTGCAGACGGGCTGGAAGCTTCCCATCATGCTGCTGGTGCCGGGGCTGGTGCTTTCTGTGGTGGCGATGCTGCGGCTCGGCACCGCATGGATGTTTCCGCTGACCCTGCTGCTGTACCTTCTGGGTTGCTGGCTGTGGGTGATGCGGCGGACATCGAAGCTGCGCGCGCAGCTGCTGCATCAGCTGCCGGATTTCCTCGACAACCTTGTGCGACTGACCGCGCTGGGCAACAGCCTGCAGGCGGCGTTCCAGGTGGCATCGATGCAGACCAGCGCACCGCTGCGTGGCCTGCTGGATACCACGGTGCGCTATGCGCGCAGCGGCATGGACCTGGACCGCGCGCTCGCACTGGCGGCGCAGCCGTATCGCATGGATGTGCTGAAGGTTCTGTCGGTGGTGGTCGGGGTCAGCGTGCGCATTGGTGGCCGCTCCGACCAGATCCTGCAGCGCATGGGTGATTTCATGCGCGACCTGGAACAGGCGCAGCAGGAACTGGCCGCGACCACCTCCGAGACGCGCATGTCAGCGTGGGTGCTGGGCCTGCTGCCACCGGCCAGCGCCGTGCTGATGGCAATCTCCAGCCCCGAGTTTTTCCAGCCGGTCCTGCACGATCCACTCGGTCACAAGATCCTGCTGATCGCACTGGGGCTGGAGCTGTTCGGAGCATTCCTGCTGTATCGCCTGGCCAAATCACTATGAACCGCCGCAGCCACCCCGGAGATGCCCGATGAGCGCGAGCGCCTGGTTCGCCCTCTCCCTGCTGCTGCTTGCGGCTGGCATCGCCCTGCTCGGCATTGCCGGCTGGGTGCGCAGCCATCGCGAACACCGCACCTCGGCCACGTTGAAGACCGCCCTGCAACCGCGCGAAGAGGCGCGTGACAACGAGACCACACAACGCGATTCACTGGGCTGGCTGGAGCGATTCGGCCGCGCGCTCAGTGGCGGTCGCCTGGAAGCTGCGCTGCTGGCCAATGAAGATCGCCTGCTGCTGGACCTGGCCAGCTGGAACACGCGTCGCGGCACCGCAATCTATCTCGGCCTGCGCTTGCTTCTGGCGCTGCTCGTGCTGGCATTGGCGCTGGCCTTCAGTGATGCCACGGGACTGGCCAGGATCATGGTCGTGATCGGTGCGCTGGCCGCCGGCCTGTTGCTGCCAAAGTTCGTTCTCTCTTCCTGGGTGAAGCGGCGGCGGCGGGCCGTCGACAACGAGTTGCCTCTGCTGATCGACCTGC